>FWPU01000014.1_pt1 | contig 620518 bp, 398 predicted proteins | sample 2228361 | NCBI WGS metagenome assembly FWPU01 (sample SAMEA103939777, study PRJEB20133) | metagenome | reverse complement strand
TCCAGAGGAGCGTCGCTCTGCGCCGCTCGAAATATTTCGCAATGATGTGCTACCAAGGGAGGTGGCCCTACGGGCCGGCAATGACATCATTCAACGCACGAACCAAAATGCACCAAGGGCGGCGCAATAGCGACGCCTACCATTGGTAGCCCATGACAACAATAAAAACGGCGGCGCATCGCGACGCCACCATCGCTCGAGCTACCAAGGGAGATGGCCCTGCGGGCCGGCAATGACATCATTGAACGCACGAACCAAAACCCACCACCGGCGGCGCATCGCGACGCCTACCATTGGTAGCCAATGGCAACAAAATTAACGGCGGCGCATAGCGACGCCTACCATTGGTAGCTCGTGACCACAAAAAAAAACGGCGGCGCATAGCGACGCCACCATTGAAACCCCCACAATGGCAAATACATACACACAATTGAAAATTCACCTCGTTTTCGCTGTGATGGGTCGGGAAAATATGATACCCGAAACCCACCACACTGAAGTTGAAAAATACATCACCGGTATAGTGCAAAATCGGCAGCACAAAATGTTGGCAATCTATTGCATGCCCGATCACATCCACATCTTTATTGGCTTGCATCCAGCCCAAAGCATCTCCAAACTAGTAGAGGAAATTAAAAAAGCTTCCCAAACGTACATCAACCAACAACCATGGATGCCTTTCAATTTCAAATGGCAGCGAGGGTACGGAGCCTTCTCCTATTCCAAGTCTCAAACGAATGCCGTAGTAAAATATATTCTCAATCAACCAAAACACCACAAAAAGAAATCCTTTCGGGACGAATACTTGGAAATGCTTCGCAAATTTGATGTCGATTTTGACGAGAAATACCTTTTCGAATTTTATTGATCGACCGCAATATTCTCCAAACACCTGTCAAGCAAAGAGAAAATCGCACGCAGGCTTGATGTATTTCTAAAGCACTTTGCGAAATGCAAGACTCGGAGCATTAATTTCGCTTGGTTATTTATGGACTTCCGCAAAACCAACCCCCATCGATGTTCAGCCATTTCAACCTCTCAGCTTTCATTGCTTCATCTATAACTACCAGAGATTGCCCTCTCTTTTCCAAAGACATTTCCAACAATGCACGATACATTCAGAGGGAAGTCGATCGTGCCAAAGTCCTCGTCATCGGCGGAGCAGGCACCATCGGCAGTTCCTTCATCAAAGCGCTGCTGCCTTACCGGCCCGGGGCACTGTACGTCGTCGATCATTCCGAGAACGGCCTCACCGAGCTGACCCGGGACTTGCGGAGCACCCACGGGTTGTATATTCCAGAAAAATACCTCACCTGGCCGCTGGACTTTGGCGGAGAGGTCTTTGCCAAAATGCTGCGTCGGGAGGGGCCCTTCGACATCGTGGCCAACTTCGCCGCCCACAAGCACGTGCGCAGCGAGAAAGACCCCTACGCCATCGAGGCCATGATCCGCAACAACGTCTTCAGCAACCGGCGGCTGCTGCATCTGCTGGCCGAACAGCCACCCCGGCACTTCTTCTGCGTCAGCACCGACAAGGCCGCCAATCCCGCCAACGTGATGGGGGCCACCAAAAAGCTGATGGAAGAGCTGCTGCTGGCCTGGTCGGATGAGCTGCCCTGCACCACGGCACGCTTCGCCAACGTGGCCTTCAGCAATGGCAGCCTGCTGGCGGGATTCCTGGAGCGCATCGCCAAACAGCAGCCGCTGTCGGCCCCGCTTGACGTGCAGCGCTATTTCGTGTCGCCGGAAGAGTCCGGGCAGCTCTGCCTGCTGGCCTGTGTGCTGGGCAAACCCGGCGAGATTTTTTTCCCGAAATTGGAGACCTCGCAAATGAAGCGCTTCAGCGACATCGCCGAAGACCTGCTCCTCACCCTGGGCTACGAACCACATCATTGCGCCAGCGAAGAAGAGGCCAGAAAAATGGCCGCCGAGCGAAAACCCGGCGACAAAAAGTACCCGGTATATTTCTTTTCCTCCTCAACCGACGGCGAAAAACCTTACGAAGAATTTTTTACCGAAGTGGAAAAACCTGACCTGAACCGCTTTGAATCCATCGGCGTCATCGAGCCCACTACCCTCCCCGACCGGACAAGAATCGAGGAAAAAATCGAACGACTTGCAGCGCTTTTTTCCGAAGGGAATATTCCCGAAAAATCCCAAATCGTCTCCCTTCTCCAGGAAATGGTCCCCGGCTACCAACCGGTACTGACAGGTGCGGGCTTGGATGGGAGGATGTGAAGTCAGTTGTCAGTTGTCGGTTGTCGGTTGTCACTTGTCGGTTTACCAAGGAAACGCTGTTTAATCTGTGGTTTTGTGAATGGATTATATAGAATTATGGGGTTTAGTAGGATTGGCCACGAGCTACCACTCACGAGCCACGAGCTACCCCCCACGAGCTACCAGCCACGAGCCAAAATATCCAGCCAAAGCAGCAAAATGTTGAACAAAAAGCAAGGATGTAACCTTGCTGAGCTACTTTGCGTTCCAAAGCGATAAAAAACCCCTGAGAGGCATGTACCCCTTCACCAAGAGAATCTTAGACATCACCGTATCATCTATCGCCATCCTGGTTCTCCTTCCCTTCATGGTGCCAATCATGTTGCTGCTTCGCCTGACCGCCGAAGGTGAGGTGTTTTACCTGCAAAAAAGGAAGGGTTACAAGTGCCGGGACTTCATGATCTGGAAGTTCGCCACCATGCTGAAGGACAGTCCCAACCTGGGCACGGGCAGCCTTACCCTTCGTGGCGACTGGCGCGTGACGCCCGTGGGCCGCTACCTGCGCATCACCAAAATCAACGAGCTGCCGCAACTGATCAACGTGCTCATCGGCGACATGAGCATCGTGGGGCCCCGGCCGCAGGTGGAGCGGGATTTCCTGGCCTACCCGGAAGACATCCGGGAGCAGATCTACGACTTAAAACCCGGCATCACCGGCATCGGCAGCCTGGTGTTCAGGGACGAGGAGGCCCTGCTGTCGGCAACGCCTCTCGATCCGCACACCTATTACAAGGAATACATCGCACCCTACAAAGGGGAACTCGAGCTTTGGTACCAACGCAACGCTTCCCTGCGCACCGATTTGATCATCATGTTCCTGACGCTGTGGCAGGTCTTGGTTCCACACAGCAACCTGGTGTTCAAACTTTTTCCCGACATCCCACCGCGTCCTGAATCGCTGACCCCGGATGGGGCAGCCCGCATACCCCTGCGCATCGGACAATGAGTGCGACCGATGCCAACGCAAAGCCGGAGCCTCCAATCCGGCTTTTCGTGTTTTTATAGATCCGGTGATTCAGGCTGAATACATTTCAAGGCGGCCAGACTCTCTTCGGTTTCTCTCTGCCGATAGGCAGACGGGCCTGTCCGTCGGCAGACGGGCAGTCAGGAAATCCTCAAATCCTCCCTGCCTGGCGGCAGACCTGTCTGACGACAGGCAGGCAGGAAATCCTCAAATCCTCATATCCTCATATCCTCATATCCTCCCTGCCTGCGTCCCATCGTGCTTTCACTACCTTTGCAACCACCAAGGGGTGACCCCAGCAAGGACGCTTAGCAATTGCCGGGCAAATCCTCCCGAAATCCATCCCCACATTTCCAATTACCCTTAGCGTATGAAAACCGCATTGATCACGGGTGTCACAGGGCAAGACGGCGCCTATCTGAGCGAATTCCTGCTTTCCAAAGGCTACGTCGTCCACGGCATCAAACGCCGCTCCTCCCTGTTCAACACCCAACGCATCGATCACCTCTATCAGGACCCCCACATAGATCACCGCAACTTCATCTTGCACTACGGCGACCTGACAGATTCCACCAACATCATCCGCATCATCCAGGAAGTGCAGCCCGACGAGATTTACAACCTGGGGGCGCAGTCGCACGTGCAGGTGAGCTTCGAAACGCCGGAATACACCGCCAATGTAGATGCCCTGGGCACCTTGCGCATCCTCGAGGCGGTCCGCCTGCTGGGCCTGACGAAAAAGACGCGCATCTACCAGGCGAGCACGTCCGAGCTGTTCGGCCTGGTGCAGGAGGTGCCCCAGTGCGAAACCACCCCCTTTTATCCCCGCTCGCCCTACGGCGTGGCCAAGCTCTACGGCTACTGGATCACGGTCAATTACCGGGAAGCCTATGGCATGTACGCCTGCAATGGCATCCTTTTCAACCACGAGAGCCCCATCCGGGGTGAGACTTTCGTCACGCGCAAGATCACCCGTGCCGTGGCCCGCATCGCCCATGGCATGCAGCGCAAACTGTACTTGGGCAACCTCGACGCCGAGCGCGACTGGGGCCATGCCCGCGACTACGTCGAAGCCATGTGGTTGATGTTACAACAGGACAAACCCGAAGATTTCGTCATAGCCACCGGCAAGACGACCACCGTACGGGAATTCACCCGACTGGCATTCCGGGAAATCGGCGTCGAAATAGACTTCATGGGGGAAGGCGTGGACGAAATAGGGGTCGTCGTCGATTCCATTCACCCCAATTACCCCATGGAGCGTGGGCGCGTCGTCGTCGAAGTGGATCCCCGTTATTTCCGCCCCACGGAAGTGGATCTGCTCATCGGCAACGCATCCAAAGCACGCCGAAAGCTGGGATGGGAGCCCCGCTATTCGCTGGAACAGTTGGTGGCCGAAATGATTGCCCACGACATGTACGAAGCACGCCGGGAACGCATCCTGCAAGAAGCCGAAGCGGAAGCCCAACGGCTCGAAGGACAAGGCGATGAAGCGAAAGCGGGCAAAACCAGTCGATCAAAGCCCGAAAACCCTCGCCACGACCCTTCCAAAACAGATGCATAGTCCAACCCGAAACCCAACCATGGAAAAGCAGCATAAAATCTACGTAGCAGGCCACAGGGGCATGGTGGGATCTGCCATCGTCAGAAGACTCCAGCGCGACGGATACCAAAACCTCGTGTTGCGCACGCGCCGCGAACTGGACCTGCGCCGGCAAGACGAAGTCGAGCTCTTTTTCCATCGCGAACGCCCTGACTACGTGTTCCTGGCTGCAGCCAAAGTGGGGGGCATCCTCGCCAACGACACCTACCGCGGCGAATTCATCTACGACAACCTCGTCATCGAGGCCAATGTCATCGAGGCCGCCCGCCAATACGGAGTCAAAAAGCTGCTCTTCCTCGGCTCTTCGTGTATTTATCCCAAACTCGCCCCACAACCACTGAAGGAGGAATACCTCCTGACCGGCCCCCTCGAGCCCACCAACCAACCATACGCCATCGCCAAGATTGCTGGCATCGAACTCTGCAATGCCTACCGCCACCAGTACGGGTGCCATTTCATTTCCGTCATGCCCACCAACCTCTACGGCCCCAACGACAACTACGACCTCCAGAACTCCCACGTGCTGCCTGCCCTGTTGCGCAAGTTTCACGAAGCCAAGGTGAATGGGCTCCCCGAAGTGGTCATCTGGGGCACCGGCTCACCTCGCCGGGAATTCCTCCACGTGGACGACTTGGCCGATGCGTGTCTGTTCCTCATGCAGCACTATGACGAACCCGGCCTCATCAACATAGGCACCGGCGAAGACATTTCCATCCTCGAACTCGCCCACCTCATCAGCCGCATCGTGGGTTACGAAGGAAAAATCGTCCACGATCTTTCCAAACCCGATGGCACGCCGCGCAAATTGCTCGACGTGAGCAAACTGAATGCGTTGGGATGGAAAGCCCGCATCGGATTGGAGGAGGGTATCCGCATGGTGTACCAAGACCTGCAAGCGCGCAATTTCGCAGACTTCCAAGTGGGCTGAGACGTCCCATCCAAAACCATGTTCGACGTTTCACTCCTTGGCGAGCAGCCCGATTGTGATGAAGCAACCACTGCCAAAAAATATAAACAGGCCCTATCGCTCTGAAGGTGCATTGGCAAGCTACCCGCATCCAAGCCAGGTATGCCCTTTGGCACTCCTCGCCATCCTCCTCGGACTGAACCACCTGCTGTGGGGACAAGGCAGTGGGCTCCCCTTGGGCAGCGAAGACTACCACATCGGCACCCGCCTCGAAATCAAATATGCGCTGATGCCGCCCTACCATCCCGCTTTGAAAATGTGGGACAGGGGTAAGCTCACCCGCTTTGCACTCCAGATAGACAGTACTGCAGAAGGCCTCAGCCCCTCCGATCGACGGGACCTCTACCGGGTCTTCAAGGACAACAACGAATGGCTCGCTCACCGCGACCGCCCCCAGCGCGTCGGAGGTGCTCGCAATGGGTATTTCGAAAAAATGCCAGGAGACACGCTTTATCGGTTCGTGCCTTTGTACGCATCGATGGCCAGCACGTCGCATCCCTACTACTTCCGCAACGAGCGTCCCATTTGGGGCTTTTTCTATCCCACCCCCGCCAACTGGGTCGAACTCAACGAGTCTTCTTTTTACCTGCGGCTCAACCCGATGATCGATCTGAAGGCAGGTCCTGCTAACAGCGGTCGCGCCATGTTCCTCAATCGGCGGGGGGTGGAATTGCGCGGTGGATTCGACGATCGCGTTTTTTTCTACTCCAACATCACGGACACCCAATTGCGTTGGTTGCCTTACGTGCAGCAGTGGGTCGATCGGAACAAGGCCGTGCCAGGCAATGGCTATTACAAAGTGTACGACAGCAGGTACTTCGACTCCGAAGGGGCCTGGGACATCCTCAACGGGCAAGCATTCATCGGCATGCACGTCACCGACCACATCGGCGTGCAATTCGGACATGGGAAACACTTCATAGGCAACGGCTACCGCTCCCTGCTCTTGTCCGATTTTTCCCACAACATGCTCTATTTCAAAATCAATTGGGAATTCGGACGACTCACCTATCAAAACCTCTACGCCGAACTCGAAGCCACCTCTGCCCAGGCCAACCCCTCTTCGGTGCTCATCCCCCGCAAATACATGGCGGCACACTATCTGTCGTGGCGGCCGGGCCCCCGTTTCAGCCTGGGGCTTTTCGAAGCCGTGGTGTTCAACCGCACCAACCACTTCGAACTCGGATACCTCAACCCCGTCATCCTCTATCGAACGGTGGAACACCTGCTCGACTCGAAAGACAACATCCTCATCGGTCTGGACGTCAAATGGGATCTCTGGCGACGTATGCGCCTCTACGGACAATTCCTACTCGACGAGTTCAAATCGACGGAAATCCTGTCGAACGACGGTTGGTGGGCCAACAAGTGGGGCTGGCAGGTTGGCGTGCTTTACATCGACGCATTCGGCATCGACCACCTCGACCTCCGCGCCGAATACAACCACGTACGGCCATTTACCTACACCCACGAAGGGGAACTGGGGGCCAGCTATTCGCACTACAACCAGCCGCTTGCCCACCCGCTCGGTGCAGCGTTTCGAGAACTGTTGTGCGCAGTACGCTGGCAGCCGCTGCGCCGATTGACCCTTCAGGCGCGGCTTTTGCACTGGGTGCAAACCGCCGAACCCGATGGTGAAAATTGGGGGAGAAACATCCTGTTGCCCAATGAATCACGCACGTCGGATTACGGCAACGAAATTGGTTATCCGCAACGCGAAAGGGTCAGCCTCGCTGGGTTGGATGGCTCCTGGGAATTGTACCACAACCTCTGGTTCGACCTCCATGCCCAATGGCGCCACGTGCGTCGCCTCTCGGGCAATGCACCGTCCTCGGAATCATTCCTCGCAGCCGGGCTGCGTCTCAACCTGCCCATGCAACGTTTCGACTTTTGAGACGTACATGGCCACCACGATTACGACATACTTTCATTTGCCACAACCTCATCGATTACCATGGATTACGTAGCCATCATGGCAGGAGGCATAGGCAGCCGCTTCTGGCCAGCCAGCCGTGAAGACAGGCCCAAACAATTCCACGACATCCTGGGCGTAGGCAAATCGCTGCTCCGACTGACCTTCGAGCGCTTCAACAAATTGGTGCCTCCCGAGCGGATTTATGTCATCACCAATGAGCGTTACACCAACTTGGTTTTGCAAGAACTGCCAGAACTCACCCCTGCGCAGGTGCTCGGCGAACCCAGCCGCAACAACACCGCCCCCAGCGTGGCATGGATCTCTTTCCACCTCCACGCCAAAGACCCCGAAGCCAACCTGGTCGTGGCACCCAGCGACCACATCATCCTGAAGGAAGAGGCGTTTTTGAACCACATCCGAACGGCCCTTGCTTTTACCCGACGAGAAGAAGCACTCTGTACACTCGGCATCACCCCCACCCGCCCCGACACGGGATACGGTTACATCCATTATGACAAAACCGACCTCGACGGCATCCACCGGGTGATCGAATTCGTGGAAAAGCCAAATGAATCCACTGCCCGCCGCTACCTGCAGTCGGGCGATTACCTGTGGAACGCCGGCATTTTCATCTGGCGCACCCACTCCATCCTGAAAGCATTCGAGACACATGCCCCAGAGATCTACCGGCTTTTCGAAAAAGGAAAAGACACCTTTTGCAAACCGGAGGAAAAACAATTCATTTGCAGAAACTATCCCAACTCGCCCAGCATTTCGGTGGATTACGCCATCCTGGAAAAAGCCGAAAACGTTTACACCATCCCTGCAGATATTGGCTGGAGCGACTTGGGCACATGGGCATCCCTGCACCAGGAGCTGCCAAAAACCGACGGTGGAAACGTCCTCCAAGGGCAGCGCATCATCGCCATCGACACCAGCAACTCGCTCATTCGAACCAGCGGCGACAAACTGTTGGTGGTGCGGGGGCTCGACAATTTCATCGTCGTGGATGAAGGCGACGTGCTCCTCATCTGGCCCAAAGACCGTGAGCAAGAAATCAAAAGGCTCACCTCCGAATTGCAAGACCGATTCGGTGACCAATATAGCTGATCCACTGTCTCAACTTCGTTCCAACCCCAACCAGTCAAACACGTGAGACAATCCCGTTTTCCGATTGCCGCCAGTTGGTATAGCGAAACCATTTTGCATGAAAAAGGTGAAAATCCTCCACGTCGAAAATTCCTGTTGGGATGTTTACAAATTCCGCACGCCCTTTCTGGAACAAATGAAAGAAATGGGCATGGAAGTGATCCTGGTTGCTCCACTGGATGAATATTTGGGGAGAATCGACACTGCACTTTACGATGGCTTTATTGAGGTTAAAACCCTCAAGGCCCAACATATTTCCCCACTTTCAGATTTGCGTTACATTTTTGAGTTAAAGAAAATCCTCCGTCGGGAAAAGCCCGATCTGGCCTTGTTTTACACCATCAAACCAAGCATATATGGTGGCCTCGCTTCGCAATGGACAGGCACCCCGGCAATAGTGTTTTTGACGGGCTTGGGGTATGCGTTTTACAATGGAAGATGGCTTATGCATTTTGTCACATGGTTGAGTAAAAAGGCCTTCGGGAAATTGAAAAAAGTAGTGGTGTACAACGATGACGATGGAAAGCGATTGAGCCGTTTAAATATCATCTCCTCCAAAAAGCAATGTCTCATTCCCTCGAGCGGGGTCGATACTACGCTCTTCGTTCCTTCATTGCCCAATGAACGATCAAATACATTCGTATTCCTTTACATTGGCAGGCTCATTGCCACCAAAGGGCTTCGAGAACTCGTCGCCGCAACTGAAATGCTCAAAAATAGCGACTTGAGTCTGGAGTGCTGGTTGGTGGGTGATCATTCATTTTCAAACCCCTCTGTGATTCCAAAGAGAGAGGTAAATGATTGGGTTTCAAAGGGGCTGGTGCGCTATTTCGGTGCCACAGATGACGTCAGGAAGTACATCCGGAAGGCCGATGTAGTGGTCTTGCCTTCCTATGGCGAAGGAAAGCCCAAGGTCCTTCAGGAAGCCATGGCCATGGCCAAGCCCATCATCACTACCTTTACTCCTGGCTGCCGGGAAATGGTGATTCATGGAGAAAACGGCTTACTGGTTCCACCCGGCGATGCCATGGCACTGTCCGAAGCCATGCGGTACATGATGGAATTGCCCCCATCAACTTTGGAGGCCATGGGACGCAAAGGACGCGAAATAGTGGTTGACCGTTATTCCACATCCGTGACCAAACAGCACTTTGCCCGATTGCTGGATGAAGTGCTCAGGCAGACTCCCGCTCCAGTCGGCCATCCCCAGCCAATCAGCCATTGAACCTTCATACACGATCGTGAAGCATTTGAGCTCATGGGGCCTGTTTTATCTGCTCGCCACACCGGTATTTTTCGTGCTTTTCCGGTTGGTGGCTTTCGATATATTACCTAACAAAGGCATTCTACTGGTGCCAAGACCATGCAAGTACTACCCTTCTTCTCGCCGCATATTTTTAATTAATTAGAACCATACAAGTCCCCCTCCTCTCTGAGAGGAAAATATTGGATTTTATCAAACCACCTCGCCTTGGGTATAATTGGAATGGCAATAGCAAATTCAGACTGAATGATTCGGAAACATGAATCAGGAGGTAAAGCAATTTTTTGATGAGATTGCCCGTGAATATGCGGCCAAGTATGAGAACACAACCAGCTTTTGCAGCCATTTTTACAGGGAAAGAGCCATGGCTGCCATTCGTGGTGTCGAAATAGCTGGGAAGCGCATCTTGGATGTCGGGGCGGGTACGGGAGTGCTCTATGATGTTTTGAAAACACTCGATTTTCCTTTTGATTACCTGGGGGTGGACATCAGTCAGGCCATGTTGGACCAAAGTCGGATCCCTCTCGATTGCAGACTACAGGGTTCGATATTTGAAGTGGAGCTTCCAGATGATCATTTCGATTTGGCGTTCGTGCTGGGTGTCACCTCTTATCTCGATAGAGAAGAAAACACCAAATTGCTCCACCACATTTCCTCCAAGCTAAGTCGAAACGGACTCCTGATTATTACCTATACGAACCGCCAAGCACTCGATATTTACATCCGGGAAATGATGAAGTGTCTGGCAAAGTATTTCCCTGCTTCTCTTGCTCGAAAAAAAATATTGACACAAAAATTTAAGATTACAGCTTTTACGGTCAAAGAATTGGAAAACATGGCCGGCAATAGCTTCAAGGTCAGAAGGGTGGAATGGCTGAACCAGACATTCACCCCTTTCAACCATGCTTTTCCAAGTATGTCATTGAAATTGGCTTCATTCATCAAGAAATACTCCCCCTCTAATTCCCTCCTGTCCAGGCTCAGCTCTGATTTTCTCGTCGTTATGGAGAAGTGCAATGTCTGAATTCGAATTGCCGAATACGTAAAATTCTTTTCGCACAGTGACCATTTCCCTTCCCTTTCGCTCTCCCGAACTCGATTACACGGTACACATCCTGTTCGGCCATCTTTTAGGCTTGCACTATCAAACCTGCATTACTCCTGAGAATAAGCATGTTGCTATTGGCCTGAAAAATGGAAAGTCACTTGAAATAGCTGTGGGTGAGTGGTTGGCACAACCCGAATACAAAGCAGCAAACCTTCCGACGAACCTTCGGTGGTTTACCAAAAAAGACAATCCCTTCCTTTCAGAAAATGACCTGCCTGTCTTGTACGGAGCGCCTGAACTTGAAATCGGCTCCGAACGCGTTTCAATCCAGGCCGACCTTTTCAGCGCAGTTTTCTTTATGCTGAGCAGATGGGAAGAGGCCGTATCGACCAGCAGGGACAAATACGGTCGATTTCCCGCTTCTGCCGCTTACTCGGTCAATGCCGGCTACTACCAGCGCCCCGTGGTGGACGAGTACGCTGAAATGCTCTGGAACATGCTCGTCTTCCTTGGCGTGGACCAGGATCGGAAGCAGTGGTCATTTCGGTTCATTCCCACCCACGATATCGACAATCCCCGGAAATGGCGAGGTCTGCACACGCTATTGCGCACCCTTGGAGGTGACTTGATCAAACGCCGGCGGGTTGGTGCGGCACGTCGATCATGGAGGAGCTTCTGGCGCACATGGAATGGAAAAGAAAACGACCCTTACGACACGTTCGATTACCTGATGGATTGCAGCGAACGACACGGTTTGCAATCGCACTTCTTTTTCCACTGCGGAGGGAACCATCCACTCGACCGGGAAGCCCTGCCTCCTTCCCATCCCATCGTTCGACAAATCCTCGAGAAAATAGATGCCCGCGGCCACTCGATCGGCTTCCATCCGAGCTACGAGGCCCACACGAATGAAGAGCGTTTCAACGAAGAGTTGGAATTGCTTCGCCAGCATTCTCCCCAGGAAATCAAATGCGGCAGGCAGCATTTCCTTCGCTTTGAAGTGCCAATCACCTGGCGACTGTGGGCCGATGCGGGCCTGGCGTGGGACAGCACGATGGTCTATCCAGAAGAAGCAGGCTTCCGATGTGGGACATGCCGGGAATTTCCCGTTTTCGACATCGGCCAGCGGAAAATGCTTTCGATACAGGAAGTCCCTCTCACCCTCATGGAAACTTCGTGGATGCGCTACAACCCCAAGCCGCCCGATCGCTTTCTCGGGGATGCCCGCCAACTGCTCGGAATCGTGAAAAAGTACCGGGGAACCTTTGTGCTGCTCTGGCACAATTCTACGCTCGGTTTCTCACACCAAGATGAAGCTCGACGACTCTATGAGGAAATACTCTCCCTGGCAGCGGGAGATCCATGCTGAGCCACTGTCCCTCCATCCGAATCGTTACCCTCCTCCAACACCTCTGCCACCACGCGAGCCATTATCGTTTTCCAGGAAAAATGCTTCAAAGCATGCGCTCGCAACCTCTCCCGGCAGTCTTTCCCCAAATTTTTGTATTTCTCTACCACCTCATCGAAATCGATTGGTGAATCATCATTTGGCAATGCAATGAGGCATTCCTCGACACCGCTGAAACCAGGATCGGGCATGCTGTAAATGAATGGCAGCCCCCGTACAGCATATTCCCGGTGCTTTAAGGGAAAACCAAGCGGTAAATTAGTTCTGAAACCACCCAGGTTTCCAATTGCCAAATCAGCTTCATTGAAAACCGCCCCAAGGACCTCAGCAGACCTAGGTGGACTCAGTTTTATAAATTCTGCCAGCCCCTTTTCACGTATTGCCTGATGAATCCAGGGCAGCTGATCCGTTGATCCGACCAGGTGGACTGTGATCGTCAATGGTGGTTTTCCTTTGCGGTAATATGCTTCAAGACCGTCTATAATCCGGTCCACCCCGTGCCACCAACGCCAATTTCCAGTTCCTACCAATCTGAGCACACCTGCTTTCTGACACCACTTGGCTGCAGGTATGTTGTCTACTGAAATGCCGTTCGGCATGGTGATGACCGGCAAACCGAACAAGCAGGTATATAATCCCGGTGTCACCAGGTAGTCGAGGGTATTTTTCAGTCTTTTTCTCCAAATGCGGTCGATTCCATATTGTATTTGGCGAAGGAACCCCGACATCTCCCTTTCATAGGGATAGGAAGGTATCTCCATCACCATCCTGGCTTTGGGATTCAACGCGCTGAACCTCTTCAGAAACCACAACAGCATGGGATGGGAAAGCTCATATCTCGCAAAAAATAGTTCATATCCGGCGAGATTTACCCTTCGCATAATCATCCGATGCATGAAGAGGTAGTAGAACGCGTAGCACCACCAGGTGTGGGGTTTTATTTTCCAGGGCGTTTTTATCACCAACTTTTCATTCAGCAACACCCCATCATCGCAGAGCCATAGCATGTCCACGTCTAAACCAGCAGCCCGGAGGCCCTCCACTTGACCGAGACATTTGCGCACAAGGCCGGTATTGCTCCTTTCGTCACGGTTCACCCTGCAATAGTATAGTGCTCTTTTGTTCATAAACCAAATAATTCTTTAGCGGCATAGAGCCAGCGATTCGAAGCCTTGTACAGAACATGCACAGGCACCAACTCCGCTCCAAAGGCACGGAAGACAGGTTCGATATGCGGTAATATCGATCCTTCGAAATTGAATAACTTGTTGTTCTCCTGTGCCAGTTTGATTCCCTCAAAGATCAGCAATTGAACAGCTCCCGTGCGGCTTCTCGAGTCTTTGTCAAAACCCATTTGCCATAGATAATACTGTGCCTCATCATGAACGAGAAATACCCCGGCAACCGGTAAGTTCGAATAGTCAAATGCCAATATGATTTCTCCCTGCTCCCGGCGCAAAATCTCTCCGCACAGCGTGGTAAATGCAGGTAGATCAAATTCTGTAAAGAGTTTATTCCGCCTCAAAGTCTTTTCAAAAACCTTGTAAAAATCATCCATGGAACCACCCCTCACCACCATCAGGTTCTTCTTCGCAATCCTGATCTTGTTGCGAACGGTCCCGTCAAACTCCAATTTGAAATCATTCTTTCCACGAGGGTCGAAAATGTAAGTGTAGCGAACGGTATTCCGAAAGTTCAGCTCATAAAAAGGAAGCAAATTGATATGACCGGGTACTTGAACCTGAGAGTACCAGGCTACATGGGGGAGCTGCGATAGAATTTGTCGAATGATCCGGATTTCTGCATTGTGGCGGGAAACCAGTTTTTGAGGCAACAAGGCTTCGTTCAACCAAACACCCAGATAAGGGGTAAACGGCGGCATGCGAACCGTTTTGATACCAAAAAATGACCTCATGTAGTATGGGCAAATCCCGAGTATTTCCCCATCCCCCCTATGAACCTGGGCCATTCCCCAATTACCACTACCACAAACGGCATCCAGCCACCAGGGTTGGTGGAAGAGGGGGAGTGTTTTTGTTTGCGATTTCATCCAGAATCCGATTAAGTGTCTCATTCAAGTTCTACAATGCTACGTGTACGCAAACTTATCGTGCTATCAAGCCCAATGAGAAAGTACCGAGCAGTGAAAACCAAAAGTCCGAACCTAAGTAACTATCATGCGGCAAAAGATGCTTGAATTGTATGTTGATGTAAGAATGGCTTGAATGGAGTGGTTACACTATCTTCTAAGAAAAACCCAAAAGTATGATGATTGATGACTGCGTTATAGAGTATGGACAGCTGACAAACAAAAGATTTGTTTTACAGAATCAAAACATCAACACGACAGCAACATCTAATTTTGTGACGAGATTGACAATGTAAATGTTTATCGCCGGTCAGCAGGCAGTAAATAAATTTTCGCCAAACAGTCCTCTACACCGCTTAGTTCTATATTAAAAACAACATAGGGAAGCTAAATTGCGACAAGGTCACTAGCTTTGGCAATTCGTAAGGTATTGCCAATTGGTTAGACTCACAACCTCAAACCTATCTTGATATTCGAAGCAAAGCATTCGTTGCCAATGAAAATAGCAAAAAAGGGATTAATTCTGTTTAATGCCGGAATGGGAGATTGCCTGCAAATGATTCCCGCATGGAATTATTTACACAAGGCAGGGTGGAGATTGACTGGAATTTTTGGTGCCAAATACACGCCTGTCCCCATAATTGAAGCATTAAATTTTTTTGAGGAGATTATTTTAATAGAAAAAGACACAGAATTACTCAACATTTCAGTTTCCAAAATAAGGCATTTTGAGAAAGCGTGGATTGATTTTTCCAGTAGCAGTCTATTATGGTGTTTGGCGGGATGTATCATGGCCTTTAGGGCCATTACCAACAGACAAAAATGGTATCTTGATTTACTTCCGAATTTGTATATACGAAAAAAGCTATTAAATAGCCATAGAATTTTGCAAAACCTGAATCTTGTAACAGATGAAGTTCCGAAATTACATCTAAAAGATATTACCTTCATAAGTTCTCTGTCTTTTCAAGAGATTCAACCAATCAGTACAGAAAAATATTTTATCGTTCAAATCTGCTCTGCAAATAATCAAGTTGACTACAAAAATTGGCCACTCATTAATTGGGCAAAATTTCTTACTAGATTATCAAAAACATACCCTGAATACAAAATTGTACTCATAGGAGACGAGCATGAGATTGAGAAAGGTAACAAATTGATGGAATTAACCAATATTCCTCTTCTTTCTTTGATTGGTCAAACTTCAATAGTAGAGCTTGCAATGGTTGTGAAAAATGCAATTATGTACATTGGACTGGACAGTGGGACCATGCATTTGGCTGCAATGTTGGGCATCCCCACATTCACAATTTGGGGCCCCACTAATCCACTTGAACTTGGTTATGGTCACATATTCCCTGCAAGATGTACAGATGTATTCAATAACTTACCCTGCCATCCCTGCCTTTCCAATTATTCACCCAACAGATCTCACGTTGATCATCCATCAAAATGCGACCATCAATCGTGTATCAAAAAGCTTGATGTTGAAACAGTCTGGAATCATTTTCTGAAAATGATGGAAAATATCCATTTATGGAGAAACCTGATTAATGTATAGGGTTTTAATCATTATCTGACAGTCACCTTATCAACACCATCTTCCCCACTCCACCAGATGTAAATTTGTCGGCAGCCGTTTCGAGGGATTCCCATCCATTGTCATCTGAAATGAGAAACCGATACAAGTAAACGCCGGTGGCCAATTGGTCGCCGAACTGGTCTTTGCCGTCCCATGCAAAGTCAGTCATGTGGGTACCCACATACAAGGGGCCGAGCTCCTCTTTGGACACTTCCCTGACTATGCGGCCTGAGACGGTCATGATTTGCAGGCGGTAATCGGTGGGGGGACTGTCCCCGGTGAGGGTATATACGAAGCGGGTCGAGGTGCTGAACGGGTTGGGGTAGTTGACGAAGTTGGAAAGGGCCCGCTTCGTCACGATGCGAAAGCGTTGCCTGAAGTCCAGTCCACCAGCGGCATTTCCACTTTTGTCGGTTGCCTGCACCACGAGTGTGTATTCCCCATCTCTATCGAAGACGGGTTCATAGTTCACCAGCAGGTAGTTGTTAGTAGGATCGCTCGAGTACTCCCACGAAATGCCAGGAGAATTGAAATACAATGGCGCGTAATTGACACTATCGGGCCACAAAATGGCCAAGCGAATCAGCGAGGTGTCGTCCAACAGCAGGTAGGGATTTTCGTCCTTGAGGCGGATGCGAATGTGTGGCCTGGCTGATACGAGCTCGCCATCGAGGATTCGTCGTCCGTCGAAAGTCACTTCCACCAGTGGATTGAATCTCTCCGCATAGACCTGATAGCTGAGGTCGAGAAAGTTGTTCAGGTACAGCCATTCCGGTTTGCGGTCGGCATTGAGCTCGATGCCGAGCGAGTAAGGCCCCTGTTGGGCACGGGTATCGTATGAAAAATGGACGATTCGCTGTTCTTCCGATTGCATCGGGAGCAAGGTCTCCTCCACACTCGTAACCACATTGGAGGCATCGCTCACGCGATATTCGATGCGCAGGCTGTCAGCCGCATCGACCGGTATGAGGTTTTCGATGGCAACACGCAGTTCCAAAGAAGCCCCCTGCTGAAGACTATCGGCGTTCAATTCGAAGGTGGTTGCTGGGTCAAAGGCATATTCCGGTACACCGCTGAAGTAAACTTTCAATTCGCCGAGCTGAGGGGGGGTCCTGAACAGGGAATCTTCTACGTACACCTTGAGGGCGATGCGGGGAAACTGCTTCACATCGATATAGGAAATGTCGATCTCCTCTTCCGGCAGCAGGGTCCGGCTCACCAACGGCATGCGGCTGCCATCGGGCCTGATTCCGAGCACTTCCAATTGGATGGTATCAGAAGGTGTGAAATCGGAAAGGGTGTGTTTAGAGGCAATCTTTCTCCACTTCGAAGCCGGTCCTATGGGGTCTGTGGTGAAATACCCCCTATCCCAGTTGCCTTCGAGCACGAATTTCAGCTCGATGATTTCGTCGGGAGCACTGGCCATTTTTTCTGCAACCAGGCCATGGCCTTTGCGGTATGCTACGGCATACGGCACCGAACCAACCATTGGAAGCTGACGGGCAAGCTGTGCTCCACCGTCGTTTTCCAAAATATTGAGCAAACTGTAACCATACGTCAGGCTGTCGTTTATCCATTCGTTGGGGCGGTAGTTGGCCGTGGGTGAATTCTGTATCGTACAAAACACGACGTAATCGCCTTCGGGAATGACATTGGTCAAAAAGTCCATGGCTTGTTTTCTGCCTGCTGCGTCAGCGCTGAACATGAACACGGTTGCATCATTGCCCCATGGATGTTGCAAGCCTATTTGATTGGGGTATCGATTCCAAATAGGCTCCAAATACACCGAGTCGATCCAGGTGATATAATAGCCTGCAGCAAGTGAATAGTAGAACCACCAGGTCGTATAATTATTGAGCAACATTCCAGGCCTCCTGACATTCGCAGCAGCATTGGTCAAAATATACTCTTTCACCGATTCCGGGAACGACCACTTGCCTGAATCGTCCACCTCAAGGTTAACCATGGTGTTCTTCTGGAATTGCTGCCCGTGGGACTGGTTCCAGCCCGTAGCTCCATCTGGCTCGATGATAAATGAAGAGGTAGTCCATAAGAAGCCCTCCTGGGGAGAGAGGCTGTCGGGACTCACGCGCCAGAAATACACCCTGCCAGGCTCCCAGTTCACGGGAGGTGTCCATTTGAGAATGCCACCCCTGCGCGTCAGGGTGTGGGTCAGCAAGAGGGGGCTGTTGAAGTGCTCGGTGGTGTCGAGCTGGAACACGTACCGCCGTTCGGGAGCTCGGGCGTCGGTGGTGTAGGCTTTCAGCGTGAGGTCGTTGCGATCCACGATGGCGAAAGGGGGGGGATAGGCGGGCACGGCGCTGTTATCACGCACGAAGAAGGGAAAACCCTTCCGGCCGTCCGGCATGACGAGTTCGTTGTTGCCTTCGGCAGCGGGCAGTGGAAGTTCATCTACCCTGTCATCGGCATCCACGGTGACGAAGAGTGTGTTCTGTCCGACGGCTTCCTTTCCGAGCGGAGGAATTTTGAACTTGTATGCTTCGTAGTAGGCTGGAGCCCGGAGAAGGGTGTCGATCAGAGGTTGCCGAGACCCGTCGGGGAGCTGGTGTTCGATGTGCAGATTCACCGAATCGCCGAGGTGCTGGCCCAGATTGGCGAGTGCCAGATGGAATTCGAGTTCGCCCAAGTTGGCGGAAATCCGTTCCGGTTCGAGCTTGACCGATGCAGGATCGACCACGTAGTCGGGCCCCGGAGCAGGGTTCAATCGGATAGCGGGGTCGCCGAGCAGGTTGAATTGCTGGCGAATCAGGTCGATGCCGAAATTGCCCGGATTGAAATACCCAATGGTTTGCCTCAGGATTTCACCTATCGGATGTCCGTACAAATCATTGCCGAGGAGTTGATAGATGCGAGTAGTGTAAGTTCCAAGCGAGGAGATGAATCCTTGACCTGCCGTGGCGGTAAAGGCGATGGGGCCAGCATCCTTCATGAAAACGAACTGCTCCCCTATCCCCCTTGAAGTCGTGTGGATGTTACCGGCGTAACAACCGAGTGAGATCATCCAGTAATATTTGTCTTTGTTGTGGTAGTAATCGGGAAAATCGATCGAAATATCAAATCCTCCTACCCCAGAATGTCCAAAGAAAGTAAGCAGCGAAATGCCGTTGTTGATGTAATCGAAGATGAGTTCGGTTTGAGGTTGCTGGATGGGGTCGGTGCTCGTTTTGAAATACGACATGGTGTGCGCGCCGAATTTGCTCGAAGCGAGCACGTCAGCGAAATTTTTCAAATGATTTCTGATGATTTGCTGTTCTCCAGGATTGGCAGCGTTGCCTCCGCCGAGGTGCAGGATGTTTTTCATCCAAAGCTTGTCCTGGATGGTTTGGGGCCGGAGGGCATTGGCTTCGAAGGCCTTTATTTTTTCCAAATATACGGCCAAGTCGTTGGTGTTCCAGCAAGCGATGCGGCCAATGGGCAGCAAAGGGGTGAAACCATCGGGGCCGGCCACCAGCAAGTTGTCAGAGCCGGGCGATCCCCACGTGGGCAAGTAGAATTGGACATTTGCAGCCAAGCTCGCTTCCGTGCGCACGCGGTAGTATTCGAGACCCTTGCCGATGAGGAGTAAAAATTGCGGGTTGGACCAGTTGTGCTTGACCCACCATGCGAAGTTTCGTATGCTCAGCGGATGCCGGTCCACACCCCAAGCGTACTGGTCGTAAAGCTCCTGAATGTCCACTACGATCGTGCTGTATCCACCACCCGCTGCAGAACTCCTGTAATCCGCATATTGCTGCACGTAGTTCACCCCATTGCCATCGTCGAACAGACGGCTGTTGCTGATGATGATGTATTCGGCTTGGAGTTCGGCAAAATTGCGGAAGGCGACTTGTTGGAGAGGGAGGTTTGCTTGGATGCCCTCGTCCTGGTTTACGAGGATGAAGGATTCTTCCGTGGATGCGGGTGGAAGAGTGACTTTCAAAACACCTCCCTCATCCGTCGGAATGAGGTAATATCCCGCAGAAACATTGTACAATACTGTCCCGCCAGAAGTAGAAAAACCCGATATTTCGATCGTCCGGTGGGTGGCCGAGGGAGGCATCGAAAAATGGACGGAAGATTTTCCATCGAATTGGAAAGAACCGGGAAATTTCAAATCGACAAAGGCCAGTCGAAACTTGTCATTGTTCGAAACGAGCCCGTTTAGCTGGATGGAAAGCGGACTCGAAAGCCATTGGTTGGGAATTGACAAGGTGGTGTCTCTTACTTCGTAATCAACGAATGGAACCGTAGCCAGTGGATTGCCGTTGACGTGGATTTGCAGTTGGTGCTGGCCGATATTTCCCGAAAATCGGAGCCGCAGGTTTGCATCGACGTCTCCGCTGTAAGGGTTTTCCGCCTTCAAGTTGTTTTCAGTAAAGCCGTTGAGCCAATCCGTGGAGTAGCCTTCCGCCCTGGTGTAGTGCGACATGGCGATGCCATGTGCATCGGCTTCTTTGCGCAAGCGGTTGGTGTAAACGATCGTGTTTCGACGCCAACACCACATCGCCTTCGGGTCGTTGTTTCCGGGAAGATTGGGTTGGAGGGCGTATCGCCTGCCTGGTGTGTTGTCTGACCAAGTCAGGAAATAGGCCGAAGTATCATTTATCAGGCTGAATTCGGGGTTCATCATTTGCTCGTCGGCATTGCTGAACAAATGCCTGTCGAGCTGGCTTCGGTGTTTTTCACCAAAAAATTCCAAAAAATCATTTGGCCCAAATGCATCCTCGGTAGAAGTCCTGATCGGTATTTCCACACCATTGTGAAAAACCTGGTAATATTTTCCCGAAATATTCGAAATCGGGATACCTACATCGAGCAATTGCTGCCCGGTTATCCTGTAGATGCCATCTTCCCCGATTTTTATTTTGTAATACGTTTTCGAATAGTCGATCCACTCATTGCCAAACAAGGTATCAGTTCCCACAACGATTTGCGCCGAGCTTTGGCACCAAATCCACATGGTGAAAGCCACTATTGCCACTCTTCTGAGAACCAAGGAAAGGCCATTCAGTGTCTTTGTATCGGGAGTATGGACGAGCGTATCTGGTTTCATGAGTGAGATCAATTTGATGCTGCCGAGTGGCCAAAAATACCTCAAAATCCAACGGAGGAACACCTACCAACCAAACCAAGCATTACTGACAATTTGTCACCTGTGTGTCGAATCCGTGTATCTTTGCGCCCCTGATATGCGGCACTCAGGCGCCTTTGATGCGAGGGCTACTGGTGCAAAATGCATTCCTTTTACAATCCTTGGCACATTAGTCTTCATCAACCCAGAGTCAAATCGACATGTACGACAACAATCCAACACTTTCCACCGCCCACCCTGCGCTCGACGAACAGCGTCAAGGAGAGGTGTTCTTCCAGGAAACCGAGGGCAATGGCTCCAAACGGTTTTACATCGAGAGCTATGGCTGTCAAATGAACTTCAGCGACAGCGAGATCGTCGCCAGCATTCTGGCAGACCTTGGCTATAGACCCACCCGCCAGATGGACACAGCCGACCTCATCCTCATCAACACCTGCTCCATTCGCGAAAAGGCAGAAGAAACCGTGCGCAAACGTTTGCGGGAGTTCGACAAGGTCAAGCGCCACCGGCCAGGGGTGCTCGTCGGCGTGCTCGGGTGCATGGCCGAACGGCTCAAAGCCAAACTGCTCGAGGAAGAAAAGCTCGTTGACATGGTCGTCGGGCCCGACGCCTATCGCGACCTGCCCAAGCTGCTCGAAGTGGTTGAGGAAGGCGAGAAAGGCGTCAACGTCTTTTTGTCCAAGGAAGAAACCTACGCCGACATCAGCCCCTTGCGCCTCGACAGCAACGGCGTCACGGCGTTCATTTCCATCATGCGGGGTTGCGACAACATGTGCAGCTTTTGCGTGGTGCCTTTCACCCGCGGACGCGAGCGCAGCCGCGATTGTTTCAGCATCGTGGCCGAGGCTACGGACCTGTTCAATAGAGGATACCGGGAAGTGACCCTGCTTGGTCAGAATGTGGACAGCTACAAATGGCAGAACCCCGAAACGGGAGAGGTGATCAATTTTGCCCAATTGCTCGAAATGGTGGCGCAGATCCACCCCGATTTGCGCGTGCGTTTTTCCACCTCGCACCCCAAGGACATCACCGACGAGGTGCTCTATACCATGGCCCGATATGATAACATCTGCAAGTATATCCACCTGCCCGTGCAGAGTGGCAACAGCCGCATCCTGGCTCTGATGAACAGGACCTATGACCGGGAATGGTATATGGAGCGCGTCCGCGCCATCTATCGCATCCTGCCCGACTGCGCCATCAGCTCCGATATCATCGCCGGTTTCTGCAGCGAAACAGAGGAGGAACATCGCGACACGCTCAGCATGATCGAATGGGCCAACTATAGCATGTCCTACATGTTCATGTACTCGGAGCGCCCCGGCACGCTGGCCGCCAGGAAACTCGCCGACGACGTTCCGCTCGAGGTCAAAAAACGCCGCCTGCAGGAAATCGTCCGCCTGCAAAACCAGGTCTCCTACCGCCACAACAAAGCCGACATCGGCAAGACGTTCAAAGTGCTCATCGAAGGTGATTCCCGGCGCTCTGACAAGGATTTCAGAGGCCGGAACAGCCAAAACAAAATGATCGTCTTTCCCAAACAGCCCGGCTACAAACCTGGTGACTACGTATGGGTGAAGGTCGATGCGGCCACCTCGGCCACGCTGAAAGGGCACATCGTCGATCCGCCTGTCAAGACCTGATTTTTGGATTCAACATTTTGAATAAACATGCACTCTCTGCAAGCCATAAAACAACGTTTCGGAATCATCTCGGTATCGCCCAAGCTCGACAGGGCTCTCGATACGGCCATACGCGTGGCACCGACGGATCTGACCGTGCTCATCCACGGGGAAAGCGGCGTGGGCAAGGAGGTATTTTCCAAAATCATCCATGCCCTCAGCCCGCGCAAACACAACGAGTTCATCGCCATCAACTGTGGCGCCATCCCGGCGGGTACCATCAACTCCGAATTGTTTGGACATGAAAAAGGCTCGTTCACGGGTGCCACCGGCGAGCGCAAGGGCTATTTCGAAACCGTAGATGGAGGCACCATTTTCCTGGATGAAATTGGCGAGATGCCGCTCGACACCCAGGCCTTCCTGCTGCGCGTGCTCGAAACGGGCGAATTCATCCGCGTCGGCTCGTCGAAAGTGCGCAAAACCAACGTGCGCGTCATCGCGGCCACCAACGTCGACCTGCTCGAAAGAGTCAGGCAGGGCAAGTTCCGCGAAGACCTTTACTACCGCTTGAATACCGTGCCTATTTACGTGCCCCCCCTGCGCGAAAGGCCGGAAGACATCATGCTCCTGTTCCGCAAATTTTCCAACGACTGCGCCGAACGGTACCACATCGAACCCATCCAGCTCGACCAGGAAGCCAAGCAGCTGCTGCTGAACTACCATTGGCCCGGCAACGTCAGAGAACTCAAAAACGTAGCAGAGCAACTCACGATCCTCTCAGAAAAACGCCTCGTCACCAAAGACGAAATCCTGGAGTTGATCCCCAACATCACCCGTCGCAACCTGCCCATCGCCTCCGAGGGACCACAATCGGACCCACTGAACAATTTTCAGGAAAGGGAAATCGTGTACAAGTTCCTCTTCGACATGAAAAACGACCTGAACCAGTTGAAGACCCTCATCTTCGAACTGGTCAGACAAAACAACCTGGAACTTCCGTCGAGCGCCGGGCTTCAACCCATGTACACGCCCGTCTTTTTGAACGATGTAAAGACCGACTACCACCCACCGAGCAGCGCTGGAGGTGCGCAACTTGGCCAACCGCGGCACGTCGCCGATGCGTCCAAGCCGATCCTGTTGCACGAAGAATCGGAAGACTTCCAAAAAGCGGAAGTGGTGGAGGAAAAGCTCAGCTTGGTTGAAATGGAAAAAGAACTCATCCTCAAGGCGCTCAAGAAGCACAATGGCAAGCGCCGCGATGCCGCCGAGGAATTGGGCATCTCAGAACGCACCTTGTACAGAAAGATCAAAGAGTACAACTTGCCAGTTTGAAACGATCTGCACGGCAGCATGGAAGACTTTGCATGGGGCAACGTTTTTGAACAGAAGCCTTCGTCCTTGGAACGTTTCCTCGAAAAAATCACATGGCTTTTTGTAAGTGTTGCCGAATGCTATATTTGCGCCCTGCATGATGAACTCCTATACCCATTTCGAAGTAGTTTGGGAAAAATCACACCCTTAAACTCGGCAGGGATTGGGAGTTTCGTCGGCTTCGCCACCCAAACCAATTCGTTTTGAGTATATCCATTTTCGGAAACAAAGTAGATGTAAAATTTATTCCGCAATAATTCTTGAAAATTCAAACATTAGACCTTCTATTCCCCCAAACTCTCAATTGCGGAAATAAATTTTTAGCCATCAAATTGTTACGAGCGCATCAAGGCATAGGCCAATTTACTATGGAAATCAGACTCTTCAACCTGCTTTTTTTTCTCATTCTGACGGTGTCCCTTGGGCAGGCGCAATCGAATCAACCGCCTTACACACCTGCAGCCGAACGCATCCAGTCTTTTGCGCAGCGCAAAGCCTTGATCGAGCAATCGCTCGTGGCAAATGTGCCGTTCAAATCCATTGGACCCACGGTTTTTTCGGGACGGGTAGCCGACATCGAAGTCAACCCCGAAGACCCCACCGTTTTCTATGTCGCTTATGCCTCCGGTGGGTTGTGGAAAACCACCAACAACGGCCAGTCCTTCACGCCACTGTTCGACGATGAAATGGTGATGACCATCGGCGACATCGCCGTGGACTGGAAGAATGAGGTCATTTGGGTGGGCACGGGCGAGGTCAACTCCAGTCGTTCTTCCTATTCCGGCACCGGCGTTTTCGTGAGCCGCAACGGAGGCAAGACTTGGACACACACGGGTTTGGGCGAAAGCCACCACATAGGTAAAGTACTGCTTCACCCGACAAACCCCGACATCGCCTGGGTCGCAGCCTTGGGTCATCTATACAGCCCCAATGTGGAACGCGGCATTTTCCGCACGACCGATGGTGGCAAAACCTGGCAGCATGTGCTCTTCGTCGATGCCAATACCGGTGCGGTGGATTTGGTCCTCGATCCACGCGACCCCAATGTCCTTTACGCAGCCATGTGGCACCGGGAGCGCAGGGCCTGGAATTTCGTCGAATCAGGTGAAGGATCGGGCATTTTCAAAAGCACCGACGGCGGCACTTCATGGGTGCGGATGAACACCCCCGAGAGTGGATTCCCCACAGGCAAAGGTGTAGGGCGCATCGGCCTAGACGCCGTTGACATGGGAACCTACACGCGCATTTACGCCGTGGTTGACAACCAGAACCCCCGACCCAAAGCGGAAGACAAAAAGCAGGAAGGTCTCACCAAGCTGGACTTCAAAGAAATGACCATCGATGCCTTTTTGGCCCTCGACGATGACGATTTGAAAAAATTTCTGGAAGACAACGAATTCCCCAAAAAGTACTCGGCATCTCAATTGAAAAAAATGGTTCGCAAGGGAGAAATATCTCCTTCGGCCATTTACGACTACCTCTACAATGCAAACGAGGATTTATTCAATGCCGAAATAATCGGTGCCGAAGTATATTTTTCCGAGGATGGTGGGCAAACCTGGAAACGCACACATGACGATTACCTCGACAGGGTGTACTTCACCTACGGATATTATTTTGGGAAAATTCACGTGCACCCTGGCCAGCCTGACAAAATTTACATCTACGGCGTTCCGATTTTGAAATCCCTCGATGGTGGAAAATCATTCATTAACATCAACGGAGAAAATGTCCACGTGGACCACCACGCCATGTGGATCGACCCGAAACGCGAAGGGCATCTCATCATCGGCAACGATGGCGGCGTCAACATCAGCTACGACGACGGCGAAAACTGGATCAAGTGCAATACCCCCCCAGTGGGACAATTCTACTATATCGCCGTGGACGATGAGGAGCGCTACAACGTCTATGGCGGCACCCAAGACAACGGCGTCTGGTATGGACCCCATGACAACGAACCCAGCGTGCGCTGGCATGGCACCGGCGACTATCCCTTCAAAATGCTGCTCGGAGGTGATGGAATGCAAGTGGCCGTAGATACCCGCGACAACAACACCGTTTATACCGGCTTTCAATTTGGCAATTATTTCCGCATCGACAAGAAGAGCGGCAGGAGAAAACACATCACACCTCGTCACGACCTCGGCGAACGCCCCCTGCGCTGGAACTGGCAGACCCCCATCCACCTGTCCGTCCACAACCAGGACATTCTCTACATCGGAGCCAACAAATTGTATCGCTCCATGACCCAGGGCGACGATTGGGAAGCCATCTCCGGGGACCTCACCCAAGGCGAGAGGGAAGGGGACGTACCGTATGGAACCCTCACGGCCATTCACGAATCACCGCTCAAATTCGGACTCCTCTACGCTGGCACCGATGATGGCCTCGTGTGGGTGACGCGCGACGGGGGCGAGACCTGGCAACGCATCACCGATGGCCTCCCTGAAAACATGTACGTAAGTCGCATACAGGCATCCTCTCACGCCCGTTCGCGGGTTTATCTGGCGTTGAACGGCTACCGCTGGGACAATTTCGAAGCCATGGTATATCGCTCCGACAACTACGGCCAAAGCTGGCAACGCATCGGAACCGACCTGCCGCTCGAACCCGTCAACGTCATCAAGGAGGATCCACACAATGAAAACGTCATCTACGTAGGCACCGACCACGGGGTGTACGTTTCCCTGGATGGAGGCCTGCATTTCATGGCCATGAAAAAAGGCCTGCCCGCCGCTCCCGTCCACGATTTGGTCATTCACCCAAAAGCCAAGGAATTGGTGGTTGGTACGCACGGCCGGTCGATTTACGTGGCCGATGTGTCTCATCTTGAACAATTGACCGATTCGGTAATTCTCAAAGACCTTTACGTCTTCGATCTTCCAAAGGTGAAACAGAGGGGCACTTGGGGCGCTGAACGCAGGCCTTACTCAGGCGTTTACAATGAACCAGAAATCTTACTGCCCGTATATGTGCGAGAAAATGCGCGGGCGCAAATCAGCGTTTACTTGGATGATCTCCAACTTGCATCGTGGTCTGCCCCTATTGAGAAAGGATTGAATTACCTGCCCTACCCCGGAACCATCGATAAGAAAACAGTCGAACCCTATCAGCGAAAAATCAACGAGAAGGCAAAAGAGAGGAAAAAAACGATCACCCTGGAGGAAGCCGACAGCGGAAAATATTACCTGCAAAAAGGGGAATATCGCGTCGTCTTCCAGGTGGGTGAACACAAAGTGGAAAAAAAACTCATCATCGAATAGTCTTCCTCAGTGCGTGATGCAGAGGTGAGTGTTCTTGAGTGAGGAATTGTTTCATTGTTATCAAAACCTAGATGTATGGCTAAAGTGATGATTTTCATGGATGGCTCATGGTTGTATTCGACCGTGAGATTCCTGGGTGATGATTTTCAAATCGACTACGGCAAATTGCCCGTCGTGCTTACCAAATTACTCGGGAGAAAAATGGGAGGCGTGCCTATCGACTTGGTGCGCATTTATATGTTTGGCTCCAATGCCATCAACTACCAACCTGCCGATGAAGAAATGGTCAAAAGACGCAAGGTGTTCTACGATATCCTCCGCGAAGAATACGGCTACAACGTGGAGGTCTTCCCCGTCGATTACAGAGGCCGGCGATTGCGGAAAAAAGATCGCCATCCCGACGACGATTTCACCCCAGAAGAAAAAGCAGTGGACATCGCCTTGGCGTCTTCCATGCTGTATTACGCAGCCCTCGATGCCTACGACATCGCCCTTTTCTTGGGCGGCAGCCGCGAATACGTCCCCGCCCTGCAGAAGGTAAAACTGCTCGGCAAACGCGTGGCCATCGCAAGTATCAAAGGTTCCTGCGCCTTCGAATTGCTCGACAACAAAGACTCCAAAAACGTCCGCGACTTTGACGTGATGTGGCTCGACGACCTGACCGAAGACATCAAGGCCGTCAACGAAGAGCGTTACGTCGAGTGTCGTTCACCCTTGCACGAAGGGCCCAACCCCATCCTGACCGACGAGTTCGTCCGCAAGAACAGACCTTTCTTCTGTAAAGAATGCAGGGAAAAGATGCGTTCGCAGCGTTACAGCTATTCTGAAGATGAATTCGACATCGAAAGCGAATTCGATGACGACTTTGGCAACCGAATCATCAATCCTGGTGACACCTACCGGGGTCGCATCAAGCGCTTGCTCGACTTCTTCGGATTCATCGAAACCCCCGAAGGAGATTTCTATTTCGGCATGGACGATTGCGCACAAAACACCGACTTCTACTCGATGACGGAAGGCATGCCCGTCCAGTTCGTCGTGGTGAGCATGCCCAACAAACGCCTTCGCGGAAGCCGCGGAAATGGAAAAGCGGAGGATGTCAGCATCCTCGTACCAGAGCCAAACAGTTATACCGACGAAGAATGATGCAGAAAGCCGGCGCTCAGACGCCGGCTTTTTGTTTTCCTGCGCATCCAATCATCCCGCCGGCTCGTGGGATGATTCTTGTATTCTTGCAGCCAAAAAGTCTCGTCCAGGAAACTCTTCCCCTCCGGCACCGTTTTTTCTGCCGTAACTTGCTGATTTGAAAACAACCCCACTTACATGTCGATGCGCTGGATCTTTTTGCTTTGGATTTGGTCTATGGCCAGTTCGGCCACTGCCCAGGAAAGCCCCTGTCGGGCTGAATACGATCGCCAACAGTGGTGGGCATCCCATCCAGAAAGCCATGCGCAGTGGCTGTTGCAAAATCAGCTCATCGAAACCTGGATTGAACGACAGGGTGCAAGTATTCAACATCGTAGCATCATCACCATTCCAGTCGTGGTGCACGTAGTTTGGAACCAACCCGAAGAAAACATCTCCAATGAGCAGATACTTTCCCAAATAGAAGCCCTCAACCAGGACTTCAGGGCCCTCAATTCCGAAATACCTCTCATACCGACCGAGTTCAAACCCCTCATAGCCGATGTGGGATTGGAATTTTGCCTCGCCAACGTCGATCCCCAGGGCAATCCCACCACGGGCATTACCCGTACCTTCACCAACAACAGCGTCGGAATCGGGGGCACGACGGCCATCCACTTCACAAGCCTCGGAGGTCGCGACGCATGGGATCCGACGCGTTACCTGAACATTTGGGTCGCCAAATTCGCCGGTGGCATTTCCGGCACAGCCACTTTCCCTGGTCAATCTCCACCAGAACAGGACGGAGTCGAAATCAACTATCGCTATTTCGGAACCATTCACACCGACCCGCCCTACAACCTCGGTCGCACGCTGACTCACGAGGTGGGACACTATTTCAACCTCGAGCATCCGTGGGGGCCTTCGATCAACGATTGCTGTGGGGATGATTTCGTAGCCGATACACCGCCGGCGTGTCAAACCTATTTAGGCCAGTGCCCCGTGCATCCGCAAGTGTCGTGCATCTTGCCCGACATCTTCATGGACTATATGTTCTACACCGACGATGCTTGCATGGGCATGTTCACCCTAGGGCAAAAGGCCCGGATGTTGGCAGCGCTGGAACTCTTTCGCCCCGGTTTGTTGCTAAGCGGAGCTTGTACGGTTGGTTCTACCTCCGTGGAAGCTGTACGCACCCTGTCCATCTTTCCCAACCCAGCCAGCCATGTGGTGTCCATTCGATGGGAAGGTTCGGCCTACACCGGTTCCGAGGTGCATTTCAAAATATTCGATCCAAACGGTCGCACGGTGCAAAGTGGCTTGCTGCAGAGCGGGCGATCTACGTGGATTTTGGACGTTTCCACCTTGCAACCGGGCCTGTACTGGATTTCCATATCGAACGCTACGTTCCAGGCTACGGCGCGTTTCGTAAAACTTTGAGTACACCGCAACCAAGTAATTCCCGCCGCAGAAGCAAACAACGGCTCGCCCACTTGCATTTTTCAATTCCTCCAGCACCTGAGTCCAGTGCATGAAGTGCGCTCAGTGGTTAAGAGGGGTGAAGAGAAGTTTAGAGAGGTTGTGTCAGAACTTCTCCATACCTCTAAACCAACAATACTTGCAGGCAACTCCAATCGAAAATGACTTATTGCAGTGCACTCAGTACCTGATTCATTTGAATTCAAAAGAGCCTGGCTTGGCGGGCATGGCGATTTGCTGTTTGGCTTGCTCGATGTCAAAAGGAAAATCTGTGGACACCTGGTCGGGCAAGGGTTATCGCAGGCTGGTATGGCAATTGCCACCTCGATCGTTTGGATTGACAGCCGATTCTAATTTTCTTTGCACGTCCGGAACCAAATAGGGCCAGTGTTGTTCACGGCCAAAATTTCAGCCATGTCCATCAACAAAAGAGCAAGCCTGATCATTTACCGCATCCGAGAGAAGGGTCTGGAAGTCTTCATGCTCAACAAGGACCCCGAAGGCAAAAAATGGGAACTGCCTCAGCAACCCCTCCCCGAAGCGAAGGCGATTCCGCTGCCCCACGACCACGAATTCATCGAGCTCGACCCGGTCAAGGTGGACGAGAGCACGGAGGAACAAGCCATCGCCGTCGAAGGCGATTGGCACGACATCCCCTCCCTCAAGTCGCTGCTCTTGAGCGACGTACAATACGTTCGGGGGCAGATCAAGCAGTTCATCCCCGAGGCCATGGAAAAAGGCACCTTCGTGGCCCTCAAGGAAGCCTTCAAGCGGGTTTTGCCTCACCAGTACGAAATCCTCAGGGAACTCAAGGATATCCTCACCGATCGCAACTCGGTGAAAAACATTTGATCCTCTTTTCATTGCCTGAAAAACTCCGCCGGCGGCCCTGTGCGTCAGCGGAGTTTTTCTTTGGAAGCAATTTGATCGAGGCAATGGAGCGCCTGACCATTACTTTTGCCCGCCAAAGCCATTCCGCGATGACCAATCCCCTGCCTGCTGCACTTACGGAAACCAATTTCAATCTGCCTGGGCAAACCCATTTCTATCGGGGCAAGGTGCGCGACGTGTACACCGTAGGCGACCTGCTCGTCATGGTAGCCACTGACCGCATTTCAGCCTTCGACCACATCCTGCCACGCCCCATCCCCTACAAAGGCCAGGTTCTCAATCAGCTGGCCGCTCACTTCTTGAGAGCCACGGCAGACATCTGCCCCAACTGGCTGATCGACACCCCCGACCCCATGGTATCTGTGGGATACCGTTGCCAACCCATCCCCATCGAGATGGTGGTCAGGGGATATCTCACCGGCCACGCCTGGCGGGTTTACAAAAGTGGCAGAAGAGAGCTGTGCGGGGTGCCATTGCCCGAAGGGCTCGCAGAACACGACCGACTTCCCCACCCCATCATCACCCCCGCCACCAAGGCCGAAAGCGGCCACGACGAGGACATTTCGAAAGAAGAAATCCTCCAGCGGGGCATCGTCACCGAAAGCCAGTGGGAACAGCTCGAAGCCTACGCGCTCGCCTTGTTTGAACGCGGCACGGCCATGGCCCGCCAACGGGGGCTCATCTTAGTGGACACCAAATACGAATTTGGCCTTCTCGATGGACAGATCACCCTAATCGATGAGGTGCATACCCCCGACAGCTCCCGCTATTTTTATTTGGAAGGTTACGAAGAAAGACAGGCCAGGGGCGAGGGGCAAAAGCAACTCTCCAAGGAATTCGTCAGGGAATGGTTGATGGCCCATGGTTTCCAGGGCCTCGAAGACCAACTCATGCCGCACATGCCCGACGCATTCGTAGAAGCCGTCTCGGAACGCTACATCGAACTGTACGAACTGCTCACCGCACAGCCCTTCGAGCGATTCGACACCAACCAGCTCGTCCAAAGGATCGAGCAAAACATCCTGGCCTTTCTCGAAAAATGGCGGGCCCGGCAATCAAGTGAAACTTGACCATTGGAAATCGGACACCCACCACTTCATTGCGACCTTGCCTGCATGCGCAAGGCCTCGGAAAGCTCTTCGCCCAAAATCCGATCGATGACCCAGTGCGCCGCGTAAATGACCGGTGTGAGCAAAATGGCCACGACGAACTTGTAGGCGTAATTCACGCAGCCCACGGCCAAAAACAGCGGAATGCTCCACTGTTGCGGACCCAACACGAAGGCAATGTACAATACGACGAAACTGTCGATGAATTGAGAGATGAGTGTCGAACCGGTCGCTCGCAACCACAGGTGCTTCTCCCCGGTGAACAACCGAAGGCGGTGGAAAACCAGCGCGTCGATGATTTGGCCCAGGATGAAAGCCGTGATGCTGCCCGCTATGATCCACATACCCTGGCCGAAAATTTGCGAAAAGGCTGCCTGCATGTCGGGTACCCCTCTGTCGGCAAAACTGATGATCCAGAAATCCGCCGGCACCAACCTGATGGCGGCAAAAACCATGATGAAAGCGTAAAGGATCAATCCGGCGGTCATCCAGGACAGAATGCGCACGGCTCTTTTGCCATAGTATTCATTGATCAGGTCCGTCATCACGAAAACCACCGGCCACAAGAGAACTCCGGCAGTGAGCATCAGGGATCCTGATTGCCCGAATAGGTTCCATTCCAGCGGAGGGAGCCCAAGCGTGGGTTCCAGCGCAAAAATTTTTACGCCAATGAACTCGGCCACAAGGGCATTGGTGACGAAAAAGCCGCTCAGAATGACGAAAAGCAATACGGCGCGATCATGCAGCAGGTTCTTCATCTTGCAAGAGGTTTTGCATAAGTCGAACTCGGACGACCAACCCATCATCAACCATGAGCAGCGAACATAACCCAAACATTCAACAACTCATTTGACTCATGAAATTCTTGTGGGCCCTTCTTTCGATGGCTCTTTGCACCCAGATCGCTAACGCCCAGGCCTTGCCCATTGCCATCGATGGCACCTTCGGAGACTGGGCAGGTGCCAGCACCCACGACGATCCCGCAGGCGACGCCTCCGGACTGGACTTGCTCCAGGTGCAACTCGCCAACGACGAACTTTTCCTGTTCATCAAACTCCAGGTGGCATCCGAATTTGCACTTACTGAAAACAACCAGCTCGTCATTTACATCGACAGCGACAACAACCCACTGACCGGCAATCAAATCGATGGCATGGGTGTCGAGCTGGTGATCTACCCGGGCACCCGCGAGGCCGTTTTTTACGGAGGCTCCTTCCCGCTCAACCTCAACCTGAACGGCATCCGCTGGTACCACCTCCCCACCGTCACCAGCAACTCCTTCGAAATCGCCTTGCCCCGTCATTTCCGCCCCGACGGTGTAAACGAGCAATTGCCAGGCCCCCAGCTGGGGCTGCGACTCAAAGTGACAGGCGCTGGCGGCGACCAATTGCCCAACGGTTCCTCACCGATAGCTTACGCATTCGACGAATCCCCGGTGCCGCCTCAGCCCAATCCCAATTTCACCAAAGCCGACAGCCGTCATTTGCGGATGCTCACCTGGAATACCCTCGACAGCGGCCTTGACGATCTGCAGCGAGTAGATCACTTCAGGCGAGTGATCAAAGCCCTAAAACCCGACGTGGTCACCTTCAATGAATGTTGGGACCTTACGGCGCCCATGGTGGCCACTTTCATGAACATGGCCCTGCCCCTCGGGGGCGCCCAAAGCTGGAAAGCTGTCAAATTGGACAATGGAAACGTCACCACCTCCCGCTTTCCCATCCTGCAAAGCTGGGAGGTCAAACCAGGCTCGCGCCTCACGGCCAGTCTCATCGACCTGCCTGGTGAGTATGGAAAGGATTTGCTCGTGGTGAACGCCCACTTGCGATGCTGCGATGCCGATGCGCTGCGTCAGTCGGAAGCCGATGCCTTTGCCGCTTTCATCAGGGATGCCAAGACGCCCGGTGGACTTATCGACTTGCCAGCACAGACCCCAATCGTTTTGAGTGGTGACCTCAACCTCGTTGGCTCCAGCCAACCCCTCGAAACGCTCCTCGAAGGTGCTATCGTCAACGTTTCACAATACGGCCCTGGGATCCCTCCTGACTGGGATGATACCCCGCTCGAAGACGCCCTCCCCCTCCAGGTCCACCTCCGAATGGCGCATACCTGGCAACCAAGCCCCTTCTCCACCTATCCGCCCTCCCGACTCGACTATGTCATTTTTGCGGGGAGTGCCATGGAAATGGTGCAAGGCTTCGTGTTCCGCACCGATTTGCTGACGCCAGAAGAACTATCGGGCATGGGCCTGTGGGCCTCCGATACCGAAATGGCTTCCGATCACCTGCCTGTGGTGGTCGATTTCGAGTTGCCACTCGTCGATGCCGACACACAAGTGCCCATCGCTACCCAGCCCCTATTCTATCCCAACCCTTTCTCCTCCGTGCTGCACATAGCGGTCGGCGGCCAGGCTCCTGCCGAAGCGGTTCTAATCGAGGTATCCGACCTGTTCGGGCGCGTGGTTTGGTCGGGAGCGTTGTCAGGTGCGATTTCCCTCCAGACAGCGCATTGGCCCGCCGGTCATTACATCGTGACCGCCCGTTCGAGGGCGGGTTTTAGAAGCTGGCAACTGATAAAATGCAGGTAAAAAAGTCGGAGGCATTCCCTCGAGCAGTTTCAGCGCCATCCTACACCTCCTGTAGCAGTTTGGCCTCGAGATTTTTTGAGCGCTATGCAAAAAGCCTTTTACTCCTGACAATACTTGGAGTACTGTCAGGAGTGAGGCAATTGAAGTGCTGTCAGGAGAGAGGTTCCTTAAATTTTCGCACTTAAGTGCGTTTTTTCAGGGGGCTCATTTCCTCAAGTACCAGCCCAACCACAGGCCGACGAGGCCCCAGGGCACGACCGAATCGATCAGGTAGGCCAGGGAAGGAGTCTCAAACCAAATGTGGTTGAGATAGGGAATGGTAAGGTAGCCGATGACGCCGACGATGATGGCCGCCATGAGGGCTGTTGCCATGTCGAGTCCGGGCATTTTGCCCATCAACCAAACGAGCAGGAATACAGCGATGAGGTCCACCAGGAAGCCTCTCAGCAAGTTGCCGCCCATGTTGAATTCCAGGGAGCTGTGGTAGCTGATGAGTGCCCAGGGCTTGCCCTGGACATTTTTCATGTAGGCCTCCATTTCGGCCTGGGAGGAACCCGGTGCAGGCTGTGGCATCATGTAGTGGCCGGGTTCGAGGTTTTCCGCCAAACAAGTCAGAATGGCATCCTGGTTGGGTGCGTATTGGGTTTCATTCCCATGCAAATTGAGAGCAGCCCAGGATACGAATTGCCATACGAACAAGATGATGGCCCCTACGATGGTTGCGATGAGTTGATTTTTCATAGCCTATTGGTTTTGATGAACGATTGCGCATTTAGCAAGCAGACAGCATGCTGAAGTCAAGCTTGATACCCCCCATCCGCTGCCATAACCCCATAATCCCAAGCCAAATCACTTGAGCACTCCTAATTCTTTGCCCACTTTGGTAAAAGCAGCCACGGCTTTTTCGAGGTGTTCGGGTTCATGAGCGGCAGAGATCTGCACCCGGATTCGGGCTTTGCCTTTGGGTACTACCGGATAGAAGAAGCCGATGACGTAAATCCCCTCATCGAGCAGGCGGGCAGCGAAGCGCTGGGCCAACACGGTGTCGTAGAGCATGATGGGCACGATGGGATGCTCGCCTGGCAAAATGTCGAAACCTGCCTCCGTCATGGCTTTTCTGAACCAGCGGGTATTGCGTTCGAGTTTGTCGCGCAATTCAGTCGTATCGCTCAGCATGTCGAGCACGGCAATGGAAGCACCTACGATGGCAGGTGCCAAGGTGTTTGAAAACAGATAGGGTCGGCTGCGCTGGCGCAGCAAGTCCACGATCTCCTTCCTGGCGGCGGTGAAACCGCCGGAGGCTCCACCGAGGGCCTTGCCAAAAGTGCCCGTAATGATGTCGATGCGCCCCATTACTCCGCGGTATTCGTGGGTGCCACGGCCGGTTTTTCCCATGAATCCCGTGGCATGGCATTCGTCGATGCCGACCATGGCGTCGTATTTCTCGGCCAGGTCGCAGATCTTGTCGAGCTGGGCAATGACGCCGTCCATGCTGAACACGCCATCGGTGAAGATCAGCCGACGGCGAGCACCTTGGGCTTCCTTGAGTTTTTCCTCCAGATCGGCCATGTCGTTGTTCTTGTAGCGAAAGCGCTGGGCCTTGCAGAGCCGAATGCCATCGATGATGCTGGCGTGGTTGAGTTCGTCGGAGATGACAGCATCCTCGGGACCGAGCAAGGGTTCGAAAAGCCCCCCGTTGGCATCGAAGGCCGCGGCGTACAAGATGGCATCCTCCATGCCGAGGAAATCGGCAATTTTTCTTTCGAGTTCCTTGTGGATGGTTTGGGTGCCACAGATGAAACGCACCGAAGAGAGGCCAAAACCATATTTGTCGATGGCCTTGTGGGCTGCTTCGATGACTTTGGGGTGGGAACTCAGGCCCAGGTAATTGTTTGCGCAAAAGTTCAGCACCTCTTTGCCCTGCGAGGTGACTACGCAGGCGCCTTGCGGGGTGGTCAGGATGCGTTCTTCCTTGTACAATCCAGCCTGGCGGATTTCCTCGAGTTCGGCCTGAATGGCGGGTCTTACGGAGTCGAACATGGATGTCGGAGATTTTTAGGTGAATGTGGGTTGCGGGCTCAGGAGATTTTCACACTGTATCGGTTTTTCAGGTTGGCAAGCATGTCATTGACCAAGTCGTCGAGTTCGAACTGCGGTTTCCAGCCCCAGTCTCTTCGAGCGACGGCATCGTCGATGCTGTGAGGCCATGAATCGGCAATCTGTTGCCGGAAGTCGGGCTCGTATTCGATGGTAAAATCAGGGAGGTGCTGCCGAATGGCATCGGCCAACTCGGCGGGGGTGAAGCTAAGGCCCGCCACGTTGTAGCTGGTTCGCACACTCAGCTTGTCGGTGGGCGCATCCATGAGCTCGAGGGTGGCCCGGATGGCGTCGTCCATGTAAATCATTGGAAGCCGGGTATCTGCCCGGAGGAAGCAGCGATAGGTTTGTCCGGCCAGGGCCTTGTGAAAAATGTCCACTGCGTAGTCGGTGGTGCCACCTCCCGGCTCGGATTGATGGCCCACTACACCGGGATATCGCAACGAGCGCACATCGAGCTGATAGCGATTCCAGTAGTACTGACACCAGAGCTCCCCGGCCACTTTGCTGATTCCATACACAGTGGTGGGCTGAAGGACGGCATCCTGCGGGGTGTGATCCTTTGGCGCGCCGATGCCGAACACGGCGATGGAGCTGGGGAAGAAGACTTTTGCCACATCATTTTCCCGGGCGGCTTCGAGGACGTTGAAAAGTCCTTTCATGTTTATTTCCCAGGTTCGCAGCGGAGCGGCCTCCCCTTTGGCAGAGAGGATGGCGGCAAGATGGAAGACGTGGCTGATGCGGTATTTGCGGATGATTTCGGCGAGGCGCTGGCCATCGAGCACATCGAGTTGTTCGAAGCAGGGGTCGCCGGGTGGGCCCTGACGGATGTCGGTGGCAATGACGCGTTGATGGCCGTGCATGCGGCGCAGGGTTTTGGTCAAGACGGTACCTATTTGTCCAGCGGCACCAATGATCAGGAAAGTTTCTTTGCTCATAGCGCTTTGGTCAGGGCCTGGGCCATGATTCAGTTCCGGGTGATGGTAAAAAGTTTAAATCGGGGCGTAAGTTAAAAAACCCTCGGAGGAAGCCTGGGTCACAAAAATCAGCGCCTCGACGTTCCAGCGGGGTATTCCGGCAGTTCAGGCAGAAAGTACCAGCTTCCGGCCTCGAAGTCAATTTGGCAACACCAGCTCTGGATGCCATTCGTCACCAGCAAGTAGGGCACCTTGAGCGGCAAGTTATAAGCGGCCACTTGCCTGAAAGCCGCCTCGTCGATGCGTACATCTGGGCGCTTGCACTCCACCAGGAGAAACGGCTCCATCCGGGGTCCGTACACCAGCAGATCGAAGCGGCGGCGAAGGTCGTTGACGACGACCATTTTTTCTACCGCCATTTTGGCACGGGGGTAGTTTTTCCCTTGGGTCAAGTACAGGATGAGCACCTGGCGTAGCAACTCTTCCTTTTCTGCCACCACGAATTTGCGGCGCACGGGATCGAACACCCACGTCTTGCCGCCCTCCCGTTTGAACTTCAAGCGGGGAAACCAGTCCTCGAAATCGATTTCAATCATGGGGCAAAAGAAGGAGTTTTTCCACGTGGTGCAGCTGGCCCTTTTCACCTATGATCTTCAAGAGCAGCAATTGGGTTGCCCAATCCTTGTCGAGTCGCAACAACTGCCTACCATGGGCCAGCTGGCGTTGCACAAGCAGTTTGCCAGTGGTGTCATAAACGAGGAGGCGGGCATCGGCGCCGCCGGGTGGGTCGTACTCGATCGTCACCTCGTGGCTGGCAGGGTTGGGCCAGATGCGAACGGAGCGACTCTCCTGTTTTTTGTCCGAGGTGTTTACCGTTTGCCACCAGGCATCGAATAGTTTTTGAAGGCTGTCGATGGGTTCCACCCCGACGGGGGTGAGCACGACGTTGAGCTCGAGCCAAAAGTTCCCCGGCTGGTCGTCGGGTTTGGCCACTCGAAGGAATGCCGAGCGCGAAGAGGTTCCTTGGGCCATGCAGCGCGTGTCGGCACCAGCCACGTTGGCTCCCTGCAAGGCAGCCATGAGCTTTTTGGCCAGCGGGCCTTCCTCGGCCAGGAAGCGGGCTTCCATGGAGTCGATGATTTGTTGGCCGAGCAGGATGTTGCCCTGGATGGCATAGTTGGCACCTACCCGATGGCCGGCGTAGGCGATGCAGTTGCTTCCCGTGAAGGCTGCAGCCCGTGGATTGCCCTCGGGATCGAAGTCGGCAATCCCATACTGGCGATTGGTATGGTTGCCAGAGGAGCAGGCGTCGTTTTCTACGAGCCATTCGATGATCTCTGCGGGCGAAAATCCTTCCTCCATCCGGGCCATGGCATTGACCAGGTTGATGTGCACGGGCAGGCAAACGGTGGCTTGGGCATTGACGCCGCCCCTGCCCGGGATGATGTCGTTGAGCAAAATGACGCCACCAAAGGCCGAGGCATCTACGCAACTGGCCCCGGCACTGCCCACCTCTCCGGTTTCTGGATCGACGGCGATGATGCTGAAGGTGTCTTGGCCGATCAACCCATTCAAATGGCAAAACAGCATGGCTGTGAAGAGCAATGACGTAGTGGGTTTCATAACAGGTCAATTTGATGTGATGAGTGCGAGGGAGGATTATGGAGCGGGCCTGTCCGTCGACCTGTCTGCTGCCAGGCAGGCAGACGGGCCTGTCCGGCGATAGACGGGCCTGTCCGTCGACAGACGGACGTGATAAGCGTGTCCGCGAGGCGGGGCACAAAAAATTTTCCATTATCTGGCTTTTTGGAAATGACTGAGTTAGATGGAATCGAGAAAGTTGGCAGCATTGCCAATTTGCTTCCTCTACCAAAGAGTTGGGCCATTGCTCGAGGAACTTCTCTGATCAGTCGGTGCCCAAGTTACGACATAGGGAGGGTAAACCAAATCCCCTATCCGAAGCGAAAGTTTCTATTTTGTCCGCCGTTTGGTCAAAAGCGAAAAACCAGCTATGCTCCTCTTCCAGGCCCTGGTGTTGTTGTTTGCCCCGTGGTTGCTGACCAGGCTTACCTTGCGCCTTGGCACACAAGACATTCTCAGCCCGGTGGTGTTGTGCTACCTGACGGGCATTGGACTGCGCAACCTCACCACTTGGCCGCTCGACAATGGCCTGTCGATGACCTTCAGCCAAATCAGCATCCTGCTGGCCATTCCATTGCTGCTCTATTCCACGGACATCAAAGGGTGGTTGCGGCTGGCACCCAAGACCATTCTGGCTTTCCTGCTGCTGATTCTGAGCGTGGTGTCGGCGACCACCCTGGCGCATTTTTATTTCAAAAAATTGCTTCCCGATGCTGATGCGTTGGGCGGAATGCTCGCCGCGGTGTACATAGGTGGCACTCCAAACATGAACGCCGTGGGCTTGGCACTCGAAGTGCCCGAGACTACCTTCGTGACGCTCAATGCCGCTGAAATGGTTTGCGGAGGTTCGTGGCTCATACTGCTCACCACGGTGATTCCCAAGGCCTTTTCCTTTTTCCTTGAGCCATTTGACTTCGAAAACGGATCAGGGGCAAAGGCCTTCTACCCCGTCAATGGATTTCGATGGCGAGGGGCCCTGAAAGCGCTCGGCCTGACGCTGTTACTGTCGGGAGTTGCCGCTGCTGTGGTTTGGGTCATATTTGGGACACTCGAGAAACCGGGGTGGCTCATTTTATTGTTGTCGGCATTTGCCATTGGGGCTTCCATGTGGGCCCCAGTACGCCAACTCGAGGGTGCGTTCCAAACGGGTGAATACCTGCTGCTCATCTTTTGCGTAGGCATAGGCATGATGGCCGACATCGGAGAAATACTGACGAACGGCGGCACACACATTGCCTATGCAGGGGCTACATTGTTGGGGAGCGTCCTGTTCCACCTGCTCCTGTGCCGCTGGGCTGGCATCGACCGAGATACCATGATCATCACCAACACCGCCGGCCTGTATGGGCCGCCGTTCATCGGGCAGATCGCTGCCGTACTCAAAAATCGAACTATCGTGGTGTCGGGGATCATCACCAGCCTCGTGGGCCTCGCTCTGGCCAATTTCATCGGCGTGGCGCTGGCTACGATGCTGGCCGAAATGACCGATTGACGGCTGCTTCAGTGCTTTGACACTTTTTCCACGAAAACTCCTCGAGGTGTCCGCACGGCCAACAGATAAAGCCCTGCAGGGAGCTCGCCCACGTCGAAGTGGAAGGCATTGCCGCCCGGCAGTGCCTGTATTTCCCAGGTTTTTGAAAGTCTTCCCGTGGCGTCGAGTAGGCTCACCTGCAAGGGAGAAGGATAATCCGCCCAAAAGGCCAGGCCTATTTGCCAGGAAGCAGGATTGGGCCAGATTTCCCAGTCGGCGAAACCAGGCATGTTTTCCTGTACGGTTGACAAACAATCGAAATCCGGTTGAAGCGTGGCGCCGAGGGAAAATTCACGGGAGCATCCAGTCTGCAGGTCCGTCACTACGAGGGTATAGAGGTGCGTACCAGGCTCGGTCATGCAGAGTTCAGCGGAGGAGGCACCAGGAATGCTGTCGCCGTCGATGAACCACTGGAGGGTGTAGTCGGCCGGGAGCAAGGATGGTTCATTGAGCACGAGGACGTTTTTGTCGAAGTGGAAGGCCGGAGGGGCGGGCAGCGGAATGAGTTCAATCAGAACTGGTGCCGAACTGACCTTGCACCCATCCTCGCTGGTATATTCGACCCAATACGAGCCTGCCTCGGAGGTGAGCAGTTCCGGGAAGTTTTCACCCAACAACAAGGTGGTATCCCGATACCATTGCAGGTTGGCGTCATAGTTGGCGGTCAAGAGAGCTTGTTGGCCGGTGCAAACCTGCACGACGGGGCCTGGGTCGATGAGCGGTGGATCGGGCATGGGATACACGCGCACGGTATCGACGGTGCGGATGGTGTCGATGGGGTGAAAAATGTCGAGGGCCACTTTGAGTGAACCCGAGGCCAGGGTACCGGTGGTGGTTCGGTTGAAATTGACCGTGCCACAGGATTCGGATCCAAAGGTGTCGTCGTCGCGCACCTCGAGCTCATAGTTTCCTTCCCCAATGGGCAGCTGAATGGTAAAGGCAAAAGGCACTGGAGCGTTGTTGACTGGGTCGGTTTTCAAAATGACCTGTCCCGCAGGATCCTTGACTTTGAGATACAGATCGGGGGCCCCGTTGAAGATGGGCGGAATGGATGTGTCGCCGCAACCTACGTCGAGCACATGCACAGTAGTGAGCACATAGGGATGGGTATCCACCACGGCCTGGTATTTTACTTCGAAAAGGCCGGGTTGGTCGTAGGTGATAGAAGGCGGATTTTCCTGGATGCTTTGAAAGCCATTGCCAAAGTCCCACAGGTACGAAAATCCATTTTGGCCGCCGCTGGGCACGTTGTTTTCGAACTCGACCGTGACGCTGCCACAACCGCTGTTGTTGGTCATGCTGAAACCGGCATTGACGCTGGAAGAAGGGGCTATGTAAAGGGGAAAGCTAAAGGAGGTGGCCTGGGTGACCACGAGCACCTGTGCCCTGATGAAGACTTGAATTTCATACAGGCCTGGCTGGAGGGGCGTGCCGCAAAATCTCACGCAGCCGTCGGGATCGTCGGCAGGCTTGAAAGTGGTTTTGTTGGCTTCCCATTGCAAGCCGGGCGGGAGCCCTACCAGGCTGATGATTTCGATGCTGTTGATATCCAGCCCAGCCGGCGTGCCAGGGTCGATCTCATGCACGGGGGTGGTGGTTTTGGGCAGCCGAAAAGCAATGTCTTCGGCATAGAAGACCCCTGCCTCTCCATCGGGAGCAGGAGCCAGGTAAAGGGTGTCATCGGGCAAGTTGGGCAGGGAAATGCTGCAACCCGGACAACCACTCTGGGCCATGCACATGTGGTAAACACCCGTAAAAACACATAGGAGGAGTAACCGATTTCTGGTCATACCGTACTTGATTTGATGAGTGAAAAAGGCAGCCCATGGGACGGGAGAGAAGTAGGGTGCTTCAGGTGGGTGTGCGGGCAAAGGTAAACAATGACTTTTCTGTTTCATCCATCTGCGTCATGGAAGTCGTGACGGGCGTGACGGGGGTGACAGGCGTGACGGACGTGACGAGCGTGACGGCGTAAATAGGTGGGGTAAAGGCTTTCAGGAAGTGCTTTATCAGTCATAGCACCTTATTTTCAGCTGGCTCGATCCCGTTTCGACACTTTTCGGGAACATCTCGAAGAACGGTTGAAATTTGGCTTGCTGCGGTGGATTGCTGAACATTGCACCAGCTGCCGGGTTTCCCTCCCGACCACGGGTCGAGGCAAAGTCGAATGACGACGGACATTGCCCACCCGCTTGCGAAACGAAACAGCCCCACAGGCACGAACCAACCGCAAAAGAATTCTCGGAAAATAATGGCCAGAAATAAAGACCAGAAAACGACAAGCCGTAAAAACAAGAAGGCATCTACCCCCGGATTGAAAAGGCTCAACCCCCAGCAACTCCAACGCGTCCTCCTCCAGTTTTTTGAAGAAAATCCCAAGAAGCGTTTCAACCCCAACCAGTTGAAAAAACGCCTCCAGGTCGCCAACAATCGCGACAGCATCATGCATGCCCTCGAAAAATTGGTCGAGGAAGGCAAACTGCTGGCCCTGGAAAATTTCAAGTTCAAACTCCTTCGCAAGCCCTCTGAGCTCGAGCCGCGCAAACTGTACCAAGGTATCGTGGACATCACCCGCAAAGGTTCGGCCTACATCGAATGTGAGGACCTCGATGAGGACGTTTTCGTAAGTGCCAAAAATCTTGGCAAAGCCCTCCACGGCGATCGCGTGGAAATAGCAGTGTGGTGGCCCCGGCGCAGCTCAAAGCCAGAAGGTGAAGTAGTGCGCGTACTCGAAAGGGCCACGGACAAATTCGTGGGCACCCTGTGGTTCAGGGGCTCCAAAGCTTTCGTGGTTCCGCTCAGGGAAGACGTGCCGTTCGACATCGAAGTGGACCCCGACGACCTGAAGGGGGCGGCTGAAAAGGAGAAAGTAGTCGTCAAAGTCATCGATTGGGGAGACCAGCGGCGCCCTGCCCGCGGCATCATCACCGACGTGCTCGGCTACGAGGGCAACGACCTGGAGATGAACGTCATCCTCATCAACAACGGCTTCGACATCCACCACCCCGAAAACGTGTTGCGCGAGGCCGCCGAGCTGCCGGCCGAAATCACTCCCAAGGACATAGCCAGCCGAAAGGATTTCCGCAAGGTGACCACCTTCACCATCGACCCCGAAGATGCCAAAGACTTCGACGACGCCCTCTCGGTGCGTTTCATGAAAAACGGCGACGTGGAGGTGGGCATCCACATTGCCGACGTGACTCATTACATCCGACCTGGCATGGCCCTCGACAAGGAAGCCTTGCGCCGTGGCAATTCAGTCTATCTCGTTGACAGGGTCATCCCCATGCTTCCCGAGCGCCTTTCCAACAACATTTGCTCCTTGCGCCCCCACGAAGATCGACTCACCTTTTCGGCGGTTTTCGTCTTCGACAAAAACCACCGCATCAAAGCCGAGTGGTTTGGCAAAACCATCATCCACTCCGACCGACGATTTACCTACGAAGAGGCTCAAGAAGTGCTCGAGACGGGTGAGGGTGATTTTTTCAAAGAACTCCACTACGTGAACCAGTTGGCCAAACGCTTGCGCAAGAAGCGATTCGAAAAAGGCGCCATCGATTTCAACGTGGAGGAAGTACGCTTCAGGCTCGACAAAGACGGTGTGCCCGTGGAAGCCTATGTCAAGGAGCGCAAGGATGCCCACATGCTCATCGAGGAGTTCATGTTGCTCGCCAATCGGAAAGTAGCCACTTACATCCACGAAAAGGGAAAAGGGCACGAGATCCCGTTCGTGTACAGGGTGCACGACCATCCCAACCAGGAGAAAGTGGCCGAGTTGGCCCGTTTTGCCAAAGAACTCGGTTTCACCATGAAAATCGATACCCCTCGCCAGATTGCGGCCTCTTACAACCGCCTCATCGAAGAAGCCGAGAAAAACCCGGCCCTCAAACTACTCGAACCCCTCGCCATCCGAACCATGGCCAAGGCGGCCTACTCCACCTACAACATCGGCCACTACGGCCTCGCCTTTTCGCATTATACCCATTTCACCTCACCCATTCGTCGATACGCCGACGTGCTCGTCCACAGAATACTCTTCGCCAACCTCGGCAAGAAAGTCCATCGGGAAGACCGCGAACAGCTCGAAAGTCAGTGCAAACACATCTCGCTCCAGGAGCGCAAAGCCATGGAAGCCGAGCGTGAAAGCATCAAATTCAAGCAGGTCGAGTTCATCCAGAAACACGTCGGCGAAGTATTCGAAGGCCTCGTCTCGGGCATCATCGACAGGGGGTTTTTCGTCGAGCTGGAAGGAAACAAATGTGAGGGTATGGTGCCTTTCGAAACACTGAACGAACCATTCGAAGTCCCTGAAGGTCGCCTCAGTGCCATCGGCCTGCGCTCGGGTATGCGCATCAGGATGGGCGACCTGGTTCGCGTGCGCATCGTCGCCGCCAACCTCGAGCGCCGGCAAATAGACATGCGACTCGTGGAGTTGATCGGCAGACCTTCTGAAAATCTCACGCAGGATCGGCAGACGCGAAAGACAAAAAAATCAGCCGCTGCCACCAACCGGAGCAAGCGCAGCGCTTCCAATGACAAGGCCCGAAATACGAACAGCAAAAAATCGAGAGGCAAAAAAGGCAAGGCCGTCAGCAACCGGAGAAAACAGCGAAAAACACAGCCAAAACAATGACCAGTGCCACGGTGATGTGAAACCAGGAAAATTGCTTGCGATACTCGTCGTACATGAGGTCCACCGCCTGTTTCCACGTCAATCCGGTCACGTAAGGTTCATAACCCAAAAAGAGGTAGCGGCCTTTGCGCCGGAAGTTCCCGTGCTTTCGCAACACGAAAAAGTATCGATTCAAAAAGACCTTCTCGAATAGCTCCACGTGGTGTGGCCCGCGCTCTATGATCAGTTTCTCCGTCCCGTCGAGCAGGCGCCATTTACCCTTCGTCACATTGCCTTCCACCGACAGCAAGTACTCTCCTCCCTCGTTGAAGAAATGAAGTACCGCCTCCTGTACATTCGGATCGTCACTGATTTCGAGCCAGGGCTTGCCACCCGGCGATACGTAGAACTCCGTTTCGTGCAAGTCTTCACCCAATTTCGACAAGTCTCTCAAAGCCACTTCCAAATACCCCTCCAGGCTCTCCTCCTGCGGCACCGGAAGATTGATTTCGAAAGTGTCTTCTATGCGGTCGAGTGGATTTTTCATCGCTTGCGTTTGTGACACAAATGTAGGCCACGGCAGGGCATTCCGCGCAACCTTCAGGGCTCCCCTTTGACAACTGCCAACGAGTTATTTTGGCCTTTTTTCCAAAATCACTGCCCACCTGAACGAGTACCCGGAGGTATCACTCCGGAAAAAAGCGCCGGGAGCACACCTTCTCACGAGCGCAACGCCCACCAGCCGACACACCCCGCCATCCATCACCAACCATACGAGGCAAAACGCCCTCGATGATTAGCTTTGCCCGACTCGACGCCGTTGACTAAGGCCTTTCATCAAAACCAAACCGCCACCATGCTGAAGAAATCCCTACCCTTTTTGCTCGCCTGCTTTGTAGCCACCGCTCTCGTTGCCCAGAGCGAATCATTTTGGAAAGACATCCAGCCAAGCCAACTCCGCCACGCACAGGATGCCTGGACGGCCAAGCCGATCAGCTTCCGCAGCCTCGAACTCGACTTCGATGCGCTGCGCAACTATCTGCGCGAAGCACCGATGGAGTTCACACCTGAAGCCGCTCAGTCTCCCCTCCCGCTCACCTTGCCCCTGCCCGACGGCCGGAATGAAACCTTCGCCGTGTGGGAGTCGCCCATCATGGAGGCCGGTCTGGCTGCCCTTTTCCCCCAAATTAAAACCTACGCCGGCAGGAGCTTGCTCAGGCCCCATGTCACCCTCCGCTTCGACCAAACACCCAGGGGCTTTCACGCCATCATACACACGCCTGAGGGCACTACCCTCATTGCCCCCGAAGTAGAAGGCATGACAGATCTGTACCTCAGTTTCTCACTCAAAGACGTGGACCTGGCCGCCCATGGAGAGCTGGCTGCCTTTTGCGACCTGCACGACGAGCTTCCCGCCGACGAAACATCCTTGCAACAGGGTTCTGCCCTTCGCAGCACGACGGTGGTGGATTTGCGCACCTACCGCCTGGCAGTAGCCACGACGGCAGAATATTCCATGGCCAACGGAGGAACCGTCAACAGTGTCATGGCAGCCGTGACAAGCGTGGTCAATCAAGTCAACAGCGTGTTCGAAAAAGACAATGCCGTTCGCCTGGTGCTGATCGATTCTGTGTTCAAGACCTTTTTCTTCCCACCCGTTGGCAACGATCCCTTTACCAACGGCAATACCTCCGAAATGATCAAGGAAAACCCGCCCGTGCTCAATGCTGCATTCGGGGTGAACGGCTACGACGTAGGGCACGTCTTCGGCACCAACGGCGGCGGCCTTGCCAACTTGGGCGGCGTCTGCAATGGTTCCTCCACTCCGCCCTCACCTTTTCCCAAGGCGCGTGCAGCATCCTGCATGTTCGGGCCTTATGTGGGCTCCCTCTTTTACATCGTCGTAGGTCACGAGGTAGGCCACCAGTTCAACGCCACACACACCTTCAACAAGTGCGACGACGAAAACGAAAATCCCTCGACCGCCTACGAACCTGGCAGCGGAAGTACCATCATGTGTTACAACGGAAATGGCGTCTGCGGGAGCAATCACTTGCAAGCCGTCACCGACGACTATTTCCACATCAACAGCATGGAGCGCATCCGCAACTTCACCCGCTTAGGCCCTGGTAGCACCTGTGGCCAAGTGCTTCCCATCGGCAACAACACCCCCGAGACGAGCCTGGCCCTCAACAGCGGGTTCTACATTCCCATTGGCACCCCTTTCCAACTCGAAGGTTCCGCTACCGACCCCGAAGGCGACGCACTCACCTACGTGTGGGAAGAGTACGACCTCGGCCCGCCCAGCCCACTCGGCATGCCCGTGGGCACCGCCCCCATTTTCAGGAGTCAAATCCCCTCCACTTCCCCAAGGCGGGTTTTCCCCAAAATGACCACCATCATCGCCAATGCCTCCGATCCGCAGGAATTGCTACCCACTTACAGCCGCGTGCTCACCTTCCGCTTCACCGCTCGCGACAACCACCTGCCTGCCGGTGCCTGGAGTTACAGCGAAATCACCTTCAACGCCACCGCCGATGCGGGCCCCTTCCTCGTCACCTCGCCCAACGACGCCACGGTCAGCTGGGAGGCAGGGCAGTTCGTGGAAGTCACCTGGGACGTCGCCAACACGGACGCAGCCCCCGTCAACTGCAAAATGGTGGACATCCGCCTCTCTCTGGACGGAGGCCTCACATGGCCCATCACCCTCCTGTCTCAGACGCCCAACGACGGCAGCGCCTTTGTCGTGGTGCCCGACGTAACTACCACGAAAGCTCGCGTTCGCGTCGATGCCGCCGACAACATCTTTTTCGACATCTCCAATGAAGATTTCCAAATCACAGCCCCGGCGCAAGCTGGTTTCAGCTTCGCCATCGACAAGGAAAGTGAACGCGTCTGCTTGCCTGAGGGATTTTCCTTCCAGGTTCAAACCGCTCCGCTGCTTGGCTTCAACGACACCATAGTCATCCAAATAGACGGCCTGCCAGCGGGTGCCTCTTTCAGCCTCGACCACGAACCCGTGTTGCCCGGCGATACGGTGGTCGTTTCCGTGGACATGAGCGCCGTCACGGCCAGCGGAGATTTCTCGCTCAGCATCATGGCAGCAAGCGATACCCTCCCCGTGCAGACCAGGCCTTTGCTGCTAACCGTCGTCAGCAGTGATTTCAGCACCATCGGCATCATCGGCCCCGATGGGGAAGCCGGCGTGTCGGCACTACCCACGCTCAGTTGGAACGGCTCGCCCAACGCCATCAGCTATGACATCGAAATCGCTACATCGCCCGACTTTTCTTCATCCTTGGTAGAAAGTGCTTCCCAGATCACTGGCACCACTTACCAGCCGACTGCCACCCTGTCGGACAACCAGGCCTACTACTGGCGAGTCAGAGGCGTCAACGAATGCGGCAGTGGTCCCTGGACCGACCCCGCCAGCTTCCACACCAAAACCCAGGTGTGTGAAACAAAGCAGAGTACAGGCGGCTCCATCAACATCCCCGCCACCGGTTTGCCATACATCCAGTCGCCGATCAACATCCCTCAGAACGGCACCATCAGCGAGCTGAGAGTCAAAAACGTCAAGGCTACTCACACTGCCGTAGCCCACGTCGATCTGCGGCTCAAAGGCCCCGATGGCGACTCTGTCACCCTCATGTCGCAATTGCTCTGCGGCAGCAACCAAATCAATCTCGGATTTTCGGATCTGGCTCCACCCAACCCCATCCCTTGCCCTCCCAATACCGGACTCCTATACAAGCCCGCCGAACCCCTCGCCAAATTCTCTGGCAAAAACGTGCAGGGCAACTGGACCTTCGTCCTCGCCGTCGTCAACACGGCTGGCGAAGGAGGAACCTTCCAAAACTGGCAATTGGAATACTGCGCCGAAAGCATCCCTAACAGCCCTTCGGTGGTGCGAAACGACACCCTACGGGTGCGACCCAACGACAGCCGATTGATACAAAGCGACGTCCTGGAAGTGACGGATGTGGACAACTCCCCAGCAGAACTCGTATTCACCGTCGTCAGAAACGTGCAGTTTGGCTTGCTGACCAAAGCGGGAAACCCCATTGGAACAGGTGGCACATTCACGATGGCAGACGTGTTGAACAACCAAGTGATGTACACCAACACCGACACGACGGCCACCTACGACTACTTCACGTTCACGGTCGCCGATGGCACAGGCGGGTTCACAGGCACCCCCCGCTTCCATATCGTCATGGACCCCACGGCACCCTCCGCTGTCAGCCGCGTGCAGCCCAATCATGGACAATTGCACATCTGGCCCAACCCGACGGGGGCGGCCTTGCACATCGAAACGGCCGATGGAAGGAACACCCTGAAGGTGGTGGACATCTTCGACCTGCAAGGCCGTCTGGTCGCCCACTTCGCCTTGCCCAAGGGCGAGCATCATCTTTTGGTCGATCCCACCCCCTGGGCCGAGGGTCTCTACCTGCTGCGCATAGTCACCGACCAAGGGGTGTATAGTTCCAAAATCATCGTCCGGCATCGATGAGTCCAGCTCTGATCAGGGGATGGGAGCTTGTTTTCCATCCCCTGCCTTTGCCAAAAAACCTTTGCCACACATGCGCTATTTCGTCACTGGAGCCACGGGATACATCGGTTTGAAAATCACCGAGCGACTGGTGGAACAAGGCCATGAGGTCAAGGCCCTTTTTCGCTCCCCTGGAAAGGCCAAAGGCCTGCCCGCTCATCGCGTCGAGCCAGTCAAAGGAGATCTGCTCGACCCCGACAGTCTCGTCGAAGCCTGTCGCGGATGCGATGCCGTGTTTCACATCGCTGCGTTTGCAAAGCCCTGGGCCAAAGACCCAAAGACCTACTTTGAAATCAACGTCGAGGGTGCCTTACACGTAGCGCGTGCAGCAGCCGATGCCGGTGCCCGTCGGCTGGTGTTCACCTCCACGGCAGGCGTCATCAGCCCCAGCCAAAATGGCCAACCTTCAGACGAGTACACACCTCGATGGGTAGATTATTTCACCGATTACGAACGGTCGAAAGCCTTGGCCGAAAAGGAACTCTTGAAGTTGTGCCAGTCGAACTCCCTGGAACTCGTCATCGTCAACCCCACGCGGGTGTATGGCCCCGGGTTGCTTAGTGACTCCAACGGGGTCACGCGCATGGTCAAGATGTATCTCGAAGGTCGATTCCGCCTTTTGCCAGGCGACGGCACCAGCATTGGCAACTACGTGTACATCGACGACGTGGTGGAAGGTCATCTGGCTGCCATGGAAAAGGGCACGCCAGGCGAACGCTATATACTTGGAGGGGAGAATGCCTCCTTCCGGCAATTTTTCGACATCCTGACGCAGGTATCGGGGAAGCAACTCCGATTGTTCAACGTACCCGTGGGTGTGATGAAGTTCGCCGCCAGACTCATGGAATTGCGCGCCGACCTCACTGGCCGTGCCCCATTGCTGACCCCGCCTTGGGTCAACAAATACCTCTATCACTGGGAGCTGTCATCGAAAAAAGCCGCTGAAGAACTCGGATACGCCCCCTTGCCACTGGCCGAAGGCCTCAGGCGTACAGTCGAATGGTTGCAATGCCAAGAGCAATCGAAAACCCAACGCTGACTGCCCTACTCGCTGCTTGATCCTTTTGTGGCAGCCATTTCCTCTCGGCAACGCGCAACCCGGTTTTCACACAACTCCAGATACTCCGCAACTATTTCATAGCCCACGAAGTGCCGCCCCGCCTTGAGGGCTGCCACTGCCGTGGTGCCACTACCCATGAATGGATCCAATACCACATCGCCCGTGAAGGAATACAGATGGATGAGTCGCCGTGGCAATTCCTCGGGGAAAGGCGCTGGGTGTCCCACTCGCCGCGCCGACTCGGCAGGCATCTGCCAAATGGTCTTGGTCCATTCGAGGAATTCATCGCGGCCGATGGTATTTTGCTTTTCGGCTTTCTGTGCTTTGGTCAGGCTCCGCTTGAAGTCTCCCTTGGAGAACACCAAGATGTATTCGTGGACGTCGCGCAGAATGGGGTTGGAGGCACTGCGCCAGCTGCCCCAGGCCGTGCTCGCAGAAGCGGAAGCCCCTTTGTCCCAGAGGATTTCCCCTCGCATAAGGAAACCGATGTCGAGCATCATGCGGGTGATGAATGCCGTCAGGGGAATGTAGGGTTTGCGACCCAGGTTGGCCACGTTCACACAGGCCCGCCCCCCATGCACGAGCACGCGGTACGTTTCCCGGAACACCCGCTCCAAGAGCCCCAAATACTCGCTCAGCGACAGGTCTTCGTCGTATTCCTTGGCGGCATTGTATGGGGGTGAGGTGATCATGAGGTGGATGCAGTTGTCGGGCAACTGCTGCATGTTTTCAGCCGAGCCCAGGATGACCTTGTCGAGCCATTGCACCGGGAACGGGTTGTCGGGAACGTGCTTTTGCGGACCTTGTATGCCCAACTCGCTGTACAGCCGGCTATTGTAAAACCGGCTGGAGTCGTGACTGATCCGACCATTGACACCGAACGAGGAGGTCTGTGTACTTTTTCTCTTTTTGGCCATGGTGCAAAGGTATCGAAGCGGAGCTTTCCATACCGGATGGAAGCAACGAGAGGCCCCAAAGGGTGCAGGATGGAAGCCTCTGCGGGGAGTCATAGTATGATTGGACTGGCTCACCCTCCGATCGGCTTCACCAGCCGAACTCCAGATCCTTGTTTCACCGGGGTGCACCTGTGCCGAGAGCCAGTGCAGAAGGCCTCCTCTCTTTTATAGATAACCTGCCATCCAATAGGCGATATAGCCGATCCACTCCTTGAAAAGCACCTCCCAATAGTGCCACGAAAGGGAATCGGGAAAGAAATTTCGAAGGCGAAGCGTGTTTTGCTCATACAGATAATCTACACTGAAAGGGGTAAATACCACCCCTGCTTTTCGGAAGCATCCGGCCGCCCGACGCATGTGGTAGCCGGAAGTGATGAGCAAACAGCTGCGGGGAGCTGGGTCCAATTGCCGGATCAGTTCGGCGGTGTACACTGCATTCTCATGGGTGTTGCGCGAGCGGTTTTCGATGATGATGGCCGAATCAGGCACGCCGAGCGCTCGCAAGGTTTTGGCAGCGTGGTCGGCTTCGAGCTCACCACTGGAGAACAGCCTTCCAGAGCCGCCGCTCAACAGCAGCTTGCGAACCTTTCCCCGACGAAACAACTCGTAGGCATTGAAAAACCTGTTGCCCCTGGCGCTGAGGTTGAGCCGGTCGTCATGTGTTGCGACTTGGGGGTTGGAGTATCCGCCGAGCAAGATGCCCACATCGTAGGGTTCTTCGATGTCGTCGGCGGTAATGGTTTCTACCTCCCACCAGCCCATCGAGGGGTTGACGACGACCCGAGCCGAAAAGAAGGTGAACACTGTCAAAGTGGTTATTGCGAGCTGCCTGCGCCTGCGTTCATTGCGGGTCAGGGCAGCCCATATCAACAGCATCCAAACCCAGTTGAGTGGGATGACGAAGAAGGACAACACCTTGGAGAGCACGAAAAACATCCTCAAAAAGGTGGATTGGTGAGTTCATTCAGGAAGTATGGAAGCAGGGTCGGCTTCAAGACCAGCGTAAAGAGCAAACCAAACACAGCTCCGTAGAAGTGAGCATCGTGATCTATGAAACTGCCCTCCTGCCGGCTGGCATAGCTCGAGTAAACGAGGTACAGGATGGCCGCCACGATGGCCCAAACAGGTATGATGAAAAAGAGCAACCACGTTTGCCAAGGATCGAAAAGCACGCTGGCCAACATCACTCCCGATATGGCTCCCGAAGCGCCGACACTGGAAAAGGATGGATTGTTGCGGTGCTTCAGGAAGGTGGGTATATCGGCAAATATGCCCGACAGCAGGAACAGCAGCAGAAAGTTGAGCCTGCCGAACAACTCGCCAAACATGACCACGAACACCTGCTCGACCACCTGTCCAAAACTGTAAAACACGAACAAGTTGATCAGCAAGTGCGTCATGTTGGCATGCACGAAAATCGACGTCAGCCAGCGATAGTACTGTTTCTCTCGCGCTTCCACATAGGGTATGTGCATGAGCCGGTAGAACTTCTCCCGATCGTTGAATGCCATGTAGGAGATCAATCCTATGAAGATGATTAACATCAAGGTGATAGACATGGAGAAAGATGGGATTTGGGCCTCGTCAGCAGGAAATGGAGGGCAAAGATTTACACCAAAATAGAACGTGCTGCATTGCCAGGGAGGCCAGCTGCTGACTCGGCGTTGGTTAATCGTTGTGGTATGCTTCCCCCCGGATGATGGTCATGGCCCGATAGAGTTGCTCGAGAAAAAACAGACGCACCATCTGATGGGAAAACGTCATGGCCGACAAAGAAATGGAAAAATTGGAACGTCTTCGAACCGCCTGGGAAAAACCAAAGGCACCTCCGACAGCAAAAATCAGCCGGCGTGGTGAGGCCACCATCTGTCGCTCCATCCAGGCGGCAAATTGTTTCGAAGTAAATGTCTGGCCTCGCTCGTCGAGCAACACCAGGTAATCGTCTGGTTGGAGCAGCTTGAGCAAAATCTCTCCCTCCTTTTCGATCAGAAGGGGCACGGGCAGCTTGCTGGTGTTTTTGAGGGGTGGCAAAATATGGACGTCAAAGGACAGATAGTGCCGTAGCCTTTTTTCATACACATCCATCCCCTGTTGAAGCCACGCAGGGGAGGTTTTGCCAATGAGCCATAGTTCAACTTTCATTTCTTCGCAATTGCGTGAAAGCCCGTCCAATGTATGCGATGATGTCGCTGGCGAGGAGGGCTTCCTGCTGCAGGTCGCGAGCCGCCAAATCGCCGGCAAGACCATGGAGGTAAACGCCGAGCAAACAAGTTTCGAATGGAGAATAGCCCTGGGCCAGCATCCCCGTAAGCATGCCAGTGAGTACATCACCACTGCCTCCCGTGGCCATACCCGGGTTGCCAGTCGAGTTGAAGTAGGCCGACCCTTCCGGAGTAGCTGTGCAGGTATAGGCACCTTTCAACACGATGAATACATTGTGCTCGCCGGCTTTTTTCCGCTGCAAATCGAGTCGGTCGTAGCTGTTGGCAGTGGGACCGAAAAGCCGCTCGAACTCCTTCGGATGCGGGGTGAGGATGCTTTGCGGGGGTACGACTTTCCACAAATCGGGGTGGCTGGCAATGAGGTTGAGGGCATCGGCATCGAGGACGACGGGGCCGCTGCATCGTTCAAGAATGGCTTTCAAGGCTGCAGCCGTTTCGGGGTGTGTGCCGAGGCCCGGGCCAATACCCACCGCATTGTATCTGGAAAAGTCGAAGTTGGTCTGCGAGATGTGTTGTCTGCCTTCATCGATACTTACCATGGCTTCCGGGAAGGCGATTTGAAGTATTTCATAGGCGCAGGCAGGAGCGTGGATGGTTACGAGACCAGCACCGCTGCGCAAACAGGCTTTTGCCGCAAGGATGGCAGCTCCTACTTTGCCAAAGCTGCCACTGATGAGCAAGGCGTGGCCAAAAGTGCCTTTGTGGTCGTGCTTTTTTCGCTGACGCAGCAAGGGCTTGACCAGCGGGGGATCCACGAAGTGATAAGGGGTATCAACCCGTTGCAAAAAGTCGGGATGCAATTGGATGCTCTCGCAATACCATTGCCCCACGAAAGGATAATTCTCTGCAAAGAGGAAAGAGAGTTTCGGCACCTCGAAAGTGAGGGTGTAATGGGCTTTCACCACGGCACCTTGTGCAGGGCGATCGGCGAAAAGGCCCGAGGGGATGTCCACGGCCACCCTGGTAACGGGCTGCTCGTTGAGCCACTCGATGAGCGCTGCCCAATAGCCTTTCACAGGCCTGTTGAGCCCTGAACCAAAGATGGCATCGATGGCGATGCTGCCGGCCGCCAACTCGGGGAATGGGTCTCCTTCATGGATGGAGCTCAGCGGCCGACGCAGACGCTTGAGGTTTTTGTAATTGATGGTGAAGTCTTCGGACTTTTTGGGGCTGATTTCGAGTATCCAGGTTTGCACTTCATAAAATTCTCGCGAGAGCATCCGGGCGATGGCCAGGCCATCTCCGCCGTTGTTGCCCGGACCACAAAAGATGTGTACGGTCTTGCTCTTGTCGGGGAATCGCCGTTCGAACCACCGGGTGAACACACGGGCGGCCCGTTCCATGAGCTCCACCGAGGTGATGGGTTCGTGCTCCATGGTGTAGGCATCCCACTGGCGAATTTGCTCTGCACTGAGAATCTTCATAGCATCTGCTTTTGACAGGAGGGCCGAAATTAGCCGACTTTGTTTGAAAAGCCGCAAGGGGCTTTCCCCAACTGATCCATAGCAAACGATAAACACTCACCACCTGCTAATCCATGCATCAGCCGTTATTCGAATCCCTCCGGGTAGTCGAGCTCGCCAGCGTACTGGCAGGGCCAGCTGCAGGTATGTTCTTCGCCGAACTCGGAGCCGAGGTGATCAAGATCGAGAACAAGCGAACGGGAGGAGACGTCACCCGCCAGTGGAAAGTACCCGAAGAGGATCCCCAATCGCCGTTTTCAGCCTATTGGTGCAGCGTAAACTGGGGCAAGGAAATTCGCCTGTACGACCTCGAATCGGAAGAAGACAGGCAGGAAACACTTCAGCTCATCGAGGGCGCTGATATAGTCATCAGCAATTTTCAAGCGTCGTCGGCCCGCAAACTTGGCATGGACGTGAACACCCTGCGCAGCCGCAACCCCCGACTCATCGTCGGTCTCATCACAGGCTTTCCCGATGGAGACCCCCGCCCCGCCTATGATGTGGTATTGCAAGCTGAAAGTGGCTTCTTGTCGATGAACGGCGAACCTGGCCGGCCACCCGTGAAGCTGCCCGTGGCCCTCATCGACCTGCTCGCCGCCCACCAACTCAAGGAAGGGCTGTTGCTGGCTCTTTGGAATCGAACACACACGGGCAAAGGCTGCACGGTCGAAGTTTCCCTTTTCGAGGCAGCCGTTGCTTCGCTGGCCAACCAGGCCACCAATTGGCTCATGGCGGGACACTTGCCTCAGCGATTGGGCACCCTGCACCCCAACATAGCCCCCTATGGGGAATCGTTCACGTGCAGCGACGACGTACGCATCGTGCTGGCCGTGGGCAATGATCGGCAATTCGAAAAACTCTGCATGGTAATCGGTTGCCCCGAATTGGCCCAAGCAGAGCAATTCCGCTCGAATGCAGCTCGGGTTGCCAATCGGCAGGCCCTTTTCGATTTGCTCGATGCGCGCATGCGCAGCTTGCCAGGGGAGCCTCTGCTCGAGCAGCTCATCAGTGCCGGAGTACCCGCAGGCCGGGTGCGAAACGTGGCAGAAGTCTTCGAGCTGGCCGCCGCTCGACGAATGATACTCGAAGACAAGTTGTTTGATGGTAACACGGGCAAAAGGGTGCGCACAGTAGCCTTTAGGCTGTTGCCGTAAATGCTTTACTAAACAACTGCCCGCCCTTGCAAATCCAAAGGCCGATATCTTAGCGCTACATGCGCGTTACCTTTAGGGAAGTTAGCATTAGGTGGTGTGAACAGTCCGTTCGACTGGTGAATCCAGTATCGAGAGGACCTATGTGACCACGGCGTATGTTCCCAAGACAAGCAACAAGTACCTGGCCAGCCAAAAACCCTGCGAGGATGAACACCTTTCAACGGACTGTTTCTGAAGAAGCAATGCTTGCCGAGTGGCAACAGGTACGTGCAGCACAGGCCGATCCAGCCAAGTTCAGACCCTTGTACGAACGCTACTTCGAAACGATCTTTCATTTCATCTACAACCGAACGCTCGACGAAAGTCTCAGCGCCGACCTGTGCTCCACCGTTTTCCTCAAAGCATTGCAGCAGTTGCACAAGTACACTTTCAAGGGCGTGCCATTCTCGGCATGGCTATATCGAATCGCCGCCAACGAAGTGGCCCAGCACTACCGACGGACGACAAAGAGACGAGTCATAGCACTCGAAACGCACCACTTGCACCAGCTCATCGAACCCGGTGCTGCTCGCGACAAAGAACCGATCATCCAGGCCTTGATCCAGGCCTTTGAGGAAATGAGACCCCAGGACGTCGAACTGATCGAGATGCGATTTTTCGAAGAAAGACCTTTCAAGGAAATCGCCGACATCCTGGGTATCACCGAGAGCAATGCCAAAATGCGCACCTATCGGGTGCTGGAACGCATGCGGAAAATACTCGAACGCATGGGCATCCGCCCAGCAGATTTGGGTGAGGAGGAAATGGAATTTTGAGAAAACGGTTATTCACCACGAGTCAAAGCAGTTCAACATGCAAAACAGATACGACATACGCATAAATCCCAAGCGCCCCTCCAGCGAGCAAATCGCCAAGTACAAGGACTTCGACCACCTACTCGAAGCCTTACAACATACGCCGAAGATCAACCCCCTGTACAAGCGCACCTGGTTCCAACTCGCAGCCAGCATATCCGCGGTGTTTTTGCTGGCCTATGGATATATGGCCTGGAATGGCATGCAGGATTATGAGCGCTTGCAGGCCGAGTATTTCAACCAACTCCCATACGTGAACCCACCGCTGCCCGAGGTACAACCTGCATTCGTTTCGTTCAAAATCAAAAATGAGGAAGGCGGACGCCTGGTACACAGCACAGGATCAAACCTCGACGTGCCCCCTTCGGCATTCATCAACAGCCGTGGTGAGGTAGTGCATGGTGAAGTAGTACTGAAATACCGTGAACTTCACGATTTCGTGGATTTCTTTTTGGCCGGCATCCCCATGGTGTACGATTCGGCTGGCATGCTGTACACCCTTGAAAGTGTTGGTATGATCGAGGTGTATGCCGAACAAAATGGTGAACAGCTCCACCTGGCAAAAGACAAACACATTGGCGTTGAGCTCGTCTCCCGCGTCAACACGGGCCCCGATATGCTCATACCCACCGGATACAACGTGTACAAGCTCGATATCGAAGGCCGCAATTGGCAGTACGTCGATGTCGATCGCATCAGCCCCCTCGACGACCCGCTACTGGCCCCCACCGGTCAAACCGAACCCTCTGTCATAGAGTCGGCCCGCCGTAAATACGCCGAAGAAATCCAGGCCATCGAAGAGACCCATGAGCAAAAACTCGAAGAGCTCGAAGGCAAGTTCCCCATGCCCCCCAAGCCCATCCAGCCCCGCAAGCCTTCCCCAGACAGGTATGTGTTCGAACTGGATTTCTCCGAGCTGACTCGTTCTTCCGGTAGCGCCCCCAGCGATCCAACCCGGCAACAACTGGCCCGCATGTATGAAGACTACGGTCGTATGTTGTGGGAGCTTTCGCCCCGCTCCACCATTTCACCACAAGAGCTGCAGAAAGAATTCTCCGAGGTTCAGCACATACAGGTCCGAGCCGATGGCAATGGCGAATACCTCATCACGCTCGAAAAAGATGGCCGCAAAACGAGCTTCTATGCCACACCGGTCCTGACCGGATCGGACTTCCAGCAAGCCATGCAGCGATATCGAGAAGAATTGGAGGCATGGGAAAAGGCCGTCGCCGAGCGGCAAGCAGCGTTGAAACAACAAAGAGCCAAGTTGGAAATGGAAACAGCCCAAAAGAAGGCCGAGGCCAAGAGGCGTTTTGAAGAAGAGCTCCAACGCTTGCTCTCAGAACCAGCGTTTGCCGAGGCCGAGGATCTCATCATCCAAAGAAAAATCCTCAATCGCTTCAACATCCATTCAACCGGTATCTGGAACTGCGACCGCCCCCTGCCTCCCTACATGACCCAGGTCAAGGCCTCCTTCGTCAATGAAGCAGGCAAGCCCTACCGGAACCTCACAGGATACATCGTCGATCGCAGCCGCAACACCTTGAGCCGCTTCCTGGTCAAAGACAACGCCATAATCCGCTTCAACATGTTGTCCGACAACCTGCTTTGGCTGGTCACCGAAGAGGGCAAACTTGCCGTGTGTCGCCCTGATCAGTTCAATCGCATCGATCGAGAGACCAAACAATACACCTTCGTCCTTCAGGAAGTGGACCTTCCCGTTAAAAACGAGCAGGACGTGCGCAAAATCCTTTACCTGTGAATACTTCCTGTCCTTGAACCAAATGAAGGGAGGGCTGCGACAGGAGTGTCACAGCCCTCCCACTTTTTCCCCAATGCGGATCGAGCGAATTGCAAAAAGTCCTTTTCCCCTGAAATTGGGGTTTGTTCCGTGGGTTGAGTAAAGTTGAATCCGCCTTTTGCGCCTGACAGCATCACCCGTCACGTGTCACCCGTCACGTGTCACCCGTCACGTGTCACGCGTCACGCGTCACGCGTCACGCCCCCAAGCGAACCTCCGGAGCGTTGCAATGCCTTGGAGCCTCATTTCTTGAAAGTGTCCGACACGATCAATTCTTTGCTACCAGGTCTGTATTTGTAAAATCCTTCTCCTGACTTGACACCGAGCTTTCCGGCAGTGACCATGTTTACCAACAAGGGGCAGGGTGCGTACTTCGGATTGCCAAACCCATCGTGCAAAACACGCAAGATGGCCAGGCATACATCCAGCCCGATGAAATCGGCAAGCTGGAGGGGGCCCATGGGGTGCGCCATGCCCAATTTCATCACGGTGTCGATTTCTTCGACCCCAGCCACCCCTTCGAACAGGGTATAAATGGCTTCGTTGATCATGGGCATGAGGATGCGATTGGAGACAAAACCTGGATAATCGTTGACCTCCACGGGTACTTTTTCCAGTTTCACACTGGTATCCATGATGGTATGAGTCACTTCATCGGCTGTGGCATAGCCGCGAATGACTTCAACCAGTTTCATGACTGGCACCGGGTTCATGAAGTGCATCCCGATGACTTGTCCCGGTCTTTTGGTCACTGAAGCAATGCGAGTAATCGAAATGGAGGAAGTGTTGGAGGCGAGGATGGCTTTATCAGGAGCCAAGGAATCGAGTTTGCGAAAGATATCCAGCTTGAGGTCAACGTTTTCAGTAGCCGCTTCGACCACGAGATCTGCATTTTCCACCGCCCCTTCGATCGTCGTGGAGGTGGCGATGCGCTTCAGGGTCGCCTCTTTGAGCGCTTCGGAGATTTTTCCTTTGTCAACCATACGGCCCAAGTTTTTTTCAATGGTCTGCAGGGCTTTTTGAAGCGCTTCGGCAGAGACGTCGACGAGGTGCACCTCGTAGCCATTCATGGCAAAGACATGAGCGATGCCGTTGCCCATGGTACCGGCACCGATGACAGTTACGTTTTGCATGGTTTCGTTGGTTTAGGTTGATGACGAAGATGGTTACATCCAGCGCAATTCACCGGAACAGGTCCCAAATCTGGTTGGAAGGAGTGTCGGCTTCGATGGTAACGGGTTCTTTGCGAACCGGGTGGAGGAAAGACAGCCTTCTGCAATGCAAACAAATGGAACCATCGGGCATGGGTTGGGGGGCTCCATACTTCACATCCCCCCTGATAGGCCAGCCAGCTTTCGAAAGTTGCACCCTGATCTGATGGGGGCGTCCTGTTTGGGGATGCACTTCGAGCAAATAGTTATTGCCGATTTCGGCAATCATCTCATAACTCAATTCCGAGCGCTTCCCTTCTTTGGCCCTGCGGCTGCCGGGCTCGTGCGCATGGGCCACGTTTCTTTGGCGATCCTTCGCGATGTAGTGAACGAGGTGGCCGGACAGCGGATCAGGCCGTTCGACAGTGACGGCCCAATAGGTTTTGTCGATCTGCCGATCGGCAAACAGCCGGTTCATGCGTTCGAGGGCCTTGCTCGTACGGGCAAATACAACCACCCCACTGGCAGGCCGGTCGAGCCGATGTACGACGCCCAAGAAAACCTCTCCCGGCTTACCGTAACGATCCTTGATGTAGGCTTTCACCAGTTCCGCAAGTGTCAAGTCTCCAGTCTGGTCGCCGTGAACCAGTACATTTGCAGGCTTGTTCACCGCTATCAGGTGATTGTCTTCGTAAATGACTTCCAGGTTCAATTCAATGGAGATTTGTCAAGAAATGCCTTTGTACCAGGTAATCGTTGGTAAATGGCATTCGGGCATAGGTCTCAACGGTTTTGAAAAGCGGGCAAAACTATGAAATTAACCCTCGGCTTCTCCCCCTGCCCAAACGACACCTTCGTCTTTCATGCCCTCGTAAATGGCCTGCTCGACACAGGCGAGTTGGAATTCAAGCCTGTCATCGCCGACGTCGAAGCGCTCAACAGGGATGCTTTCGAGGCACACCTCGACATCACCAAATTGAGTTTCCACGCGCTGGGTCACCTGCTCGACAAATATGAACTGCTCGATGCCGGCAGCGCCCTCGGCAACAACTGTGGCCCGTTGCTCGTCGCTGCCAGGCCTTTGCAGATAGAGGAGATCGAAAATGCCCGTATCGCCATCCCAGGACGACTCACAACCGCCAATTTCTTACTCAGCCTCGCCTTCCCTCAACATGCCAACCGAGTAGAAATGCTCTTTTCCGAAATCGAAGATGCCGTGCTGCGCAGCGAGGTTGACGCAGGTTTGATCATCCACGAAAACCGGTTCACCTACCAACAAAAAGGATTGCTCAAAATCCTGGACCTCGGCGAATACTGGGAAAGCCACACCGGGCTTCCAATTCCACTGGGCGCCATTGCCGTCAGGCGCTCACTACCCCACCCCGTCAAGAAGCAAATCGAGGCGCTCATCCGAGCCAGCGTGCTCAAAGCCCTGGAAAACCCGGCCGCCACAACAGATTATGTAAAAAAATATGCCCAGGCCATGGACCCCGAGATCATGCATAAACACATAAACCTATACGTAAATGATTTTACCGTTTCTCTTGGAGAACGAGGCAAAAGGGCAGTTTCCAAGCTCTTCGAGATGGCAGCGGAACGGGGAATCATTCCTCCTTACAAAGAAATTTTTCTAATAAATTAAATTCTATCGTAATCTTTGGCATGGTTATTGGCTTTTATTTGGGCGTGTAAGTTTTGGTTAAAGAATTGTAAGATTCGTTTGTTCGAGCCCAGGCAGTGACCTGGGCTTTTTCATTTCTACACCCCGCTGAATCCAAAAAAGTGATCGAGGTTCCGGCATCCAAGAGCCGGAAAAGTATCTTTGCGCCGCTTTGCCGGCAGGCCCACTCCATGCCTGACTTATCTGCATCGCCTACACATCCACCATCTAAACTGCGACAATTATGGTCATTGCCGTACCAACTGAAATCAAATCGAACGAAAACCGGGTGGCCGTCACCCCTGCTGGTGTGCTCGAGCTCACCAAGAGAGGTCATCAAGTTTACGTCCAAAAAGGGGCTGGATTGAACAGCGGCTTTTCCGATGAAGAGTACGTGAAATCCGGCGCCGAAATGCTACCAACCCTCGAAGACTGCTATGCGAAAGCAGAAATGATCATGAAGGTGAAGGAACCCATCGAGCGGGAGTATGACCTCATTCGCGAGAATCAGCTCGTCTTCACCTATTTCCACTTTGCTTCCTCGGAAAAGCTCACCCGTGCCATGATGGAGCGGGGGGCGGTTTGCTTGGCCTATGAGACAGTGGAATTGCCCGACCGTTCGCTGCCCCTGCTCGTTCCGATGTCGGAGGTGGCAGGGCGCATGGCCGTTCAGGAAGGTGCCAAATACCTTGAAAAACCGATGTCGGGCAAGGGGATTCTCTTGGGTGGCGTACCCGGCGTGCAACCTGCCAAGGTGCTCATCATCGGTGGCGGTGTCGTGGGTACCCAAGCAGCGAAAATGGCGGCGGGGCTTGGCGCCCAAGTGACCATCCTCGACGTCAACCTGAACCGCCTGCGCTACCTGGCCGACGTCATGCCTGCCAACGTCACGACCTTGTACTCCAACGAGCTCAACATTCGACAGCTGGTCAAATACCACGACCTCATCATCGGTGCCGTACTCATTCCAGGTGCCAAAGCGCCACACCTGATTACCCGGGACATGCTCAGCACCATGCACGAAGGCACCGTATTGGTTGACGTGGCCGTGGACCAGGGAGGTTGTTTCGAAACCACACGACCTACCACCCATGACGATCCCATTTACACCATCGATGGCGTTGTCCACTACTGCGTGGCGAACATGCCGGGAGCCGTTCCCTACACTTCCACCATTGCACTGACCAACGCAACCCTGCCATACGCCATCAAGCTGGCCGACAAGGGTTGGAAAAAAGCTTGCAAAGAGGATCCTTCTTTGAAAAAAGGCCTCAACATCATCCACGGCAAGGTCGTGTACAAAAGCGTGGCCGAAGCTTTCGGTCTGGATTGGGTCGAACCGGACGCCCTCCTGAACTGAGGTACCTTTGCCAGCTCGACACGCAAGGCACTGCCAGCCAGCTCGGCCGTCAGCGAGTGATACTACCCATCAAAACCGTGGACCCTCTGAGTCCTCCTCAATTCTCTTTGGAAAAATGATCGAACGACTGATTGCCGAATCCTTGGGCCTGCCGGTTCACAAAGTGCAGAACACGGTGAACCTGCTGAATGAAGGCGCTACCATTCCCTTCATTGCCAGGTATCGCAAGGAAGCAACGGGTTCACTCGACGAGGTGGCCATCGTCTCCATTCAACAGGAACTCAAGAAGCTCAACGAACTCATCAGTCGCAAGGAAACTATCCTAAAAACCATAGCCGAGCAGGGCAAATTGACCGATTCCCTGAAAGCTCGCATCGAGCAATGCTGGGATCCCAACGTGCTCGAGGACATCTACCTGCCCTACAAGCCAAAACGCAAGACACGGGCAACCATGGCTCGGGAAAAGGGGCTCGAGCCCCTGGCCAAGGTCATTTTCGAACAAAAAATGAGCGACCTCAAAAAAGCGGCTGCCCCTTTTTTGAACGAAAATGTGCCCACACTCGAAGATGCCTTGCAGGGGGCCCGGGACATCATCGCCGAATGGATTGCAGAGGATGAAAAGGCCCGCCAGAAGGTGCGTGCTGCCTTTCAACGCTCGGCCATCATCCAGTCCAAAGTGGCCAGAGGCAAGGAAGAAGAAGGGAAAAAGTACAAGGACTACTTCGACTTTTGCGAACCGCTTCGTCGTTGCCCATCTCACAGGTTGTTGGCCATGCGCCGAGGAGAACAGGAGGGCTTCCTGCGCCTTTCCATCGTCCCAGAGGACGAGGAAGCCCTATTGGATAAATTGGAGCGGTTCTACCTCATCGGCCACTACAACGCTGCCTCGGAGCAGGTCAAACTGGCGCTTCACGACAGCTACAAACGACTCCTCGCTCCTGCCATCGAAACGGAATTCCGGCAACGATCCAAAGAGAGAGCCGACGAGGAAGCCATCAAAGTTTTTGCGGAAAACCTGCGCCAACTCCTAATGGCACCTCCGCTCGGTCAGCACAGGGTATTGGCCATCGATCCCGGCTTTCGAACTGGCTGTAAAGTAGTCGTGCTCGATGAACATGGCGACCTGCTGGAACACACCACCATTTTTCCACATCCCCCCCAAGCCGAGGTTCAAATGGCGCTGAAAACCCTCACCCACCTCATCGAAAAACACCGCATCGAGGCCATCGCCATCGGAAACGGAACGGCCGGCAGGGAAACCATGGATTTGTGTCGATCGGCCCCATTTGCCCAAACGGTTCAGCTGTTCTCGGTCAATGAAGCGGGCGCTTCTATCTACTCTGCCTCTGAAATTGCTCGAGAAGAATTTCCCGATCACGATGTCACCGTGCGCGGCGCCATCTCGATTGGACGACGCCTCATGGATCCCCTTGCCGAACTCGTCAAAATCGACCCCAAGAGCATTGGTGTGGGGCAATATCAACACGACGTCAACCAGGCCAAGTTGAAAGAAAGCCTCGATCGGGTCGTGGAGAGCTGCGTCAATGCTGTTGGTGTCAATCTCAATACCGCCAGCAAACACCTCCTCACCTACATCTCCGGACTTGGCCCGGCGCTGGCCCAAAACATCGTCGCTTACAGGCAAACCCACGGACCTTTTCGCTCGCGGGAAGACCTCAAGAAAGTGCCGCGCATGGGTGAGAAGGCCTTCGAGCAATGTGCCGGCTTCCTGCGCATTCGGGGCGGCGACAACCCACTCGACAACACGGCCGTACACCCGGAAAGCTACCCCATCGTGGAGCAAATGGCCCACGATCTCGGCGTCGAAATCACCGATCTCATTGGCGATAGAACCCTTCGCAGTAAAATCGACATCGAGCGCTATACCAACGACCGGGTTGGCCTGCCCACTCTGACTGACATCATGAAAGAACTGGACAAACCCGGCCTGGACCCACGAGGCAATGCCAAGCCCTTTTCCTTCGGCGACGTCCATTCCATCGAAGACCTCCGCGTCGGCATGGTGCTCCCCGGCATCGTCACCAACATCACCAACTTTGGCGCCTTCGTGGACATCGGTGTCAAACAGGATGGGCTGGTACACATTTCCCAAATGGCCCGACAATACATCAAAAACCCCGCTGATGTAGTTAGGCTTCACCAGGAAGTGCAGGTCAAAGTAATCGACATCGATCTGGAGCGCAATCGCATCCAATTGTCCATGAAAGAGGTGTGAACATGAGGGAGCCCACCCTCGACGGCCGCTGAAGGCAAGGGCGAGCAGATGAATTCTCTACCTTTGCCACCGAATTTCAATTCCCATGCAAAAAAGACCCCTGATCCTCGTGACCAACGACGACGGCATCGCCGCCCCCGGCCTGAAGGTCCTCGTCGAAATCGCCTCCCAACTCGGAAAGGTCGTCGTTGTAGCCCCTGATTCTCCTCAGTCTGGGCAGGGCCACGCCATTACCATTGCAGAACCGCTCAGGCTCAAAAAGGTGAACCTCTTCGGCGACATAGAAGCCTGGGAATGCAGTGGCACCCCGGTCGATTGCGTCAAATTGGCCAAGCAGATCGTGTTGAAAGGTGAAAATGCCGACATCTGCCTTTCCGGTATCAATCACGGCTCCAACGCCTCCATTAACATCCTCTACTCAGGCACCCTTTCAGCTGCCATGGAGGCAAGCCTCGAAGGAATGAACTCCATCGGCTTTTCCCTGCTCGATTACAGTTGGGATGCCGATTTCGACCCTTGCAAACCCTACATCAAAACGCTCATCGAACACGTGCTCGAAAATGGCATCCAAGACTGCAAACTCCTCAACGTGAACATTCCCAAGGCAGAAGAAACTGGTGGTATCAAAGGCTTCAAAGTATGTCGTCAAGCAGAAGCCAGATGGGTGGAACGCTACGTGGAATCGGTTGACCCACGGGGGCAGAAATACTACTGGCTCACTGGCGACTTCGTCAACCTCGACGATGGCAGCGACACCGACATCAAAGCCCTGGAAGAAGGCTACATCTCCATCGTGCCTTCTGGTCACGACCTGACCCGCTACCAAGCTATCCCGGCGCTCAAAGTTCTCGAGGAAAAACAAGTAGAAGTCTATTGAATTGATCCGTCAAACTGAGAAGATGAAAAAACAAACACCCAGCCGGTTCGAACGCAATTCACTCGCCTTGGGCATGGTGGTCGCGCTCGCCGTCCCCCTCCTCAGCTTCGGCCTGCTCTGGCTCATCTTCGAAGGGCTCGAAACCCTGCAATGGGTGAGCGACAAAGGATTTCGCCCCATGTTCAGGGAAAGGACGCTGGCCATCATCTCCATTGGCCTCAATGCTCTGCTCCTCAATTATTATCAAAAGCGCTACTGCACCAACACGATGCGGGGCATCGCCATCGTCACCTTCTTTTGGGTAGTACTCTGGTTGCTTTTGTTCGCCAGGTACTTGTTCTGAGGAGTGTGAGGAGGAACGAGTCAGGGGTGTCTCTGACCTTGCTCTGCTACCGTTTGACATTACCTACCCCCTCCCTTCAGGAGGGTGATCAATCCAAATGCACATTCAGAGGGACAAAGCCGAGTTTGGACTCCACGGCAGGTGGTAGCACAGGAAGGCTCCTGCGTTCGATGAGAAAACTGGTCAACGCTGCCAGGTCTTTGAAGATGTAATGCTTGTCAAGCGCTCCTTTGAGGTATTCCTTTCCAGTGGAACCGCCCGTGCCCGTGCGCAGGCCTATCATGCGGTGTACCATGTTCATGTGGCGGTAGCGCCAGGTGGACACTTGCTCGTCGATTTCGAGCAACGTTTCGAGGAGTTTGAAGGGCATGTTCAGGAGTGGATAGCCCCGGTACAACATGATGAACAGGGCCGACTGAGCAGCCCGAGGGCTGAGTTTCCATCCTTGCGGGGGTTGGTTTGCGAACATGACTTGCTCGAATGCCCGGAAGTTGTAGCGCTCATTGTCTTGCAAGCTGCGGTCGTACAGGTGGGTGTAATCACTCCAGAAGGGGTGCCGACCCTCGATCAGCGGGAACATGGGCTGGTAGTCCTGCCAATAGTGTGCTTCCCTGAAGAAAGGCATGCGAGCCAGCCATTTGTCGACCAGTTCCAACAGGGAGGGGAGCTCCTCGGCCTCCTTGATGAGTTTGACGTGTTCCTCGCGCAGCTGTGTCAGATAGTACTCTTTGCCATGGCGATCTTCGAAGCGCAGACCCAATCGGGCTTCCATCACCTTGAACTGCCAGCTTTGGAAACCAGAGGCCGGGCGCAGGAAGTTTCGAAAGTCGAGAAAATCCATTGGCGTCATAGTCTCCATGACATCGATCTGGTGCACGGCTACCTTCAAAATGGTAGCGATGCGCTCCAACCGGTGCACCACGGTCTGGAGATCGGGCGCATTGTCGTCGATGGCGGGTTGGCTCATGATGCTGGCGATGGATTCGATTTCGAACAGTATTTGCTTGAACCATAGCTCGTAGGTCTGATGCACGATGATGAAAAGCATTTCATCGTGGGCGTGCATTTTATGCTTGTCGCTCTCCAGTGCCTGGGCATCGAGGATTTTGTCGAGCTGCAAATAATCACTGTAATACACTTCCTTTGCCATGGCCTTTGAATTTTGAATGGTTCTTGTCATTCCCGGCCAAGTTAACTCAACCGAAGGGACAAACCCAACCGGTGGTTTGTTTCCTCACCACTTTCGAAGCCCGCACCTTTCATGCGCTATTACATCGTATCCGGCGAAGCCTCTGGTGACTTGCACGGCGCCTACCTTGCCCGAGCTCTGGCCAAACTCGACCCTGAGGCCGTGCTGCACGGTTGGGGCGGTGAGCACATGGAGGCAGCCGAGGTCACAGTGGAAAAACACTTTCGGGACCTGGCCTTCATGGGCTTCGTGGAGGTGCTGCGCAACTTGCCGGCCATTTATCGAAACTGGAGGTTCATCAAACAGCGATTGAAATCGCTGAAACCAGACGCCCTCATCCTCATCGATTACCCGGGCTTCAACCTTCGTTTGGCCCGCTGGGCACACGCCCAGGGTATCCGGGTCTTTTACTTCATCAGCCCCCAACTCTGGGCCTGGCACACCAGCCGAGTGAAAATCATCCGCCGCTGCGTCGAGCGCATGTACGTCATTTTTCCCTTCGAAAAAGACTTCTATGCAAAACACGGCGTGGAGGTGGAATACCACGGCCACCCATTGATCGATGTTATCGACGGCTGGCGCCCCAGCGGTCCCTTGTCATTTGAGCAACAACTCGATCCTGCCCACCCGCTCGTGGCGCTTCTGCCCGGCAGCCGACGCCAGGAAATCGAACGCATCTTGCCTGCCATGCTGGAAATCGTACCGCACTTTCCCCAATGCCAGTTTGCAGTCGCTGGTGCCTCGGGGTTGGACCCTGCTTTTTACAAGCCCTTCCTCCAAAACCGGGCGGGGGTGTTCCTCGTGCATGGACAGACTTATGCCTTGCTTTCTCGCTCCAGCGCAGCATTGGTGACCTCTGGAACGGCCACGTTGGAAACGGCACTGCTTGGAGTGCCCCAAGTGGTTTGCTACAAAGCCGGGAACTTTTCTTACCGCCTTGCACGCATGCTCGTCAATCCGGAATTGAAACACATTGCCATCGTCAATCTGATTGCCGGACGCACTGTCGTGCCAGAACTCATCCAGGACGATCTGAACCTCAACCTGCTCCAACACCAGCTCGGCCTGTTGTTCGAGCCCAACCACCGACAGGAAATGCTGGAAGGATATGCCCTGGTGCGTAAATTGCTGGGGCCGCCCGGGGCTGCTAACCGGGTCGCCGAAAGTATCGTCAAACGGTTGAAACAAAAAACAGGGTAGAGCTGGTGAGCCCTACCCTGTCTGATGAATGGTGGTTGGTCCCGGTGATCCAATCAAGGCTCCTGCATGAACGGATAGCGATAATCCGTGGGTGGGTTGAAGTTTTCCTTGATCGTTCTCGGCGACACCCACCGATACAGGTTGAGCACCGAGCCAGCCTTGTCGTTCGTACCCGATGCACGTGCGCCACCAAAAGGCTGCTGCCCCACCACTGCACCGGTTGGTTTGTCATTGATGTAAAAATTGCCGGCGGCGTGGCGCAATTTGTCTTCTGCGAGCTGAATGGCCTTGCGCTCCCGGGCGAAGACTGCACCGGTCAGGCCGTATGGCGAGGTGCTGTCGAGCAGTTCCAATGTCTCGACGTACTTGTTGTCGTCGTACACATACACGGTGAGCACCGGGCCAAAAATTTCCTCACACATGGTGCGAGTCTTGGGATCGGTGGTCAGCAGTACGGTCGGTTCGATGAAATAACCTTTTTTCTTGTCGTAATTGCCACCGGCAATCACTTCGATGTGATCGAGTTGACGGGCCTCAGCGATATAACTGGTGATCTTGTCGAAGGCCTTCTCGTCGATGACTGCATTGATGAAATTGGTGAAATCCTCGGGGCTGCCCATTTTCATGGAGGCCAGGTCTTCGAGCAAGTGTTCTTTCACCGCTTTCCAAAGTGATTTCGGAATGTATGCCCGGGAGGCAGCAGAACACTTTTGCCCCTGGTATTCAAAGGCCCCCCGGCTCAGGGCGGTGGTTACCTGTTTCGGATCAGCACTGGGGTGGGCGATGACGAAATCCTTGCCTCCCGTTTCACCCACGATGCGGGGATAGGAGCGGTATTTCGACAGGTTGTTGCCAATGGTTTTCCAAAGATGCTGGAAGGTCGTCGTCGAACCCGTGAAATGCAAGCCGGCAAACTCCGGATGGCTGAAGATGATCTCGCCAGCCATAGGGCCATCCACGAAAATGAGGTTGATCACACCTGGGGGCAGGCCGGCAGCTTCGAGCACTTCCATGATCACCGCCGCTGAATAGATCTGGGTCTCAGCAGGTTTCCAAACTACGGTGTTGCCCATGAGGGCTGGTGATGCCGGCAGGTTGCCAGCAATGGAGGTAAAGTTGAAAGGCGTCAATGCGAAGACGAAACCTTCGAGGCCTCGGTATTCCATTCGGTTCCATGTGCCTCGGGCACTTTCGGGTTGCTGGGCATAGATCTCGGTCATGAAGCGCGCATTGAAGCGCCAGAAGTCACACAGCTCGGCTACACAGTCAATTTCGGCCTGGTAAACGTTTTTCGACTGACCCAGCATGGTAGCAGCATTCATGCGTGCCCGGTAGGGTCCACTCAGCAGATCGGCGGCTTTGAGGAAAATGGCGGCCCTGTCTTGCCAGGGAGTGTTTTCCCAGTCGCGACGGGCAGCGAGGGCGGCATCGATGGCTTGTTTGACCAACTTGCTGTCGGCCTTGCCGTGCCAGCCCAGCACATGGTCGATCTCGTGCGGGGGGCGGATGGCATATCGGTCATTTCCAAAAACCTTTTTACCTCCAATGGTCATCGGTATGTCGAGCACCTGGCTCTTGGCAGCTGCAAGGGCTTCTTTCAGGGCTTTCTTTTCCGGCGATCCCGGCGCATAGCTCAATACAGGCTCATTGTAGGCAGGTGGAACGGTAAAAATTGCGTTGGCCATAGTGGATTATTTTATGGATTTCACAGTCGGATTTCGAGGGCCACAAAGGTAGCAAAACCACCAAGGCAGTTCCGGTGACTTTCAGTCACGCAGCTGATATCAGCAGGATAACCATGCGCAAAGCCATGCAAAATGAGCGCATCGAGGAAAAAGGAATCGAATTCGAATCCTCAGGCGCCACCCTCCACGATTCGCATGATTTCCTCGTAGGATCGCACTTCATAGGTTGGGTTGTGTCCACTCAGGTTTTGGCGGCCTTCTGGGTTGAACCAGCAGGTGTGCAATCCGTATCCATTACCGCCGCCAATGTCGGAGCTGAGGCTGTCGCCCACCATGAGGACCTTGCTGCGGCTCGGTTGACCCATCTTCTCGAAAGTCAGGTCGAAAAATGCGGCATCAGGCTTGGAAACACCAATTTCATCAGAAACGACGATGTGCCGAAAGTATCGCTCCAATCGAGACGCAGCAATCCGCGGGCGTTGCACTTCGCTGAGACCATTGGTGACGAGCACCAGCGCGACCCCGCCACGGTGCAGCTGATCGAGGAATGCGCTCGCTCCCGGCAGCAAAAAGGCGTGTTGTGAGAGGGCGTTGAGGTAGTACCTGCTCATCTCTGCTGGATTGCGAAATTCCCCTATCGCATCGAGAAACCGCTCGAACCTCTCGAGGCGCAGGCGATCCACGCTGATCTCGTTGCGCTCGAAAGATTCCCACACCTCCAGGTTGATACGTTCGAAAACGGACCTGATCTCTTCACTAAACGCCAGCCCTGCCCACGTGAGCGTCTTTTGCAACGCCATCCGAGCTGCCAGGCGAAAATCAAAGAGTGTGTCGTCGGCGTCGAGCAACAACCAGCTGTAGCGAGGTTCATTCATGGACGAGAATGAGTGAGGCAATGTAGGTTATATAGAGAATGAGGTACAAACCACCGGCACGTCGGCCAATGCGCCTGGGCGAATACAGGAGGGTCGTCACGAAAAGGAGTACACTTGCCCCTATGAGGAATGCCAGGTCGTGGTTCATGGCTGGAGTGACGAATGGCAAAGGTCTGATAAGGGCCGTCACGCCAAGGATGAGGAATACGTTCAGGATGTTTGACCCGATGACGTTGCCAATGGCCATGGAAGCGCGATTGTTCCAGGCTGCTACCACGGAGGTGGCCAGTTCCGGGATGGAGGTTCCGATTGCGATGATGGTAAGACCAATGAGGCGCTCACTCCAGCCAAGCGTGCGGGCTATTCCAATGGCCCCCTCGACGAGCATTTGGCCACCAAAATACAGACCTGCCACCCCAAGGAAAAAAAAGAGGATGCTCAGCCACAGTGGGCGTGGGATGGTTTCGTCGGCCTCTTCTGGATTGAAGATGGCCATTTCAAAGGTGTACACCATGAAGATGGCGAGGAAACACAGTAAGATCAAGCCATCGGCAAGCGAGATTTCATTGACCGTGTGGCCATGATTGAGCCACACATCGTTGGCCATGATACCCAATACGAGGGCGGCCAAAAGGCTGAACGGAATTTCTTTCCACTGGGTATTGACCTTCAGCTCAAGAGGCTGAATCAGGGCAGCCGAACCGAGGATCAGCAAGATATTGGCAATGTTGGAGCCCAACACGTTGCCGATGGCGATGCCCGTGCTGCCTTTCAATGCCGAAAACACGTTGATCACCAACTCGGGCATCGAAGTACCGAATGCGACTACTGTAAGGCCAATCACCAGGTCGGACACATTGAATCGCTTGGCAATAGAGGCGGCCCCTTCGACCAGCAAGCGGGCGCCGTATAAGATGAGTACCAAGCCGACGACCAGGAGGAATGCGTTTCCGATCATGTCTGCGGAGGAATTTGAATGGCGGCAGGCACGAAAGCCGATACATCTCCGCCGCCTCGAATGATTTCCCGCACGATGGTGCTGCTGATATGTGAGTACTGCGGCTTGCTGATAAAAAACACCGTTTCGAGCTCCTGTCCAATGGCGCTGTTGAGCTGCGCAATGGTTTTTTCGTAGTCGAAATCGCTTGCATTGCGCAACCCCCTGATCAGGTAGCGAGCGCCGATCTGCAGGCAAAAACGAGCCGTCAACCCCTGGAAGTGGGTTACCTCCACACGGGGTTCATCCTCGAAAACACGTCGCAGCCACTCGAGACGCTGTTCGAGGCTGAACAAGGTTTGCTTTTGAGAATTGACGCCCACGGCTATGACGATTTTGTCGAAAAGCGGCAGGGCCCGCCTCACGATATCCTCGTGGCCAAGGGTTATTGGATCGAAGGAACCGGGAAAAACAGCTAAGGGCATGGTGAAGGGAGTTTCGGTCGGGCGGGCAAAGATTGGAAATTTCGGCAGCAGGTCAAATGAAGCCTGGACTCAGGCCACGGGCGTTGCCTTTTTTCCGAGCAAGTCTTCGTAAATGCGCCGGTTCTCGTCGTCAAAGCAGACGAAATAGACTTGTTCGATTTCGGGATGATCTGCCAGGAAGGTTCGCACGGTTTCCACGGCAATTTTGGCCGCCTCTTCCTTGGGGAAGCCATAGGCACCTGTACTGATGTTGGGAAATGCCACGGTCTTGAGGCCGTGTTCGAGGGCGAGTTGCAGGCTGTTTCGATAGCAATCGGCGAGCAGCTGTCGGGCTCGTTCGGCGGAGACCTGCCCCCATATGGGTCCTACCGTGTGGATGACATGACGGGCTGGCAGGCGAAATCCTGGAGTCAGCTTGGCCTGGCCCGTTTGGCAACCTCCGAGCGTGGCACAGAATTGCCGCAATTCGGGACCCGCAGCGCGGTGAATGGCTCCATCAACCCCGCCACCACCCAAGAGGGTATGATTGGCCGCGTTGACGATGGCATCGACCGACAACTTCGTGATGTCACCTTGCAGGAGTCGAATTCGGGTATCAGGGTTTTCCTTCATAAGGGAAGCACTTTTCAAAACAGCCACATGGACGCATGAACACTGCGGCATGATCAAAAAGACCGTGCAACAAAAACAAAGATATAAGCGGGTGTCTGTGCCAAGACCGGCCAGTGAGGCAAGAGCCTAAAAAAAATTCTCTTTTCTACTTTATGGATTTGCTCGAATTCGAATCAGTTCCTTTGTGTGAACAAAAATCGACGACCTATGAAAAAATTGCTCATTGCTACCGGCGGAGGTGATTGTCCTGGGCTCAATGCCGTCATTCGGGCTGTGAGCAAGGCAGCCCGCAAGGATGGCGGCTGGGAAGTGTGGGGCAGCATCGAAGCTTTCAATGGCATACTCAAGGATCCTCCCGAAATCGTGAGGCTCAAACGGCGAAAGGTGGCGGGTATCCATGTGCGTGGAGGAACCATCCTCAAGACGACAAATACGGGCAACCCCCTCGCCTACCCTGTTCAACAACCCGATGGGAGCTGGAAAACCATCGACCGCTCCGACGAGCTCATCGCCGCCATCCGCCGCAACGGTTTCGATGCAGTGATCAATGTGGGTGGTGATGGCAGCCAACGCATTTCACAGGCGCTTTATGAAAAAGGCCTTCCCATAGTCGGCGTGCCCAAAACCATCGACAACGACCTCTCGGCCACTGACCTGACCTTTGGTTTTTCGACTGCGGTGCAAATTGCCACGGATGCCTTCGACAAACTGGTCACCACGGCTGAAAGCCACCACCGCGTGATGATCCTCGAGGTGATGGGGCGCGATGCGGGATGGATCGCCCTGCACACGGCCATTGCCGGCGGCGCTGAAATTTGCCTGATTCCCGAAATTCCCTACAAGCTGGAAAAGGTGATGGAAAAAATCCTGAAGCGCTACCACAAAGGGCGGGGATTTGCCAACATTGTCATTGCGGAGGGTGCCAAGACACTGGAGGGTGAGACAGTAGGTGAAAAGGCGCACGACGCTGGGGATCCGCATGTAAAGTTGGGCGGCGTTGGGAATTACTTGAGAAGATTGCTCGAAGAAAACGGCTGCCCGGCGCAGGTGCGCACCACTATCCTCGGTCACGTGCAGCGAGGCGGCACTCCAATAGCTTTCGACAGGATTCTCGCTACGGCCATGGGGGTCAAAGCCTTCGAGTTGGTGCGCGACGGGCATTTCGGACAAATGGTCACTTTTAGAAACAACGTAGTCAGCAACGCTCCCATCGCTGAGGCCATCGCCCAATACAAGTACCTCGACCCCAATCATTACCTCATCCGCACGGCGAGATCCATTGGCATCGAGTTCGGCGATTGAGGGCTTAACGCCATGGAAAAGTCGGTCTGGATTGGGGAGGATTATGGCTGGGCCACAGGAGCTTGGTTCAACAGTCCACTGCAAAAAGTCATTCTCGATTGGAGTTGCCTGCAAGTATTATTGGTTGAGAGACCTGCCTGTCCGGCCCGTCTGTCCAGCCGGACAGGCGGCCAGACGGGTCGGCAGACAGGCCTGCCTGCCTGTCCGGGGCCAGACGGGTCGGCAGACAGGGATTTGGAGGCGTTCTGGCACAACCTCTCTAAACCCCTCTAATCCCCTCTAAACCTCTCTAAACTTTTCTCAACCCCTCTAACCACTGAGTGCACTTTTTGCAGTGCGCTCAGTTCAACAGTTCGTAAATACCGGCAATTCCCTGACCACCCCCTACACAGGCGGTGACCATGCCGTACTTGACCTTGCGCCGCCGCATCTCATTGAAAAGTTGTGTGCTGAGTTTGGCACCCGTGCAACCAAGGGGATGCCCCAAGGCGATGGCGCCACCGTTGACATTCACGATTTCGGGATTGAGATGGGCCTCTTGAATGACGGCCAGGGCTTGTGCGGCGAAAGCCTCGTTGAGTTCGATGAGGCCAATGTCGTCGAGTTTCAAACCGGCCTGGGCCAAGGCTTTGGGAATGGCAGCACAGGGACCGATGCCCATGTACAACGGATCTACGCCAGCCACCGAACAGGACACCAGCCGAGCAATGGGCGTCAGGTTCAGTTTCTTGACCATTTCCTCACTCATGACGAGCACGAAAGCAGCCCCGTCGGAGGTTTGGGAAGAGTTGCCCGCTGTGACGACACCGCCATTTTTGAACACGGGTTTCAGTTTGGCCAGCGCCTCGAGTGTGGTGTCGCGGCGAACACCCTCATCGGTGTCCACCACGAAAGAAATCTCCTTGCGCTGGTTGTTTTCCACGAATACCTCTTTGACTTCGATCGGAACGATTTCATCCTTGAATTTGCCGGCGTCGATGGCTGCGGCAGCCTTCATGTGCGAATGATAGGAGAATTCATCGGCAGCTTCACGGGAAATTTTGTACTTGGCGGCGACGGCTTCAGCGGTATTGCCCATGCCGGTCATGTACTCAGGCGTAGAGGCCGCCACCTGGTAATTGGGGGCGAACTTGTAACCGGTCATGGGCACGAGGCTCATGCTCTCGGTGCCACCGGCGATATAGCAATGTCCCATGCCGGCGCGGATCTTGGCCACGGCGATGGAGATCGTTTCGAGGCCCGAGGCGCAATATCGGTTGACGGTCATGCCGGGAACGCTCTTGCCTAGCACCCGCACGGAAATCATACGACCGATTTGCAGGCCTTGTTCGCCTTCTGGATTGGCACAACCGACGATGCAATCATCGACCATGGCTGGGTCCAGCTCAGGTGTTTGGGCGAGCAAGTATCGGATGACGTCCACGGCGAGGTCGTCGGAACGATAATTTTTGAAGCCGCCTTTTTTGGCTTTGCCAACGGCCGAGCGGTATGCCTTGACGATATATGCTTCTTGCATGGTGCAGGATTTTGAAATCGTTTCGAAAGATCAGTTTCTGAGAGGTTTGTTGGTGGTGAGCATGTGCTGGATGCGTTCGAGGGTCTTGGGTTCACCGCACAGGCTGAGAAAAGCCTCCCGCTCAAGGTCGAGCAGGTAGCGTTCCGAAACTTGTTGGGGGCCGGTGAGATCGCCTCCGCACATGACCCAGGCAATTTTCTTTGCAATCTTGATGTCGTGCTCGGTGGCCCAATTGCCAAGGCGAAGCTCATTGGCGGCGACGTAAAGAGCAGCCAGCCCACCACGACCTAGCACCTGGATGTCAGTGCGTTCGGAAGGTGCCACGTATCCTTCGGATAATTGCAAGACCTTCTTTTTGGCCTCGGCTATGTTGCGCATCTGATTCAATACCACGGTATCCTTCTCTGGTTTGAGGTAATTGAAATGGAATGCTTCGTGGGCGCTGGTGGCCACACTTGCCATGGCAATGGTCTTGAAGTTTTTGATCAATGTCGGAATTTGTACATCCCCCTCGAAGAAGGCATCGCTGGTTCGAACGGCAAATTCTTTGGTGCCGGCCCCTCCAGGGATCAAGCCCACGCCCACCTCGACGAGGCCTATGTAACTCTCCGCAGCACACACACCGGCGTCTGCGTGCATCAGCGCCTCACATGCACCTCCAAAGACGTAGCCCTGCGTGGCGATGACGACCGGGATGCGGGAATAGCGGATGCGCATTACAGTGTTTTGGAACATCTGTACGGCAAGGGCGAGTTGGTCCCACTCCTGCTCATAGGCCAGCATGGCGATCATCATCAAGTTGGCGCCCACGGAAAAATTGCGGGCGTTGTTGCCGATGACCAGGCCGCGCCATTCACCCCCTTCGGCTATGTCGATGGCCTTGTTGATGCCTGTGAGCACCCCTTCTCCGATGGAATTGGCCTTGCTGCGAAATTCCAGGCACAACACCCCGTCGCCGATGTCGTGCAACACCACCTCCGGGTTCTCATACACGGGTTTTCTATCGCGATAATTGTCGAGTATGATATACCCTTCGGTGCCAGGTACCTCCAGGTAATCTCCCTTGTCGATGTCGTAATACAGGCGTTTGCCGGCGGCCCGTTTGTAAAAAGAGGTAAATCCCTTGGCGAGCATGTCCTTCACCCACTGGGCCACCTTTTCACCTTGGGCTTCTGCCATTTCGACCCCTTTCTGCACACCGATGATGTCCCAGTATTCGAAAGGCCCCACTTCCCAGGCAAATCCTGCTCGCATGGCATCGTCGATGCTGTAGAGGTTGTCGGATATTTCGGGGATGCGATTTGACACGTAGGCAAACAAGCCGAGAAGCGACTTGCGGACGAGTTCGCCGCCCTTGTCCTTGGCGTTGAAAACTGCTTGGATGCGGCGAGGCAAGTCGTCGATTTGCTTGGCTTGCTGAATGGATGGCAGGGAGGGTTTGATGGCGGGCTCGTATTCGAGAGTCTTCAGGTTGAGGGCCAACACCACCCGCTTGCCCGACTCGTCACGCTGATCGGTTTTTTTGTAAAAACCCTGACCGGTCTTGTCACCCAAAAAGTTGTTTTTCAACAAAAACTCCATGTAAGGGGGGACGTCAAAGGCATGGGCCTGCTCATCGTTCGGGCAATTTTCTTTGATGCCTTTGATGACCTTGACAGCGGTGTCGTGGCCCACGAGGTCGCCCAGTCGAAAGGTGCCTGTTTTGGGTCGGCCGATGGCGGGGCCTGTGAGCGCATCCACTTCTTCGATACGCAGGTCGAGCTCCGTCGTGAGCTGATAGATGCGGGCCATGGCATAGACCCCGACCCTGTTGGCAATGAAGGCCGGCGTATCCTTGCAACGAACGGTTTGCTTGCCCAACACCACATCCCCAAAGTGCATGAAGAAGTCAATCACTTCCGGGTCAGTATCGGCCGTGGGGATGATCTCCAAAAGGCGCATGTAGCGCGGCGGGTTGAAGAAGTGGGTACCGCAGAAATGCTTCCGAAAGTCTTCGCTGCGGCCTTCGGCCATGAGTTTGATGGGAATGCCCGATGTGTTTGAGCTGACCAGGGTGCCGGGTTTGCGCAGGGCGTCCACCTTTTCGAAAAGCTGCTTTTTTATGTCGAGCCGCTCCACGACCGCTTCCAGCACCCAATCACATTCTTTGATCTTGGGCAAATCGTCTTCGAAGTTTCCAACTTTTATTCTGCTTGCAAATGCCTTGTCGTACAAGGGTGCGGGCTTAGCCTTTAGAGCCTGTTGGAGGGCGTTGGCAGCCATGCTATTGCGCACGGCCGGATCCTTGAGTTGTTCTGCTGTGGCGTTGGGAGGCAGGATGTCGAGCATGAGGACTTCGAGTCCTGCATTGGCAAAATGACAGGCCAGCCCGGAACCCATGATACCAGATCCGAGAACGGCTACTTTCTTGATTCTTCTCATGAATGGAAAGGATGTAAAAAGTTGATCTATGCGAAAATTCGCGGAGACGCGCAAAAATACCAATGCAGATCACAAATCAAAGGGCGATGAGGGACTAAAGGGTCGCCCAGTGCGACCGACGGATACAAATTGTCAAAAAGCTATAACTTTCGCCGCCGTTGCGACACTTTGGTGGCCGCAACCTTCGTTGACTCGCCGCCGCGGCTGCCACTTCCCCATCCCGTCGAGGTGCGAAGTCGTGGCATTTCAAACAAACTTGCTACGTAAAAACCAAAAACTATTCACCCTATGTTTCCCCACACCTTGTTCCTACAGGTTACGGACATCGAGCGCACAACAGAGACAGAATCCATCCTCGATCTGCTCATTGCGAGTGGTCCGATTGGCATCGTACTCGTACTGGTACTCCTCGTGATGTCCATCATCGTGCTGTACATCTTCATCGAGCGCTATCTGACGCTGAAGCGCGCTGGCCAGGTGGATGAACATTTCATGAACAACATCAGAGCCAACGTCAGCGCCGGCAACATCCAAGCCGCACGGACCCTGTGCCAGAACACAGATACCCCAGTAGCAAGAATGGTCGAAAAGGGTTTGTCGAGAATTGGCAAACCCCTGCGCGACATCGATGCCGCCATCGAAAACGTGGGCAACCTCGAAATCCTTCGATTGGAAAAAAACCTCTCCACGGTGGCCAGCATCGCGGGTGCAGCTCCCATGATCGGGTTTCTGGGTACGGTCACCGGTATGATCATCGCCTTCTTCAACATGGCCAAAGCCCAGAATGTAACCCCGCAATTGCTTGCCGGTGGCATTTACCAGGCGCTCATCACCACCGCCCTCGGACTCATCGTCGGCATTTTCGCCTTCATTGCCTACAACATCCTCGTGGTCAATGTGGACAAAGTGGTTTACAAAATGGAGCGGTACACCATGGAATTCATGGACCTGCTGCAGGAACCGTCGAGCTGATCAACGTCAGTTCGTCCCGGTTGAATTTCCAATCAACTCACACCACCCATTCCAACCATGGCCCTCAAACGGAGAAACAAGATAAGTGCGGAGTTCAGCATGGCATCTTTGACCGATGTCATCTTTTTGCTGCTGATCTTTTTCGTGCTTACATCCAGACTGGTCAAGCTGTCCAACCTCGATTTGCCGGAGTCTGATTCAAAGACCGTAGCGCCTGTCACCATGGTCGTCGAAGTGGATCGACAAGGCCGCTATCTGGTCAATACCCAGCCTCGGAGCCTTTCCCAAGTCGAGGGTATCCTCAGGGAAAGAATCAAGGAGCTGGGGAAATCCGAGGAAATCACACTTACCATCGCAGCAGAAAAAGACGCTGCTTTCGACGAGGTGGTGGACCTCATCCAACTCGCCGGCAAATTGCGCGTCAAGGCCATCCTGGCCACGCAGCCGCGCCAAAACGGTTGAAAAAAAGCTGAACAACCCAACGACCATGGCACTCAAAAAACGCAACAAGGTAAAAGCGGAATTCAGCATGGCCTCATTGACGGACATGATCTTTCTGCTGCTCATTTTCTTCGTGCTAAATTCCAGCGTGGTGGCCCCCAATTCGCTAAACCTCAAACTCCCCGGTACCTCCCGGGCACAAATTCCATCCAACCAGCGAATCGATGACGTTTCCATCAGCGCAGATGGCAGGTTTTACCTCAACGGCAAACGCATCGACCCCGCCAGCCTCGAAACTGCCCTTGCCCAAAAGGCTGCTTCCAACAGAGATTTGGACATTACCATCTCGCCAGCCAAAGGCACACCAGTGAAGCACGTGGCCTACGTGATGGATATCGCCATGCGTTACCAGATCAACGCCATCCTCGCAGCTGAAAAGTGAGCTCACTTTGAACCTGCTCGGCCACCCATACAACTTTTCCCCGCCCTTCTTGCGTTAAAAAGGCGTCTCAAAATCTCGAAGCCATGAATGAATACAGCACCGAAAGGGAAAACAAGCGAAAAGGATTGATCATCAGCGTCGTCTTCCACACCCTCGTGATTGCCCTTGCGGCCTTGCTGGGATTTTCCTACCAGGTGCCGCCCCCTGAACCGGGCGGGATCCTCGTCAACCTTGGCATTCCCGACGTGGGTCAGGGTAATGAAAATGCCCCACCCCAAGCAGAAGCCAAACCGGTTGAAAAACCAAAACCCACTCCGCCCGAGCCTGTGACGCCTCCGCCAGCCGAACCAAAGCCAACGGTCAAGGAACCCGTTCCCAAAAAGGAAGTGAAGACGACTCAAGATCCAAATGCCGAGGCCATTCGCAAGCAAAAAGAAGAGGAAGCACGTCGCATAGCCGAGGAAGAACGCAAGCGCAGGGAAGCAGAGGCTGAACGCAAACGCCAGGAAGAACTCCAACGTCAAAAAGAAGAAGAGGCCCGTCGCCTCAAAGAGCAATTGTCTGGTGGAGGTCTCAAAGGCAGCGGCGAGGGAAAGGGCAACACGGGAAGCTCTGGCAACCAGGGAGACCAAAACGGTGATCCCAATTCCAATGTCCTCTCAGGTATCTCGACAGGTTCTGGCGTCGTAGGTGGCGGACTATCGGGACGTGGAGTCGTCAAGCGCGGTCCTCGCATCACGGACAACTCCCAAGAGCAAGGTACCGTCATGCTCGACGTGTGCGTGGATCGAGACGGCAACGTCATTTCTGCCGAATACAAACTCAAGGGCTCCACCACGGCAGATACCCGCCTCATCAACCTCGCCATTCAAAATGCCAAGCAATGGAAATTTGCACCCGGCAACGTGGACAAGCAATGCGGGACCATCCGCTATGATTTCAAGCTGCAATGAGCGCTCAGTCCTACAAGCTTTGGCAACTTCGTGACAACTGACAGAGTGACCTGCCCGTTCGGCAGAGGATAAGGAGTCAGACTTGGCCGCCTGTCGCCGGCATCGATATGCAGGGGAGGCACTCCAATTTAGGCAACTCCATTGTACTTCCAGAAAAGCCAGGCAGCCACACAGCCTCCCCTCAACTTCTCACATCCCCAGTCCAAACGGACTTTTTGTCAAAGGATTCAGCCCTGGAAAAATCGCCTCAATAGGTTGAGCAAAATGGTCAAGACCACGCTCAAAAGCAGCATGGTTGTGATAGGAAAATAAATGCGCACGTTGTCGCTCTCGATCCGGATATCACCTGGCAGGTTGCCAATCCAGTTCAATTTGTTTCCGAAGAGGTAAATGATCAGACCGATGAGCAGCAGGACGAGTGCAATGACGATGATCCACTTACCAATCACTTGATTCATAGCCATCTCTTTTCGAAGCCTTAAAAATCGTTCAACTGTACGAATAAAACGCAAACAGGCAGCCAGGTACGTTTCTGGCTGCCTGTCGTGCTTTGCGATGAACCATTAACCAATATACGCTTCCGAGCATTGCATTCCTGGCAAATGAGCACCCTTCGAATGCACGCTCTTGGAGAATCAGTCGATCAAAACGATACGCTTGCTCACCCTTTCATTGCCGCTGACCAAGGTGCATACGTACACACCCGGAGCGGGCAAATCCGCATGGGCTATCTCGACGTCCCCATAGCCTGTTTCGGAATCGAGTTTCCATTCTTTTACGATTCTGCCATGCAGATCGGTTACCCGAAGTAGTGCACCACCAGTGGTTGGGCAGTGGAATTTAACCGTGGTTGTGGCATGGAAAGGGTTAGGAGCGACTTGAAGGCTGAGTGCCTGGGCACCATCTGATTCGAATGCAAGCTCAGGGAGCAGGAGGTTCGTTCCCCTGTATGCTTCAGCCACGGTGGGTCGAGAGATCACTTCGACAGAAGAATCCAAGCTGCCTTTTTTCCTGGCTCGGAATTTCAGACCAAAGAGTGGCTGTTTCTCATCGAGAGGTTTTCCAAAACCTGTATTCCAACTAACGGTCAACTTGCCTTCATCGATCAACCGCTTGCCAAGGTGCTCTTCTTGCAGCGTGCCTGGGATCACATCGAGGAGGTCGAGTGACTCCCGATCGAAATAGATGGTAAACTGGAACCCCTCTACATCGATCTCACCGGCATACACTGGAACCAAAAGATCCTGGCCAGGCTGATACTCTATGTTTCGGATGCGCACAGGCCAGCGACCGTGGTAGGTCCTGTCTTGGGGGCCTCCTTTGAAGCTGGGTACGGCACTGAGGTTGACATCGCCCACTTTGATGGCCACGAAATCGGCGTTTAGCTTGTCAGCGGGCAGGTTGTTCACGTTGTACAACTCGGGGAAAGTAGTCTGGAACGGGTTGGCGGGGTTGGGGAAGACGAAATCCTTGCGCACGAAACGCCAAGAGGTATTCCCTGGGAGTTCATCATCGATGAAAAGGATGAGCTTTCGCAACTGTACCAGGTCGAGCGTAGTAACCGAACCCGACTTGTTTGCATCGGCTGCTATGATCTTGTAAGGTGAATCGAGCAGCTGAGTACCAAGGATGTGCCGGGTAATGAGGACCAAGTCGAATGTGGTTACCCCATTCAAGTAATTGACATCCTTGACCGGAAGAAGGGTGTAATCACCTCCTTGTTCTACGTGTTCGAACAAGAACTTGCCTTCGGCATCGGTGGTGGTAGATGCGTTCATGGTGCCACTGAGCAAGACTTCCACATCCTTTACGGGGGTGTTCACCTCATTGGAAATGTGGCCACCCAATGCAACCAGCGGAGTGCCTACGCACAAGTTCTGGTTGTCCTGTACCACGACGAATACCTGGCAGTAATCCTGATTACCGGCCTCATCGGTCACCCATACATTGGCAATGACACTGCCTACGTGTTCACAACCAAAGATGAAACTGGTTTCAGAGGTCTTTTCAGAAAATGAAAAGATGAGATCGGAGGAGGCCGTGCAATTGTCGAAGCTACCGGCATCGAGGTCTGAAGCCCACACTTCGATCATGGGCTCGGGATCGGCATCCATTAGATTGACTGCGATGGCAGATTTGCAATAAGGAGTTGGCTTCTTGCCGTCTTTGACCACGAGGGTGGCTTCGCAATCTGTTTGGTTGTTACAATTGTCGATGGCCGTGTAGGTGACGTGATAAGTGCCTGGTGGTACGTTTGAAAATGGGCCCAGGCCGCTACCCAAATCGCTCTCGGCCGTAATGGTGACAAGGCCACTGCACTCATCCACGAAGGGCTGAGGCAATTCGAACGTCGCACTGCAATTGCCATCATTGAACACGACCTCGGGAATCACACACCCGAAGGTGAAGACCGGGTCAACCGTATCGATTACTTTGATGGTCTGTTGATAAGTGATGTAACCATCCCAAGGATCGGAATCCGGGTCGGTATCGGGGCCGGTTTGCTTGGTAGCATCAGCGGCGGTAGGCATGTTTGCAGCATTCCAACTGTCGCGGAAGGTACGGTTGTCACAATCACCATCGCCGTCGAGGTCACAAGCAGGGAAAGGAAGTCCCAACTGGCTCTCGGGTTGTTCCACCACTTCCTCGTCGATCTGTTGTCCTACCACACACCAGTTGATGACCGTCCAGGTGCGCAAAATTTTGTAGCAGGCATCAGGTACAGTAGTGAACACTTCGTCTTCATAAGAAATGGCCACCAGTTCACAGGTCTCGAAAAAGATTTCCGGCTCGCCAAAGTCTGGCACGGTCGTACCACATTCCACTGTGAGATCGGCCGGAAACTCGACGACCCAGTCAGACACATGGTCCACATGGATCGTCTGCGAGCAGTTGGAAGAAGCATTGCCAGCCGCATCGACGGCTTGCCACATACGCATGATAGTACCTTCGAGACATTGATCGATGTTGGCGCTGAACGTGCGCTTGATAGTCAAATCACAGTTGTCCGTGAATTGCGGTGCCCCAAAGAAAGCATCGAGGAGTTTGCTCTTCTCATCGGCAGTGGTTGCACCCTGGAGCAGAGTCTCCAGGTTGTCCGCATAGAAATCACAAGTGATGCGCTGGGGTTCTGGACAAGAGACGAGCACGGGCTTTTGCTTGTCGTTGACGTAGGCAAGCACCATGCAATCATTGTAATTCCCGTGGCAATCCCAAGCCCTGAAGACCACGGTCACGGGGTTGTTCGGTACGTCGGCACAGCAGAAGCGCACAGAAGGACCAAAGACGGTATCGTCGTGCCCATCATCGCAGTCATCCACCATTTTACGGACTTCGAAATGGCTCAGACAGCAGTTGTCGTAGCTGCCGTCGTCAAACGTTTCCGCAAACACTTCAGCCACCCCGTCAGAGGATAGGTTGACATCCGTTATTTCGTCGCAAACGGCCACAGGGGCGATGCCATCAACTACCGTAAGCGTAAAGGTCTTCTGGGTGTAATTACCGCAGGAGTCTCCAGCTGAAACGATGATCGTGTGTTGCCCCAATGGCAGTCCCGGTGCTGGAATCACGCCGCCCACTGCTTCTCCAATAGGGGTCAGGATCTTCACATCTGCCACGCCGGAGCAATTGTCACTAACCTGCGGAGCCGGCAGGGTGAGCGTGGAGCGGCAAATGTCTGGATGTGTACCTGTCACATTGGCGTTGAGGGTCACGTCAGACACGGTAATTACGGGCGGCTTTTCATCGACAACCTTGATGAGCTGGATGTTGTCCTCGGTTTCTTCTCCGGGGTCCTGAATGCCATTTCCATTTTCGTCGTCGAATCCAGAGGTGATGACTTGATTGGTGCACCAATCGAGCACCGTCCAGGTACGCCTGATCTTGAACACACCCGATGCACCATTGCACACGTCGAGTATTTCGTCAGTGAACACATAACCGTACATACAGAAATCACCGTCGATGCCTGCCGGGATACCCGACCCCGTATTCTTCAACACGTTGATGGAGAGGTTGGGATCGACGTCGATGTCATTATCAGTATCGGGCGGGCTGGGTTTGGTATCGAAAATCGAAGGATGCACTGCTTTGGCATCGACGATATTGGGATAAGCCGCATACTGTTCACATTGCCAGGTGATGTCATTGGGGAAATTCACATTGAGCGGACGCCGGATGGTGATGATTTCCGTACATGTGTCAGAAGCATTGTTGTAATCGTCAAAGGCGATCCAGCTCCTGCGCCACTTGACCTGGTTGTCGTCACAGGCATCGTTGTCGAGTTGGACGAGTTCGATGAGCTTGAGGTCGACAATCTTGTCACAGTTGTCAACGACGATGGGAGCAGGTACCTGTTCCACCGATTGGGTACAGCTGATGGTTCGGTCGAAGCATTGGATGACAGGCGGCAGTTTGTCCTCCGCCACAACCTTGCCCCAACACTTATTGCCTGTCTCGGGATCGGTCACGCGCACGGTATATACCTTGCCTATGTCCTGACAAGTAAGCACGTTGCCCAGTGGCTCTCCATTGTCGTTGAGAATTTCGACGAGATAATTGTCATAGCAACGGTATGGGCCACCTTCGAGCACCATGTCGGCTCCAATGAGTGCCTCACCGTTCACATCGAGCGAAGCCTGCACCATATCGTTGCAGGTCAGGGTGCTTGTGGGATTGGGAAACTCGAGGATGGTGATCGAAAATTGGCAAGTAGAAGTGTTCCCTTCGAGATCGGTGGCTGTGAACTCGAGTTCGTATGTCCCGATGTAAAAGCTATCACCAGAACCGAGGTCTCCGCCGGTTTGCTCGATGTTTGGATTGGGATCGCAGTTGTCCACTGCGGAGATGAAGAAGTTCACGATTTTAGAGCAAAGACCGGGGCTGAGGGTAAACACCATATCCTGCGGACAGAAGAGCTGAGGGGCTTCCGTATCGTCGATTGTAATCGTTACGGAATGGGTGTCATCTGCACACACGCCAGGCGCTGTGGAGGCAAATGTTCCGATTGGGAAGGGATTGGAAGAGCTGGCGTTGGTGGCGGCTCCATCGAGGGCATCGGGGCCGCTGAAGGTCCAATTGGAGAGCTCGAAAAATGCACCATCAGGCCCTGTATCATTGACCCGGTAGGCCCAACCATCGGTGTACTCCCAAGGTTGGCCTGAACCATCGACGTCGATTTCTCCAAAAACGTCGATCACCATGCCGTTGCAAAAAAGCTCGATGGCATCATCACCATTGATGGAGGGTGCAATGTTGTTCACGTAGGTGGGAGGAAACCCGAAAAAGTTTTCAAAGACCACGGCCTCGGTAGCCACCCAAATGTGGGTTCCAGCGCTCACGGCATCTGGCGGGAAGGTGAACTCCTCGCCGTCGGATCCGCCACCGTTGTTGGCAGAGCCAAAGCCGTAAATGCTCAAGTCGGGAATGTCTTTCAAGGCGTAAAATTCGACGGCCTTCGGTAGGCCCCCCGTTACGGGCCCATCGATGACTCCGCTGATGACGAGGTTGCCGCAGCCTCCTACTGTATTGGTCACTTCATAGGTTCCTTTGTCAGAACTTGCCAGGTCGATGGCACCCGTCTGAGGATCGAGTGCAAGCGTAGGGCCTCCGGCCAACACTTGATAGGTATAGATACCATCGGTTCCCGTCGTGTGACTGACCACTGGATTGGGTCCGTTGGGGCAGTACTGCGAGGCATCGTAGGAAAACTCCGCATCGGGAGCTGGGAGGATGGTGATAAATACCTCATCGGTGGCATTGAGGCAGACGCCAGTGCTCGCACTCGGTACAGTCCATGTGAGAACCACGGTGGTACCCGTTTCAGATGGCGCCGGCGTATAAGTTGCATTGGGGTCGTTGATGTCGCTGAAGGTACCAGCACCTCCCGACCAGGAACCCGCACCGGAGGCACTCAGTTGGACGGGTTGGCCTTCACAGACGAGCTGGTTTGGACCGGCATCGGCAGCGGGCGGAGCTACTATTTCAATTGCCCTGGAGCAACTTGCCGTGCTTCCAGAGGTGTAAGTCCCGATGGGCCACGGGTTGGGAGCCGTGGCATTTGTGGTAGTACCATCCAATGCATCGGGCCCACTGAAGGTCCAATTCCCAATGACGAAGGTACTGCCGTCTGGGCCGGTGTTGCTGATTCGATAGGCCCATCCATCGGTGTATTCCCAGGGCTGGCCAGAGCCATCTACGTTGACATCACCGAACACGTCGATGACCTCGCCGTTGTGGAACAGCTCGATGGCATCATCACCGTTGATGCTGGCAGCGTTGCTGACGTAAGTGGGATCGAATCCAAAATAAGCGTTGAAATTGGTCGTCTCCGTGGCAACCCAAATGAAGGTTCCAGCCGGCACGGAGACAGGGGGGAAAACGAATTCCGGAGCTCCTGTTGGGCCGCCGCCATTGTTGGCCGAGCTGAATCCAAACTCGCTCAAATCAGCAATTGGGGTTACAACGAAAAACTCCACCGCTTTTGGGGTACCTCCACTCAAGGGGCCATCTACGACACCTGTGATAACCATCGGACCTGGCCCTCCGCCTGAACTGACGGTGTTGGTGACGATGTAAACACCGGGATCACTTGCACTCAGGTCAATGGCACCAGTTGATGGATCGAGCGCAAGGAAAGGCCCTCCTGAGTCCACCTCATAAGTATAGGTGCCATTGGTTCCCGTGGTGTGTGTCACAACGGGGTCAGGCCCATTCTGACAATAAGCAGAGGCATCATAAGAGAATTCAGCAGCCGGATCGCATGTCAATTGCCCCCAAACGGAACTGGCGGGCAGGGTGAGTAATAATGTGTACAATGCGAACAGGCTTGGCAAGCAAAGGCGTGTAAGATTCGTCATGCGTCAATGAGATTATAACTTGTCAAGTTTTGGTCACGCAGCTTAATGAGTATAGGAAAGTGGTTGGGAACCCAGCGGGGAGATGTCCTTTAGATAATCGGTAGATGGGAACTGAGTGAGTTTGGGAACGGGGTCAAAGATAATGCCTCTCCGTGAAGCAAGGGCAAACAGACTCGCGGCAAATTCAAAAAAATGGCTTTTTACCAAGATTCCAGGAGCAGGCAGTAGGTCATTGTCCCAATCGACAGGTATCGATTGGTCGGAGGGGCGAGACCTGGCCATGCGGCACAAGGTCGCTGCCTGCCCGCATCATGGAGCAGCAGGGGTGGGCGCAGTGAGCGCCCGAGACGTCGGTCGATGATGCAGGGGTGCGCTGGTTTGCAGGAAGTGGATTCCAAACAAATTTCATCCCCCTGACATGCTGCTGTGCGTCCGTGATTTACCCCTCCGCCAGAACGCCGCCTTGCCAACTATCTCGGCAATGAAGTGCCTGGGGGTGAATTTTCCATCGCCTTGGATGAAACCCAGGGGGGTCAGGCTCGTTTCACTTATCAATTCCTGAGCTGGATGTAGGGCAAGGTAAAAAAAGTTTTGAAACATTTTAATTTTTTGAATACAACGATTACCTTTGCTCCGCCTTCGAGGCGAAAACATCCACAGGAGAATTGGACACTACTACGCAGAGAAATCTGCACGAGGATTTGGACACGTTCACACGATGAAACACTGATGACGATGGAATGGAGAACACCAACCAGCTACCCCGCTGTGTTTGAAAAACGCGCAATCCGATCATTCAGACCGCACCTCCGTGCGGCCGATTCCCACCCAAAAACGATGTTGCTCAAAAAGCCTTACAGGTACGCTGAAAGTATCTGTTGAGCCTTTCTACACCAGTCCGATCGCAGGCAAACATCGAACAAGCTCACCTTTTCTACGCTCACTCAAGTTTGGAAAACTACCTGAAACGAAGACTACGGGCAAATTGACATTGCACGAGGGAGGCTAATCATTCGCTGTTCAAATGGCGAATATTGGCCTTATTTACTTTCTGCAAACAATATTTCCAGGCAACGGTCTCGGAAATATGCGGACTGGCATTGACACGACTGAAATGTAATCCCATTTTCTCCCATTTTTCAACCCATGAACATATGAGTGGCAATACTACTCCTCACACCATGAAGCTGGGCGGTCAAGTAGAAATGGCTGCCAAGAACAAGTCACTGGAAACCCTTGCCTCCCTGCTGTTGATCGTAGTTGGAGCGCTCGGCGTCTATTTCTGCATCTTCGCAGGATAGGGAAAGTGGCTACTACTGAATCGAAGCCTCTGGCATTGGGGCCCTTCCCCGCCAGAGGCTTTTTTTTGTCTTATTTGGTCGTGATTTCGTGGATTTACCCGCTGGAGAAATCGTGGCTTATGGGCAGCCAAATATTAACCGGGTGACAGGGGTAAAAAAACCGCAATGAAATCAAATACCCCCCGGAAACATCTCTGCGAATGCACGAGCAAAATAGGTGATGATGACATCGGCACCCGCTCGCCGGATGCTCAGTAAAGTTTCGGGCATGGCTCTGTCGAATTCGAGCCAGCCATTTCTACAGGCCGCCAAGAGCATGGCACATTCGCCGCTGACATGATAGGCTGCAATGGGCAAGTCACAATGTTGCCTAAGCAGGTGAATGACGTCGAGGTAATTCAGCGCTGGCTTTACCATCAAAAAGTCGGCTCCCTCCTCGGTATCGAGCTTGGCCTCCAAAAGGGCTTCGCGCTTGTTGGCCGGGTTCATCTGGTAGGTCTTTTTGTCGGCCGGGATGTCTTCGGCAGCTTTGGGCGCCGAGTGCAACGCATCGCGAAATGGCCCGTAGAAAGCGCTGGCATATTTTGCGGTGTAAGACATGATGCCCGTATCAGTGAATCCGTTTTCGTCGAGTGCCTTGCGGATGGCCCCTACCCTACCATCCATCATATCGCTCGGTCCAATGATGTCAAAGCCGGATTGGGCCTGTACCACAGCCATTTTAGCCAGGATTTCGAGAGTTTCATCATTGACTATTTTGCCGTGCCGGACCACCCCGTCATGGCCATCGATATTATAGGGGTCGAGTGCCACATCCGAAATGAGGCAGGCCTCAGGGAAAGAACGCTTGATTTGCGCAGCTGCCTTCAGGTAAAAGTTGTCGGGCTTCAAACCATAGGAACCGGTCTTGTCCTTGAGGCTTTCATCTACAGCCGGAAACATGATGAATGAACGAATGCCTACCTCCATACACGACTCTACTTCTCGCAACGCCATGTCGGCCGAGAGTCTATAGGACCCAGGTAGTGAAGAAATTTCTTCTTTCACTTCTTTTCCATCTACGAGAAAGATGGGTTGCACCAGATGCCCGGCATCGAGGTGGGTCTCTGTAACGAGGTGGCGGATTGCTTCAGAAATGCGATTTCTGCGAGGTCTCTTTACTATCATTGCGATTGGATTTGCCGCGCAAATGTATGAGAGTTATGCTGAGACGCTATTTCAAGCACACCTGGACCATTTCAGCCAATGAGCATTGTTGACACAATTGTGATCGTTCAAAGATGCTCGAGATATTTGAGTCCCGAAATGATCCGAAAAACAGCCAACTACCTATGAATCATCCCGAAATTCGAGCACAGAGTGAACAAATATCTTCTGGCACGAGCCCATTGGAGTCGCCCAAACTTGTTCTCGAAGGTTTTCGTACTCGGATCGAGCAGCTCAAACCCGAAAAACCGGAGAATTTTTTAAAAAAATTACACTCCATTTCGAAAGAGCTGGTTGTTGCATTGACTCAATTTGGCCAAAGAGCCTACCATCAGTTTTTGGAAAAAAACGAGGGGTACGAAGTCTGGTGGTTTGGCTACGAATGGCCAGAAACTGGCAAACGTCTCTCCTTGCTGTTTCGCAATGCCTTGTTCGAGTTGAGCCGAGATGTCTTGCTGGTCAGAGACGGAAAATACAAGTCATCGGATCTCATCTCCGTTTCCCTTGAAATAAAGAAAACGCTTGCCTCGGTGCTCACGGAATGTATCGAGAGCCAGTGCGCACCTCCTGTAAACGAACCACCTACGCAGAGAGACCTAAAGTTGGAGGCATGGAAACATCAAACCCACCCGTGGCCTGCATACCAGGAACAACTCAAACTCATCGAAAAACAACTCGATGACATCCATCGCAACTACCAATATCTGTACGCAGTGCAGGAAGCCTGCATCGCCATTGAAAGACACGTCGAGGAGAATGTGCTGAAAAACATAGAATTAATTGGGAAGATCCAGGAAGCTGCAGAAACAGTGAAAAAGCGGCTCGAGGTTCAGCACGTGGGTAGGGAGGATGGCGCTACGACAAGTGCCGACTTGCTTGCTCCCATTTCGGGGCCCGACGCCGAGCATCCAAATCTGGTACGGGTCCTACGCCAAGTGGAACGCATTCTCGGTAATTTTCCCGATGATATTCCTTTCGTAATCGTAGGTGTTTCGGGGGGAATGCTCATCACGAGGGAAATCAACCCTGTAAAAAAGATCAAGCGTTGGCTCGAATTCCAGATATTTCCCGTTTTGTATGAAGTATGGGAACTGACGGAGGGGCTGTTGCTGCGCTACAAACTGGTCAAAGGTCAGCTTCAACACCGGCTTTCAAGCATTGAACCAGGTCAATCACTCGAGGTATTATCAAATACGCTGGAGAGGTTCATCGACAAGACCAAGTCGGTAAAAACGCAGCTCAGATCCCTTGAAAAAATCACCGCAGAGCGATTCGAGGCAAACTTCAAGATTGGAATCATTTTCGAAAATGAGGAAGAGTTCCTCCCCATTCCGCTCCAATTCACGATTGGGCAAATAGGCTCCAAGAACATCCCCCTCGTTTCGTCGGCAATCAGAATATGGAAAGACCGAACCAGGCCTTGGCGGCGCCGTCTGCGAAAGTTACAGGCACTTCAGCATATCAGCATTCCCGAGCGCATAAGTGCATTCGTAAAAGCCCGCACGGTCAAGGTAGATGAATGCCATTATACAAGCATTTTCCACACGAAAGGATTCGTTGGCGACCTGTTCATCAGCGGACGCGAGCAAGAGCTCAAAAGAGCCGAAAAACTCATCGCAGATTGGCGTAATGGATTCCGAGGAGCCATTTTACTCACTGGGCCAAGTTTGTGCGGTAAATCGCTACTTGGCCAGCTGATTGCCAACAGATTTTTTCAGGAAAAAACCATTGCGCTTCGCCCCCACACGAAATTGGAAGTGCAAGGAAGAACCGTCGCCTGCACATGCAATCTCGGTGAAACACTCGAACACCTACTTTCCAGGATGGAAGTTGACCAACACATGATCTGGATCGACGACCTGGAATGTTGGCACGACCACGATCAACCGCTCATTTCCAATTTGCATGTATTAGGGCACCTCATCGATCAACATTCGGCAAGGGTGTTTTTTTGTGTGTCCATGGGGGCACTGCCATTTGCGTTTGCCAACAGGCAGCTGCGATTCTCCCAGTATTTCCAAGGCATCTTCGATCTTTCGAGGTTGTCGCCAGAGGACATTCAAAAGGCTATAATTACCAGGCATGACGCCACGCACATGGAATTGACGGACGAGCAGGGCAACCCAGTATCATTGCAAAAAATCAAAAAACTCATTGCAGCCATTTATGATCGTGCAGATGGAAATATAGGCGAAGCTTTGAATCTCTGGGCGGCTTCCATCGTGGAAATAAATCAGCAACAGGTCGTATTCAGGTCCAAACTCCATTTGACGATGCCCGATTTTTTGGATCCCGATGTGGCCATATTGCTCAGGACAATCGCCTTGCACAAGGAAATCGGAGAATATGAATTGAGAAAGATTTTTGGTCCAGCTTTCACTGAAAAATACACTTATTTGGTGCGTCGTCTGATCTTGCTGGGCCTTTTGAAAAGAAATTCTCGGGACTTGCTCGAGTTGAACGAGTTTACGGCCAATTCCGTCGTCAATATGTTGCATAAAAACAAATACCTGATCAATGAATGAGTTCTTGAAATACCAATTAGGCCTGCCGCTTGGATGGGGCGATCTGGTGATAGCAGCAGTGGTGCTCGCCGGATTGTACTGGCTTTTAAAACTACTTTACTGGTCGTTGGAGAAGTTGCCAGGTTTTGCAGACTTTAAAACTGCAGTCAAGCATCCCCTAAACGTGGGGATAGTCCTGTTGCAACCGGTTGCCCTTATCATACTCCTGACGATTTTCATTTTCATCAACCCCTTGCTTCATGGTATCATTGCTGGCTTGATTTTGATAGCCAGCTTCCTGCATTTGAAGAACTATCTGAGCGGTAGGTTGATACTGCTCGATGAAAAAATCAGGCCGGGGGTACGTTTTTCCAATGGTGAAGTATCGGGAACGATCGTCCACTGCGGCCACCTCAGTATCCACATCGGCAACCAGGATGGCATTTTTCATTTGCCATATTACAATCTGCTGACCACGGGGTATTCCATCACCACGGAAAAAATTACGGATATACAATGCAAAATCAGACTTTCGAGGCAGTCTGAAGGGAAGGTTGTCGTGCCGATGCAACAGTTGCTTTTCCGCATTCCATATATCGACTGGAGCAAGCCGGTGGAATGGAACCAAGACAAAAATGCCTGGTCTCTCCAATGCAGTTTGTATTCGAAAAACCACCTGCGAGAAATGGTCGATTTGCTCGCAGAAAATGGATATGAAACCTCCATCCTAAATCAATGACAATTCACCAAAATGGAAATACTCAATTCGTACAACGTCATCATAGTCGCGTCGTTGGTCATCATAATGTCGTTCATTTTCAATGAAGTGAGCCGAAAGACCAACGTGCCCTCCGTACTCATGCTCATCGTGCTGGGCATTTTGATGAAATATGGCCTGGACGCCTTTGGATTGGGTTACCTTAATTTTTTTCCCATTCTCGAGGTGCTCGGCATCATCGGCCTGATCATGATCGTGCTCGAAGCCGCACTCGAGTTGGAGCTCAGAGCCGACAAGGTGGTGCCCATTTTGTCGGCATTGCTCATTGCCTTCGCAGGTCTGATGCTTTCTACCTGGGCTGCAGCAGTGATCATCCAATATTTCCTGCCCGAAATGACCCCGCTCCAAGCATGGATTTATGCCACGCCTCTTTCCATTCTATCGAGTGCCATAATCATTCCGAGTGTGACGGGGCTGAAAGAAGAAAAAAAGGAATTCCACATTTATGAAAGTACCTTCAGCGACATCCTCGGCATCATGCTTTTCTATTTCCTGACTGGCATGGCGGAAACTACTGGCAGCAATGGTGGCTTCATGGGATTTTTGATTAGTCTGGTGTTGACCATAGCCATCGCATTCATTGCCAGCTATGGCATCGTATTGATTTTTCAAAATTTGCGGGGGCAGGCCAAGCTATTTTTGCTCATTTCGGTGCTTATCCTGCTCTATGCCGTGAGCAAGCAGATGCATTTGTCGGCCCTGCTCATCATATTGGTATTCGGCCTCGTCATTGCCAATCTCAAATTGTTTTTCAAAAATAAATTGGCAAAATGGCTCAACATGGAGCGAGCTCGGGAGGTGTATGAAGGGCTTCACGAAATCACCATTGAAACCGCCTTCGTCGTACGCACCTTTTTCTTTGTCATTTTTGGTATCACCATTTCGCTGAGCTCGCTGTTCAGTGCCCGTGTAGCGCTGGTCAGTTTCACCTTGCTGGTATCGATTTACCTCATCAGGTTCGTCTTGCTGCGCCTTTTCATTGGCAAGGATATTTTGCCTCAACTATTCATCGCCCCCCGGGGCTAGATCACCATTCTGTTGTTTTACGCCATCCCTGCCAACATGCAGAGCGAGGCTTTCGATCCAGGCATTCTGTTGTTCATCATCATCGCTACGAGCCTGCTGATGACCTTTGCCCTTGTGTGGGAAAAGCGCCGCAGCTCTGCCGCCATTCGCAAAGCCAAAGAAATTCCCGTGGGCTATACCTCATGGAAATTACCCACGATAGAGGAGGTGGCCGAGAAATAAATTCACTGCCCCGATCCATTTCCGACGACCTTCAAACAGCCGAATCGAGGGGTGTCTGGGCATTGAAACCTGCTGGCCATGGTTCACGGCCACGTGCGGTATTCCCCCACCCTGCCGAGTTAGCTTAATTTTGCAGCCCCAAGCCATTCCTCGAGGCCGGAACTGATACCACCCAAGCCAGCATTCAAGGGTGACAACTACCACTTAACCGGCGCTGAAATTGGTTTTTTTAAAAATGCGAATGAAATGGTCAAAATAGGCAACGTCGAGCTTGGAGAGTTCCCATTGTTGTTGGCACCCATGGAGGACGTCAGCGATCCGCCATTTAGGCGTTTGTGCAAGATCCATGGTGCCGACATGATGTATAGTGAATTCATCAGTGCAGACGGCTTGGTTCACAATGCCGTCAAGTCGTTGCAAAAGCTGGACATCTACGACTACGAGCGCCCCATAGGCATACAATATTTCGGCGGGCAATTGGAAAGCATGATCGCCGCTGCTCATATCGTCGAAGCTGCCAACCCCGATGTGGTGGACATCAACTACGGTTGCCCGGTGGCCAAAGTCGCATGCAAGATGGCCGGTGCCGGACTTTTGCAGGATGTCCCCAAAATGGTGGAGCTGACCAAGGCGGTAGTCAAGAGCACTTCCAAACCAGTCACCGTCAAAACGCGCCTCGGCTGGGACGAGAAAAGCATCAATATCGTGGAGGTAGCCGAGCGGCTGCAGGATGTGGGTATCCAGGCCATCACCATCCACGCCCGCACCCGCAAACAGATGTACAAGGGGGAAGCCGATTGGAGCTGGATCGCCAAGGTGAAAGAAAATCCAAGGATGCACATTCCGGTCTTCGGAAACGGCGATATCGACAGCCCGCAGAAAGCCCTCGAATACCGCCGTCGCTATGGTGTTGACGGCATCATGATAGGCCGGGCCAGCATCGGATATCCTTGGATTTTCAGGGAAATCAAGCACTATTTCGCCACAGGTGAATTGCTGCCACCCCCCAGCATCGAGGAAAGGGTAGAGGCCGTGCGCCAGCACCTCGAACACGCCATCGAGTGGAAGGGTGAACGACTCGGCATCCTGGAAACCCGAAAGCATTATACCAATTATTTCCGGGGGCTTCCCAACATCAAACCATTCCGCCAAAAGCTCGTCACCTCTGACGATATTGATGAAATATTCGAGGTCCTTGATAATATTCGGGAATATTACGCTGGCGCTGAAATTTCCTAAGCTTGTCATTCCAGCAACACCCAAAATCCAGGTCATGTTTTTTAGGCTCAATAAAGAGGAAAAAGAATTGTTCGAGCTGCTCGGTCAGGCAGCCAAACAACTTGGCGTAAAGGCCTACGTAGTGGGCGGATACGTGCGCGACCGCCTACTTGGGCGCCCTACCGACGATGTCGATGTGGTGTGCGTAGGCGATGGAATCAAGCTCGCCAAAACTTTTGCAAGCCTGCTCACCCCACAGCCAAGAGTTACTTTTTACGGGCGTTATGGTACGGCCATGCTGAAGCACGACGACATGGAAATCGAGTTCGTCGGTGCTCGCAAAGAGAGCTATTCCCACGACAGCCGAAACCCCGAAGTAAGCCCAGGCACCCTCGAAGACGACCAGCTCCGCCGGGATTTTACCATCAACGCATTGGCCATCAGCCTCAACGAGGAAGACTTCGGCTGCATCATCGACCCCTTCGACGGATTGATGCACCTGGAGCAAAAGCTCATCAAAACACCAACAGACCCAGGAAAGACCTTCACCGACGACCCCCTGCGCATGATGCGCGCCATTCGCTTCGCCACCCAACTGGCGTTTCGCATCGAGGATGAAACCTTCAAAGCAATAGGAAAAAACAAACACCGCATCTCGATCGTCTCCCAGGAACGCATCACCTCAGAGCTCGAGAAAATCCTCGCCGCTCCCCGGCCTTCCATTGGATTCAAGCTTCTGCACAAATCGGGGCTATTGGAAATCATCTTCCCCGAACTCGCTGCTTTACACGGCGTCGAAGTGAGAAACGGCATCAGCCACAAGGACAATTTTTACCACACCCTCAAGGTACTGGACAACGTGGCCAAAAAATCCGACAACATATGGCTGCGATGGGCTGCGCTGCTCCACGACATCGCCAAGCCGCCTACCAAGCGATTCAGCCCCGAGGAAGGATGGACCTTCCACGGTCACGAACACCTCGGCGCTGCCATGGTGCCGCGCATTTTCAGAAAGCTCCGACTGCCTCAGGATCATCACATGAAATACGTCCAGAAACTCGTGCAGCTGCACCTGAGGCCCATCGCCCTGACCAAGGAAAACATCACCGACAGTGCGGTGCGCAGGTTGCTCTTCGAAGCTGGCGACGACATCGACGACCTGATGCTGTTGGCCGAAGCCGATATCACTTCGAAAATCGAAGCCAAGGTCAAAACCTATTTGCGCAATTATCAGTTTTTGCGCCAGCGTTTGGTTGAAATCGAAGAGGCCGACAGGTTGCGCAACTGGCAACCCCCCATCAGCGGGGAGGACATCATGAATACTTTCGGCATCCCCCCAAGCCGCGAAGTAGGCATCATCAAGAATGCCATTCGCGAGGCCATCCTCGATGGGATCATTCCCAATGAACGGCAAGCAGCTTGGGAGTTCATGATCGAAAAAGGAAAGGAAATCGGCCTCCAGCCACGCCATGATCTCAAACATTCTTGATTCATCCGTTTCAAGCATCCACATGAAAGTCCGCACATTCAGAAAAGACCGCATCAATGTCATCACCCTGGGCTGTTCCAAAAACCTGGTGGACAGCGAAAACCTCATCACCCAGCTGAGGGCAAACGACTACCAGGTGACCCATGAAGCCTACGACGCCGACGCCAACATCGTCATCATCAACACTTGTGGCTTCATCGACCTGGCCAAGCAACAGAGTATCGACACCATCCTGGAATACGCACAGCTCAAATCGGAAGGCGAAATCGAAAAGCTCTACGTCACCGGTTGCCTTTCGCAGCGCTACCGCGACGAGTTGGAAAAGGAAATTCCCGAGGTGGATGCCTGGTTTGGCACCTTGGAGCTACCGGCTCTGCTGGGGCGCTTTAAAGCCGACTACAAACACGAACTGATAGGTGAACGACTCATCACCACCCCGCCTCATTACGCCTATCTGAAGATTTCCGAGGGTTGCAACCGAACCTGTGCTTTTTGCGCCATTCCGCTCATGCGGGGCAAACACGTCAGCCGACCCATCGAATCCCTCGTCGAGGAGGCGCGAGGCCTGGCCCGGCGGGGTGTCAAGGAGCTCATCCTCATTGCCCAGGAACTCACCTACTACGGCCTCGACCTTTACAAACGACGGGCCTTGCCCGAGTTGTTGGAAAATCTTTCCGAGGTCGAGGGCATCGAATGGATACGCCTGCATTATGCCTATCCTTCCCGCTTCCCCCTGGAGGTTTTCGACGCCATGGCTCGTTTGCCCAAGGTTTGCAAATACCTCGACCTGCCTTTGCAACATGCCTCCGACCGCATTTTGAAAGCCATGCGCCGACAGACCACCCAAAGCGAACAGAGGGCACTCATCGAGGAAGCCCGCCGCCGGGTGCCCCACCTAACCATGCGCACCACCATGTTGGTGGGCTTTCCTGGCGAGTCGGAGGAGGACTTCGAGGAGTTGTGCCGCTTCGTAGAGCAGATGCGCTTCGACCGCCTCGGCGTCTTCCAATACTCCCACGAGGAAAACACGGCTGCCTGGCATTTGGAAGACGACGTCGATCCAGAAACCAAGGAAGAAAGGGCCAACCGGCTCATGGAAATTCAAGCGGAAATTTCCTTGGAAAAAAATTTGGACAAGGTGGGCAAAACGATGAAGGTGTTGTTCGACAGGAAAGAAGGGCAGTTCTTCATAGGTCGCACCGAAGGTGACTCACCCGAAGTGGACAACGAAGTTTTGGTGGATGCTTCGCATGGCCATTACATCAGAATTGGCGATTTTGCAGACATTCTGATCACCGAAGCAAGCGAATACGACTTGCGAGGCGAACCCGCCAACAAAAGCGCCGAAGCAGGCGATCGCCAGCCACAGCTTGGCGCGCAACGGAAATGAAATCCACTTGCCATGGAACCACGCGAACCATCCTACTACGTTGTGTTGAAAAATCCCGTTTGGCAAGCCGTGGTCGTGCTTGCCATGGTGCTTGCCGTGGATGTGGTCGTTGAACTCGTATCCCTTTCAGGTGTGGTTGTAGAGCAGCGCTTTCCCTGGACCATCAGCTCCACGTTCATCCTTTTTTTCATTTTGCTCAATGTGTTGAGCAGCTTTTTGAGCACCAGAGCCAATCTCGAAAAATACTGGACCCGGAGCATGCTCAGTTTCGTAGGTTTGGCAATCCTGTCTTTTTTCTTCGCCCGCCTTTTTTCCAAGCTCAGCATGGGTGAAGCTGGATCCTACCGATGGATTTTCATCGTGCTCACAATCGGCTACATCGTCTTCATCCTCATCATGGGAGCCATGCGCAAAATCGTCGAATTCGCCATGCGCGAAGAATGGAACCAGCCTCGGCTTCGCCAAAAGAAAAAGCGCAAAAAAGGCTGGTAACCCCTATCCTTCACCCTGACCATTTCTTCCCCAACCCAAACCCGACAAATCTCACTTCATGCGCAAACTCGCCCTCATCACAAGCCTGATCACACTGCTTTTCGCTTCATGCATCAGCGATACTCCCTCGGAGCAGTCTTCAAGTTCGGCTTCTGCTCCCACCACACCTGTGGACTCCAGTGCACCCCCTCCGGCACGTGAGATCACTTCTCCCGCTGCGCCTGTCCCCCCAAGCTGTCAACTCGCCGGCGAAGTCCTCGATGGCAACCAACGCTGGTTGCCCCAGCACCGCAAGCTCATCCGCGTGGCCGCCACTGCCGAAACACGCGATCCCAACCTCGGCGAGAGCCACCGCAGTTTCGAAGTGTACGACGACCAGTGTTCTCTTGTATTCAAAAAAGTATTGCCGATCGCCCGCAGTGCCGATTTCCCTTACGAGCTTTCGAAAATCGTTTACAACAAAATCAGTGGATGGCTGGCCATTCAGGGGTACGACCGATTTTTCCTTTACAACGTCATTACGGGTGAGCTGACCGGCCCTTTCACACCCCGCTTTCTCAACGAGCGGTACGCCGAAGACGCCCAAAGCGGACGCATCGAAAGGCTCGAGGTATGGGAGAGCTATCTGGTCGGTTACGCCGTGGATGAGGGAGCGTTCGTCTTCGATCTTTCCTCGGAACAACCCCGTCCCATATTGCCTTTGGCCGAGTTCACAATCGAACAAGGGCTGCGCTACAATTCCCTCTTTGCGCTGAGGTCCGGTGAAAATGAGGACCATTACCAATTGCTCATCCCGGTCTTCGATGCCGAAAACCGATCCTTTTCCATCAACCCCCTGCTCGATAAGCCTCTTCCCGTCCAAACCAACATCAACCCCGCCTTCCGCAACAACCGCTTCATCGTGCTAAAAATCAAGTCCGACAACGGAACTCCCCGGCCCCTTGCCATAGATATGCTGCGTGCCAAGCGGGTTCCCCTGCCCGAGGACATAGCCCGCTCGTCTGACACGCGCATCATCGAATGGATGCGCAACAATGCCAATTGAGCAGAAGCCCATAACCCCCACCTGCCCGTCTGTTGACGGACAGGCCCGTCTGCTTACGGACAGGCCCGTCTGTCGACGGACAGGCCCGTCTGTCGACGGACAGGCCCGTCTGTCGACGGACAGGCCCGTCTGTCGACGGACAGGCAGGCTCCATAATCATCACCTGCCCCATTTTCATCTAACTTACATTGCGATTGATAGAATTCTTCAAACGGGGCACTCACTCCGCTCTATTATTGCCGCCGCTGAAAACCCGGCCATACCCCATTGCACCTGACGGTTTTGCCAAGACAAAAAAGAATTACCCATGCGTCCTATTCACCTGCAAATTCTGCTGCTGCTCATCTGCTCGATGACAATTGGAGTGTCCCATTCCCAGGAAGTATGGACCCTGCAGCGTTGCATCGAATACGCCAAGCAGAACAGCCTCAACATCAAGCAAGCAGCCTACGGGGTCGAGTTGGCTGAGGTCGGTGCCCGGCAGAGTCGGTTGGAACGCCTCCCCAGTGTCAGCGGCAGTGCAGCCGGAGGTATCCAATGGGGCCGCACGATCGATCCCACCACCAACGATTTCAACAACCAGCGCATCAGCTACAATTCCTACAGCCTGAATGCACGCATGCTCATTTACGGTGGCGGCATGATTTCCAATGGTATCAAACAGAGCCAAGCCGATTTGGAAGCTGCCCGCTACGACGCCGATTACGCTTTCAACGTTACGGCATTGGGCATTGCCAATGCCTATCTTCAAATTTTGCAGGCCCAGGAGCAACTCGATGTGGCACGCCGCCGGGTGGAATTGTCCAGGCAACAGCTCGAGCAAACCGACAAGCTCATTGAAGCGGGTGTGCTGCCAGCCAACAACCGGCTCGACATCCTCGCCCAGCTCGCCCGTGACGAACAGGCCCTCGTGCAGGCAGAAAACCTCCTCGAACTCAATTACCTCACCCTGAAAGATTTGATGTACTTGGACCTGAGCACTGAAATCAAGGTGGAGGCGCCGCCAGTGGACGTGCCTGCCGAGATGAATCCCGACAACCTCTCCTTCCTGGAGCTGTACCAGCAGGCCCTTGGCACCCAACCCCAGATAAAAGCCGAGGAGTATCGACTCCAAAGTGCTGCCCTTGCAGAGCAAATCGCTCGGGCTGCACTGTTGCCAACAGTAGCTGCATTCGCCAGTGTTGACACGCGCTGGTCGAGCGCAGCGAAGCGCATCACGGGATTCGAAGACGACATCCAGGAGCAAACCGTGTACATCGACAATACACCCGTGACGGTAGGGTTTCCCGTGACGGTGCCCCTTTTCGAAGACAACCCTTACTTCGATCAAATCGATCAGAACTTTGGCCAGGGCGTGGGTCTCTCGGTGAGCATTCCCATTTTTTCAAACGGCCGCAATTCGGCCAATGTGCAGCGAGCGGAAATCGGCACGAAAACGGCTCTGGTCAGAAGCGAACAGGCCAAGCAGCAACTGCGCAACGACATCCAACAGGCCCTGATGGCTGCACGTGCAGCCAAGCGCAGCTACGAAGCTGCCAAACTCTCCTACGAAGCTGCCAAAGCCGCCTTCGACAATGCGCAGAAGCGATTCGACTTGGGGGCCATCAATGCTTTCGAGTACAACACCGCCCGCAACACCCTCGACATGGCCCAAAACGAATTGACCTCGAGCAAGTACGACTATATCTTCAGGCTGAAAATCCTGGACTTTTACCTCGGCAAGGAATTGCGCATCAATTGATTCGCGCCGAGGCCTCGCATCGGAGTTGGCATTCACTGTCCCGATGTGTTTTTACAACCCTTGTAAATCCATTTCAATTCAAGTGCACAAATGGAACAGAAGAAAAAGAAGCGCATCAACAAGTGGTACTGGATCCTTGGAGCTGCGTTCGTCGTGTTGTGTATCGTGGCCGCCCTTCAGAGCCGAAACCGCCAGACAGGCATCGAGGTGCAAACCGAGAAGGCCCAGCTGCGCACCATCGTAGAATCGGTGGAGGCCAGCGGCAAAGTTTTTCCAAAAACGGAAGTCAAAATCAGCTCAGACGTCTCCGGTGAAATCGTCGAGCTGTACGTGAAAGAAGGCGACAGCGTCACGGTGGGGCAAGTGCTGGCACGCGTGAACCCCGAAGCCTATCAATCGCAAGTAGAGCGTGCCGCTGCGGGTGTGCTCGGCGCCAAATCTGCCGTTGCCAATGCGCGATCCCAATACGAGGCCGCCAAGGCACAGCGCGAGCAAATCGCAGCCCAGCTCGAAAACGCCCGCGACATACACCGCCGCAATGAAAAGCTGTACAAGGAAGGGGTGATCTCGGAGCAAGACTACCAGGCTTCCGTGGCCAACGTGCGCACCCTCGAAGCGAACCTACGCGCTGCCGAAGCCAATGTGCGCTCTGCCGAGGAATCCGTGAAAGCAGCCGAGTTCCAGGTGCGCAGTGCGGAGGCCACGCTCAAGGAACTCAACACGAACCTCAAGCGAACTACCATCTACGCCACCATGAGCGGCATCGTTTCCAAACTCAATGTGGAAAAAGGCGAGCGCGTCGTCGGTACCTCCATGATGGCCGGCACAGAAATCATGTGCATCGCCGACCTGAGCGAAATGGAAATCCAGGTCGAGGTGCCCGAAAACGACTTGCCACGCATCAAGCTCGGCCAGGACGTACAAATCGAGATCGATGCCTACCTCGACCGCAAATTCAAAGGCAAGGTGGTCGAAATCGCCCACAGCGCCAACAACCTCATTTCCGCCACCGGTACCGTCAACCTGACGTCCGAGCAAGTCACCAACTTCGTCATCACCATCGACATCGATCCGACCTCCTACCAGGACTTGGTGAAAGCCGGCACCCCCTACCCTTTCCGCCCTGGCATGTCGGCATTTGCCAAAATTCTCACCAATCGGAAGGAAAACGTCGTGTCCATCCCCATTCAAGCCGTGGCTACCCGGGAACCCAAAGAGCTCGAGAAAAATGGGAAGGCCGTACAAGTCAGCCAGAACGGAACTGATACCGACATCGACGCTGATTACATCGAAGTGGTGTTCGTAGTCATGCCCGGTGATACGGTTGACATGGTCCCCGTCAAAACCGGCATCCAGGACGACGAATATATTGAAATCATTTCCGGTATAACAGAGGGGCAGGAAGTGGTCACTGGCCCTTACAGTGCCGTGTCGAAAACCCTCAAGCAGGGCGACAAGATCAAACGCGAGGAGAAGAAAAACGACAAAAAAGAGGCTGAGTCAGAAGATTGATTCCCACAGCAACGGGAAAATCTGACGGCCGAAAGCGGGCAGCGAGAAGCAGTTTCTCACTGCCCGCTTCTTTTCAGGCCCCCGCTGGGCAAACAGTATTTGGATGTTCGACATGTGGAAGGTCTGGTTTCCTATTTTTGCCCGCCAACAATCAAAGTCCCATGAAAACTATCATTCCGCTGTTGCTTCTGGTTTCCAGTCTGTCTGCACAGGCGCCCCTCCAATTGGCCCTGTTGAAATACAACGGCGGTGACTGGTACGCCAACCCCACTTCCCTGACCAACCTGGCGCGTTTCTGCAACAGCAATCTCGGCACCAGCTTCGATCCGGATTACGCCACCGTAGAGGTAGGCAGTGCGGAACTGTTCAACTACCCCTTCGTACACATGACAGGACACGGGAACATCCTGCTGTCGGATGCCGAAGCCGAAAACCTGCGCAACTACCTCATAGGTGGGGGCTTCTTGCATATCGACGACAACTATGGCATGGATCCCTTCGTAAGGCCAGCCTTGAAAAAGGTGTTTCCGGAGCTCGAACTCATCGAGCTTCCATTCGAACACCCCATTTACCACCAGACTTTCGAATTCAAAAATGGCCTGCCCAAAATCCACCTCCACGACGGCAAGCCCCCGCAGGGATTCGGCTTGTTCTGGGAAGGCAGGCTCGTGGTTTTTTACAGCTATGAATGTGACCTCGGCGATGGGTGGGAAGACCCGCAGGTACACAACGATCCCGAAGAAAAAAGACAGCAGGCCCTTCGCATGGGAGCCAATCTCGTGCAGTTCGTTTTCACTCAGTGACTGGCCTGCTCATCCCCGAACGACCCTCACCAACTTAGTCTATTTGCACCCTTGACTGTGCTTTCACATTCAAGGACAATGATGCTTGCTCAAATCGAGTCAACACCGACTCGTTCCACGACCATTCAATCCTGAAACTCATGCGTACCTCCTCGCTGTTCTGGCTTTGCATTTTCGCCGCCTGCCTGCTGGCTATTGGTTGCAATGACACCGAGCACGCCGATGCGACATCTGTCGAAATGCCGGCTGATGCCCGCTTCGAATTGCTCAAACCCGAACAAACGGGTGTGGTCTTTTCAAACCACATCACGGAAGATTTTCGGGAAAACATCCTCAACAATTCTTACCTGTACAACGGCGGTGGCGTGGCCGTCCTCGACGTCAACAACGACGGCCTGATGGACTTGTACTTCAGCGCCACCCAAGAACCCAACAGGCTCTTTTTGAACAAGGGCAATTTCCAATTCGAGGACATCACCCAAAAAGCCGGCGTCGCTGCCGACAGGGGCATCAAAACCGGTGTGACCGTTGTGGATATCAACGCCGACGGATGGCAAGACATCTACGTTTGCCGCTCTGGCAAATACATCTCAGGGGACAGAGCCAACCTGCTCTACGTCAACAACGGCGACGGCACCTTCTCCGAGCAGGCCGCCCGCTATGGCCTCAACGACGCCTCCGCCTCCAACCACGCCAACTTCTTCGACTACGACAGGGACGGCGACCTCGACGTCTATATCCTCAACCACCCCGTGGCTTTCGAAGACGTCAACAAGGTGAGGGTCAAGCAGGAGATCGATGGATCTTATGTCCGCCTCACCGAACCCACCGACCAGTACGAAAGTGACAGGCTATTGCGCAACGACGGAGGTAGATTCATAGACGTCAGCCGCGAGGCCGGCATCTGGAACAGGGCCTGGGGATTGAGCGTCACCGTCTCCGATTTCAATGGCGACGATTGGCCAGACATTTTCGTCGGAAACGACTACATCGAACCCGACATCCTCTACATCAACAACCGCAATGGCACCTTCTCCAACCAGACGGAGAACTACTTCCGCCACATGAGCAATCACACCATGGGGGTGGACATCGCCGATTGCAACAACGATGGCCTGGTAGATGTGGTGGCCCTCGACATGATCGCTGAAGACAACCAGCGCCAAAAAGAACTCATGACCACCATGCTGCTCGACCGGTACAACAACCTCGTCCGGTTCGACTACGGCCACCAGATCATGCGCAACGTGCTCCAACTGAACACGGGAGCTCCCCCTTTCGATGGCGGCCCCTTCAGCGAAATCGGCCAACTGGCTGGCATCTCCAACACCGACTGGAGCTGGAGCCCCCTGTTGGCCGATTTCGACAACGACGGACTCAAAGACCTTTACATCACCAACGGTTACCGACGCGACATCACCAACCTCGATTACCTCAACTACACTGTCGATTCGGTCAGGCGGATGGGCGGCCTGACACCCCAAAATTTCAAAACAATCGATGACTACCTCAACCTCATTCCCTCTACCCCTCTGGTCAATTACATGTTCAGAAACCGCGACGGCATCCAGTTCGACAATGCCACGGTGGAATGGGGCCTCGCCTATCCCAGTTATTCGAATGGCAGCGCCTGGGCCGACCTCGACAACGACGGAGACCTCGACCTGATCGTCAACAACATCCACGGCGACGCTTTTATCTTCAAAAACAAAACAGTCGAAAAAGGCGGTGCCAATTGGCTCCAAATTGAGCTCTCCGGCCCCGCCACCAACCCCTTCGGCACGGGCGCTCGCGTGCGAATCCGCTACGGCGACAACCAACTCCAATACCAGGAACTAAACCCCGTGCGAGGCTTCTTTTCCTCCTCCCAACACTTGCTGCATTTCGGACTCGGCCCTGACACCATGGTTGACGTGGTCGAAATTTGGTGGAGCCCTGATGGCAAGGTGCAAAAACTGACCAACGTCAAAGCCAACCAGCGCCTCCCCCTCTCCTACCAAGACGCTACCAAGGGCACGTGGGACGCCCTCCCTGCCCCGCCACCTCTGTTCGAAAAAGCCACCCGTACAGGTATCGATTTCGTGCACCAAGAGGATGAGTTCATCGATTTCAACAGAGAAAGGCTATTGCCACACAAGTTTTCCAACCTCGGACCCAATATCGCAGTGGCAGATGTCAACGGGGACGGGCTCGAGGATTTCTTCGTCGGAGGCGCCACCAACCAAAGTGGTGTCCTCTTCCTCCAGCAAAGCAATGGCACCTTCCGCAGGGCCTCTTCACAGCCCTGGCAAGCAGACGCCGTATGCGAAGACATGGGGTGCGCTTTTTTCGACGCCGACGGCGATGGCGACCTCGACTTGTACGTGGTCAGCGGAGGCAGCACTTTCGAAGCCGGTGCACCTCAATACCAGGACAGACTGTACCTCAACGACGGCCGAGGCCAGTTCACCAAGGCGACTGACGCCCTGCCATCCATTACCACCCCAGGCAGCCGACTGGCCATTTTCGACTTCGATCGTGACGGCGATCAGGACGTATTCGTCGGCGGATTGGTCGTGCCCGGCAGGTATCCCACCCCACCACATGCCTGTTTGCTTCGCAACGAAGGGGGCCGCTTCGTGGACGTCTGTGCCGATGTCGCTCCTGAACTGCAAAAACTCGGTATGATCACCGATCTGAAATGGGGCCATCTCGACGCTGATACCATTCCCGAACTGCTCGTCGTGGGCGAGTGGCTCTCTCCAAGGGTGTTCAAATTGGATGGCGGCAAACTCCGCGATGCCACGCATCAGTTTGGTCTCGAAAACCAGCGGGGCTGGTGGAACTGCGTGTTCATCGCCGACCTCGACGGCGACGGAGACAACGACTTCATTGCCGGCAACATGGGGCTCAACTCACGTCTCAAAGCTTCCGAAAAGGAGCCCTTGCTCTTGTTCGCCAACGATTTCGACAAGAATGGCAGCATCGATCCCGTCCTGGCTTATTACAACGACGGCAAACTGTATCCCCTCCCTCAGCGCGACATGATCATCAAGCAAATGCCCCACTTGAAGAAGAAATTCGTGTTCTACCGGACTTACGGCAAAGCCACCATGGCAGACGTCTTCCCGGAACGAGACCTGAAAGAAGCGCAACAGCTGTCGGTTACCACCTTTGCCACCACCTGGTTCGAGAACCAAGACGGTAAGTTCATCCCACACGTCCTGCCCGTAGAGGCCCAGTTTTCACCGACCAATCAGGTGCTCTTCGAGGATTTCGACGGAGACGGACACAAGGACCTGCTGTTGGTGGGCAACACCTCGAGCCCGGAGGTAGAGACTGGCCGATATGATGCTGGCAATGGCGTGCTCCTGCTGGGCGATGGCAAAGGAAACTGGCGTTTCCATCCCAACCGTTACCATGGCTTTTGGGCCATTCACGAAGCAAGGGATGTCAAACCGATTCGCCTGGCAAGTGGCAGAATACTGCTGCTCGTTGCCAACAACGACGGGGCCATCGATGCCTACTTGTGGAAAGCAAGACCTACCCAGTGACCGTGCCAGTACAGCTGTTTGCTCCACGCAAGCCCTGACGGAAGAGAAAATTGGCCGCTCATTCCTGTTTCAGTCGGCGGGTCTTCAGGCGGATGGAATTGCCGATGACGACCACGTCGGAAAAAGCCATGAAGAGCGCACCCCACATGGGGTTGAGGAAACCGAGTGCAGCCACTGGAATGGCCACGATGTTGTAGGCGAAGGCCCAAAACAGGTTTTGCCGAATGGTTTGGACAGTGGCCTCCGTGATGGTGAGGGCATCGATGAGTTTGCGCAGCGAACTCTTGAGCAGGATGACTTGAGCGCTTTGAATGGCAATGGGTGAAGCCTCTCCGAGGGAAACCCCGACCGTAGCCCGGGCCAATGCGGGTGCATCGTTGATGCCATCACCCACCATGGCAGTGGGCTGTTGTGCGCTGAGCGATTCAATGATGGCGAGTTTTTCGTCGGGCAATTTCTCGGCATACCAGTTTTTGATACCCAGCCTCCGAGCTACGGAAGCCGTTTTGGCTTCACTGTCACCACTGAGCAGGATCACCTGGCGACCGTGCCGCTCGAGCCACTGCACCACCTCGGCAGCCTCTTTCCGGATTTCATCTTCGATGAAAATGGCTGCTATCAAATCGCCTTCTTTGCTCAAGTATATGGACGCATCACTTGGGGCATCCCCGGCGTGAAGCGCAAACCGCCTGGTTCCGAGGCGATAAGTCACACCTCCATCCGTCACGGCCAACACCCCCTTGCCCTTTTCTTCCTTGATGGTCTTGAAGCGCAATTCTGCTCCATTGGCCCGGTACTGCGGGTCGTTTTCAATGGTAGCGATGAGTGAGCGGGCAATGGGGTGGCTGGAATGCCGCTCCATGCGGTAAATGAGGCTGTTGACGAATTCCGGGTCCTCGTTGTAGTAATCGATTTTCTGGATTTTGAAATCGCCAGACGTGAGGGTACCCGTCTTGTCGAAGACGATGTTTTGGACTTTGGAAAAAACTTCGACGGTGGCCCCTCCCTTGATGAGGATCCCTTGGCGGGCCAAGCGCCCCACCCCCACCATGACGGCTGTGGGTGTGGCCAAGCCCATGGCGCAGGGGCAGCTGATGACGAGCACGGCGATGCTGTTCATCATGGCTTGCTGAGGAGAAATGCCGAAAACGAAAGTGCTGAGCAGGAAGGTCAGAGCAGCAATGACGAGCACTACTGGCACGAATACGGAGCTGATGCGGTCGGCCAGTCGTTGGATGGCCGGCTTGTCGTGCTGGGCCGATCTGACGAGTTCGATCATACGGGCCAGAATGGTGTCGCGGCTCGAAGAAGTGGCGGCGATGGTCAGGTGACCATTGACTACGACAGAACCCGCCATGACCCGGTCTCCAACAGATTTACCAACGGGCAAACTCTCCCCGGTGAGCATGCTCTCGTCCACATCTGCGCTACCCTTGAGGATCTCACCATCCACTGGAACCTGATCACCTTCGTTTACCAGCAGCTGATCTCCGGGCATGATGGATTCCACTTCCACGGTAACCACGGCTCCCGAAGGCATGATCTTGCGGGCATGCTCTACTTGCAGTTTGGAGAGCTCTTCGATGGCCGTGGTGGTTTGTTTGACAGCCCGTTTCTCGAGGTAATTGCCCAACAACACCAGGGTGATGATGGTGGCGCTGGTTTCATAGAAGATGTATTGGTGTTGGTGACTGAAGGTTCCGATGAGGCTGTAAACGAAAGCGGCGGTGCTCCCGATGAAGATGAGCACGTCCATGTGGGTGTTGCCTTGGCGCAAAGCCGCCCAGGAGGATTTGCCGAAGTGAAAAAAACCGATGAGGTAAACCGGCAGGCAAAGGCCGAGCTGCAACCACGGATCGGACAAAAGGTGGTTGCCCGCCATCATTAGGAAATGCCCGGCGAGCAGGGGCAGGGTGAAAATGGCCGATACGATGAGCTTGCGCTCCAAGGTCCAGAATGGTTGCCCCTTGCGATCTTCAGGCAATTGATAGCCCAACTTGCGAATTCCTTGCTTGATTTCTTCCAGTGCTTCGGCATCGAGGTCGGCCTCGAAAACCACCTCACCTGTCGTGAAATCAACCGAAGCATTGGTTATCCCTCTCCTTTTCAGCAAGTTGGTTATATTGGCCGCACAACTGGCGCATGTCATGCCTTCGACTTGCAAATGAACTTTTCCCATTCACATTGTTTTTGGAACCTGGTTGATTGTCTTTCTGGCAACAGCCACCAACCAAACAAACAAAACCCTTTTCGGATATGAAAAACGCACTCTTTTTGGTCGCACTCATGGCCATTGCCCTGGCCACTTTCGGTTGCAAAAATAAAACTCCTCAAAAGGAGGATACACAGAATCAGGCTGATTCTTCTGCCGTGACTTCCAAGTACAAACTGACGCCTTTCGAGCCTTCCTACGACTTCCCCGACGCCAAAATCGAAAAAATGACTTACAAGAACGGCAAATTCACCTTCGTCATCGGTGGCACCACATACAAACTCGGCGTGCAAACCCCCGATGCCCCGCAGAAGATGTGTGCCAACTCTGCCGAAGGCCAACACATCCACCTCATCGTGGACAATGAACCCTACGCAGCAAAATACACCCCCGAGTTCGAGTACGATATCCCCGACGGAGAACATTACCTGCTGGCTTTTCTTTCACGCTCCTATCACGAAAGCATCAAGCGACCAGAAGCCAGCGTAGCCAGGAAGGTTACCATCAAAAACAAATCGATCGTCAAAGAGGAGCCCATCCAAGAACCCATGTTGTTCTATAGCCGACCGAAAGGTAACTACACCGGCAAGGCCGAAACGGAAAAGGTCATGCTCGACTTCTATCTGGTCAATGTGGGGCTCAGCGCCGATGGGTATAAAGTGAAGGTAAACATCAACGGCGAGCAGGATTTCATCGTGGACTCCTGGCAACCCTACTACATCGAAGGCCTGCCCATGGGCGACAACCGCATCACCCTGACCCTCATCGACAAAGATGGAAACACCGTCAATACGCCGCTGAACCCCGTAGAGCGCACTTTCACGCTCATTCCCGACCCGGCCGAGCAACAACAGCAATGAAACGCCTCTCTCGGCCTGACTATCTGAAAAACAGAAGGGCACCGCATTTTGCGCGGTGCCCTTCTGCCTTTGCTGAATGCATACCTGAGCGCACTGCAAAAAGGCACTGTAGTGCGAAAAGTTAGAAATCTCACTCCTGGCAGCACTCGAAGTGCACTCAGGAGAAAAATGCGAGCACCTCAAAACCAAGGCTATAGTGTGAAATCAACTCCTGTCTGCCCTGTCTGACGCCCTGTCTGCCGACCTGTCTGCCGACAGGCAGGCAGGCAGGCAGGCAGGCGGACAGGCAGGTCACTCAATCAACGGAACTTACGCCAACACCAATAGAAAAAGACTTTTTTCAGTGAACTCATACCTCTGTTAGGCAAGTCTCAAAGGGCATTGGTCAGTCGGAAAAAAATTTCCGCAATGGGCATTTCTAAATGGACTTCCTCCTCCCATCAGCATGCTCACCACCTTCCCGACTGCTGCGCGGGTACAAAAATTCCTCAGCCCACCTCAACCAACCCTTCATTACCTTGCAATCGGTATTTTTGGCCGCACATGCCACCTCTTGGCAGCGCCTCAAAATTTGTGGCGTTCCTGTGGTGTGTTACATCCCTGAAACCCTCATCGAACAATCATTCTTTCACTATGAAAAGCTTTCACGTTGGCCTGGCAATGTGCTGTGTGGTGCTCACGTGGCTTGCCGCCTGCAAGGTGGACGATGACCCCAAAGGGCAGGTGGTGAAGGTGGAGCCCGAGTTCACCATCGAACCAATGGAGTTGCTTGGCCAGCAAACTTTCTTTGCCTTCCGCATCCAAAGCATCGATTTGCAGCCTTGCGACAACTACGGTGTCGATGCCGTGCTTTGGCAAGGCAACGGACAAGTAAACCTCGTCATCAAGAACCTCATCACTCCGGAAAACTGCAACCCCATCCCAGCCAAAGCCGCAGACACGGCGCTCATGGCCATCCCCGACCCCGGCACCTATTTCCTCCAAATCACCCTCAAAGATGCCATCTTCAACCAGGGTCTGCTCGAAGTGACACCGGAGAAGTACACCATCCAGCTCAACAGCCAAAACGGCTTTCACATGCTGCACAATGAGCTGTACAGGATACCGACTCGTACCATCTGGGGATATGTGGGGTATGAAAACAAAAGTGAAGGCCAACCTTACGCCGACCAATTCCTCTCAGACCTGGACACCCTGACCACCGATGCACTTCTCTCTCCAGGTTTCTACGGGCATTTCATCGTCAACTCGAACAGCGTCAATTTGCTGCCTCCTCCTCAGCACACCTATTTCAAGCCCTTCGTAGCCAGGCTGGAATCTTCCACCAACACACTAAAGGATTTGATTGCCCTGTACCGGGATCAGGTGCCCCCTGGCATCATCGAGATAGTGGTATTTACCTGGGAAGGGAAACGCCTCTGAGCATTCTGAACCTGCTTTTTTTCTCTGCTTTTTTGCCTACAGGCTATTCGGGCTGCTGAAGATGCCAGTAATGCGAGCCTGCCCGTCACACCCCTCGCGTTTGTCACCCCGTCATTTGTCACGCCCCTCAATCGATGCTCAGGCCGAGGGTTTCCATGAGCAGTTTCTTTTCCTTGCGCTTGCCTTCCTTGAATTCGAAGCTGAATCCCTGGGCTTCGAATTGGCGGTAGCGTTCCTTGTCGAATGAATACAGCTTGGCAGGGCGATGAGGTACGCCTTCCTGCACTTCATTGAGGTCTTTCAACAAGTTCATGGAGAGGATTTTCTTGCGGAAATTCCGCTTGTCGAGCGGGATTTCGAGAATGGCCTCATAGAGGTGCTGCAATTCGCTAAGGGTAAATTTGGGAGGCAGCAGCTCGAAGCCGATGGGGCGGGTGCGGACGCGCTGCTTGAGCACGTGGAAACACTTGTTGAGGATGAGGTTGTGGTCGAAGGCGAGGCGCATTTTCTGGGCTTTGACCACACTGTGCCACTTGGCCTGTTTGGCGAACGATGCAGGGGTGACTGTAAAATCGGCAATCTTGATGAGTGAGAAATAGGCGATGGTGATGACACGTCCAAGGGGGTGGCGATCCACGGCTCCGAAGGTGTGCACCTGCTCGAGATAGACGTTGCGCAGACCCGTCAGCTCCTCGAGCACCCTGGTGGCCGCCGTTTCGAGGTCTTCGTTGGGATAGACCAGGTCGCCGGGCAGAGCCCAAAGCCCTTTGAAAGGATCCTGTCCCCTTTTGATCAAGAGCACCTTCAGGTCACCCTCATCAAAGCCGAAAATGATATTGTCAACGGAAAAGGCCGACTTGAAAAAATTGCCTACTTCATTCATATCCTGTCCGGTTGTCGGTTTGTTTCATCGTTTGGCCATTTGGGAAGGGATCGGTCAAACTCAATCGAAGTGGTGGTGAAATTAAGAAAAATGGTTGCGCTGGTGGAGCCCCCCTTTCGTACGGGCGATCTCCCAGTTCCAAGCCGTTTGCATGATGTCTTCGATTTGGCGGCGAGGTTTCCATCCCAATAGTTTGCTGGCTTTGGTCTTGTCGGCGTAAATGGCCACCACATCGCCTGGGCGTCGAGGGCCGATGGTGTAATTGAGCTTTTGTCCTGTCACCTTTTCGAATGCTCTGACGGCTTCCAACACGGTGACTCCCTGGCCTATGCCGACATTGAAAACCTCGTCGTTTTGGGTATTGCGGCCCTCGAGCAGGTATTGCAGGCACAGCGTATGGGCATTGGCCAAGTCCATCACGTGAATGTAGTCTCTGATGCAGCTACCGTCCCGCGTGGGATAATCATCGCCGAAAACCATCATCGATTCGCGCTTGCCGATGGCCGTTTCCGTGATGACGGGGACGAGGTTGGTGGCCGGGTTGCGCGGTGATTCCCCGATGAGGGCACTCTCATGGGCGCCGGCGGGATTGAAATACCGCAGCCGGATACAGCTGAACCAGTCGTTGACACGGGCAAAGTCACTGATGATGTGCTCCCCCATTTGCTTCGTTCGGGCATAGGGGCTCTCGGCTTCTCCAAAAGGGGTATCCTCCGTAACGGGTAGCTCCGAGGTGTTGCCGTAAACCGAACAGGAAGACGAAAAGATGAAATGGGGTATCCGAAAAGCCTCCACACAACGGAGCACGTTCACCAGGCCCAGGATGTTGTTATGGTAATAATCCAAGGGCTTGAACACCGACTCCCCGACCAACTTGAGGGCGGCAAAATGTACGATTCCCGCCAAATCGGGATGCGCTTCGAACACCCTGCGTGTGGCTTCCAGATCGCACAGGTCCACCCGGTGGTTGATCACCCGCACGCCCGTGATGGCTTCTATGCCATCGAGCACCGACTCATCCGAATTGTAGAGGTTGTCGATGGAAATGACTTCAAAGCCATGATCGATCAGGTCCACCATGGTGTGACTGCCGATATAACCGCATCCGCCAGTGACGAGAACCTTGGCCATTGAAAATTGCGTTTTATTCTTGCAGTGATGTAGGGAATATTTTGCCAATTCCTTTTCTGCTAACCTTCAACTCGCCCGTTTTGACACAACGAACCACTGCTTTCATCGCTGAGCTAAAAGCCATCTGTGGTGAGGCGACGCAGGCCATTTTGGAAGTGTACGACCAGGAAGAGCGCTTCAAAGGCTTGCAGCGCAAAGATGACAATTCTCCTCTTACCGAGGCCGACTTGGCCAGCAACCGCATCATCTGCAAAGGCCTTCGACAAATCGACCCAAGCATCCCCATCATTTCTGAAGAAAACCGACACCAGCCCTGGGAAGTGCGCAAACACTGGGAGCTGTGCTGGCTCGTGGACCCCCTCGATGGCACCAAAGAATTCCTCCAACGCAATGGAGAGTTCACCATCAACATTGCCCTGGTGTCTTCTGGAAAACCCGTGCTCGGTGTGGTGCACATTCCCCTGACGGGTGAAACCTGGTGGGCAGCCCAAGGTGAGGGAGCCTGGAGATGCTGCGCCCAACATGAACAAAGGGTTCAGGCGGCTACCTTCGATCCGGAGCAAGCAGGCTTGGTAGTGGTGTGTTCACGCTCCCACTTCACCGGCGAAACCAAGGCCTTCGTAGAACGATTCAAAGACCCCGTGCTCGTTTCAAAGGGAAGTGCGCTCAAGTTCCTGCTCATTGCCAGTGGACAGGCGCATGTCTATCCCCGCATTGCACCGACCATGGAATGGGACACCGCCGCCGCCCAAATCATCGTGGAGGAAGCAGGCGGCTCCGTGGTTGATTTCCACTCGGGCAAACCGCTCCGATACAACAAGGCCGATCTGCTCAATCCTCCCTTCATCGCTCGCGGCAGAATCGTCGAGGGAGCAATCCAGCCCCAAGTGCCGTGAAGTCCACGAAATGAAAATCATTTGGGTGTCATCAGGTCGCCCGTCTGCCGGCGGTCTGTCCAGATAGCCAAGCACTTCGCCTCAGCGTTTGAGCAAGCCCTTCATGAGCACCGAAAGGATGTTTTCCTCGAGCGATTGGAGCGATATTCCCTTGCGGGCGGGATACCAATGATGAAGCCAACGGAGTGAGGTGAGAATGGTAAACAACGCAATGACCGGGTCAACCTGGGCAAAGGCCCCTGCCTCTTGCCCCTGCTGAATGAGCTTGCTGAAGCGTCGTTCGTAGTCCTTGCGCATTTTGATGAATTCGTCAAGCCAGGGCTGGCTCAGGTGCCGCCATTCGTCGTTGAATACCGTGACAGAGGTGACGTCGTCGGTCGCGATGTGGATGTGTTGGCGAATCAAATGTAGCACTTTTTCCTCCGGCGAGGCATCCATCTGTTCGGTTTCCTCCATCAGCCGCATGAATCTGTAGGCGTGTTCCATGCAAATCTTCTGGAGGATTTCCTCCTTGCCCCCAATGTGGGAGTAAATACTGGAAACGGTAAGTCCCAATCTGCTGGCCAGCTCGCGCATGCTGCTGGCGTGATACCCTTTCTCCTGAAAAAGCCGGGCGGCCTCTTCGAAGATGCGTTGTTTCGATGGCGACATGGTGCTCCTCATTCGTCGAAGGTCAGCACGAGTTCACTGGTGAGCGGATGGGCCTGACAAGTAAGGATGTAGCCCTTCTGGACTTCTTCTTCTTCCAAGCCCCAATTTACTTCCATGGCTGCTTTTCCGGAGATGATGCGGGCTTTACAAGTACAACAAACCCCTCCCTTGCATGCGAACGGCAGGTCGGCACCGGCTGCCAGGGCTGCATCCAAAATAGGCCGCCCCGATGTGGGCTGGTCGAAGCTGAAAGTTTTTCCATCGAGGGTAATGGTAATGTGGGCATGCACGTCACCGTCGGTAGGAGGCTGCCAGCTACGCCCCCCTGTATGCTGATCCTGCTCCGGTGAGGTGAAGCGCTCGAAGTGGATGCGGCCAGTTGCTACACCCAGGTCCATCAGCGTCGAACGCACTTCCTCGATCATCTCACCAGGTCCGCAGAGGTAAAATTCATCCACATCGTCGGGGGTGAACAGCGTGCGTGCCAAAGCCCGCACCTTGGCGGCGTCGGGGCGTCCGTGGAGCAAGTCGCTGCCCGGATGTTCCCTGGTGAGGATGTGGTGCAAACTGAAGCGCTGCAAATAGCGGTTTTTGAGGGCCTCCAATTCTTCCCGGAAAATGATTGTATCCGTGGAGCGATTGACGTAAAACAGGGTGAACAAGCTCTGGGGTTCCTCTTTCAACACCGCTTTCAAAATCGACATCACGGGCGTGATGCCACTGCCAGCTACAAAGGCGAGGTGGTGACGGGCAAGGGCAGGATCGGTACGCACGACGAAATTCCCGATGGGCGGCATCACTTCGATGACATCTCCCACACGCAGGTTGTCGTTGGCCCAGTTTGAAAACCGCCCTCCCGGTATGCGCTTGATGGCAATGCGCCATTCTCCTTCCGAAGGACACGAACAAAGCGAGTAGTTCCTGCGAAACAACTCTCCATCGATCCTGGCTTGTAAGGTGAGATGCTGACCGGGCAGGTAGCGAAAGTGTTCCCTCAGGTCGTCGGGTATTTCAAATGCATAGGAATTGCATTCTTTCGTCTCAGGCCGCACGTCGCGGATCTTGAGCGGATGGAATCTGGCCATTTGGCAAAGGCTGTTTTTTGTTGAAAAGCGAACGGTAGTTCGGGGGCGAAGATAGGACTCGCAAGGGAAAAAACACCGAAAGAGGTTCTTCGAGCACAACCTCCGTCCATCGGCAGAAAAAGCGCCCTACGCCGCGTCGGAACCGCTCTCCCACCCCACCGTTGCAATCCGGAAAGCCAAAAGGAAGATAAAATTTTGGGCAATCCCCCGACCAGCCTGTTATGCAAAGTGGCATGGGCCCTTCTTTGCCCTGCCTGCTGCCCTCGGCTGGCTCCCGATTGCCAAGGGAAAACACGATTCTTAGGCCAGGCACCTTGCGTACTCGCTCGATGTCAATTTCCCAATTCGTTTTTCAAATTCACGAGTTCACAGCCCACCACAGCGGCCGTTTCCGTGCGAAGTCGTGCCCGGCCCAAACTCACCGAGGCAAACCCTGCAGCTTCTGCCTGTTGGATTTCTGCATCGCTGAAGTCACCCTCGGGACCGATGAGGAGCACCACTGGCCTGAGCGGAATTATTTTTCGAAAAAAATGCGGCAAAGCAGGCTGCCGGCAGTGTGCGATGAATTTTTGCGACTCACCATCCAGGGTGTCCAAGAAGGATTCGAAAGCAATGAGTTCATCCAGAAGGGGCATTGAAGCCCGCATGGATTGTTTCATCGCAGCAAGCAAGATGCGCAGCAAGCGGTCGTGGCGGAGGCGTACCCTTTCGCTGTGTGCACATACCAGGGGAGTGATCCTGCGCACCCCGATTTCAGTGGCTTTCTCCAGCAACCATTCGAAACGCTCCAGTTGTTTGACGGGGGCGACGGCCAAGTGCAAATCGGGTGCTGAAACCTCCTCTGGCCAGCTCCGGATGATTTCGGCAGCAAACGTTCGCTTACCCACCTCTGAAATGACACCTTCGTACCACATGCCCCTTCCGTCGCAGAAGCGTATCACATCGCCCTGGCGTTTGCGCAGCACTTGGACGCAATGTCGGGTCTCCTCCTCGGAAAACTCGGCCCGCCCACCCTGGATGTCATGGCTGTAAAAAACGATCATGGCAATCGGCCATTTGAAAAGTCACTTTCCGATTCACGCGAGGGTCAGGCGCAAAGAAAGGCGATCGATCGCTGCGATCGAAGGGCGGTTAATGAAAATAAAAAACATCGACGCCTGACTTACTACCTGGCTGAAAGGCTATTCTTTGCAGCAGTTTTCACCCAAAATCCATTGCGTATGAAAAATCTTTTGCTTCTCTTTTTACTCGCCTTCACCAGCTTGCAAGCTACAGCCCAACTGAAGGGTGCGCTCAAAAAAGTCAACGAGGCAGCCAGCTCCCTCACTGGCGGCGATCTGTCTCAAGAAGAAGTAGGCCAGGCACTCAAGCAGGCCCTCGATGCCGGTGTGGCCGATGCCGTCGACTTTTTGTCCAAGCCCGATGGTTACTACAAGAGCCCTTACAAAATCCTGCTGCCGGAGGAAGCCCGTAAGGTCGTCAGCAAACTTTCCTCTGTGCCTGGTTTCGGCAACCTCGAAGAAGACCTGGTCGAACGCATGAACCGCGCTGCCGAAGATGCGGCCCAAATGGCCAAGCCCATCTTCGTCTCTGCCATCAAACAATTGACCTTCAAAGACGCCATGAACATCCTCATGGGTGAAGACCACGCCGCTACCGATTACCTGCGGCGCACCACTTGGCAACAACTCTACGATGCGTTCATGCCCGTCATCCAGGAATCGCTCGACAAGGTCAACGCCCGTGAACTATGGCGCAGCGCAGTCACGGCATACAACAAACTTCCGCTGGTGGAAAAAACCAACCCCGAACTCGACGACCACGTCAACCGCATGGCTCTCGAAGGCATGTTCAGCCTCATCGCCAAAAAGGAGGAGGGCATCCGACACGATGTCAACCTTCGCAATACGGAACTGCTCAGGAAAGTCTTTGCCAAGCAGGACAAGTAAGTTGCTACCCCCATGCGCCTGCCTCCTGAACCTCCCTTTGCCATCCTGGACGGCGCCCTGGCCACCGAACTCGAACGCCGGGGCGCCGACATCAACCACCCCCTTTGGTCGGCCAAATTGCTCTATGAAAATCCTGCACTCATCCGCCAAGTGCACCTGGCCTACCTCGATGCCGGCGCAGATATCATCACCACGGCCACCTATCAAGCATCTCTCCAAGGATTCCTGAACCAGGGCTTCAGCCAATCCGAAGCTTTTAGTCTGATGCGATCCTCTACCCTGCTGGCACTGGAAGCCCGCACCAAATGGCTCGAAACCCATCCGGAGGCCTACGACACCCCCCCTTGGGTAGCCATTTCGATGGGCACCTACGGTGCGTCGCTCGCCGATGGTTCCGAGTACCACGGACGCTTCGGGGTTCCCTTCCAGGTCATCCGGGAGTATCACCTCCAAAAACTCGAAATCTTGTTGCCCGCCGGGGGCGACATGCTCCTCTTCGAAACCATTCCATGCTTGTTGGAGATAGAAGCCATCGTGGACATCCTGCCTAACGTGCCCGATTTGCCTGTGGCTGTCTCGATGACTTGTGCAAATGCCCAGCACCTGCGCAGCGGTGAGCCTGTGGCCGAAGCCATCCATCTACTCAACGCTTGCCCCCATGTGAATGTCCTGTCGTACAATTGTACCCACCCGCGCCACATTGAAGGGCTACTCCAATTCACCCGCGATTGCACCGAGAAAATCCTGATGGTCTACCCGAACAGCGGCGAGGGTTGGGACCCCATTCGCAAGACCTGGATTGACAGGCCCACTCGGAAAAGTATCGCCCACTATGCCCCCCTTTGGCTGAAGGCTGGTGCCTCGATCATCGGCGGTTGTTGCCGAACCACTCCCGAAGACATCGCCGCCCTCGCTCAGCTACGGCGCAGTCTTTGAACGGTTCAAAAGCACGGCCAACCTGGACTCATCGGCTTTCTCCCCATGCCACCAAAAGGCGCAGACAGGCCGCTACCTTGCACACCAGCCAAGGTCCCTTACTCCCCCAAAAGGCGAATCGAACTTGCTCCCCCGTTCAACGCGACTTCGTGCAGCAGGCACAAATGCTCAATCCGCATCCTGTGCTTGCATCCACTCGCGAAGCTCCCTAAAGGTGCGCATCAACTCGTTCATTTTTTCTTTTGAATAGCCTTCCAGTTCGCAACGCCTACGGAAAACTTCCTCCGGTGTGAGCGCGTGCAAGTCCGTTCCCGTCAGGGGTCGGCCGTATTCCTCTTTGTTGCCTATCAACTTGACGATCAAGATTTCACAGTGCAACGATTCGACGAATGCCCGCAAGTCATCCGCGACCGAGGGGGTGAGGTCTTGCCCCGTGACGACCACTTCCACCCAGGCAGGCAACCCCTCATTGTAATCACGATGGAGTCTTTCCAAGCGTTCTTTCACGTAGTCCAGTTCTCCAGTAATGGTCTTCAGGCGTCTGAAAACAGGCACCTCGATCTCGCGGATCGCAGCAAGATGGGCACCCTCGAAGTCGAGCAGCACCACGCATTTTTGGTCTTTGGTTTCGCTGAAGCTGAGTGGAATCAAGCTACCACTGTAACGGATGTGTGACATGCCTCCCACCGCCTGGGGCCTGTGGATGTGCCCCAACGCCACGTAGTGAAAGGCCTCAGGAAAATCTGATGCAGAAATATTTTCCAGGTTGCCCAGATAGATATTATCCTGTCGGTCACTGGCTTGGGCACCCGACGCGTAGAGATGGCCAGTGGCAATGACTGGCAGGTCGGCACTTTTGAACTCGGCAGGAATTGCGGCTGCCAATGAGTGATAGTGTTGGCTGATGGCCTGGCGCACGCGCTCGAAACGCGCGGCAGCCGATTCGACGGAAAGTGTGCGCCTCAAGTCCTGATCCCTGAGAAAGGGCACGGCAGCAACAAGTGCTTCAGGTTTGCCATGGTCGTCATGGAGGGTGATGAGTTCATCGGCGATGTCTTCGGTGGCCGCGCCTATGACGTGTATGCCGAGCTCCCGGAGCAATTCGCGGGGAGCTTCGAGCATGTTAGGTGAATCATGGTTGCCAGCTATGATGACGACGTGTCGACAAGGGGTGGTGCGCAGGCGGGTGAGAAACTGGTAATAAAGTCGCCGTGCAATGTTGGGAGGATTGTTGACGTCGAAGACGTCGCCCGCCACGATGAGGGTTTCCACCTGCTCGGCCTGAATGGTTTGTACGAGCCAGTCGAGTGCTGCGGCGTGCTCTTCGTAGCGCTCCCGACCGTGGAAGCGTTGACCGAGGTGCCAATCGGAAGTATGGAGTATTCTCACATGAATAAAATTGAATCTGCGGGAAATGAGGATCAGGCCATGGCAAGTAAAGCATGCACTGCAAAAAACAGGTGTGGATCTGAGACGCAAGTGCCAACATAAGGTTCTGCAGCCAATTGGCGCTAAGCGGTGCAGGTGAGCGGGCTTTTCGCCCGGCCGGCAGACAGGCTGGAGGCCAAGGGCAGCCCACCCAAATTTTTTTATGCAATGGGGCCAAAAAAAAGAGTCCTGCCAACCTATAAGCCGGATTCTGTACCCCGCCAAGGCGAGGCCTCCATCATTTATCTCGGACCGGTGTCACCACCGGCCTCGTTCTGCCTACCCCTCCCGACTGCCATCCGAAGATGGCAACCCAGCGAGCAGCCAGGCTCCTGTTCAAAAAGAAAGGAATCGGGATGTACATGGCATTTCAACCCACAAGGTTTGTCCGCCTCCCGATTTGCACCGGGACGCCGTGCGCTCTTACCGCACGTTTTCACCCTTACCCCAGCCCACAGCCAGGGCGGTTGTTTTCTGTGACACTCTCTGTCCCCAGTTTCCTGGGGCCCACCGGTTAGGTGGTGTGGTGCTCTACGTTGTCCGGACTTTCCTCACCAGCGCCGCAAGGCCCTGGCGCGATGGAGCGGTTGACAGGACTTTTCAACTATAATCGAACGATCGCTTTCGACCGTTTTACATTCAATCTTCGCCGTGCATATCCAGCCACGAATCAACAGATCTCTCCCCTTTTCGGTTTTGTTCGCCCAAGGTCCACTCATCGGTTTTCGAAGTCTGGAGCCAGATTTTTCCTGAACGCCGGAACACCTGGGCCAGCAATCCATATTGATCCCAGAATTTTTGCTCCAATTCTCGCACGGTCATGTCGGGGCTTATCTTCAAGTCGCCCTCCTTGTGCACGGTTCGAACCTGGCCAATGGTAAGGCGAGGGTCGAGCTGTTGATTGGCGGGACTGGCATGGCCTGGTTCATAGGTGCCCGTGTAAAACTCCAATTTGAGCCACGGAAACATCTCCTGGAATTCACGCTGAATGTCCTCGAGTTTCTTGTCATCAGTGATGAGCATGATGAATTGGTTTTATTTGCTGGTTGGCGATCAGTCTGTTCGTGCGAAAGACACCGGCAAAAATAACGGCCTGCGTGCAGTTGCACATAGACATGGATCAAGCGCCCACAAATGGTCGATGGAACTATCTTGCAGGTCTCGTCAAACAAAAAACAGTCTTCTATGAAAAATGTGATTCTCGCTTTGTCAGTGTTCCTGGCTGGAATGAGTGCAGTTTTCTGCCAACAGCCAGACGCCGATTTTGATCCCGAAGCCCGCCTTGCCGCCTTGGGCATTACCCTTCCAACCCCTTCGGCTCCAGTGGCCAATTACGTCAATGCCGTCAGGACCGGCAACCTGCTTTTCCTCGCTGGGAAAGGCCCTAGCTTGCCAGAAGGTGGCTACATAACCGGCAAGTTGGGAGCCGATCTGAGCATCGAAGAGGGTTATCGAGCAGCTCGGCTGACAGGCATCGCACAGCTTGCCGTGCTCAAAGCCGAATTGGGCGATTTGCGCAAAGTGAAACGCATCGTCAAGGTAACCGGCATGGTGAACTGCACCCCTGATTTTACCAACCAACCCGAAGTGATCAACGGCTTTTCAGACCTAATGGTAGAAGTCTTTGGTGAAAGGGGCAAACACGCCCGGGCCGCCGTGGGCATGGCCGCCCTCCCGCGAAACATTGCCGTGGAAATCGAAATGGTGGTGGAAGTGGAGGAATGAGAGGGGGGTAAAGCGGTGTGTTTTAAAAAGAGGCATTTTTTCCAGCCCTCTCCCCTCTCCCGACCAAAGCGGGCACAGGTTGCCGTTTACTCGAGTATCCGTTTCAAAACTCCGCCCTCCACCTCAAATTGATCCTGCGGGAGGTGAGGTGGTTGGGGATGGCGTATTGTTGATTGAAGATGGTTTTGATCCAGGTGCGGGAGGCTTCGTTTTGCACGTCCATCAGGTTGAATATTTCGAGGCTCAGCCAGGCGTTGCGGGTAAATCTGAAGGGGTTGCGTGGCTTGCGTTCTTTCCAAGTTTCATCCCAAATTTTCAGGGAAAATCCGATATCGGCCCGGTGGTAGGGTTTGAGGCGATAGGTATTGCGGTAGACCCGGTTGTCGTCACGCAGGCCAAAGGGCAGTCCCGTTCCGACGAAGAGGCTGAGGTGCATTTTGAAGTTTTCGTTTTTCGGAAGGTAATCCTGAAAAAAGATGCTCAGGGTGAGAAACTGATCGGTGGGCCGGGGCACGTCTTTCACGGGCACGCCTTCCTCTTGCCCCACTTCCCGGCGGAGGTGCTGGATGCCATCGAGGCGCTCACGGGCCCGGAGCAGGGAGAGGTTGAACCAGGACTCCACGCCGGGCACGAACTCGCCGTTGAGGCGGGCATCGATGCCCACCACATAGCCGGTGGCGTTGTTTTCACCATAATACTTGATGCGGACGTTGTCGATGTCGTAGGCCACCAGGTCCCACAGTTTTTTGTAATAGGCTTCCACGATGAGTCGGAAGCGGGAAGGGCTGAGCTTGCCGAGGAAGAAGTCCCAGGTGAATCCGCCGACTATGTGCGCCGATTTTTGGGCTTTGAGGTTGGTGTTTACTTCACCGGAGAAGTTTCGCATTTCCCTGTAGAAAGCGGGTTGGAAATAAAGACCGGCGGCCACCCGCCAGGAGATGTCGCGCTTTCCTCGCAGGGGTTTGTAGAGCCACTGCAGCCGAGGAGTGAAGATGAATTCCCCGTTGAGATCCCAGTAGCTGGCTCGTACACCTGCGGAAAACTTCATTTCAGCTACGGAGTCGCGTCGCCAGGTATAGGTGTTCTGGATGTAACTGCTCAGGCGGCTGCTTTGGAGGGAATTGCTCGTTTTCAGGACGCTGAAAAGGAACAAGCCCGTGGTATCGTAAGGAAGTGAATATCCGGCGCTGTCGAGCCGTTCCCATTCGTTGATTTTGTCATCGATGCGTTCATGCTGGTAGCGCAGGCTCCACTGGAGGAAGTGGGTTCGTTCGGCGCCGTTTCCATTGGGCATTTGAAATTCTATTCCCCCCTTGGCTTCGGCATTGGCCACGGTTGCATCCAGGAAATTGCGTACGTATTGATGCTGTGTGCCAGTGCCTAATTCCGCTACGACCTCGCCGAATTCATCGCTACCCAGATCGGTTTCGATTTGCCTGAGGCTATAGTGACCGAGGATGTCGAATGTTTCATTCTCATCGCTGCGATACACCGAGGTCAAGAATTTTATGAAAAACGGATTCTTCTCCCTGTCAGGCAAGTAGGTGAGCGAAACGCCCCCCATGCTCGTAGTGAACACGTCGCGCTCCTGTCCTTCGAACGTGGAAAACAGTTCGAGTGCAAAATTGACGAGGCCAAAGGCGGTGCGCCGTTCGTCGGGCACGAAGAAATATTGGCTGCGGTTGTAATTGGCGAGAACGCCGAGTTGCCAGTTGCGATCGATGTCGTAGGTCACATAGGCTTGTATGTCGCCAAAATTGGGTGTGTATTCGCCCGTTACGTCGAGGGAGCCCAGCAAATAGCGCGTAGTCTTGTAGCGAGCCCCTACGAGGTAGCGGAGTTTTTTATAGGGATCCGCGCCGGGCTGCCAAGCCCCTTCGATGTGGGCGGTGCCTCCCAACAGGCTGGCACTTGCACTGGCGGCAAAGGCCTCTGGCCGCTTGTAATGGATGTCGAGCACGGACGAGAGCTTGTCTCCATAGCGGGCTTCGAAGCCGCCGCTGCTGAAAGAGAGGCTCTGGATGAGGTCCATGTTGGGAAATGTGAGGCCCTCCTGTTGTCCGGCCCGGATGAGCTGAGGCCTGTAAATTTCGAAGTCGTTGACGTAAACGAGGTTCTCGTCGTAATTCCCCCCGCGCACGTTGTACTGCGATGTCAATTCTCCACCCGAGCCGCTGCTGGTGCCCAGGGCAATGTGTGGCAGCACGCTTTCCAGGTTGCCGGTGGTGGTGGGCAGAAGCTTCATGGGTGTGATACTTTCTCTAATCATGCCCCCCTGTTGGATGCGACTTTCCTTGACGATCACTTCCACATCCGCATCGGCCGGTGCCAGGGCTATGTCGATCTGGCGCACACTGCCAGCAGGCAAGGGTTCCAAATCCACTACGGCCTCTTTGTAGCCAAGCCGGGACACGACGAGCACCAGGCGCTGACCGGCTGGCACATCGAATTCGTACTGGCCTCTCGCATCTGTCTCGGTGGCAACGGTGGTGTTTCGCAAATACACCGTGGCAAAATCTACCGGCTGGCTGGAAAGGGCATCGGTCACCGAACCCCGGAGCCGGGCGGTTTCCTGCCCTTTTACCGAAAGGCCGAGACACATTAGTAGTAATGCGAGGATGGCTGACAAAGCTGCCGACTTGCTGGTTGGATATGTCATGTGAATGGATTTCACGAACACGCTTACAATCGAAGGGCCAAAGGTAAATGGATCGATACGTTGCGCCATTTTCAGTTTGCATTTCCTCGCCTGTTAGATTGCACGTGAACGACTTTGTCCAGTCCTTCGCCTTCCGATGCGCCAGTACAGTCAACTCCACCCCTTCACCGCTCCAGGCAAATTCGATCGCCCCCCACATTCCTGCGCCATTGACCCTAATCATGAGATCGGCTGAGTTTTCTCATAAGACTGGGGCTTGATTCCTGAAATTTTTGCTGCGTAACAAAACGCACGATTCATGAAGACTCAGCTCATCGTCACAACGCTTCTCCTGCTCAACATCATGGCAGCAACAGCCCAGCTGCCATACGGCATTTCGAGAGGAGAAATCAAAATTGAAGGTACTTCAACCCTTCACGATTGGACCGCCACCACCACAGCTCTCGAGGGCCAGGCCCGTTTCATACTCGAAAACGGGGTACCCAAAGACTTCGACAAGCTCGAGGTCAGCACCAAAGTCAAGTCCATCAAGAGTGAGAAAGGCTCCACCATGGACAAGAACATGTACAAGGCTTTGAAAGCCGACAACCACCCCGTGATCCGCTTCAAGCTGACCAAAGCCAATTACCTCCAAAAAGTTGGAAGTGAAATCCAGGTGAGCATCACCGGTGATCTCACCGTGGCAGGAACTACCCGCACCATTACCATCAGCGGCAAAGGCAAATCCGGGGCAAACAGCCTCGACTTCGAAGGAAGTTTCAAACTCAAAATGACGGATTTCAACGTGGAACCTCCCTCCCTTTTCCTCGGCACGCTACAAACGGGCGACGAGGTGACGATCTACTACAAAGTCAGCTTCACCCCCGCCACCGTGCCCACGAGGTAAAGAACGTTCCAACTGAAATCATTCACCCACTTCAAATTCTCTGAGCTATGAAAACCAACCTCATTTCAAGAAGTCTCTCGATCGTCGCAATCGCATTGTTTCCGATGCTGTCGTTTGCGCAAAACGACATCCAGAACTACCGACCCTATGATCAAAGAGGCCTGAACATCTTCGAGACACCGAAGAGTACCTACGATGTGCCCTCGGGCTTCAAAGTCCGCATCGGGGGCAACTTCACCCAACAATTCCAGGCCCTCGATCACGAGAACAACGCCGACTTCGTGGACAAAGACAACGACGGTGTCAGTGACAACCAATTGATTGACCTCACCAACGGTTTCAACCTGGCTACCGCCAACCTGAACATCGATGCACAACTCGACGACGGTATCCGGGTCAATATCATCACCTACATGTCGTCTCGACATCACCCCGAAGGCTGGGTCAAGGGTGGCTACATCCAGTTCGACAAGCTGCCGTTCCTCCATTCTTCCCTTGTCGACCGTTTGATGGAAAATCTGACCATCAAAGCCGGCCACATGGAAGTAAACTACGGTGATGCGCACTTCCGTCGCAGCGACAACGGCGCCACCATGTTCAACCCCTTCGTCGAGAACTACATCATGGACGCCTTCAACACCGAAATCGGCATGGAGGTGATTTTTCAGAAAAACGGCTTCTTGGCCGTCGGTTCGGTGACGGGTGGTGAAATCAAAGGCGACGTCGTGGCTCCCGTGCCCGTTGAAACGGACCCTGACCCCAAGAAGAGCCCATCTTGGATCGGTAAAATCGGCTTCGACAAACAGCTCAGCGACGACTTCCGCCTGCGGCTCACCGGCTCCATCTACTACACCGGCTCCAGCGCCCGTAACCTACTCTATGGCGGCGACCGCACCGGCTCTCGCTACTACCTCGTCATGGAAAACACCAAGGCTTCTACCAGCAGCAATTTTACCTCGGGCCGCTTCAACCCGGTGTTTACCGACCAGGTGACCGCCCTGATGGGAAACATTTTCCTCAAATACAAAGGCATCGAGTTCTTCGGCACCTATGAAAATGCCAACGGGCGCACCCACCAGGAAACCGACACCCGCAACGCTTCACAGGTTGCCGCCGACCTGATCCTGCGCTTCGGCAGCAATGAAAACTTCTTCGTCGGTGGACGCTACAACACCCTAAATGCCGAGCTCATCGGTAGCGGCACTGAAGTGACCATCAACCGCCTGGCCATCAGTGCCGGCTGGTACATGACACCCAACATCCTGGCCAAGATCGAGTACGTGAATCAGGAATACAAAGACTTCCCCTCCAGCAGCATCTTTGCTGGAGGCAAATTCAACGGCCTCATGATCGAAGCCGCCGTGGGCTTCTGAGCCCCTTATCCAATCGAACACCCGCACAGAGGCTCCATCAGCGGCACGATGGAGCCTCTTTTTCTCCTCCCTTCCGTTGAAGAAAAACAGCCACATGAAAATCGCCAGCACCCTCGTCGCATTTCTGATCAGCCTTCTCTGGGGCTCTCCTCCCACAGGGCCTCGGCATGGCTTTTTTACCATTTCCGCCGGAAGCAGACTCACACTTGACGGTTCAACCAACGTGAACACGTTTTCCTGCCTTTGTGAAAAATCTTTTGCCAACCTTCCATTTCGCTATGAATGGATAAATCCAAATACCCGCACGCGCAAATTTCACCACACCACCCTCACCTTACCCGTCGAGTACCTCGATTGTGGAAATGCCCGCATGAACAAAGACCTCCAAAAAACCCTCAACGCCGATCGATACCCGCACATCAAATTGCAACTTCTCCAGACAGATGAACGCAATTGCAACCCCACCCTTCGACCGGGAAAATGGGGCCGAATTATGGCAACCCTTGCCATTGAAATCAACGGATGCACGAATACCTACTCCTTGACTGTGCTGGCCACCCCGGTCAATGGAAACGCATTCCGCATCATGGGAAGCAAAAAACTTCACATGACCGACTTTGGCATCGACCCACCCACGGCCGTTTTCGGTATGATCAAGGTGCACGATGAAATCAAAATCTCCTTCGACATGATCCTCGAGGTGAGCACAAACTCTTGAATAGTCCATCTCCCTTCAAAGCTCCCTAACCACCACGTTTGGCAGCGCATCGAGTCACCGACTGTTTATTCGGGCCCTGACATTTTGGGTGTAATGAAGCACTCCTGAAAATTCCTTTCAGCGAATTTTCATTCCGTAAACGTACCTTTGCCCCGACTCAAAACGGTTGCACATGACACACCCTGGACGAACACCCGCACTGAAATCCCGCATCGTATCCATTCTTTCCATTGATTTTCCCATCAAAGGTTTTCGCAGTCTAAAAGCCATCTGACGCACCGAATGCACCACTCCTCAGGCATGTACATGCATCTCGGGTGGTATTCGATAAATCAACTCTCACTACTAACCAAAAATCTCAGAGTATGAAAGAAGCTCTCACTAAGTTTCAATTGCTGGTGCTGGCATTACTGCTTTTTAGCAGTGCAGCATTGGCCCAGTTTACCGTATCTGGTACGGTAACGGATGAAAGCGGCACGCCCCTCATCGGTGCCACTGTACTGGCCAAAGGCACCTCGGTAGGTACGGTTACCGACGTGGACGGCAGTTTCAGCTTGCGTGTACCTGAAGGTACCGCAGCGCTCGTCATTTCCTACACCGGCTATGCCACCACGGAAGTACCCGTCAGTGCATCCAGTACCGCCCTCGTCATCCAGCTCAAAGAGGACATCGCCAGGCTGGAAGAAGTGGTCGTAACGGGTCTGGCTTCCGGGGTGAAGCGCAGCAACTCCGGCAACGCCGTCACTACCATCACCGCCGATGAGCTCACAGGCAATACACGTCAACAAACCATGGATGGCGCCTTATATGGCAAAATCCCCGGCGTGAACATCAGCGCCAACAGCGGCGCCCCAGGCGGTGGAATCAACATCCAAATGCGAGGTGTTTCGACCCTGGGTGCAGGCTCGTCCCAACCGCTGTTCATCATCGATGGCGTGTATGTGGACAACTCCGTCATCCGCAACGGCCGCACCAACGTCAACGGTGCCAGCGCTGGACAAAATGCCTCCAGCCAAGACGACGCCTCCAACCGCATCGCCGACATCAACCCCGAAGACATCGAGCGCATCGAAGTGCTCAAAGGCCCCTCGGCCGCAGCCATCTATGGTACTCGGGCCAATGCCGGGGTGGTCATCATCACCACCAAGAAAGGTGCGGCTGGTCAGAATCGCGTGACACTCACCCAGGACATCGGCTTCGCAAAAGCCCAAAACCTCATCGGTTTCGACACCTGGGACGAACAGAAGATCCAGAACTTCTTCGGGGGAGATCCAGGCGAACTGGCAGCCCTGCAGGCCGCTCAGCAAGAAGGCCGGGTGACCGACTGGGAAAAATACTTTTATGGTGAAACTCCCTTGCTGAGCAATACCCAGCTCACCTTCAGCGGTGGCACCGACAAGCTGCAGTACTATGCCTCTGGCGGATTCCAAACCGAAGACGGCATCATCAAATACACCGGCTTCGACCGCTACTCCACCCGCCTCAACCTGAACGCCACCATCAGCCCGCGGGTGCGGCTCAGCTTCAACAACAGCTATTACCGTACAGACACCAGACGTGGCTTCACAGGCAACCAAAACAACACGGGTGGTTCCATCGGCTACACCCTCGCCTATACGCCCAGCTACGCCAACCTCTTCCCAGATGAGAATGGCAACTATCCTGACAACCCCTACTTCAACGACAACCCCATCGCCATTCGAGACCTGGGCAAGAACGATCAAAAAGTGGATCGTTTCATAAGCGCTGCCAACCTCGATGTGGACCTTTGGACCGGCGACGCCGCCTTCCTCAAGTTGAAGGTCAATGGCGGTGCCGATTTCTTGTCGAGCAACACCTTCGTCTATTTCCCGGAAATCCTGCAGCACCAGCGTGCATCGGCCAACCCGGGTGACGTCATGTGGGGCCGTCAAGACAACCTAAACACCAACCTCCAGGCCTTCCTGCAATTCAATGCCGACGCAGGTGAGTTGAACCTCAACACCACCCTCGGCGGTGTCCGCTTGGATCAGGAAAGCGAGTTCTTGCTCGAGCGCGGACGCGGCCTCGCCGGGGGCCAAACCAACCTCCGTTGGGCCAAAGTCGCCAGTGTACACGATCAACGCAAGACAAAAGTCACCGACCTCGGTTGGGTGGCCCAAGAGGACATCAACTGGCAAGACAAAATCATCGCCAGTGTCGGTGTACGCTTCGACCGCTCCACACTCAACGCCGATCAGGACAAGTACTACGCTTTCCCAAAAGCATCCCTGGCAGTCAATCTGAGCAACTTCGACTTTTGGAACGTCAGTTCGATCAACCAGCTCAAACTCCGGGCGGCATATGGTGAAACAGGTGGTCTGCCCAACTACGGGGTAACCTTCGAATCGCTCAGCCCACAACTCATCGGTAACTTCCTCGGCGGCCAGGTAGGAACCCGCGGCATCGATCCAAACCTTAAGCCCGAAACGGCTGCCGAACTGGAGTTCGGACTGGACCTTGGCATGCTCGACAACCGCCTCTTCCTCGAAGCCACTTATTTCAACAAAAAGGTAAAGGACCTCATCCTCGACCTGACTCCAGCCGAATCTACCGGTATCACGGCCATCGCTACCAACGCCGCCGACCTCGAGAACAAGGGCGTGGAACTCAGCCTCGGCATCAACCCAGTGCGCACAGGCAACTTCAACTGGTTCAGCCGCATCAACTGGTGGAAGGTGGAGTCCAAGATCACCCGCCTCGACATTCCCACACAGACCGTAGGTGGCTTCGGCGTCTCTCTTGGCACATATCTGATTGCCCAAGGCTACTCCCCGACTACCATCGTAGGTCTTCCCGGTGGCACCGACAAGCCAGGTGGATGGACCATCTACGGCGACCGCCAGCCCGACTGGCAGATGAGCTGGTACAACACCATCAACTTCCTGCAACACTTCGATTTCAGCTTCCTGTTCCACTACCAGAAAGGTGGCCACGCCATCAACCTTTCTGCCCTGCTGTGGGACGACGGTGGAACCACCCCCGGTTGGGACGACGACAAAGACGGCAATGGCCAGTTCGACGGCCTGGACCGCCTGCTCGACTGGGCAGTCAACCGAAACACCGGTGCCTATATCGAGGAAACGAGCTACATCAAGCTGCGTGAAATCGCTTTGCACTACCGCGTGCCCAGCTCCGTGCTCGGCGATGGCTTTATCAAAGGACTGCGCCTGGGAGTGTCCGCCAACAATGTTCTATTGTGGACCACCTATGGTAGCTACGACCCCGAGGTGTCAAACTTTGGTACTCAGCCCATCGCTGCCAACATCGAAGTGACGCCCTATCCCAGCTCGCGCCGCATGTTCTTCCATCTGAAAGCTGATTTCTAATCCAGGTCCCCTCTCGATTGGAATCATTCAGCCAAAGGTTTCATCTAAAAAATCCGAACAATGAAAAATAACTTCTGGAAACTTCAACTCTTGACCCTGGTGCTGGGCTTCCTCGCGCTCAGCTCCTGCGAGGTGGACAAAGTGTTCGACCTCGACAACCCCTCGCTGGCTTCTCTTACCAGCGATCCCGACAAAGCTCAACTCCAGGTACTCGTCACTGGCCTTGAAGCTCGTCACCGCGACTACTTTGGATCTGCCACCCAGATGTTCGGCTGCTTTGGCCGTGAAGTATGGGCTTATTTCGGTTCCGACCCGCGCTTCATCAGCCACTGGTTGGGCACGGGTGTGACGGAAACTTATAGCGACTTCTTCGCTTCCAACGGCACCTACCTGACTCCTTATCTGGCCGTCAAGCAAGCCAATGTACTCATCGCCGCAGCCAATTCGAGCACCAAGATCACCGCAGAAGAACGTGCCGCCTACACCGGTTTTGCCAAAACCATCAAGGCATTCCAGCTGCTGTGGCCTCTGATGCAGCAGTACCAGAACGGTATCCGCATCGACGTGGAAGACCCGCTCAACCCGGGCCCCATTGTAAGCTATGACGAAGCCATCCAGGCAATTCGCCAGATCCTCGACGAAGGCATGGGTGATCTTCAAAAGGCAGGAAGCTCCCTGCCCTTCAGGCTTACTGCTGGCTGGGCAGGTTTTGATACGCCGGCAGGGCTCATCAAGGTCAACCGTGCCATTGCAGCCCGTGCAGCGCTCTATGACAATGATTTCGCCGCCGCCAAAACCGCTTGCGAGCAATCGTTCATGGATCTCAACGTGGATGCTTCTACCTCTGACAAGATGTGGACGGGCCCCCAGTTGATCTATGGGGAATCCCCCGACATCAACAACCCGCTCTACTACGTCTATGACCAGCCCACCAACACCATCCTTATCTGCCACCCGGCATGGGTCGAGGATGCCATCCCCGGTGACCGCCGCCTGGAAAAAGTCATCGAGAGGATCAATCACCCTGTGACGAATCCCGGCCTCAAGGACGCCAACGGCAACCTCCTCGAAGGCCGTTACCAGGACAACCGCTGGGCCAGCAACACCTCCCCCATCCCCTGGATCCGCAATGAGGAGCTCATCCTCATCTACGCTGAAGCCCTGTTGATGACTGGCGACACCCCTGGGGCAATCAATACCATCAACATCGTCCGCAACACCTGGGGCATTGGTGACTATACAGGCGGTAACTCCCAGGACGAACTCATCGAGGAAATCCTCTTCCAGCGCCGCTATTCGTTGTGGGCCGAAGCCGGCCACCGCTGGATCGACCTGCGTCGTACCGGACGCCTCGATGCCGCCCACGTGGACCTGCGCGACGGTGGTGTACTGTTCCAGCAAGTAGCCCGCCGCACCTCCGAAATCAACTGGGACAATCCGTGATTGGCCCCTTTTGCTTGACGCGCCTAACCAAGGCGTGAACCCAAATCAAAAGCCGCCGGGCTCAACGCCTGGCGGCTTTCTTTTTTCAAAATCGTTTTGAATGCCATGGCCGCAGGGGTGGGCCATTTTCAATTGGAAAGGAAAGGAATCAAAACCTTCCTTCGGAAAATGAACGGCGCGCCATTCCTGATTTGCCGCTTCTCATACTCGCATTCCGCTCATTCCTCGCTTCCAAATGTAGCGCCGAGATACTCCCGATTCATGCGGGCAATGTTCTCGACGGAGATGTTCTTGGGGCACTCGGCTTCACAGGCCGTTACATTGGAGCAATTGCCAAATCCTTCGGCATCCATTTGCCTGACCATGTTCAGCACGCGGCGCTTGGCCTCCACCTGGCCTTGCGGCAACAGTGCCAGATGAGAAACTTTGGCACTGACGAACAACATGGCCGAAGCGTTCGGACAGGCAGCCACGCAGGCGCCACAACCAATGCAAGTGGCGGCGTCGAAAGCCTTCGAGGCCACATCCTTTGGAATGAGGATGGTGTTTCCATCCACGGCCTGCCCAGTTGACACAGAGATGAACCCACCCGCTTGAATGATGCGATCGAAAGCCGAGCGATCGACCACGAGGTCTTTGATAACAGGAAAACCTTTTGCCCTAAATGGCTCCACGTAGATGGTGTCGCCATCCTTGAAGTGACGCATGTGGAGCTGGCAGGTAGTAGTGCCCTGGAGGGGTCCGTGTGGATGGCCGTTGATGACCATGCTGCAGGCACCACAAATGCCTTCCCGGCAGTCGTGTTCGAAAGCCACGGGCTCTTCCTTGCGGGCTATGAGCTGTTCGTTGAGGACGTCCATCATTTCTAGGAAGCTCATTTGCTCGTTGGCCTCTACCTCATAGGTTTCGAAGCGTCCTGGTGCCTGCGCATTTTTCTGTCTCCAGACTTTCAGCGTGAGTTTCATGATGAGGATGATTTGAATGAGGGCAAAGCGCGTCTCGAAAAGCCCACATTATTTGTAGCTGCGGGTTTTCAGTTCCACCTCTTCGAATACGAGGGGCTCCTTGTGCAAAACCGGCTCTTTGGACACGTCGGTCCATTCCCAAGCGGCCACATAAGCGAAATGTTGGTCGTCGCGGAGGGCTTCTCCATCTTCGGTCTGGTACTCTTCGCGGAAGTGCCCACCGCAGCTTTCATTGCGGTGCAAGGCGTCGATGCACATCAGCTCGCCCAGCTCGAGGAAATCGGCCACGCGATGGGCCTTTTCCAGCTCGGGGTTGTATTCCTCCATGCTGCCCGGCACATACACGTCCTTGTAGAATTCTTCACGCAACTCGCGGATCATTTGACGGGCCTTCTGCAGCCCCTCGGCGTTGCGCGACATGCCGCAGTAGTCCCACATGATTTTGCCCAGTCGGCGATGAAAACTTTCGACCGATTGGCTACCCTGGTTGGCCAAAAGGCCTTGGAGGCGTTCGCGCACGGCCTTTTCGGCGGCTTCGAATTCGGGCAAATCGGTTTTGAATCGCGGGGTGCGAATTTCGCCGGCCAGGAAAGTACCCACCGTGTATGGTATGACGAAATATCCATCGGCGAGGCCCTGCATGAGGGCGGAGGCGCCGAGGCGGTTGGCGCCGTGGTCGCTGAAGTTGCATTCACCCAACGCGAACAGGCCGGGAATGTTGGTCATGAGGTTGTAATCGACCCACAGCCCTCCCATGGTGTAGTGTACTGCCGGGTAAATCTTCATCGGGGTTTCGTAGGGGTTTTCCCCTGTGATCTTTTCGTACATCTCGAAGAGGTTGCCGTACTTCTCTTCGATGACGGCCTTGCCAAGCTTACGGATCGTCTCGGCATCGGGGTTTTCGATACCCATGGCGTGGGCTCTCGATTTGCCATAGCGCTCGATGGCCGAGCTGAAATCGAGGAACACGCCCAGGCCCGTCGGTACGATGCCTTTCCCGGCGTCGCACTCGACTTTGGCAGCACGGGAGGCTACGTCGCGGGGCACGAGGTTGCCAAAGGCCGGATACCGTCGTTCGAGGTAGTAGTCGCGGTCTTCTTCAGGGATGTCGTTGGCCTTTTTGCGCCCTTCGCGAATGGCTTTGGCATCCTCCACTTTTTTGGGCACCCACACGCGACCGTCGTTGCGGAGGCTTTCGGACATGAGGGTGAGCTTGGACTGGTACTCGCCGTACTGGGGTATGCAGGTGGGGTGGATTTGCGTGAAACATGGATTGGCCATGAAAGCCCCTCTTTTCACGGCTCGCCACGCAGCCGTGACATTGCAGTTCATGGCGTTGGTAGAGAGGTAAAAGACGTTGCCATAACCACCCGTGGCCAGAATGACGCAATGGGCGGCAAACCGTTCTATTTTGCCAGTGACTAGGTTGCGGGCAATGATGCCGCGGGCCTTTCCATCCACCAAGACCACGTCGAGCATTTCGTGGCGGTGGAAGAGTTCCACCTTTCCCAGTGCGATCTGCCGGCTCATGGCCTGGTAAGCTCCGATGAGCAACTGTTGGCCGGTTTGCCCGCGGGCATAGAACGTCCTTTCCACCTGCACACCACCGAAAGAGCGGTTGTCGAGGTAGCCGCCGTACTCACGGGCAAAGGGAACGCCCTGGGCCACGCACTGGTCGATGATGTTGGCGCTGACCTCTGCCAGGCGGTACACATTGGCCTCGCGGCTGCGGTAGTCACCGCCCTTGATGGTGTCGTAAAACAGGCGGTACACGCTGTCACCATCGTTGCGGTAGTTTTTGGCCGCGTTGATGCCTCCCTGGGCAGCAATGGAGTGTGCCCTGCGCGGGCTGTCGTGAAAGGTGAAGACTTTTACGTTATAGCCGAGTTCGCCCAGGGATGCAGCCGCAGAGGCGCCGGCAAGGCCCGTACCGACGACGATGATTTCCAGGCGGCGCTTGTTGTCGGGACTGACGAGCGGCATGGTGCTCTTGTATCGGGTCCATTTTTCGGCTAAAGGCCCGGGAGGGATTTTGCCATCGAGTTGCATGTCTGAATCTTTTTTGTGAATTGAAGTGCACCGGCTTGACGGCACTCACTGAGCGTATCGCAGGTAGAAAATGATCGGAATGAGGGCAAAGCCCAAGGGTATGAGAATGGCGTAGGCCTTGCCCACGAATCTGATCAGCGGCGTGTACTTCTGGTGGTTGATTCCCAGGGTTTGGAAGGAAGATTGGAAGCCGTGCCACAGATGTGCTGCTATCACCACCATGCTGATCACATAAAATACCACGAAACCCAGGTCGGTGAATGCAGCTCTGACAGGCTCATAGAGGTTCTTCACGGTTTCTCCGTCATATTCCACATATGGCAGCAGGTCCAATTTCATTTGCAACCAAAACTGGTACAGGTGGACGAGCAAAAAAATGAAAATCACCGTCCCGATCCAGCCCATGCGCGAGGCTACTCGTGGAGCCTGCCCAACGGCTCCCCGGATGACGTGTACAGCGTAGCGCTGGGAACCACGGGCCGACCTGTTTTGCTTCCACAAAAGCCAACCTTGAATGGCATGGATCAAGATGAAAGCATACAGGAGGTAAGAAATCGTCTTGATCAGCGGGTTGGTGGTCATGAATTTGGCGTACAGGTTGAACTGCCGCCCCTGGTCGTCGATGAGCAGCTGCAGGTTGCCTGCCAGGTGTACGACCAGAAAGATGATGAGGAAAAGCCCGGTGAGGCTCATGACCACTTTCTTCCCGATGGAGGACGTTAGAAATTTTGAAAACCAGCCCATGTCGTTCGATGTGGTTGTTGGTGGGTAGCTGTGAATCGCGTCAAATGGAAGCCCAGGTTATGGGTTTTCGGACGGTGCGCAAATGTATCCAGGCCAAATTTGTTTTCAAAAGGGAGGTGATTTTTAGCACTGGCACCTGTACAATTTAGACTCAATTCGGACAGCTCACCCGCACATGGCGCTTTCCCCGCCCGTGACGCATGCTCAAATAATATGACCGCAGCGAGGTAAAAGAAAGCGGGGCCTGTCGATTCGTGGACTGACAGGCCCCGCTGGCTGTGGTCGCAATGACCTACTCATTCTTCACCATAGTACACCGGAGTTTTGGTGTTGTAAAAAAGGAAGGAATAAATGTCGGCCTGTTCGTCGATGATCTTGGAGGTGGGTTTTCCGGCACCGTGTCCGGCCTTGGTTTCGATGCGGATCAACACGGGCTTGTCACCCGCCTGGCATTTCTGCAATCGGGCGGCAAACTTGAAAGAGTGGGCTGGCACTACCCGGTCGTCGTGATCGGCAGTGGTGATAAGCGTTGCGGGATACTCGGTGCCCGGCTTGAGGTTGTGATAAGGTGAATAGCTGAGCAGGTAGCGAAACATCTCCTCACTCTGTTCGGAAGATCCATACTCTGGAATCCAACCCTTGCCTACTGTAAACAAGTGGTAGCGGAGCATGTCCATGACTCCCACGGCAGGAAGCGCCACGGCGAACAGATCAGGGCGCTGGGTCATGCAAGCACCGACGAGCAAGCCGCCATTGGAGCCTCCCTGAATGGCCAATCGCTCCTTGCTGGTATAGCCTTGCTCGATGAGGTACTCGGCTGCTGCGATGAAATCATCGAAGACGTTCTGCTTTTTCATCAGCATGCCGTCCTGGTGCCATTTTTCACCGTATTCACCGCCGCCCCGCAAGTTAGGCATGGCAAACACACCGCCGTTTTCCAGGAGCAGCAGGCGGGAGGTGCTGAAACTGGGCGTCAGGCTGATGTTGAAACCGACGTAGCCATAGAGCAGGCAGGTGTTTTGCCCATCCATGGGCAGGTCCTTGTGATGCACGACGAACATGGTCACCTCCGTGCCATCCTTGCTCTTGTACGTCACTTGTTTTTCGACGTAGTCCTCAGGGTTGAACTGAAGGGTGGTCTTTTGAAAAAGGGTGCTTTCTCCCGTGTTGACGTCGTAGCGGAAAATGGAGGGAGGGTAAAGGAAGGAAGTGAATGAATAGAACAGCACGGTATGCCTTTCTCGGCCACCGGGCACACTTGCCGATCCGAGCCCAGGCAACTTGATTTCCTTGCGGTTGCTGCCGTCGTACTCCATCTGGTAAATACGGTCTGTGGCCTTTTCGAGGTAATTGGCGAAGAGCTTGCCTCCACCCGTGTTGCAGCTTTGGAGCAAGTTGTCTGACTCGGGAATGATCTCCTTCCAATTTTCCTTGGCTGGATTGCTAACGTCCACCTCGATGAGCCGGTAGTTGGGTGCATCGATATCGGTGAGCACCAGGAAACGGGAGCCGATGTTGTGCACCACCGAGCTCTTGTTTGAATAGCCCGGGAACAGCGTCACGAAGTCCCCTCCTTTTTCGAGGTCTTTGTACAATGTGGCATAGCCATCCGTGCCGGGGGCCTGGTAGAGGATGAGATAACGACCATCTTCGGTTACGCCTGCCGTGTGGTAATAGGTCGGGTTGGCATCGTCTCTGAAGATGAGCTGGTCTTTTTCCTGGGGTTGTCCCAGCTTGTGGTAGTACACCGAGTGGTAGAGGTTATTGCCAGAGCGCTCGGTGCCCGGGGCGGGTTCGGGGTATCGGCTGTAGAAAAACCCGTCTTTCCACCAAGAGGCACCACTGAATTTGACCCATCGGAGCACATCGGGCAGTTTTTTCATGGTTTCCACTTCGTACACGTGGATTTCGCTCCAGTCGGAACCGGCATCTTGCCTTCTCACGGCGAGGTACTTATCATCATCGGAAATGCCGGCGATGCTGATGGCGGTGGTGCCATCGGGGCTCAGCTGGTTGGGGTCGATGAATACTTCGGGTTGGCCATCGAGCCCTTTTTGTCGATAGATGACGGGCTGGTTTTGCAAACCGTCGTTTTTGGAGAAAAAGAAATACTCACCCACCTGGAAAGGTGCCGAATATTTGGGGTAATTGAACAGCTGTTCGTAGCGTTCGCGCACCGCTTTGCGGAAGGGGATTTTTTCCAAATAGCCAAAGGTGACCTCGTTTTGTTTCCTGACCCATTCTGCCACCTCTGCGGACGTGTCCACTTCAAGCCACCGATAGGGGTCTGGAACTTCCACGCCGAAATAGGTGTCCACAACATCCACCTCCTTCGTCTCGGGATACGTAACTGGGATGGGAGGATAATCGGCCACGCGGGGTTTTTGGCTTTCCTGTTTGCATGCACCGAGCAGTGCAATCGAGATGATCATTAGCGCTTGCTTTTTCATTTCAAAGTAGGTTTAAACAATTCGCAGGGTTTTCCAGCGCGTCGTGCTGGAAGGAGTGAAGTTCAATCTTCCTCGTCGTTGTCGGTATCAGTCGAGCCAGATTGCCAGACGTTGTTGGTGCGATCGACGTCGGCAAGCCGGCCGGAAGCATCGATTTCGACCTTGGCGACGTTTCGGAAGCGCTCATCCAAAAGTAGCTCATAGGTCGGGATGGTCCACCCCCATGGTTTTTCAACCCTGAAAGGTTGGCCGGGCTTTTCGGCTGCTTTGGTTCCCCACATCATGTAGAGCGGGATGTTGATGATTTCGGTCTTGCCGTTCTTGTAGGTCACGTACAAGTCCACTGGCATGGGAAAAGGTGCTATGCGCTCGAGGGTGATGCGGGTCTGCTTGCGATTGGCTTTCTCCACGCTTTTCACGGCATAATCGATCTTTTTGTTGCTGAAAACGAAGTACTGCTGGAACCAGTCGAGTTCCATGCCTGAGACCCGCTCCATGACTCGGAAAAAGTCATCGGGATTGGGATGCTTGAAGCGCCATTGAAGGGAATATCGGAGCATGGCCTCGTCGAAGGTGGGCTTACCCATCACGTACTCGAGTTGTGACAACAGGACATGGCCTTTGACATAGGCGCCGACACTGCCAGCTCGACTGCTCAGGTAGTGGTCGTGGTGGGTCGAGAGCGGTTCTTCTACGTTGTTGCGGGCATAGTTGACGTAGCCCTCGATGGTGCTTAGGTGGGGATCCTCGACCGGCTCGCCATCGATGAGGCCTTCTTTGCGGAGCCAGTTGAGCACTTCGGCCGTTGCATATTCGGTGAATCCTTCATCCATCCAGGGGTATTTGCCTTCGTGGGTGCCCAACATTCCGTAGAACCAGGCGTGCATCAATTCGTGCACAAACGTGCCCACACCAGCGCCCGCCCGCAGAAATGTAGCCATCGGGTACTCCATCCCGCCGTCCCCGGCTTCGAGAAAGCTGTAGGTGGGATAGGGATATGGTCCGTATCGTTGTTCGATGAAGTCGAAAGCGCGGGGCATCACTTCCCGCATTTTTTCCCAAGTCCCCTTGGTTTGCGGATTCGGTTGGTAGAGAAAATGGAGGACCAGGCCGTTTTCCCTTTGGACTACATCGTGCAAGTAATCGGGATCGGCCGACCAGGAAAAATCATGTACGTTCTCGGCGCGCCAGTGCCAGGTGAGTTTGTCGCCGGCAGGTCGTTGCACCTGCATTCCATTTTTCTCGTACCCATACCCCACTTGCTGCGGGTTGAGCAGGACGCCACTTGCGCCGAGAATGTAGTTTCTGTCGATGTGGATGGTCACGTCGAAATCACCCCAAACGCCGTAGAACTCCCTGCCGACGTAGATGTCCGGGTGCCAGCCTTGGTAGTCGTATTCGACCATTTTGGGATACCACTGCGACATGGAGTAGGATACGCCGTCCCGGCTGTCGCGCCCCGAGCGTCGAATCTGGATGGGTACCTGCGACTGGAACTCCATTTCAAATACAGCCACGCTATGTGGGAGGATGGGTTCGGGAAGCCACACCTCCAGGATGGTTTCCTTGACCTCGTACCGGGTGGGCTTGCCGTTGCAGCTGAGGCGTTCGATGCGGTGCCAACCCTCCTCTTCGGGTTTGAGGTTGGCAATGCGGTTGCCTACCCTTTGGTCACCAGTTTGCGGGTTCCTGTTCTGCCAGTCCATCATCGATCCTGGCCTGAAAGCATTGAAGTAGAGGTGATAGAAAACCCGGTACAGCGTATCGGGCGAATTGTTGTAATAGCGAAGTTTTTGTTGGCCTTTGAAGCGATGGGCATCGACGTCGAAATCGATGTCCATTTGGTATTCCACCCGTTGCTGCCAGCGTTCCGTCTGTGCGAAGGCAGGCAGGAGGATGAAAGAACTGAGGACGAAAAACAGGAAAATTTTGGGCTTCATTGGTCAGCGAGATTTTTGATGAGGGCCAAAAATGAGAAAAGATGCCATGCTTCCAAAGTGGCACCTTTTCCTATCCAGTGAGAGGATATTGGATTTGCAAGGCAGGTTGCAAGACTTACAACTGGCATCCGCTGGTGAAGCCCGTGGCATCGAAAGTCGCCTGCAAGTAGCCCGATTCATTGCTGTTTACATCGAAGGCTTCGATGACCAGTTTGTTGTTGGCGCCGTTGCGAATGGGGCTGCAATACTCGAAGAGGTAGTAGCTGTTGGCCTCGTTGTTGATGACCAGGCCGATCTGTTTGAACACGGCGGTCAACTGGGTGATGTTGGCGGCTTGATAGAAGCCATTGCGACCGATGGTCTGCAGGTCGTTCACATTGATTTCATTGCCCACGCCGAGTGTGAACCAGCTGATGTCGGTCGGTGAGGAGTTCACGGCATTGTAGGCATCCTGCTTGAGGTAGCGATTGGCGCGGTCTTCGCCGTCGGTGAAGAGGATGACCGAGACCGCAGCCTTGATGTCCTGGCTTTTGTAAGTATTCAGGATGTCTTTGGCGATGGTTGCAGATTTTATCACTGCCCCGTACAGGTCGGTGGAATTGTCGTTGGAGATGTTCGGAGTGATGCTGTTGATGGCAGCCTTGAGCTCCCAAATGTCTGAGGTGGGGGCCTCGAGTTCGTGGAGCACGTCCTCGCCGTCGAACCACCAGATACCTATTTTGACGGAGTTGTCGGTGCTGTCGGGCAGCGCCTGTTCGATGAAAGCGATGGCGGCTTCCTGCAGTTTGGACAGCGATTGTTGGAGCACCGATCCACTGAGGTCGAGCACGAGCATGGTGGTGTGATTGAACACCTGTTCACGTCCCGAGATGCGCCGCTTGGCTTCGAATTTGGAAATGATCCGCGGACAGGGGTCGTTGAGGCCCTGTTCGTAAATGACGAAGTTGTCTTCGGTGAGGTAACCGATTGGGTTTCCATTGTTGTCTCGCACCCGGAAAAAAATGGACACTTTGCTCGGCAGACTCACGGTGGGACCCTCCAAGAGCGTCAGGGTGAGTTTGGGCTTTTTGGGCGCATTGAAGCAATCGGGAAACTGGTTCTTATCCTTTTTACAAGAAGAACCCATCAAGAACAGCGTTGCAACGACCAGTGAAAAGAGGGTGAACGGTTTCATACGTGCAGGTTGTTTTGGACAGATGGTTGGTTGTGTGGCTCAATAACGCATTGGAGGCAGGCTATTGTTTCTTGCTCAGACAAAGGTCGCATTATTTTCATCGGAAATACCTTTCGGGTCGATCTCGGAAAAACACTTGCGCCAGTTTCGCCAGCGAAAGCGCCGAGCGGCCAACAGGATGAAAAGAGCAGCGGAGAGGAAAAACGCGATCAGCATCCAGTCGAGATGAACATCGTACACCCTGAACAAAGCCGGCGTTTGAATGGCCGAGGCATCGAAGGTGACGAACAGCGCTGCATAGATATTGGTGGCCGCGTGCACACCCAAAGCCAGCTCCAGCCCCTCATCCATGATGGTGATGAATCCCAGGAATAGTCCGGTAGAGATGTAGTAGGTCATGGCCAGACCGGCGCCGAATGCCATCACCTCCGGGTTCATGAAATGCAAGGCCCCAAAGAGGATCGAAGTGATGACCCAGGGTACCCAGGCCCATTTGCTGAGCAGTGAAATGCCTTGGAGTAAATAGCCCCGGAAGGTGATTTCCTCGAATGATGTCTGCAAGGGAAAGAACACAATGGCAATGAAGACCAAACCCCAGAAAGGACCGGGATCGTACTGGGCGAAGTAATTGCCGGGCTCCAGGAGAAAAAATACCAGGTCACTCAAGCCACTCAACGCAATCCAAAGCAGAAAGCCGAACCAAATGCGTTGCCAGTCGAGAGCGGTACGGGCGCTCAGCACTTTCATAACAGGCTTGTCATGCAAGTGCTTTACACACAGCAGCAGTGCCGCCAAGCCAAACACGAATGGCAACAGCATCAGCAATACGACGAGGTTCTGCGAAATGTCGAGGAGGGAAAAATCGAGGTTGTGGGCCAGTTCCTCGAAATTGTCGGTGCCCAAGCGCCTGTAGGCCTGCCACATCAGCACCAACAGAAAGGGTACTTGCCCTAACAGGATGGCCCCAAACACGATCACGAGCGTGAGCAAATATCGCCACCAGTGATTCCTGCCAACCAAGGCCTGTCGAAGAAAATCCATGCACCCGATTTTGACGGGCTAAAATAGAAAAGCTCTGGAGGCTATGCCGCCAGAGCTTTCCACTATCGAAAGAGATCTGATCAGTTGTTGTTGAAGCCGTTTTTGCTTGCCGGCACGCTTTCCTGCGTGGGCTTGGGGTTCACCTTGCCCTTGATCTTCAGGGTATGGGTAGGTGTGGCTTCGTTGGTGGTGATGGTCACTGTTTTTTGGAATGGCCCAATGCGGTTGGTATCGTAGCGCACTTCGATGGTAGCCGACTCACCCGGGAGGATGGGATCTTTGGGCCACTTGGGCACGGTGCAACCACAGCTACCCTTGGCGTTGCTGATGATGAGGGGTTCGGTGCCCGTATTGGTGAATTTGAATACGCGCAGCGGGTCGGAGCCCTGTTCGATTTCACCGTAGTCGATTTCGGTGGTTTCGAAGGTCATGACGGGCCCCTTGGCCTGCGTGCCGGTTTGTTGTTGTTGGGCCTGGAGCGTCCAGGTCGTGAGTGCAAAAAGGGCAAGAATTGCGAGGATCTGCTTCATGTTTTCAAATTTTTTTAGTTCAATGAGAAAAGCGGGACAAATTTAGTTCCTGAATTTCGGGATGGTCTCCTCAAAGAACACATTGGCGGTTAATGAGTTGTTAACCGGTCTTTCAAGCGGAAAATCGGAGCGTGATGGCGTGAGACGCCACGCGTGACACCTTGGGCCGGCCTGAAACTATTCTATATAAAGTGTGTGCGCAGGCATGGCGAAGGTGAACCGGTCTTTCTGGATTTTCTGGGTATTTTTGCGCCGGTTCAATGGACCAATCTCATCCAGAATTCAGCTTTCTGCGCTCCGGCACGTCAGTGCTACACACCTCACAGCGGGGCAGTGGCCCCTGTTCAAACAGCTCTTTGAAGCCCTAACCAATTCAACTGCAGCACTATGCTCGAATCACCAATCACTGACCTGCTCACACCATCGGGAACCACCGTAGAGGACTCCTACAAAAAGGAAGTACTCAAGGATTTCTGGATCTGTTGTGTGAGTCGGGAAGCCAGCATCCTAGGCCGAAGGGAGGTGCTCACCGGCAAAGCCAAATTTGGCATCCTTGGAGATGGAAAGGAGGTGCCTCAAGTCGCTATGGCAAGAGCCTTTAAAAAGGGAGACTGGCGCGCTGGATACTACCGCGACCAAACGCTCATGTTCGCCCTTGGCCTGGCAAGTGTGGAAGATTTTTTCGCCCAGCTTTACGCCGATGCCGAAAACGACCCCTGGTCGGGGGGCAGGCAAATGAACAGCCACTTTGCCTCCAGGCTGATCGATGAGCAGGGTGAGTGGATCGATCAGCTTGAACACTTCAACATTTCCGCCGACATTTCGAGCACCGGGGCCCAGATGGCACGTGCCCTCGGTTTGGCCTTTGCCTCGAAGAAGTACAGGGAACTGCCGCATTTGGCCGAAGGATCTCTTTTTTCCAAAAACGGCAACGAAGTCTGCTTCTGTACCATAGGCGACGCAAGCACCAGCGAGGGCATTTTCTGGGAAAGCATGAATGCCGCCTGTGTGTTGCAAGTCCCTCTGGTCGTCTCGGTTTGGGATGATGGCTATGGCATCTCGGTGCCCAAGGATTACCAAACGGCCAAGGGCAGCATCTCCGATGCCCTGGCAGGCATGGCCTACGAGCCCGGGCGCAATGGCATGGAAATCCACAAGGTCAAATGCTGGAACTATCCGGCCTTGTGCGACCTGTATCAGCAGGTGGCGGAAGTGGCCCGCAAATACCACCGCCCCGTTCTCGTGCACGTCGAAGACTGCACCCAACCGCAAGGACACTCCACATCGGGCTCCCACGAGCGGTACAAATCCCCCGAACGACTACAGTGGGAACAAGACAACGACTGCATCCGCATCATGGGCAACTGGATGGTGGAATCGGGCATCGCCACCCGGGAAGAAGTCGAAGACATGCAGGCCCGAGCAAAAGTGTATGTGCGCGAATGCCGAGACAGGGCATGGGCTCGATACATCAACCCCGTCAAAGAAGAAAAAAAGAAACTGGTGGCCATTTACACCCGTGCGCTCGAGCACGCCGAGGACAAGGCTGCCGTGCAAGACCTGTTCGAAGAACTGCAAAACAAACCCGCTCCACAACTCTACTGCGACGTGGTTAGCAATGCCCGCCGGCTTCACTTCCAGCTGCGCAAGGAGAGCAACCCGGCCATGGATGAGTTGGAAGACTTCCTGACGAGGGCATCGGCCACGGCACACAAGCGGTACCACACCCACCTGTACAGCTCCAGCAAATACTCAGCGCTCCATGTGCCTGTCATTCCTCCGGTCTATTCGGAAAACTCGCCAATGAAAAACGGCTACGAGGTGCTAAATGCCTTTTTCGACAAGGCCTTCGAAAAACACCCCAACCTCGTCGCCTTTGGCGAAGACGTAGGCAAAATAGGCGGGGTGAACCAGGCATTCATGGGCATGCAGCTCAAGTACGGTGAGGAGCGGGTTTTCGATACTGGAATTCGGGAATGGAGCATCGTAGGTCAGGCCATCGGCTTGGCCATGAGAGGTTTCAGACCCATCGCCGAAATCCAATACCTCGACTACCTGATTTACGGTCTGGAACCACTCACCGACGACCTTGCCACCCTGCGCTACCGGAGTAACAACCTACAACAAGCCCCCGCCATCATCCGCACCCGCGGCCACCGACTCGAAGGAATCTGGCACTCGGGATCGCCCATTCAAATGTTGCTTGGATCCTTGCGAGGCATGTACTTGCTCGTGCCGCGCAACTTCGTCCAGGCCGCCGGGATGTACAACACCATGCTCCATTCCGACGACCCGGCCCTCATCATCGAATGCCTGAACGGCTATCGACTCAAAGAGCGCCTTCCGGACAACATTGGTGAATACACCGTGCCGCTGGGCGTTCCAGAGGTATTGGTGGAAGGCACCGACGTCACCCTGGTCACCTACGGCTCATGTGTGCGCGTGGCCCAAGAAGGTGTGGCATTGCTTCAAAAACACGGCATCTCGGTGGAGCTCATCGATGTGCAAACACTTTTGCCATTTGACCTCGAACAGCGCATCATCGCCTCCTTGCAGAAAACCAATCGGATCGTTTTCATGGATGAAGACGTGCCCGGTGGCGCCACTTCCTACATGATGCGCGAGGTGCTCGAAGTACAAGGTGGCTATGAATACCTCGATTCTCCTCCAGTCACCCTCACTGCCAGGCCGCATCGTCCACCGTATGGATCTGACGGAGACTATTTCACCAAACCCAATGCAGAAGATGTCTTCGAGGTGGTGTACCAACTCATGAAAGAGGTCGATCCACGGCGGTTTAGATAATGAAAGGCCCTACCGACCCATTGGGTGAGCAATTTGGTTTGGCCCGCACTGGCGGCATGTGGGCGAGCCAGGATCATTCGTGGTTGAAATGATCGACCGAGTGTCTCTTGGAGCCATCGTTGTCGCTCAATTTTTGCCCTGCTGGCAACTTAATGCCGACCAGGCAGTTTAAACACCACAATTACCCACTTTCATGAATGTCAGGTACAGAACCGCCCAAAGTCTGAGTCAGCAGCCGCTTGCCCTGCCAGTGCCGGGTTTCCAGGTACAGCTTTTCGAATCGATGGAAGCTGCGCATGCGCTGTGGTCGAGGATAGAGCCACCTGATGAATTTCTCAAGAGTCGGTACTTGGGTTTGCTCGAGCGCCATCCGCCGAGGGGTATGAGATTTACCTATGCCGTCTTTTTTCATGGTGAAGATCCAGTGGGCGTTGCCTATTTCCAGATTTCACATTTTCGGCCCGACAGAAGCATCCGGCAGGACGACTCTGAAGACCGCTACCCTTGTATCATTCGAGCCATGGGGCGCTATTTGAAGCAATTCGTGGCGAGCCAGTTCGACCACAACCTGCTGGTGTGCGGCAACCTGCTCCTCACCGGCGAACACGGGTTCTGGTTCGATAGCAGTCGGGTGGACACGCAGACGGGGTTTCGCCTCCTGCTCGAAGCCGTTCAGCACGTCCACAGCCAATGGGAGCGACTGGGCCTGTTCATCGACGGCATTTTCATCAAAGACATAGAGCCTCGCCATTTGCCCAAAACGTCCGTTTTCATCGAACACAAGTTTAGAAAGTTCACTTTCCATCCCAACATGGTGCTCTTCCTGGACCCGACTTGGGAAACTTTCGACGACTACCTCGCTGCGCTGCAATCGAAATACAGGGTACGAGCCCGGAGGGCTTTCAAGGCCGCCGCCAGCTTGGAGGTCAAAGCGCTCGACCTCGATTTCGTCAGACGGCATTCCGACAAGCTCTTTCAGCTTTACCTGGCCGTCATGGACAATGCCAGTTTCAACATGGTCGTCCTCCATGAGCGGTATCTGGTCGCCATGAAAGAGACCTACGGAGAAGACTTCCAAGTGACGGGATATTTCGAAGGAGGTGAGCTGGTTGGTTTTTGTACCACATTGCTCAATGGCGAGGAGTTGGAGGCGCATTTCCTCGGCTTTGACGAAACTGTCAACCGACAGCACCAGCTCTACCTGAACATGCTTTACCACATGATCGAACAAGCCATCTCCAAGCGTTGCAAGCGCCTGGTATATGCCCGTACCGCCATGGAAATCAAGAGTTCCGTCGGAGCAGTTCCCATCGACATGCTTTGTTTCATCAAAGCCACGCACCCTGTTACGAACAAGATTCTACCGCACCTCATCAAATATCTCCAACCGCCAGATGACTGGGTGCAGCGCCATCCTTTCCGCGACCAACAAAGCTGAGCCGTGAAACCGACCCCAAGTACACCCGAGTGACCAAGGTCTTTGTACCTGTATTTGGGTTGAGGAAGCTCGCCGGGGCAGATTGCAGCGGAAGAGTACTTTTGCCGGCGTCGAATGGCCGGCTCCCGGACGTGTGCCCCTTGCCAACGACATTCCTGTGTCCAAAGAAAATAGTCGCTTTGGCCACATGACGTGTGTGCTGACTCCTCGGTGGCAGGGCCTGTTGGCAAATGCCGGTGCAAGTGAGCAGGCAGCCTGCTCGAGGGGGCGAGGGGTATCGGCATCCTGTGAACTTTTTACAGTGCTCCCGATTCACCGATTTTGCGGACGAGAACCCGGATGAAACGACCGGGCAACCTTCATTTGCCGCCAAAACCTCGAGTAAGCATGAAAGCCAGCTTTCAGCGCCTGTGGAAATTTTTGAAACAAACCTTTTCTCTTGCCAAGGACCAGGAGAGAGAATCCGCCATCGTCCGCGAGATAGAGCACTCGGTGGAGTTTCGAGGTGTCAACGTGTGGGTATTGATTTTCGCCATCATGGTGGCTTCCGTCGGGCTCAACGTCAATAGCACGCCGGTGGTCATTGGGGCCATGCTCATTTCGCCGCTCATGGGGCCCATCCTGGGCATCGGGTTGGCACTCGGCACGGTGGACAGCAAGCTGCTGCGCAAAAGCGCCAAGAACTTTGGCATCATGGTAGCCGTGTCGGTGCTCACATCGGCGCTTTACTTCCTCATCAGTCCACTGAGGGCTGAGAACTCGGAATTGCTGGGACGCACCTCCCCCACCATCTGGGATGTGCTCATCGGCTTTTTCGGCGGCCTGGCAGGTATCGTGGCCACGGCAAGCAAGGAAAAGGGAAATGTCATCCCCGGAGTAGCCATTGCCACAGCACTCATGCCACCGCTGTGTACGGCCGGTTTCGGGCTTGCTATCGGCAACGCACGTTATTTCTGGGGTGCGTTTTATCTGTTCACCATCAATAGCACTTTTATTTGCCTTGCCACTTTACTGGTGGTACGGGCACTGCGTTTCAGGGAGAAGGAGTACGTCTCCGAAGAGGTGAGAAGGCGCATGCGCATTGCCATAGGGTCGGTGGTGGTTTTATTGGTACTGCCAAGCATTTACATCGCCCGCAACCTCGTGCGAGACACCCTTTTCGAACAACGCGTGGAGCGATTCGTAGAAACGGCTTTCCAATTTCCAGAAGCCGAGGTGCTCAAGTACGATTTCAAGGCAAGGCCCGAACCTTTCATAGAAGTGACCCTGCTCGGCTCCGCCATCGATTCGGCGACCATTGCCTCTTTGGAAAAGCGGCTGCCGGAATTCAATCTCCAGGGAACCCGCCTCCACATCAAACAAGGAACTTCGCACGTCGATTTCATGCAGCTCAAGGACAAATTGCTGGAGGAGTTGCTGATGCGGCAGCAGGATTCCCTGCGCACCCGCGACGAACTCATCCGCCGGCTCCAGCAAGACCTCCTTGGCAACAGGTTGCCATTGGTGCCCGCCGAGCAGATTGCCCGCGAGGCAGCCGCTGTGGACTCCGGCGTGCAATCGATTGCAATTGGCAAAGTACCCTTGTGCGACACCGAGGGACACTGTACCGATACCATCGTCCTGGCGCACGTGCGCTACCTGCGCAAACCGGCGGCGGAAGACCAGACGCGGCTGCGAAGGTGGCTCACCCTACGCTTGCAAGCCGACTCAGTGCTGATGGCTGTCGATTGGCAATAAAGATGGGAGCCCATTGCCAAAGCCTTATTGCACTCCGACCTCACCCTCACTCGACCGATTGCTGAGTGCCATGAAAAAAGTAACTTCAGTGTGAAAAAATAAGGAACCTCACTTCTGACAGCACTCCAAGTGATTCACTACTGACAGCACTCGTAGTGATTCACTACTGACAGCACTCGAAGTGCTGTCAGTAGTAATCGGACCCAGGGCGCTCATTGCCCTGACGTTCAGACAGTATCCCTCCCTGACGTCCTTTTGTCGGGTGTTCGGCATCGTTCCTGATGGCAGGTCATCTACATTTGCGCCAAATGGTATGTCGAACATGAAAAAGATGCTCCCTGCAAGCCTGGCGCTTGCCACCCTCGTTTTTTTCCAAATCATTGCCCATCCCCTGTATGCCAGCCAGCTGCCCTTCGGCTTCGCTGAAGCGCGCCTGGCCCATGGCCTCGACGCCACCTCCATGGCGCTGGCACCCGACGGCCGCCTGTTCGTGCTCGAAAAATTCGGACAGGTGCGGATCATCGACAGCACGGGCCACCTGCTGCCTGTGCCGTTTCTCTACATCCCGGTTGACAACTTCAACGAACGAGGCCTGCTCGGCATCGCTCTGCCGCCAGATTTCGAACAGCATCCTTGGGTCTATCTCTACTATACCGTGCCGGGCGCAAACCACAACCGCGTCAGCCGTTTTCGGGCCGTGGGAAACATTGCCGATCCCCTCAGTGAAGAAATCCTGCTCGACCTCGACACCCTCGCCGGCCCTCACCACAATGCCGGCGCCATGCTCTTCGGCCACGACGGCATGCTGTACATAGCCACAGGCGATGGCACCCACGCCCCCAACTCCCAGCGCTTCGACAACCTGCTGGGAAAAATCCTGCGCATCCGACCCGATGGCTCCATACCTGAAGACAATCCTTTCTTCGACCAGCTCGAGGGAAAACTGCGCGCCATCTATGCCCTTGGATTTCGCAATCCCTTTTCGATGACCATAGACCCCTCCACTGGCCGCATTTTCTGTGGCGACGTAGGAGGAACCGACTGGGAAGAAATCAACGAGGTCTTGCCCGGCCGCAACTACGGCTGGCCCATCATCGAAGGTTTTCGCCAGGATGAAAATCCGCCCGACAACTACCAGGACCCCATTCATGCCTACTCACATTCCGAAGGCTGCGCCATCGTCGGCGGGGCGTTCTATTCCCCCGTACAACAGCTCTTCCCGCCGGAATACACTGGCAAGTATTTTTTCTCCGATTACTGTTCCGGGAAAATCTATACCCTCGACCCAGGCACCGCCGAAGTGAACACCTTTGCCACGCAGGTCAACCGGGCCATCCACCTGCTCACCGCCCCCGACGGTTCGATGTACTACATCGCCCGCAATGGCATCCCCGGCGGCTCCCCCGATGCCAACACCGCCACCACTGATGGCGAAGTGTGGAAAATCGTGTACACCGGCAATGGCAAACCCTTCATCTCGGTGCAGCCTACCTCCAAGCTCGTAACGGTTGGCGAAGACGTCCGCTTCGAGGTGGTTCCCTCCGGTACGCCTCCCTTTCAATACCAATGGCAACGCAACGAAGTGGACATCCCCGGTGCCACCACACGCATCCTGGAGCTCTTCGACGTCACGCTCGCCGACAGTGCCAGCTTGTTCCGCTGCATCGTCAGCAATGCCGAAGGCAGCGACACCTCCCAGGCGGCCATGCTTCGCGTCACCGCCTCCCAGCGGCCGCAGCCGCTCATCCTCAGTCCAATCGACGGCAGTCGCTACGCAGCTGGCGATACCATCTTCTTCGAAGGCATGGCTACCGATGCCGAGGAGGGCACCATACCTCCGCACCGCCTGTTCTGGCGCATCGATTTTCACCACGACGACCACACACACCCCGCCCTCAGCCCCACGCCCGGCATCCTCAATGGCTCTTTCGTCGTGCCGCGGGTGGATGAAACGGATCCCGACACTTGGTACCGGATCTACCTGACTGCCACCGACAGCAGTGGCCTTGCCTCCACCACCACGGCCGAGGTCTTCCCCTACAAGGCACACTTCACCCTGCAAAGCCAGCCAGTGCCCGCGGTCTTTTACCTCGAAGGAAATCCGATGCAGGCACCTGCCGTCATCGAAAGTGTCGTGGGCCAATGGCGCGACATCCACGCCAGTCGGCATTTCTACACACCCGACAGCATTTACGTGTTTGAAAAATTTACCAACGGCAGCACCCAATACCACTTCACCTACGAGGTGCCCATGCACGACACCACCTTCACCGCCGTGTACTCCGCCCTGCCAGTGGACAAAGGGAAAGGCCTCCTCGGACAGTACTTCCTCAAAGGGCAGAGCTGGTTCGAATTCGAAGGTGCTCCCGTGCTCGTCCGAATCGATACCATCATCGATTTCGATTGGAGCGGTTCCGATCCAGTGCCCGGCGTGGTACCCCACGATGATTACCTCGTACGTTGGGAAGGATACCTCAAGCCTTTGTTTACGGGGTGGCACCAGATTCACATCACCACCGACGACGGTGCCCGCTTCTGGCTCGACCACAAACTCCTGCTCGACAAATGGTGGCTGCAGGCTCCCACCGAACACACCCTCGAGGTCTTCCTGGAAAAAGAGCGTTTTTATCCCATGCGACTCGAATATTTCCAGCGGAATGGCCAGGCCGTCATCAAATTCAAATGGTCAAACGATTTCATCGAAAAGAGCCCGGTGCCCAAATCCCAACTCTACCCCGCCCTTCCCGCCTCCGCCAAAGAGGAGGGCTTCGGGGCACGCCTCTTCCCCAACCCCAGCTCAGCGGGCCTTTCCTTGTTCACCCATTTCGAAAGCAGCTACCTGTTGAATTGGCGCATCATCGACGCTACGGGCAAGACGGCCGCCCAGGACACTACACCGGTATTTGCTGGCCCCAATTTTCAGAGTTTGCCTGCCGATTTGCTCGCCCCTGGCTGGTACGTCCTGGTACTGGAAGCCGGTGGTGTCCGCAAGTCCATACCCTTCATCCGCCTGCCCTGACCTCAGCAAACCGGTCCAGGCTCCGGAGCACCGCGGTTCCAACCAATTGACTCCCAAAAACCCTGGAAAACAAAGTGATTTTAGCACCCCCTCGGCTCCGTCCGGCTCCGCAAGCTCCACTGGTCAGGACTGACAGGTCTAATTCGGAACGAGCCCCTCCAAACCCGCACTGAGAACCACGTTGGTTTCTGACAGCATTTGGAGTGCTTTCACGAGGAGGCTTGGTCTGAGCATAATCCCTGCCTGTTTGTCGACAGACAGGCGGGGCGGCAGACAGGTAATCCCCCATAATCCTTCTTTCCCCAGTCCAAATAAACTACTTACACTGGACACAAAAATTAGATTTGCGCACGGCAGCAGACGCCCTTTCCGAATCGAATTCCATCACAACACCTCACCCATGCCCACCCGCCGCTCTTTTCTCAAGCACGTACCTGTGTTGGCAGCCCTGCTCGGTTGGCCCGTTGAACGAATCAGCCGTATCGACACCGATGAACTCCTCGCCCGCATCGCCGAGGGCGGCCCCCATCCGCGCGACCCCGTCATAGGCCTGCGTACCGACCCCATCCCTCGCGTGCGCACAGCCGTCATAGGCGTCGGCAATAGGGGTTTCGAACACGCCCGCCTCGTACAGGCCCTCTCGCCCGACAAGGCCGAGCTGGTCGCCATTTGCGACGTGCAGGAGAAAAAAGTGAGCGAATGCGCCGACTACCTCGCAAGCCAGGGTAACACCAAAGTAGCCCGCTACACCGGATCTGCCGAGAGCTGGAAAGAACTCTGCCAACGCGACGACATCGACCTCGTCATCATCGCCACCCCTTGGGAAGACCACGTACCCATGGCCGTGTACGCAATGGAACAGGGCCGGCACGTGGCCATCGAAGTACCCGCCGCCTATACGCTCGACGGTTGTTGGCAGCTGGTGCACACCGCCGAAGCCACGCGCCGCCATTGCATCATGCTCGAAAACGTATGCTACGGCGAAGAGGAACTTTGGCTGCTCAACATGGTGGCAAATGGCGTCTTTGGCACCTTGACCTATGCCGAATGCGCCTACATCCACGACTTGCGGGAATTGCTATTCAGCAAAACCTACTATTACAACATGTGGCGCATACGCCACCACGAGGTGCGCGATGGCAACCTCTACCCCACCCACGGCCTCGGCCCCGTGGCACAATACATGGGCATCGACCGGGGCGACAGGTTCGACTTCCTCGTTTCGATGAGCTCGCTACAGGCAGGCCTGGCCGAGCACGCCGTCACCGTGGAGCCAGACAATGAGTTCTTCGGCAAAACGGACTTCGCCCACGGCGACATGAACAACACCCTCATCAAAACTGCTCTCGGACGGAGCATCCTGGTGCAACACGACGTGGTCACGGCCCGACCCTACAGCCGGATCAACATGCTCGCTGGCACAAAGGCCTTCCACACCGGTTATCCCAGCCGGCTTTCCGTCAAAGGACAGGGACACGGCTTCCTGCCCAAAGAGGTCTATGAAGAATACCGCCAGCGATTCGGCCATCCCCTGTGGGCCAGGCTGCAGGAGCTGGCCAAGAAGCACGGCGGCCATGGCGGCATGGACTTCGTCATGCTGTGGCGCCTTATGGATTGCCTCAACCGCGGCCTGCCCCTCGACATGGACGTGTACGACGCCGCTGCCTGGTCGGTGGTGACGCCCTTGTCGGAGGTGTCGGTGCAGCTCGGCAGCGTGCCGGTGCGCTTCCCTGACTTTACTGCCGGTCACTGGCAAGAACCTCGCACACTGGGCGTGCTCCTGGAGCGATGAGCACGGCTCTTGCCAACCCGTGCCAGGCACAAGCACGCTGACAACCAAGATCGAGGATGGCCCCTGCCAGAGTACGTACCCATACCGAAGCAAGCACCGGGGGGAAGTCAAGGCGATGATTGGCTGAGAATGGCTCGACTTCGTTTTTTTCCTGAAATACCCGACCCCATTCAAACCTGTACATAAACCTCTTTTTTCTTCCAAAAGCCCATTTTCATGAACACGGATTTCGAAGGGAAAAACGTCCTGGTAACAGGAGGCAGCAGGGGAATCGGTGCGGCGGTAGCCACGCAGCTTGCGCAACGGGGCGCCCGCCTCTGCATCACCTTCCACGCCGACAAGGAGGCTGCCCGGCGGGTGGTGGCAGCGCTGCCGGGCAGCGGTCATTTCGCAGCCCGGGCCGACTTGTCGAAGCCGGCTGCCGTGGAAAAGCTGATGGGAAAAGTGCTGGAGGAGTTTGGCCGCTTGCACGTGGTGGTCAACAACGCTGGCATTTTCAAAAAACACCCCATCGCAAACCTCAACTACGAAGAGTGGCAGCTGATTTGGAACGACACCATCGGGCTGAATTTACTCGGCGCGGCCAATGTGTGCTATTTCGCGGCCCGTCACATGATGGAACACGGTGGCGGCCGCATCGTCAACATCTCCTCCCGCGGGGCCTATCGCGGCGAACCCGAACACACCGCCTACGGCGCCAGCAAGGCGGGCCTGAACGCCCTGACCCAGTCGCTCGCCCAGGAACTGGCCCCTTGGCACATCGTCGTGACGGGTGTGGCGCCGGGCTTCGTCGAAACGGACATGACTCGAGCGTTGTTGGAGGGTCGTGCGGGCGACGCCATCCGAGCCCAGAGCCCCATGAATCGGGCCGCCACACCCGAGGAGATTGCCGAGGTGGTGGCGTTCCTGGCCTCCGACGCCTGTCCTTACATCACAGGTGCCATAGTGGATGTGAACGGGGCATCTTACCTGCGATGATACCCTATGGATTTTTGAAAATGCGCAGCTTGCGACCATCGAGCCTGACGGTGCGCACCTCGCTCAGGATGCTTTCGCTACCCTGCCTGTTGAGGGTGGCAGCAGCGTAGGTGTAATACTTGCCCTGCTCGACGTTTTCGTCCCTCAGGGTGACCTTTTGCTCACCCCTGATCGGAATAATGCGCAGGATGTTTTCTGGATTGTTGAAATCGCCAGGAAGCCTGTCCTCGAAGCGATATACGACGAGCTGCCTGACAGCTCCCTCTTCATTGTCGATGTGGATGTCGAATTCGACGGCGCCTCGCTTGTGCTTGGGCTTGCCGAGGCGGGGAATGGGCGGGAGGTCGAGGCCCATCCAAGTCATTTCCGGTGGCAGGGCCGGCGTTCGGTAGTAATTATTGCGCAGCGAATCGAGCAAGCCCAACGGATTGGCCAACACCGAGCGCATGCTGTAGAAGATGCCGCCCCCTACACCGGGCAAGGAGCGGTTCAAGCGAATCTGCGCAGGTATTTCGACGGGAGATTGCCAGGCCGGTTCGGGGTTGGTGGCCACCTTGTAGGCAGCCATACCCGGATATACCCAGCGGTCGTTGCGGTGGGCGTGCCACCACCCGAGCAAGGTCTTGTAGTCGGCCGGTGCATAGCCAATCTGCCAGTAAAGTTGGGGAGCCACATAGTCCACCCAGCCTTTTTCGAGCCAGTGGAGCACGTCGGCGTAGAGGTCGTCGTAAGCCGTGATGGCCGAGCGGGTATTGGACCCTCTGAGTGGGTCGTTCACCTGGTTGCGCCACACCCCAAAGGGTGCCACGCCGAACTTCACCTGCGGAGCCACCCTGCGCAACATGGCCGATACCTGGGCGATGAGCTTGTCCACGTTGCTTCGTCGCCATTCCTCGATGGTCGCATAGCCAAAGCCATACTTTCTGAAAGTGGCCTCGTCGGGAAATACTTCGCCGGCTGCCGGATATGGATAGAAATAATCGTCGAAGTGGATGGCATCCACATCGTAGTTCATCACCAGCTCCACCACCACCTCGGTGACGTAATTGCGCACTTCGGGTATGCCCGGGTCCAAATAGAGGCGGCCGCCGTATCGCACCCCCCATTCGGGATGTTGCCGCAAGGGGTGTGCGGGGCTCAAAAGTGCCAGGGAGGTGTCCATGGAAGCCCTATACGGATTGAACCAGGCGTGGAACTCCATGCCATGACTGTGTGCCACCTCGATGAGCATTTCGAGCGGGTCGAATGCTACGGCTTCGAAGCCCTGACCTTGCGTTCCAGTGAGGTACTTGCTCCAGGGTGCCAAATGGGATGCGTAAAAGGCATCACAAGCAGGCCGCACTTGGAACATCACTGCATTGAATCCCGCATCGGCCAGGCGGCTGACCCGGTCTTCCCACTCGTTTCGCAGTTCTGCAGCCGACAACCCGGGCCTGGATGGAAAATCGATGTTTAGCACGGTGGCCACCCATACTCCACGCAGTTCGCGTTTGGGATTGGTCGATTGAGCCTGCAGATCCGACCCGATGAGTAGGAAAACGGACACGGTGAGAAATATTGGCAAATGCCTCCAGCACAGGAACGCTCTGTTCATGTATGCGGTCTTTTAGTTGATGTCGGCAGAAGTCGAGGCGGGCTAAAGGTATCAATTGTATGCCGGGTTTTTCGTCAATCGGCTGGCTTTCCCCTGGCATACCGAGCAACCATGCCACGCAAGACGAGCGTTTCAATCGACATTGCGCCAGTCAACCGAATTCAGATAAATGATGACGATGCCCCCCACGGCCATGACCACCTTGATCAGAAAGGCTGTCAGCCTACCCATCCGATCGAGCCAGGCCAAAAAAGTAAAATCCACGCCCACCATGTTCAGAATGATGGACAGGGCGCCGAGAAAAAACAGGCCAAAGCCTACCAGCAACCATAGTGCTTTTTTCATGTTCCAAATGCAGTTTTATCGTGGCGAAGGTAAGACGCTTCAAGCGCTGCACAACGAATGCCTCTTCCACCTTGGCAGGGCACTGCAAAAACTGTCCTCAGCGACCTGCTGGTTTGAAAAGGGATGATAGGCAATCTCACGTCTGTCTGCCGGCAAACCGGTAATCAGGCACCAAAAAACAGTTTGTCGCTGCGCCTTCAGCGGGATTGGTAACTGCCCATTTCCTACTGTCAGTATTATATAGCTCCGGTGATTCAGGCTGAATACATTTCAGGGCGGCCAGACTCTCTTGGGTTTCTCCCTGTCCGTCGACAGACAAGAAATCCTCGCATCCTCAAATCCTCACATCCTCACATCCTCAAATCCTCGCATCCTCGCATCCTCACATCCTCACATCCTCACATCCTCACATCCTCAAATCCTCGCATCCTCACATCCTCACATCCTCACATCCTCAAATCCTCACATCCTCACATCCTCACATCCTCATATCCTCACATCCTCACATCCTCCTTGCCTGCCTGTCCGGCGGCCAGACGGGTCGGCAGACAGGACATCCTCCCTGCGTGATATTCATCTACATTCCCCGGCGCAATAACACCCATTTCAATAGAAAAGGACTTTTTGCAGTGCGCTCAGCTCATTGGAAGCTCATCAGGTTTTCGGGGAGGGAATTCCACGAGGCACCAGGTAGCGTTTGCGGTCGTAGGAGTCAATTGTGGCTGAAGAGAACCGCAGTCATTTCTTGGGGCCGATAGCATCGCTTGGACACATTGCTACCTTTATGCCGCCAAATCAAAACCAAGCACATCCATGGTCAAACTCGTGGAATGCCCTCGCGATGCAATGCAGGGATTGAAAACATTCATCGAAACGGAGCGGAAAGCGGCCTATATCAACCAGCTTCTCAAGGTAGGCTTCGACACGATCGACTTCGGCAGTTTCGTGTCGCCAAAAGCCATACCCCAGATGCGCGACACCGCCGAGGTGCTGAGGCGGCTCGACCTCAGCCAAAGCCGCTCGAAGCTGCTGGCCATCGTGGCCAACGTACGTGGAGCCAATGATGCCCTTGCTTTCGACGAAATAGACTACCTGGGCTATCCCTTTTCGGTTTCGGAAACTTTCCAGATTCGCAACACCAACGCCACCATTGCCGAGTCGCTCGACCGAGTCAAGGAAATTCAAAACCTCTGCATGCAAAGAGGCAAACAGTTGGTCATTTACATTAGCATGGCATTTGGAAACCCCTATGGCGACCCATGGAACGCCGAAGAAGTGATCAAGTGGGTGGATCAATTGACTGCCCTGGGTGTACGCATCATCCAATTGAGCGACACCATCGGCGTTTCGAAGCCTGCCAGCATCACCTATCTGTTTTCTTATCTGCTGCCTCACTATGCGGGCAGCGAGGTTGAAATTGGTGCCCATCTCCACACCCAACCCCACAACTGGCGCGAAAAAGTAGAGGCCGCCTATATGAGCGGATGCCGGCGTTTCGATGGAGCCATCCGCGGCTACGGCGGCTGCCCGATGGCCAAAGACGAACTCACCGGCAACATGCCCACCGAATTGATGGCCTGGTATTTCAAAGAAATAGGTGTAGATACTGGACTCGACGAGGAGGCATTTCAAAAAGCGATCGAAATGGCAGGCGAGATTTTCCCCTCCTGAACCATTTCAAAAGTTCGGTGAATGAGGTGGGATGGACAGGGTGAGGATATACACTTGCTTGTATGATGAACCGTAATAAGCCTGCGCTTCGGGCGAGCCGCCTGCTCACCCGTTCTTTTCCAGCCATGAGATCAGGATTTCCTTCAGATTTTGATACAACTCCTGAATTCCGTCCAAAAAGGAAAGGACGTGAGCCTGCCCCTCTGTCGGATGCTAAGGTTTGCGCCTACCCTCACCAGCGTTAGTCCGGTTTCATACCGAGTCAACGCCTCACGCCCCAGTGGAGCCATGCCCTGTTGTCAACTGCTGGGGAAGAAAGAATTGTGGGTCAATTAGTACATTTGGCCAAAACATTCCAGACTATGGCAAGAGTGATCGACACCCTGTTGAGCAAGTATGGCGAAAGCCATCAGAATCGCACCAATAAGCTCATCCATTGGGTCTGTGTGCCCAGCATCATGTTCAGCCTTTTCGGTTTACTATACGCAATACCCTTCCCTGCGGAGCGCAGCTTGCTGACCAACTGGGGTACAGTCGTGTTGGTGCTGGCCCTGTTGTACTACTTGCGGCTTTCGCTGCCCATGTTCTTGGGCTTCGTGCTGATAGGCGGGGCGATGCTGTGGGGTGTGGACACCCTTTATGCAGGGGTGGGAGGTGACGCCGGTCGACTGGCCACCATGTCGTTGCTCATCTTCGTGTTGGCCTGGATCGGGCAGTTCATTGGCCACAAAATCGAGGGCAAGAAGCCGAGTTTTTTCGAAGACCTCCAGTTTCTGCTCATTGGGCCTGCGTGGTTGCTCCACTTCATTTACAGGCGAGTGGGCATTCCCTATTAAGGGTCAATCGGCTGAGGTCATCGGGTCTGGCTGACGTCGGTGTCCCAGTGGTCTGGGCGCCGGACGATGCCGCGCTGATCGATTTGTTCGCCGACGTAATCGCCGTAACACTCGAGGATGTTGAGGAAAAGGTCTTTTCGCTGGTCGATGTATTGGCGTATGGCGGCAAGTACTTCTTCGAGTGATTCACATCGACGGCCATTGCGCAGGTCGATGATCCACTTGCCTTTCAGCGCGGGTTTTTCCTTTTCGATGGGGCGATTGACCCGGGTTTTCGGCATCAAGAATAGGTCGAGGACACTGAAGAGATAGTATCCCCCTTCCAAGTTGTCGCGCACCACCATGCCGGAATAAGGTGCATAGGCCAGGATTTTCCGGGCGGCGAGGTCGTCGATGATGAACGCGCACCTTTCTTCGGAGGCATTGGGAATACCCCAGTTACTGAGGTTGTAGTGTTGACGCTTTTCCTTTGCATCGAAATGGAAGTCATAGGGCAGCCCGAGTGCGGGGTTGGCTTGGATGGTAAAGTCGAGGCGCTTGAAGGAGCTGGAGCCGTCGCTCCAGGTGAGGCCACTTTTTTTTAAGAACTGCTTGATTTCCTGTTCGAGAGAGAGCATGGAGGGTGATTTATCTGGCGCCCTGCCATTCGGCGGGCTGAATTTTTCCGTCGGGCAGCAGGTCGAGGTCCACGGTGCGGCTCGAGGAGGCATCGTAGTCTTCGGAGGAGCCCACGGTCTGACCGGAGACGATGGTGATACTCCAGTCGTCATCGATGCGAGCGAAGGAACGCGTGATGAGGCGCCCATCGGAGAAAGTGCCTGCGATGACAGCCTTGTCGATAAGGGCACCTGTTTTGGTGTAGGTGGCCAGCACGTAGTTGTAGTTCATTACGCCAGCCTTCCAGTACACGATGGCGTGAAAGTCCTTGATACCGGCTATTCGGAAGCAGGCTACGAATTCGGTGAGGTCGTCCACGTTTTCTTCGTAAGGTAGGATGAACTCCCTGATGAGGCGCTCGGGGATGGCGTCGTTTTCCTTGCTCAGTTCGTGGATACTGTCCTCGCTGATGGTTACGGGCAGTTTCACCTCTGGAAACAGGGACAGAAATATGTCGAAATGGGAACGCATGGAATGGCATTTATTTGCGCCATGAAGATATTGGAGAACCACTCATTGCGAGCCTACAACACCTTCGGGGTGGATGCCCGTGCAGCCCACTTCACCGAAGTGGTGGACGTGGAGATGCTGCGGGAAGCACTGGCGGCAAAGATAGCTCCCCTGTTCGTGCTGGGAGGCGGTAGCAACATTTTATTGACCCGCGACCTGCCGGGGTTGGTGATTCACAACGCCATCCGTGGCATCGAGGTGGAAAGGGAGACAGATGCGCACGTGGTGGTGGTCGCAGGGGGCGGTACCAACTGGCACTGGCTCGTAGAGTGGAGCCTCCAAAGAGGACTGGGCGGGCTGGAAAACCTCTCCCTGATTCCCGGCACCGTAGGGGCTGCACCCATTCAAAACATTGGTGCCTACGGCGTGGAGCTCGAGGATGTTTTCGAAAAATTGGAAGCTTACTCGGTCGCCGACGGCGAGAGGGTGTTCTTCGACGCAGAAGCCTGCGCCTTCGGCTACCGCGACAGCTATTTCAAAAGGGAAGGGAAAGGGCGTTTTTTCATCACGCGGGTATGGCTGCGCCTTTCGAAGCAGCCTCGGTTGAACTTGAGCTATGGCAACGTCGCAGAGACCCTTCGAGAAATGGGCATCAGTGAACCCACCATCAGGGACGTCAGCCGGGCCATTATCCAAATACGGCGTTCGAAGCTGCCAGACCCTTCTCAAATAGGCAACGCCGGCAGCTTTTTCAAAAATCCGACCATCAGCGAAGCGCACCACCAGCTGCTGAAGCAAAGCTGGCCTGATTTGCCCGGCTATCCGCTTGACGACTCGCCAGGCATGGTCAAGGTACCAGCGGGTTGGCTCATCGAAAAGGCCGGCTGGAAAGGACGCCGCATTGGGGATGCAGGCTGCCACCGCCAGCAGGCACTCGTCCTGGTCAATTACGGCAAGGCCAGCGGACAGGACATCCTACACCTGGCCCGCCTCATCCAGGAGGATGTGGAGCAAAAATTCGGCATCCGCCTCGAAGAGGAGGTAAATGTGTGGTAAAGCCCGATGTGGCAGCTCGTGCTCCCTATGAAGGCATCCCCTGCACAGGGCGCGAGTTTCAGTTTTTCAGACCGGGGTCTTGTGCGGGGGCGTTGTAGGGCATCTGCTTTTTGGAAAGGATGCGGCGGTAGCGCTCGGGATGCAGGCGGATGTCCTGCAGCAGCAGTTGAAGGTGTTCGACGGTGAGTTGGAGCTCCTTGGCAAAAGCGGGGTCGTGCAGCAGCATGGCCACGGCGCCCTGGCCCCCGTTGATACCGGAGAGGGTTTTCTCGAGGTCGGCGAGGGCTTTTTCTCCCGTGGACAGCATTTGGCGCAATTGGCTGACGGTTTGGCGAGTTTCAGCGGCGAGCTGGTCGATTTCGGCGTTTTGCAAGTCGGTACTCAGGGCGGCGGCGTTGTCGAGGATGGTCTTGATTTGCTCGTTGCTGTTGCGCAAAGTGGTGGTGATGACCTCGATGTTTTGCATGGAGCGATTGACGGAGCCGTTCATGAGGGCGTCGAGGCGGCTGGAGGTGCGGTGCAGGTTGTCGAGAATGCCGCGCACGTCGTTGACGCTCTGCTGGATTTCCTCACTTTGTTTGAGTCGTTGCGAGAGGGTGTCGAGCACTTGTTGCAGGCCCTGGTTGAGGCGTTGCACGTACTGGTTGACTTCTTCGGGGTCGGCCATGGAAGCCAACAGGCTTTTCGTAGTGCCCTGGATGGTGTCGCCATTTTGCAGGCAGTCGTTACCCGAGCAAGTGCCCTTGAATTCCAGCTCCACGGCCGTGCCCCCCATCAGGCTGGTGCTGATGATGTTGGCGGTAGCCGTCTTGGGTATGCGCACTTCCCGGTCCAGCTCCAGGGTAACCCTGATTTTGCTCAGGTCGTTCTTGTCCTGACGGATGTCAGCCACGAGGCCCACTTGCAGGCCATTGAGCAAAACGGGAGTCGAGATGCGCAAGCCGTCCACGCGCTGGTATTCTACGAATACGGTTGTTTTGGGGCTGAGCAAGTTGAATCCTTTGAGGTAGTTGTAGCCCCAGATGGCCAACGCAATGGTGATGAGGGCGAACAGGCCAATTTTTGTCTCCTTTCTCATGGGTTTGTACTTTGAATGGGGGCCTTGGGGTAAATGACCGGCCGGCGGCAAAGGTATGGAAATGAGTTGCAGCAGTCGAGGGATGAACTTTTTTACAGGCCGCCATTTGAGCGCTGTGGTGCCACTCGAGAAGCCAGCGAGCTGGAAATGGATTGGACGCCTACTCGGGCAGGCAGGCTGCCGATGCGTCAGCCGTTGGTGGAGCCTTATTTCAAGGGACTCAGCGTATAGGGATTTACCTTTCGCTGGCCCAGGTAGGCCACGATGAAGGCATCATCGAAGCCGATGGAACGCAGTTGCTTACGCATCCCTTGGGCATCTTCGAGCGAGCTGAAGTTGCGAATCTGGTATTTGTACAGCCCGTCTTCCATGATTACCTCGACGGTATGCCCAATTTGCTGCCATTTTCCCCGGCTGACGTCGAGCGGTTTTGGCGAGGCGGCGAGCTGGACGCAGAAGATGGGTCTTGCAGGCACCTGCTCGACAGGTTCCAGGGCCCGGGAAGTTTCGACGCTGCCTTGCGAGGCCGAAGGGGCCACGGCATGTGCCTCCTCCTGTTTGTCGGGCTTTTTCGATGCCGGTTCTGGTCGTGCGGGAGGAGCCGAAGGGCTTGTCTCATCCGTGGAATCTGTTTGGGGAAGGTCTGGTGTGGGTTTGGCAGTGGGGATTGGTCGGCGTTCCGAGTCGAGGGGTACCGACCTGGGGCCATTGCCTGTATTTATGGGTGTGGGTCTTTCGGCTATGGCGACGGGCTGAGAGGAGGCCAGGGCATTGGCCAACCTTCCCTCGCCGAGCTTGACGGGCGGCCGCAACTGGGCCAAGGGGACACCTTCATATTCGGCTTTGTACTCGTGGAAGGCCATGAGCAGGGCATTGGCCATGGCCATCTGTCCAGCCTCGCTGCGGAGGAATTCCTCTTCGGTGGCATTGCTGAGGTAACCAGTTTCGACCAGGACACTGGGCATGGTGGCGTGCCGCAGCACGAGGAAACCGGCTTGCTTGACTCCCCGGTCTCGGCGCGAGGCCTCGAGGGCGGCGTATTTCTGCACCTTGCTGGCAAAGGAGATGCTCTGCTCGAGGAAGGCATTTTGAAACATGCTGAAAATGATGTGTGCCTCGGGCGAGTTCGGATCGTAGCCGTAGGTTTCCTGATAATTCTCTTCGTAAAGGATGGCGGCGTTTTCTCGCTTGGCTACTTCGAGGTTTTCTTCGCTGACGTGCAACCCCATGACGTAGGTTTCGGTACCATGGATATGTCGCTTGCCGACGATGTAATTGCAATGGATGGAAATGAAGAGGTCGGCCTTGTTGCGCGTGGCTATTTCGGCCCGTTCATGGAGGGGGATGAACACGTCCCTGTCGCGGGTCATGAGGATTTTCAACTCGGGATAGTTCTGGCGGAGGGCTTCGGCGAAGTACCTTCCCACGGCGAGCGTCAGGTGTTTTTCCCGGCTGTGGGCGCCTGAGCAGCCCGGGTCGTGACCACCATGCCCAGGGTCGATGACAACCGTGCGAAGTTGCTGGGGTGCCTTCGGTGGCAATTGGGATTCGATACTTTTGCTCGCCTGTGCTGCAAGGCTCCCTGTGTTTACGTTGGGTAAATGGGGTGTGCTCAGCAGCATCAGCAACGTTGGAATCAAGAGCCTGGCTTTCTTCATAGCAAGCACGAATAGTGTATCAGTAAGACGAGATGGCCAGCCTTTATTGTGCCCGATGGCACATCGATGTGCCGAAAAGTGGCGGATACGCAAGGCCGAACGGATCGATTCGGTTTTTGACGACTGTGGTCGAAGCTGCTTTTTTGCACCAAGAACCAATCCAATCAAAAACTTGGCGGCAAAAGTAAACATTATTGTTTCGCTTGCATTGACGCTGGCCTCGGCCTCTGTGGCCCAGCAGCCCCAACGCCCCCTACCGCCTCGGGCCAACCCGGCGGACACCACGGCCGCGCCAAGCCCCGGTGCCGATACCCTCACTCCACCCCGCACTGGAATCGATTGGTCGAAGGTGAAAATCTCGCCAGACGCCTTGGACGAACAAGTCGAATACCAGGCCAACGACTCCATGCGCTTCAGCCTTTCCCAGAAACGCATCCACCTTTTCCAGCAGGCCCAGGTCAAGTATGAAGACATGAGCATCCAGGCCGACTACATCGCCATCGACTGGGACTCCACGCTCATGCTGGCCGAGGGCCGAAAGAATTTCCAGGGGCAGCTCGTCGGCAAACCCCATTTCGTAAAGGGTACCCAGGATTTCACCGCCTCGCGCATGCGCTTCAACTACCGCACTTACAAAGGCATCATTTACGATGCCATCACCAAACAGGAGGGCATGAACGTGGTGGGCTCCAAAGCCAAGTATATCGGCGCCGGCAAGGATACCACCCGCACCGACGTCATTTACAGCAGCAACGCCATTTTCTCCACTTGCGACCTCGAGCAACCCCACTTCGGCATCCGCAGCCGCAAACAAAAGGTCATCCCCGACAAAGTGGCCGTCGTTGGCCCAAGCAACCTCGAAATTGGCGGTGTACCCACCCCCCTGTGGCTGCCCTTCGCCTTCATACCCCTGAAAATCGGTGCCAAAACCGGCCTGCTTTTTCCCAGCGATTACACCTACAGTGAAGCTTACGGCTTCGGACTCGAAGGCATCGGCTGGTATTTCCCCATCTCCGACCAATGGGATTTGTCGCTGACCACCGACGTGTACATGAAAGGTTCGGTGCGCCTGCACGCCAACTCCAACTACCGCAAACGCTATCGCTACAACGGCAACCTGAGCCTCAGCCTGGCTTACCTGCGCACCGAGGTGGAAGGCGTCGGCAAATTCGAACCCTCTGCCATCCTGCGTTGGTCGCACAACCAGGACCCCCGCGCCCACCCCTATCGCACCTTCGGTGGCAGCATCAACATCCAAACCGGCAACTACCAGCGCCGCAACGAAACCAGTGCCTCCTCGGTGTTGCAAAGCTCCCTCAGTTCCAACATGACCTGGCGCCAGCGTTTCGATGGCCCTTATGACCTCAGCGCCAGCTTTAGCCATTCCCAGAATACAATCAGCCGCGACATCAGCATTTCATTCCCCAACCTTAGCTTCCAAACCCAAACCATTTACCCCTTCAAAAGAAAAAAGCCCACTGGCAAACAGCGCTGGTATGAAACCATCCAGATGCGATACACCGGAGAAGTACGCAACCAGTTCACAGCTACCGACACCACCCTCTTCACCCGCAAAACCCTCGACGACGCCCAATATGGTGTGCGCCACAGCATCAGCACCAGTACCTCCTTCAACATCCTTCGCTACTTCACCGTCTCTCCCAGTGCCAACTACAAAGAGGTTTGGTACTTTAAAACCATCGACAAGACATTCGACCCTACACTACAGATAGACACCACCATCATCTGGAATGAAGACTCCACGGACTTCGTCGTCCAATACGACACGCTTTCCTTCGGGCAGGTAATCGACATGGAGCGTTTCGGCCTCAAACCCTTCAGACAGTACAGCACAGGTATAAACATCAACACCAAAATCTTCGGCACACTGCTGTTCAAAAAAGGCCCCCTCAAAGGTCTGCGACACGTGATGACCCCCTCGGTGGGTTTCAGCTTTTCCCCCGATTACACCAATCCCGACTGGGGCTATTTCAAATCGGTGCGAACCGACCTGCGCTCCGACGAGGAAACGACCTATTCCATCTTCGAAAAAAGCCTCGTCAGCGGATTCGAGCGACCCTCGTTTGCTGGCCGCCAAATGGCCCTATCGTACAGCATAGCCAACCTCTTCGAGGCCAAGTGGCAAGGCCGCCGCGATACCGTCGCCCGAAAAACCCCCCTCTTCCGAAGCATCAGTCTTTCGGGTAGCTACAACTTCGCCGCCGACAGCCTGCAGTGGAGCCCTGTGCGAATCTCCGGCAACACCGGCCTCTTCAATGGCATCAGCGATTTCCGATTTGGCATCACTTTCGACCCCTACGACCGCAACCCCAAAACCGGCGCCCGTATCAACACCCTGTACCTCGACAGCCGCGGCAAATTGCTCCGCCTGAGCGACTGGGACTTCACCCTGAGTACGAACCTCACTGTGGGCCGTGTGCGCGACCTCATCCGTGGTGTCAACACCGACGTGCGCCTGGCCAACACCGACTCGCGCCCAACAGCCAACCCCTACGACGAAGGCATCTTCGACCTGTTCGAGGACTTCTCCATTGCCCACATCTTTGCCGTGCGGCATGGCTTCCAGAGCGGCCGCGATACCACCTTCATCAGCACCCACAGCATCTCGAGCCGAGGCAGCATCCGACTGACGCCAAACTGGCGTATCACCGTGGGCAACTTCGGCTACGACTTCACATCCAAGCGGGTGACCTATCCGGATTTCGGATTTTACCGCGACCTGCACTGCTGGGAAATGGGCTTCAACTGGCAACCCCTTTATGGAACTTACAGCTTTTACCTCCGCGTCAAGCCCGGCAAATTGGACTTCATCAACATCCCTTACCGAAAAGGCATCCAGGACGCCAGTCGTCGCTTCCGATGAGCGCCAAAACCGTCGCCATGATAGCACCTTCACGTCTTTTGCCACACCTGCTGCTTCTCGTCGTACTCGCCCTCCTCGGGGTGTTGCATCTGCCGGCAGCTGCCGCCCAACCCGACACCCTCCCCCCCATCGAGCTTCCTGCGGCCTTGGTGACGGCCCCGGCTCCCAAGCTCCAAACCGCCCGCCTGCGCCAATTCGACAGCACTGAATTGCAGCTACTACAAACCCTGACCCTCACCGAACTGCTTGAAAGCCACACAGCCATTTTCTTGAAAACGTATGCCGCTGGAGGCCTGGCCACGGCTGCCCTGCGAGGTACAGGGGCCGCACACACGGCACTCGTCTGGAACGGCTTCAACCTGAAAAACCCCATGAACGGTGTGGTGGACTTCAGCCTCTTCCCCCTCGCCATGGCCGACGAGGTGCGCCTGCTCTACGGAGGCGCCAGCGAACTCCACGGAAGTGGCGCCATCGGTGGTGCCATCATGCTCGATGACCGACTGCCCGAAGGGCCAGGCCTTCAGGTGCACGCACAGCTCTCTGCCGGCAGTTTCGGCGATTTCCGCCAAGCCCTCGACCTGGGCATCTCTGGAAACAAAAGTGGAAGCAGGCTGAAGGCCTGGCACCACCGGGCTCGCAACGACTTCCCCTACGGCCCTGGGCAGCAGCGTCTGACCAATGCCGCCACCAACGGCACTGGCTTGTCTTGGTACAACTGCCTTCGCACAAGCAGCCGCCAACAGCTCGAATCCTTTGCCTGGTTGCAACAATCCAACCGCCAAATCCCACCATCTGTCACCGAAACCGACTCCAAGGCTCAACAGCTCGACCGCAGCGCACGCTATGCCCTGAGGTGGACGACCACGCACACCCGCAGCACCACCTCGGCCGATGTAGCCTGGTTGCACGATTTCATCCGCTTCTCGAGCCTGGTGGTCGATACCTCGGAGAGTCAGTCCGGTGTGGTGCAAGTCAATTTGCGCCATCGTCGCCAGGCGGGTCGCCACGCATTGTCCTTCGCCTCCCAGTGGGAAAAGCAACAAGCTTCCACCCGGGAAACAGGCCTACGCCATCGTACCAATGGCGCCATCCAGGCGGGTTGGCAGTGGCACTCCCCCACCCGACACCTGTTTGCCGAGGCTTTTCTGCGCCACCAATGGAGCGATGGCAAACCCCAACCCCTCACTGGCAGCCTCGGCACCATCTACCGTGGCAACCAAGCGTGGCAACTCACCGCTCGCCTTTACCGGAGCTTCAACCTGCCCACCTTCAACGACCTTTATTGGCAGGACGCATTCGCACGAGGAAACCCCGACCTCGAGCCCGAACAAGGCTGGGGAGCCGAAGCCGGATTTTCCCTCGGGAATTCAGACCAGTCAACTGGACTGGAAGTCCGCTTTTACGCCATGCGCATCAGTGACTGGATACTCTGGGCACCAATCGGTACCATCTGGCAACCACAGAACAAGCGGCGCGTCCACGCCAGGGGTATCGAGCTGGCCGGCCACTTCCGATGGGCCATGGGCCAGCTGCATTGGAAGCACCGCCTCGAGACTTCTTTTACCCGCTCCACGGTAGCCGCCGTTTACGATGAAAGCCAATCCTCCCAGGTAGGCAAACAGCTCATTTACACACCCCTGGTCAGCGCGGCCCTCGTCAGCCATTGCAGCTGGTCCAAACTGACCCTCGGAGCGATCGTGCGTTGGACAGGACGCCGGTTCACCACCACCGACAACGACCCTGCCTATGCCCTGCCAGGATACCTGCTCGTTCATTTGCAGGTGAGCTCGCGGTTTCGCTTCCTTGGGCAACAGTGGCAAGGGCATGCAACGCTGCGCAATGCCCTGGGCACCGATTATGAGCTCATCGCTGCCCGGCCCATGCCAGGGCGGCACGTGCAGGTGGGATTGCGCTGGTACTTGGCAGGCGAATAAACGGACGATTTCTCTTTGGCGACGAACCAGGCGCCGGCGAGGAAGCTCAGAGCAAATCGAACAGATTGGTCACGCCAGGGGTGCGGTTGACTGTGAAGCCCTCCGCATATTCTGCCCCGATGGGGCGGCCATAGGTGCGCGCCTTGCTTCGCAAAAACTCGATGAATTCGCTGCCAGAGATGGGGGTGGGCGGTTCGTGGCTGTATTCGTTGTCGGTTGGCAAGAAAAACTGAGAGCGGAAAGCCCTGACGATTTCGATCTTTCGGTCCATGTATGGGGTGATGTCCACGCAGAAATCGGGCCTCAGGTTGTAGTCCTGGATGTAGTGATACACCACGCGAGGGCGCCAGGCTTGTTGAAGCTTTCCGTCGCGGGTGGTCTCGAGCTTTCGCAGCCCGCTGTAAAAACAGGCATCGGCGATGATTTTGGCTGCCCGGCCATGATCGGGGTGGCGATCTTGCACGGCATTGGCCAGGACGATCTCGGGCTGGCACCAACGGAGTACCTCCACGATGGCCAGGATGTTTTCCTTGCTCCAGGTGGTGAAGCAATCGGGCAGCCCAAGGTTGAGGCGGAAGCGGGCACCCAACAGCCGAGCAGCCTCTTCGGCCTCCCGCAACCTGAGTTGGGCATTGCCACGTGTGCCCATTTCACCTTGGGTTAGGTCGAGCAGGCCAACCGTTTTGCCCAGGTCTATGTGCCGCAAAAGGGTGCCCACACAGCTCAGCTCGATATCGTCCGGGTGGACGCCTACTGCGAGGATGTCAACTTTCATGAGGGCTTCAGTTTAATGAGTGAAATGTTGGAGTCAAAAGGGTGTACATCGGTTTTGCCCGTCACTCAGCGTCAGTTTTCTCGAGGTTTTTTTGGAAAAAATCCCTGCAAAGCATTCACATGCGAACGAGGATCACCGCCGAGCGGCCATCGAGGTTGAGATAGCCGCCCGAGATGGTTCCCATGCCTTTTTCGTCGATATATCCTCGATAGCAAATCAGTGTCCACTCCCCCTCTGGAATGGCAACCCGCTTGCCGGTCTTGTTGCCGTTGAAGATGACGAGGATGTCTTTCCACGAGTCGCCATTGGGGTGTCCTTCGAGCACAAAGCCGATGATGTCATCAAAAGGAATGTCGAGGAAGCGCAAATGCTGCCTGACCATGTTGGCGTCACCCATGCGGAAGGCCGGATGGTTTTTCCTTAGCTGAATGAGCTTTTGGTGGTATTCGAACAGTTCGCGGTAGCGGTGTTTGTTTTCCCAGTCGATCCAGTTGATTTCATCGGGAGAGTCGAAGGAATTCTCTACCCCCTGTTTGCTGCGCACGAATTCTTCGCCAGCGTGGAGGAATGGTACGCCCTGGGAAGTGAAGACGATGGTTTGGGCGAGCTTGATCATTTTGAGGATTTCTTCCTCGGGTTCACCGGGGCAGGAATTGACCAGTCGATCGTACAAGGTGTGGTTGTCGTGGCAGGAGACGTAGTTGATGCATTGCAATGGCGAAGCCGCCCAGGGATATTTCGAGTAATTGACCTTTTTGTTGTCCACCTGGGGATGCTCCACGGCTCCGACGATGCCAAACTTGACGCTTTCCTCCAACCCGCTTTCGCCCGAGGCGAAACCTTTGGCCTGCGGGGTAAATACGTGCCCTTTGACGCCGTCGCGCAGTTCGTCGCAAAACACGGCGATGCCATCGAGCTTGTATGCATTGGTTTTGACGGCCCGCCGCTGTTCGTCGAGGGGGCTTTCTCCTGCCGTCCAACCTTCTCCATAGATGAAAATGGTAGGATCGATTTTGCGCAATTCCGAAGCGATGAGGTTCATGGTTTCGATGTCGTGGATTCCCATGAGGTCCACTCGGAATCCGTCGATGTGGTACTCCTGCACCCAATATTTCATGGACTCGAGCATGAACTTGCGCATCATGGGGCGTTCGGAGGCGGTTTCGTTTCCGCATCCGGAGGCGTTGGAAAAGCGGCCATGATCGTCGAGGCGGTAATAATAGTAAGGCACCAGGCGGTTGAACACCGAATTACGGGTGTCGAATGTGTGGTTGTAAACCACGTCCATGACGACCCGAATGCCGTTGTCGTGCAGCGCCTTGACCATTTGCTTGAACTCCCGGATGCGCACCCGCCCGTCGAAGGGATTGGTGGAGTAACTTCCTTCGGGCACGTTGTAGTTCTGCGGGTCATAGCCCCAGTTATAGTCGTCGTTGTCGGGGATGGACTCGTCGATGCTTTTGAAATCGAAGACGGGCAGCAGGTGTACGTGGGTGACGCCGAGCTCTACGAGGTGATCCAGGCCAGTAGCTTCCCCCTGGGGCGATCGGGTGCCTTTTTCCGTCAATCCCAGGTATTTGCCCTTGTGCTTGATACCGCTGGCTGGGTGCACGGTAAAGTCACGGATGTGGAGTTCATAGAGCACGATGTCGGCAGGGCTTCGCAAAGGCGGGCGCTTGTCAGTCTCCCAGCCTGGCGGGTTGGTTTTCTTTAAATCGACGACTTGCGCTCGCATTCCGTTGACGCCCACGGCCACGGCGTATGGGTCGGGTGTTTCGTCGCTCCAGAAGGTATCCCGCTTCACCTGAGGAGGCGTGGGCTCTTTTTCGGGCATGCCGGCAACATCGGAACCGGCACCGGCGGTATCGGCCTTCTTTTTTTCGATGACTATGCTGTCCACGAGCACCTGGAAGGTGTAAAACTTGCCTTCGAGATCGCCCCGGATTTTGACCGACCACACCCCGTGACGCCCTTTTTTCATCGGTTTGACGAGAAAGGGTTTGCCGCCCACGCCTTCGTCGTAGAGCAAAATGCGGGCGTCCATGGCTGTGGGCGCCCATATTTTGAAAATGCTTTTCCGCTTAGAGTACGTCAGGCCGAGGTCGGCACCTTCGTACACGGGCAGGGAGTTGAAGTAGTCGTCGGTGAAAACCTGGTCGTTGTAAGCCATTTTGACCTTTTGCGCGCTGAGCGGTGGCATGAGAAAAATCAGACTTAGCGCCAGCACAGTGAATCTCGCAGGTATTGGCAGCATGGATGGGCATTTGTGAAAGCCTCCTCGTCACAGAGGCTGTTGATGGGTAGGACGAAGTCGGAAATGGCAGGGTAGGCTGCCGGATGCGCCTTCGTCGAAACGGCGGTAAAAATAGGAACCGCTTACAGAAATTCCGGTCATGCCGTCCCTCGGAGAACATGGAAGGAAACCTGCCAAACAATATTTTCCACTGAGGTAAAATCTGGCCCTTGCCTTGCCTACCTTTGCGGCCATTTTTCCAAAACCGCCCGAAAGGGCATTCAACACGACAATTTCATTCACTGTATGGATATCAGAAACATCGCCATCATCGCCCACGTGGACCACGGCAAAACGACCCTCGTGGACAAACTGCTCGTGGCCGGCAAACTCTTCGGCGACCACGAAACGCCGGGCGAGCTTATCATGGATCACAACGACTTGGAACGCGAGCGAGGCATTACCATCCTGGCCAAAAACGCCGCCTTTTGGTACAAAGGGATCAAGATCAACGTCATCGACACACCGGGCCACGCCGACTTCGGCGGGGAGGTGGAGCGCGTGCTCAATATGGCCGACGGCGTGCTCCTGCTGGTCGATGCCTTCGAAGGCCCTATGCCACAGACTCGCTTCGTCACCCAAAAAGCCATCGAACTTGGCCTCAAGCCCATCGTGGTCATCAACAAGGTGGACAAGCTGAACTGTACCCCCGACGAGGTACAGGATGCCGTTTTCGACCTCATGTTCAGCTTGGGCGCCTCGGAAGATCAACTCGATTTCCCCACCCTTTTCGGTTCTGCCAAAGAAGGCTGGATGAGCACCGACTGGCGAAAACCCACCTCTGACATCACCCCCTTGCTCGACGCCATCGTCGAACACATTCCTCCCCCCAGACAGCATGAGGGCCCGGCACAAATGCTCATTACCTCACTGGACTACTCGAGCTACATTGGCCGCATCGCCATAGGCCGGGTGCACAGGGGGTCGCTTCGGGTGGGGCAGTCCGTGGCCCTGGTCAAAAAGGACGGCAGCGTCATCCGCCACACCATTCGCGGCCTGTATCAGTTCGAAGGCCTCAGCAAGGTAAAAGCCGACGAGATTGTCACGGGCGATATCTGCGCCATCCAAGGAATCGAGGACTTCGAAATCGGCGACACCCTCGCAGATGCCGAACACCCCGAAGCATTGCCCAGTATCGCCATCGACGAGCCTACCATGAGCATGCTCTTCACCATCAACGATTCTCCGTTCTTCGGCAAGGAAGGCAAGTACGTCACCTCCCGCCACATTCGTGAGCGCCTCCAAAAAGAGCTGGAGAAAAACCTCGCCTTGCGGGTGGAGGAAACCGATAACACCGATGCATGGAGGGTGTACGGCCGCGGCGTGCTGCACTTGTCCATCCTCATCGAAACCATGCGCCGCGAAGGTTACGAACTCCAGATCGGCCAACCACAGGTGATCCTCAAACGCATCGACGGTGTGCTGCACGAACCGGTGGAAGCACTCCACATCGACCTGCCGGAAAACCACGCAGGCACCGCCATCGACCTGGTTACCCGCCGCAAGGGCCTGCTCAAGTCCATGGAGACCAAAAACGGCCGTGCACTGCTGCGTTTCGAAATCCCCTCGCGGGGAATCATCGGCCTGCGCAGCATACTGCTCACCACCACTGGAGGCGAGGCCATCGTAACACACCGCTTCATCGAGTTCCAACCTTACAAAGGGGAATTGCCCGGCCGCCAAAACGGCTCGCTCATAGCCATGGAAACAGGTAAAGCAATCCCCTACTCCATCTTCAACCTGCAGGAACGCGGCAGATTCTTTATCGAACCCAACGAGGACATCTACGAAGGGCAGGTAGTTGGCGAAAACAGCCGACCTGGCGACCTCGTAGTCAACCTTACCAAGACCAAGAAGCTCACCAATATTCGGGCAGCCGGGGCCGACGAGAAAATCAAGCTGACGCCCCCCGTGCGCTTCAGCCTCGAAGAAGCCCTGGAATACATCATGGAAGATGAATACGTGGAAGTGACTCCCAAATCCATCAGGCTGCGCAAGATTTACCTCAAGGAACACGAGCGCAAACGCTTGTCGAAGAAAGTGGCCATGCCGGAGGAATCCTTCTGAGCAGCCATCATCTATCGAAGTGAAAGCGATTGTCAGATTGCCACCTCGAAGTGAAGAGGGGTTGGGCCGAGCACGCTCAACCCTTCTTTCGTATTGTTGGACAGGTGAAACAAGAAACGCCGGGCTTCCTACCGAACGCCCTCCGAGAAGCGCCTGCTTTCCCAGGAGATGCACACGCCAAATGTTTCCTTGACTAAAAGGCCTGAGGTTTTTATTTTTGGCACATCTACCAATCCGGCTTTCCTCGTAGCCCTCCCCTGCTTGTTGGAATGAATTGAATCCCGTTCGAGATCCGAACCCGACCCCGCAACACCAAGCCTGACAGTATTCACTGTAGATCTTTCCCCGCCTGAAACCACGCGCATACGTCGAAAGGCACACACCTGCAACCCATGTGTACTGCATTTTCCCCAAGTATTCAAAATGCATACTTATGGTTAGGTTTTTACTTCTTTTTTCCACTTGTCTTTTCGCATTGACGATTACATCCGTTTGCCAGCCTGTACACGTGAATTTGCAGATCAACCCTCCCTATCCAATTCACTTCGAGGAATATCTGCAGTTGTCCAATCAGGCCGTGGTAACGCTTACCAACACGAGCGGCCGGGTGTTGAACATCAAACTCGTCCCTCGAGTGATTGGAGACAAAGGAATCTCCGCAAGGGTGAAAGATAGCTGGCAACCCGCCACGCCGATCACCCTCACGGCCTTCGAAACCAAAGTGCTTTTCGGCAGCGACCTTGTCATTCACTATTCCAACCTGACGGAAAACGACATCGATGTCTCGGGCGTCGACATAGATCAGATCATCAAGACGGAGAGCCTGCCGGAAGGGAGCTACGAAGTATGCGTAAAAGCACTCGATATTTCTACGAATGAACTCGTGTCAGCCAATTCGGGATGTACTTTCATTTTCATCACCCATTACGATCCGCCGGTTTTGCTGCAACCGACGGATGGAGAAAAGGTCACGGCACTGAGCCCACAGGTAGTACATTTCACATGGACCCCTACCGGCATCGGAGGCATCACCCGATACCGCATCCAGCTCATCGACATGACGGAAAGCGGGCTTTTCAACCCGAATGACGCCTTCGGACCAAACATCTACGTCCAGCCATATTTCGAAACATCCGATCTCTTTGGAACGAGTTATCCCTATACATTACAGGATCCTCCGTTGCAAAGTGGCCATAAATATGCCGTTCGCATCCAGGCCTATGATCCATCGGGGAAATTGGCATTCAAAAACAATGGATACAGCGAGGTTAACACCTTTGTTTACGGCAGCCTTCCCCTTCAACAACCCCAAGACACTACGAGCAATCCGCCACAAAATCCGGGAAATATCACACTGGCACCGCCTCAGGTGATTTATTCCATGGACTTATGTCAAAAATTGCCCCCCATCGGCAATGACTCGCCCATCCAAGGGCAAGGCAGCATTGGCGTTGGTGATGTACTCGAAATCGGAGGTCACCACCTGACACTCACGGAAGTCATTTGGAATGGCGACAAAATATCGGGGAAAGGAAAAATAACCGACGTATGGTTTGGCATACCGATACTGGTAGAATTCAGCGACCTTAAAATAAATAGCGATCACGTCGTCATCGACGGAAAGGCCATTGCAAGGGACGAAAACAACGCTCCCCAACAATGGATCAATGAAATGGGCAATATCACCTTTGGCGAACAAGAAGTAGAAAATGCCATCCAAAAATTACTCGGAGAAAGCGACAAGAGGATCGTGCAATGGCCCAACACAAAGTCGATTGCCGTAGGTATGCCCGTTGGGATCGAACGACAGGTCGGCAATCAGCAGGTGTTAATCGCCATAGTAGGCATGCACTTTGGCCCCAGAGGAGCTGCTTTCAATGCCGTGATGCAAATCGACATCCCCACTGAGGGCCAAAATATAATCCTGGGAGCTTCAGGAGTTTGCTTCGACAAAGGAGGCATCAGCGGTACTGCAGCGCTTTGGCTGGCCAACCCATTGACAATCGGCCAGGGCAAACCCCTGTCCCTAAAGCTACTACCTGGAAACCTCGGAACCCCTCCCCAAGGCACCCATGCCATTATCGAAAACCAAGGATTCAAGGAATTACACCTCTCAGGCAGGCTCGTGTTGGCAGCCAACAAAGTGCAACCCGTAACGCCCAACCCCGACGGAGTTTCGACAGCCTTCGAAATCACCGTTTCAAACTTTAACGACTTCATCGTTGGCAACCTTTCCCTCCCGCCTTTTCAAATCGTTGGCCTTCCTGGATTCACCTTCGAAATTCAAAAATTGCATTATGACCATTCGGAGCTCAAAAATCCGCCGGGTATCACTTGGCCTTCGCCATCTTATACCAACCTCGGCAACCTTTGGCAAGGGCTATACATCGAGAAATTCACATTGAAGCTCCCGACTCTACTGAAGCCCGACGCCAGTGTGGCCGTCTCCCATGCGATTTTCGACGAATTTGGCTTTAGTGGAAACATAACGGCCAACAGCATATTCAGCACCTCCGAGGGGAAATTAGGCTCGAAAAATTGGCCGTTTTCCATCCAGCAATTAACGCTGAAATTCCTGCACAACGCCATGACCGAAGGAGGCTTTGCAGGAAAGATCCAGATTCCGATTCAAAAAGCGGAAAAATATCTGAATTATTCGGCACTCCTCAGCTACAACCAGGGCGATTTGAATTACCAGTTCACCATCCAACCCGATTCCGACATCGAGATACCCGTTTTCATCGCCAAGGCCAACCTGTGGGACGATACCTATTTGGAGGTGAAAAAACAGGCCAACAAACTGGAGCCTACGTTTCACCTCTATGCCGATGTCACTCTGAACACTGCCTTCAATGCCTCGTTGCAGAACATCCCCATCAAGTTCGAGGGGATGAAATTCCAAAACATTGTCATCGATAAAGAGGGCTTTTCCCTGGGGCAAAATGGCTCAATCAGTTTTGCAAGTGAACAGAAAAAATTTGCCGGTTTCAACATCAGCTTGACAGAATTTTCAATTGCGACCAACAGCCTCACCTTCGGCTTCGATGTCGATTTGGCGGGGCAAAGCAATGTCGTCGGTGGGTCTTGCAGCTTTACCATCCATGGGCAGTGGGAACAAAACAGGTTGGTGTACCAAGACTTACAAATAAACAAGCTCGGGTTGTACGGAGACGTCAGCGTGGTACACGTCGCAGGTGAGCTGGAATTTTATTACAACGATCCTACCTATGGGCGCGGGTTCAAGGGGGCTTTCCAGGTGGACATCAAAATCGGTGACGGAGGCCTGGGCATAGGCGTGGGTTGCAATCTTCTCTTTGGCAATAAAGACGACTTCAAATACTTCTACATAGATGGCACCATCGACAATATTCCCGCAGGCATACCGCTAACCATGTCTTTGAATATTTATGGGTTCAAAGGCGGGGTGTATTTCCACATGCGAAAGGAGAACCAAGGATACGTGCCGGATGAAAAGACGGTTTTCGGCTTGCTCGCTGGTGCGGCCATTGGTTTAAAAGAGAAAAATACCTTTCACGCCAAGGTGGTACTCGAGGCTAATTTCACCTCATCCGGTCTTGGGCAAATCGGTATCGATGGGCACGGATACGTCATGACACAATATCAGACGGGATTCGAAAAGTACGAGCCCGCTCCGTGTGTATATGTGGGCGTGAGTGTGCTGTTCGATTTTCCCAAAAAGATTTTTGATGCCAATATGGTGGCCGACATCAATTTCCCGGCAAAATCCCCTGTGATAACAGGTGGCGGCGGAGCACACATGCATTTCGAACCGGGAAAATGGTGGATAAAAATGGGTAGCCCGGAAACGGCTCCTGGCCCCGCCCCCATCGGATTGACTTTTGCCGGTTTACTCAAGACCGAATCCTATTTCATGGTGGGTCATGAGCTTGGAAGCATGCCACCACCCCACCCCAAGGTGGCCCAAATCCTGGGGCTGACACAACTGCCCAACCAACGCAACATGGGTATGTTGGGCGCTGGAAAAGGATTTGCATTTGGCAGTTCCATAGCGTTCGGGACAAGCCTGGACGTATTCATTTTTTATGCGAGCCTGGAAGCAGGTGCCGGCTTTGATCTCATGGTCGCTGATGGCGCCCAATGCCAACCAAACTACATACCTGCCGGTCTGAACGGCTGGTATGCCAATGGCCAGGTATATGCCTATTTCGCAGGGGATGTAGGCATCAGGTTCAAGTTTTGCAAGAACTGTAAGGTAAGAAAGGTGCATCTGCTTGAGTTGCAGGCTGCGGCCTTATGTCAAATGGGTGCCCCTCGTCCGTTCTGGATTGATGCATACGTAGGCGGTTATGCAAGGGTACTGGGTATATTCGAAGGATCGTTCCAATTGCACGTTCAATATGGCGACCGTTGCGATTTCAAACCTACCTATGAGCCACCCGATGCCCTTGAAGGAATCGTGTTCATCCAGGACATAAAACCTGCAAATAATGCAGCGGATGTAAGTGTATTTTCCGAACCCGCCGTTTTATTGACTTTCTCAACGAAACCGAACGACACATACGCACTCGACCAGGAAGACGAGAATGGCAATGTTTACAAGCGCTATTTCAAGTTCCCCATTGACGAACTCACCCTCTCGATCGATGATCCCAAGCATCCAGAAAATGGAAAAGTGCTCGGTGCATGGAACGGCCATAATTTGCCCGGTTGGTTCGAAAGAGACGGCAACGGAAAAAAATTCGTGTTCAAGTCCGATTACGTATTACCCGCCTTCACAAAGCTAAAACTGGAAGTAACGGTTGGAATTCGGGAATTGGAAAATGGCACATGGAAGACCATATCTGGAAATGACGACCAAACCCACAAAACGATCGTGTTCAAAACGGGTGACGAACCTGAGAAAATAACAGATGACAACATCGACTTCTGTGTCCCCGGCCGCCTCCAGCGATATTACCTCCAACAAGATGGGAAATACATCGGCTACATCAAGACGAAAAAGCAGTATCTGAAAATGTTCGATTTACAGGGTGCCAACCCAAATTTAATACCCGATCGAATAATCGTAAAATTCATACCTATCGATGGAGGAAAAACAATCGAAGGAAAATTTTTACAATATAGCGACAACAGAATATTGTTCAGTCACCCTCCCCTGGCAAACGGCAAAATGTATGTTTTTCAATTGGTCAAGGAGAGCTCACCGTCCAAGTGGATAGCGGCTCCTCAAGATCAGCCGACCGTCAAGCCGGCAATTTTTGCAACGAAGCCCGATTTGTACAGCTCGATGACCAAAAAGCAATATGTGCTCTCAGAATTGTCTGTTGGAAGAAGACAACACGAACTCTACAGGTATGTCTTTCAAACAAGTAAGTTTAATCGCCTTGGAACCAAGGTGGCATACCTCGAGAACGGCACCATGCTCAAAGATTATCAGCCCCCCTTTACATACCCGCGTGCCGTGAAAATTTCCACCACTGAACCCTTCGACAAATTTGACAAGGAAAAATTGTTGGAAATCAAATGGGACCCCCAAGGCAATCCTTGGTACGAAAACTATCTCTACCCAAAAGTCTATGAATATTGGATCAAACTCAAACTCCACTCCCCCCATCTGACCAATTGGTACTACGTGCAACCTAACCTGCAGATGGAAATATACAACCCCGCCCCCTTGCTGACACAAAATGAAATCGATGCCAAGCTTTCAGAACCCGTGAATCCCTCCGTCCCTCTGGGGGGCACCTTCCTTTTGAACGCCGGTCTAGGCACCTCGCCGCCGACGCCGTCCAAATATGTGCATTACCTGCTCTATCACACCGAAAAGACTGGCAAAGCACATTACGATTTGCTGCTGTCCAGGCTTTTCGACGACCACAACCCCGATATCGTCACTTGTTTCACGAATTACCAAGAATGCAACCCGACCATTCGGGAAATGCTCGAATATCACATCAAAAACAATGCATTCAAAAAAGCGAGCCCCGGTGTTTACCGCGGCTTGATAGGATACAAACCTATGGTGGTGAACATGTGGGACAGCGACGACAAATTCAGTTTCGAATGGCAATATCCCATGACCATAGGAAATGTTTTTCAGTTCAAACCATGAAAACGGATCGCACACAAACCATGGTACCTTCGCTTCAATCGACACAGCCGTGGCATCGCCAAGTATTCATGCTGTTTTTTGCCGCCAGCATGGCCTTTGCAGCCAACGCACAAAAAGTGGATACCATCCCGGAGAAATATTTGCACGCCATTGCAAAAGTGGATCAAAAAAGCGTGACGTTGAGATGGGCGCCGACCAATGCATATTGGTGGTTGGCGGCCAATGAACATGGCTATATCGTCGAAAGGCTGGAAATCCCCGAAGAAATCGAGGAGTTGTCAAAGGCTTCCTTCCTGCGGCTCACCCCACAACCCATTCGGCCTTGGCCTGCAGATTATTGGGAAAAAATTGCCGAATCGGACGACTTTGCTGCTGCGGCCTATATGTGTTTGTACGGCGAATCGCCTGATTTCCAACAAACGGATATTTTCGGCAGACTCAAAGAAGAAGCCGATTACGTCCAAAAAAGGTGGTTCATTGCCATGGTGGCTGCCGATCAATCGGCTGTTACCGCACAAGCCCTTGGCTTGCGTTTACTGGATGAGGACATCGCTCCTCGAACGCGGTATTTGTACAGGATTTTTCCAGACTCCATCCCCTACCCCTTTCAGACCGATACGGCATTTGTCATCGTAAACACAGCGGATATTACTCGACTCAATCCACCCGTGGGCGTCATTACCATTTCGCTGGAAAACGAAATCGCAATAAAGTGGCCGAGGATCCCCAACGAGGAAATATTCACTTCTTACCGCATAGAACGCTCAACCAACCCGGACGGACCTTTCCAGCCAATCAATGAAGCCCCGTTTTTGCAGCTTTACAACCCCGATATTCCCGAGTTCAACGAATTCTTCACTTACGTCGATTCGGTCGGGAACAATTCCGTCACCTATTATTACAGGGTGAGAGGAATAGACCATTTTGGAGATACGAGCCCCCCTTCAGAGGTTGTCATGGGGCGGGGAAGGGACTTGACTCCGCCGGCTGCCCCTCAATTAAGCAAGGCAGCACCCACCGCATTTGGCACCGTCGAAGTTGAATGGGAACAAAATGGGAACGACCCCGACCTTGCGGGCTTCATCGTTAGCCGCAGCGCGGTGGCAGAGGGGCCGTTCACCCCCCTGCATCCGGAATTGTTGCCCCCTGTAACCCGCCATTTCACCGATTACAACCCCAACCCAAGGGGGCTCAATTATTACCAAATAACCGCTGTGGACTCCAGCGGAAATATTTCGAAGTCTTTTCCCAGGTATGCGCTGTTCCAGGATACTTTCCCGCCAGCTCCTCCCAAGAATTTGCGAGGGCAAATCGACACGTCGGGTATCGTCACACTGTGGTGGTCTCCGAACGAAGAAATAGACCTATGGGGCTATCGCGTCTATCGCTCGAATGCTGCCGATCACGCATTCATCCAGATCAGCAACGATATCATTGTCGACACGACCTTTATCGACACCATCACATTACAAACCTTGACTGAAGAAATATTTTACAGAATTGTGGCCGTTGACCGAGGATTTGGCCATTCTGGTTATTCTGAAACTCTGAAGCTGAAAAGGCCCGATGTCATTGCACCTTCCTCCGGTCTTTTTACCCAGTACAAGGTGGACGATACCAAGGTGCAATTATACTGGCGCCCTGGGAGCAGCCCGGACGCCATCGAACAACGCCTTTACCGACTGAATCCTGATTCGACCAGGGTACTGTTGGGCACTTTCGACATGTCGGTGACCAAGGCCGAAGACACGCTGACGGAATACGGGCAGATTTATTCCTACTACCTCCAGGTCATGGACGACGACAGTCTCCTGTCGCCTCTATCATTTCCATTGACGATTAAAATAACGGATGCCGCAGAAGTGAAACCAGTAGGCTTGTTGTCCGCGCATTTCGATGCCAAGGCAAAAAGCATCGTCGTCACATGGTCAGCGATGCCATCCTGCAGCGATTGCCGATATGTGATTTACCGAGCTTTTGGAGAGGAAGGCCTTTCGAGCTACAAGTCCGTGTCTGGGACGGCTCAGTTCGAAGACCGCCAGGTGCGCAAACCAGGCGTGTATTCATATGCCATTCGCGTTTTTACGAAAGCCAGCGCTTCACCCCTGAGCGAAATCGTTTCTGCCCGAGTGCCTGAATGAGGAATGGCTATACCCTGCAAACGAGCAGTCGTCGCCGCTTCCATCCTATCAGTAATTCAAATTTTCCGGAAATGAAATCACTTTTACCATTTTCAATCATATTGTTATCTGCATGGAGCCTTTCCGGACAAGACATCGAAAACATACAGCAGCAAAAGCCATTTGCCATAAATGGTCATGTAGGGACGAGAATTGGTTTGTACGATGCCAATGGTATTGCTCAGAGGAGCAGTCCTTTCATCTGGAATCTGTACGGCCAATTGAACATGAAACTATGGAACGACGTGGACTTGCCGTTTTCGTTCACGGTCGGGCGCTACGGGTCGCGGTTAAATTATCCAACGTTTGCGCAGTTCGGAGTGAGTCCAAGGTACAAATGGATGACTCTACACCTTGGGTACCGGAACTTGACTTTTTCGCCCTATACGCTCGTCGGCCATACCTTTCTCGGAGCAGGCATCGAACTGAACCCTGGGCGGTTTCGCTTTGCAGCCATGTATGGAAGGATGCGAAATGCCGCCGAAGTGGACACCTCGCGCACGTATGTGTTGCCGGCCTTCAAACGAATTGGATATGGTATAAAAATCGGATACGGCACTTCGGAATCCTATATTGACCTGATTTTTTTCGGTGGAAAAGACGATGAAAATTCCCTGAAAAAAGAAAGCGCAATCGGTATAACTCCCTCGAGGAATACGGTCTTGGGCTTGAGTGCGCAGCTTGCCATTGCCAGCAGTGTTCAATTCAAAGTGGACGTGGGGGGAAGTATTTTCACCAGAAATATCAATGCACTGCAATCACTCTCGGACAGCATCGAAGAAAAGCTGAACAAGTACATTCCCGACCCCTTCGGCCAACCAAATGCGACGAGCCGTTTCAACCTGGCAGGTAAAACATCGATCGCCTGGATTTCTCCCGCCCATAAACTCGGCCTCGCCTATGAACGCATCGACCCGGCATACGAAACGATGGGCGCATATTTTTTTGCAAACGACCTCGAAAGGTACACGGTGGAGCCCGCATTTTTTCTATGGAGTAACAAGGTCAGAATCCAGGGCGCCGTCGGAATCCAACGAAATAACCTGCTTGGTAACCGCCTCGAATCGAATCATCGCACCATCGCTTCGGCAAATGCAGACATAGCACCATCGAGTAAATGGGGGATTTACGGCAATTATTCGAATTATGCTTTTTATCAAAAAAGCGGCACCGTGGAAATCAACGACACGCTGGCCTTCAACATGCAGACGCAGTCCTTCACCTTGATGCCAAGGCTGATGATCACGGGCCAACGTGTCATCCAAAATTGGTTGTTGAACGTCATGCACCAGGCAAGCACGCAGGATGCCAAAGCCGTCTTCGAAAATTCCTACAGGTTCGAATCTACTTACCTCAGCTTGAGCGACAATCTGGTTTTTCCAGCATCTACATGCATGCTTCAGATAGCTCTAAACGGCCACCGTTTCAGGACCGGAGACACCGAAAACGTACTCGCTGGAGGCACGATAGGCATCCAGAAATCGCTCGCCAACAAAAAGCTCAGCATGCACTTTTCCGCTACCGTCAATAAAAAATGGCTCGACTCCGCTGCTGATGGATATTCTTCGACCTTTCTCTTTACGGGCAGCTACAAACCCGACAAGCACCACGTTTTCTATGTACAGGCAAACCTATTGTCCACTTTTGGAAACAGTGCAAAGGAATTTTCCGAGTACCGCGTGATGTTGTCCTACTCCTACAATTTCAGCAAATAAGCGCCTCCCACACCCCCGCAGTGCTATCAAGAAAACTTCAGCTCAAGCATTTCGAGAATTATAGCTCCGGTGATTCAGGTTGAATACATTTCAGGGCAGCCAGACGCTCTTGGGTTTCTCTCTGCCTGTCGGCAGACAGACGGGCCGGACAGGCGGCCAGACGGGTCGGCAGACAGGAAATCCTCACATCCTCACATCCTCAAATCCTCATATCCTCATATCCTCCTCGAATGATATTCATCCTCATTTGCCGGCGCAATATTTCAGAAGGGGTTGCGACAGCCGCTGCATTAGCCTCAGGAAGCGGACGCATGTTTTTTCAGCTCCTGCAATATTTGCTGCCCAGAAGCCATGCCGACGTGATGCCAGAGGCGTTCGCCTTTTTTGAAAATCATAAACGTAGGCACGCCAGTGATGCCCATGCGCTCGGCGATTTCAGGGTTTTTATCGATATCGATTTTGACGATGCGGGCATCGTCGCCTACTTGTTTTTTTACTTGCTCGAGAATGGGCGCCATCATCTTACAGGGGCCGCACCAAGCAGCTGTGAAGTCGATCAGAATGGGTTTTTCGCTGTCGATGAGTTTTTCAAAGCTCGTTTTCATTTCCAAAGATTTTTTTCAAAAAAAAGGGGGCAATGAGCCAAAACGAGGCACCCGGCTCGGATGCCTCGTAACTCAAAAATCACCCGAAATATGAATATCGGATCCGGTATGCCGGGCTCCGATTGCACATTCGTTTTACCTGGCAAGTAACAGGTAAAAGGCCACAAAGTTGGAGGCGAAGAAATGACCTTTGACAATGGGAGCCAGTGTCCTTGGTCACCAAACTGAGAATCGAAATTCGTGGATAGAGACCACGCCGTAGGTTCCAAGGGAAGTGCCCTCCTTTGAACGCTCAGTGTTCCATGCACGATGACGGAAGTCACCAGCAAGAGAAAATGTGGATCACACTGAAAAGACAGGATGACAATTAAGTTTGTCGATGCCTTTTGAAGCTACTTTTGAGCTTTTACTTCAGATACCCCTCCGCCATGGGAAGTGAGCACGTACGGATCGTAAAAACGCAGGAACAAGCACACAAGGCCAAGATGCGGTTGTTGCACGACCTGGAAGCCCTGGAATGGATGCTGGACCATGTGGCGTTCGCACCATCCGGAGGACGCATCGGAGCCGAGCAGGAGCTTTCGTTGGTCAGCAACGATTGGGTGCCAGCCCCCGTCGCCATGGAAGTGCTTCAGGCCCTCGACGATCCGCACTACACCACTGAGTTTGCCCGCTTCAACCTGGAGATAAACTTAGAGCCCTTGCCATTCGAAGGCGAGGTGTTTTCGAACATGGAGCGCCAGCTGTGGCGATTTCTGGCCAGGGGTGAAGAAGTTGCCCGCTCGTTCGATGCCCACTTTTTCCTGGCAGGTATCGTACCCACCCTTACCTGGTCGGCCTTGGTACCTGAAAACATCACCCCCTTGGCTCGGTACAAATTCCTCATAGAGGCGTTGCGCACGCAGCGGGGTGATGATTTCGAATTTCGCATACAGGGGCTGGATCAGTGGATTGGGCGGGAAAAGAATTCCTTCATCGAAAGTTCTAATACGAGTTTTCAGGTTCACTACCAGGTATCGCCCGAGGATTTTGCGCCCGTTTACAACTGGGCTCAACTGTTGTTAGGTCCCTTCATGGCAGCCACGTGCAACAGCCCCCTTCTCATGGGAAAGCGCTTGTGGCGAGAAACCCGCATTGCCCTTTTCGAACAATCGACAGACGTGCGCAACCCCTCGAACCTCTATCGCGAAGCCGAACCTCGCGTCACTTTTGGCACCCGCTGGGTGGAAAACAGCGTGCTGGAAATTTTCAGGGAAAACATCCTGAAACATCAGATCCTGCTGGAGCCTACCCATTATGTCGATCCATTCGAAAAGCTGAATCAGGGCCAACTCCCATCGCTCAGTGCCCTGACCATCCACAACGGCACCGTGTACCGTTGGAACCGACCCTGCATAGGCTACACCGATGGGCAGCCGCACCTCCGCATCGAGAACCGAAACTTGCCGGCAGGCCCCACCGTCATCGACGAAATGGCAAATGCGGCTTTTTGGCTGGGCCTGCTGCACGGCATGCCGGAGAGCTATCGCAATCTAAAGGACCATTTCGATTACAGGCTCGCCCGCCGAAACTTCTACGAGGCAGCCAGGCAGGGGCTTTCCGTCCACCTCTACTGGCCAGGCCTGAAACACCTGGTTGCTGCTTCTGACATACTGCTCAAAGAGCTGTTGCCCATCGCTGAAGAAGGGCTCCGCAAGGCGGGTGTGATCGATGAAGACATCTCGAGACTGCTCGGCGTAATTGGCGAACGCATTCGCAGCGGCCGCACGGCCGATCAATGGACGATCGATGCCTATGAGCACCTGTTGAAACTACAACCGCGTGAGCAGGCGCTCGTCGCCCTCACTGCGGCTATTTCCAAACGCCAACAGGAAGGCAAACCCGTGCACGAGTGGGATTTGCCAGGTGCAGCCGAGCTTTCCACATGGGTCAACCGTTACTTTACCGTGGAACAGATCATGAAAACCGATCTCTACACCGCCCGCCCGGAAGACCCCCTCGAGCTGGTCATCAAGATGATGTATTGGAACAACATACGCCACGTACCGGTAGAAGACCGCCACGGCCGTCTGGTGGGCATCCTCTCGGCGAGAACTTTGCTGGAGTTTTACAACAAGTACAAAGAAGAAGAGAGGGAACGCGTCAAGGTCGCCGATGTGATGGAGCGCAAGCTCATCACCGTCAGCCCCCAAACGCTGACCACCGAAGCCATTCGCTTGCTCAAGGAACACAAAATTGGTTGCCTGCCGGTGGTCTTCAAAGGCAAATTGGCCGGGCTGGTCACCGAACGCGATTTTGTCAACGTAGTGGCAGACCTGCTTGCACCCCGACCGCCCCAACCCGAAAAGGAAAGCAGAACGGGTGAATCCGAACAGCCAGGCAGCTGAATTCACCCGTTCCAATGGCTCTGCGGCGAAAAGGGCATTTTCACACGGGTCACATCTTGTCGTACACGTCCATGACGGCCTTGACATGTTCGGCCGAGGCCTCGAGCAGTTTCATTTCCTCGTCGTTGAGCTGGAGTTCGATGATTTGCTCGATACCATCCTTGCCGAGTTTCACTGGCACCCCGAGGAAGATGTCCTTCATACCATACTGGCCGTTGAGCCGGACACAGCAGGGGAAGATGCGCTTTTCATCTTTGAGGATGGCTTCCACCATCTGTGCGGCGGCCGCACCAGGAGCATACCAAGCCGAGGTGCCCATCAGCTGTACCAGTTCTCCACCCCCTACCCGGGTTCTTTGTACGATGGCATCGAGGGTTTCCTTGTCGATGAGTTCTTGCACCGGGATGCCTGCGACGGTGGTGTAACGCGGCAGAGGTACCATGGTATCTCCGTGTCCACCGAGCAGCATGGCCTGGATGTCTTTGGGCGAAACGTTCAATGCTTCGGCGAGAAAAGCCCGGTAGCGCGCCGTATCGAGGATGCCTGCCATACCCATTACGCGCGAGTCAGGCAATCCGCTGTGCTTCCAACAAGCATAGGTCATCACGTCGAGGGGGTTGGAAACGACGATGATGATCGGGTTGGAGGTGTGTTTCAAAATATTCTCAGTGACGGAATTGACGATTTTGGCATTCGTCGAAATGAGGTCATCGCGGCTCATTCCCGGTTTGCGTGGCACGCCGGCTGTGATCACGACGATGTCGCTGTCCTTTGTGAGCGAGTAATCGTCGCCACCTACCAGGTGGGTACTATAATGATCGATGGGGGCCTGTTGCCAGGTATCAAGGGCCTTGCCTTTGGCGAGGTTGCCGACGATGTCGATCAAGGCAATTTCTTTTACGAAATCCTTGTGGGCCAAAACATTGGCGACAGTTGCCCCAACGTTGCCGGCACCGATAACAGTGACTTTACTCATGGTGGTTGCTTTTATTTGGTGAGATGAAGAAGGCACGCCGAAAAAGCGTCCGAAATGGCGGCGCAAATGTAGGTTTTTTGGCAGGCAACGACCGATGCAGGAAAACCAGCACGGGAATTGATTTTTACCAGTGTCGATCGGACTGGGAGATGACCAATACCCCCTTTGGTCATCCTCGCATTGGCAGGTGAGGGTGCGAAGGTGCCTCCTTTCGCATGGGGCTTCTAAGAGATGGCAGCTTCTCATCGCCACAGTCCATGCTTGGGCAACAAATGGACAGAAAAGTCGCTTGCAGTGCAGTAATTGGAATACACAGACAGAACCATACGGCCATTTTTGGTGTACATTTGCCAAACCTTTTACCCACCGAGTTGTACGATTATCGTGTTTTATCTATTAATAGTTTTCCAATGATTTTCAGAATTCTTGCTCTGGCGCTATTCCTTGCGGTATGGAGCCTGCCAGCAAACAGCCAATTGCCGGCCAAATGGTGCGGCACCACCCAAGTGCAGGCCATCAAAGATCAGATGCTGCAGAACCGCCGCGACATGCAGGGCTTCGTGTTCCCTCGCAATGCGGTGACTTACGTGCCCGTGCGTTTCATCCTCGTGGCCAAAAGCGACGGCAGCGGCCGCCCAAGTGAAAAGCTAGCCCTCAAGGCCCTTTGCAACCTCAATGAAGCCTACCTCGACCAAGACATCCAGTTCTACCTGAAGGAGTTCACCTATTACAACAGCACCACGGTCTATTCCAACCCCATGTCTTTCGGTGCTTCGACCGCCATCAAGAACCAGATGAAGTACAATGCCATCAACGTCTTCGTGGTCAATCAGGCCAGCGATGCAGCCGCCTACTACCAGCCTCCTGCAGGCCCGGGCGGCAACGACTGGATCGTCTGCACGAGCAGCTACCTCGACGACGTGCGGGTGCTCGCCCACGAGGTAGGGCATTTCTTCTCACTGCCTCACCCATTCCACGGATGGGAATCGAGCGGTGGGTGGGATCCCAACATCCACGGAAATCCTGTGGGCCTTCTTGCCCCTGACAACCAGACGCCCAACGAGTTCGTCAACGGCAGCAACTGCCAGATCGCCGGCGACGGCATCTGCGACACGCCTGCCGATTACATGTTCCCCTCAGGCAACTGCACCTACAGCGGCAATGCCATGGATCCCAACGGCGAATTGCTTCAGCCCGACAAGGAGAACATCATGAACTATCACTTCGGATGTAGCGGCTACCACTTCAGCGAAGACCAAAAGGACGAAATCAAAAACAGCCTTTTCCATTCCACCCGCAACTACGTGCGCCCCAACTACGTCCCGAATACTGCCGAAGTGACTATCACCCCCACCATCTTGCGGCCCTCCAACAACGAAACGGTTGCCACTTACGACCATGTCGAACTGGAATGGAGCGAAGTGCCGGGTGCCGATCGATACCTGGTGGAAATCTTCAGCGGTGCCCAGGGTACGATGACCTATCTGGTCGATTCCAACAGGCTGTTGCTCACCAACCTGCTGCCAAATACCGGATACATTTGGAAAGTGATGGCTTTCAACGAATACCACACTTGTGGAAACTTCGCCAGCCAGAAGATTTTCAAAACGGGTAACAGCATCTTCACCGACACGGTGGAAGACCTGGGCATTCGCCAGTGGTCTGTCAGCCCCAACCCGGTACCAGGTGGCATGCCGCTCACCATCCAGGTCAACGCTACAGAGGGAGTGGAAGTGGAAATAATCGTCAGCTCATTGACCGGGCAGCAGATCCATCGGAGCAATGGCATCCGCTTGGGCCCCGGCGAAACCAGTGTCGAAGTGCCGGTTGACAACCTGCCCGCAGGCGTATACCTGGCCACGCTCATGATGAAAAATGGCCGTGACACCAAACGCTTCGTCGTTACCTATTGATTGGAAATGCAACATCCAGGCATTCGGCGGCCACTGTCAATAGCAGGCAGTGGCCGCTGGCTTTATTCGGCGGGTGGATCTTCCTGGAAGAGTTTGTCTGTTTGGTTCTTGGCCTTGCGCAGCTTTTCACGGCAAAGTGCAATGAGTTCCGTAGCTCTTTGGACTTGTTCGGCCAGTTCGTCCACTCCGACGGTTTGATGCTGGAGCCTGTCGATGATGTTCTGCAATTCCTTTACGGCCTCTTCGTAAGTCGGACTTCTTTTAGGCATGGCGTTTCGATTTGACTTGACTGGTAAAAAATCCATCGCTCAGCTGCCCTTCCACTTCATCGCCAGGGAGGATTTCCCCAAGTTTGCTGATGGCCCTGCCATTTTTTCGCACGATGGCAAATCCCCGTTTGAGGGTGTTTCTGGGGTCCATGGCCTGTACGGTCTGCTCGACAGATTGCAGCTGCAACAGCTGGGTCTCGTAAAAACGGCTCAGTGCCTCGGGCAGGGTGCTTTCGAGAAAATCCAGTTGCATCGTTTTGCCATCGATGACCCTGTTGGCATGGGAGCGGAGCAATTGGGTTCGGTAGTTCAGATCGAGTTCTGTTTCGTAGAGCATTTCACGGGCAAGGTCTCTTATGCGTTCGCCCATCTCGAGGACAGCCGTTTCGAATTCGGCATTGCGCTGGATGATGAACTCGGCCACTGCAGTCGGCGTCTTCAGCGCTGTATGGGCTACATAGTCCAGCAAGGTGCGGTCGGTTTCGTGGCCAATGCCCACCAGGATGGGTAAAGGGCACCGGGCAGCAGCGGCGCATACCTCCCAGCTGTCGAAGGCGGCCAGGTCGAGGCGGGAGCCACCACCGCGGATGACTACCACGCAATCGAATCGCTCGGGATCCAGCGAAGCCATGCTTTTGACGAACTCTGTGGACACATTGGCTCCTTGTACGGCACTTTGAAACAGTCGCACATCGAACGCGTAGCCGTAGGGATTGCGCTCGAGCTGGTGCCTAAAGTCGGCATAACCGGCGGCCTGCCTGGAGGAAATGACGGCTATGCGCTGGAGCACGGGGGGCAGGGCCAATTGCCTGTTGAGCTCGAGAAGGCCTTCGCGTTGCAACCGATCGAGCGTCTGGAGGCGCTGTTGCTCCAGCTGTCCCATGGTGAAGGCAGAGTCGATGTCCTGTACGTTCAGCTTCAGACCGTAGCGCTCGTGAAACTCGACCCGCACCAACAACCTCACCTGCACACCTGAAAGAAGAAAATCTTCCAGCTTTTGCCCCAGCGCCCGCTGTATTCGCGCGGCCTGTCCTATCCAGATGACAGCCTGGGCTTGGGCTTTTACTTCTTCGTCTTCCTCGCTTTTTTGCACCAAATCGATGTACCAGTGGCCACGCGAGCAACGAGCCTGCAAGACCTCCGCCTCGACCCAAAGGGGTTCGGGAAAATTCAAAGCCACTACCTGTCTGATGAATTCATTCAGCTCGAACAGGCTGTAGGCTTGCCGTGATTTTGCAAAAAATGGATCCATGCTCCGTTTTGATTGAGGAGCAAAGGTAGCTCAGCAAGAAGGCTTCCTCACTGGCGATTGGCAGAATGCGGGAAGTACGTTTGCGCAAGTGAAGCAATTGGTATCGCTCCTGTGAATCATACCCATATTGCCGGCGATCGATGCTGAATAGAAAAGCGGAACTCGGAGCGTTACACTCCTAACAGCACTGGGAGTGATGGCAGGAGTAGATGCGATATCCCTCAGAACCTAAAGCTTGGTACGGAATCTACCCCGCCAACGGAACTTGCACCAATTTCAATAGAAAATGACCTTTTGCAGGGCGCTGAGGATCTGAAGCACATCCGCCACACTCGTCACGCCCTTCACGTTCGTCACGAATTTCAGTTTCGCTTGTAATTGTGTTTGAAAATTTCCCAAGGAGTCCGCTTGTGGGCATCGGAAGCGAAATAGGTGAGAATCATTTCCAGCTCCAGGGGTTCGCGGTATCCTGGAATGGCCTGGATGACCTCGAGATTTTCATCGATGAACACCAGCGTGGGGTAGCTGAGCCGGCCGCGCGTGATTTCCGCTGCAAGTTCGTGATAACCGCGCATGCCATTGTTCACGAAGCGGTAAGTCTTGTTGTTGAAAACGATGTCCTCTTTGGTCTCGGCGTCGAATTTGACCGGATAGTAGTATTTGTTGATGTAGGAGACGATGTAAGGGTCTTTAAAGGTACTGTTGTCGAGGCGCTTGCACCAGCCACACCAATGGGTGTACACGTCCACGAAAATCTTCCGCTTTTCGGTACGATTGCGTTGAAGGGCTTCTTCCCAACTCATCCACCTGATCTGCTCGGTTTGCTGGGCTATGAGTTGCGGCTTTCCACCCTGGAAAGCACCCGACAACAACATGGTCAAAGGAAGTAGAACCGCAACCGCAATTTTCATTTTCTGGAAATTTTTGAGTGGAGGATTGCAAATGTATGAACACAGAAACACACGTCCGGGAAGAAGCTGAGTGAGAGGCTTTTGGTTTAAACAATCATTAACTGGCCCTACTGCGAGTCACGATTTCATCCAACCACGACCGAGCGGCGAGCGAGCTCAACACAGTGACTTCATCACCACCACAGGTAAAGACCTGTTCGATGTGTCCACCGATTTCAGGTGCAGGAATTCCGTCGTCGATTTGAACTTGGCCACTGAAGATCCATACTTCGTCCCACAGTTGGTGTTGGATGAAATGGTGAAGGGTGGTGGCGCCTCCTTCCACGAGCAAGCTGGTGATGCGCTGTTCGTAAAGCTTGGTCATGAGAGTCGGCAAGAGCTCCTGGTCGAATGGCAGCCGTACGTAATCAATGTTTTGGTTTGCCGATTGCAGTGGCGTTTTTTCCGTCAGGATCCAGGTGGGCCTGGAGCCATCGAGCAATTTTGAACCAACTGGAAGCCTACCCTCCCTGTCGAGAACGATCCGCAGCGGCGAGCGCCCCCACCAGTAGCGATTGTCGAGAGCGGGATCGTCGGTCAGGGCGGTATTCGTTCCAACCAAGATGGCATCACAACGCTGTCGCAGCCGATGGGTGAGCCTGCGCGAAAGCTCGCCAGAAATCCACACTTGGCGGCCGGGCTCGCCCATGAATCCCCCCGGTGTTTGAGCCCATTTCAGCACCACATAGGGTCGGTTTCGTCCTACGTAGGTGTTGCGGACCAACGAAAGTCGAGCCCCTTCCTCGGCGAGTACGCCACATCTCACCTCCACCCCAGCCTCCCGCAGGATGGCAAGCCCTTTACCCGAAACTCCCGGCGTCATGTCGAGGACGGAGACCACCACGCGCGGAATGCGCTCACGGATGATGAGGTCGGTGCAGGGGGGCGTCCTGCCGTGGATGCAACAGGGTTCCAGCGAAACGTAAAGTGTCGAATCTGGCAAGCGATTGCGCAGGGATTCAGGCACATCGGCCACGGCATTGACCTCGGCATGGGCCTGACCATAGCGTCGATGCCATCCCTCTCCGATGATTCGACCATCGGCCACCAGCACAGCCCCCACCATCGGATTGGGCGAGGTATTACCTGCCCCAAGGCGGGCCAGCTCGAAACATCGTCGCATGTATTGCTCGTCGATCTGCATGGTTGGTGCGGTTCTGTGGCGGAGGGGGAATACTCCATCTTTCCTGAATTGCTGCGCCACCAGTGTAGCGTGGCTGGCCAAAAGTAGTCAATGGGAGGGCTCCATATTCCGTCGGCCTTCCACACAGTCACCAGCTGGCCATTTCACAAGTAGTGCTTCATGGGGCTCTCGTCGAAAAAATCCCTGTTCAATCCGTACCGGGGATCATTCCTGCATGGTTTTGTGGAAATTCGCAACCGCATTCACAAGCCCGGTTTTACTCATCAAAGCACTCACATCATGAAGCGACTGCCATTGCTCGCATGTATTCTGCTGTTCTTCTCTGGGGCGTTTGCCCAAACACACATTCAATTCGTGGAATACGACTTGCCCAACGGGCTCCACGTCATTTTACACGAAGATCACTCTACTCCCATCGTTGCCGTCTCTGTGTTGTACCACGTCGGTTCCAAAAACGAAAACCCCGAACGCACCGGCTTTGCGCACTTCTTCGAACACTTGCTCTTCGAAGGATCCGAGAACGTAGGCAGGGGCGAATTCGACGATTACATCCAGAAAGCCGGAGGGTACAACAACGCCAACACCTCCTTCGACAGAACCTTCTACTACGAAGTGCTGCCTTCCAACCAGCTTGCCCTGGCCCTGTGGCTGGAGTCCGAGCGCATGTTGCACGCCAAGGTGGAGCAAAAAGGCATCGAAACGCAACGACAGGTCGTCAAAGAAGAGCGGCGACAGCGCATCGACAACCAACCCTACGGCACCGTACTGGAAGAATGCCTCAAACGTGCCTACAAGGTGCATCCATACCGCTGGCCTACCATTGGTTACATGGAACACCTCGACGCCGCCTCCGAGGAGGACTATGTGAACTTCTACAAGAGCTTCTACGTGCCCAACAACGCCGTGCTCAGCATTGCGGGTGACATCGATATCGAGCAGACCAAAAAACTGGTGGAAAAGTATTTCGCCACCATACCTCGCGGCCCCGAGCCTTATCGACCCGAAATCGTCGAGCCTCCGCTCGAAGGTGAGATACGTGACACGGTTTACGACAACATCCAGCTGCCGGCGGTCATCCAGTGCTATCGCATTCCCGCCATGGGCACCGAAGACTTCTATGCGGTGAGCATGTTGAGCACCCTGCTCTCCCAGGGCCAAAGTTCGAGGCTTTACAAAAAGCTGGTAGATGAACTGCAAAAGGCCGTTTTCGTGGGCACCTTCCCACTCGCCATGGAAGACCCCGGCATTTCGATCGCTTTCGGCGTGTGCAACGTAGGGGTGGACCCGAAGGAAGTCGAACAGGCCATGGACGCCGAAATCGCCCGTGTGCAGGAAGAACTTATCAGTGAAAAAGAGCTGGAGAAGTTGCGCAACCAGGTCGAAAACGACTTCATCTCTCAATATTCGACCGTGGCGGGCATTGCCGAAGCCCTCGCAAACTATTACACCTATTACGGCGACACCAACTTGATCAACACCGAATTGGAGCGCTACATGCGCGTCACCAGGGAGGATATTCGCAATGCGGCCAGAAAGTACTACAACAAGAACAACCGGGTAGTACTCTACTACTTGCCCCGGCAAAGTACACCTTGATGGAAACGTTTGCGAAACATCCTCATTCACCAACTCCATTCAGAAACAATGAAACATTTGGATATGCGCTCATTCATTTTGCTGCCACTCATTGCCTTGCTGGCAAGTGTCACGCTCACAGCCCAACAAAACGAGGACTTCAGAAAAGTGCCACCGCCTGCCGGCCCCCCACCCCGCATCGAACTCGGGAAAGCCGAACAGTTTACCCTCGACAATGGGCTGCACGTCATCGTGGTGGAAAACCACAAGTTGCCCCGGGTCAGTTTTCAAATCTTTGTGGACGCGCCGCCACTTCGCCAGGGTGATCAGGCTGGATACATCGACATTGCCGGCCAGCTCCTCGGCACGGGAACTACCACCCGCAGCAAGGCCGAAATAGATGAGGCCGTAGATTTCATTGGCGCCAATTTTAGCACCTCGGCCAACGGGGTCTCGGGTGCTTGCCTCACCCGACACAAGGACAAGCTGCTCGAAATCATGGCCGATGTACTGTTCAACCCTTCCTTTCCTGCAGAAGAGTTTGAGAAAATCAGAAAGCAGACCCTGGCTGCACTTGCCCAGGCTAAAGAAGACCCCAATGCCATCGCTTCAAATGTGAGCAGGGCGCTGCGCTATGGCAAAGAGCACCCTTACGGCGAAATCGAAACGGAGCAAACCGTCAACAACATCACCCTCGACAAATGCAAGGAGTACTACCGCACCTTCTTCAAGCCGAACATTTCTTACTTCGTAGTGACGGGCGACATCACCGCCGAAGAGGCCAAGCGCATTGCTCAAAAATATTTCGGGGACTGGGCCAAGGGCGAAGTGCCTCAACCCTCCTACCCCACCCCGCAGCCTCCCGACCTGACACAAGTCGATTTCGTGGATAAAACGGGAGCCGTTCAGTCGGTCATCAACATCACACACCCCGTGCAACTTCCTCCCGGTCATCCCGACGCCATCAAGGCCTCGCTGATGAACACCATTCTCGGTGGTTATTTCAACAGCCGCCTCAACAGCAACCTGCGCGAGGACAAAGGCTACACCTATGGCGCCCGATCTACCCTCGAACAAGATCGCTACGTGGGGGCATTCACAGCCTATGCAAGCGTGCGCAACGAAGTGACTGATAGCGCTTTGACCCAATTCCTCCTCGAACTGGACCGCCTGCAGCGAGAAAAAGTCGGGGAGGAGGAACTGAAAATGGTCAAGAGTGTCATGACCGGCAGTTTTGCTCGCTCGCTCGAAAATCCGGGTACCATTGCCCGCTACTACCTCAACATCGCCCGCTACAAACTCCCCGAAGACTACTACGCCACCTATTTGCAAAAACTCGACATGGTGACAGCTGACGAGGTGTTGGAAATGGCTCGCAAATACATCATGCCCCACCGGGCTCACATCTTGGTGGTGGGCAACAAAGACGAGGTGGCGGAAAAGTTGGTGCAGTTTGCGCCCGACGGGAAAATCCACTACTTCGACGCCTTTGGCAACCCATTGGTAGAAAATGCACAACCCCTGCCCGAGGGGGTTACCGTAGAGTCCGTGCTCGACCACTACATACTAGCCATCGGGGGGAAGGAAAAGCTCGATGCCATCGAATCGGTCGTCATCGTGATGAATGCTGAGATGCAAGGCATCGTACTGGAGACCACCCTGTACCACAAGGCACCCAACAAACTCACCACCCGTCATTCCATGATGGGCAATGTGTTGCGGGAAAAGATTTTCAATGGCAAGGACGGCGTCAGCATCCAGATGGGACAGGTAGCCAAACTCGAAGGCCGTGAACTCGACGACAGCCGAATCGAGGCCGTCCTCTTCGCCGAGCGCAAGTGGAAAGACCTCGGCATCGTGGCCGAGCTCAGAGGCATCGAAACCATCAACGGCAAACCTGCTTACAAAGTGGTGCTCACTTACCCCAGCGGGACTCGCAAGACTTATTACTACGATTGTGACACCTACTTGAAGGTGAGGGAAATCGAATCAGTCAATGGAACCACTACCACCAGCGACGTGTTGGAATACATGGAGGTGGATGGCATCAAATTCCCCAAGAAGATCAGCATCAGTGGTCCTATGCCTACGCCAATCATCCTCGAAGCCACGAAAGTGGAGCTCAACGTACCGCTGCCCGAGGAGCTCTTCGAATACCAGGAATGATTGGGTAGGTTGCAATCCCTTTTCCCATCGAGGCCCTTGCTAATCGTGGTTTTCGCACCGGGAACAGGAGCTCTTGGAAACCGTTTGACGCAAGGAGGATCCTTTGCTCGCGGAAGGAAATCCTTCGAAAAAAGCCAATGCCAGCGATAGGTTTCGATTTTTGGAAAAAAGAACTTACCCATCGCTTCCTCCAGTGGGAGGCATCGATTGCAAAAAGCCGGAGATCATCTTAATCGACACAAAAAAACCCGCAGGAGTTGATCCTGCGGGTTTTTTCTTTAGTCAGCTCACCAACCCAGTTACTTGGGCAAGAGGATGAACTCAACCCTTCTGTTCATGCGCCGGCCTTCAGCCGTTCTGTTGTCGGCAATGGGGTTGGTTTCTCCGTATCCATTGTAACTCATGAGGCTGGGATCGATGCCTTTTTGCACAAGGTATTCGTAACAAGCCTTGGCGCGGGCCTCGGAGAGTTGCTGGTTGGCGAAATCGTTGCCCACATCGTCGGTATAACCGTTGATTTCGAGCCTGTAACCTGGATACCGCCTCATGACCTCAGCGATCTGATCGAGGATTCTTCGTGAAGTAGAGGTCAGTCGGTCACTGTTGGTCTCGAACTGGACGTTGCGCATGGCAAAATCCAGGATGGCCTTGTCTTCGGGCTTGATTTCCGGGCAGCCGTCGAAGGCGGGAGATCCAGCCAGGAATGGGCATTTGTCCACGGAGTCATCGACGCCATCTTTGTCGGAGTCTGGACAACCATTGAAGCGCTTCAGACCCGGCAAGTTGGGACACTTGTCTTCAAAATCGGCCACTCCGTCGTCGTCACTATCGGGGCAGCCACTGTGTTCGGCCGTCCCTGGTTCATCGGGACACTTGTCCACCGGGTCGATGATGCCATCCCGGTCACTATCGGGGCAACCGTTGAGCGCAGGAAGACCGGGCGTGTCTGGACAGTTGTCTTCTTTATCGACCACATTGTCGGCATCGCGGTCAGGACAACCAGCGAAACGACGTAAACCCGCCTCGTTGGGACAATCGTCGAGATGGTCGGGCACGCCGTCCAAATCCGTATCGGGACAACCACCGAGACGTGCCTCACCCGGGGCATCGGGGCACTGGTCTTCGCGGTCGGCGATCATGTCACCATCCCGATCGGGGCATCCGTTGAGGGCCAATGAGCCGGGCTGGGTAGGACAAAGGTCTTTTTCATCCACGATGCCGTCCTTGTCAGTGTCTTTTTCACTGAATCGAAAACCGAGCGCCACTCCTGCAAACCAGGTGACGTCGTTGTTGTCGGGATTTCCGGCGAATTTGATACCGTCGATGTAGTCAGAGAAGTGGAGTCTCAGGCCACCTTCCAGGTTTACATACGTGCGACGACTCAAGTCGAAGCGAAGACCGCCACCGAGCGGCATGGCAAAATGCACATTGGAGTAAGTGCCGAGGCGATCCTTGTCCAAGTTTTCACTGGGGCGCATCTGTTCGAAGTTGTTCTTCGGATTGACAACCGACATGCCGGCCCCTGCAAAAACGAAAGGTGAAAAAGTGGGTTTGAAGGCACCTCGCGCATCGAAACGGTTATGGCCCAAAAACTCGTAATCACCGAGTACCGAAAATTCTACCAGGGTAGAGCTGAAGCTTGCACCTCGGTCGAGGTTCCTGCCCCAGTCGGCATCACTGCCTGCTACACCACCCACAAGGAGATTCAAGCGCAATCCAAACCTGGGCTGCAGTTGGTTTTTGAGGAAAATGCCGAAGGCAGGTTTGGTGTTTTTTGCAGTGAAGGTGGGTTCGGTTAGATCTCCTAAGTAATTGGACCCTCCAAGGAACAGGCCTCCTTCCCACTTTTGCTGCTGAGCCGTGGCTACAGCCGCAGCCAGCATAGCAATCAAGACAGTCAGTTTCAGTTTCATCTTAAATCGGATTTAGCGTTCAGATCAAAGTAATGAGGACTTGTTAAGGATTTGTGAGCTGGGTGAGACCAAGGCAGGGTAATTTAGGTGCTGCAAAGATACTCTTACTGTCGGACGGATCCAGGCAAATTGCAAACGCATTTTCGTGGCACGCAGCAAAGGGTTTGATCAGCAGCGTCCTCTTGTTTTATTTTGGCGCTTCTTGTTCATCAAAATCAGACAACCAACATGCAATTCGTAGCGATCCTGGCAATGTGGGGGCTGGCTTGCGCCTCTGCCGCTCTCCATGCACAGAGCACTGAAATACCGCTTCTGAAGGAGCGTGTCATTCGCTCGATCGAACGACAATTTCCCGAAATGGTTTCACTGAGCGACAGCATTTGGCGGTGGGCTGAAACGGCCTTTTTGGAGACGCGCTCAGCCAATGCGCTGGCCGCTTTTGCCGAGAAAAATGGTTTTCGGGTGCAAAGGGGCGTGGCCCAAATGCCCACGGCATTCATTGCAGAGTTTGGCTCGGGGCGTCCAATCATCGGTATCCTGGGGGAATTCGACGCCCTTCCTGGTTTGTCCCAACAGGTCAGTCCAACCAAAACCCCCATGGTAGTTGGGGCTCCTGGTCACGGATGTGGGCACAACCTGTTTGGTGTGGCCAGTCTGGCCGCTGCCGTGGCCATCAAAGAACTTATTGAGGATGGATCATTGTCGGGTACCATCCGCTTTTATGGCACCCCCGCTGAGGAAAAATTTTTTGGAAAACTCTTCCTCGCTCGCGAGGGCTATTTCAATGACCTCGACGTGTGTCTGGATTGGCACCCCTCTGACGAGACCAAAGCCAACGTCCAGAGTTCCAAGGCCATGATCGACTTCACCGTGGAGTTTTTCGGCCAGGCTGCTCACGCCTCTTCCGATCCGTGGAACGGACGCAGCGCCCTGGACGGACTGGAATTGTTCACCACCGGACTCAACTACATGCGCGAGCATGTCAAACCTACCGTGCGAATACACTACCAGATTCAACACGGAGGTGCCGTAGTGAACGTCGTACCGGATTACGCCCGGGTGTGGGTGCGCATCCGAGATTCCAAGCGTGAAGGAATGATGGCCGTATATGAATGGGCGCAGAAAGTGGCAGAAGGTGGTGCCTTGATGGCTGGGGTGGATTACAAAATCAACCTCGTCAGTGGGCTTCATGAAGTGCTGCCAAACAGAACCGGCGGTACCGTCATGCACCACAACCTCGAATTGCTCGGCCCAATTACCTACACACCCGAGGAAATCGAATTTGCCAAAGCCATCCAACGAAACACGGGCAAGCCAGAAACCGGCCCCGACGGCAGTATCAAGCCCTTGGAAGAAACCTTGGAAGACCCCACAGGCGGTTCTACTGATGTGGGTGATGTCAGCTGGATCGTGCCCGAAATAAGACTCAGCGTCACCACCGCGCCCAAAGATGTGCCTTGGCATTCATGGGCTGTGGTGGCAAGCGGGGGTATGAGTATTGGTCACAAAGGGATGTCGCACGCTGCGAAGGCCCTTGCCATGACCATGGTGGATCTGTTCCAGGATGAAAACCTCAGAAAGGCAATCAGGGAAGAGTTCGAACAGCGCCGAGGCGATTACCAATACAAACCCATTCTGCCCGATGGACCTCCTCCCATCGAACAAGCAAAAGCCGAGGCTGCTGCCTGGCAGGAGTGAGCTGGAGCACATTCGTAAGCTGCCAGTATATGGCAAGGTGTGAGGATTTGAGTCTGAGACGTCCTGGCAGTAATCGAGTAAAGAAGGGCCGAGCCAACCAGTCACGCCTCACGCCTCATCCCGCGGCAACAGCCACTGGAGCCATAAAAGGACAAAGGAGCCTACCCTTTCGATCAGCCAAATAGAGCCTCAGTCGAAGATGGCTAGCTGATGGGGTGAGGACTGGGTTTCGGAGAGAGGATCCTCGAGAGCTTGCATCCGATTGGCCAGCGTGGTGGAATCCTCCACCGACAACAAGCGCTTGATGACGCGAAGGCGATGCGTGTAGCGCTTTTGCTCCCTGTTGAAGATGCCGAAATGATCCAGCAAGTCTTCCCGTACCTTTTCTCCGCAATGCAAGATGTAGCCGGGATTGGTGACCAGCCCCACATGGGCTATGTGGCCATTTTTGTTTTCGAAAAACGCCAGGTCACCTGGCAATGCCATCTCGACGAAATCGACGACGGTACCGAAATGTACCTGCCTGGAAGCTTCCCTGGGCAGGTCGATGCCTACGAGTGAGTAAACCAATTGCACCAGCCCAGCCGCATCGACCCCCAACGGCGATCGGCCTCCCCATTGATGCGGGGCATTCAAAAACTTGCGTGCCATCTTGAGCAACTGCAAGTGATTGATCTTGCCTGGCTCCACAGCTGTACCCGTGTACTGGTGTTGTCGTCCTCCGAGTAAAAAGCACAGCCCATCGAAATCAGGTAACCTGGCCCCGAGGGTGAGGAGCATCATCGAATCAGGGGTATGCATGGGATGAACCAAATCGAGTACAAAGCTGAAGTGGTTGGCAAAGCGCTCGAATTCCTTGCTGGTCAATGGCATCAACTGACCCGTAGAGACCCAGCCGATGGTGTGGTCGTGCAGGCAGCACACTTTGGTCCAGCGACGCCCCTTCGTTTCGAGAATTTCGACCAACTCGCCAAAAAGCAATTGGCTGACCTGCTCACTGCGATTGGATGTGCTGCGGCGGATGGGAGCAATGCTTACTTGACAGATGGCCGAATGCATGGTCGATGGTTCACTGAAGAGGAAGCCGGGTATGCGCTCCAAGGTAAGGCAAGCCCGGCATAGTTGCAACCCACTGCTGCGGGTGAGTTCTCTCCGCTTAAAAACGAGGTCTCGAAAATGCCTGTGTGGAGTGGGTCGTTCACCAACTCCGAAACGAGAGGCTATTTTTGCCCGACTCAAGCACCAGAAGAACCTCACAAATTCCGATTCCCATTGCTTATGCGTCTCTTTTTTTCCTACTTCTTGTTTTTGTGCATGCTAAATGGCCTGGCCGCCCAAGACAATTTTTTCAGCCAATCCTACGCCGCCCCCCTGATTCTGAACCCGGCCCTCACCGGCGCTTTCGAAGGAAAATTCAGGGTTTCCGCCATTTACCGCGACCAGTGGGCCAAAGCTCTCGACAACCCCTACAAGACTTTCGCCACTGCGTTCGACATCAAATGGGGAATTGGCCGCAAGACCGCCCGGTACCAGGACATGGCTGCCGTAGGCATTTTCTTCTACAATGACAAGGCAGGCTTGCTCGATTTCAGCACCTCCCAAATTTCCATCTCGGGTGCCTATCACAAAGCCCTCGACATCCGCAACACCCAATACCTCTCTATTGGATTTCAAGTCGGAATCGTTCAGAAAAACGTCAACTACGGAAATCTCCGTTTTGAAGACCAGTTCAATGGTGCCACGGGATATACCAACCCCACTTCCGAAATCCTGCCGGAAAACAATTTCGCATTCGCCGATTATTCCGTGGGGCTCAATTACTCCTATTCGCCTGAATATTCCAGGGTAAAAGTCTTCGTGGGTGCTGGCCTGCACCATTTTACTTCTCCCTCTGTGAGTTTCTTCTCCCGAAGCGATGACACGGGGCTCCAACCCGACAACAAGCTGAACCGTCGGTATTCATTGCAACTCAGTTCGTTCTTGCCCGTTGGCGATGGCCTGGCATTCATACCCCGGGCCTCCATCGACCAACAAGGCAGTGGCCGCAAGCTCGATGCTGGCACCAACCTGCGCATCAACACCAGCACTTACAAAAACACGGCCCTGCACGTCGGTGGGTATGTCCGTTTGGTTTCGGATTTCGATACCGAAGCACGTACCGATGCGGTAGTGGCCCTCTTCGGTGTGGAAATCAACAACGTCCTGCTCGGCCTGAGCTATGACCTGAACTTCGACAAACTCGCCCGATCCGACAGGCGGAGCTTCGAAATTTCGTTGGCTTACCTGGGGGAGTATGAAGACGATGTGGTCCTGTGTCCCAAGTTCTGATTCTTCATGGCCTTCTACATCGATTGATTCCTACTCCCCAAGGGAGAGTCCAGATTCGCAAAAGGATCGCTCCTGGATTTTCGCCCAAATAACATCAATCTTTCAAGTATTCTTTCGCCAATGTGAGCTCTTCTCTGCAAGGTGGGTTCGCACCGACCCTACCCCAGCACATGGATCACCGTGTCTTGCCTACAAAATTTCGAGGTGATGGCAAATTTTTTTTCCAACACTTTTCCACACCTTTTTCCACACACAAATGATTATCTAAACCATTCATTCATGCGTAATGCCTTTCTCAATTAGGACTTTTCATTTGGAATTGATTTCTATACACAATACTCACCATGCCTCATTCCTCTTTTTACACCATCCTTGACCGGCAGGGATACGGAGTTGAACTTGTGGAGCCCGTACGCCCGCTCTACTTTTACGATCCGTTTTGAGAAAACTTTTTCCGCATAGACATACGGTGAGAGAACGTCCAAATGAAATCATTCAGGCACACCTTTAGCTACCTTGGTGCTCATGCCATAGACATTCATTGTGGGTTGGGAACACCGGCTGGCTCATTCGAAAATTCGATGGCATAGCCGGTTGGAGTGTGTCCCTTCAAACGTATATAGTATCAGTAAGTTAGATAGGTACCTGTCGCAACGCTGCGGCAGGTCTTTTTTTTCCGTCCAGACACACGACGCCTGTTCTCGCCTATGCCGCTCCCGACAAAGCTCTCCTGTTGCCCTTTCCGATACCACCCATCTTCTATCTTTGCGCAGCCCCAGGCGGGGCCATTTTCAAAGTAGAACCTAAACAAGACGAATCATGAATTATGACCTCATCGTAATTGGCAGTGGTCCCGGCGGGTACGTGGCCGCCATACGAGCTGCCCAGCTTGGTATGAACGTGGCTGTAGTGGAAAGAGAATCGCTGGGGGGCATTTGCCTCAACTGGGGCTGTATCCCCACCAAGGCCCTTCTGAAAAGTGCCCAGGTATTTCAATACATTCAGCATGCTTCAGAGTATGGTATCGCTGTAGAGAAAGCCCAGCCCGATTTCGACAACATGATCAAGCGAAGCCGCGATGTTGCGCAAAGCATGAGCAAAGGAATCCAATTCCTTTTCCGCAAAAACAAAATCACCGTCATAGAAGGAACTGGCAAACTCCTGCGGGGCAAGAAGGTCGAAGTCACTGACGCCTCAGGAAAAAAGACTGAGTACAGCGCCAAGCACATTCTATTGGCCACGGGGGCCAGAGCCAGGCAATTGCCCAACCTCCAAATAGACGACAAGAAAATCATCGGCTACCGCAAGGCCATGACCCTGGAAAAACAGCCCAAGCGCATGGTGGTCGTCGGGGCCGGAGCCATTGGTGTGGAGTTCGCCTGGTTTTACCATACCATCGGCACCGAGGTGACCATCGTGGAATTCATGGAGCAGGGTCTGGTGCCGCGAGAAGATGCCGACATCAGCAAAGAACTGGGGCGCATTTTCAAAAAGCAAGGTATCGAAGTGCTGGTCAACAGCAGCGTCGAAACCGTAGATACCTCTGGCAATAGTTGCAAGGTCACGGTGAAAGACCGAAAAAGCGGGAAAACCTCCCAAATCGAATGCGACATCGTCCTGTCTGCTGTCGGCATCACTCCCAACACCGAAAACATAGGGCTCGAAGCCCTCGGTATTGCAACTGACAAAGGCTACGTGAAAGTGGATGAATACTACCGCACCAATGTAGAAGGTATTTATGCCATTGGTGACATCATTCCTGGCCCTGCCCTTGCTCACGTAGCCAGCGCCGAAGGCATCACGTGTGTGGAAAAAATTGCCGGACTGAATCCAGAGCCAATCGATTACAAGAACATCCCCTCTTGTACCTACTGTTCGCCAGAAATTGCGTCAGTGGGATACACCGAACAGGAAGCCCGGGAGGCAGGCCTGGAAATAAAGGTGGGGAAATTCCCCTTCTCCGCCTCTGGCAAAGCAAAGGCAGCCGGTGCACCGGAGGGATTCGTCAAAGTCATTTTCGACGCCAAATATGGAGAATTCCTCGGTGCCCACATGATTGGTGCAAACGTGACCGAAATGATTGCAGAAGTAGTGGCAGCTCGCAAACTCGAAACGACTGGCCACGAAATCATCAAATCGGTACACCCCCACCCCACTATGAGTGAAGCCATCATGGAAGCGACTGCAGCAGCCTACGGGGAAGTCATCCACCTCTGATTTTGAAAAATATCGTTTTGCAGTTATTGAAAAAGCCTTCCCGATTCGGGAAGGCTTTTGATTTTCTATCGAACATTGCAAGCTCGCTTCATTTATTTTTTGAAAAAATGCCTCACAACATCATCAAACCTGTTCCGTCTCAGGGTTTTTCCTGAAATATCATTTGACCAACTGGCCATTGGAAATCTGTACGATGAAAGCCCCTGGGTATCCCAAGGCTTTCACTTTTTTCAATACTATTTCCGCCGTGCTGCGACTGTCGTAACCAGCCAGTACCACGATGGTCAGTTTGTTGCGCTGCACGTAGTGCACCTCGCCGAGGCCCGCTACCTTGCTCTCGTCGAATTTCGACGCATCGCTAAAGGCACCGAGCTGGATGGCATAGCCATCTTTGAGTAAAATACCCTGAGAAGCGACTGTGCTCTTTGGCTGCAATTGGGGTTTTGTCGAAACCACGCCATGGGCAGGTTGACCGGAGTCAGGTACGATAAATGCACCTGTGTATTTCATTTGATTCTTGACCACACCAAGCGTCTTTTCGGCCTCCTCCCGGCTGGCGAACACACCTATGCGTACCTTGTAGGTGTTGCCTTCCTGCACTGCATACACATTGCCGAGGTGACCTAATTTGGTGCGCATCTCATCCAAATTCGGTGCTTTGCTGAATGCCGCCACTTGTACGCTGTAACCTGCGACCGTTGCCGATATGGAAGCCGACCTGGCCTGCGGCTGTACAGCGACAGTGGCTTGCTCGGTGGCATTCTTGGCAACCGCCGCCTGAGGAGCCACACCTGCCACCGGCAATAGGCCCACATCATCCAAACGGCGAGAATTGTCCGGCTGGGTATTCAGTGTGACTATCACATCCTGGTACCCCGGTTTCGAAAAACGCACATTGTACTGAGCCTTTGGTTTCAACGCGATGAGGTAAGCACCACGGGTGTCTGTGAGTGCCTCCACCATGGCCCCCGTACCCCGTTCGGTGGCAATGACTTTTACATCGGCCAAAGGCCAACCAGTTGCTGCATCAACTACGCGACCTTCGTAGGAATCGTTTATGTTCACCATCGCCACCTCGAAGGTGCGGTTGGCTCGCATGCCAAGCCTACTGATTTCGAGTGTTTCGGTACCGTAGCCGGGAAAGGAGATCTCTACGACACAATCCATTGGCTTGAGCAACTGCATGGTGAAAACACCGCTCGAAGCTGTCTTGAATACTCCCGAACCACATTTGCTGAAGTCGAGTGTAGCACCTACCATCGGCTGGCGCGTGGCTGCATCGATGACCTTGATGACCAGGTTGTCCGCCTCTTTCACTACCCGATAGATGTCTTCGAGTCCTTTTCCACCGGGCCTGTTGGAAACGAAGTAGCCTACATTGCGCAATTCGTCATAGATGAATCCATAATCGTCGGCAGAGGAATTGATACCGGTGCCCATGTGGTAAATCGTCGTCCATTTTCCACCGTTGCTTTCGGCTCTGAAAATGTCGAAACCACCAAAACCTTTGTGGTAATCGGAGGCAAAATAGAGGGTCGAGCCATCGAACCAAGGCGTGATTTCGTTGCCAATGGTGTTTACAGCCGGCCCCAGGTTTTCAGGGGCCGACCAGCTGTTGCCGACTCGGTACGACACGTAAATGTCGAAACCTCCATATCCGCCCGGTCGATTGCTGGCGAAATACAAGGCATTGCCATCGGGGGCAAAACAGGGATAGCCCGTCGAATAGCCGCTGCCATTGTGTTCAAAGGCCCTGGCTCCCACCCAGCTGCCATCAGAATTGGCTTGAGCCAAAAACAGCGAAAGCTCCAAACCTGGATGTGGGATCTGCCGCACCCCATCCCTGAAATTGTTCATCGTGTAGGCAACGGTAGCATGGTCACGGGTATAGGACACCGGTCCCTCATTGGAATGTTGACCAAATCCAGTGTGCAGCAAAACCGGCGTTTGCAAGAAGCCATTTTGATCGCGCTGGCTGATGAAAAGGCGATTGCCCGTTGTTGGAGCCGAAGGCGCATTGCGTCCGTTTACAGCCTGAATATCCTTGCGCGAGGAAGCAAACACGACTTTATCCTTGAAAAATGTTGGGCCGAATTCGGAAGAAGGGGTATTCACGTATTCCGGCACGATCTTGAAGCCCGAGGGCACATCGGAAGACAGTGCAAACGTGCATGCTTCCGAAAATTGCTTTGCACGCGTCTGAAACTCGGCTGAGGAGGAGGCCAGCTCATCGAATATTTTTTTTGCCTGTTCATACCGACCCAGGCCTTGCAATGTGAGTCCATAGCGGAATTTCACGACATCCGGCATGCCAGGTTTCGCAAGTGCGTTTTCGAAATGCATGGCTGCCAGTTCCAATTCGTTGAGGTACCAATAGCTCGTGGCCAAGCCGGCATTGGCCTCCGCATTGGCAGGGTCTGCAGCCAGGATTTCTTTGTAGGTTATCACAGCCCGGTCAAAGGCCCCGAGTTCCATTTCTTTTTCGGCTCGTTTCCAGGCACTTTGGGCCAAAAGACTGAAACCGATGAGTGCAAATCCAATGGTGAGAATGGCTGATCTGAATTTCATTTCCTGGAGTTTTTGTTCCTGAATTGTGGTTGCAGAACCATGCCCTTCAGACACCGGCCTGCACCCTGTAAGGCGCTCTTGGCAAGTTGAAACGAGGGAAGCCTCGCTCCCAAATGCTTCGAAGCCAACTTATAACTTGCTAAACCACGGAATCTTAGGTGAGAAATCGCCAGCAATTTCGGCATTATTGAGGGATCGTCACAACAAAAATCCACATTTTGCCCAACGCCTATGTTTACAGCTCTGGTATGAGGCCCTTAAAAACGACCCGGTAATGTTCCATGCCAGCACGCCACTCCTCGAATGCGGGAGGAAATTTTCCATTGTACACACCGCCTCCTGCATCGTAAAACCAGATTTCCCCCCCTTCTCCTTCATCGTCGTCCACGACGACGGCAGCCCACAACACGCATGTTTGATCATAAGCGATGATGGCATTCTCGCCTTCATACCATTCTGGTACCGTGCCGTAAGCAATCGTCACCATCCCTTCTTGGGCTTTGCGTACCTCTTTGAAATTATATGCAAATCGCTCGTAGTCCTCTCCAACGAGCTGTCTGAACTGGGCATCGAGGGATTCATTCGGGAAAACGGCATCCGGGCCATCACCCACCGACAGCACGGGTTTCTTGTCTGGCTTATGTCGATAATACACCCCATCGGCGCGGGCCTTCACTCCAAAACCACAGGCGAAACTGTCACTTTCCTGGATAACCTCTACAGAGTCGCCAAGAAGTTCGAACCGCAACCTGCACACGCCAAACCCATATTTGTCAGAAGCGTAACGCCCCAGGTTTCCACTGTACCACGCCTCCGCATCCAAGTTTCCCAAACTGCCTTTTTTTAAGAATTGAAGTGCAAAATCAAATGAATCCCGCCGCACATTGCCTATCATCAGCACCCCTTTATCCCATATCTCATCGAAATACCAATTGCCTTCCCAAGGGGATCGAGCCTCTGAGGAAACTTCTACAAAAAGCAGTGATACTGCTTCTTCATTATTTCCATCGGTTCTCAACTCGAATTGGACGCTGTCGAGAAACGTCCCGTGCATTATTTGCTCCTGTGCTACCCCCTCGGCCAGCAGCCGAAGATCAAAGGTCGAATCAGTCAATTTCTCCCCATATACTTCGGCAATTTCCTGGTTCTTTTCAAACCATCTTCCACTCAAGTAGCCATCAGTCCAATTTATCAGCGTCAATTCGATACTATTTCCATCTTTATCGGTGGCCATATATTTTCTAAGAAACGGTTCCTTCAACACCCCCGACGCATTGCCTGGTTGCATACCTTCCTCCACTCTTTCATGGGTAGCGACATCCTGCTTGCAAGAAATGCATCCCGCAATGCCAATGACCATACAACAATTGATCAACCAATGATTCATGTAGCTTCCGAGGTTATTCACGCCGCAAAAATATGCTTTCGGCGCTGGTGTGGTATGGACGACTCCCCACCATCCTGGTCACGCTGCGGAGCATACTGCATGTAATTTGGTATTCAGAAAGTTTGGGAAAGACAAGGCCAAAAACTGAAAAATACACCACAAGAAGAGCGCTTGAATATTGTTGTAACCAAGAAGTACCTGATCGAATGGATGTGTGATCGTTCATCGAGCCTTTGTCAACCAATAACATGATTCCTCGATGTCATTCCCCTTTGATCCTAAACCACAATATACCTACCACTATAGTCATTATTGCGCCGAAAAAACTACATATGTAATTAGTCTGACCTATAATATTGGAGTCAGTTTTTGCAGTAACCTCAATTCCTCATTCACGAAAACATCCTGGCATTGAACTCCTCTGATTTTCCCCTCGGAATGCTCAGCGATTCAAACTCGGCGCCCTTTTGCATTTTGGCCAACAAGACGATCTGCCCGGCGTGGTAGGCGTAGTGGGTGAGTTGGCGGTTGAGAGCCTCCAGCACCGTGTGCGGTTCATTCCGGATTTTGACTGTGCGGTCGAGGTCTTCATCAGTCAACGGTTCGATGGCATCGAACAGGCATTGCCAGCCTTTTTCCCAGTAATCCATCAGTTCTTCCCGGCTGGTGAAATCGTCGTCAAATTCCGATTCCCGATTGCGCCAGGGTTTTTCACCGTCTTCTGTCAGAAAATTTGTGAAGCGGGAAATCATGTTGCCGGCCATGTGCTTGGCGATGGTGGCCACATTGTTGGAGTGTTCATCCCGGCGCCAGTGCATCTGGCTGTTGTCGAGCTGGGCCATGGCCCGTTCTGAAAGGGATTTGTAATTGCGGAAGAGCTTGCGGAGATTGTCGGTGTATTTGGTAGCCATTGCTTTGTTGATATTTGGATGAAACAATGGCCACCAAATTACACAGACTTGGGCATCAACGGGTGATGATCAATTTTTCAATGTACGGGAGAGCATTGTCAATGGAATACAAGAGGTACTGACCGCCTGGCAGGCCGCTGACATCGATTTCATTGAGCCCGGGAGCGGCAATAACTTCTCCAACCTGGCGGCCCAACATATCAGTAATGACCATCATCACCGTATCCTCGCCTGAATTTTTAAGGAATATGGAAGCGTTCGCCGGTTGTGGCCACAGCGCTATATTCAGTTGATTTTCTTCTTCATAAACAGGCGTCAGGCTTAAATTTCTTTTTCTGAAATATACCCTGAGTTTACCATCCGCACCTGCAACTTCGTAATTGAGTGCCAATCCACCATTGGGCAGCAGCGCTCCTGCCTTGAATCCGATGGCCTGGCTGCCCCAGTCAGTGGCAAATTCCGGCTCTGACCAGGTGTTTCCCCTGTCCGTGCTGTAGCTGACCACGATGTCAGGCCCACCGCCCGAGGACACATCCCTTTCGTCTTTCCAGACCGACCATAGAATGTCGTTCACTGGATCATACCGGTTTCCTTCTACCAGGTGGCTTCTGATACCTGGTTCCGAAAGTTGCATCCAGTTGGCAGGTTGCCAGGTATTGCCCGCATCATCTGACCATCCGTATCCGACCAGTGCTCCGTCAAACATATTTCCAACAGGATACCTGTGAAAAAACAGGTGGATGCGGTTCTGGTCGTCGATGACCACATCAGGATCGGAGTTCATGTCGGGGCTTGCAACTACCGGGAAAGGTGCTGACCAGGTCTGCCCGCCGTCTTCACTCACAGCCATGAGCACGTTCCAGCGAAAAGTGGGGCTGATGGAATCCCTCCAGGCAATGGCCACCAGATCTCCGTTGGCAGCTTCCATCTGTACCCGTGGAAATGCGGAACTGCGACCGTCGTCGTCACTGAGCATGACCTGTGGCGACCAGCTCAGACCCCCATCCGTCGAATGGCTGTAAAATACCTCTGAGGTTTTGCCGGAGTTTGGGTCCCCTTCGTGCCAAACGGCATGGAGCGTACCCTGAGCATCGCAGGTGAGGTGGGTGGCCCAGCTGTTGTGCACCACTTTGTATCCAACCCTGACCGTGTCAATGGGGATGGACAGGTCGGCAGAACTGTATTTCGTCAAAAACAGACCGGATGGGGCCTTTGCCTCAAACAAAACGTACAAATTGTCATCCGGATCCATTGCGAGTTTCGGCCCTGAGGCACCAATGACTTTCTCCATGCCGGCAATCGGAATGGGAGCTGCCCAATTGAGACCATCATCATCAGACCAGGTGAGGTAATGACCCAGGAAATTGCCAGTCACCGCATTTATTTCTTCCGTTGAAATAAATATGCGACCGCTCGAGCTGACGGCCATGTTGTTGAAAAGAACACCTCTTTGAGAAGCGGAAGTGTCTGCGAGCGGCAGGGCTACTTCAGGTCCCCAATCAGGACCTACACCATGTGTCTGTGAAAAGAGTTGCGAAGCGAAGAGGAAGAGTAGCGCGATCAGCGGAGTTCTCATAGTTGCTTTATTTTTTGTTTAAAAATGGAGCAACACGACCAGATGAACCGGTCAGGGTTTAATGAGAACAAAATGAAGGCCGGAATCAGGGATTTTGCTCCAGGGCAGGATTGGCGTCAATCTCCCGCTGGGGTAGTGGAAGGATGAGGTCGGGGGAATCGAAGGGGTATATTGTGCCATAATTTAATACCGCTCTCCGAAGGCGTTTCAGGTCGTGGAGGTAGTTGCCTTCGAAAGCCAGTTCCACCCGGCGTTCTTTAACAATGGCTTCGACGAGTTCGTCGCTGTTTTGAAAATCTTCCATGCTGTAACTTACCAATTCATAGCTTTCAGGAACCAGGAAGCCAGACTGGTCCAACACCCGCATGGAGCGTTGACGGATTTGGTTGAGCAGATCGATGCTTTCCTGGTTGATGCCCTGGATACGGGCCAGAGCTTCCGATCGCATCAGGAGGATTTCTGCCAGACGGTAAAGAGGGGTGTCGTCTTCACCGGAAGTCCATGAATTTTCATATTTGTTACAGCGGGCAGTGTCGCCGGTGACGATTAAATCCCCTTTGCTGAAGATGTCATGAGGGTCGCAACGCAAGTCAACGAAGGTGAGGTTTTGGGAGGCGATTTGCTGTGCCATTGCGTCGGTGAGCAATGTCTTGTATCCGTTGGCTTTCAGGTCATTGGAAATGGTGGCTGTTTTGGGGGCGTCGTTGTAAACGGTTGCCAGTCCGTCATTTACAGGGTCGTTGTTGGTCGAACCTTTTATTACCCATATTTCTTCTGATGAACCTTCTTCTCTAAAAAAATCCTGAGGCAACTCCGTCAACTGGAAATGGCCTGATGCCAAAATTTGCCCGGTGAGATCAACAACCGATAGGAAGTCATTTTTCTGAAAAGCTACCTCTGCAAGGCCGGCAGCGGCAGCCATTCCGGATGCTTTTCCATCGGTGTTGGTTTCAGCCATTAGTTCCATGGCCTTTGTCAGGTCAATTTCAACTTGCTCATAAACCTGCCCTACGCTTGCCCTTGCCGGAAAGGTGATAGAAGATTGGTCAAAAACCGGTTCCAGAACGAGGGGAACTCCAGGTTTATTCAGGTTGTCATTGGACCAGGGCAGGGCATAAAGTCTCACCATTTCGAAATACAGCAGGCCTCTGATGAAGCGGGCTTCACCTTCAATTTGGTTGGCCTGGGCAAGACTGAAGCCAGGATCATTGTTAATGACAAATGGCAAAGCAGCTATGATGGCGTTGGCCTGGTTGATGGCCCTGTAGGCAGTTGACCAGATTTCTTCGGTCATCCAATGGGATGGCTCCATTTGAAGACTGGAAATTTCCACAAACCAGCCTTCTGCATTGCCGGCCATTACATCGGCCAATGCAGGGATATTTCCCGCCAGTGCGGCCCCGTTTTGCATGAGGTCATAAAGTCCGGTGAGTCCAGCCTCCAGGTCTTCTCCGCTTTGAAGCAGGTCTTCAATCAGCAGGTCATTTTCCGGTTGGACACTGTCTAGAAAACCATTGCAGGAATAAACCGATAGTATTAAAATTAGGAGGGGAATCTTTTTCATGGCTTAAGTTGCTTGATGTTACCAATGGATGTTTATTCCGAAGGTAAAGGAGGTTACTGCAGGCAGATTAAAGTGGACCATTCCGGTAGCAGCTGCCTCAGGGGACAAAAACTCACTGTCGGGATCCAGCCCCCTGAACTTGGTGAGTGTCCACAAATTTTGCGAAGCGAAGAATATTCTGAGTTTGGACATGCTCAGTTTTTCAGATGGAATATTGTAGCCCAGCTCCAAATGTTGCAGGCGGATATAATCACCATCACTGAGGTAGCGGGTAGATCGCTGGGTGCCGTTTGTCTGGTACAGCCTGGGTTGAGGAACATCAGTGTGGCGGTTTTCTTCTGACCAGTAATTCAGTTGATTTCGGTTCTGGTTGTTGCCCCAGGTCCCGTTTTGTTCCATGTTTTGATCCCACATATAAATCTGAAAACCGGTTTTGAAAACGAAATCCGCCCTTAGATCAAAATTGCGGAACGAAATAAAATGAGACATTCCTCCGGTAAATGAGGGCTGTGATTTTCCGGCAATTTTCCGGTTTGAGTCCGCCACATAATTTGGGACTTTATTTCCTTCTTCGTCAAAAAATAGGGCATCTCCGTTGTCAGGGTCTACGCCGGCATATTCCGCCAAAAAATAACTGCCGATGGCTTGGCCCGGTCGGTGCAACATGACCACCGATTCGATGATGTCATCGTCAATGCCGTCGCCGTTTTGATCAACCAGCTTCAGCACTTCGTTTTGCAGCGTAGCTCCGTTCAGACCCATGTTCCACTTAATGGGGCCATCGTGCAGAGCAAGGGACAGGTCAAATTCAAATCCCTGGTTTCTTACCTTTCCAACATTGGAAGTGATGGTGCTGAAACCGTTGCTGGCGGGTACAGGCTTGTCCAACAGCAGATCGCTGGTGGTTTTTACAAAATAGCTCGCTGAACCAAAGAATTTTCCGTTCCACAAACTGAAGGTAATGCCAGCACCCCATTGCAGGTTCTTTTCCCAGGAAAGGTTGCCGTTTTCAAGTGAGCTGAAAATATATCCGGGCTGACCCAGGTAGTTCACATTGGCATTGGCCAGGCCTCGTGAAGTAAAGTTTGCTATGGCTGCATTGCCTGTGAGGCCATAAGAGGCCTTTATTTTCAAAAAATCAACGATATTTTTTGAGAAAAAATCTTCTTCTGAAATGACCCATCCGGCGGAAATGGACGGGAAAAAGCCCCAGCGATTTTCCCTGCCGAATCTGGAAGAACCATCGTACCTGCCGGCAAGGGAGAGCTGGTACTTGTTTCTGTACGAATACCGGACCCGGGCCAAATAGCCTGCAAATGCAGCCCCAGACAGATCCGTGTTCACATATTCAATCAATGCGGCAGCTCCGACAAATTTCAGATTGTCAAAATTGAAACCCGATCCATCCACGGTCAGGTAATCGTGGTGTTCTTTCGTGAGCTGTGTTCCTGCAGTAATGGTTAGAGCATGCTCATCGGTGAGTTGAGGGGACCAGTTTATCAGTGTGTTCCAATTGTAACTAAAAGCTTCCTGCCGGTATGCCCAAGCCCAGCCGGATGCGCCACCGAAAAAGGTGTTTTTTCCATATTTCAGGTTCTGTTGTTCGTGGTTGAATTCTGTTCCGAACGTGGTGCTTATCTGAAGTGTATTGAAAGGACTCCATTCCAAACCGGTATATACCAGAACATGTGTTCTCGTGGCTTCAGTCCACCTGTTTTCCAATTCTTTGCAGGGATTGGTATAGCTGACCCATCCAAGGCTGGAATACAGGTCGTCCACGATGCAACTGCCGTCTTCGTTGGTTCCTGTGATATTGGGTTGAAACCAGCCTACGGCACCCCATGGAGAACCAGCCCATTGATTGCCCGTTCTTTGATCAACGACTCGGGATGGACTGACTGAAAACTTTGCTTTCCATTTGCTGCCGATTTTATGTTCCAGGTTTGCCCGAAAGCTGTACCGTTTCAGTCCGATTGTTCTCAGGTAAAAGTCTTCTTCCCTTGCGGAACCACCAATGTAATAACTGAGATCGTCGCTTCCCCCTGAAACACTGGCATTCATTTGATGGACAAATCCTCTTCGCAAAAGCAAATCCTGCCAGTTGGTAGTCGGTTCTGCTGAGGGGTTACTGTACAGGACGGATTCTCCGACGTTTTGAGCGGCGGTGTTCCAAAGCCTTGCGTATTCAGGCCCGGTCAATAAATCCCGCTTTTTGCTGATGGTGTTTACCCCGGCGTAATAGCCCAGTTCAACCCTTGGAGCAGCATTGAACCGGCCCTTTTTCGTGGTGATCAGAATGACTCCATTCGAGCCCCTGGAACCGTAAATCGCAGCTGCCGAGGCGCTCTTTAAAACTTCGACGGAGGCTATGTCGTTGGGGTCAAGGCCAATGAGCGGATTGGTGCTGTAACCAAAGCCATCCCCAGGTTGGGCAGTTAATATCAAGCCGTCGATAACTATCAGTGGTTGATTCCCGGCACTGATACTGCCCGTTCCTCGGATTCTGATGATGGACTCAGCATTCAGCCCACCTGACGAATTCGTTATCACCACTCCGGGCATGCGCCCTTGCAATACCCTTTGAAAATTTGGGACTGAGACATTGCTGAAAGCGGCAGCATCAATGGATGAAATAGAATTGTTGATCGTGCTCTTTTTCGAACTCCCAAAGCCGATTACCACTACCTCATTGAGCCGATTGGCACTCTCTTTCAGAACGATGTGATGGAAAGCTGAGCTGTCAACCACAATTTGTTGGTTTTCAAATCCTATACAGCTGAGCAGTACAGTGGTAGGAAGCTCGTTCAGCATCAGCTCGAAATTCCCTTCCTTGTCAGTGGCAGTGCCCGTGTTCATTTCCTGAACCCTGATGGTCACACCCGGGATGGGCAGCCCCTCAGGGTCTGTTACTGAACCATGGAACAAAACATCCTGTGCAGTTGAGATACAAGAAAGGTGAAGGAGGGCTATGATGAAGAAGTTCCGAGCCATGGCTCGAGAATTTTTGGATTGACAGTGTCCGAGGTGTCTTGAGGTGGTAGTCATGCAGTAGCATACTTTCTATGACACCTCCAGGAATGACTGCAATGTAATAATTTTTTTTTCGTATGTTGCAACATGAAATTTTAGTAAATCCGGAGTTGAAGGGTTAATGATTGTTGTAAATGTCATGTTGACCAAATCGAAACAAAGCGTCTTCTTGTTTATCCTCCTGCTTTTAGCACAGCAGGTTTCAGCCCAATTCAAGTCCCTGCGTTTCGATCGGATCACCATCGAGGATGGATTGCCCAATCCGTCTGCGATGGATATCCTTCAGGACAGCCTGGGTTTCATCTGGATCAGCACGCTTTCCGGAATTGTCAGGTATGACGGCATTGCCATGAAGACCTATTTGCCGGAGGCGACCACCATTGACAGCCTTCCTTCCCGGAACATTCCAAACCTGTACCTGGACAAAGCCGGCAACATTTGGGCTGGCTTTCAATACAGCCATATCTGGCCAAAGCTTTACCGGTACGAACCGGCAACGGACCGCTTTGAACCCTATCTTTTCAAGGGGGATACTGCGACGGCACCCGTCAAAAGGGGTATTTCCTTTTTGAAAGAAGACAAGCTTGGAAGGCTGCTGGTAGGCACCTGGGGTGATGGTCTTTACGCAGTGGAGATTTACAAGGAGGCAGAGGGGGTGGCCAGATCAGACCTGCCTTTTCAACATTTTGTTCACAATCCCAATGATCCGAATTCCTTGTGCAACGATGCCATTGGGAAAGGGTGGGCAACGGACCAAAACGGAAACATCTGGATGCCTACCGATGAATGCCTCACCAAGTTTATCCCTTCGGAAAACAGGTTCGAATCATTCACTTTCACTTCTGATACGGTTGCCTTTGCGAATGAGTTTACCGTCACCATGTTTGAGCCACCTTCCAGGCTTTGGGTTGGAACCATCTTGCACGGCCTGCTCGTGTTCGATACGGAAACGGAATCGTTCATCGATCAATACAAACACGATCCAGAGGACCCCTGGAGCATTTCACCGGATGCCGTTTGGAAGATTATCAAAACCCATGATGGCAAATATTGGCTGGGTGTGAACGGGCGAATTGACCTGATGGATCCGGTCACGCGTAAGTTTACCCACATCAAAGACGAATTCCATCCCGATTGGGAGCCACATTTTCATTGGAATAATTCCATGATTGAGGACAAAGGTGGAAATATATGGATAGCCACCTGGCAAAAGGGTGTTTACAAATACAATCCTGACAAAGGTCAATTTGGTTACGTCAGGCCTTCTGATCTGGGGCTTGAAAAAGATGAGCAAATTGTGGCCCAATACGTAGAGCCAGGAGGTTCGGTCTGGTTTGGAACCCTCAGAAGTGGCTTGATCAGATGGGACAAAACAAGGGGTACAGTTGAAAAGCCATTTGCCTGCCCTTCGGTAAATGCCGATGTACCCTGTAAAAACCCGAGAATAGTTGGGCAGGACTCATTGGGAAATTATTGGGTCACTTCCGGATCCAGCTTGTATAAATTAAATTCAAAATTTGAAATAATCGCTTCTTTACGACCCTTCGGCACCGGCGATATTCGGGCAACCATTGTCAAGGACAATGAGTTGTGGGTGTCTTCCTGGGAGTACCCTTTTCTGTGTAAGCTTCAGGATGAAAAACGCGGATCATTTGATTGTCTGATAAATATGATCGGCAATGAAGATTTTTATTCATCAATCGTCAAAATGAGTGAAGGGCCTGAGGGGAGAATCTGGCTAGGTATCAATCAGGAAGGGTTTCACATTTTCGATGAAAAGTCAAAAACAATAAAGCATTATTTCCCGGAATTCGGAGTACGTGAATTCCTTTTTGACGAAATGGGGCAGGTTTGGCTTGCCACCCACAGTGCAGGTTTGAAACTGTTCAATGAAGCTGACAGTGCAATTGTGTCGCTGAGCCCTGCGGTCTCAAAACAACTGGGAATTGTAAGTGGCTTGCAATCAGATAGAAACGGTCTTTTGTGGATGAAGACACCTTCCGGAATTGCCAAATTTGATCCGCAGACAAAAGAAGTAGTCTCAACCTTTCAGCGAAGCCTCTGGCAAAAGGAGGGCGAGCAATGGTATGGCGGAGGCAGTGTAAAAGCCCCGGAAGGAGAGTTGTTCTTTAACAGCCCGGATGGTGTGCTCTATTTTCATCCTGACAGTATAAATATTGACCAGCAAGCTCCGATGGTTGTTATTGATGGGTTGGAAATCCTGCATAATAAGGTGTTGCCGGGATCGGATACCCCATTGGAAAAAGAAATTGCTTTGACGAAGCAGTTAAACCTCCGGTATTGGCAAAATGACCTGACCTTTCACTTTGCAGCACTCCATTTCAAAATGCCTTCGGAAAACTTGATCAGTTTCAGGCTGGATCCATTCGATGAACGTTGGAGTGAGCCATCGAGGGTGAACCATGCCGAGTACAACAATCTGCCTCCGGGCAATTACAAATTGCGGGTCAAGGCAGCCAATTCCGACGGTGTTTGGAGTGAAGAAAAAGTTCTGAATTTAATCATCAAAAGGGCTTGGTGGACCACCTGGTGGGCGTTCTTATTATACGCTGTTGCGTTGTTTGTCCTTCTTTATTTTATCCGGAAATATGAGTTGAGGCAAAGAGCTGCAAAAGAAGAGGCCAGAAGGCTGGCGGAACTAGATGAGGTAAAATCTGAATTTTATACGAACATTACCCATGAATTCAGGACTCCACTGACCATTATATTGGGATTGACAGAGCAATTGAAAAGCAACGCAACCGAGGGGATGAAGTCTACCCTTGAAATAGTCAAACGAAATGGATGGCAGTTGCTTACGCTGGTGAATCAAATACTCGACATTTCGAAAATTGAAGCTGGTGTTTTGGATTTGAATTATGTCCAGGCCGATGTGATAGGCTACCTGAAATACCTGTTGGAATCCTTTAGCTCATTGGCCAAACAAAAGGGAATAGAGCTTTCCTTTTCTTCAGATACGGAGCGGCTGGTTATGGATTTTGATGCGGAGCGATTGCAGCAAATAATTGGGAATTTGCTGTCTAATGCAATCAAATTCACCTCTTCGGGTGGTGTGGTGCAGCTTGCTGCGCAAAAGGAAGGTAATTTTCTCAAAATAACTGTTGAGGATTCAGGCATTGGCATATCTTCTGAGCATCATAAGAAGATATTTTCCCGGTACTATCAGGTTGACCAGGGGAGTACGAAAACAAAGACACCGACAGGCAGTGGCATTGGTCTTGCCATGACCAGGGAACTGGTTAAAGCAATGCGTGGAAAAATTTGGGTGGAAAGTCAAGTGGGGCTGGGGTCTAAATTTTTTGTGCTGCTCCCAATTACCAATACGGCAAAAAGCGATAATTCAATCAGGCCAACCACTGGTTATGATCTTCCCGGGAAAGCGGCTGGCACTGTTCCAGTGATGGTCAAAGAAGCTTCCGTGGAAAAGCTCCCGAAAATCCTATTGATTGAAGACAATGTAGATGTTTTGAACTATGTGACATCCTGTTTACAAGGCCGGTACAGTATTGAAAAGGCACTGGATGGCAAGGTGGGTGTTGAAAAAGCATTGCAAATCATTCCGGACCTCATCGTCAGCGATGTGATGATGCCTGAGCTCAATGGATATGAAGTTTGCAAACGATTGAAGAATGATGTGCGAACCAGCCATATACCCATTATTCTGCTGACAGCCAAGGCTGATTCAGATTCTCGCCTTGCCGGAATTGGAGAAGGGGCTGATGCTTATCTGGTTAAACCTTTTGATCCGAAAGAATTGCGATTACGGGTCAGGAAGCTGCTGGAACTTCGTAAAAAGCTCCAATACCATTATTTGCATGTTGCAGGAGTGGATACCGATACTCCCAATGAGAAAGGGGAAGCCTTGATCAGGGAAAACAAGTTTGTTGAAAACGCAAGAGATTTGGTCCACACTCACCTTGCAGATCCTCTTTTCGATGTCAGCTTTATGTGCAAAGAACTGGGCATGAGCAGGACCCAGCTTCACCGGAAACTGACCAGTCTGACTGGCTTATCAGCCAATCAATTTATACGGGCAGTCAGAATAAAAAATGCACAGGACCTTTTGGAGAAAACCAGTTACAGCATATCAGAAATAGCCTACCAGACAGGTTTCAGTTCTCCAGGGTATTTTACGAAGGTATTCAAAGCTGAAACCGGTAAAACCCCCAAACAATACCGCCAATACGGCCCCTGAAACATTTTTACCATTCTTTGGAACAAAATTCCAATTTCTTCCTGCCTGCCTTATCCAACTTCACGGCAGTTGCCTGGCAACTTTTGTAACCTACATCATTTCATCAGAAACAAGGTGAGCTGATTTGCCATGTACAAATCCAAGGGGACCTCTCGAACCCGCTTACTCCTCGTTTCACAAATTCTGGAACAATGAAAACATCCATTATTCACGCATTTTTTGCAATCATTCTGGTGGCTGCTATTGGCTGCAAGAAAGACCTTACTCAGTCATTGAACGAATCTGCTGAACTCCAAAGCCAAATGCTTCCTGCCGATGTTCAGGCAGAAATCGACCAGGCCATTGTGGAAATTGAAAACGACTACAACAATCCGCCTTCAGATGGCGTGGTGGGCAACCGGGCCGTGGTGCACGTGCCTGCCGGTTCCGTTGATGCCTTGCAAGATGCCATAGACGAAGCTGGCTGGGGCGGTAAAGTAATTGTTGAGAGCGGTGAACACTGGGAGTCGGAAACAGTCGTCATCGATCATACCGTGCGCATCATCGGTCAGGATGGGGCAAAGGTGTATTTCAATACCATCGCTGCAAGCGCAAAGAATGAACAAGGCTATGTCTTGACAGAAGCGGGATTTCATGTCAAGAATGCGAATCATGTCTGGATAAAAGGTTTGGAAATATATCCGCAACAAAGCACTGGAAGTATGGCGATCTGGCTCGAGGGCGGAAGGATGGCACGGATAGAAGGAAATAAAATTAGTGCATTTAAATATGCCATCTGGCTGTCTGATAATTCAAATGCAGTTGGGATCTATGACAATGAAATCGATGGTGCATCGAATGTAACGATTTGGGGCATAACCGTAGAGAGCGGTAAAAGTGTAAAGATCAAAGAAAATCATCTTGATCAGTGTGTGGTAGGCATTTTTCTGAGTGATGAACGGTCAATTACTAAGGACAATCATGTGAGCAATTCCGTCATGGGATACCTATTGTGTACTGTGCAAGGTACAATTGTGAAACCGGACGGTGAATTACTCCAGCCAGCTATTTCTTGTGCCAAGGCAAAGCTCATTCGCAATAATGCGCAAAATAATTATTGGAATTATTTGGTGATAGACGGGGCACATCACAATTTCTTGGTTCGGAACAATGCATCAAATCCCGGCTTGTACGATGTCGAACTAGCTGGGCCAACGTCTCGCTTTGGATTTCCAGCACCTACCAGTTATAGCAATTTTGTCGTCAATCCAAACAGTTCAATCATTACGAAGGACTGTGGGGTCGACAATACGGTCTTGGGAGGAACAATGGTGAATAATGAAGAGGATCCCTGTTTCTGACAGTATTTAGTGATCTGATGTTGCTGTTTTCAGCAAGAGAAACTGGTAGTACTTTCCCAAAAGGATCAAATGGAACAAAAATGCAAGCATTTGGAACATTTCTGCACCTTTTGTCTTCTGCGAATCTGCACTTTTGTGATGTAGTACTAACAAGTGTTTTTGAATGAAGCTTCATTTGACCCCAAAAAACAAGGAGCGTGGTATTCCAGCCATGCTCCTTTTTCATTGCACGAACAACAGACTTTTTCAGTTAACTGCAGCCAGCACCTTGTCAAATTTGTTCAACTGGTTGTACGGAATCCCCGGCCATTTGTGATGGATGAGGTGGTGGAGGCAGCCTGCTCCCTCCCGACGGCCGTGCATGGGTGAGAGGAGCAATTTGAATGCCTTTGAAACTTTAGAAGAAAATCCGGGTCGCCAGGAAAGGAAGTTGAACACTGCCGAAAATCAAAACCCAAAAGACCTGCCAGGGCTCAATGGAAAATTGTTTTTAGAGCGTGACGGGGGTGACAAGTGTTATGAGCATGAGGGATAATTTTCAGATCCTCAAATCCTCAGCGCCTAGCAAAAAGTCATTTTTTGTTGGAGCTGGTGCAAGTTCCGTTGACTGAATAGAGTCTGTACCAAAGCCTTGGTTCTGAGGGATATCGCATCTACTCCTGACAGCACTCGGCGTGCTATCAGGAGTGAGGTTCCTTAGTTTTTCGCAATAAAGTGACTATTGCAGTGGGCTCAATGCTCCAAAAATCAAACTCAAAACTGCCTTCGGAAATCAGCCGCTACTCTTAGCCCAGGGCAGTTGAGCAGCACTCCCGACATCGTGAAAGGCGAAAACAAGCTGTCAGCACTCCGCACACTGACAGCAATCAAAAGAGGAATTATTTCATTTTTTCGAGTCGAGATAGTTCCAACTCTTTGATCAGGTTTTTGAGCTCATCCATCTGGCTTTCTTTATCGAGGCGAGCTTTTGTATTGACGATGAAACGATCAGCTACAATGACGTTGACTTCACTTCGGCCACCATCTTTGCGGAACTTTTCGAAGGATTTGTAACCGTTAAGTGTGCCTGTACGCTCGTATCCGTTTTCATCCTCGCGGTCAATCGTTGCGGTGTACCAGGTAGCCATACCCAACACAGCCACACCTAACCCACCGGTATCGACGATTTCCAGCTCTATTTGTTGACCATCCTTTTCATAAGTAGCCTCGGCAGTGGAAATTGTCACCCCCATGACACCGGTTGTTTCGCCACCTTTGGAAGTGCGCACATAACCATCGAACCTTTCGGGCATGAGCGCTTGTAGTTCTCTGAAATTGACCACTTTCACTTCCTTTCCGTCGTTGAGTTTCTTGATGGCATCTTGCGCCATTTTCATGGCTTCCTGGACGCTGGCCGGCTCGTCATTTTCAGACTCGGAGGAAGCATTGGATTCGCTTTCGGAGATGTTTTCCGTGTTGCCAGAATCACTGTCACCAGTGGAATTGTCAGATGAACAGGCAGGTGCCACGGTCATACACAAGATTGCAAAGAGAAATAGGAAGTTTTTCATGTTGAAATTTGATTTAATGAGACAATACTCCAAAGGTAATACTTGCAGCACATCTAACAGGGGATGATAAGAAAACAAACCCGATGCGCTGCCTCTTTACCCAGTCTCATAGCCCTGAGCAGCGAAATCGGCGGGCATTGTCGCAAATGCGCTAAATCTTCATTCATGGGTACTTTATGAGTAGCATACAGCTAAGTCTTGGGGCGATTGGACGCTTATATTTTGCTATGTCGTAAACCCCACGTTCGTATTTGATGGTTCGAACGGCCGGCTTTATGTTAATGCGCTGGCGAAAACTGTCACAATCCAGGTCAAAATCTTTTCCTCGGCTCGGCGAACCCACCCCCACACGCTCCTCTGTTATGCGTCGGATGAAATGAGTACCATCGGTGAAGTACACTTCTACTTTGCCGTCCAACACCTCCCCCAACACTCCCGGCAAGATCTTCTATAGAAAGGCACACTGCTGCTCGTCATCCGTATTTCCAGGCAGCTATTGGCTTTCTTGCAGACGAATCCCAGGCGGTGAAGCAAATGACGCAGCTAACTTATTACACCGAAATATCCATTTCAATTCCAAATAGGTGCGATTAAAAGCGCCACGGCCGCCGTGTTGTGGGCATTGTCAAACAATTTCAATTCCAAATAGGTGCGATTAAAAGAGATTGAGTACCTGTGTCTCATAGTGCCCTTTTTGATTTCAATTCCAAATAGGTGCGATTAAAAGTCGACGCCCTCGGACTGTTATGGTTTCATCCTCCGAAATTTCAATTCCAAATAGGTGCGATTAAAAGGGAGCAAGGAAAATATATTTGCAAAAGAATTCGATGATTTCAATTCCAAATAGGTGCGATTAAAAGACCGACTACGAAAGGGTAGCGCCGGAAACCGACCAAATTTCAATTCCAAATAGGTGCGATTAAAAGCACTGGCCCCCTTGCTGCGATACTTGCGCCTGCGGCATTTCAATTCCAAATAGGTGCGATTAAAAGTGCCACAGTATTTTTCGTCACAGAGCCAACACCCATTTCAATTCCAAATAGGTGCGATTAAAAGCATCCTGCTGGGTGGTATGAGCTGAGCGGGCAAGATTTCAATTCCAAATAGGTGCGATTAAAAGCTCCACGGCATCCGGCCGACCGTAGGTCGAAGGATAATTTCAATTCCAAATAGGTGCGATTAAAAGAATTTCGCAGGTCAATGACGGCAATCTGCGCCGTGGATTTCAATTCCAAATAGGTGCGATTAAAAGTTTTTCTGGCCACCGGCGTGGCCTCCTTCACTGCTTATTTCAATTCCAAATAGGTGCGATTAAAAGTAATACGCTCCTCTGCTACTATATCTGCCACCCTGCATTTCAATTCCAAATAGGTGCGATTAAAAGCCGCTGCAGCAAAAGCAACAAATATTACAATATTTTTATTTCAATTCCAAATAGGTGCGATTAAAAGGGTTGGCGGTGTCCTGGCACCAAACGGCAAGATTTAATTTCAATTCCAAATAGGTGCGATTAAAAGGGTTGGCGGTGCGCTGGCACCAAACGGCAAAATTTAATTTCAATTCCAAATAGGTGCGATTAAAAGCGACTGCAATGGACCATCATGGTCCCATTCCGTAAACATTTCAATTCCAAATAGGTGCGATTAAAAGACGTAAGCCACAGCGACCTGCGCAACCCGGCTGTTCATTTCAATTCCAAATAGGTGCGATTAAAAGAATACGACACCCTGACGGTTGCCGAAATAGACAGCCATTTCAATTCCAAATAGGTGCGATTAAAAGCGATAAATCGGAAATAACCGAGATTTTTACCCGTTATTTCAATTCCAAATAGGTGCGATTAAAAGACGCTATGCAAGCAATTCAAGTTCAATCGATCAATCATTTCAATTCCAAATAGGTGCGATTAAAAGTTACTCCTATCATGCCATCCCGGCATGTTCCCTGGAATTTCAATTCCAAATAGGTGCGATTAAAAGCCCAACCTGGGCACGTGTGAGCGTCATTGAAAACGATTTCAATTCCAAATAGGTGCGATTAAAAGCAGAGCGAGCCTTTAGGGTGAAGAACCTCAACCAAATTTCAATTCCAAATAGGTGCGATTAAAAGTGGCGATTGTTTGCCTTGTTGTTTGGCGCCATGTCCATTTCAATTCCAAATAGGTGCGATTAAAAGCGTTAGCCTCGATGAGGCCTCTGTACTTCGCTCTTTATTTCAATTCCAAATAGGTGCGATTAAAAGGAGCTATTCCATAGCTACATTCGAGATGTCGTTGAATTTCAATTCCAAATAGGTGCGATTAAAAGCTGATGTCTGATGAATTCCGGCAGAAGATAGCCGAATTTCAATTCCAAATAGGTGCGATTAAAAGCCGTCCGCTGAGAGATGGTTCAACCCCATCTAGTTCATTTCAATTCCAAATAGGTGCGATTAAAAGCCGAAATTGGTGAACTGGCAGGATATACCTTTTCTGGTGCCATTTCAATTCCAAATAGGTGCGATTAAAAGCTTTATTGATTATCACTATTTCACCCCGACCAACGCAATTTCAATTCCAAATAGGTGCGATTAAAAGCGCATTTGTACCACTTTTTTTCCACTTTGAAATGCATTTCAATTCCAAATAGGTGCGATTAAAAGCCCCAAAAAAAATATGAAAAGATTCCCTTCAAAAAAATTTCAATTCCAAATAGGTGCGATTAAAAGAAAGGGAATTTGACGGCACGCCGGCAGCGAAAAAAATTTCAATTCCAAATAGGTGCGATTAAAAGCGGCCGCGTTCGGCAATGTCCAGCACTTGCTCGACGAATTTCAATTCCAAATAGGTGCGATTAAAAGAAATCGGATCCACGCAAACAGCACGGGGTATAAAGATTTCAATTCCAAATAGGTGCGATTAAAAGAATATGTTGCCCCGACGATATATGATCTGAAAAATAATTTCAATTCCAAATAGGTGCGATTAAAAGTCAAGGAGGGCGCTCGTTCGTTCAAACGTCAGCTTTATTTCAATTCCAAATAGGTGCGATTAAAAGAACAATAAACACCGCGACAAATTGCAACCTTCGGGGATTTCAATTCCAAATAGGTGCGATTAAAAGCGCCCTTCGGTTTGAATGCCGAAAGCGGCGGCGAGCTATTTCAATTCCAAATAGGTGCGATTAAAAGTTTCGGCACGGGTGATGGCCACGACCTATTTCAAGAAATTTCAATTCCAAATAGGTGCGATTAAAAGCGCTCATCGATGTTTTGAAATTCAGCTGCCAGAGATTTCAATTCCAAATAGGTGCGATTAAAAGGGGTTATTAAATCTTTAGATTATGAGTAGCGATTTATTTCAATTCCAAATAGGTGCGATTAAAAGGGCAAGCTGTTCACATGCGTGAACAATGACAATGTTTATTTCAATTCCAAATAGGTGCGATTAAAAGTATTCGAGCAGGCGCAATCAGGAGACCTAAAGAGTAATTTCAATTCCAAATAGGTGCGATTAAAAGTTTTACCTTAGCCCGATCGAAGACGGCGACAGGGAGATTTCAATTCCAAATAGGTGCGATTAAAAGCCCCATTTGTATTCTGTTTCGATTTTCTTAGTTCATTTCAATTCCAAATAGGTGCGATTAAAAGACGGTATATCTCACTGTGACGCAAGACGTTGCAGAATTTCAATTCCAAATAGGTGCGATTAAAAGGGAGGGGGAACCTGCGACGATCTATGGTTACCCCTATATTTCAATTCCAAATAGGTGCGATTAAAAGACCCAATCCCTCTCTGTTGTATCAAGCACAGAAAAATTTCAATTCCAAATAGGTGCGATTAAAAGACTTGCCCTTGCAGGGGGCAGCAGCGAGGCGCTGGAATTTCAATTCCAAATAGGTGCGATTAAAAGGTGCTGCCGAGGCGGCTGGAGGTGACCGGCCGGCTGGATTTCAATTCCAAATAGGTGCGATTAAAAGCAGGGTTTATTTTAATGTGACGGAGGCCGAGAATTATTTCAATTCCAAATAGGTGCGATTAAAAGTATCGACAGCGTGAAGGTTTATGCACGTGCATTGAAATTTCAATTCCAAATAGGTGCGATTAAAAGTAGTATCCGCCACCCTTTTGACAGCCCCATAATATGATTTCAATTCCAAATAGGTGCGATTAAAAGTTGCAAGGAGACAGGCGATTGGGAGACGTATAAGCCATTTCAATTCCAAATAGGTGCGATTAAAAGGCTCAATGAGTTGAAAAATATCGCCCCGGAGTATTTATTTCAATTCCAAATAGGTGCGATTAAAAGCCTTGCAATTGGTATAACGCTGCTGGTGTTTTTTGATTTCAATTCCAAATAGGTGCGATTAAAAGGCCGCCAAGCCTCTTGAGCTTGAGGAGGTGAAAGCAATTTCAATTCCAAATAGGTGCGATTAAAAGCAGATGATGATCACCTGCAATATGTGCACAAGGAATTTCAATTCCAAATAGGTGCGATTAAAAGCGACCTTGCTATCACCTACACCGGCAAGCCCTTAAAATTTCAATTCCAAATAGGTGCGATTAAAAGCGAGCGCAGGGAGGACGGCACCGGCCGGACCATCTAATTTCAATTCCAAATAGGTGCGATTAAAAGCCCTAATTGATTATCATATTTACGTATTCTCATATTATTTCAATTCCAAATAGGTGCGATTAAAAGGTAACATCTACCTTTTCTCAAACAAGGAGCAGCGAATTTCAATTCCAAATAGGTGCGATTAAAAGCAGGTCCAACCCTCTTGAGTTCATTATCACTACGGCATTTCAATTCCAAATAGGTGCGATTAAAAGGGTACTTAATCGCTGAGGCCCATGCTAATGCAATAAATTTCAATTCCAAATAGGTGCGATTAAAAGTGACGGGGGCGCGCATCGGGCACAACATGCCCAAGTCGATTTCAATTCCAAATAGGTGCGATTAAAAGTCAAGCTTGATAGGAAGAAGAAGAAGGGGAAGATAGAATTTCAATTCCAAATAGGTGCGATTAAAAGCAGAAACTTCAATGTAAAAACAGGTTATGACAGCAAATTTCAATTCCAAATAGGTGCGATTAAAAGATAATGGGACGCATCTGGAGGATTATATTCAAAGGCATTTCAATTCCAAATAGGTGCGATTAAAAGGGGCATAACGCCGTCAGGTTATGACATTGAAAGTAGTTATTTCAATTCCAAATAGGTGCGATTAAAAGGGAGCCCCCCTACACCACCCCAATCGTGAACTTGAAATTTCAATTCCAAATAGGTGCGATTAAAAGTAGTAGGTTGCGTTTGATTTGCCCAGGGTCACAGCAATTTCAATTCCAAATAGGTGCGATTAAAAGTGAAAGGTTGCATGTCTCAGAGTATCGCTCAACAGGATTTCAATTCCAAATAGGTGCGATTAAAAGCTGAACTGCGGCATTTTTAACGTTTTTCACGTTTTTATTTCAATTCCAAATAGGTGCGATTAAAAGCAGATGATGATCACCTGCAATATGTGCACAAGGAATTTCAATTCCAAATAGGTGCGATTAAAAGGAAAAAGACGGAAAAATAACCTTGCCAACCAACGAGATTTCAATTCCAAATAGGTGCGATTAAAAGACTACCCAATAGTGATACGTTGTGTGAAAAACACATTTCAATTCCAAATAGGTGCGATTAAAAGCAATCAAACCGGCAATTGACGGCGGCGAAAGACCCCATTTCAATTCCAAATAGGTGCGATTAAAAGTTTCGTTTCATTTATCCATTTGGCTTTCAATGTATTATTTCAATTCCAAATAGGTGCGATTAAAAGACATGAGAAAAAACCCTGAGGCGTTTGACAAGTACAATTTCAATTCCAAATAGGTGCGATTAAAAGAAGGGTCAAACCATTCATCATAACATCTGCTTTCCATTTCAATTCCAAATAGGTGCGATTAAAAGTTTCTGCACGAAGGTAAAACCCACGTTTTCGAGGAGATTTCAATTCCAAATAGGTGCGATTAAAAGCCTCTGAGCGCTAAGGCGGTTAAAGTGCCGCAGAAATATTTCAATTCCAAATAGGTGCGATTAAAAGCTGCCCTTATCACCTTCTGAGATTCTTTTTACAATTATTTCAATTCCAAATAGGTGCGATTAAAAGCCGCCAGCTTTACATCCTCCCAGCTGTCTCCGCCCTCATTTCAATTCCAAATAGGTGCGATTAAAAGGCACAGAAAACCCCTGCATCAATTCATGCGTCTCCCCATTTCAATTCCAAATAGGTGCGATTAAAAGCCGGGTGGCATTTGATGGCGAATATTGGTACCCGTGATTTCAATTCCAAATAGGTGCGATTAAAAGACCATTCCGGCACGTGCGCATGAATGCACCCGGCCATTTCAATTCCAAATAGGTGCGATTAAAAGGTGTATCGAGACTTCGCAGGCGTTGTGCGCCTAATAATTTCAATTCCAAATAGGTGCGATTAAAAGTGGGAGGAGTTGGGTGAAAGATATAAGGGCAATTTATTTCAATTCCAAATAGGTGCGATTAAAAGGTGTACAACTTTGTTGGTCCAAAAAAAGACAAGGAATTTCAATTCCAAATAGGTGCGATTAAAAGCTATTCGTGGCCATATTCCTTACTTGTACCCGGCTAATTTCAATTCCAAATAGGTGCGATTAAAAGGCGGCTGCGGGTGGATGCCTCAGGCAACGTCGGAATATTTCAATTCCAAATAGGTGCGATTAAAAGCCCGACCTTGCAGTTGACTTCGTTGATTTCAAAATAATTTCAATTCCAAATAGGTGCGATTAAAAGTGGACAGGGAAGTTCTTGAGATCGGGGTTTGTCAATATTTCAATTCCAAATAGGTGCGATTAAAAGCTCTGAGCGCTAAGGCGGTTAAAGTGCCGCAGAAATATTTCAATTCCAAATAGGTGCGATTAAAAGTTGTGCTTGACCCGCAGAATTATCCCTTTGTTCGATTTCAATTCCAAATAGGTGCGATTAAAAGAATATCGTATCGCTTTGATTTTTAAGGGTATACGTATTTCAATTCCAAATAGGTGCGATTAAAAGCTTCCGGCACGCCCTGGTCTCGAATCTTTTGATTTAATTTCAATTCCAAATAGGTGCGATTAAAAGTTTTTGAGCGCCTCCTGGGCGTTGAGCCTGAGGGCATTTCAATTCCAAATAGGTGCGATTAAAAGCTTGATACAACAGAGAGGGATTGGGTTGCAAGAAAAATTTCAATTCCAAATAGGTGCGATTAAAAGGCGCTCTGCAATCTCGCAGGCTATAGAGGAGGGCGCATTTCAATTCCAAATAGGTGCGATTAAAAGACGGTTTGTTGCTGGTTGATAATGCAGTTAAGCACCATTTCAATTCCAAATAGGTGCGATTAAAAGGGGCGTTGAGCTCGAGCCTATTATCATCGAAGCATTATTTCAATTCCAAATAGGTGCGATTAAAAGGCCACCTGGCCCGGGTGGCATAAAAACCTACAAAAAATTTCAATTCCAAATAGGTGCGATTAAAAGCTATATCCTCGCCAGCCAGCCAGGCCCGTGCTTCGGACATTTCAATTCCAAATAGGTGCGATTAAAAGTTTCATGGTCTGACGAGGCGGTGTCCGTCGACCAGATTTCAATTCCAAATAGGTGCGATTAAAAGTACTATCCGGGGAATTTGAAGAGGGCGATAAGAATTATTTCAATTCCAAATAGGTGCGATTAAAAGTGTGACGGAGGCCGAGAATTTGGGCCTCGGGCAGAGATTTCAATTCCAAATAGGTGCGATTAAAAGCGTACTGGACCCCGTGCTGGCTGAGGTGTTGCTCACAATTTCAATTCCAAATAGGTGCGATTAAAAGGGGCATCAAGCAACCTGGCTGCTGCACGTTGTAGCTATTTCAATTCCAAATAGGTGCGATTAAAAGACCGCACCAGCAATGTGGTTGTAGTGCGTGCGGTGGATTTCAATTCCAAATAGGTGCGATTAAAAGCATTTGCTGCGGCTGTTGGGCCTGCTGCAAAGGTTTATTTCAATTCCAAATAGGTGCGATTAAAAGCACAAGAGACAGAGACCTGAGCGTAAATTTTGAGACATTTCAATTCCAAATAGGTGCGATTAAAAGTGCTCCTTTGAATCAGATCGAGATGCTGACATATTCATTTCAATTCCAAATAGGTGCGATTAAAAGTGCTCCTTTGAATCAGATCGAGATGCTGACATATTCATTTCAATTCCAAATAGGTGCGATTAAAAGTGCTCCTTTGAATCAGATCGAGATGCTGACATATTCATTTCAATTCCAAATAGGTGCGATTAAAAGCCATGGCAGGAGTTTATTTTTGCGTGCGTCTATGGGATTTCAATTCCAAATAGGTGCGATTAAAAGCTGAACGAGCGTTCAGGGTGAAGAACCTCAATCAGATTTCAATTCCAAATAGGTGCGATTAAAAGGAAGCGGGCTTAAGTTATTGAATTGCAGAAATCTTTATTTCAATTCCAAATAGGTGCGATTAAAAGGAAGCTTGTTGGCTTGCAGTATGGGCGGACAGCTAAATTTCAATTCCAAATAGGTGCGATTAAAAGATCATCCCGATCAACCGTGGCGGGTCGGCCTGGGACATTTCAATTCCAAATAGGTGCGATTAAAAGCGCTCCTTCACGACGAGATTCGAGCGTCGGAGCAAATTTCAATTCCAAATAGGTGCGATTAAAAGTGGCAATGGCTATGGCAATGGCAATGGCTATGGCGAATTTCAATTCCAAATAGGTGCGATTAAAAGCCTTGCGCCTAACGATGAGCAAACGGCATTCGATTTCATTTCAATTCCAAATAGGTGCGATTAAAAGCTCTATTCTTCGAAAGCGATAGCGCTTGACTTCCAAGATTTCAATTCCAAATAGGTGCGATTAAAAGTGTAGTGTCAGCAGCAAAGGATGCAAATTTCTTCTAATTTCAATTCCAAATAGGTGCGATTAAAAGTTTTTGACAAGGTATCCATCTTGTTGCTTCTGCAGCATTTCAATTCCAAATAGGTGCGATTAAAAGCTGATTGTTTTCTGACAATCAGGCGCTTTGTGTTGAATTTCAATTCCAAATAGGTGCGATTAAAAGGGACGGGAATGTGTACATGCAGCTCGTGACGACGAAATTTCAATTCCAAATAGGTGCGATTAAAAGGCAGGTTTGAGCCGCTCGGGGCTGATGCTGACACGAATTTCAATTCCAAATAGGTGCGATTAAAAGTGAACCTGCAAAATTGATTGAAGAAATACATTCTGATTTCAATTCCAAATAGGTGCGATTAAAAGATCAGGCGCAGATATTATTTCGTGCGGCTCAGTCGAATTTCAATTCCAAATAGGTGCGATTAAAAGAAGGAGCCCCCGGGGGCGGCCTCGGAGGCTATAAAAATTTCAATTCCAAATAGGTGCGATTAAAAGCAATTGCGCAGCGTGCAGCCTGTTAAATTTGTTTTGATTTCAATTCCAAATAGGTGCGATTAAAAGGCCACCTGGCCCGGCCGGCACAAAATCTTAAAACAAATTTCAATTCCAAATAGGTGCGATTAAAAGCACCTACAGGGTGGAGGTGCACGACAGCGAATATGCATTTCAATTCCAAATAGGTGCGATTAAAAGTTGCTGAACGGGGCAGAGGATGACGGCCTTGAGGATTTCAATTCCAAATAGGTGCGATTAAAAGGGCAATGGATCGCTGTGCCGAGAACTCCAAAAAATCATTTCAATTCCAAATAGGTGCGATTAAAAGCGCCACGCCTATCAGCACTCACGCCTGGCCAATGATCATTTCAATTCCAAATAGGTGCGATTAAAAGCCGAATCCATGACCCCGGAGCGTTTTCGGGCGATGGATTTCAATTCCAAATAGGTGCGATTAAAAGTCCTCATTCCCGTTTACTTTGATTCTGATTGTTGTCAATTTCAATTCCAAATAGGTGCGATTAAAAGGCGCGGACGGCGGCGACATCGATGCCGGCGGGAATTATTTCAATTCCAAATAGGTGCGATTAAAAGGCGATTGCTCGTAACAACAAAAGGCACGTTAAGCCGATTTCAATTCCAAATAGGTGCGATTAAAAGCCGCCAAGCCTCTTGAGCTTGAGGAGGTGAAAGCAATTTCAATTCCAAATAGGTGCGATTAAAAGCCACCTGCGCCCTTGGTCAGCTCCTCATTCACTATCATTTCAATTCCAAATAGGTGCGATTAAAAGACAACATGCCCCCCGGGGTAATATGGCAAGCACGCAAATTTCAATTCCAAATAGGTGCGATTAAAAGTAGAAAGTAACGTAAAACCCACAGGTCTTTATCCTGATTTCAATTCCAAATAGGTGCGATTAAAAGTCGGCGTCAGGGTGCCAGCAGTGATCAGATCAGCAAATTTCAATTCCAAATAGGTGCGATTAAAAGCCTGACAGGAGTAGGGTGCACGATCACCGTGTCAGCATTTCAATTCCAAATAGGTGCGATTAAAAGGCACAGTGCGGGTGGTGGTGACAGGCTGATCATTAATTTCAATTCCAAATAGGTGCGATTAAAAGCCTTGTCGAACTTTTCGTTGATCTCCTTGCGTTGCCATTTCAATTCCAAATAGGTGCGATTAAAAGCTCATGGAAGGATTCCAGGAGGCCGGGATCAACTTCATTTCAATTCCAAATAGGTGCGATTAAAAGCAGACTCCATCAGCGCCTCGATGCGCTCGCAAAGCTATTTCAATTCCAAATAGGTGCGATTAAAAGCGTTCGTGCCCTTCGCCAACTACTTTTATCCCAAGCATTTCAATTCCAAATAGGTGCGATTAAAAGCGGGGTAAGCCCCTCCTGGGTGACAATGGTTATCAGATTTCAATTCCAAATAGGTGCGATTAAAAGCCAGGGGCTTGCGGTAGTAGGGGAGGAGGTTCTGCATTTCAATTCCAAATAGGTGCGATTAAAAGGAACAGGAAACAGTGGAAATTCAACAGCATAGCAAAATTTCAATTCCAAATAGGTGCGATTAAAAGGACATTGCCGACCACCATCCACGGCCTTGAAATGCTATTTCAATTCCAAATAGGTGCGATTAAAAGTTTATTCCTAATTGCAGAGGTGATCAAAATATGGTTATTTCAATTCCAAATAGGTGCGATTAAAAGCGGGGTAAGCCCCTCCTGGGTGACAATGGTTATCAGATTTCAATTCCAAATAGGTGCGATTAAAAGCAGCTCTGGCCACCCAACGTCGGATTGATTGCCTTCATTTCAATTCCAAATAGGTGCGATTAAAAGGAGTGATGATTGACACTGCATCACGCATATGAGCCCATTTCAATTCCAAATAGGTGCGATTAAAAGCCGGAATTGGTCGGCGATCTCCTTAGGCCAGATGTCGATTTCAATTCCAAATAGGTGCGATTAAAAGGTTTTGAAGGGGGCGGATGGGAATGTGTACCTCCAGCATTTCAATTCCAAATAGGTGCGATTAAAAGCCCACGATACCTGCAAGGAAAATATACAAGGCTGATATTTCAATTCCAAATAGGTGCGATTAAAAGCGCCAAGCCTCTTGAGCTTGAGGAGGTGAAAGCAATTTCAATTCCAAATAGGTGCGATTAAAAGGTGCTCAGCATTGAGTACCTTGACACTGCAAAAAATATTTCAATTCCAAATAGGTGCGATTAAAAGCCGCACAAATTCGGGCCAAACACGGTTCGGGACTTTATTTCAATTCCAAATAGGTGCGATTAAAAGCCACCCACCTACTACACACTCGACCCGGTAAATGGGATTTCAATTCCAAATAGGTGCGATTAAAAGCTTGTCAGACACTACGTGAGGTTGGGTGGCTGGAGGATTTCAATTCCAAATAGGTGCGATTAAAAGAAAGCTTTACACGGCCGCGGGCGTTACCTTCAACAGATTTCAATTCCAAATAGGTGCGATTAAAAGGAGCCGATGGGGTATTTCACCCGAAATTTCAAGTCTATTTCAATTCCAAATAGGTGCGATTAAAAGCTACGCTTTGAAGGTAGGCTACATCTCCCGCCCACGATTTCAATTCCAAATAGGTGCGATTAAAAGCCTGTCGACTTGCCGGAATTCGTAATTGATAGCCTGATTTCAATTCCAAATAGGTGCGATTAAAAGGATCAAGCGCAAATTTTATTTCGTGCGGCGCAGTCGAATTTCAATTCCAAATAGGTGCGATTAAAAGGCCCTATTTCGAGATTAGCGGCGGCGAATGCAAAGTATTTCAATTCCAAATAGGTGCGATTAAAAGTATTAAAAGCACCCAGCCTGCTATCATACAGAAATTCATTTCAATTCCAAATAGGTGCGATTAAAAGTTCCGGGGCGGTATGTTGTTTGATTTTTGTCTACATTTCAATTCCAAATAGGTGCGATTAAAAGTTTCTGTAACCCATGAGGGAGCGCCAGCGTACAAGCATTTCAATTCCAAATAGGTGCGATTAAAAGAATGTAGGCGCTGGATTCCCGCAAGGATGAAAGTGTATTTCAATTCCAAATAGGTGCGATTAAAAGGCGTCGTTGCTTTGGTTATGGCAATAGGCGTTTGGAATTTCAATTCCAAATAGGTGCGATTAAAAGTCCGCTGCAACGAATAAATCTGAACGTGAAAACGTTATTTCAATTCCAAATAGGTGCGATTAAAAGACGCCTCGAAGAACTCGAGGCAAGAGCGAAGGCGAATTTCAATTCCAAATAGGTGCGATTAAAAGCGCAACATTGCCTGCGAGCGAGGGACTGAAGCGAATTTCAATTCCAAATAGGTGCGATTAAAAGGCATAAAAAAGGGCAGTTCAACAGGATTTAAAAAATATTTCAATTCCAAATAGGTGCGATTAAAAGCATTTTAAGATTAGTGTTTTAATGAAAAAAAAATATATTTCAATTCCAAATAGGTGCGATTAAAAGCAACTCGGCGACGTAATCCGTCGCCGGATTATTCGGATTTCAATTCCAAATAGGTGCGATTAAAAGACTTAGAAGTTTTCTTACTTATAAGGCTTTGCTTAAATTTCAATTCCAAATAGGTGCGATTAAAAGAGGGGATTCTGACTCAACAAATCCGCCAGTAGAAAAGATTTCAATTCCAAATAGGTGCGATTAAAAGATTTCATGGTCTGACGAGGCGGTGCCTATTGACCAGATTTCAATTCCAAATAGGTGCGATTAAAAGGGGGGGTTATTTCTTTAGGATTTTGGGGGACATAAAATTTCAATTCCAAATAGGTGCGATTAAAAGAGTCTGACACCTGCCACAATACGCACTGTGGTATAAATTTCAATTCCAAATAGGTGCGATTAAAAGCTGTGCGCCCCCCTGTCGAAGTCTATCAGTAAAGGATTATTTCAATTCCAAATAGGTGCGATTAAAAGATAATGCCCGTTTTTATGGCATTCAAATCATCCACATATTTCAATTCCAAATAGGTGCGATTAAAAGTGCCATCTCGCACATACACCAGCGCACTGCCTGCGGATTTCAATTCCAAATAGGTGCGATTAAAAGTACGTCGAGAACGTGCCCCGACTCCGGGGCAGACACATTTCAATTCCAAATAGGTGCGATTAAAAGGCTGTCGCCGATCAACAGGTTCAGCTGCCCGTGAATATTTCAATTCCAAATAGGTGCGATTAAAAGCAACGTGGCTCGTTCCAGCAATTTCTGCCGTTGATATTTCAATTCCAAATAGGTGCGATTAAAAGCAGTTGGAATGTTGTTGAGTTAGGCGTGCGTGCTTTATTTCAATTCCAAATAGGTGCGATTAAAAGAATATCCCGTTGACAACATGCCCCCCAAGGTAATAATTTCAATTCCAAATAGGTGCGATTAAAAGTCTGCCCGGGCTCAAAGTTAATGAAATGTTAAAATGATTTCAATTCCAAATAGGTGCGATTAAAAGAACGGGGGGACCTGTAGAAATCTACGAACTGCCAGAATTTCAATTCCAAATAGGTGCGATTAAAAGCCCGAGCAAATATATGTATTGGGCATTGTAAATCAAAGATGTGTAAGTAGATACTGTCTTTGGAAGTGGTGTATTGGAATTACCGCGGTTGGTAGTGCAAAATCGGCTGGTCATCGACGACCAAAGCATGACATTGAATGACAAGGTTTTATAGTCTGAGTGGCCGAAGTTCTTCATGCAGAACTCTCTGCAGAATACCTCGCCGACGACTAAAGGAATTGGTCGATGTTGGACTTTTCGCAGCCAATGATCTGTTTGTCGAGCCAGTCGGCGTTCCGGTTTTTGAACAGGATCAAACTATCATGTGATTTGTCCATGATTTGCTCGGCTTCGTGAATGAGTCCCTTGAGTTTTACCTCCGTCATTTCGCCTTCGAATACGGAATTTTGCACCCAATGAAGGTAACGCCGAAAGAGTTTGAGCATTTTCGTGGTTCTCTCAGCCGCCACGTCATATACTGCTATTACGTACATTTTATTGATTTTAAGTGAGTGACTCGAATTAAATCCATGGAAAACACCTTGGCATGTTGCTTGGCCTTTTACCACCAGGCTTTGAATGGTCGGTATTCATTTTCCATCCCGAGCAGATGTTTTGCAAGTTTATAGCATTCCAAACGCACGAGATGCCGATAACTTACCGCCCGGTTCAAATCACGATGCTGGATACTCTGTTGAAGCCTTTCTTCCCATGCTTGTACGAAAACTTTTCGTCCCTTGTCGGCAAGAAAACACGCATTTTCTATGAAGTCGAAATGCTCCTCTCGCAATTCTCGACGGTTGCAAAGCTTGAATATTAACCTATCGACCAACAGGGGTTTGAAAATTTCAGCCACATCGAGTGCCAAACTATACCGCCGGGTCCCAGGCTCGTGTAAATAACTGACTGTGGGGTTCAACTGTGAATTGTAAATGGCATCGAGACAAATGGTATAACAGAGGGAATTCCCAAAACTTACCAGTGCATTGAGTTCGTTTTTAGGTGGCCTTTTCTTCCGCCCCTCCCAGGCATAGCCAGGTATTATTTCTTCAAAGGAACTATAATATACCTGCCTGCAATTGCCCTCTATCCCCATGAGCTCAGCGACCGACTTTACATCTGAAATCGACTCGCGTAGGCGTTCGACCTGGGCGATGATTGCCTCCAAATCCTTCCCTCGACTTTGGTAATAACGAAGGTTCTTTAGCATGTTGAAGGTGGCCCCCCCTACCATGGAGCTGGCAATGGCAAGGCGATGTTTTTTGCTGCGGTATGCGTCGGTCTGGGCCAACAACATTTGGCCAGAAAGCAAATACTCCCGAGGGCTAAAAGACCCTGTGTAGTGTTGGTAATAGTCGAAAAAATGCACGGGGATCTGATTGCGACCCAAAAAATTGAACAAAGCGCTGTTTGCATCTACACTGCCAAAAATGTACAAAGCACTGACCCCCTCTATTGGCAAATACCGCGGCTTCAAAGTAACACCTTCTTCCGACACGGGCTCGAAAACAAGGGTGTTGTCCTTGCGACTCATCCGGCCAGGATTGAACAGATAATAGGCCTTTTTCATCGATTTTCATTTCAGATGTAACAGAAGTCTCGAAACGCACAATGTTTGCAATATGGCTTTTTCACCAACTTCGGACATCGTTCTCTTGAAACGATTTCTTCGATTTCCTCTTCCCAACGCCTGATTTCTTCCTTGTCTGCATCAGTCAAGGGGGGCACTTCTCTGCTGCGACGCTGCTTGGGATACTCGATCACTCCTCTTGCACCTCTAACCCCTTGTCGCTCCAATGCATATAAATAATACTTTACCTGGGCTATATGAGCATGTTCTAATTTTGGACTTTTCTTGACCTCACGAACTGTATTGGTTTGCGGGTCGTAAAAATCAATTTTCAAAAACCCAAACTCCAATTCTCTCCAACTATTTGAGCGTCGTCCGTAGGCAGTTTCTCCTATGAGCTTTCCTTCTTCAATAAATACATTATTACTAGCATTTTCTAGGCGAATACCATTTGCATGCAACCACAACTTCCGGTGGCAGAGATGGAGATATGCAACGTAGGTACCTGAGATTTCCATTTATTATAAATAAAATTTAATTTGCTTGATCTCCTTTCAATGAAAATTGTAAAAGGACGACATGTTGCATGCGATGAAATCACAAAATGAAATCTTCTTCAATTCTCTCATTGTGAATGCCATGCTCCAAGTTGTAAATTTCATTCCAATTTTCAAGAAAGAAAATACCTAGCCGCTCCTCGCCGTAAGTAGAGAGTAAGTGAGTGGGTTTATTGGCAAAAAACGAAAAGGTAAACAAAGCCAACAAGCTGGTCATCTGTTTCAATGCAATTCGCCCTTCCATGAAGTCGATATCCTTGGCCTGGCTTTTTGAAACGAGATCTTCATAAACATTCCAAACCTCTTGCCCATCCAACTTGTCGCTTCTGAGAGAGATTCCGAAATCCTCGATCAACTTCAACTCCATCTCAGTCAAAGAACTTGCAGGTATTTCAAGAGGTACGAACACAGTAAGTGAATCCTGATCTATCAACTTCAATTCCCGGTGCACACATAAGAAATCGAACCTTCTGAAGCAATCCAAATAGTCGGCGAGGGTGCCAGCCATGTAAGGATCTTGGTTTTGCCTGCACAGCCAAGAAATCACCTCATCGTAGAGTAATCCAAAATTTTTGGACTCCAAGACCATACGTCTCAATTTCTCCCGCTCATCTTTTGACCACTTCATGATGGTTTTATAGCGAAGATCTTTCCCGTACACGTGTCCTTTTTTGTCGAAATCAAATAAGTACACCACATTGCCAGATTTGGAGGCATTTCTATTTACCCGCCCTGCAAGCTGTTCTTCGCTATCGGGCAGGCTCACATCTTTGAACCCAATATCCATGTCTATATCCACCCCTGCTTCGACTACCTGGGTGGAAACCAAAATCACTTTGTCTTCAATGCAATCCTCTTTTAGCCTTCGAATAATTTGTCTGCGCCGAGGTTCAAGGATTTCTCCTGAAATAAGCAAAACCTCGAAACCGCTTTCTTCCGCCATTGGTCGAATAAGCCGGAAAAACTCGCCTGCTGTTTTCTTTTTAACGAATTCAATGATTGTTCTCACACCTGAATTCTTCTCCCGGGCATAGGCTTCAGACTTTTCCAATACCTGTGATGCCAGGGTTTCCATATACCGCGCTCGATCCTCATCATTTCGTGGTTCCGGGTGCTCCAACATGTCAAAATTGAATTCAACCCGTTTCCCAAAATTGGGATTGAGAAAAAATTGGTCCCGGTTCGAAATCAATCGAACCACCTTTCCCTGCATGAGAGAACCTTTTGGTAAAAGGGCATCGATGTTGGGCAAGGTGGCAGACATCATGATGATGCGCATGTTGAACAGACGGGCATATTCCGACAGAAGGAAGATGATCTTGTCCCAATGGGTGGGAGAGTAGGCCTGGAGCTCATCGATGATTACCACAGAATTTGCCATTCTGTGCAGTAAATAGTTTATTTCTTTGCGATTGCTCTTCAAGATGTCGAAAAAGCGAACGTGGGTCATCAGGATGAAGGGGTAATTGGCGAACAAGTTGGCGATGTAGTTTCGCTTTTCAGTTCCATAGACCCCGTCTTGACCCTCCTCTCTTTGGGAAAATCCCGCTTTTGAATGGAGCTCCACGATTTCATTCGGCTGTAGATCCAGTGTTTCACGGATGCTCGAGAAGGTTTGACTTACAAGTGTAGTAAAGGGGAAAACGTACACAACTTTGTTCAGGCGGGGGTCAGCTTCTAACAGTTCGAGAGCCAATGCCAGAGAAACATTGGTTTTTCCACCACCGGTAGGAGCTTCGAGATAGAACAGATGCTTGTCACGATGTTCCCGGAGGTTGACTATAGCCTCTGCCCCAAGCTTTTGCCGCAAGAGGTTCAGGTTCGCAGTATTCCGTTCTTGCAAAAGATCAAAAGAAAGCTGGCGGTAGTAGTCCAGCTTTTGAATGAGATCCTTGTTGTACGCCTTTCTGGATCGAAAAGTCTCTAAGTATCGCTGTTTGTCGCTTGCTGAAATGATGCCCCAATCCTTAATATTCAGGCCGTTCATGTAATCGAAGGTGGCACTGAAATCCGCCGCAGTCAGTACGGAGAAACAGAGCTTGACCAATGCCACTTCAGAAAAGAAGGTTGTCGAACTTGACTGCCAGTTTTGGTAAAAGCAATCAAACAAATCCTTCCAATTCTGGATCAATTGAGCAGCTTGGGAAAATGGGTTATCCAATTTCAACAAGTCCAAGAATTTCTGTAGAGCCGCCACCTGGCTCTCTTCCAAGTTAATGTGGTTGTCAAGGGTGCTTGCATGATGTCGCGTAATTGGATTGGAAAGAAGAAAAGCAAATACCCACAAAAAGGTCTGCTCCTCCTCATTAAATGCTGATTGAATGCGGGCAAAGTTGTAATTCAGAAAAAGGAAGGTACTTAGACGCGAATGCTCTGATCCGATGGGTATGTTTTTGTCAATAGTAAATTGACTATTTTCCATTCGTTCGCTCTGAAAGTTCGGATTCACCTTGCCATAGTCATGAAAGTGAATCACCGAGGCGAACATTTCTTTTAGGTAAGCACCCACCTCATCTCCAACGTCGTATTTTTCGATTAAATCGAGTATCAGTCGATCAACCACTTCATCCAAACCATGCGCTTCGATTATTTTCAAAGCATATTGGTTGACCAGGTGAATATGCTCCTGTAGTGTCTCCGGGACGGCATCAGGGGAATGTCCAGTGCCCGGTAGGTGGGCCCAATACTTTTCGTGATCGGGTAACCACCTTTCGGGCATCGGAAACGATTGAAAAAACTCATGAAAAGAGCTGAACGATTTCATTGGTATCCTTATCCTTGAGCTTGTACAAGTTGCCGACCGGATATTCCTTTCTGAGAGAAGCATCCGTAAAGGCAAAATCAGCCAGCTTGTATTGAACCATTTCCAAGTCGTATCCTACAGGTAAGCGTTCGAAATACATGAATTGACCAGGCGACCCAATCACGTAGGCCCTTCCGCCTCCTTGGGATTTGCCTTCCTTGACGGGAGCCTCCTTGAGAAAAACCGAGGAAATCTTAAAGGACGCCGCTCCTGGGTCAAAAGGTTCGAATTCATACTCCTTCCAGTTGTCCCACCATAGCGAGAATTCGTTCTTTCCTAAGTAAGGTAAAAAGACGGCATCCCTATTGCGCAAATGGGTGTAGAGTGTGTGGTATATCTCGGTATCCTTGTCGAAAAGCACATAACATCTGTAGGACGGTGCGATAAGTGTCTGCTCGGTCACGGGCAAGGTTCCACCGTCTAGGTTGGCATAACCTACACCATTTACGTAAGTGATCAAAGTTTTCTCAAAATTGCCATTTTGGTGGGACCCCAACGGTCGGATTCCAACCTTGAGGTCCTTCAGTTCATCGTAGTATTCCCCAATTCTGACCGCAGAGGTCTCATCGAAAAGTTCCTTTTGCGGCTGCTTTTTCTTTTTGCTCACCTTGGTGGTAGGTGGCTTTTCGAATCCACCCAAGCCCGCAATGGCACCAAGAATACCCAGAATGGCGGGCCGGTGAAGCATGTTGTAGGTCAAATACACCGGGTCGTTCGTGTCTGGCTTTTTCAAACAGCCGAAATCCGCATGAAAATCAACCGATATTAGGCTGTTCATGGCTTATCGGTTTAATCTTTGACCATTGGTAAGGTTGAAATGCTTCGCACTACTTGGTAAGCCCATGAGTATTGTTTGCTCAGGTAGGTAGTAAACTTCTATGGATTCGATTTGGTCATCGTTGTCGGCAAGCACTTCACCCACACGTGTGCAATCCACAATCAATACCCCGTCCTCCTTTCGCAAATCCACCATCGTGGTAAAATTGGGCAACACTCGCTTGGAGTCCTTCTTCAATTCCACCCATAGAAGTACTTCATTGTCTGTGCCTGCTTTTTGAGCAGAATCATAATAGCTAACTCCCAGGCGGAAGGCTTCTTTCAACTTATTCAAATCTTCATCCGTTAGGCCAGCCGCGCCCTCACCTGCAACTTCCCGAACTGGATCGAGGTTTTTCGGATTAATGGAGAAATGGTGGATGTAATGCCCTTCCTCTAATTTAGACTGACGACCAAGGGTCGTAGCTTCTTTTTCCGCACTCCGCTCATCGGGGTTTCGAAAAGGAGAGCTGATCTGCTCGGTGAAAATGTTGTTTTCGGGCCAAATATTCACCCCATGGTTGATTTGAACGGGGCCGTGAATGGATATCGCTACATTGCCATCTTTACCTTTCATGGCAAAGGTGGCTCCAAACGAGCGCACGTCCAGGCAGCTTAGCAGGTTCTTTGCCACATCCTCTTTCTTTTTCTCATTGTCTTCCGGGAACAAATAGCTGTAGGCTTCTTCCAGACTCATAGGAATGAAACCATCCTTCAACCTCTTGAAGTAAAGGATTTTCCCATCTGAATATTCTTTCGACAGGTAATGCTTTACGGCAAATTTGAAAGCCTTGTCTGTGGCGTAAACGATACCACTTGGCAATGTTCGGGGTTGATGAGTAAAGTCTGCATTGTAATTCGAATTCAGCGCTCTCACGAGTACGAATCCATAAATGCGGTTCGAAATTGAATTTGCCATTGCTTAATCATTTTGAGGGTTAATCGTTGTGGTTTTCAACCGTTTCTTGTTGCTTTTTGGAGAAAAGTACAGACCGAGCAAAATAACCTGCCAAGACCATGGGCATGAGCTCTTTCATGTTAGCGGAATTGGGCTCGTACCCCAAGACTTCACTCATCAATTTGTCAAATGGGTAGCGATTCTCTCCGCTGTAGAGGGTAATTTCATGCTTATACGTGTCAAAGGTTTTGGCAAGGGCCTGTTTAAATTGCTTAGGTTGTACTTTCTGCAAGAATGGCTCTAAGAGAGCGTGAGTGCGTTGGGCGGATTTGCTTTGCTGAAGTAAATACCGGATAAGCTGTCCTGCAGCGAAGGCAAAATCGTCGTCATTTCGGAGTATGGGCTCATCTACCTCAATTGCCTTCTGGAGGTGTTCGAGGATTTCTCTTGATTTGTTCACCATATCGATTGAATTTTGATTTGAAGAATCGAAGTAATGGTAAAGACCGAACCAAATATCCAGCCTCTCCCGAATGCGGTAATCATTTTTCATGTCCTCATCCAAGTGAATGAGCTCATGAATTGTTTGCCACATGATATCGTGAAACATCGTCGATGAAATCGCTTGCCTTCTCGACTTGTAGATATAGTCGTAGAAGGCCTTTCTATATTTCATCATCAATACGTAGGTAGCATCCGACATGTATTTGGAGTCTATATCTCCAAAGTAGCGCAACCAGTTTTCTCTTACGAGCTGCCCATTGAATATCACATTGGCGACATCTTTTTCGAAATCAAAGATATTATCAATTTTTTGAGGTGTTTTTTCGACTTCACTGGTGTATGAAGTCCTAAAAAACTGCGAAATGTACATGTCTCGTAAATAATACTGGAAAGAGGGGACGAAATCCAGGTCTGCTATCTCGTTGCCGACGAAAAAGAATAGATAGTAGTTTGATAGATCCTTAGAATGATCTTCAAATATCCTCCTAATCAATTCCGACCAGGATAAAGTACCCTCTCGATTATAAAGTTTGATTACGGTATTGTTCAATTCTCTCTGGTCGATGAATACCGGCAAGGGGTTAGGAAACACTTTTCTTCGCTTCAGCTCGAAAAACTGCCAAACAAATAAACCTTCTCTTCGTGTAATTTTTCTGTTTTCTACAAAAGGGGCCGATTGATGGCTCATAAACATTTTCTTACTCGGAAACTTGCTAAGCGCATCCGAAATACCAGAATCTTCATTTCCTAAAAGAACCATACACTCCAAATATCGGTCGTGGATAATCTTGAAATCCTCAACAGAGGGGCCTCGAAGATAAATCCACGTCACCAAATTATCGCCAAGCTCTTTATATTCTTGAACCGTATTTATCCAATCAAACAACTCCTCTCTACAAAACAGTTCGAAGCGATTTGCCCAATCTAATTGCATTTCATTGTTGCTATCGATAAGTTCTTTGGCTCGCTTGAAATAATTATCTATACCAGCTTTAATTCGACTCCATTCCTTTTCTTTGATCGATTTCTTTTTGAAGCCGAATGCAAAAGGCGAAGCTGTGTAGATGAAAATCTTGTTGGTTGAGTCGAAGCTTCGATTGGCACCAAACATATGTTTGCTTAAAACTTGCCGATGAAAGCACCGCTGAAGCAAGTCGCTTAGTTCCTCGTCTTTTTTGGCGGTCAAAAGCTCAATCTCTGGAGGTTCTTCTTCTACTATCCTACCCTTCCCATCCAGCGAAAGTTCAATGTACAACCCCTTTTGAGCGTATTCTCCCCATGAAAACACCTCCTGCGGCAGTGATTCTATGAAATTGACGATTTCTGTGATCATACAACTATTATTTTTAACCATTCACTCACCTCAACGCTCCAAATCCGATTCCCGTGCTATTGCCTACCCCTACATCCCAAGCGAAGGCGACGGCGTCTGGATCCCCCTTTACGATTACAGGACAAAAAGTTGCCTTGATATGGATACCCCTGTAATTGACCAACTTAGTTTTTGGCTTAGGGTAGTCGTGATCGAATGCCACAGTGGCATGTGCATTGAGTCCAAAGCGCTTCAATTTTCGTTGGAGGGTTTCCGTGAGATATTGGTCTGCTTCGGGGTCGGAGGGGAAAAAATATTGCTGGCCGGAGCCATCGGGACGGCTGCGCTTGATGAGTATGGGACTGGCTGCCACGAAGCGCTCTTCATTTTTGAATCGGGGGGTAGGCTTCATGCGGACCTCTGCTACCCGCATGCCCCATCGTATATCCTGGTCGTTGAAGATGCCGTTCACCGCTTGTTGATGCAGCGATTGCAAGGGCGAAGAAATCCAAAAGCTGGCACCGTGGGGGAAGTCGAAGCCCCTCCCGTCTTTTCTCGTCTTACCCCCTCTAAGCCATGAGAAAGAATACAGCGATATATCATCGTGCAGTTCGTTTTCCCCCAGCCATTTGTGGAAGGCACCCACGAGGTATTGCTGGTAGTTGAAGGGGACGGGTTGTGTATTTGGTGTGAGTTTTAAATAGATTCTCATGACTTCTTGTGGTTTTGTGGCCAAGTTGGGGGTGTAGCTGGGGTGGTCACTTCCCCACCCCCCTGGTTTGTCGAAAATTTTTTTCTGAGCAGTTCGATTTCATTTTCGATGGCGGCGAGCAAGGCGGGGGGCTCGAGCACGGCTTCGATGCCTTCGGGAAAACCGGTAATGAAACCGAGCAAGTGTTTGAATTGATGGTTTACCTCACATTTCAGTTCGTACTGGCCCTGCCGATCGGTTGGTTTGAGGTAGTTGATGGTTCTGGGCCAGAATTCACTCAACACGTTGTAGCCGGTGACATTGACTACGAGGCGAACCGGACACGTTTGGAGATCGACGATGCCGAATGGGTCGCTATACAGGATGACGTGTTGGTTTTTGAACTGCCATTTCTCATCGGTGAGTTCTACTCGATGCGCACGGGAGATTCTGAAGATGCGCACCTTCCCACTCATCAGGTCATAGGCTTGTACACAATCGTCCGGGGGGCAGATGTGAAATGGTTCGATGCGGCGATCTCCTATCGTTCGGGAGTTCGATGAACGGTATTTTTTCAAAACGACCTGCTTTTGTTCTTTTTCTGCCTGGAGCAAGGCATCGAGTTTTCGGAGGTATTCTGGCCGCAGGTAGTAGTGACCAAGTTGTTGAAAGTCGTAAAGGGCGTTCAGTTTTTGCTTGAGTTGAATGGCTCTGCGTGTGCCGGCACTGATTTGGTCGATGGCTTGGTGCAACAGGAGCTGGTCCTCTTCGGTAAAGTGCAACAAGTCTTTGAGCTGGCGCAGGCGGTTGTCATGCTGGAGGAAGTACCTGTAACGATCGTCGTAGCGCACCACCAGGCCGAAGTTGTTGAACTCCAGCAGGTCATTTTTGATGGTGTCGGGATGCACCCCGAGCCGCTCGGCCAGCTCCCTACGAGTATAGCGGCGAGGTTGCTCCAAGAGCAGGAAAAGCAACTGTAATAATCTGCGTTTTGTGGTGTAATCAATGTCGGGCGTTCCCATGGCCATGGATATTTGAAAGGAGGGATCAAACAGTTTTATCAGCATGCAATCGCCTACTAACCGATCACATCTATGCCTAAGTCATGGTAGTTTGAGCCCCCCGCTTTACACTTCAGTAGGGGTAGGGAGTGTGGCCGGCTTCGCCGCCCAAGCCACTTAGTCTTGTGTAAACAAGCCAGGTTTTCTCATTTCCAAATCCTCCAGTTGGAGCGCATGAAGGCGTTTTTTCTATTGCTATCGCGCTGGCGCAAGATCAGCAATCAATGGATGTTTTCAAAAAGTTTGAATGACAATTCATCCTTTCCAGTAGGGTTTTCGTCCCTTCGAAGGCATTTGTTTACAGGCCGTCTGCCAAGCATTCCTGGAGCTCAAATCGCTGAATGGCTTGTTCGCCCTCCCCTGCCCCACCCGATGCAAATGCTATCTTTGCCCAAACACTTTGAACATTGGCAAGGAAGCTGGATACGCCTTGCAATGCCTGTACTCTTACCTGGTTGGAGCGCATGAAGGCGTTTTTTCTATTGCTATCGCGCTGGCGCAAGATCAGCAATCAATGGATGTTTTCAAAAAGTTTGAATGACAATTCATCCTTTCCAGTAGGGTTTTCGTCCCTTCGAAGGCATTTGTTTACAGGCCGTCTGCCAAGCATTCCTGGAGCTCAAATCGCTGAATGGCTCGTTCGCCCTCCCCTGCCCCACCCGATGCAAATGCTATCTTTGCCCAAACACTTTGAACATTGGCAAGGAAGAGCAAGACCATCGTAAAGGGCAAACAGCGGCAGGGCAGAACCGAGCAGACGCCGTTGATGAAGCAATATGCCGAGATGAAGGCCCGCTATCCCGATGCGCTGTTGTTGTTTCGGGTGGGCGACTTTTACGAAACCTTTGGCGAGGATGCCGTGAAGGCTTCGGAAGCACTTGGCATCGTACTTACCAGCCGCAACAACGGTGGCAGCGACATCGAGCTGGCGGGCTTCCCCTACCACGCCCTCGACACCTACCTGCCCAAGTTGGTCAAGGCTGGCTACAGGGTGGCCGTGTGCGACCAGTTGGAAAAGCCCTCTCCCCAGAAAAAAATCGTCAAACGAGGGGTGACGGAGCTGGTGACGCCCGGCGTGGCCACGGATGAAAAACTCCTCGAGCACAAGCGCAACAACTACCTGGCATCGATATATTTTGGAAAAAAAGACCAGGGAGGGGTCGCCTTCCTCGACATTTCCACTGGCGAATTTCTCGTAGCAGAAGGCGACCTCAACTACATCGACAAATTATTGCAGAGCCTGCAACCTTCAGAGATTATTTTCCCAAAAAACAAATCGAAAGATTTCGAGCAAATATTTGGTGAACGCTATTACACCTACGCCATCGACGACTGGGTGTACACGCTCGAATATGGACGGGAAAAATTATTGAACCATTTCGAGGTGGCCTCGCTCAAGGGCTTCGGCGTGGAGGAGCTCGAATTGGCGCAAGTAGCTGCCGGCGCCGTGCTCCACTACCTGGCCACGACCGAAAATGACCGCCTGGGCCACATCACCTCCATCCAGCGGCTGCATCGCGAGCGCTACGTGTGGCTCGACCGCTTTACCATCCGCAATTTGGAACTGCTGCAGGCCCAGCACGAAAGCGGCACGCCCCTCATCGAAGTGCTCGACCGCACGGTTTCACCCATGGGCGGCCGATTGATGAAAAAATGGGTCGTCTTGCCGCTGACACACCTGCCCGAAATCCAGTCCCGCCAGCAAGTGGTCCAATATTTCCTCGACCATCCCGAAATGGCTGACCGCGTAGAGCAGCATATCCGACGCATGGGCGACCTGGAACGCCTGATCAGCCGGGCCTCGCTGGGCAAGATCAATCCGCGAGAAGTGGTGCAGCTGCGCTACGCCCTCGAGGCCACCGGCCCACTGAAATCCCTTCTGGAAAACTGCCACGAGCCGCAACTGCGCAAACTGGCCGAGCGGCTCAACCCTTGTCAGAGCCTCCAGGATGAAATCCGCCGCCAGATCGTCGAAGACCCGCCTACATCTACGGCCAAGGGTGGCGTCATTGCCGAAGGTTTTCACGAAGAACTCGACGACCTGCGCAACACCATCCGCAACAGCCAGCAGCTGCTCGTAGAAATCCAGCGCATCGAAGCCGAACGCACTGGCATCGACAACCTGAAAATTGGCTTCAACAGCGTGTTCGGGTACTACCTCGAGGTGACCAACAAATACAAGAACAAAGGCTTGGTACCCGACAACTGGATCCGCAAACAGACCCTCACGGGCAGCGAGCGCTACATCACCGAAGACCTCAAAAAACTCGAAGCCAAAATCCTCGGTGCCGAAGAACGCATCCAGGAACTGGAGGATATGCTCTTTCAGCAGTTGGTGTTGTCATTGGCAGACTACGTCAGGCCCGTGCAGCAAAATGCCCTCATCGCCGCCCGCCTCGACTGCCTGCTGGCTTTCGCTCGCGTGGCCGCCCGCCACAACTATTGCCGACCCGAAATCGACGACAGCCTCGTCATCGACATTCGCCAAGGTCGCCACCCCGTCATCGAGCAACAGCTGCCCCCAGGTGAGAGCTACGTACCCAACGACGTTTACCTCGACACCGATGAGCAGCAGATCCTGGTCATCACGGGTCCAAACATGTCGGGTAAATCGGCCCTCTTGCGCCAGACGGCGCTGATTTGCCTCATGGCCCAGATGGGCAGTTTCGTACCAGCCCAGCGGGCCAAGCTGGGCTTGCTCGACAAAGTCTTCACCCGCGTGGGTGCTTCCGACAACATCGCAGGGGGCGAGAGCACTTTCATGGTCGAGATGAACGAGACGGCAAGCATCATGAACAACCTCTCGGAGCGCAGCCTGGTGCTGCTCGACGAAATCGGTCGCGGCACCAGCACCTACGATGGCATTTCCATCGCCTGGAGCATCGCAGAATACCTGCACGACGGCTGTGGTTTCAGACCAAAAACCCTCTTTGCCACCCATTACCACGAACTCAACGAGTTGGCCAACAAGCTTCCGAGGGTGAAGAATTTCAACGTGGCTGTGCGCGAGGTAGGTCACAAAATCATCTTCTTGCGCAAACTGGTTCCCGGTGGCAGCGAACACAGCTTTGGCATCCATGTGGCGCGCATGGCTGGCATGCCCAAAGCCATCGTCGAAAGAGCCTCGATCATTCTGTCGCAGTTGGAGGCATCGCACATCGACGTCGGGGCCGATGAATCCGCCTCTCCCCAAGCCGACTCGACGCCAAAGGTGAAAAAGCCGCGCACCGAGTCCCTCCAACCACCAGCCTATCAGCTCAGTATTTTCGAAACCTTCGACCCCAAAATCGGCCGCATCCGGGAAATTTTGCGGGAACTGGACCTCAACGCCATGACACCCGTCGAATGCCTGCTCAAGCTCAGTGAGCTCAAAAAACTCGCCGAGGAAGACGAAGATTCCTGACCCATGCCACCTTCCTACCCTTTCTCCCGATGGAAAACATGGTTGAGCTACCTGGTGGACATCCCACTGGAACAGGCATCCACTGATTTCAATCCTGCCGTAGAGCTTTACCTCCGCCGAGGCCGGTTGATGCTCAGCACTCCCAACGCCATCTACTCCTACGACGACCTCTACATGAATTTTTACCTGGCCTTCGACAAGTTGGGGGTGGGGAAAAGGCAAATGCAGCACGCTTTGATATTGGGCTTCGGCACGGGCAGCATCCCCTGGATGCTCGAAAAATCCTTCCACTGCCGGCTGAGTTACACTGGCGTCGAAATCGACGAAGTCATCGCTGGATGGGCCATGCGCTACGCACTGCCGAGGCTACAATCTCCCGTCACGCTTTATACCACCGACGCAGTCCATTTCGCACAGACCTGGAACGAATCTTTTGACCTGATTTGCGTCGATATTTTCCAGGATGAACACATCCCCGAAAGCCTGGACGAGCCTTTATTCTCAGAAAATCTGGCTCGGCTGCTCGCACCGGGAGGACTGCTGCTGTGGAATCGCCTGGCCGACGATGCGGAGATGAAAAAACGCACCGACTTGTTTTATGAAAATGTTTTTTCAAAAGTATTTCCACAACCCGGATTTTTACCCCTCGGCCCCAACCGAATGCTCGTGGCAGGCTTGGAATGATTTACGATAATGAAGGCAAAAAGCCCCTATCGTGCGAAAAAATAAGGAACCTCACTCCTGACAGCACTTGGAGTGCCTCACTCCTGACAGCACTTGGAGTGCCTCACTCCTGACAGCACTTGGAGTGCTGTCAGGAGTAAAAGATGGATTCAACTTCATTCAATCAGCGGAACTTAGGCCAAGTTCCTCAGAAATGGACTTTTTGGAGTGCACTCAAAATAATGGTCGTGAAAAAAGGTGGGATACAGGCTCGGTTCTTCAACGCCCCCGCCGCCGTAAACCCTCCGAAGGCCAATGCCAGTCGATTTTTGTAAAAATATATTTTCGAAAAAACTGTATTGGATTTCGAAGGCATGGATCATTGCAAGTGGTAGCATCGAATTTCAATTGCAGCTCACCGATACACCTCCAGAATCCAAAAAACATGTGTCCTTTGTGAATGATGGATTATTGCAACACACACATTTCCTCATATCCGTCAGCACTATGAATGACGACGAAACAACCACCGGCTCATGAATTTCCTTGCACATCTTTATCTGACCCGGCATGATCCGGTTTTGACGGTGGGAAACTTTCTCGGCGACATGCTGACCAACCGCCAGGTAGCCCAATTGCCCCAGGCCATACAAAAGGGGGTGAAACTGCACCGAGCCATCGACCAGTTCACAGACAACCACCCAGCCAACAGGCAGACCTTGAAGCTGCTGCGGCCTCGCCACGGTCGCTATGCAGGCGTGGTGCTCGACTTACTGCAGGATTACCTCCTCAGTGAAAACTGGCACCTCTTCATGCCCGAAAAAACCCTCAGGGAATTTTCAATCGATATTTACGAAATACTCCTCGGCAATCTGAATGAAATGCCACCCCCGCTGCGGGAACGCACCCAACGGATGGTGGAAGCCGATTGGCTGATGCAATATGCAAACTTGGCTGGGCTGGAATATGCCTTTAGCCGGCTCCAACTCCGCACCTCCCGCCCCCAATACATCGAACATGCCACCCTGACACTGCGTGAATTTCACCAACCCCTCACCGAAGGATTTCTCGCGTTTTTTCCAGATGTCATCACCTTCGTCGATCGCTCGATCGAAACCTATTAGGTAGGCCCGCTGCCTTCGGCTCGGAAAATTTGATATTTCCTTAAATATTCATCCCTTGCATTGCCAATACAGGGGTCTTTTATTTGGAGTCGGTACCAACGCATTTTCTCCTAAAATCTCGTGCGTATGAGAACGATCCACTACCTCCTCACCACCTTTTTCATCACAGCGTTCCTGTTCAGTGCCGATTCCCAAATCACCGGAACGGTGACCGACTCCAACGGAGAGCCCTTGCCCTTCGCATCGGTTTACATCGAAGGGAGTTCGCAGGGCACCACCACCAACGAAAAGGGTGTCTTCCAACTCAGCCTGCCCCCCGGAAAGTACCAGCTCGTTTTCCAGTACGTCGGCTACGAAACCCTCCGCAGAGAGGTCGAGGTAGGAACCGCTCCCCTTCGGATCGATGTAAGCCTGCAACCCCATGCCATTCAACTGACCGAAGTAGAAGTGCGCGCCCATGCCGAAGACCCGGCCTACCCCATCATCCGGCGCGCCATCGAAAAAAGGCCTTACTACCGAAACCAGTTGCAAGGCTTTTCAGCCGACGTGTACGTCAAGGGCCTCATCAAGCTGCTCGACGTGCCGCATTCCTTCATGGGCATCGAAATTGGCGACATGGGCGGTTTCCTCGACTCCACCAGGCAGGGCATCATCTACCTGAGCGAGTCCGTTTCGAAGTACCACTATCGGGCGCCGAATGAGTACAAAGAGGTCATGGTGTCGAGCAAGGTAGCTGGCAACGACAGCGGCTTCAGTTTCAACAGCGCCACCGACATGGAGCTCAACCTGTACGACAACCTGCTTACCCTGGGCAGGGCCATCGTCTCGCCTATTGCCGCTGGGGCCATGAACTACTATCGCTACCACTTGCATGGAAGCTTTTTCGACAAAGGCAGGATGGTGTACAAAATCGAGGTGATCCCCAAAAACAGCACGGGCCCGGTGTTGGGTGGCTTCGTTTACATCAACGACGGCCTGTGGAACATCCATAGCTGCGACCTGTATGTGCTCGGCGAAAGCATGCTCCAACCTGCCATCGACACCATGTACATCCGCCAGACGCACGTCGAAATAGCTCCTCCCGATGTGTGGCGCATCTTTTCTCAAACCCTCACCTTCACCGGCAAACTCATGAGCTTCAAGTTCGGGGGCACATTCACGGCCATTTACCGCAACTACGTGCTCAACCCTGATTTCCCCCCGGGCTTTTTCAACAACCAGGTCATGAAGGTGGAGGCCGACGCCAACAGTCGCGACAGCACCTACTGGGCCGCAGCCCGCCCCATCCCCCTCACGGAAGAAGAAAAGCGAGACTACGTAAAAAAGGACAGCCTCCAGGCCATACACAACTCGAAGGAGTACCTCGACTCCGTGGACCAGGTTCAAAACCGGTTCAAATTTTCCAACACCTTCTTTGGGTACACCCGGCGCAACAGCTACCGTCAATCGGAATGGCGCTTCGATTCGCCACTGAACATGGTGAAATACAACCTGGTCCAAGGCTTCGCCCTCACCGCTGCCTCCACGGTGGTAAAATGGTATGAGAAACCCATGCGTCGGCGATTGGAAGCTGGTGTGAACCTCAGCTATGGCCTCTCGGAAAAAAAGCTCAGAGCCGATCTGCAATGGGAATGGCTCTACGACCGCAAAAAACAGGGCACGCTCCGACTCGCCCTGGGGAAAAAACTCTCTCAGTTCAACCACGAGGAACCCATTTCTGAATTGCTCGCTGCCTATTACATGCTCTTCGTGCGCCGAAACTACCTGCGCCTCTACGAACGCCGTTTCCTCTCCGCTGGCTGGCAACAAGAGCTCAGCAATGGACTGTGGCTCGACATCGAAGGTGCTTGGGACCAACGCAATACCGTCCAGAACCACGCCGACTTCAGCCTCTTCCACAGGAAATCCAGGGAGTTCGACGCCAACCTGCCCGGACTGCTCGGCCCCAACAGCCCGGCTTTGCGCGGCAACAGCCTGCTGCGCTGGTCGGCCACCGTGCGGCTGCGCCCCGGCCAGCGTTATATCGACTACCCACACTTCAAAATCAGATTGGATACCAAGTGGCCTGAGCTAACCCTGCGGTACGACCTCGGCCTGGTGACCAAAGGCCCGGGCCAGGATTGGCAGCGCCTCAGCGCCTCCATTTCCAAAACGGACATCCACCTGGGCACCATCGGCCGAAGCAGTTTCTACTTCCAGGCAGGTACCTTCCTCCAGGCCGACAGCTCGATGTTCTTCGCCGATTATCAGCACTTCCCCGGCAACCAGACCAACTTCATCCTCGACGGCCAATTCCTCTACGGCTTCAGGGCTTTGCCGTATTACCACTACAGCACCACCGACTCGTGGGTGAGGGCTCACTGGGAACACAACTTCGACGGCTTCCTGCTCGACAAGGTGCCGCTCATCCGACGCGCGGGATTGTCGCTGGTGGCAAATGCTGCCTGGCTCCACACCCCTCAACTTGACAGCTACACCGAGCTGACCGTCGGTATCGACCGCCTTGGTTTTGGTATCGCCAGGGTCCTCCGCTTTGATCTGACGGCGTCCTTCCTCGAAGGGAAATACCAAGGCCTCAGCTGGCTCATCGGCATCAAGATCGCTGGTGGGAATTTAGAGCTGTGAAGGGAGGATTATGCTCGATTCAAGTCGGCTCCTGACAGCACCCCAGTTGCCGTCAGGAGCGATCGAGGTTTTCAATGCGGTTTGGATGGGTACGTTCTGAGGGCCAAAATGCCTGTGTTCGGCCTTGTTCAGGCAGGCTCAAATCTCCCCCTTGGCGATCTTGATCGTTTGGACCATCACTGGCGTGATGCGTTCAACATCGGGGCGGGTGGGCAGGAAGATTTCGAAATGGTCTGACTGGTCGATGAGCTCGCCGTTCTTGTAAGTCTTGACCAAAGGCTTGCTGCCTTCGGTGAAAATGCGCAAGCCGGGGAATTCGCCCGGTGCCGTATCAGGCACCAGCCGCATGCCTTCGCCGCTTCCCTGGAGGTCTTTGAGGTTGAAGCGTACTTCGAAGACGTCATTACCCACCACATTTTTCATCAAAAAATTCATGTGTTCATCCACGTAGAGGGTCACCTTGCCGATGCCGGGCACTTTGCCTTCGGCATTGCGGTAGGCCTCCTGCAGGGGTATGAGGGAGTTCTGGATACGTCCGAAGATGTCGTCTTCGGGTATGGCCTTGGAACGGATTTCTGCCATGGGGTCGGCAGATGTCTGGGCTGGTTGGGCTGCAGGCACCTCTTTCATGGTTCCTTCGGGGTGGGTATCGCTGCCGCAAGCAGCCAACAGGGAAAGGGTAATGATGGTAAAAAGCAGCTGGACACGGTTCATGAGTGGCACAGTTTGAGGGTTTTGCAAAATGATGCAGGTGCCAAACGACCGGTTTGGCACCTGCGGGGCAAAAGTAGCAACGGAGGCGAGGGAAGTTAGTTTCCTCCGCCCTTCTTTTTCTTGAACGGGTTGATGTCTTCCACTTTCTTCTTGGCCTCTTCGGCTTTCTTTTTCGCTTCCTCTTCGACGCTTTTCTTCACGGTTTCCTCCACTTTTTTGGCCGTGGAATCGACGCCTTTGGCGATGTCCTGTTTGGCCTCTTCAAGGGCCTTGGCAGCTGCTTCCTCGGCTTTTTTCTTTTCGGCCTCCAGCTGACTTTGCACGGCCGACTTGGCCTCCTCCACTTTTTCTTTCACTTCGGTTTTGGCCTGTTGGGCCACGGCTTCCTTGAGCGAGGCCTTGCCACCGCTGCCGAGCACCTTGATGGAAGTTTTGGGTTGGGTAAAACTGCCGCCCAGTTTGATTTCCACATTGACGAAATCTCCATCGGCGATGCTGACGCCTAATTTGGAAGCCTCCTGGTTGAGGTAGTCCAAGCCCGAAAGGGCAGCGCCACCGATGGGGTTCTTGCGGATCTTGGCCTTGGGAATACTGGCCATGATCTGGTAGTCCATTTCGCCAGTGATCTTGTGCTTGCCCGACACGTGGAGGGGGATGTCCTGGAAGGTGTAGTCGAAAGGCTCGATGGTGACGGTGCCGTCGTCCACGGTGAACCAGTTCTTGGTTTCCTTGATGACGAGGTTCTTGAATTCCTCGACGTTGAGCTTGTTGGCCACCTCCTCGAGTGGAGCAAAGCCCTTGATGGTGGCCGTGGAGGTTTGTATGAAAGCATTCATGTCGAGGGTGTTGAGGTCGGGCATGAGGTCTTTGGTCAGGAAGCTCTTCATGCTGAGTTCGGTGTTGAAGGAGCCCTGGAGGTACTTTCCGATGGGGGCAATGGCCTTGACTGTATTGAATGTATTGAAGGTCTTTTGAAAATCCATCTGCTGTAGCTTCATGGCCAGGTCGAACAAGGGCTTTTCGGGCTCTCGCGTATCATACCCGCCCGTCATTTCGATGCGCCCGCCGAGCAGCACTCCCTTGACTTTGTCGAAACGCACTTGTTGGTCGTGGATGACGAGGTCGCCACGGACGTCCGTCAGTTCGATGTCGTCGTAGAGCACCTTGTCCACCAAACAGTGTAGAACCATGGAAATGCCCGCCGGCACCACGATGGGCTCGGTGGCCTCGGCTGCAGCGGGGTCGGTGGGAGGAGTCTCGGCCATGAAGGGGTTCAGGTTGAAAAATTGGGATCGCAAATCGAGCTCGCCGCGCAGCACTTCATTGCGGAATGTGTAGTTCCAGAGGTTTTCGATGGAGCCCCTGCCGGCAAAATCGCTGTCGTAGATGTATCCCTTGTAATCGGTGAAAACCAGCAAGTCAGGGGTGAATCGCCCGGAAGCCGAGAGCTTGGTGAGCGGATAGACGTCATAGGCGAGCTGGTCGATCGTGGCGTCGAAGGCGAAGTCGAAGCGGTCGAAGGGCACTTCCTCCTGGGCAGGAGCAGGGCTTGGCTGGGCTGTCGTTTCCTCTTCGGTCAGCCATTCGTTGGCATCGAAGAACTTCGAGCTGGCCACGATGGAGCCTTTGATGACGGCGTTGGGGGAGAAATAGGCCAGCAAGTTGTTGATCGAAGCGGTACCACTCAAGTCGCTCTTGCCGAGCTTCATGGCAAACTGGGAGATGTTTACCCGCTGCGGGGTAAAGTCGGCCACGGCCTTGTCTATGGCGATGGGGGGCAGCCCTTCCGCCACGTACTTCAATTGGCTGACAGTCGCATTACCCGTCATGTTTACGTTGGCGTAATCGCCCTGATCGATGGTGGACATGCGGGTCTTGACCAGCACGTCGGCATCGATGATGCCAGCGAGGGTTTGCACGCCCTCGAGCGGAAAGGCCTTGGCAAAGGAGGCCAAATCGAGCCGACCCTTCAGTTTGGCGTTCACATCGGGATCGCTGATCGGGGTGCGCAGTTGGAAATAGCCATCGACGGGGTTGGATCCAATCTGAAAATGGAACCTCGAAACATCGACGAGCATCTTGTCCAGGTCGGATTGGGGGCTGTTGACCAGCAAATCGAGGTTGATGTCGTCGATACTCATAGGCAGGTCTGGGTATTTGACCTTGCCCTGGTCCACCTTCAGTTCGATCTTGAAGGTGGGGTATGCCTCGGGCGCGGCCGTGTAGCGTCCCTTGACTTCACCCACCAGGCGGAAGGTGCCGTCGGCCTTGACGTTTTCATACCCCTCTACATAGGCATTGGGAATCAGGGAAAACAAGTTCTTGAACTCGTTCTGGGGGGCATTGAAAGCGAGGTCCACGTCGTAGGTATTCGAATCGGGCATGGCCAACCAGCCCTCGGCGAGCAGTTGCAGCTCGTTGATGCGCAAGTCGTTGTCCCGAAGGGTAAATTTCATGTGGGGCAGGTCCACGTTGAAGCCAGCGTCCCACTTGACCCGGGCTTGCTTGAGGTAAGACACGGCCCCCGACTGGACGGTCAGGCCTGCTATTTCAGTCCATGTCTGCAGGTCGAACACGTCCTGGGTGAAATCCCCCTGGCCGCGGTGATCAAGGCCCTCGACTTCGGCATACATCCCGCCCTGCCGGTCGTCGTACACCAGTCGGGCATCCTCGATGCGGTACTGCTGCAGCTCGATGTGAAAGGCAGCTGAAGTAGTGTCAGTGGATGGTTTGGCAATGTCGTAATTGGCGCGCCCATCCGCCAGGACCAAAACGTTGAGGAAAGGCTTCTGCACTTCCAGCGATTTGATGCGCAGTGGTTCTTTGCCATAGTTCCAGGCCGACCAGAAATCGATCGTCATACCAAAGGAAGCACATTGCAACAAGGGCACACCTTCGAAGTCGTCGATGCCACTCAGGTCGAGGCCTTCGAGTTTGACACTCAAGTTGGGGAAGCTGCGGATGAGCGATAGGCTGACGTCTTCGAAATCAAACTTGGCGTTGAGGTTGTCATTGGCGGCATCTTTCACCGCCGCTATGATTTCATCCCGAAAAAAATAGGGTATGGCCACCAACGCCCCGATAAAGAGCACCAACAGGACGCCGAGTGCCAGCAATAAGCGCTTGATGATTCGCTTTTGATTCGACATGGTTATCAGGTTTTTGAAATGAATAAAACTGAGTCCACTGCAAAAAGTCATCAAGATGAACAACTCTCCACCGATATTTTCACCCCCGTCACGTTCGTCACCCCCGTCACGCTCGTCACGTTTGTCACGCTCGTTACGTTCGTCACGTTCGTAGCGTCCTTCACGAGTCACGTGTCACGAGTCACGTGTCACGAGTCACGTGTCACGCCAATTTGGGCACCCCCTCCCCTCTTGCCCGCGTTTGCAAGCTCTCATGGCCAAACGGAGATCCGAGCAACCTACCACATCCCTGTATTTCCCACTTGCCTACCTAAGGCAGGCCCGTCTGCCCAGTGCAGACTCCATAACCCCCCAAACACCGTCCTAAGAGAAATTTGCCTTATTTCAAAGTCGCCATCTTTGACCGGCCGGCTGTATCCTCCAGTGCTAATTACACATTTTACACCATGAATCGACTCGAACAACTCCTGAAAATCCACCAAGAAACACCGGAAGATCCCTTCCTCCTGTTTGCCATTGCCAAAGAATACGAATGCATGGGACAAATTCCGGAGGCGCTTCGCTGGTATCTCGACCTCAAGAGGAGGCATCCCGACTACGTGGGGCTGTACTATCACCTGGGGAAACTTTACGAATTGCTCGACGAGGCCGATAATGCCCGGCAAGTTTACCAAGAAGGCATCCAGGTGGCAAAGCATGCCGGTGATATCAATGCAGAGCGGGAGCTCCAATCGGCGCTCAGCTGGCTGGAAGCCTGACGACTCCTTCATACACACACATGGCCGGGCCTCTCAACCACACGTCACGAAATTGGGCAGGGCCTTTTTTCTCGAAAGCCACTTCGAGCCTGCCCCCAAGGGTCTCGACCGGCACCACCAGGGTCGATTCGCCCACTGCCTGCTCCAGCGCATAAGCCAGGGCTGAGGCCGTCACCCCCGTTCCACAGGAGAGCGTTTCATCTTCTACTCCTCGTTCGTATGTGCGCACCATGATGCTTCCGTTCTTTTTTTCTACGAAGTTCACGTTCACACCTTGGCGCCGGAAGCGGTCACTATATCGAATGAGCTTGCCGTTTTCCACCACGTCGATGTCGTCGAGGTCTTCGACGAACACCACGTAATGCGGCGAGCCCGTATCGAGCAGGTAGTAACCCGGGCCTGCTTCCACCTCGTCCACGTCGCGCATTTGCAGGGCCACGGTGCCGTCGCTGTGGAGGATGGCCCGATGGGGGCCGTCGCAAGCCAGGAATTCTACCTCAGACCCACTCGCCATGCCGAGCCGTGCAGCCAGGGCCACGGCACAGCGACCGCCGTTGCCACACATGGTACCTTCGGCGCCGTCGGCGTTGAAATACACCATGCGAAAATCGCATCCCGTTGCAGGCTCCAGCAGTATCAGCCCATCGGCCCCAACGCCGAAGCGGCGACGGCACAATCCGGCCACGAGCGCCGAGTTTGCTTTGGGAAAAAAGCCGGTGCGATTGTCGATCATGATGAAGTCGTTTCCCGTGCCGTGGTATTTGAAAAATTTGATTTCCTGCATGTCAAATGAATGGCTCGTTAACCTTGTCGCATCCAAAGTGGGTTCAAAAGTGGCAGGTTCCCGCTGAACGGCAAAACCGCAGCGGCGAGCCGTCGGGGTTTTTCAGCGACAAAAACAGCCTGCTTGTTTTTCCTTTTGCACAAAAGTGACATATTGCGAAAAATTTGTTTCAAAGCATCGTTTGCAGCCCTGCCCCCAGGGCTTGCGCCATGAACCATCCACCACCCAACCGGTAAAGACTGCGCTTATGAAGAAGGTCCTTCCCCTGCTCGCCAGCAGTTTATTCAGTGCCCTGCTCGCAGTGGCCGTGTACAAGTATTTCGAAGCACCCTGCGCCGTCACCTTTACCGACAGCAGCGGCCAACCCGTGTATGCGCGCATGGGCGACGAGCTGCTCTTTTCCGGCAATTTCCAGCGCACCTTCCTCTCTTCGGCACCTACCGACTTCATCTCCGCTGCCCAGCGGGCCACGCCGGCCGTAGTCAACATCCGGGCCATCGAAACCAACAGCTACCGCTTGTGGGGCTCGGCTGGCCTGGGCAGTTCCTCGGGCTCAGGTGTCATCGTCTCGCCCGATGGCTACATCGTCACCAACAACCACGTCATCGAGGGAGGCACCCGCTACGAAGTGACCCTCAACGACCGCCGAGAGTTCGAAGCGCGCCTCATCGCCACCGACCCCTCCACTGACCTGGCACTGCTCAAGGTCGATGCGGACAACTTGCCTTTCCTTATTTTTGGCAACTCAGACTCGGTGCAGGTAGGCGAATGGGTCATGGCCGTCGGCAACCCCTTCAACCTCGTTTCTACCGTCACGGCCGGCATCGTCTCGGCAAAAGGCCGCAGCATCGACATCCTCGAGGGCGACTACACCATCGAAAGCTTCATCCAAACCGATGCCGCCGTCAACCCGGGCAACAGCGGCGGCGCCCTGGTCAACACCAACGGCGAACTCATCGGCATCAATACCGCCATCATCACCCGCTCGGGGCGTTACGAGGGCTACTCCTTCGCCATCCCCTCCAACCTGGCTCAAAAAGTAGTGTACGACCTCAAAAACTACGGCAGTGTGCGGCGCGGCCTGCTCGGTGTCAGAATCGGACCCGTTGACAGCCGCATCGCCAAAGAGTACAAGCTCCCCGCCATCGAGGGTGTGTTCATCAACATGGTGGTGCCCGGGGGAGGTGCCCAACTCGCTGGCCTCAAAACAGGCGACATCATCATCGGCATCAACGGCATCAAAGTGCGCAGCATTCCCGAACTCCAGGAGCAAATAGGCCGCCTCCATCCCGGTGACAGGGTCACGGTGCAATACATCCGCAACGGCAAAACCTTCGAAGCCGAAGTCATCCTGCGCGACGAGTACCAGCGCGCCGGCGACAGTGAGAGTCCCACCGCCACCATCCTGCAGGAAAACGGCTTCGAAGTGCGCAACCTCACCCCCGAAGAGAAACGCCGTTTGCGTCAGGCCGGCGTCTATGTGAGCTCGGTGAAACCCGGCAGCGTGGTGGGAAAAACATCCATGGAGCCTGGCTACATCATCACCCGATTCAACGAAACCAAAATCACGGCAGTCAGCGAATTGGTGGAACTGCTTGAAAAAAATCGCGGCCGGGAAGTCATCCTGGAAGGGTTCTACGAGGATTTTCCCGGCGAATACTACTACACCTTCCGGGTGCGATGAGTGCCATCCGCCCCTTTGTCGAAGCCCCGTCATTGCCCTGGTGGGGCTTCGGCCTTTCTTTGAATCTTCCAGCGATGATGCTTTTCTTTACGCCCTGCTCAGTGGAGGTGCCACAGCACCTTTGCCAATACCCGTCTTACAATTCCCTCATTTTTCAATAGCCACACCAACATGGCAGCACACACCTTCGACATCGAGCAAAACAAGAACGAGGACCGCATGAAATTGCTCATCTCTCAGATGAAGCACCACCTGGTGAAAATCAGGCTGGGAGGAGGTACCAAGCGCATCGCCAAATTGCATGCACAGGGAAAAATGACCGCCCGCGAACGCATCGACTACCTCGTCGATGAAGGCACCGACTGGCTCGAGCTCGGTGCCTTTGCCGGCTTCGGCATGTACGAGGAGCACGGTGGCTGCCCCGCAGGCGGTGTCATCGTGGCATTGGGCCATGTGAGCGGGCGGCTGTGCATCATCGTCGCCAACGACGCCACCGTCAAGGCCGGCGCCTGGTTTCCCATCACCGGCAAGAAAAACCTCCGCGCCCAAGAAATCGCCATGGAAAACCGCATCCCCATCATTTACCTCGTGGATAGCGCCGGCGTGTACCTGCCCATGCAAGACGAAATATTCCCAGACAAGGAGCACTTCGGACGCATCTTTCGCAACAATGCCCGTATGTCCTCGATGGGCATTCCGCAAATTGCTGCCATCATGGGCAGCTGCGTAGCCGGTGGCGCCTATCTGCCCATCATGTCCGACGAAGCCCTCATCGTCAAAAACACGGGCAGCATCTTCCTCGCTGGGCCGTACCTCGTAAAGGCTGCCATCGGTGAAACGGTGGACAAGGAAACCCTCGGCGGCGCCCGCACCACCACCGAAATTTCCGGTATCTGCGACTACGCCTGCGAAGACGACCGCCACTGCCTCGACACCATCAAGGAGCTGATGTCGCATCTGGGCAAGCCCTTCTCGGCTGGCTTCGACAGAACCAACCCCGCCCCGCCACGTGAAAAACCGGAAGACATTTACAGGTTGTTCCCCTACGACCCCAGCAAGCCCTACGACACCGTGGAAATCCTGCGTCGGCTGGTCGATGATTCCGAACTCACTTTTTACAAAGAGAACTACGGCAAGACCATCATCTGCGCCTACGCCCGCATCGACGGCTGGTCGGTGGGCATCGTGGCCAACAACAGGCAGGTGGTCAAAAATGCCAAAGGCGAAATGCAGTTTGGCGGGGTCATCTATTCCGACAGCGCCGACAAAGCCGCCCGTTTCATCATGGTTTGCAACCAGAAAAAAATCCCGCTGGTGTTTTTGCACGACGTGACGGGCTTCATGGTCGGCACCCGGTCCGAACATGGAGGCATCATCAAGGACGGCGCCAAGATGGTGAACGCCGTGGCCAATTCGACCGTGCCCAAGTTCAGCGTGGTCATGGGCAACTCATACGGCGCCGGCAACTACGCCATGTGTGGCCGTGCCTACGACCCGCGACTGATGCTGGCATGGCCCACGGCCCGCATCGCCGTCATGGGTGGTGCACAAGCTGCCAGCACCCTGGCGCAAATCCAGGTGGCATCCTACAAAGCCAAGGGAAAGGAACTCTCCGAAGAGGAACAAAACGCCCTGCTCGAGGAAATCCAGCAGCGATACGACGAACAAACCTCGTCCTTCTACGCTGCCGCCCGCCTCTGGGTGGACGCCATCATCGACCCGCTCGAAACCCGCCGCTGGATATCGACGGGTATTGCCATGGCCGACCATGCACCTGTGGAGCACTTCAACGTAGGCGTGATCCAAACTTGAGACCAACCCCGGCAATTCCCCTAATCCTTAGGTCCCAACGACAAAAAGCATAAGCTCATGCAGTCAGAAAAGCCTTCTTCCAAACCAAGCAGCCTGAGAGCCTGGTTGAAAAGACTGGGGCTGGCTGGCTTTCTTTTTTTTCTCATCAAAGGCCTCATCTGGTTGGGCATCTTCGCCTGGGCGGGAAAATGTGCCATGGGATGAAAAAAGCACTGTACACAGGTTTGTTGCTCCTGCTGAGCTGGGCCGTTTCGGGTCAGGCAGCGGGGTTGCGCTTGCCGGAACCCAACCTATCCCCATGCTTTGCCAGCCCGCTCCCCTATTGGAAATCCACGCAACCAGCCCGTGAATTGCCACGCCGGAATCCGTCTCTGCTGCACGAACCCCCGCACATGGCCTTTTTCTGCCAACTCGAACTCCACATCGAACATCGCACACGCCTTCCCGTAAAATTCCGATTGGGTACGGTGGAATACGTGGACGCTTTGGAAGGCAAACGCTCATTGCCTGGATTCTGAATGAAGCCACGCCACCCGCTTTTTTGAAATGGGTCCGCTGGAAAAAGGCATTTTACATGACAGATGGCTGTATCTCCTTGCTCGATTGGGCTTGAAAAGAATCGTTCACCACACCAACCGACGAGCGTACTTTGGTAGGTCGCTCGAAAAAAAAGCGCCGTTTTTCTGCATTGGGGACCTTGAAAGGATTTCTTCACCTGCGCGCATTTTCCTGACGGAATCGATTTGTTCCCACATCAAAATCAACCGACATGCAATCGAAAGCCACCTCACCTGAAGCCTACATCGACGAGCTGCCCCCGGAGCGTTGCGAAGCCATCTCTCGTCTGCGACAGGTCATCCTCGAAAACCTTCCCGACGGTTTCGAGGAGACGATGAGCTACGGCATGATTGGATACGTGATTCCACACTCACGCTATCCGGCCGGCTATCACTGCAACCCCAAGCAAGCGCTGCCCTTCATGAGCATTGCCTCGCAAAAGAATTACATCGCACTCTACCACATGGGGCTCTATGCCAACGAAGACCTAATGAAGTGGTTCGTGGAAGAATACCAGCGCCGTGTGGCCGGCAAACTCGACATGGGGAAAAGCTGCGTGCGTTTCAAAAAAATGGAGCACATCCCGTACGACCTCATCGGTGAACTGGTGCAAAAAATGAGCGCCGAGGAGTGGATTGCACTGTACGAAGAAGCCATCAAGCGATGATTCATCGCCTCTTGCCGACATTGCACGAAACCCCTACTCTGCTATCTTGACGAGGCGCACGCCACCCGTGCCCTGGCGTGTTTCCAACCTGAGGAAATACACCCCTGCTGGCAAGTCGCTCCATCCGGAAAGCCGGCGGGTTAGCGCTCCAGAAGGCAGCCATGTCCTTTCCTCATACACACGCCGACCATCGGCGGCCAAAAGGGCAAAGGTCATTTCCATGGGGCGACTTACCTGCAAACGCACATCGATATAGGAGCCAAACGGATTGGGTGCCACATCGACGCCTTCGATACCTTCCAAGCGCTCTGCAAGCCCACTGGGGCAAGCCGTGCTGAACGTAAACAGGGAGGAAAGGGGCGAATGACCTCCGCCTGGGCATACCGCCTCGACGGCAAATTCATACACCGTGCAAGTATCGAGGTTGGTGATTGCGAAGCTGGTATCGTTGGTGGCCAGGAAGATGAAGCTCGTATCTCCAGCCGGCCGCAACATCAGCAGGTAGGATTCGGCATTCGGGGCAGAATTCCAGCTGAGGATGGCCGAACTCGGGGCCACTTCCGCCGTGTCGAGGCCGATGGGTGCTACATCGCAGGGGGGATAGCAAAGGGTGGTGAAGGTGTCTATCGCCGACCAGTCGCTTTCGACGAACCCACACGAGGTGCGCACCCGAAATTCGTACGCCGTGCATGCCAACAGTCCAATGTATTCGTAAGAATTACCCGGTACGGAGAGTTGCTCCCAAAGGGTGTCGCCAAGCGGTCTGATTTGAAGCTGGTACTCCAGTGCATTGTCGGGGTTTGTCCAGGCGAGGACGGCATCGGTATATCCGAGCTGAGCGACGAAGAGCGAGTCACTCGGGTGGCACTCGGGTGGTTGCCCTTCCGAGATGGTCACGCAATAATCTTCGACCTCTCCGAAGTCGAAGGAAGCCATGCAAGGTTGAGGTTGGTTGTTCCAGCGCATGGTCACCCGCAGCCGCGTCGGCCCCGGCAAGGCATCCGGCGGTATGGCAATGCTGCCTTTAACGGTGGTGTTGACGGTGCCACCACTGTCGAAGAGTTTTTCAGCTGGCTCGAAAGAGCCGTTTTGGTTGAGGTCCACCCAGATGGCAAACCACTCGGGAAATGTGCTGGCGGCATAGGCAGGTGTCAACTCGACGGGATAGATGCCGTAAGTTGCCAGCTCGATGGTCTGCGAGGTATAATCGCCATACCCCCCATCGGAACCAGAGGTGTTGACGAAGGAACCGATTTTCACCTCGCCAATCCATTCTTCGGTGGCGTTGGAGCTGGCACTGGGGCAATAGGCCAGGTCGAGACAAGCTCCACAGCCAAGGGTTTTGAAGACCACCTTGGAGAGGTCGGCAGTGGCACCCGTATCACAGACGGTTTGGAGGAAGACGGTGTACACGGTGCAGGGCAGCAAGTCGTTCAATTCCAACGAAGTGCCCTGCAAGCCGGCGAGGGTATCGACGCCGCCATCCCAGGTGATGATGGCGTTGTAGGACTGTGCTGCCAGCACGCTGTTCCAACTCAGGGAAACAGAACTGTCGGTGACTGCCGAGAAGGCAAAGCCGGACGGCGGCACACAACATCCATCCGTGAAGAGCATACCCGTGCTGACATTGCTGATGGTGTCGGGGCAAGTAGCTCGTAGGGCCAATTCATAGGCGGTGCATGGGCTCAACCCGGAAAGGACGAAGGGACTGGCTGCTGTGTCGATCTGGATCCATAGCGTGTCGCCCACGGGCCGGTACGACAGGGAGGTGAAAAGGGCGGAATCCCAAACGCCCCAGGTGACGAGGGCCGAAGTGTCGATGACCTGGTCGATCTGCGGGCCGAAGGGTGGCGGACAGGATCCGCACTGTTCGAGCAACTTCTCGATGGCTTTGCGGGCATTCACACGTCCGTATTTCACCTCGTCGGTCAGGGCGGGTATGGTATCTACCCCGGCGAACAGTGCATCCCTGACGAAGCGAGCGGCTTCTTTGGGCGAGGATTTGGCCATTGTTCCCAACCACGGACAAGGGGCCGAATACATCAGGGCGATGACGCCAGCCACCAATGGAGATGCGAAGGAAGTACCAGACGTGGGGCTGGGGCCTCCATTGCTGGTGAGTGTAAGGACGCTTTGGCCTGGCGCCGCCAGGTCGATGTGTTCGACGCCATAGCCTGAAAAGGTACGTACGTCCACGTGGTTGGTGGCCGTGACGGCTACCATGAATTCACTCGGGCAGGAAGTAGGCAGGTCGCCTACCAGGTCTATGTTCACGTTGTTGTTGGCAGTGGCTCCGCAGTTGAGGATGCCCACGGCGCCGAGGGAGTCGTAAAATGCACACCACAAGGGAGCATCCTCGGGTTGGCCATTGTCGATGCCCCAACTGGCGTTGGTAGCTACCACGAAAGCTCCTCTGGTGCCGCCGGATTCATTGTAAAGCTTTCGCATGATGTAGGGGTAGGTGTAGGCGGCAAGCGAATTGGCTTCGGAGACGCCATCGAAATCGACGTGCATGATTTTCACCCGCCAATTGATTCCAGTGACCTGTACGGCGTTGTTTCCGACGGCGCCGATCATGCCGCTGACGGCAGTACCGTGGTTTTCAACGTTGATGTCGTCGTCGTTGGTTTCCACGTTCCATCCGTCGTAATCGTCCACGTACCCATTGCCATCGTCGTCGATGCCATTGTCGGGAATTTCCTGCTGGTTTACCCAGATGTTGTCCACCAGGTCCGGGTGGGCCCTGTTGGCGCCTTCGATGACGCAAACCACGATTTCATCGCCGGTGGCGGTATTGCCTCCCGTAGTGATGTCCCATGCTTCGTCGGCATCTACGTCGGCGTCTGGCAGGCCGCCGGTTTGCCCCGTATTCCTCCAATGCCATTGCTGCCCGAAACTTGGGTCGTTGGGGATGGTATCCCAGCGCATACTGATGACGTGGTTGAATTGTGCGATGTTCACTTCGGGCTGGCTGCGCACCAGCTGGAGCATTTCATTTTCATCGATGAGGCCGGCATCGAACGAGAGCAACCAAATCCTAAATGGCGGCGATACGGATTGGACGATGCGCAGGCCCGTGGGCTTTCCCTCGAGGCGGGCGAGCCGTTGCACGAGGCGTTCGGGTTGCATGCCCTCGTGGAGTTGTACCAGTATTTCGCCGGGGAAATGGTCGAATCGCTGGGCTTGGGTGCCAAGGGTACATGCACACACGCAAAAGAAGGTGAAGATTAGGCTTTTCATCGATAAGTTTTGTGGAAAATGGAATTACAAAGGACCAGCTGAGATGCCCGCAAGGTAAAACACCCGTGAAAATATCTGGCGGATGGATGTGCCCAGTCACCACTTTTGTCGCCAACCATCGCCAAAACGTGAGCGTCTGATAGGTTTCCCAACTGGGGGACTGCTTTGTCGGGTCTCATTTTCCCCACCGAACCCTCGTACTCAGCTTTCGTATGAAGAAAATGCAGCTGTGACCTGCTTGCCCCCCTGTGGGATGTGTAGCTTTGAGCTGCCAAATTTGGAACACCCAAAACACGATTCCATGAACCGCATTGCAGCCATTGCCTCATTGCTCTTCCTCTCCATCACTTCCCTGCTTTACGGCCAGCAAGTTTTCCCCGATCCCTTCCAGCCTGTGTGCGCCACCGATGAATGGCACGCCGCCATGGCTGCAGAAGACCCACAATTTGCCAAAGAAATTGCACACTACGTCAATGAAGCCGTGCCGTTGTTGGCCGCCGGCAAGGGCAGGAGTACCGAACCCCTCCTCACCATCACCGTAGTGGTGCACGTCATCCACAACGGCGAGCCAATCGGACAGGGGCAGAACATTTCCGATGAACAAATCGAGGCACAGATTGCCATTCTCAACGAGGATTTCACCGCCTTGAACCCGCAGTTCTACCAAACGCCCTCCAAATGGGCCGGCGCCGCCGGTGTGCCCAACATCCAGTTTTGCCTGGCCAGCAAAGACCCAGCCGGAAATCCCACCAACGGCATCACCCGTCACCAGATGCAGGTCACCGGCTCTTCCTGGAACAACAACAACATCAACTCCGAAATCAAGCCCGCCACCAATTGGGATCCCCACCGCTACATGAACGTGTACGTGTTGCCCATTCCAGGTACCACGGCAGCCGGGGGTGTGGTCGGCTTCGCCAACTACCCCACCCCCTCACTCATCGGCGCTCCAACCGACGGCATCGTCATCGACTACCGCTGGTTCGGCGCCCCCGGGTTTCCTGCCTCGGGTTACCGACCCCTCACGCATGAGGTGGGACACTACCTCGGCGTGCTGCACCCATTCCACGGAAACTCCTGCTCCAGCGACGACGGCATCGACGACACGCCCAACATCGACAAAGCCACCAGGGAATACGTCATGCTCGATTGCGACAGCATTTACCCGCCAGGCCCCGTCTCGTGCGGCAACGAGCACATGTACGTCAACTACATGGACTACGTCAATGAAAACTGCTACACCTCCTTCACCCAAGGGCAAATCAACCTCATGCGGGCCGTGTTGCAGGGCACTTCCCAAGGATTCGGCTATGGCAGTCGGAAAGCCCTGCTCGACAACGCTCCCAACCAGTGCAACCTCGTCGCAAACGACGCCGGCATCATCCGCCAGCTCGATCCGCCCACCGTTAGTTGCACCACCGATTCGCTGTCGCCACGCATCACGCTGCGAAACTTCGGCACCGACGACCTCGACTCGGTGCTCATCATCACCCGGATCGACAACCAGACACCCGATACCTTTCTCTACACCCTATCGATGTTTCCCGGTGAAAACAGGGACGTTGTCCTGCCAGCCATCTTCCCGCCCAACGGCCCCTATCAGCTCACCATTTACACGGCCTTGCCCAACGGGGCAGCCGACGAAAGACCCGACAACGACACCCTCAGGGTCCAGTTGTTCACCTATGTGGCGATTCCGCCACCCCTGTTCGAAAGCTTCGAAAACGACACCACCTTGCCCACGGCTTCGGGCATTTTCAGCTTCAACCTCAACGCCGACGATTTCACCTGGCAACTCACCGACCTGGCATCTGCCTGGGGTGAAGGATCCCGCTCCGTCATGTTCGACAACTTTGCCGGCACGCCAACGAACAATCCTTTCGGCACGGTGGACGCACTCATCACCCGCCACTACGACCTGCGAAACCAGTCTGGTTCTTTGCTCCGATTCGATGTGGCTTATGCTCCGTTCAGCTCCCAACTGACCGATACCCTGTTGGTCATGGTAGCCACCAACTGCACCCAGCTCTTCAATCAATTGCTTTTCAAAAAAGGCGGTGTGCAGCTCTCCACTGCCCCACCCACCACAGGGCCCTTCGTACCTGCTCCTACCCAATGGCGCAAGGAAGCCATCGATCTCAGTGCTTTCGACGGCATGTCCGACGTCACTCTGGCTTTCATCAACATTTCGGGCTGGGGCAACAGACTCTACATCGACAACATCCAGCTCGGCCAAAGCTGCAACACCCTCCAAACCAACCTGAACACCACGCCGTCGATCTGCAGCGCTTGCACCGGCACGGCCGAGGTACTCACCACCGGTGGAAACCCACCTTTCAGTTACGAATGGAGCAATGGGCTCGGAAATGGCCCAACCATCGAAAACCTGTGCAGCGGTCCCTTGTCCGTGACAATCACCGATTCCTTCGGCTGCTCGAACACCGCCAGTGCCACCATCGGCACGGCGGATGGCCCAAGTGCCACGGTTTCCGCCACCCATGAAACCGCCTGGCAGGCTCACGATGGTACGGCAAGTGTAAATGTCGCTGGGGGCTCGCCCCCCTATACCTATTCATGGAGCAATGGGGCCAGCGGCTCCTCCGTTGCCGGACTTGCTCCCGGCACCTATGGCGTCACGGTAACCGATGCCAATGGCTGCACGACATCGGCCTCCGTGATCATCGAGGCCTATCAATGCGGCAGCATCGATGTAACCGTCACTGCCCAGGACGTCAGTTGCCACGGCGGCCAGGATGGCTCCCTCAGCGCCTCGGCAAGTGGCGGAGTGCCACCCTTTAGCTGGAGTTGGAGCAATGGCGCCAACACACCTACTGTCAGCGGGTTGCCCGCCGGCAACTACTCCGTCACCCTCACCGGGGCCGACAACTGCCAGACCTCGGCCACAGCCTCCATCAACCAGCCAGACCCTCTCACGCCCAACCTCTCCGTGACCCATGAAACGGCTGCAGGAGCCGCCGACGGCTCCGCCACAGTCAACCCGCAAGGTGGTGTGCCACCTTACGCTTATGTGTGGAGCAATGGAGCCAACACCGCCTCCATTACCAACCTCCCGCCAGGCACTTACTCGGTCACAGTCACCGACAGCAAGGGCTGTACGGCTACAGCGCAAGCCATGGTGCAGCCCTTCAGCTGCAGCGGATTTGGTGCAAACGTCAGTAGCCAGGACGTCAGTTGCTTCGGCTTGTCGAATGGTACTGCCAGCGCCTCGGCAACCGGTGGGAATGCCCCCATCACCTTTCAATGGAGCACAGGTGCGACCACCTCCACCATCTCGGGATTGGCCCCCGGCACCTATTGGGTAACGGTGAGCGACGCCAGCCAGTGCAGCGAAGTGCTCAGCGTGACCATTGGTCAACCGCCGCAACTGCTGCCCAATGCCTCGGCAAGCAATGAAAGCACGGCTGGCGCCGCCGATGGTACCGCCTCGGCCAATCCCTCGGGAGGCACCCCACCCTTCACTTTCGCCTGGAATACTGGGGCCACGTCAGCCTCCATCGAGGGTCTGGCGCCAGGCACTTACACCGTCACCGTCACTGACAGCAAAGGCTGCACGGCCAGCCAATCGGTGCAAGTCCAGGCAGGCCCCGGCTGCAACCTGGCCATAGAGACCTTCACGATGCCTGCTTCCTGTCCCGATGTAGCCGACGGTTATGCGGAAATATCGTCTGTGAGTGGAGCGGCTGGCCCGTTCACATACCAGTGGAGCAACGGGGGTACGAACTTTTTCATCAGCAACATCCCGGCGGGGGAATACACAGTGACGGTAAGCTCCTCCAGTGGCTGCAGTAAATCGTTTTCCGTGACGGTGGGTTCCAGCGACGTACAAAACCCCACCTTGGTCACCCACGACGTGGTGGCAGCCCTGGATGCCAACGGCGTGGCCATTCCCGACCCCGCCGCCTTAACGGAAGGCAGCTCTGACAACTGCAGCATGTTCGACGTGGAAGTCAATCCGCCAAGTTTTTCGTGTGCCGAAATCGGCAACTACGTCGTCACGGTCAAAATCACGGATTCCTCTGGCAACAGCACCACGGGCAGCGCTACAGTGACCGTCGTGGATGGGCTGCCTCCCGGGTTGGATTGTCCGGCAGACGTCGTCGTGGACCATTGCAGCCAAGTGACTTACCCACCCGTGATGGCAATTGACAACTGCGGGACTGCCCTGGTGGAGCTCGTGGAGGGTTTGCCGTCGGGAAGTGATTTTCCCATTGGGCAAACCACTGTGCGGTGGAAAGCCACGGATGCGGTGGGCAATGAGGCGGAATGCGTCTTCATCGTGGATGTGCTGAGCGACCTCGCCATCCTCATCGACACGGTAATGCCCAGCACGGGTGCCATGGATGGTGCCATCCAGTTTGGTGTGCAGGGAGGAAAGCCTCCGTACGAAGTGTCGGTGTACCAAGATGGTGTGCCACGGCCCGATCTCAGCCCCGCAGCGCTGCCACCGGGCATGTATCAACTCCACGTGGCCGATGCCGCCGGCTGTGCGATTCTCTCGGCGGTGGTCGAGGTGCCGCTTGGGAACGCCACCCTGGATCAACGCGACGAGGCAGGTCCCATTGCCTTTCCCAACCCAACCACTGGGCGCCTGCACATCGGCTGGGATGCCTACCGACTGCACAGTGGCAGTGCACACATCTTTGGAGCCACGGGAAAGCTCGTGGGAAAGGCGGGGATTCCGGCGGGCGCTGGGCAGGTCCGGCTCGATTTGGGTTCCTTGCCGGCGGGCGTTTACCTGCTCCGAGTGACGGCTGGCAGCAAGGTGGCCTGGCTAAAGGTGATTCGCCAATGAGTCAATCCATGGTAAGCCCCAAAGCATCCCCATCATGCGGGCAGATCCACCAGGTCGAAATTTGCAAGGCATAGCAACGAGCAAGACAGAGGGGCATGAAAAGGTTGCTTCATGCCCCTGTGTTTTTTTTTTGAAAAAAATGTCCCATGAGACCAAAACCCCTCTCGGCGGACAAGTACTATTCGTTTTTTCTTCAAAATTCCACTCCCAGCCGAAAGCTGAGGCTTTTCAGGATGATCCGGTCCGTTCGTTTCCACACGCCCTGCGGAGACTCGAACTGCCGCAAATAGCGCTGAAAGCGGTAACCCAGTTCCAGATGGGCTCCCACACTGCTACGGGTGGGTATGAACAGACCCAAAGACGGGTGGATGATCCAGCTGCCGTAAACCCGCTCTCCATTTTCATCCATGCCCTGCACGAATCGTCGAGCTGGCAAGAAGAACCCTGTTCGCAGTTTCCAGTACAAAGGCATCACAAAGGCCTTTGAATGGGCATTTCCTTTGAATACCTTCGAGAGCATGCCGCTCAACTCCGCTTCTAGCGGAAGAAAACCATACTCTTGCGCTTCATAACCAAGGCTTACTCCAGTGGCCAACCATGGCGACCAGCGATAGCCACGCACGGCGTAGATGCCATACCCGGTGCGGGGTTCTTCGTTGCCAGCCGAATGGCCTGCCATCGAGGACACGTCGATGCGCGTGAAAAACCCCCGCACTTTGATCTGAGCACCTCCGGGCAGGTAGTAATACTGCCCCTCCTGGGGAACGATGCGTACTATTTCTCCCAGGGGCATGTGAAGGAATTTGCCCGAGGGAAGTTCCACCAACAGGTTTTCGCTACCCAAGGTATCTACAGAGACGGCATGCAAAAAACCTCCGTCTTTCAAATAGACGTGGAAGGTTTCGCGCTGGGCGAGGAGGGCTGTGGCCCAAAACAAGGTGGTCAGCAATAGACAATGTCGTAGGCGCATGGTGGTGGCTTTTGGTGGAAACGGCGGAGCGAGAATCCCATGTCAGGGGTTCTCGCTACCGTTTCGAGGTCGTGGATTGGTGCTGAAGCATCAGTGCTTCACTGGAATTTTGCTGATCAACTTCAATTTTTTGGGGTCCTCGAAGCTGTATTGATAGAAACCATCCTCTCCGATGACGAGGGCGATTTTTTTACTTCCAGGAAGGGCGATGACGTCGAAGGCGTGGAAGCTTTTCACATGGTCGAGCAGGTGGTTGCCCACCTCGAGGGGGTCTGAGGCATCGAAGCGCTTGAAACCGAAATCGCCCTCGCAGAGCAGTAGGTCGTTTTCTCGCACACTGAGGCCGTGGGGATTGTCCATGGGGAACGAAACGAGGAGTTTGGGCTGGGTAATGACGGATATGTCTATCACGTCGAGCTGGTTGTTGAATCCCTGACAGGGGGTGCCGCTGCGCAAGGTCACGTAGGCAATATCGCCCTGCACGAAAACGGGGTCACAGGCTCTTGCATGGGCAAATCTGGCGAGCTGGTAGGGTGCAGCAGGATTGCTGTTGTCGAAGATGAACATGCCAGAGGTGGAGCCGATGAAGAGCTTGTCTTCGTAAGGGATGATGGTTTCGATTCCCCAGCCGAGGTTCAGCTCGGAAATTCGTTCAGGAATGAAGGGGTTGGAGAGGGAGAAGACCTCGAGGGAGTTTTGGTCAACGATGTACAAGTAGGCATCGACGATGGTGAACCGGGCCATGCTCCCGCCAATGCCACTACCCGAGGTGGAACTCGCGTTTTGCTCGAGAAAAGTGTTTACCATGCCATCATCGACAAAGATTAATTCGCCACCCCGCTCATAGAGTACACCATAGGATTCGCAGTCCATTACCTCTGTGACGGGCGTTTCTTCGAGGTAAACAGCTACCCGACCGTTTTCATCATCCACCCACAAGGGGGGGAATACGTCTTCGGCTCGTCCTTTTACCTCATTCGTCGTCAGGTCGATTGCGAGTAGATCGGTGTAGGTATTGGCGTAGAGGATTCCGTTCCGAATGGCGAGGTCTTCATTGCCGGGTATGGCCAAGAAGGCAAGGGGCAATGGAAACGAGGGGTCGCTGTTGTCGATGACGTGGATACCCTCACGGCGTTCATTGATGAATATTTTATTGTCGTAGTAATAAATCTGGCCGGGGTTTTCGAGTTGTCGGGGTGCTTCCACACTCAGGGTGGCAGCATGGATTTCATCAGGTGTTTTGTACACCGGGTCCAGGCGAATGTAACTTACGGTGCGTTCGCAAGAGTCTTTGAGGCAACCTGTGAAGCCAAAGGCTGCTATGGCCAGCAAGAGAAAAGACGTGAGTTTCATATCGGTGAACATTTGGTGAAGTGAAGGCAATGAAGCCCATGGCTTCCATTGCAGTGATCCAAACTCGCCATTACAGACGGTCGAGCGTCCTCAACGGGTTGGGGTACCTCCAAAACTCGACATCCTCATGGCCGTCTGCTCGTACACGCAGCGATTCGTGCCCCATGCTCAAATCAAAGTGCTAACTTGCCAGAACATTTTTCCAAACAATCCATCCCCCCGAGAGCCGATCCAAAAAAGGAACCATGAAAACACTCCTGTCTCTGCTGCTCTTGAGCACCATGATGCCACTACTTGGAAGCGCCCAGGAGGGCTGTACCGATTCGCAAGCCATCAATTACGACCCCTCAGCCACCGTAAACGATGGTTCTTGCATATATCCCCCCACCCAGTACTCTCCTTTGCTCATCACTGAGTTCGACTCATCACTCAGCGAGTTGTCGGGACTGGTTTTCATCGACGGCAAGCTCCTTGCGCTCAACGACGGCGGCAATCCCGCCAGCCTCTACCTCATCGATACCCTGACAGGCGAATTGCAGGCGACCTTCACCCTGTCGAACCTGAGCAACATCGACTGGGAAGACCTGGCACAAAGCCCCGAATACGTGTATATCGGCGACTTCGGCAACAACAATGGCGACCGCACCGATCTGCGAATCATCCGCTTGCGCAAAAGCGAACTCCTCGCAGGCGTATTGAACCCGGAAATCATCCAGTTCTCCTATAGCGACCAGACGGATTTCACTCCCGCCCCCAATGCCAACAACTACGACTGTGAGGCTTTCTTCTGGCACACCGACAGCCTCCACCTCTTCTCCAAAAACTGGCTCGACGAAAAGACACGCCATTACACCCTTGCCGATCAGCCGGGCACCCAAATTGCGCACCTGCGCGACAGCTTCGACATCGGGGGGTTGGTCACTTCGGCCGACATCAGCGACAAAGGCGTCATTGCCCTGCTGGCCATAGGGAAGTCCTTCCCCATGGTGAGTATGACTTTGCTGTTCGACTATCCCGATCAGCGGTTTTTTGGTGGCAACAAAAGGCGTATCGATTTGGGGTTCGTAACCGAACTCAGGCAGGCGGAGGCCATTGCATTTTCCATTCAAGGGCGGGGTTTTATCGGCTCGGAGGAATTGCTGTCCGCTTTTTCGGCAGCCTTGTTCAAATTCGAATCTGCCCAGTGGACGGAACCTGTAGTCGCTGTTGACGAGGAGCCGGCACTACCATTTGCCATGGCATTGCCCAATCCGTTTTCAGATGTGCTCGAGATTTATCTGCCTAAGGGATATGACCAACCCTTTCGTGTAAGGCTCGTGGACATGTGGGGCAGGCCCATTTTTTCGGAGCAATTCGAGGATGGGGCAGGTCGCGGCTTCAGCTACAGCTGGTCAGCTGACAGCTTGCCAACGGCAGATGGACTCTACCTGTTGTTGGTCGAGAAAATGGACTCCCGCCCTCTCGAGTCAATTTTGTTGATGAAAAAAGAAAGGGAATGACGTTTTGAAGCGTGGCTTCGAAGCCAGAACATCAAAACGACGGGGCCCCGCCACTTGGCAGGGCCCCGAAATTTTTGCCAAAATCACTCGACGCTTCAGTTGAACATGATGCGATGTGTGACGATTCCTTCCTTGAAAACGACTTTGGCCAGGTACACTCCCGATTGCAAACTGTGGCGTTGCATGTCGAAGATGTTCGACTTCACGTTGGTGTGCACCTTGACGAGTCGACCGTTCGTGTCGTAGATGTAAATGTGTTGGATGGGGAACTCTGCAGCCGTTTCGAAACGCACATGTGCCTTGGCGGGGTTGGGAGAAACCTTCAGCCCCACGGCAGAGGCATCGAGCACTTCTTCGGTGGAGGAATAGCCCGTCAGGTCACACCCCAGGTTCAAGGCCAGGCAAGCCCGCGGTGCAAAGTAGTTCATGATGGAATCGATGTACAAACGGGCCTGTACGGAGTCGCACAACTCGGTGGCATTGGGATTGTTCCAAGCCCAGATGTCCCAGGGGCTGGAAGTGGAGTCGGCCGGGGTGAAGGGGAAAAGGCCTTCCCATCCGTCGTTGCGGGTATTGGCAGCCGCGGTGTATGCGTCGATGAAGTTTTTGCTCTTTACGGCAAAGACGTCGTTGTTGCCATACTGATTAGCCAACTTGACACCGATGTAACTGCCTTGCACTTCCACTACCGGGAAGTTGACCACTGGCACCAAGACGGTGCCTTCCACATAAGGAGCAAACGGATCCCATGGCACGTGGTAGGATATCAGCGGGGGCTGGCCTGGATCGATCCATGAGCTGTCACCGATGGCACCGCCCATGTTGACCGTGAGTTGGAAGTCTGAGTCGTAACCCACGTGGTTGGGATAGCAGAGCGTGTCGCCAGGGGTGAAGAGCGGATAACCCTGAGGCACACGGCCAACAGAAGTACCGTAGATATCGCCATTCACACCTTCGATGATCATGGGGATGGGGCCTGGGAGGAGAAACTTGGAAATCAAGGTTTTCTGATAATCATCCAGGCACATGGAGTTCAGGGTGATGTATCCACCGGTGCCCTGCCCCCAGAGTACGATTTTGTTGGGGTCGATACCCCAGGGGTTGCCTGCCTCGGCTGCCGTCTTTTTGAAGTATCGGATGCAGGTGCGAGCGTCTTGCACGCCGCGGTAGGTGGCGTTGATGAGAAACCAGCGGCGGTTCAATTCTTGCGGGTCGAGCGGGTTCCAACCGAGGCGATAGTCAGCCGAAGCAGCCACGTAGCCCATGCGAGCGAGTCGCTTGCAGATTTCCACGGCTGTGGAGTCGTCCTTTTTGCCTCCGGTGATTCCATTCTGCGGGAAAGGCAGGAAGCTACCGGTATGGAAATAGATGACCAGCGGCCGATCTGTCTCAGTATCACCAACCGGCTCATACACATCCATGACCAACGGGTGCACCAACGGGTGTGCATCGTTGTTCGGATCATTGTCGAGCAGGTTGATGATGGATGCATTGATGCCGTAGGCTACGTTGGTGGTCACCTTGACATCGGTGAACACTTCGGCCACATAGCGCTGGGCAACCATGGTGGTGCTCCAGGCAATGAGGGCGAGGAGAATGATTAGGGTGTTGAGTTTTTTCATACAAATTGAAGTTTGGTGACTGAAATTCAGTTATTGCTCGAGCGAGGTGCATGCCGAAGGCATCTGTCGCTCTATCGTTTGTTCCACTCATAAAGGAGCTGCACATAAGCCAACCTGCCAACTTTGGGGCCTCCATAAGTTTCATAGTGGAGGTTGTTCAGCAGGTTGGAAGCACCCACTTTGAGGGGGGTGTTCCAACGTTCCACCTTTACATTGACCTGGGCATCCAACAATCCGTAGTCGTCGATTCGACCCGTGAACTGGGGCGAGCCTTCAAAAAGGAAGCCCTGCACCCATTTGTAGTTGATGTTGAAGCCCATCTTCCGGATTCTGAAATTGCCGAGCCGGATGGGGATGTCGCGTCCAGAAACGCCGATGTTGTATTTGTGCTTGGGGGTATTGAAAGCCGGCACGATTTCGTCGTTGGTTTCGGTCACGAGCACGTTGTAGCTGTAGTTCCCACTCAGCTGATAGTAATCGCCGAAGTAGTAATTGGCCCCAATGGCGAAACCTTGAGAGCGCACGGTTTCATCTGAGTTGGCTGCATACCGGTAGGCTGTGATGTCTTTGACGAGGCTGCTGTTTTCCTGGAAGGTGATGTCGAGACCGATCTTGTAGCCGAGGAAATCGGTGTACACGTTGTAGTAATAACCGGCATCGAGGTACAAGCTGTTGAACAGGGTGGTGCGATAACCCACTTCGAAAGTCCTCACCTTTTCAGGGCGCACCGGATCGATATCGAAGTATTCCAACAGCTGTTTTTGAAGGAAATTTCGACGGTAGTTTTCAAAAGACTCCAGGGTGACGAGGTTCTTGGCGCCGTTTAGATTGCCTGCAAGGATGGCCCTGCCCACTTTCAGGAAAAGGTATTGGTCGGTGAGGGTTGGATTTCGGATGCCGGAAGAGAATGAAAGGCGCAGATAGTTGTTGGGTTTCGGCTTGATCACCACGCTGGCGGCTGGCGTAGAGATGAAATCGAAGTTTTCGTTTTTGTCCACCCGGTAGGTTGCACTCAGGCGCACGGTTTCATTCCACAAACTCTTCTCCCCGCCCAAGTAGAAGCCATATTCGAAGTTGGTGATTTCGATACCTGCCGTGTCGTAGAAAATGGTGCCTTTGCTCTTGGGGGTGTACAACCTGGCGCTGCCACCGAAGCGGAAGCCATCCAGGAAGGAAGGCTTGAGCTGGTATTCGGCCTGGGCATGGTAGAGGGCGCTTTTGTCGTAGAAGCGCGTGCCACCTTCCTCCTCATTGGCCAGCGCGGTAGTGATGCGTTTGAATTCTTCATTGAATCGCTCGGTTCCCGGCTCGTAGAAGTCCGTGGTGGTTTCGATGGTCGGATTGCGCTTGTTGGCAAAGTCGGCAGCCAGCTGGTGCCAGGCGGCCAAGGTATCGCGGTAATCTACCAGCCATTGCAAAGCGGCATCGATCGTAGCCTGCCCGCCAACTACTTCGAGCATGCCGGTCTGCGGGTTGAACTCGAATTTGAATTCCGGGTAGCCCAGATCGACCAAGCGCTTGTTGTTGTTTTTGGAAATGTTGGTTTTCCAATAGCGGCGATAGTCATCGCTCCACTGGATGTCGCTTTTTGCCTTGCGTTGGAGCTGGAGGGCCGTAAAGTAGGGGTCATAGGAGTCACCTGCGTCGTCATGCGTGGCATATACCCTGATGAAGAATTTGTCCTTTTTGCGCAGTTCGAGGCGGTGTTGGAAGAAAAGGATGTTTTTCAAGCTGAAGCGGTTATCACCCTGATAGACCGTGGTGCCACCCCCCATATTCGAAGTGAGGATCAATTCAGGGGATTCATGGGTTTGCGATGGATTGGTGCGCAGGTGGAAGGCCACACCAGCTTTGAAATTGCGGGTATTGTAGTCCACCAAGTCCACCTCTTTGTAGCCAGTTCGGTACCAGGTTCCGAGGCCGGGCGTATTCCAGAGGGCCGTGTCGGAAGTGTTGGCAGGGAAATACTCGTCGCCGTAAATATTGACTGCGTCGTAGCGGCCAGGATTGTCTTTTGGCACCAGGCTTCCATCTACGGGTTCGTAGTTGTCGGCCACCCAGTCATCGGCCTCGAAGTATTGGAAATTGAGTTTGTAGCCGAAGACTTCCTGCCCCTCCTTGTTTTTCAGGGCGTCGGCCCATCGAATGGCGCCCATGCGCAAATTGCGTTCGCCACCTTTGATGAGTGCGGTAAGGCCTTTTTGGTGAAACGGCGATTTGGTGGTCATGCTGATCACACCATTGAACGCATTGGGCCCGTAGTAGGCCGAGCTGGCCCCTTGCACCAATTCCACGCCCAAAACGTCTATCTCTGAAGAACCCAAGAAGTTTCCAAGCGAGAAGTTCAGCCCTGGGGCCTGGTTGTCCACCCCGTCGATGAGCTGTAGAGAGCGTACCGGACTGGTGCTGTTGAAGCCGCGGGTGTTGATGATTTTGAATCCCAGGCTCGCCGAAGTGAGGTCCACACCTTTGAGGCTGCCGAGGCCGTCGTAGAAGTTTTCTGATGGCGTTTCCTTGATGGCGATGAGGTCCAGACTTTCGACAGTCAGAGGCGAGGCTTTCTGCTTCTCGGAAATGCGCTGCCCGACCACTTCGACGTCAGTCAGTGTTACTGAGGATGTTTCCAATTTGATTTTCAGCGGGCCCTCGATGGATGAGATCTCGATTTCCTTTTCCTCGAAACCGGTGTATGAAATGACGATGGTGACGGGTAAGTCTTGTTTGATACGCAACTCGAAAGAGCCATCAAAGTCGGTCACGGTTCCATCCCCGGTGCCTTTGATCAAAATGGTGGCACCGATGAGGGGTTCTCCCGTGGAGGCATCTGTCACTTCCCCTCGCAATGTTTGACTCGCCAGGCTTTGCCAAACAAACAAGCTCCACAGTAAACAACAAAGTCGAAGTACCAAGCGCATGATACCAAAGTTTAGTGAGAGGCTTTTTGGGAGGCGTAACGATGGGCTAATTTACTCAAACAACCGCAATCCAAGCGAGCTACATCTGAGGTCATCAGCCATTTTCGATGGTATGGAAATCAGTCGTCAGAAGCACGGCGGCAAGTATAGCGAATAATCGCTGAGAATTTTTTTCTCTGGAGTTAGGAAAGGAGTTTTGTCGTAAGCACACCTTCAAAATCAAAACATGGTCAGCATGCTTGCCCCTATGCCGGCGAGTATGGCCAACATGCGGCGTGCCGAGAGGTGCATGTGGCTGGAACTGTCCATTTCGAATAGAATGACCGTGGCGATGTGAAGCAATGACCCCATGGCCAATCCGAGGATACCCTTTTGCAAGGAGACCGAGATTGAAATCCATCCGGCTGAAATGGCTCCCAAGGGTGACATCGAGGCAAACACGGCCAGGCAGATCAATACCGACCATTTCCTCAGCCCAGCCAGCCGAAGCAGGCTTACGAGCGCAAAAGCTGCCGGCATGTGGTGCAAAAGGATGCCAGCAAAGTAATGCGTATGTCCGGATGCGCCGGCTGTCGTATCGTGGCCGTGCATGAGCAAGTCGTCGTAATACTGCAAAGGCATGCCTTCCACGTAGGCGTGGATGCTCAAACCTGCCAGCACCGACAACACAAAGCCTGTCGAAAGTTGACGCGGGGCGTGTATATGGCCATGTTCGATGCCTGCAGAGAGCTGTTCGAGAAACAACTGCCCAATGAAACCTCCCAGCACCCACAAACCCACTATGTGAGAGGTGCCTTCGCTAAAAACCATGGGAGCAATGTGCAAGAAAATGATTCCTACGATATAGGCACCACTGAAAGACAACACCGTTTGCAAGGTTTGTCGTGTTCGCACGGGGAAAGCAAAGCCCGCCAAGCCCCCTGCCATGACACCCCCAAACAGCAATGCGTATTCCCACAAACTCATAGAGCAGTATTGTTGGCCGTCTGCCTTTGTGCTTCGAGCCCAATGTATTTGGCGTAAAAGTGAAGGAACAACCACCCCAACATCGATCCGAGCACAGCCCCGGCAAATACATCGAGGGGGAAATGGACCCCTACGTACACTTGCGCAAAGGAAATCAACCCGGCCCAGAGGATCAAAACCTGCTTCACCCACCTGAACCAAGGGGCCAACAATCCTCCAATGAACACGGCAAAGGCAAAGTGATTGGCTGCATGCGAAGACGGAAAGCTGTACCCACTGCCGCAGGGCACGAGCACCCTGACCTCTTTGGAAGCTTCATAGAGTTGACATGGCCGAAGTCTCTTGATCGACTTCTTGAGCACCTGACTACTCATTTGGTCGGTCACGGTGATCAGCAGGATGAGTGCGACTATGGCGAGGGCCCCTTTTTTGCCAAAGTTCACCATTAGAAAACAAGCTATGAATACGTAAAGGGGAAACCACAAAAACTTGTTTCTCACCAATGGCAACAAGACGTCGAGTACAAGGGTAGCACATCCCTGATTGATGAGACTGAAGAGGCTTTCGTCGAAATGGAGCAATGTGGTCATGTGGCTCGAGTGTGGCGACGATCAAATGCCCACGTTGAGGTCGTTTGAGCGCCCCATGAAAGTGCACAATTTGTAAAGTACCCGAGCCCCCACGTTGCCATCCCAATCATGGCCCAATCCAGCTACTTCACACAAATCGAAGCCGATGATGCGGCGGCCACTTTCGACAACCAATCTCAGCAAGTGCATGGCCTCGTGAAATCCAAGTCCACCAGGCACGGGAGTGCCCGTGTGCGGGCAACAAGCGGGGTCGAGTCCATCGATGTCGAAGCTGATGTAAACCTTTTGGGGCAAGCTTTCCACGATGGTCGCCAGGATTCTGTGCATGGAAGTGCCCTCGAATTGCTGACGGCGAATGTCTTGCATGCTCCAGCATTCGATCCGCCCCTGGCTATCCTGCGCAAACTGGACCTCTGCGGGCGAAGTGTCCCTGATGCCGACTTGCACCAGTTTTTGGATGCTGGGCAATTTCATGGCATTGAAAAAAATGGAGGCATGCGAGAAGGTGAAACCCTCGTAGGCCTCTCGCAAGTCCTGGTGTGCATCTATCTGCAATACGCCAAAACCATCGGAGTGTACCGCAGACAAGGCTTCGAGGAAGCCGAACGGGACGCTGTGCTCACCCCCCACTACTCCGACGAGTTTTCCCTTGTCGAGGAGGGAGGCAGTCTCCTCCCTGACCCAGTCGTGGAGTTCGCGGCAGGCCTCGTTGATCAAGCGCTGGTGGGCAATCATTTCGGCATTCTCCATGGGATTGCCCCCGGCTTCGAGGAATGCGATGTATTGCTTGGCCAATAGTCTGAGGCTGTCGTTGCGCTGCTGCCAGGCCGGATCGGGCGGACGCATGAAAATGCCCGCTTTCCACGCCTCGGGCCAGTCCTCATCGTACAGGTCGAGCTGGCTGGAAGCTTCCAGGATGTTCAAAGGCCCAGAGGCCGTACCTTCTCCGAAAGAGACGGTGACATCCCATGGCACCGAATGTAACACGATGCGCGCATCTTTTTCATCGAATGGCAAGCCTATGAACCTGCCATTTTTCAAACCCACGCCGGAGGGGTCAAATGTCTTGAGGTACTTGTCGGATTCCATGGTCGTATTTCAGTGTAATGCAGGTCTGATTGGCAAGGCGTCGATGATCTGGCCTTCCAGCTCTATCCACCACTTCAACCGGTCATAGACCGTCTGGCGATCGAAGTAGTTGAGGGCCATTTTGACGAACACATTGCCATGCTTAGCCTCGGAGGTCCACAGTGCCTTGTAAAAGCGCCTGAGCTCCTCGTCTCGCTGGGCCTCGCTGACCAGCCGAAAGCGCTCGGCTCCACGGGTTTCGACTACCGAAGCGATGAGAAGTCTGTCGAGAAATCGCTCCTCCCTGCCGTGGTGGCAATGGTCGAGCAAAGCAGTCACATAGGGGTCTTTGCCGATTTGGTGGGCCAACTGAATGCCCCTGCTGGCCATGAGTTCGTAAACCATTTTGAAATGCTCGAGCTCCTCGATGCCGATGTCGATGAGTTCAGGCAAGATTTCCACCCGATCTGGATACTTGGCCACGAAACTCATGGCCATGGCGCTGGCCTTGCGTTCGCAGTCGGCATGGTCTTGCAGAAAGGAGTCGAAATCGTTCATCACGGCTTCCACCCAGGCCTGGGGTGAGGGCACTGTGACGTCGAGGTTGTATTTCATGTCAAGAGGTTTTCAAATGTCCTTTTACTGAGCCTTCAGGGCTGGATCCGCAACCAGTCGGCAAATCTATGCGGCCAAGGCCATCTCAGACAGGCCACTTGCCCGACGCGTGCAAAGAACTGAATTTTCCCCGCCCCCATGCGCTCGATGCATGAATGAATCAATGGGCCTGCGCCGCCAAATGAGTTTGGCGGTCGAATTTGCATATTTTTGGAGCCGCTTTTCAGCCGCATCGTCTGCGGACTGGGCGATACCCCAACCTTTTCTCATCATGCATACTTTGAAAAACTATACTGCTGTTACCTTCATCCTGCTTTGGCTGGGTTGCGGTCAAGACTCCCCTACCCATGAAAACCCGCCCCTCAAACTCGAAGGTCGATGGGAGCTGCTGGAAGCTTATCGCGACAACAGAAAGACCGAAACGCTCTTCGGCACCTTTTATGAATTCCACGGCAATCGGGTCAAAACCAACCTCACTCCCACAGCTACCGAAATGGAATTCCAATACGTGCTCGAAGGCAAGGAAATCATCCTCAACGACGAGCAAGGGGAATTCATGAAGTTCACCGTGGAAAACGCTTCGGACAGCCTCCTCACCCTTCGAACCACCATCCGCAGCAGGCAGTTTCTTCTTTCACTCAAAAAAGTGCCCCAAGATTCCCTGATCCAATAACGGTTCGACGCGCTAACACGCAGTACCTGTTGTTCTGACAGAAACTCCACGGGAGTGACGCGTGACGGGCTACCACCCACCGTCAACCTCCATAATCCGCAACCATCACACTACTATCCTTTTATAAAATTCCACAAGGCGGGATGCTTCATTTTCCCAGACCAGCTCGTCGGCGGCTTTATGGCAGTTATGGACCAAGGTCTGGTACTCCTCTCCCTGCATTTTCCACCGTTCCAACACGGCTCTCAGTTTTTTCGGGCACAGTTCATCCAATAGTGCGAACACGCCATAGGCTTGGTGTATGTGTCTGTATTCAGGAAAATCCATACACACAGCAGGGATACCTGCCTGAATGTAGTCCATGGCCTTGTTGGCAAATGACAGATAGTAGCTTTTCGATGAAGGGTCGAGCAAGTTGAGGCCAGCATGTGCCCGGCGGGTAAGGGATCGAAGGACGTCAGGCGATAGCCGCCCCCAGAATCGAATCCGCTCGCCTGCCCCCAATTTTTCGGCACGCTGCCGTAGAAGCTGCGACAAATCCCCCTCCCCGCAAATCCACAACTGGATGTCCTGCATGGCAGCAATCGTATCTATGGCTACCTCGAGTCCTCTGCCAACATTCAGCGCCCCCTGATAGATAACGGTGAAAATTGGAGGTTTTTCAACCCGATGGTCATTGGGTTCGACACCCTGCCTGAGTGGCAGATTCCTGAAAACCTCGAAGTCCGTTCCATAGATGGATTTGAGCTCCCTCGCCAAGGCCTCTCCAACCGTATAGGCATAGCGGATTCGTGGAATCAATGTGCTGGCGAGAAGGCGCCAGGCATAGCGGGTCAGCGGTCGGTTCAACAACTCCGGCACTTCTGTAAAATGCTCGTGCGCATCGAACACGAGCGGCTTACCCTTCCATTTCGAAACCAGGAAAGCAGGCAGCAAGGTGTCCAAATCCACCGCACAAATGGCATCCCATCGCAGCCTGCTTAGGAGAAAAAAAAGTCGAAGGTTGTATTCGAGGTAAGCCAGCTTGCCTTTTGCAAAACGAACGGGCAATCTGATTTGCTCGTAGGGCATCTGAGGCAAATCGGAAGTGCCAAGCTCTCTGCCAATGAGCGTCACACTGAAGCCTGCACCTTGCAGCGTCGTACAAATGCGCTGCATGCGTTGGTCGCAGCTCAAGTCGGTGGTGACGGTGAAAACGAGTTTCTTCATTGGCAAGGTTACCGCGAGGATCACTTGGCAGGTGAGACCCACCGAATGAAGTTGTCAGTTTTGACTGCAAGGCCCTCTTCGAGCAGGTACGTCAGCGCCTGTATCACCTTGGCGTGGCGGTTTGAGCTGAAGCTTTCCAACAGTTGCTTTTCGGTCAGTGGTTCGCGGGCGAGCAGGTGGGCGATTTTTTGTTTGTACCGTTCATATTCCTCCTTCGAAAGCCCCTTGTCCTTGCTTGCCAGACATACATCGCATGTTCCGCACGGCTCTGATAATTCCCCAAAATATTTCAGCAATTGCTGGCTACGGCACACCTCGCTCGTGGCGTATTCGATGGCCTTGTCGATCCGTTGGCGAAAGCGCTCTTTGCGAAAATTGTACAATTCGTGGTCGATGCTCAGATTGGCGGGATCTACTCGCTCGTGGGTAAAAGTCAACTGGGGTCGTTCTTTGGCGGGTCGGTATTCGATTACACCTGCGGAGTGGAGGTGCTGCAATGCCTTGACCAATTTGGTTGAGTCGATCTTGAGGTGCCTGGCAATTTGAGCTTCATGCAGGTTTACGAAATGGTGAAAAGCACCTTCCGAAACTCGCAGCAATGTTTTGATCAGTGGATCGAGAGAGGGGTTGCGCAATTGAAAATCGTACAGCTGCTCTCTGTTCATGCGGACTTTGAAGGTGGAGGGCAAGTAGTAGGAGTCGGACAAATATATCCAGCCTTCTTGCTCGAGCACTTTGAGCGCATTGTGCACGAGCAAGGGCGAAAGTTTGAAATTGTTGCAGAACTCGGAAAAGTCGAAATCAAAAGTGAGCCCTGCTGGTGAACCCACTGCGACCTGGTAATAACTCCCGATGGCTGCATACACCCTGCGCAAATCTTCCATACTGGGGAAGGCATGCTCGAATTGGCGTTCGAGATTGAGTTTGTCTTCGGCGTTGTAGAGTAGTACAGCATAGGACTTTTTCCCATCTCTTCCAGCCCTGCCTGCTTCCTGGAAATAGGCCTCGAGGCTGTCAGGCAGGTGCATGTGAATCACCGTTCTGACGTCTGGTTTGTCGATACCCATTCCAAATGCGTTGGTGGCTACCATTACCCGGATGGATCCTTTGATCCACTGGTCCTGCCTGCGCGAGCGTTCCTGCACGTCGAGGCCTGCGTGGTAGGCCGCAGCTTGAATACCGCGATTAGACAGCTCGCGGGCAATGTCAACCGTCAAGCGACGGGTGCGCACGTACACGATGCCGCTACCCGGCACCCGCTTGAGGATATGCAGCAGTTTGGAGAGCTTGTCTTCTTCGTGTAGTACCACATAGGCCAGGTTGTCCCGCTTGAAGCTTTTTCTGAGAACGTTCGACTCTTTGAAGTGAAGTTTTTGCTGTATGTCATTCACTACCTCGGGAGTAGCCGTTGCTGTCAAGGCCAGCACTGGCACATCGGGCAGCCATTCACGGATGGCTGCAATTTCCAAATAGGCTGGTCGGAAATCGTACCCCCATTGCGAAATACAATGGGCTTCGTCCACGGCTATGAGGTTTACCTTCATGCGTTCTATACGGGCACGAGCCAGGTCGGTTTTCAGGCGTTCAGGTGACAGATATAAAAATTTGACCGCTCCATGCACGCAATTGTCGAATGCGATGTCTATTTCGTGGTGGCTCATACCTGAGAAAATGGCAATGGCAGAAATGCCTCTTTTTTGCAGGTTGGCCACTTGGTCCTTCATTAAGGCAATGAGCGGTGAGACGACGATACACACCCCTTCCTTGCAAAGTGCTGGCACTTGAAAGCAAATGGATTTGCCTCCACCAGTAGGCATCAAGGCCAATGTATCCCGGCCATCGAGTATCGATTGGATGATCTCTTCCTGCAGGGGGCGGAAGGAATCGAAACCCCAGTAACGTTTGAGCACCGCAGCCGGATCAGCGATCATGGTCGAATTGCTTTGCGCTAAAATCCGGATTTTGGGGAAATGAAGACATGTCTGTTTGCAGTGCCTTTTACAGTGCAAATCCAGACCCCACCCCCGCTTTTCTTTGTGCTGGTTGAAGTATGCTAAAACAGAAGGGCCACCTTTCGGTAGCCCTCTGCTGTTTCGTGGAATTACAGCTTGCTAGTGAGTCGTGAAAAATGGATGAGGTTATAGCGTGTGAAGTCAAGGTTTGCTTCCGTCGAGTGCATAGGCGGCACTGCGCCCAGCATTGGTAGAATAGATCATGTTTTGGTCATCGGGATAGTTGCCCTCGAAAGAGCACTCGAGCAGTTCCAGGTAACATTTTTCAGTACCATTGAGGCTGAACACGGCCCCTCCCCTGAGGTAGGCTACGTTTTCGACGAAGGTGCATCCTTCCATGGTGAGGTTGCAGGTTCCATTGTCGGTGGCGTTGCAAATAGCTCCGCCGTAAGTGCCCACGTTGCGGAAGAATTCGCAGCCGAAGAAGCCAGGATTGCTCATGCCGTTGCCACGTCCATCGTTGTACACAGCGCCGCCGTCGAGGCCAGCCTCGTTTTCCCTGAATGAACAGTTGTAGAATTGGGGGCTGCAGGTGCCCTGGCGGCCATTGATGTACACAGCGGCACCATCGCGGGCCAGGTTTCTGAGGAATACACAATTGTTGATGATGGGTCGGGAATCAGCCCCCGAGATGTACAATCCACCGCCGCAACGGCTTCTGTCGGCCTCAACGGCATCGCCATTGGCATTGCCGTCAGTGATGATGAATCCATCGAGGATGGTCTGCTCACCGACGTTGTCCATGAAGACAACGTTGTAGGAATTGTCTGCTACGCCAGGTTGGCCGATTTCACCCGAAAGGATGGTGGGGTTGTTCTGAATGGAGCGCTGTTCTACGCTGGTTTCGTGACCAGCAAAGCCTCCCAGTACGGCCACGCCGTCGGGGATCACAAAAGAAGCGCGCCGGTCGTTCTTATCGGTGGGAGTGTAAGTTCCGGCGGCCACCCACACCTGGGTGCCAGGTTGGGCTGATTTGAGTGCGTCGTTCAAGTTTCCGATGGCATTTTCCCAGCTGCTACCGTCCCCCTGTGCGCCCATTTTCACGTAAATGACCTGGGCTTGAAAAATCGAGACAGTGAGCATGAGAACCATCGCTGTCAAAAGCGTCGGTTTCATGTGCACGAATTAGTCGGTTTGTAATTGAGGGGGGAATTCAAGCGTCCACCCCTGGAGTGGGATGAACTCTAATGCAGACGGGAAAAACCATCACCTCATGTGGGAGCATGAGGGATCAAACTTGGGATAGGATACAAATGGGATTTTGGAGCGGGATCTCTTTCGCCGGCAAATCTAATACGCAAAATCATTCCAAAAAAACATTTGAAAAATTTTTCTGCGAAAAAATTTCGTCAGGCCTTGCCTCAGGTTGCATTTTGGCCACCTAAATCGTTGGGCTTCAGAATCAAAGTGCCCTTTTACCCCCCAAGGCAAAGGAAATGGTCATTCCTCCGAAGAAGTACACGTCTCGCCCGTGGTATCGCGGCAAAGTTTCCGCGGCCGATTCGGGAGCCAATTGCAATTGAGCATCTATCGCACCCCATGGCTGTCGCTCTGCCACTATCCCATCGAAGTCATCACCCAATGGATAGCGAAGCCCCAAGCGCATTTCGATACTGGCCATAGGGGAAGGAAACACGCGAAAGCCCACACCTGCCGGCAATGCCCACATCTGTTTGAATCCAGAGAAAGGAACTACCTGCAAGGCATCACCCCCACGGTCGAGCTGGATGGGTTGTTCAACCGTTTGCTCGTTTACTCGCAGCACCTGTTCGTACCGGACCATGGCCATGCCACTGAAAAGGTAGGCACAGGAAAGGCGTCGCTTCTTCCCGAAATTGAGGAAATTCAGTTCGGGTGTCAGGGCAGCTTCGAAAAACTGATTTCGGAAGGATATGCGCTGATCAGAGAAATAGGCATAGCCAAAGGTATTGGCCTCGTCGGCAGAGGCCGCCCCGCGCAGGACGGACATGCGGATGGATAGTGCCTTACAAGGGTTGAGACGAAGGAATACGCCGTAGGCCGGATGCAATTCGAGCACGTCCACTCTGCCAAGCGTCGCATCACCGGCGTATCCGGAAGCTCCCATAAAGCCACCAAGTTCCAAGAATTGCCCGTGGATGCTCACGGCTGTACAAAGCAAGGCTGTACAGACCATGAGCAATTTTACTCTCATAGTCATGTTCAAGGGTGTTTTTGTCAAATGCAGGGAGCCTCAGGCGATGAGACACCCGGATTGTTTCTGAAAATGTTCCACGGGAATACAGGAATGGGAAAAAACATCAAGAAGTCTCCGCCCCGGGGGGAGACGTTTTGGATATGAGATGGGAGAACTGCAGGGTACACTGCAAGTGAGACAAAAATTTAGCCAAAAATCAATGTGAGCCGGGGAGATGGAATTCTCAGTGGATCTAAGCAAAGAATCGCTCGATCGAGACGGCCGGATGGAGAGGTAGTCCCCGGAGCAGATGATCTACGAGTTGGTGGGCAAAATAAGGTGCCAGTGAAGTGCCTTTCATTCCCAGGCCATTGAAAACGATCAGATTCGGATGCTTTGGATGGCGTCCTACGAATGGCCGGTAACCTTTCACGGTGGGTCTCACCCCACTCAAATGGGCGATCACTTCGAAGGGCACTTTCAGTACGGCCCTGAGCTGCGCCACCATTTTTTCTTCAGCCTCCCGCTCGGGGAGCAAGTGCTGAAAATGCCTGTCGGTCGTAGCTCCCACCCAATACGTACCAGGTTCGCGCAGCGGCGCAATCATCAGACCGTATTTGATCATTTTCTCCAATTGCCATGCGGGCAAGCGCACCAGCAACAGATCACCCTTGGTTGGTGAATGAGGCAGGAAACTGAACCATGGATTTTCCCGTCCTCGAAAACCTTCGCAAAAAATGACATACCGGGTTTTGACATCCCCGTAAGTGCATTGATCGCCGTCGAGTTGAAGCGATTCGTACCGAAAGATTTCGGCAAGCAGTCTTCCCTCGTTCGCGAGATGCAACCTGTAAGCAGACAGCAAGGCAGGCAAATCGACCTGGGCAGCATGCAACGTTTCTCCCCACCCCACGGGTTCTTTGAAATGAACAAGCTCAGCACGACTTTCCAGTGCCGATGACATGTATCGGCCGTAATTGCCTACGGCACATTTTTGATGCCATTCATTTTCAGAGAAAACCGAAGTCAAGGCCCGGAGGATGCGACGCTCCGACCACAGTGAGATGCCCATTTCCCGCTCAATCTCGCGATACGTCGCACGGGCGAACGGCAACAATTCGTCGATGAGCCAGCTCTTGGTAAACCGCCTGCCTGTGATGGGATTGATGATGCCAGCCGACACTTCCGAGGCCCTGCCAGACAATGGTTGATCGACTACGAGGAACGATCTACCTGCTCTTTCCAGGAACCAGCTCACCATCGTGCCGGCGAGCCCTTGACCCACGACGAGAAATTCGATGGTCTGCACAGGAGTCCATTTGAGGGTTTTATGGAAGGGGCATTAGCACCCTAATTGAATCCGGACTTTCTTGGGCAGGGTGGCCACCACGAGGTCGTATGAGTGGTCGATCAACTCTCGCAGCAACGCTTCTCCTAAGTCAGCCTCGAAATGCACCGTATTCCAATGCTTTTTGTTCATGTGCCATCCCGGTCGCACGGCGTGGGGCCATCGCTCCCTGAGCTCGATTGCTTTTTCCGGATCGCACTTCAAGTTGACGGTGAATTCCTCCCCGTCGAGACCAGTGAGCGCAAACATTTTTCCACCCACTTTGAACACGAGGGTGCTTTCATCGAAGGGAAAGCATTCTTCGACGCCTGGTTTGGATAGGCAATATGTTCTGAATGATTCTATGTTCATGATTCTTCGAGGTCCTCCAACAGGTCGGGGCGGCGTTGTCGGGTTCTCTCCAACGCTTTTTCCAAACGCCATTTTTCGATTTCGGGGAAATTGCCGGAGAGCAAAATGTCTGGCACTTTCCACCCCCTGAAGTCAGCCGGCCGGGTATAGACCGGGGGGGCCAGCAGGCCGTCCTGGAAGGAGTCCGTCAGCGCAGAGGTTTCATCACCAAGGACCCCGGGTATCAATCGACCTACGGCATCGACCAACACGGCGGCCGGCAATTCGCCTCCCGAGAGCACGTAATCGCCGATGGAAATTTCCAGGGTCACGTAATGCTCCCTGATGCGCTCGTCGATGCCTTTGTAATGACCACAAATGAGGATGAGGTTTTGTAGCAGGGAAAGCTGGTTGACCCTTTTCTGGGTCAGTCGTTCGCCGTCGGGGGTGAGGTAGATGATCTCATCGTATGGGCGCTCCGACTTTAGTTTGTCTAGGCAGTTGGCCAAGGGCTCTGGCATCATGACCATGCCGGCACCTCCACCAAATTGATAATCGTCCACCATGCGATGCTTGCCGATGCCAAATTCCCGCAAGTCGTGCACGACGACCTCTAACAGGCCTTTCTCGATGGCCCGTTTCAGGATGCTGTGCTCGAAGGGGCTTTTCAGCAATTCAGGATGGACTGTGATGATATCGAAACGCATGGTTCGAGGTTACTTCCACTGCGCAGGGCATCGACGGCCAGCATCAATCGTTTGAATCTTCGATGCCAAGCAATTCAACTTCGAAGATCAAGGTGGCGTTGGGGCCGATTTTGGGACCAGCACCACGTTCGCCATAGGCCAATTCAGCGGGGATGTAAAGCTTCCATTTGGAGCCCACGGGCATCATTTGCAGGGCTTCCACCCAACCCTTGATGACTCCGGTGACTGGAAAAACAAGGGGCTCGCCGCGCTGTACCGAACTGTCGAATACGGTGCCGTCGATGAGGGTGCCGGTATAATGGACGCGAACTTTGTCGGAAGACTTGGGGATGGGGCCGTCTCCCTGCTTGATGATTTCATATTGGAGCCCACTCGGGGTTACCTTCACCTCGGGCCGTTTTGCGTTTTCTGCCAGGAATTTCCTGCCTTCCTCGAGGTTTTTTTGTTTGAGCTGTTCTTGCTTCTGGGTGATGTGGTGCTTGACGATTTCATTGGCTTGCCTCATATCGAGCCGTTGGGCGTTTTCCTGGAGAAGATCCCGAATGGCTGTAGCCACGAGGTCGGGATCTATTTCGGTCAGGCCTTGTTGCAGGATGTTTTGGCCCCAGATGATGCCGACGGCATAACTGAGGGAGTCTTTATATGTGGCGAGCTGTTGGGCGTGTAAAGTAGATAAAGCGCAGCTGAGCAATGCGATCGGGATGATTCTCTTCATCGTTGAAAAAATTGAGTTGGGTTAGTTGGATTTGCCGAGAGGATCTCGCTATATCCAAAATCGGGCAAAAGTAGAAAAATAGGAAGCGGGGGTAGCCAAGGGCAAAGCAGCTCATTTATCGAGCAAACGCAAGGAATCAAAGAATCGGTCAGCTTCGGGGTTGAGGTGCCGCTCACGAGAGGCAGCCACCTGAATTAGCAAAAAGCGATCGCCGATGAAAAAAGCCTTGCTCTTCATCACGGCTTGCCCATCGTTGTAATCGATTCGCCATTGTTTGCCCAGATGCCCTTCTAACTCCGCATCAGCCGCGTACATCAAAGTTCCACGGAGGTTGTCAGTGGCAGCTTCCATGGTCACCTGCAGCAGTTCGGAGCGAATGTCCAGCGAATCACCATCGAGGCTGCCAGGAGGATACTCGCACCAGCTGACCATGTACAAGGTGTTCGGGTCATCCTCCTCACCCTGACACCACCAGGTGTGATACATCAGCGCGCCAAGTACCGTGCTTTGGGGTTGAACGTGGGATTGCATCTCACACGGAGTCATCACCCGAAATCCGCCATCCGGATCGATGGTTTCAACCCAGGCTTTTTGAAAAAACGGGCAAACCAAAAAGGCGAGCAACATCAACATGGGCTATCAGTTTAGCGGGCAAGGAACGCCTCAAGGTGCCGTCGGGTTGTACACGGATCGGCCGCAACCCCAAAATCCAGGAAATCTCGAACGCAAAAAGGTGAAAGGCAGCAAGGACCAGTCAGGATCAATTTGCGAGCACGAGCAGCTTGAACGTCGCTACGCCCATGGATTTGCCATAAATACGCAGGAAATAGATCCCCGCTGCGGGGTCTTCGAGGTGCAGTGGTATGAGGTCTTTGCCGTAAGCTCGGATGGCCTTGTGTAGTACAGGTCGTCCCTGTGCGGTGAAAACATCGATGAGCAGGTCTTTCTCAACACCCTCGCCAAGACGCAGGAAGAAATTCCCGGTATTGGGATTGGGATATACCAGTATGTCGGGTTGGCCATGCCACTGTTCAGAAACTGTCGCCACAATCACGGGAACTTCTATCCACATCGAGGAGGTACAAAATGCTGCATCGGTGACGACCACCTCGTACCATCCGGCAGCAAGGCCGAAGATGGTGTCTCCAATCATTCCATTGTTCCAATGAAAGACAAAGGGCGGCGTCCCTCCTGAGGCGCTCGCCCAGGCCTTACCCGTATTTGCCGTTTCGAGGGTGCCCATCGACCCCACGAGGAGTGCGATCGAATCTGGCTGATTCAACTGGAGTACGGTATCTACCCGACAACCATTTGCATCGAATACCATCAGGCCATAGACTCCGGCACCAAGCCCAAAGAGGTCCTCTTGCGTCGATGGCAGGTCCCAATCGTAGAAATAAGGGGGCGTTCCACCAGCGATGTCCACATCGATGGAGCCGTCCATTTCTCCATAACACGACACATCGATGGCAAGCGCATTTTTGATGTAAAGCGAATCCGGTTCTTGCAGGGTGAATGGCTGGGGCTGCAAGGCGCACAAGTTTGCATCGGTAATGGTGACAGCATAGGTTCCAGGGCCAAGACCGTAGAGGTCCTTGGTCGTGCTGCCATTGCTCCATTGGAATTCATAGGGAGGCACCCCGCCAGTGGGATGGATTTGGATGCTTCCATCTTTCGAGCCAAAGCAACTGATCGGTTTTACCTGGGGTGGAAAAGCGAGGATGGTCAACAAGCTGTCGGGCTCTCTGATTTCCACGCTGGCACTGCGCTGGCATCCAATGGAATCGCTCACCCAGACGGTATAATTTCCTGCAAAGGCTCCCGTCAATTGCTTGGAGAAGGAGACCGTGTCTCCAGCCTTATTGACCCACACATATTTATATGGTGGCAAACCTCCTTCCACTACTACCTTGGCCGAGCCATTGAAACCCAATTTGCACGAGACATGATGAACCTCGTTTGCGGGGATGTAGGCACTGATGGGAGCGTAACCCTTGACTTGCATGCCATCCAAGATCGACACGCAGCCAGTGGCATCGGTGATCGTCAGGGCGTAATTGCCGGGGGGGAGTTGCTGTATCGAAAGCGTATCGGCAGTGGACAGCCCCGAAACGCCGTTGCTCCAGATGAACTGATACGGTTTGCTGCCACCAGAGAGATGAACGGTCAGCGATCCATCTTGCGAACCATGGCACAGCTGGGTATTGCCAGCGACGAGCTCGATTTGGAGGGGTTGGTATTGTTCTGGAATCTTGATGGACATCAGCTCGGCTGTACATCCACCCGCATCTGTAACGGTAACACTGTAATCCCCGGGGGCGGGGTCGATCAGACAGGAGCTGGCATCGCCTGAGTTCCACCTGACCTGGTATCCTGGCCTTCCTCCATTTACATTCAAACAAAGTGTATCGACCTGAATGGAAGTACAACTGGGAGGTATTTCCAAATCGACCTGCAAGTGCAACGGCTCGGGGCTTTGAACCTGATAAACGGGGCTTTCCTTCACGCACATGTTGGCGTCCGTTACTGAGAGCTGATAACTGCCAGCAGCCAAGGCGTCGATGTCTTCGGAGCTTGCACCGTTGGACCACAGAAACGAATACGGGGGGACGCCACCACTGACCTGCACGTCGAGCGCTCCTTCCGTTCCACCGTGGCAGACTACGTTTTCAACGTTGAGCAATTCTATCCGGATGGGGGGAGGTTGGTTGAGGGAAATGAGTGGCAGGAAAAGTTTACAACCTCGGGCGTCGGTGACGGTGGCGGTGTAGTTGCCGGCGGCAAGATTGGTGGCGCAACTACCCGTTTGGCCAATGTTCCACTGTATCTGTAGGGGTTGCTGGCCTCCACTTACCATCAGGCAAATCTGGCCTGTTTTCATGTTCGCACAGGCCGGGTCGGAAGTGATCCAGCTTGCACTCATGGGTTGATTGAGGGGCAACTCGAACAAAGTGTCCATGATGCACCCGTTTCCATCTACTACCGTGAGTCCATATTGGCCTGCTCCCAATCCATAGATGGCAGGGGAGGATTCGTCCGTACTCCAGAAATAGGTAAAGGGGGCCTTACCTCCTACCATCCCGGTTATTTCGATGTAGCCGCTATCTACGCCTTCACAGGGTGGCGGCATGACGAGTGCTTCGACTGAACTCAGCGTAGGAGCCAAAATGGTTATGGTATCACTGATGCTGGTACAGCCCTTTGCATCGGTGACCGTCACCACGTACTGGCCTTCGCCAATGCCGTTGAGGTCCTCTACCTGGGAACCTGTATTCCAGGTGTAGGAATAGCCTCCATTGCCTCCAGAGGTCTGCATGTCGATGAAGCCATTGAATTGGCCCAGACAAACGGGATCCCCTTTATCGATAAGGGCTACCTGGAGTGGATCCGGCTGGCCGAGGGTGAATTGCCCCGAGGCAGTGCAGCCTTTTTGATCGACGGCAGTCACCGCATACGTGCCCGCAGACAGATTGCTTAGCACACTACCCGTTTGACCCGATTGCCAGGCGAAGGTGGCAAATCCATTGCCTCCAATGGCATTTACGCCCAGGACGCCATCGTTCATTCCGAAACAGGTGGGCGGGATGGAGTCTCTGATCGACAATGTCAGGGGCTGAGGTTGGTGGACTGTGATGTTTGGAATGGCCTGCACACATCCCCGCGCATCCGTCACTGTGACGCCATAGTTTCCCGCTGGCAGGCCATTGATGGAGGGCGTGAAGGCCCCTGTGCTCCAATGATACTGGTAGGGACTGACGCCACCGAGCACCGTGAGGTTGATTTTTCCATCGCTCGCTCCAAAGCAACGGGCAGAGAAAGCAGCTGGCTTGACCGTCAAGGGGGCTGGTTGCGGCACTTCTATGTGGAGCACGTTTTGGCATGTCCCTTCAGTTACCGTTACAGAATACACACCGGCAGAGAGCCCACAATTCAGCTCACCGGAAGCGCCATTGCTCCAAGTGATGGTAGGGTTATTGGTGCTCAACACTTCAATTTCGATACAACCATCGGTACCACCAAAACAGGACACCGGGTCCACCGCCTGCACATTGATGACCGCTGCTGGGCCATTGACGACCTGGAAAGGCAGCACGAAGGGACAACCGGCTGGCGAGCTGTCGGTGACCGTGATGTCGTATGAACCCTGAGACAAGTTTTCAATTGAATAGGCTCCCATGGCAGTGGCTTGCCCACCGGGCCAGGCATAGTGATATGGCGCCACCCCGTCCAGCGGGGTGATTTGAATGACCCCGTCAGCACTGCCACACGAGCTCACAGGGGTGATATCCACTTGAACCGAATCGACACTCGTGATGGTGATCGTTTCGAGTGTATCCACACTGGTACAGCCGTTGGCACCCGTAATCGTAACTGCATAGATGGCCTGCTGTCCAGCTTGCCCGAATCCCGTAATGAGGAGCGAATCGCCGACGTGACCAGTATTCCATTCGAAATACAGTGGTTCTATGCCACTGCCTATATCACTTGCGACCAGGAGGGCCGAATCCCCTTTGCAAACAAGACTTTCGCCAAAAATGCTGGCTTGAGGAGTGGGCCGCATACCCACGATGAGCTCTGCTGTATCCCGGCATCCACCATTGGCTGTGGCCAGTAGGAAGTAGGTCCGGGGTGTGTCGATGGTGACAGTGGTGCTCAGCAACGGCATGCCAGATGAAAGATCGTCGAACCAGGCTAAAGTCGGCTGTGTGCTGTTGAGATCTACCGGGTCGGAGGCAAGTAAATCGACTTGGCTGCCTCTGCAGCCCTCCAGCGACACATTGGTAATGATGGAAGGTCGGGGCAACACGACCACTTCTGCCACCGAACGTTGCACGCTTCTGCATCCGGAAGGGGTAGTTTCTTCCACATAAAACAAATGGGTGACGGGATTGGGGCTTTGATTGGGCGGAAGGTCATCCAATCTGAGCGTGTCGCCTATGTGTATCGGTGTGTCACTGGTGGGATCATCGAACCAACTCAACTGGCCTCCAAAGACAGGCCAACCAACCAGCAATGCCTCTTCTCCGCTGCAAATGGTGTCGCCCTGGGCGGGGGGTGGCGGCAAGTCATCTTCGTCGTCCATGCCATTGCAATTGAGGTCGAAGCCGTCACAGGGAGATTCTGGCACACCGGGATTTACCCAAGGGGCATTGTCGTCGCAGTCGCCTCCTTGTGTTGCAAAGCCGGCGGGTTGTACGGGTGCACAAACCTGGATGAACACATCGCTGCGGCCATAGCCATCGGCATCGGCGTCGAAGTAGTAGGTGTAGGGTGGCGTTCCTGCATCGATCGAGCCATAGAAAACTATGTTGTCGATGGCGATGTCGCCCCGGCTGCCTGTTCCACCGAGCCCTCGGAAGCGGAATTGGACCGTCTTGCCATCGAAAGGTGCAAGGCCTACGTGGGCTTTGTGCCAATGGGGCCCCTTGTTGCCCAGGGCTTGCCAAATGGTTTGCCAGGTGGTACCTCCATCGGTGGTGACCTCGAGGTACAGGGCGTTTACGTGCACCCCATTTAGCATGTAGTTGAAAGTGAGGTCGCAAGTATCGGTGCGGGAAATGACGTCAATGCAGTTGCTGTACAACACGGCTTGGCGGCCCCCATTGCACAGCGAACCAGAAGTCTCCAAGTAAAGGTATTTCCCACCACCTGGCACGTCGTCGTCGGGGCCGGTGCCTGAGGTTGGCGTACTACCGTGGTAAACGAGCCAGTCGATATCGTCGGTGGTGGCATTGTGCCAGACCCCCCCGAGGGCACAGGCGGCACCGCAGATGGGGTCGCAATCGGGAAAGGCATTGAAATCCTCGACGATGGTGGCCGGAGGAGGAGAACAAGGTGTTGAGAAACGGATTGGGCAGGAATTTCCCGAAAACGATCCGCTGCATTGGTTGCGCACATAGACATCGAAGGTGGAACCTGGGGCCAGGCCTGTCACGGTCAGAGGCGGGCAGGCTGCCTGTACGACGATCCCCTCTCCCGGTTCGCTGTCGTCGCCTGGGATGAAACCAGGCGGGCCAAATTCCACGACGGAGTTGGCACAGGTGAAACCTGCATCCCAGTCGAGCTGGATGGACGTGGAATCCACCGCCAGCAATCGCACGTTGGAAGGCGTGATGCAGGAAGTTGCCTCGAAAACGAGCTCCACGTATTCCAAAAAGCCATAGTGCTCTTTTCCGTCGTCACAGATGGTGAGCACCCATTGCCCCACGGGGTTGCTGCCATCGTTGAAGTCATCGAGCCGGCCCTCCGGCAGCCACTTGCCTATGAAAGGGGCATTGCCTTGGGTAATCCGGTCACTCGTACAAGCTTCATCGATGGATTCAGAAAGAAGGGCCGTGTATTCATTGCAAAGGCCATTGAAGGGATTTCCATAGTGATCGTTGCCCCCACCGTTGTCAGTAGAGAGTTCTACGGTGACACCCGAAGGAGAGCGCAGGAAGATGTCCAGGTCGGCATCCCATTCGTGGAAAATGATGAAACGGACTTCTCGCAGAAAAACATCCACGCCCAGGCTGTCGCCGGGGGCAGCGGCGACCTGTATTCGGAACTCGTGGTTGACGTTGCAACTATTGTCGAAAATGGGAAGGTGGATGTTGCAGCCCGAGGGATTGCTGAGGTTGAACTGGGCAATCACTGAACTGTGGAGGCACAACAATGCAATGGATGTCCACAGGAGATTCGGTTTGGGTGTAAATTGTTTCATACCAGCCGGTGAAGAGCCTGTTTTGGTTTTCGCAGGTGTGGGATTGGGAGAGTGCACAGCCTGGCAAGATGAATCGCCGAGAAATGCCATCAGTGCAGTTGGACGGCGTCCGGTGCTGTGCCAGTATAGTTCAGATGGGATTATAGCCTGTGCGGGCAAAAATAATCAAAGATTCCACTGAGCTGCCTGCTGCGTGAAAGTCTCTGACTGACAAACCCGAGACAAATCAGAGGTGCCCGACAAACAATTTCCTTCCAACACACTGCACTACGTGAAGGGAGAAAGTCTCAATTGGTGTATTTTGGCACCCGCAAAAGAAGGAACGTGGACCGACAGGCCTATCTCGTTTGCTTTTTCCCACTGTGCCCAGTGGATTTTCCCAAAACCGCATTGTGGATACCATCATCTTCTCTTGATCAACCTGAACAACCATGAATTTCATGCAGCGCGCAGGTGCCATTGTACTGATTTCGACGATCGTGCTTTTATACATGGGTTGCAGATCTGATGAAAAGGCCCAGCCCTCTCCGTATGCCTATGCTGCCGATCAGTCAGCCGAGGTGTCTCAAGCGTGGATGGGGCTGCTCATCGAGATGGATCGCTATACGAAGGGCTACCGCCCAGGTCCCATTGCAAGGGCACTCGCCTACATGAACCTGGCGGCATACGAAGCCTGCATGAAAGGCATGCCATCGTACAAATCCCTCTCTCACCTGTATCCCGATTTGGAAATACCTGCTGCGCTCGAAGGCAAAGACTACCACTGGCCCACCGTGGTCAATGCCGTGTATGCCACCCTTTTTGAACACTTTTTCCCCAGCGACGCCTTCCTCGACGGCCATGCCGATACCTACCTGTTCAAGATGGTGGAACTGGCCCAGGATTTCGATGACACCTTCCGAGAGCAAGTGGGAGGTGAAATTTTCAAACGCTCCAGCGACCACGGCAAGGCGGTGGCTGAAGCTTTCTGGGAATGGTCAAAAAGCGATCCCTTTGGCCACAACGCCTACCTCAACCCCTCGCCTTCCACGTATGAGCCGCCGGTAGGACCTGGCCTGTGGGCTCCTACCCCACCCGACTATCGGCCCGCCCGATTCCCCAACTGGGGCAAAGTCAGAACCTTCGCCATTCAATCGCAGCAAAAAGTCGCCCCACCGCCGCTCACCTTCAGCCAACAAGCCACTTCTCCTTTTTATGCCCAAGCGCTGGCAGTGCGCAACGCAGTGCTAAACCTGAAGTTTTCGGAGCAGTGGGTCGCCGAGTTCTGGAGCGACGATTTCGAAGGTGTCACATTCTCGCCGGCCGTACGCTGGATATCCATAACCCACCAGGTGCTTGAAAAAGAAAATGCCAACCTCGAACTCGCTCTTTACACCTACGCCAAAGTCTCCCTCGCCCTGCATGATGCCGTGGTAGCTTGCTGGCATTCCAAATACCTTTACAATGTGGAAAGACCCGTGAGCTACATCCAGCGGGTCATTCAAAACGACTGGCTGCCCCACTGGGACAAGACACCTGCCTTCCCCGCCTATCCTTCGGGCCATTCGACGATGGGGGCCGCCGCAGCCGAAGTGCTGTCGCATATCTTTGGCTACGACTATGCCATGACGGACAACAGCCACGCCGACAGGCAAGATTTCTACGGGATGCCACGCAGCTTCGCCAGCTTTTATGACATGGCATTCGAAAACGCCTATTCCAGACTCTACCTCGGTGTCCACTTCCAGATGGACTGCGACGCCGGCCTCGAGATGGGATTCGCCGTGGGCAGGAAAATCAACGACATGCCTTTCAAATGATCTTTCCCCTTTTTGGGGTAATACTACGCGCACAATTCAGGCTATCTTTGGCCACAGGTGCCCAAGAACCGGGGCGGTCTCGAGCTCGATTGCTCGAAGGCACCAGCCAATTTTCAGGGAGGAAGAATAAAAGGGTAGAGATATCTCTGTAGAAGAGAGGAAAACACGACGATCAATTCAAACCATTCATCAATTCCTTTTTACCATGAAACCCTTGCAAATCCTTGGCCTGCTCTTGTTCGGCCTGTTTTGCGGCACTCGTGCGAATGCCCAACAAGGCCTCCTCGGCAGTGTTTACCTCGGCTATTCCAATTACGTAGGTGACCTGACCGAACCCACTTTCACCTTCATCGAGCCGAGACTCGCCTTCGGAGTCGGTGTGACCAAAACCATCGACGCCCGCCAGCAGCTCATGGGCAGCCTCGTAATTGGCCACTTGGCCGGTTCCGATGAAAACTACGATCGCAACCGAGACCGCAACGCCAGCTTCAAGAGCTCCCTCATCGAGCTCACGGTGCAGTATCGCTACCACTTCGTGGCTGCACCGCCGCAGCCTCAGGAGGAAGCTGACGAAGCAAAGCCCGTTCTAAGTCCATTTGTCTTTGGCGGCGTGGGGTTCGGCTACGTCAATCCGGAGACGAAACTGAACGGCACCAACTTCGAGGAATCCGACCTCAGCAAAGGGCACTTCACCATCCCGCTGGGGGCTGGCCTAACCTTGTTTCTTCCTTCTGGCAATTCCCTTTCCCTCGAATGGGGCATCCGCCTGCCATTCAGCGACGACCTCGACGGACTTTCGGCTACGGCAAACCCCGATGACAGGGACTATTACTTCAGTGGTGGCCTGAGGTATGGCTTTTCCCTCGGCGGCAAAAGGGCCGAGGAGTAGGCGCTCACTTAGGATGAGGGCTGGCGGTCGACGGTTTGGATCTGCCCTCCTAACTCATCCTTTTGCAGTGCACACGCAACGTGGGTCAAAGTCGTCTTGCCTGGCTTGATGCGTGCATTTGGCACCGAATGCTCAACTGGCCACGACATTGATCATACTGCCCGGAACGACGATGATCTTTCTGATCGACAGGTCGGCCGTCCATTTTTTGACCACCTCCATTTCGGGTACCATGGCCTCGATTTCCTGTTTGCTGAGGTTGGCGGGCAGTTCCACCAGGTCACGTTTTTTGCCATTGATACACACCGGGTAGGTTACGGTGTCCTCCACGAGCACGGCCTCGTCGTAGTCTGGATAGGGCGCATCGCATACAGTGGTTTGGTGCCCGAGGCGGTGCCACAGTTCTTCGGCGAGGTGTGGTGCAAATGGCGCCAACAAGCGCACGAGCGGATCGAGCACGTCGCGCTTGTTGCAGTTGATAGCCTTGAGCTCGTTGACGCAAATCATGAAGGCGCTGACGCAGGTGTTGAATGCCAGCCGTTCGAGGTCTTCCCGCACTTTGCGGATGCAGGTGTGTAGAATGCGGAGTTCTTTTTTGGTGGGCTTTTCATCCGATACGCTGAACTGGCCTTTGTCGTCGAAGAACAGTTGCCAGCATTTGCGCAGGAATTTGAACACGCCATCGATACCGTTGGTATTCCAGGGCTTGTCCTGATCGAGCGGGCCGAGAAACATTTCGTACATGCGGAAGCAATCGGCTCCGTACTCGGCCACCACGTCGTCTGGGTTGACGACGTTGTATTTGCTTTTGGACATCTTGCCCACTTCCGACAGAGTCAGCATCTTGAACTCGGCGCCCTGGGTAGCTGGTTTGAAGGCGCCATCTTCGAACACGCCGCCTTTGCACTCGAACCGGGCATTCTTGAACTCGGGGCGCCACTCGATGAATTTTTTCACGCCTTCCAGGCTCAGATAGGAGTGCTCGGTGCCGTAGTCGGAAACGAAGTCGATGAGCACCGGGATGCGGGCAAAATTGTCCAGCCCTTCCTCTTTGGCGATGTCACAACTGACGAACCGGCTTTTCCCATCCACTTTTTCCTTTTGAAGGAAAATGTGCTCGATGATTCCCTGGATCATCCCCTGGTTTACCAGTTTGCGGTAGGGTTCCTTGGTAGGCACGAGTCCGAGGTCGTACAGGAATTTGTGCCAGAAACGGCTGTACATGAGGTGGCCGACGGCGTGCTCGGTACCTCCGATGTACACATCCACGTCGCGCCAGTATTCGAGCGCTTGTTTGCTGGCAAATTCCCTGTCGTTGTGGGGGTCCATGTATCGCAGGAAATACCAGGAACTGCCGGCGAAGCCAGGCATGGTGTCAGTTTCTCGCTTCCATCCATTGGGCAAGTTGACCCAGTCGGTGAGTCGGGCAAGTGGTGAGGTGGCACCTTTGGAGGGTTTGAAATCGTCGAGGGGTGGGAGTTCGACGGGGAGTTCTTCATCGGGCACGGCATGGGCGACGCCCTCGGGGTCGTAGATGATGGGGAAAGGTTCGCCCCAATAGCGCTGGCGGCTGAAGATGGCGTCGCGCAGCTTGAAGTTGACTTGCCGGCGGCCAATGCCCATTTGCTCGATCCTGGCGATGATGGCCTGTATGGCGTCCTCTACTTCCATACCATCGAGGAAACCGGAGTTGATCATTTTGCCCACTTTGTCTTCGATGGTGGCACCGGGGTACATGCTCTTGTCGATGATTTCGACGATCGGGAGGTTGAACTTTTCGGCAAAGCGGCGATCGCGTTCATCGTCGGCGGGCACGGCCATGATGGCCCCAGTGCCGTAATCCATCAACACGTATTCGGCAATCCACACCGGGATCTTCTGTTTGGTAAATGGATTGATGGCATAGGCTCCGGTGAAGGCTCCAGAAACGGTTTTCGTCTCTGCCATGCGATCGCGTTCCGAGCGGGTATTGACGTAAGCGAGGTAATCCTCCACCTCTTTTCTGTGCTCGGGAGTGGTGATTTTCTTGACGAGGGGATGTTCCGGGGCAAGCACCATGAAGGTGGCTCCGAAAATGGTATCGGGGCGGGTGGTAAAGACCTCTATTTTTTCTTCGTGGCCATCGAGCTCGAAGAAAATTCGGGCGCCCTCGGAACGTCCAATCCAATTGGCCTGGGTCTTTTTCATGGCCTCGCTGAAGTCGAGCTCCTGCAGGTCGTCGAGTAGGCGCTGGGCATAGGCCGTGATGCGCAGGCTCCATTGCAGCATGGGTTTTCGCTCCACGGGGAAGCCGCCACGTTCACTCACGCCGTCTTTGACTTCGTCGTTGGCCAGTACCGTACCCAGCTCTTCACACCACCACACGTAGGTGACTTTGCGATAGGCCAGGCGGTAGTTCATGAGCACGTCGTCTTTTTCCTTGTTGCTCATGGCCTTCCATTCCTCGGCCGTGAAGGTAGTTTCCTGGGATGTGGCTGCCTGTACGTTGCGATTGCCCTCTTTTTCGAAAATTTCGATCAGCTCCGAGATGGGCCTGGCCTTGTCCGATTTCTGGCAATACCAGTGCTTGAAGAGGAGGAGGAAAATCCACTGTGTCCAGCGGTAATACTTGGGATCGCAGGTGCGGATTTCCCTGCTCCAGTCGTAGCTGAAGCCGAGCAGCTCCAGTTGCTGGCGGTAGCGCTGGATGTTGCGTTCGGTGGAGATGGCAGGGTGCACACCTGTTTGGATGGCGTATTGTTCGGCTGGCAGGCCAAAGGCGTCGTAGCCCATGGGGTGCAACACGTTGTAGCCTTGCATGCGGCGGTAGCGGGCCAGGATGTCGGAGGCGATGTATCCCAGCGGGTGTCCTACGTGCAGCCCCGCTCCTGAAGGATAAGGAAACATGTCGAGCACGTAGCACTTGGGCTTGGGAGATTCGTTGGGCACTTCATACACCTTGTTTTCTTGCCACCACTTGCGCCATTTGGGCTCAATCTCTCCAGGAAGGTATTTCATGATTCGAGGGAAAATTCACGCAGTGAATACTTCAGATTTTCAAAGCTGCCCACGAAAGGACGGCCTTGGGTTTTCGGAGGCGCGAAGAAAAGGCATTTGAGCCATACGGAGAAAGCCGCTGCCGTTGGGTGCCACACAAAGCTCCTGGCTTCTCTTTCAGGGCATCAGTTGTTAGGAAAAAGATGCTCGGGCTTGTCCATATACCCCGTTAACCTTGCGATTTTTAGAAAAAAATGGATATTTTGCGCACGTCTTCAGAATCGTGCTTTGATAGTGGCCAATTAGCCACCCCCGAAGACCATCCAATCACTCCCCTTTTCTCCAATTCAGTTGAAGGACACTGGCAGCAACCGACTGCCTTGAAATTATCCCAGACGAACTACTTTCCCTTCGGGGAAGGGCCTCGCTTTTGCACCACAAAACCGGTTTTATGTCGCACCTGTACACGCTTGCTTCAATCCTTGCCACTGCCTTGCTTTGTTGCCTGAGCCCCTCCAGGATGAATGCCCAGGTGACCCTGTATTGCCCAGAGGACATCCAGGTCCAAGTACCCCCAGAACTCTGCGGCGCTTTTTTCGATTGGGAAAATTTGGAGTTCAATGCATCGGCACCGCTGGTCGACACCATCTACACGCCAGGCCCGGGGTTCTTTTTCCCCATTGGCATCAATCCCATCCTGATCACGGGCGTTGCCCAGGACGGCTCCTCTGGCAGTTGCTCGTTCAATTTCGTGGTGGTAGAACACCCTGCCATGGGTTGCTTGCCCAACATCACCATCCAACTCGACGAGAATTGCCAACACACCTTGATTTGGGATGATTTGCTCAAGCCCCAACAGTATGGTTGCCCGGATGATTTCGTGGTGGATGTGCTCGACGCCAACGGCAATCCGCTCGGCCCCGTGGTGGATGCCAGTTTTTTGGGGCAAACGTGGACTTTCCGCGTTTCGAACCCCTCCAACAACACGCAGTGTACCGGCATACTCCACATAGACACCGAATCCCTGCCGCCAGCCATCATCTGCCCATCCGACACGGTCATCACCTGCAATACGCCACTCGACCCCAGCCAATTCGGGGCGCCGCTCATCACTGGCTGCATCGATGAAACCGACCTCGAAATGGAGTACACCGACGTGCTCGTCAGCTCGGTATGCGACGGGGACTCGATCGCCTTTTTCCTGACGCGCACCTGGCAGGCCACAGACCCTTTCGGCAACGTGACTACTTGCCAGTTCGTCGTCACAGGCAAGCGCATTACCTTGCTCGACGTGGAGTTTCCTCCCAACTACGACGGCATACAGCAGCCGCGAATCCAGTGCTCCGATACGGAAGAGTTCTACATGCTCACCGATACCAGCCGCACGGGCGTGCCAACCGTGAACGGCTTTTTTGCCGGCAACAACAACTGCTCGTTCGCTGTCTTTTTCGAAGATCACCCCACGCAAGTCTGCGGTGACAGCTACGTGCTCGAGAGGGAATGGCAGGTGTTCGATTTGTGTAAAAGCGAGCTGATCAAGCACACGCAGGTGATCTACGTAGTCGATGAGGAGCCGCCCGTGTTCGCCGTGCCCGACACCCTTTTCGTGAGCACCGATCCTGCCTGTGGTCCTACTTCACAGATGCCGCCCATCGATCTGGTGCAGGAGTGCTCCGAGTTCGAAGTCGAAATAACCACGCCCTTCGGGGTGCTCCACACCAACGGGGGGCCCTTGCAAATACCACTGAATCCAGGCGCCTTCAACTTCAACTACACCGTGACGGACGCCTGCCAACTCCAGGCCTCCGCCACTGGAACGATCGTGGTAGATGCGGATGTGCTGGCCTCTTGCCCGCCTGACACGACCATCTCCTGCACCTATTATTTCGAAAACCTGCAACCTGCTCTTTCGGTCGGCAACTTCGGGGTGCTGGCTGTTTTGGGCACGCCGGTATTAGCCATCAACTGCGATTTCGATATTTCGGAAAATGTTACTTCGGGAGTCAATGCCTGTGGCTCGGGTGCCATCACGCGTCTTTTTGAAATCGACAAACCAGACGGGCCGCTCACTTGCACGCAAATCATCACCGTAGCGCACGAAAGCGATTTCGAAGTGCTTTTTCCACCAGACACCAGTGTGTCTTGCACCGGGGGGCAGTTGCCAAGTGGCGAGCCCATGCTCTTCGGAGTTGACTGCGAGGACGTACACATCACCATGCAGGATTCCGTCGTGGCCGGCTCGGGTGAAACATGCTACCGCCTGTTGCGCACCTGGATCGTGCGCAATCACTGCATAGCCGACGCCGACGCAATCAATACCATCGACGACCCCGAAGTGTCTCCACGCCGGTTTGCCGACGGCGGCGATGGGGTGATCCTATACCTTCAAACCATCGACGTCGAAGATGATATGCCTCCCATTTTCACCCAAAACTGCAGCCTGCCGGAGGTCTGCATCGAGGGAGCCGACTGTGCCGGCGAGGTGGAAATTCCGCTACCTGCGTTCGCAGAATGCAGCCCCGTGGAAGTCGAAGTCACCAGCGACCTGGGCACTGGCACCGGCCCCTTTGCCAACGTATCCCCCGGCAACTATGCGGTCAGCTTCATCATCACAGACCAATGTGGAAACCAGTCCACTTGCAGTACCACGCTCGAGGTGGTGGATTGTCAGCCACCAACCCCTGTTTGCTTCAACAATGTCACGGTCGTGATCGAAGCTGGCGACCCGCCCACGGGCATGCTCACAGCCGAGGAGCTCAACGGCCTCAGCCATGACAACTGCCCCGGCACCTTGCAGTTTTCCTTTACCGACGACGTCGAGGACGACACCCTCGTGTTCGACTGTGCCGACGTGGGGGAAACCCTCGTGCAGCTCTGGGTTACCGATGCCGCCGGCAACCAGGATTTCTGCGAAACCCACGTGCAGGTGCAGGGCAGTTCCAACTGCGTGCCCGTCGAGATCGGGGGCCTCATCAGCAAGGAAACCGGCACCCCCATTGGGCTGGTGATGGTGAGCAATGGCCTGGGGCAAACCTTCACCACCGGCACCGATGGTACCTATTTCTTCGTGGAACCCGAGCCAGGCATGACCATCACGCCCCAGAAAGACATCAACGCAGCCAACGGCGTGACAACCTTCGACGCCGTGCTGCTGACCAAACACGTCCTGGGTACGCAACCCCTCGACAGCCCCTACAAGATGATCGCCGCCGACGTGAACAGGTCGAAGACCATCACCACCTTCGACGCCGTGCTCATGCGCAAGATCATCCTGGGCATCGACCAGCATTTTCCCAACAACACTTCCTGGCGCTTCGTGCCGAAGGCCTACGTCTTCCCGGATCCCACCAATCCGTGGCTCGAGGATTTTCCAGAGGTGATCATTTTCGAAAACGACCCCACACAAACCAATTTCGATTTCATCGGAATCAAGATCGGCGACCTCAACAACAGCGCCGACCCCTTCAACTGGAAGCAAGAGGAGGAAGCAGAGCGGAATTAGAGAAACGATACGGAGGCTTTCAGCTGGCCAAGTGGGCCGCACATATCGCCAGGCCAATGAACCGTAGAACGATCATTCAACGCTTTGTCGCAAACCGCCCGACCGGCAGAATAGATTAGCATTTCGAACCAAAATTTTATCTCATGAAAAAGCGACCGATTACAACAGCGAGCCTGCTTGCTTACTGCCTGACCATTCACATCCTTTGCCATGCCACCCCGACCACGACGTCCTTCGAAGCATTTCAACTCCTTTGCCCGGCCTCGCATGAAGTGACCGCAGGCCCCTGGGAGTGTGGTACCACCATCGATTACGCCTCCATCCCTTGGAGTAGCACCAAGCCCATCGTGGACACCCTCTTCGACCCACCTGCCGGCCATTACTACGAGATTGGCGTCGATACCCTGACGATCACGGCCACTTTCTCTGATGGCACCTCCTCGAGCTGTCAGATCGCCATCGAGGTACACGACGCCGACGAGATCGGACAACCGATATGCAAGACGCAGACAATCGAAATCACACTCGATGAAAATTGCGAGCGTCTGGTCACACCGCAGATGGTGCTGGAGGGTGGACCATACGGCTGCCCCGACAACTACCTGGTTCAGATTCTTGGTGCGACAGGTAAAGCCCTGGGAAACGTCGCCCACATCGGCTTGGGTAAATTTACCTACACTGTCATGGTGCGTCACTTGCAGACGGGAAACATTTGTTGGACCGATTTGAAAATCCGCACCGACACCTTGCCTCCTTCCATCACATGCCCCCCCGATGTAACGATTGCTTGCAATTTGCCTGCTGATCCTGCATACACGGGATCTCCCCTTGCATCGGGATGTTTCGATGTGGAGGCGCTCCAAATCGACTGGTCGGACCAGGTCTTCACCGCTGAATGCGACAGCATCTTCCCGTACTCCAAGCGCACATGGACCGCCTTGGACACTTTCGGTAATGTCACCACCTGCAAACAGCACATCTATCTCGATCGCAAAAGCATCGACGAGGTGATTTTCCCACCCGATTTCGATGGTACTGCCATGCCTTTCCTCCACTGTAGCGACACAGCGGCACTGGAAGCGCTGGCCGACACGAGCATCACAGGGGTGCCCATGCTCGAGGGTCACCCGCTGAAATTCTACAACTCGTACTGCGACTGGGCCGTGTCCTATGAAGACGAGATCGAGGACGTGTGTGGGGCCCACGTCATCATACACCGCAAGTGGACGGTCGTCGATTTCTGCTCCCTCGAATCCAAAACCCATACGCAGAAGATAGAAGTGATAGACAACCAGGCACCAGTGTTCGAGGTTCCCGACACCATTTACATCAGCAGCCTGGCGCCCTGCAGCATGGAATTGGAGTTGCCTCCCATTTCCCTGCAATACGAGTGTTCGCCCTATTCAGTGGAAATATGGACTCCCTGGGATACCCTCTACAGCGATGGCGGGGTCATCGAAGTGCCCCCCCAACCCGACACCGTGGCCATTCGCTACATCGTGACCGATGCGTGCGACCATCCCGAAGTAGGCATCACCACGCTGGTCATCGAGCCCAAACTGGTACATGCCTGCCCCGCTGACACGCGGCTTGGCTGGGGCACCTACAAGTCGGAGTACAAAGCAGCCGTGGACACTGGCAACTACGAGGTGCTGGCTCCCTTGGGCATGCCCGAGCTATACCAGAACTGTACCGCCTCCATCGAACTGCACGCCAGTGTGAGCGCAGACACCTGTGGCAATGGAACCATGGTTAGAAATTTCACCATCACGGCCGGTGATATTACAGAAACCTGCCAGCAAGTCGTGGACTTGTTCCACGTCTCCGACATCGTGGTGGATTTTCCCAGCATTCACACCGTCTGCGGCGATGATTCGCTTGTAATACCAGAACCCATCATCACTGGCTCTGACCTCGACCACGTCGTGGTCACATTCGTGGATGAGAAGCTGTTGACAACAGTTGCCGATGCCTGTTACAGGGTGGATCGCACGTATATCATCGCCAATACCTGTGTGACGGGCGACTCGATAGACCAGGAAATACTCGAGATCTCTGAATTCTACTTGGGTTTGCCCTTCCCCGAATGCGACCTCGACGGCGATGGCGATTGCGACAAGCATACATTTCGCGACAGCTGGACCGCCACCCATCGCCCGGGCTTGGCCGAGGCCAACCAACCCCTCGGCCCAGACACCGACCCAGACCCCAACCCCTGGGACGGATTCATCTCTTACGTAGTGAGGGTGTATGTAGAGGACACCATACCCCCAACACCTACGACCAACTGCCAAATTCCGGAATTCATACTCGATTCCTTCGAATGTGAAAAAACCCTCACCATCCCTCCACCTCCCTTCAAGGATTGCAGCGATGTAACGGTGGAAACGGAGGTGTTCATCGGTGGTACTTGGATGCAGGGGCCCGGCCCCTACGTCGATCTGCCCGCAGGTGTTTTCCCCCTCAAATACAAGCTCACCGACCGCTGCGGCAACCAGACGAGCTGCAACTCTTCACTGCTCATCGTGGACCCGCCGCCAGTGGCCAAATGCAAAACCCAAGTACCTGTGCAGATCCCGATCAACCAGCAACACATCATGGTGTGGGTGTCGGACTTCAACGATGGTAGCTACGACAATTGCCTCTCCGACCTACAAGTATCCTTCAGCCCCACTCCCGGCGACCTGGGTAAATCCTTTACCTGTTGCGACGTGGGACTGCAGGAATTCCAGCTCTATGCCATCGACGCCAACGGCCAGGTGGATAGCTGCACGGCCAGCATCATCCTTTCGAGCAACTGCGACTGCGAAGCCGGTGTCCTCGGCAGTATCAAAATGCCCAACGGCAAACTCGTCGCCCAGGTAGAAGTCGCCATCGAATCCGCTTTGTATGGCAACCAACTCTTCACTACTGACCAAAACGGGTTCTACTATTTCCCAACCATGCCCGGCGATACGGTCATCGTCAGGCCTTTCAAAGACATCAATCCCGCCAACGGGGTGACCACCCTCGACGCCGTGCTCATCACCAAGCACATCCTCAACGTGGAGCCCTTTACCAATCCCTATCAGTTCTTGGCTGCCGACGTCAACGGCTCGGGTAGTATCACCACCTTGGACTTGGTTTCGATGCGCAAACTGGTATTGCAGATCAATCCAGGCTTTCCCGTGCCCTCATGGCGGTTCGTTCCGGCGGAGTTCATCTTTCCCGACCCCGAAAATCCATGGCTGACGCCCATTCCGGATTCCGTCCAGGTCGTCGTGACTACCTACCAGGACTACGAAGCCGACTTCATCGCCATCAAGATCGGCGACGTCAACTTCAGCGCCGACCCGCTCAACCTCCACGGCCACGGACTGGAGGAGCGAACACTCGAGACTCCACTGGTCTTCCATAGTAGCCAATCCATTCAGCCCGACGGACTGTCACGGGTGGACTTGTTCCCATCTCCTGGCCGCCTCCTGGGTTGGCAATTCGCATTGAGCTATGAGCCCGACGAATGGGAGTGGCTCGGATTGGAGGCGGGATCCGTCGCTGCCCGGCCTTCACTGCAATGGAACCAACCGGAAAGGGGATTGCTGTTGTTCAGTTGGCTGGCCGAAGAGGCCCGGCCCGTGGAATTTCCAACCAGCGAACCTGCATTTTCACTTATCTTCAGGCCGTTGAAAGCTGCATCGGCAGAGGCGCCCATCGTGCAACTTCACACAGAGGTGCTTTTTCCCGAAGCCGTCTTCGATGGGGAGCTCTCCGCAGATGTACAGATTCAACAAGTGCCGGCACCCTTGCCCAGCGATTCATTCCTTGCCCTGCCACCCTACCCCAATCCTTTCACCGGCAACACGCACATAAACCTGTTCATGCCGGAAGCAGGTGAAGTACGGTTGGAGGTGTACAGCGTCGAAGGGCAAAGCTTGCTGAGCAAGCACTTCGGGCTACAAAATGGCCGGCACCTGTTGTCAATCGATGCCGACGAATTGCCCGCTGCTGGTGCGTACCTGTACGCATTGCACACAGCTTGGGGGACGACTCGGGGCTGGCTGCTCAAGCTATGAGCAACAGTCGGAGATACTGCTAACTGCATGGCTATGAAACACACCTACATCCCGAACCGATGGTTGAAGTTGATCATCCTCAGCGGGGTGATCAGCTTTTTTTTCTCTCCAACGTCGTCGGCATTTTTCCTCACATGTCCCGACGACGTTATCGTCACGACGGGCCCCAACGAGTGTTCCTTGCCCGTCTTTTTCGACACGGTCAGCTTCGAAAGTGACAACCAGCTCATCGACACCGTCTTCCTGCCCGAATCAGGAAGCATTTTTTCTACAGGTATCAACGAAGTGGTGTTGGCAGTGACTGATGTCAACGGCAACATCGAATCCTGTACCTTCCACATCATCGTGTATGGTTTGAACAGCTTCGAACCCGTTTGCCTGCCTTTCGTGGAGATCGACTTGCAGGACAGTTGCCAGCGCTACGTGCATGCCGCGGAGGTGCTCGACCTGGGGGCCAATGGTTGTCCAAGCGATTTCACCACCTACCGCTTTGATGCCAATGGTGACACGATAGCCGGCATCATCGATGCATTCGACGTGCTCGACACCATCGAGCTGATGGTTTTCAACCCGTTTACCCAAGGCTCCTGCATTACACTGATCGCGGTGAGCGGCGGCGCTGCCCCTGCCATTACCTGCCCGGCCGACATCACCATATACTGCAATGAACCCATTGACAGCAGCCACACTGGTGCGCCTCTCATCACTGGCTGCTATGCCAGCCCCGTGCTCTCATACACTGATCAACTCACCGCCACCAATTGCCCCGACAGCATCGCCTTCCAGATTCACCGCACCTGGACCGCCACGGATCCTTTTGGCTTCCAGACCTCTTGTTTGCAAATGATTACCGGCATGCGCTTCGACGTGGACAGTATCGTCTTTCCCGACAATTTCGACGGGGTTGACAATCCCGTGCTCGTGTGCAACGACTCGCTCTCACTACAACAACTGACACACCCCAACATTACCGGCAGGCCGCTCCACAAGGGATTTCCCGCCAAAGGACCTTCCTCTTGCAAAGTAGCCGTCAGCTACGACGATTTTTACGAGGTTGATTGTGGGGCAGCCACTACCATCCAACGGGTGTGGAAGGCCGTTCAGGTTTGCCCGCCAAGCTTCACCTTGCTCGACACCCAACTCATCGTGGTGGTGGACACCCAGGCTCCCATCTTTACCGTCCCCGATACCATCTGGCTCAGTTCGGATACCCTGTGCAGCGACACCTTCGCCTTCGCTTCGCCCACCGTCCTCTCGGAGTGCAGCCCCTACTCCACCCTCATCGTCACCCCGTGGGACACGCTCTACGCAGGTGGAGATTCCACGCATTTCACCCCTGTGCCGGGCACCTACTCCATCACGTGGACCCTCACCGATGCATGTGGCAATGCCGCCACCAAGACGAGTATCTTGGTGGTAGGCCCTCAAATGCTCATCAAATGCCCGCCCGACACCACGGTGCTGTGCGACTACTACCGAGATACCATCGTGCCTGCCATTCAATCCATGCAGTACGAATCTCTCAATTCGCTGGGAGTGCCACTTTTTGCCCTCAACTGTGATCCGCAGCTCACCCAGCAGGCGGTGGCCTCTGTCAACTTCTGCGGAGTAGGCCAAGTGACCCGCACGATGAGCAGTCCGCTTACCGACCCTCCGCTGACGTGCCAGCAAACCATACACGTGGTACATCACTCCGACTACGAGGTTATTTTCCAAGCTGATACGAGCCTTTGCACCGGAGACCTGAGCTCCCTGCCACAACCCCAAGTGGTCAATTTGACTTGCGAGCAAATCGCCTACGATTTCATCGACAACATCGTGGACGGAGAGCTACCCGGTTGCTACACAGTGGAACGCCAGTGGCAGATCAAGAACAACTGTATTTATACGGGCATCAACATGCACGACGACCTGACCGTGGGGCCACGCCACCTCGTCGATGGGGGTGACGGCATCGTCACATGGCTGCAGCGCATCGAGGTCAACAACCAGAGCAAGCCCGTTTTCTCACTGGGCTGCAGCATCGAGGACAAGGTGTTGCCAGCTGCTGCTTGCGAGTTGAGTGTTAATTGGCCAACCCTGCAAGTGGATGGATGCACCCTGCCCGTCTCGCTGTCGATCAGTGGTGTGCCTGGTGCAGTGCCCGGTGGCAGTTCTCAGCTGGGGCCTGGCAATTATGAGGTTACTTTCACCGCTACCGATGCCTGTGGGAACTCGGCCACCTGCGCCACCACCTTCGAAATCGAGGACCTAACCCCGCCCGTCATAGTCTGTAAGACCCTATCCGTCGAACTCGAACAGGCCAATCCCCCATTTGCAGAAATACTTGCCTCGGATTTTGACAATGGCTCTTTCGACAATTGCACCGATACACTGGTGTTTTCATTTGCACCTGACACCTCCCAACACACACGGTATTACTTCTGCTGCCAACAAGGTCAGTATCCCATCGAAATCTGGGCTACGGACCAGGCAGGCAACCAATCCTCGTGTCAAACCACGCTCACCATCACCGAAGGCCAGGCCGCCTGCTCATGTGGTGTGACCGTGAGTGGCGTGATCCGCACGGAGAAAAACCTGACCGTTCGCAACGTCATCGTCGAGCTCATGGATGCCAATGGTCAAGTGCTGCAGCGGGATACTACGAAAGCCAATGGCCGCTATACGTTCACCAACGTCACTCCCGGCCTCAGCTACACCATCGTACCCCGCAAGAACACCGGCTTCCTCAATGGCGTGACCACCTTCGACCAGGTCGTCATCACCCGACACATCCTCGGCGTTCAAGCCCTCGGCTCGCCGTATAAAATCATCGCAGCGGACGCCAATGGAAGCCAAACAGTGACCACCTTCGACCTGGTGGGAATCCGACGCCTCATCCTGGGTATCACCAACGAACTGCCCAATGGGGTGCCCAGCTGGCGATTCGTACCGGCTGACTTCACCTTCCCCAATCCAGACAACCCGTTTTTGAGCACTTTTCCTGAGCACATCGAAATTCCAAACCTCCAAGGCGCCATCGACGATGCGGACTTCGTGGCCATCAAAATCGGCGATGTCAACGACAGCGTCGATCCCCAGCTTTGATCCTTTGCCGTTCGAGGCTGGTCTGTGCCCCACTGCAATCGCCTATATTTGCCGCCGCTCGCCGGCCCTTGGCCCGGCACCACTCACAATGACCACGAAACCAAGAAAAATATGTTCGAAAGTCTCTCAGATCGCCTGGAACTCGCCTTCAAATCGCTGACTGGTGAACGCAAGCTCACCGAGCTGAACGTCGCTGAAAGCATCAAGGAAATCCGCCGGGCGCTCGTCAGTGCAGACGTCAACTACACCATTGCCAAACAATTCACGGACAAGGTCAAGGAAAAAGCCTTAGGCACCGAAAACGTCCTCAAGTCCATCAAGCCTGGCCAGCTCATGGTCAAGATCGTCCAGGACGAGCTCACCGAGCTGATGGGCGGGCAGGCCGCCGGCATCAACCTCAAAGGAAACCCAAGCGTGGTACTCATCGCCGGTCTTCAAGGTTCCGGTAAAACCACCTTCAGTGGCAAGCTGGCATACTACCTCAAGAAAACCAAAAAGAAAAGGCCCCTCCTCGTGGCATGTGATGTCTATCGCCCCGCCGCCATCGACCAGATCACCGTGTTGGGCCAGCAGGTGGGCGTACCCGTTTACAAGGAGGAGGACAACAAGAACCCCGTCGAAATAGCCCTGCACGCCATCGCCCATGCACAGCAGAACGGCTACGACGTCGTCATCGTGGATACCGCGGGTCGCCTTGCCGTTGACGAAGAGATGATGAACGAAATCGCTGCTCTCAAGGAAGCCCTCCAGCCCGACGAGACGCTCTTCGTCGTTGACTCCATGACCGGCCAGGACGCCGTCAACACGGCCAAAGCCTTCAACGACCGGCTCGACTTCGACGGCGTGGTGCTGACCAAACTCGATGGCGATACCCGCGGCGGTGCCGCCCTGTCCATCAAGTACACGGTCGGCAAACCCATCAAATTCGTCAGCATGGGTGAAAAACCCGAAACCCTCGACGTGTTTCACCCAGAGCGCATGGCCCAGCGCATCCTCGGCATGGGCGACATCGTCTCCCTGGTCGAAAAGGCACAGGAACAGTTCGACGAGGAGGAAGCCAAACGCCTCGAACGCAAAATCAGAAAGAACAAGTTCGACTTCAACGACTTCCTCAGCCAGATGCGCCAAATCAAGAAAATGGGCGACATGAAGAGCCTGCTGTCGATGATCCCTGGCATGAGCAAAGCCCTGCGCGACGTGGAAATCGACGAACACCGGCTGGCCCAGCTCGAAGCCATCATTTACTCCATGACTCCTCAGGAACGGGAAAACCCCGAATTGCTCAACATGAGCCGCAAAAAACGCATCGCCCGGGGCGCCGGCGTCAGCCTCGACCAGGTCAACCTGTTCATCAAGCAATTCGATCAGATGCGCAAGATGATGCACAAGCTGACCAAAATGCCTGGATTCGGCGGTGGTGCTGTGCCCCAGGCTCGCCCGGGCTTCAGACGACGCTGAGAAAAAAAGACATTCATTAATTCTTCATCAGCCAAGCCCCTGCAAGGAGGCATATTCCGATTCACACTTTTGTGTATGGTGAGGGTCAGAGATGTTGAATGGACTGGTTTGAGGTTTCCGGGCCAACATACAAGCCCCAACTCGTGCGCTCCTGGCGCTTTCAATGCTGCGGAAAGAGCTCGTCCTTGCGCTTTAGTTCCTCGAGCAACTGCTCCCGATCTACCGGTACCACCCCTGCTTTTTCCACCACCTGACTGCCAGCCATGTTGGCCAGTGTAGCCAATGCATCTGACGGCAAATCGAGCGCAAGCCCCAATGCCGCCACCGATACCACGGTATCTCCTGCTCCACTCACATCCGCCACCGAACGGGGTACGGTTGGATACAACCTACCAGCGCCATTCTCCTGTAACCATAGCCCCCGCTCCGACAGTGTGATCATGCACCTTCGACAAGACAGCCTTTCGGCCACTATGGCTGCAGCCTCGCCAATGCGCCCCTCGCTCGTGTCCGGATTCCAGCCCAAAGCTTCAGTAACTTCCCGCCAGTTGGGCTTGAACAGGTCTGCACCGCAGTAGTGCCAAAAATTTCGACGCTTGGGATCCACGCACACCGCTATGCCCCGATCCTTCAAAAGCCCAAGCAAATTTTCAATCAGCTGAAGCGAGAACAGTCCCTTGTCGTAGTCCTGCAATATGGCCACGCGGGGCTGGTGCCTGTCGATCAGCCGCAGTACGCATGCCAGCAATTCATTTTGTTCACCCTTGTCCAGCTCGAAGGTGTCCTCCCGATCGAGTCGAAGCAATTGTTGGTGACCTCCCATGATGCGTGACTTGGTGGTCGTTTGTCTGCGCTGAGAAATGAGCAAGCCATCGTCCTGGAGGTGCCACAACTTGAGTGCACGGAGCAAGGCCTCGCCGGAATCATCCGCACCGACCACGCCAATGAGCAAGGGGTTGGCTCCCATCGTTTGCAAGTTGATCGCCACATTGGCGGCGCCCCCCGGACGGTCCTCCTGCCCACGCCATTCGACCACCGGCACCGGGGCTTCTGGCGATATGCGACTCACCTGCCCATACACATAGCGATCGAGCATGACATCGCCAATGACCAACACGGGCAGGTGCTCAAAACCGGCAAAAATGGCGTCCCAGTTCATCGATCGTTTTTTTCGTCTCGAAGCAATGATTTGTTTCTTTTAAAGCAAAGGAAGAAAACACAAAGACCCGGCTTGGCCGGGTCCCTGCGATATATGCAAAACTATGAAAGCCAAACTTGTCAACGCATGAGCACCACCGAGCCCTCGAACAGTTCCACGAGCCCGTCGGCAAACTCTACCTCGGCAAACCAGGTGAACACCCCTGGATCCATCAGTTGGCCCCGATGTTCACCATTCCAGCCGGAGGCGGGATCACCTGGTGTGAAGTTGTAGTACTCCCAGACGGTTTCACCCCAGCGGTTGAACACCAGGAAAGAACGGATCTTGACGGCCTCCGGGCCTGCGTAAATGCGAAACTCGTCGTTGTAGCCGTCGCCGTTTGGTGAAAAGGCATTCGGTACGAAGACACGGTGGTTCTTGCGAACGACGATGGTGAGCTTGTCCTCGGCAGAACAGCCGTCCTTGACTACTTTGACACTGAAGGTCGTCTGCTCGTACATCACCACGGTATTCTGCGGGCAAGTAGGACACTGGATGAGGGAATCTGGGCTCCAGATCACCGTATCGAGGGTGCCAAAAGGCGGTGTGGTTACCACTGTAAGGGTCACTGCTTCACCCACTTCCACGATAGGCGGCTCATTGCCTTCGAAATCACCTTTCAAATCGACGGTCACTTCCTGTGGTTCCCCGATGGTCACCGTTACTGCCGTCTCACAACCAGCCGCATCCAATATGACGATGGTATGCTCGCCGGGTGCCAGGTCGGTGAATTGCTTGGCACTGGTGAACGGCCCCCCATCGAAAGAGCAGAGGAAAGGAGCCTTGCCGTTGGTGATGCTATCGATGACGATGAAACCATCGGAGCGTCCAAAGCAGCTCACGTCGGAAATCGTCAGGTGTGGTTTGGGAGAAGTGACGTTTTCGGTCACCTCGATTTGATCGGTGTCGGAGCAGCCATCGGGAGAGGTGACAGTGAGCACGTACGTGCCGGGGACGTCAGTCGTCGGATTCGCAATCGTCGAATCGCTCACGGGGCCTCCCGTCCACAGGTAAGTCATACCTGGTGTAGTGGCAGGCCCGCCGAGGGTGATCTCCTTCACATCACAATCGAGTTGTATGGTTGGCGGGCCAGCGTCGGCGACGGGCTTGGGTGCTACTATGACCTGTACGCTGACTTCGTCGTCCGGACAGGGTGGCGTAGCGGCGATTCTGTACGTGAAAGTATGGGTTCCGGGCTGTAGTGTGTTGGTGTTGAGAACGCCATTGGGGATGGTGGCACCACCTGGACCGATCCAGACCCCACCAGGATCCTGTCCTGTGATGAGGGTATTCAAATCGATGATTTCTCCACTACCCTGGCAGACTTTGGCATCCTGTACGGCCGTACCCGCCTCGACGGAGGGAGACACATCGATGGTGATGCTTTGGGAGAAGGTATTGAAGCAACCCGTACCCTCATCAGTAACAGCGTTCAGAACGATGGTCGTGGAATTGCTGTAGGGCTGTTCGAGCGAAAAGGATGCCGGCATGTTAGGCAGGGTAGTCAGCGAACCATTCATGGTAAAGCTGACTGTAAAAGGTCCGGTGCCCGTGATGTCGAAATCGATTTTGGCATTTTCGCCCTCACAAATCGTCGTGGCGCCGGAAAGTGTAGCATCTGGCAGGGCGTTGAACCGCACGGGTGTACCTGGTGCGATGTCTGCACAGATATCGTTCAGATCCACACCGCCATTTCCATCGTTATTTCCAGCCACTGAACTGACGTAGTAGGTCACGCCGGGCAGGGTAACTCCAGGCATGTAGTTGAAGGTAGGTGCAGTGTTGGTTGCGAGTACGGTACCAAGCGATCCTCCCGCATTCGTGTGAAGCACGTAAATGAGCACATCGTCGCCATCGAGGTTGACACCTGTCGCAGGTGGCACGTCAATGGTCTCTCCTTCACAGAAAAATAGCGGCAACCCACTCATGCTACCAGCATCCGTCTGGCACTTGCACTCCTGCACGCCACTGACCTGAACGGGGCCGCAACCATTGGCGTCGTCCACGAGGAAGTTGAACGGCGAATTGCTGTTGAATGGCTCGCTGGTGAATGTCCCGTTGGAAAGTGTCCCAAGCGGTGGCACCACGGAATAGGTAGCCGGATCCCCTCCGATGATTTCGAAGGATACCGTGTAATCGAGGGTGGCCATGTCGCAGGCGGTGGTAAGGTTGATGACTTGCGGTGGCGAATTGAGCACCACGCTTGCAGTGCCCGAAACAGACCCTGTACAATAGGCATCCGATACGGCGACGAGGGAGTAGATGTTGGAGTTGGGCGGCGTCACGGTAATGCTATGCGGCGAGGTGTTGGCCGTAACTATGACAGTATCTCCAATGGCGTTTTTGTAAGACACCGTCCAAGGACCTACACCAGTGAGCTCGACGTTGAGCGTCGTTGAAGCACCTGCACAGATTGTGGTATCACCCGACAGTAGCGCCGTGGGGCGTGCATGGAAAACAACCGGCACACCGGCTCCAATGTCGAGGCACGGATCGTTGAAGTCCACGCAACCTGAGCCATTGTCGTTGCCTACGACAGCGGAGATGTAGTAGGTCGTTTCATGCTGCATGGTAACAGGATTGAATGTAAAACTACCCGTGCTGTTGGTGACGATGGGCACGTTGTCGCCCTTGTGTAGCATGAAGCACAACACGTCATTCCCGTCGAGCACTTCGCCACCCAAGTAGGTGACCATCGTGGCCAGGTTTCCACAGACGTTCAGCGTTTGGCTGATATCCATGTCACCAGCTTTGGATGTACAAGCGCAATCGACGAGGGTATCCTGGACAACTACGGCGGGGCATCCGTGGCAATCACTCACGTTGAACAGATAGCCCTGGCCATCTGGAATTTCATTACTTACGAACTGGTTGCCATTCAAGGTGCCATTGGGTGGAGTTACGCTATAGCAGGTATTGTCTCCACCCATGATATCGAAAGTAACGGTGAAGCCGTCGTTGGTTGAATTGCACTGGGCATCTACATTGACCACGGTAGGCGGGTCGTGCACGGTGATAGTCTCTTGGTCACTCAAGGTAACGGTACAGTGCTCATCGCTCACGGAGGTAAGCTCATAGATCGTGGTAGCCGCTGGCGAGACCTTGTAGGTAAATGGCGTGTTGTTGATGCCTGAGATCGTATCTCCGTTGATGACGACTTCCCAAGGAGAATCGCCAGTCAGTTCGATGACGAGGCCAGTCGAATCACCTGGACAGATTTCGGTAGTGCCATCCATGATGGCGGTGGGGATTTCGTAGAAAACCACTGGCACACCAGCAGTGACGGACAGACAAGGATCTGTCAGGTCGATTCCACCATTGCCATCGTCGTTGCCAACGACCGAGGAAATGTAATAGGTGGTTCCGTAGGTCATGGTGGCGGAGTCGAAACCAAAGACCGGCTCGGTGTTCGTGGCGATCACGGTACCGACGCTGGATCCACTGTTGGTATGCAGGTAGTAGAGGTGAAGGTCGTTGGGGTCGGTCATCACCCCGGTAGCGTCCCCAGCATCGACGGGGCCGTCGCCACATTCCTCGATGAGGGTTCCATTCATGGTGCCTGCGTCGGAGATGCAATTACACACCACCTGCGGTTGGGAAACAGTTTTGGGGCCGCAATCATTGGCATCGGTCACTGTGGCCGAAAAACCCTGCCCTGTGGGGATGGGATCCGAGGTAAATACATAAGGAGGGTTGGGGGAAATGGTACCAGTCAATCCGCTCACTTGGTAGGTGGCCGGATCACCTCCGGAGATGGTAAAGGTCACCGTATAGGCCGTGGCCGTGGCATTGCATGTCCATTCTACGTTGGAAACCTGCACGGCGGTGTTGACCTGGACGGTTGCACAGCCCGATACAGTTCCGGAACAGTTGGCCGAGTTGACGGCTGTCAGGCAGTAGGTGCGGGTGGCATTGGGCGTCACCAGAAGGGTGTAGGGATTGTCGGTAATGCCATTGATGGTTTGGGTGGTGGTGCCATTGTCGTAGGTGACGCTCCACGGGCCTGCGCCGGTGAACTCGATTTTCAACCCGGCAGATCGGCCGGCGCATACGGCGGTGTCGCCAGTAAGTGTGGCGCTCGGCACTTCGTAGAAAGTGATGGGCGTACCTTGTGAAACGTCCAGACACGGGTCGTTCAGATCCACCAGTCCATTGCCGTCGTTGTCGCCTACCACGGCCGACAGGTAGTAAGTCGTTCCATAGTTCATCGTAGCGGGGTCAAAGGACACAGTGGGTTCCTGGCCCTGGTAAAGGATGGGCGGCTGGATGGTGACACCGCTTCCACTATGGAGGACGAAATTCAGTGTGTCGTTCCCGTCGAGTGTTTCGCCTTGAGAAGAATAGGGAACGGTAACCGGCCCTTCTCCACATTCATCGATGGCTGTTTGATCGGTTTGCCCAGCCGATGAGGTGCAGTTGCATATCACGGCATTTTGCGACACTACCACTGTGTCGCAGTGATTACCATCGAAGACATTGAAACTGTAACCCGATCCAGAGGGAATGAAGTTGCTGGTGAACATGTTTCCGTTGAGGGTGCCGTTGGGTGGTTCTACCATGTATGTGGCTGGATCCCCTCCATTGATTTGGAAGGTGACCTGGTACATGGTATTGGTGGGGTCACATCCCGTCTGGATGTTCGATACAGTTGGAGCCGTGTTGACGATGACAGTGGCCATGCCGGTAGCGTTGCCGGTGCAGCCGTTGTCATCGGTTACCGAGGTGAGTTCTATATCACCGGCCTGTCCTTGCCCAATGTTGAGCATGTAAGGGGTGGCATTGATGTTTAGCGGTGCCTGCGGGTTGCCATTGACTGTCCATTCAACGGTCCAAGGGGCCTGGCCGGTCAGATCGATGTTGAGGGGTGCTGTCTGACCGCTACCCTGGCAAATTTCTCCCGAGCCACTCAATTCTGCAGTAGGCAATGGATTCTCTACAACCGTAGCCTGTCCACTTACGGCACCAGGACAGCTACTCGTCGCCGTAGTGAGCGAAACGAGTTCGTAGGTACCAGCTTCAGTCACCCAAAGCGAATACGGAGAGGAGTTGATCGTGAGCGCCACGGGGGGGCCGCCATCCAGGGAATACTCCACATCCCATGGACCGATACCGGTGAGGGTAATCGTCAGTTCGATGCTGTCGGGGGAGCCGGCGCAGTAGGAACCGCTGCCTTCGATGGTAGCAGCTGGAGCGGGAATTACGGAAACGTTCTGACAAGTCTGGCTGCTGGTGCCGCAGGGGTTGGTGGCTGTGACGCAAACGTTGCCAGATGAAGCTCCATTGAAATTGATGTTGACACTGGCACCAGATCCAGTGATGGTGGCCCCTGGAGGAGCCGTCCAGTTGTAAGTCACTCCTGCCTGCACATTGCTCACGGTGTAGGTGTGGGTAGCACTGGAACAAACTGGCGTGGGGCCAGACATTTGAGGTGTTTGAGGTGTTGGCGTAATGGTTACTGGCATACAAGTTTGCTGATTGCCACAAGCATTGGTGGCCGTCACACACACCTGACCGTTTCCGGGGGTGGCACCGTTGAAGTTGACGGTAATGTTGGCTCCCGAACCGGAGAACGATGCGCCAGCTGGCACCGTCCAGGTATAGTTCACTCCCGTTTGGGGATTGCTCACCGAGTAATTGACAGGTGTATTTACCGTACACACTGAATCTTGCCCTGAGAGCTGGGGCTGGTTGGGCAAGGGGTTCACGGTGATGTTGATACAAGTTGGGGAGGAAGAGCCGCAGTCATTGTTGGCGGTGACACAAAGTTGACCGCCGTTGCCATTGTTCCAGGTGACCTGATAGGTGTTGTTGTTAACCTGGGTTACAGGTTCCCCATTGGGGGTTGTGACGGTGTATCCCGTTGGTGCTGGCGAACCCACGGGGGTCATGGTGTAGGTCACGGTCTGACCCTGACAGGGGTTTTGGTTGCCAGATACGGTTGGCGGCTGAGGCACGGCGTTTTGCTGGGTTACCGTCACGCAAGCCTGGTCGGTGCAAGTCACATTTCCACGAGAATGGGTCAAGGTAAAGCAGTATTGACCAGGCTGGTTGACAGTTACGAAGACGTCGTTGTTGGGGCCTACGATGCCAGGGCCGGTCCAAAGCCACGTAGTCGTGCCATTGGGCACGAGGTTGTAAGTCGATTGGGAAGCATCGAGCTGTACAGTGGACCCAGGCGCACAACCTAACTGTGGCGGGGGCTGGATGACGGCGTCGGGGTTCATGATGGCCAGATCAACCGTGACAGTGGAATCGCAACCCTGCCAGCTGGTACACGTGGCCGTCCAGATGCCCGAATCGAAAAATGTTTGGCCACAAATCGTGTATGATCCTGGCGCACACATATTCACCTGCCCGAGGTTGGTCTGGATGGGAGGGATGCCGTTGATGTGACAGACGATGACACTGTCACAGCCCAGCCAAGATTGTAATACCACCGGTACGCCGTTGGGGGCCGGTGTACAAAAAGTCTGCCCTGCACAGGTGACGCATTGGTTTTGACACAAATTATAGTATTGATGATTCTGAGGGAGGTTCTGGGAAGTGATGGTGATGCATTGCGGCGGTGCCGTCAGACCACAGAGGTTGGAGGCCGTTACGCAAAGTGTGGCAGAGCCCTGTGCGTTCCAGGCTATATCGATGGATCCGCCCTGAGGGGGGCCCAGGATGGTACCCACGTTTGAAGGCACCCCCACGAGGTTCCATGTGTAGGTAGCTCCGTTCGGGTTTGGAACGGTGTATTGGGTCACGGCACCTGGACAAACCTGCGTCGGTCCAATGATCTGGCTGGGGGTTTGAGGGGGTTGTGGCACGGTGGAGCCTTGTGTCACCTGCACGGTAAAGTCGCAAATATCACCCGCACACCCATCGAATACTACGTAATAGGTGTTGCCCGGAATGAAGTTGGTAGAAGAGAGCGTGAAAGGGGCAGTGGTACAACTGCACTGAGTGGCGATGGCCGGACCGCTGCAACTCCCTTCATAAAGGGCAGCCTGCATGCCAAATTGACCATTGACGCCCTGGCAATTCGAAGGTGTAATTTCCAGGGTGATGGTAGTGGATCCTGCCACGAAGGCAAACCACTCGTCGTTGTTCAAGACGTTGGAAGGACACCCCGGAAAAGTTTGAGTGATGTTGTTGGAGCCGAGGGTGGCGCAGTATCCATTGAGTGAGGTGCAAAGTGCAGGTGCCTGGGGGCATGTATCTCCCGTAGGTGGAAACCCAGGCGGGGGACATTGCGCCGACAGCTGAAAGAACAAAGGTGTAAGGCAGGCAAGTAAAAGCGTTTTTTTCATCGCGCGTCGATTACTTTGGTTGACGTTCGATCCCTGAAGGTACCGAACAGCCGGGTGAAAGTGTTTCACAGTTTGCACAATTCAAAGTTCCTAATGGAACTCGGTCACCATGGCGAGGTTGTGAGTGTGACTCCCCTTTTCCGAGTGTCGGAAGACAGTTTGTTACACTGACCCCTATGTGGAAGACCATTTCGTTTTGTCAGGTGCCGTGGGAAATAGAAAGCGGGTTGGTCAATTGGGTATGCTGTTCACGATAGCCACGAAATCAGCGGCATTCAGTGATGCTCCACCGATCAGCCCTCCATCGATGTCAGGCTGGCTGAAGAGCGCCGCAGCATTGTCGGGTTTGCAGCTGCCCCCATACAAGATTGTGATGGATGCAGCGATTTGTTTGTCAAATTTCTTTGCAATCAGCTTTCGGATATGGGCGTGCATTTGCTGGGCCTGCTGGGGTGTGGCGTTCTTTCCGGTTCCAATGGCCCACACGGGCTCGTAGGCAATCACAACACGGCGCAATTGCTCGCCATCGAGACCGAACAAGGCTTTTTCAATTTGGGCTTTCACCCATTCGTCTTGTTGATCTTTGTTGCGCACTTCGAGAGGTTCGCCACAACAGAATATCGGGGTGAGCCCTTCATCGAGCACGGCGGATACTTTACGAGCTACCACTTCGTCGCTCTCATGGAACAAGCTTCGGCGTTCTGAATGCCCTACGATGACGAACTCAACACCCACCGATTTCAACATGGGAGCAGAAATCTCTCCTGTAAACGCACCGCTCTTTTCATAAAAGCAGTTTTGAGCTCCAAGGTGCAAATTGGCTATGCCTGTCAAAATTGAGGAGAGGTAGTTCAGGTGTATGAAGGGTGGGCACAGTACGACGCTACATTCTGTCGGTCCCAGACTGTTTACGATGTCGAGCGCCAACCGGCGCCCTGATTCGAAGTCCATATTCATCTTCCAATTACCTGCAACAATCTGGCGACGCTTCATAAAAATTTGGTACCCCCCGAGTTGGTTCCTGGTTTTTGTTTCGAGTGTGGGCAAAAGTAGCCAGAATCATTTTTTCATCCAAAGCTGTCCTGCCAAGCCCATGTCACACTTGGAACATCCTGCGCGCAATGGCTCCTGATATGCATTTGACCATGCGCTATTGTGAAAAAAGGAACTTTTTGTACTCCCTGTTGCGTCTAACGAGACAAAATACTTTCTTTGCACCAGCTTCAGAATGTCATTTGGATGGCAAACATTGCTTTTGACCACATTTGATTCGGCATTTCAAAAAGCCTTTTCTGCTTTGTTTGCTCCGAATGTCTATCTTGGCGCTGTCTTTGCAATGAATTGATTGATCGTCTTTCCCTGATTCCATTTTTTTCACTTCTTAAAAACTGTTGGTCTATAGCGATACACTTCTACTAAATCAGTCTGGAACTATACTCTCAACTAAATTGATTTAGTCATGCAAGTATCGCTGCTCGACGACCAACAGCTCATCACGCGTTATCTCGAAGGTGACGAAAAGGCCTTTCAAGCCCTGCTCAAGCGCTACGAGCAGAGGATCTACACCCAGATCTACCTGTTCGTACGCGACGACGCATTGGCCCAAGACATTTTCCAAGAAGTTTTCATCAAGATCATTCGCACCCTGAGAAGTGGCAAGTACAACCACGAAGGCAAATTTGGCCAATGGGCGCAACGCATCGCTTACAACCTTTGCGTGGACTATTTCCGCAGGGGCAAACGCCGCCCAACGGTGTATTCCCGCGAAAACTTCGACATTTTCGATGTGCTGAGTTCCAAAGAACCTGACGCCGAGCACTTGATCATGCGAAGCCAGACACATGAAAAAATCCGCCACCTGGTGGATGCGCTACCGCCGGAACAACGCGAAGTAGTCATCCTGAGACACTACGCAGACATGACTTTCAAGGAAATCGCCGGACTGACGCGTGTGAGTATCAACACGGCGCTCGGGCGCATGCGCTACGCATTGATCAACATCCGTAAAATGATCGAACAAAAGCAGGTTCAACTGCAATAAAATACAGCTCGTCTCATCTTGTCAAAGGCAAATGCTCCACCCGCTGGTTGCATTTGCCTTTTTTCATTTTTTACTTTTGCTGCATGAAAAAACTGAAGGGAATTTTAGACAAGAGTTTGTTTGGGGTGTGTAGCTACCTGGCCCAAGCAATGGGCATTGCCTCTTCACGCGTGAGGCTCTACTTCATTTACCTCACTTTCGCCACCTTGGGTTCTCCGGTACTCGTCTATTTGTTCGTCGCCTTTTGGCTCAACATCAAACACTACATCAAGCAGAGCAGAAATGCCATCTGGAGCTAAAGCGGTGCCTTTTCCACCACTGTTAGCCTGGCGAGCCAAGCAATGGCTTGACCAATCGTACGCGCAAGTTCAAGTGTCATAGGCCAGCACACTCGACAACCAGCGCTCCACTTCTCTCACAGACATTCGTTTTCGGCGGGCATAATCTTCGACCTGATCGCGACCGATGGTACCTGTAGTGAAATACCGGCTCTCGGGATGGGCAAAATAAAAGCCACTCACGGATGCCGCCGGATACATCACGCAAGAAGCTTCCAGCTTGATGCCCACCCTGGAATCTACATCGAGCAATTGCCAGATGGTCCTTTTCTCGGTATGGTCTGGGCAAGCGGGATACCCTGGTGCAGGTCGAATGCCCTGGTATTTTTCAGCAATTAGCTCTTCGTTGCTGAGGTTTTCTCCTGCCGCATAGCCCCACAATGAGGTGCGCACCAACTCGTGCATGTATTCTGCCAAGGCTTCGGCCAAACGGTCGGCAATGGCTTTTGCCAAGATGGCTCGATAATCATCGTGTCGGCTGCGAAAAGCGGCTTCCAGCTCCTCGACTCCAAAGCCTGCTGACACGGCAAACATGCCGATGAAGTCCTCCTTTCCTGATTCGAGAGGTGCTATGAAATCTGCCAATGACAGATTTGGCAAACCCTGTGATTTCCTGCTTTGCTGCCGCAGGAAATGCAGCCGGGCAATCTCTTTGTCGCGGTCGGAAGTATCGAAAATGACCACCGAGTCGTCGGCCGTAGAAGCTGCTGGAAACAAGCCAATTACTGCCCTGGCCTGCAAGGCCTTTGTAGCGACGATTTCTTCGAGCAACTCCTTTGCTTCCTGGAAAAGCTTGGTGGCCGCTTGGCCATAAGTGGGATCTTCGAGGATGGCCGGAAATCGCCCTTTCATTTCCCACGAAAGGAAAAAAGGAGTCCAGTCGATGTATTTTTCGAGGGTTTCAAGTGAGATGTCACTGAACGCCTCCACACCCAGATTCCGAGGTATGGTTGCTTCCCAATCATCCCAATTCAACCGCAAGCGGTTATTACGGGCCTCGTCGATGGGGAGCAATTCCTTGACCGCAGTCCTGTTTTTGCGCTGATCGCGGATGGCGGCGTATTCGCTCTTGACTTGCTCCAAAAAAGCTTTGCGCACAGCGGGATCTTCGGAAACGAGGTTGCTGACCACACCAGCACACCTGGAAGCATCCAGCACGTGCACCACCCCATGCCTATAGACCGGCTCGATTTTCACGGCCGTGTGCGTGCGGCTTGTGGTCGCCCCGCCAATGAGAAGAGGTACCTGCAGGCCTTCGCGCTCCATTTCCTTTGCCACGTGCACCATCTCATCCAGACTTGGTGTGATCAAGCCACTCAAGCCCACGATGTCCACTTTTTCTCGGCGTGCGGCTTCGACGATTTTGTCTGCTGGTACCATCACGCCTAAGTCCACCACGTCAAAACCGTTGCAACCCAGTACCACACCGACGATGTTCTTTCCTATGTCGTGGACGTCACCTTTGACCGTGGCGAGCAGCACTTTTCCCTTTGTTTGGAGCTCAGTGCCGTTCAGTTTCTTTTCGGCCTCGAGGAAGGGCTGCAGATAGGCCACGGCTTTTTTCATCACGCGAGCACTCTTGACTACCTGTGGGAGAAACATCTTGCCCGACCCAAACAAATCGCCCACCACATTCATCCCATCCATCAAAGGCCCTTCGATGACAGCCAAAGGCGACTCGTACTTTTGGCGGGCTTCCTCGACATCGACTTCGATGTAATCGACGATGCCCTTGACCAAGGCATGTTCCAACCTTTTCTCCACGGGCAAATGGCGCCACTGTTGCTGTTGGGTGGATGCTTCCGATCGGTTTTTCCCAATTTTCTCGGCGTACTTGGTGAGGCGCTCAGTAGCATCGGGGCGCCGATTGAACAAAACGTCTTCGACGAGCTCCAGCAATTCCTTGTCGATGTCTTCGTACACATCGATCATGCCGGCGTTGACGATGCCCATGTCCATACCTGCCTGGATGGCATGATAGAGGAAGGCGGAGTGCATGGCGCGACGCACCACCTCGTTGCCGCGGAAGCTGAAGCTGAGGTTGCTTACTCCACCACTGACCTTGACGCCAGGGCAACGCTGTTTGATGATGCGCGTGGCTTCGATGAAGTTGATGGCGTACTCGTTGTGTTCTTCGATCCCGGTAGCCACGGCGAAGATGTTGGGGTCGAAAATGATGTCGCGTGCTTCGAAGCCCGCCTTTTCAGTGAGCAAGTGGTAGGCGCGCTCACAAATTTCCACCTTGCGCTCGATGGTATCGGCCTGGCCTTGTTCGTCGAAAGCCATGACCACCACAGCGGCGCCGTACTTGCGCACCGTGCGTGCGTGTTCGAGAAAAGCCTCTTCTCCTTCCTTGAGCGAAATGGAATTGACGATACATTTCCCTTGCACACACTGCAAGCCTGCCTCGATGACCTCGAAGCGCGAGCTGTCGATCATGATGGGGATGCGGGCGATGTCGGGCTCGGCCATGAGGAGGTTCAGGAACTGTACCATGGCCTTTTTACTGTCGAGCAGCCCTTCGTCCATGTTTACGTCAATGATTTGTGCCCCCGCTTCCACTTGTTGGCGGGCCACTTCAAGAGCTTGCTCGAATTTGCCCTCGAGGATGAGCCGGGCGAAGCGCTTGCTACCCGTTACGTTGGTGCGCTCACCGATGTTGACGAAGTTGGTCTCTGGACGTATGATGAGCGGCTCTAAACCGCTCAGCATGGTAAATGGCGAAGGTGAAGCTGGTTTCCTCGGTGGTTTTCCCGAAATGTGCTCGGCCATGTGCCTGATGTGCTCGGGCGTGGTTCCACAGCAACCTCCTACTATATTGACGAACCCACTATCTACGAAATCATCGATGAAGCTGCACATTTCATGGGGTCCCTGATCGTATTGTCCGAATTCGTTGGGCAGGCCGGCATTGGGGTAGGCGTGGGTGTAGCAATCGGCGATTTGCGACAGGGCCTCCAGATGGGGGCGCATTTCCTTGGCTCCGAGGGCACAGTTCAAACCCACGCACAAGGGCCTTGCATGTCTGACCGAAATCCAGAACGCCTCGACGGTCTGGCCTGAGAGGGTGCGTCCGCTGGCATCCGTGATGGTGCCTGAAATCATGACCGGCAGTCGCTTGCCCGTGTGCTCGAAATAAGTCTCGATGGCATAGATGGCAGCCTTGGCATTGAGGGTGTCGAAAATGGTCTCGATGAGCAACAAGTCTACCCCGCCTTCGACCAAGCCTGCAATCTGTTCGTAATAGGCCTTCCAGACTTGCTCGAAAGTGACTGCCCTGAAGCCGGGGTCATTGACATCGGGGGAGAGCGAAAGGGTTTTGTTCATGGGGCCAATGGAACCAGCCACGAATCGAGGCTTTTGCGGTGTTTTTCGGCTCCACTCATCGGCCGCCTCGCGTGCGATGCGAGCAGCGGCGAGATTGATTTCTTTGGCCAGTGCCTGCATGTCGTAATCTGCCATCGAAACCGCCTGTGCGTTGAAGGTATTGGTCTCGATGATGTCAGCCCCTGCAGCGAGGTACTGGCGGTGTATTTCAGCAATGATGGCAGGCTGTGTCAGGCACAGCAAATCGTTGTTGCCTTTGAGGTCGGAGGGCCAATCTTTGAAACGTTCCCCGCGATAATCTTCCTCTTTCAACCCATAGCGCTGGATCATGGTGCCCATGGCACCGTCCAAGAGCAAGATGCGCTTTTCTAGTTGTGCTCTGAGCAAATGTTCGGTCGTTCGCTCGGTCATGGTGGCTTTTCTTGAAAAATGGTATGGCTCGGGTGTAGGTTGCGGAAGGGATTAAACAGGACGGCTGCCATCCCTTCATTTCATTTCAATAAATAATCATCCGATCATATTTGGCTAGGCGATCAAAGGGCCGGTAAAAGAAATCATTTTCACACACCTGCAGTGAGGCTCAATGCAATGTCTTGCGAGCTGTTTTGTTCAACAACACTCCTCAAGAGCAGATAGGGAGGATCATGGGGGATTATGGAGGATTATGGAGGTTGACGGTGGTTGGCAGCCTGTCACGCGTCACGCCTGTCACGCGTCACGAGTTACGCGTCACGCGTCACGTGTCACGCGTCACGCGTTACGAGTCACGAGTCACGAGTCACGATTTGCAGGCCTTGGGGGCGATCTCCCTTTTTGAAATTTCCTGCGTGGAAACGCCATGGAAAGCAGGCCAAACGACACAGGGGGCTAAACGCCCACGGCTGCCTTGGGGAACTTCATTTTGAAATGTAGCTTTACAGCCCTCGGAAAACCTACCCATCTGCTGCTTTCGACAATTTTCATTCTACACACCAACCCAAAGGGATTATGAACACTCGACACCTTTACACCCTCCTGGTATCCATGCTGCTCTGTTTCGCCCTGCACGCCCAAGATGTGAAACCCGTGCTTCTCAAATCCGGGCCCCAGTTTTGGGAGGAAAACATTTCCAAATACATGGAAGAAGAGCAACTGCCCCTCGATGCCCGCATCGGCAAAATCGGCTACGCCCTGCTCCAGTTTTCCAACCTGCATTCCGATGCAGATCTGCAGGCCATTGACCGAAACGGCATTCGCCTGCTCGAGTACATACCGCACCACACATACTTGGCTGCCATACCTGTGAACCTTTCGGCCCAGAAATTGGCGGAACTGGGGGTCAGGGCCATCAGACAAATTCCCCTCGAGCTGAAAATGACCCAAGCCTTGTATGAGCGCAGCATACCCGCCCATGCACTCGATGGCAACGAAGTGCATTGCATTCTAAAATTTCATCGAAACATTCCTCTCGATCACATACTGAGCTGGTGTCGGTCTGAAGGCATCACCATCGAACGATACAACAGGTACAACAACTTCCTCAGGGTTCACTTTCCCCTGGATCGGACGGAAGCCATCGCTTCCTTGCCATGGGTGGCTTACCTCGACCTGGTACCGCCTCCCTCCATCCCTGACGACATTGGGGGCAGATCGCTGCACCGCTCGAATGCCATCGACAATGACTACGCTGGCGGAAGGCATTACAATGGCGAAGGGGTAAATGTGCTCGTGCGCGACGATGGTTTCGTAGGGCCACACATCGACTTCCAAGGCCGTATCGACAACTCGTACGTAGAACCCCAACAGGGGAACCATGGCGATGGCGTGGCTGGCGTCATGGCTGGCGCTGGCAACATAGACCCAAGCATGAAAGGCATGGCTGCCGGCGCATTCGTCTATGTGATCAATTACGAGGCCGACTTCCTCGATGAAACCATGGATCTCTTTTACGACCACGACGTAATCGTCACGAATAGCAGCTACAGCAATGGTTGCAACGACGGATACACGGCCATCACCCAGACGGTGGACCAACAACTATATAACAACCCCACCCTCATGCACGTCTTTTCTGCCGGCAACTCCAATGGGAATGACTGCGACTATGGGGCTGGCAGCCAGTGGGGCAACATCACTGGCGGGCACAAAATGGCCAAAAACTGCATCACCACCGCCAATGTCTATGCCGATGCCACCCTCGTAGAATCGAGCAGCCGAGGCCCCGCCCATGATGGCCGCCTCAAACCCGACATTGCTGCCCACGGCCAAGGCCAGTGGAGCACCGATGAAAACAACAAATACATGGAGTTCGGAGGCACATCAGCTGCTGCGCCGTGCATTGCCGGAGTCTTGGCTCAATTGCACCAGGCCTATCGCGAGCTCAACGGCGGCCAGACCGCCGAGGCAGCGCTGCTCAAAGCCATCTTGCTCAATACGGCCGAAGACAAAGGGAACAAAGGCCCTGATTTCAAATTCGGCTGGGGGCTCGTCAATGCATATAGAGCGGTGCGCACGCTCGAAGACAAAACGTATCTCAAAGCTTCCGTGGCGCCGGGTGCATCCAAGACACACACCCTTTCCATCCCGTCGGGTGTGGCCCAAGCCAACATCATGGTGTACTGGATGGACCCCGAAGCCTCCCAAATGACCAATCGGGCCTTGATCAACGACATCGACATCAAGATCATCGGCCCCAACGGAACGGAGTACCTTCCCTGGAAACTCGACCCCACACCCGACCCTGTCATCCTCGACACTCCCGCAGGCAAGGGCATCGACAGCCTCAACAACATGGAACAGGTGGTCATCGAAAATCCCCAACCAGGTGATTATACCCTCGTGGTCAATGGCAAAGAGCTTCCCTTCGGAACCCACCCTTACTACGTCACGTGGGACTTCCGCAAACCCCAAATCGACCTGACTTTCCCTGCCGGAGGGGAATCGTTCGAACCCGGTCAAACCATTCGCATACATTGGGATGCTACGGGCACCAGCGGGTTTTTCGTCATCTGGCTCTCTACCGACGATGGCAATACCTTCACCCCTATCAACTCCGTGGAAGGTAAAGAGCGCCTGGTCGAATGGACCATTCCCGATACCCTCATCACTTCCAAGGCGAAGCTTCGCATTGTCCGCTCCGCTTCCAACGGTCAAAACCAGGTAGCGTTCCAAGTGGTTCCCCGCCCGAAAAACCTCCGAGTTACCAAGGCCTGCCCTGATGTCATCCATTACGAATGGGACCCGGTGGATTTCGGCACTGCCAGCGCGAGTGTGGCCTACGAAATACTGACCCTGGGAGATCGGTACATGGTGCCTATCGATACGGTCACGGATACGTTCTACGATATGCCCACCATAGACCAAAACCCACTGAAAGATCATTGGCTTGCCGTAAGGGCCTTGGGAGACAACGGACTCAGGAGCGAGCGCACCGTGGCCGTGTTGCACAATACAGGTCTGCTCGATTGCCCACAGCAAATCGACCTTGCACTCAAGGACGTCGAGAGCCCCACCGGCGAAATAATTTTCGGCTGTGGATCCGCCCAAACTTCGGTCACCATAGAGGTGAGCAACGACGGCCTCGAGCCTCAAAGTGGCCTGTCAGTGGCCTACCAGCTCGACGACTTGCCTGCTGTGGTGGAACCCTTGCCAGGTACCCTGGCTCCAGGTGAATCCATTACCTATACGTTCAACCAACCGCTCGTAATCGATGACGATGGTACGCACAAGCTGCAATTGGCCGTGGTGGCTCCCAATGACCAAGCCACTTTCAACAACGTGGCAGAAATGGAACTCATCACGATCATTTACGAAGGCCCCGGTGAACCCGTGGAGTACCAACAAGGATTTGGTGGCGACTTCCCCCCACCCTATTACCTGTTCAGCAATCCTGACGGGAGTATTGGTTGGGAGCGAAACATCATTACCGGCCCCACGGGTGATACGTCCTATGTGCTGATGGTCAACAACCGCTTTTACAGCTCCACAGGACAAAAAGACTACTTCCAGGTGGTGCCCATCGATTTGCTCACGGGAACCAAACCACAGCTCAGCTTCGATCTGGCCTATACTTACAGGAGTAGCTTTTTCGACCAACTCATCGTGGAGGTCTCGACCGATTGTGGTGAAACCTTCGAAGTCATTTACGACAAAAAAGGACAAGACCTCGCCACCGTGCCTCCTCAAAACGGATATTTCACTCCCGCCAAAGCCGACGACTGGCGCAAGGAAAAAATCGACCTGACGCCATATATCGGAAACACTCTATTATTCCGGTTTACCAATGTCAATGGCAGGGGCAACGTCTTATACCTCGACAACATCAACGTAAAGGAAATAACCCCTCCCACGGCGGCATTCTCCACCTCCATCGACACCATCTGTCAAGGTGAATCCATCACCTTCTACAACCTGTCCACCGGCCCCGATTACGATGTGATGTGGGACTTTGGCCCCGGAGCCGACCCCGGCACATCCACCAGGCGCGACTCGGTGACTGTCACCTTCAATGAACTGGGAAGCTTCCAAGTCACCTTGACCGTGACCAACATCGCCGGGACGAGTACGGCCGAAAAAACCATCGTGGTGCAACCCTTGCCTATTCCGGATTTTGAATTCACCAACGTCGATGAGACCGTCACTTTTGAAAACACGACCCAGTTCGGGGATACTTATTTCTGGAACTTCGGGGACGGTGTGTTTTCACTCGCTGCCAACCCAACCCACACCTATCCCGACTTCGGCACTTATACGGTCATTCTCACCGTGACAAACGACTGCGGGGCGACCTCCTTGACAAAAGACATTACCATCATGCCCACAGCCACGCTCGATCACGAGCGGAAATGGTCGGCTCTGGTCAGTCCAAACCCCTCCTCGGGCACGTTCCAGGTAATCTTGCAGGGTGAACTCACGAGTCCTTTGAGTGCCACGCTGTACGATCCCTTGGGTACAATCATCGACGTCAAGAGGGTCGATCTGTCAAGTTCGAACAGCACCCTTCGCTACGACACTTCCCTGCCAGCCGGGATTTATTTGCTCAAATTGGAAAGTGAGCACCAAATCGCCGTGCTGAGAATAGCAGTTCATTGACCCCCAGCTGGAGAGGCATAAAAAAAGCGGCTCGCAATGGTCTTTGCGAGCCGCATTTGATTTTTTGGCATTCCTCTTTATATCAACGGCCGGCGGGCGTCGCCACCAGCTTGACGTGAATATCGAATTCATCGTAGATGGTCTTGTCGCCCAGGTTGTCAAAGAAGGAACCCGATCCGTAGCGCACGTCGAAATCGGCGCGGTCCACCCTGATATCGGCTTCAGCAATGAGTTGACCGCTTTCCTCGCGGGTCACGGCATCGAACTTGATTTCCTTCGTGTGATTCTTGATGGTCAGGTTGCCCACGATCTTGTACTCGCCAGGCTTGCCCTTCGAGACTACCTTGGTGATCACGAAAGAGGACACCGGATATTTCTCAACGCCAAAGAAATCGTCCGACTTGAGGTGATTTTCCAGTTTGGTTTTCCATTCGCCGCTCAGGTCCTCATTGGAAATGGAGGTCATATCGATCTGGAAAGAACCTCCCTTGAGCATGCCATTCTCGAACTGAAGATTTCCGTTTTTGAGCTTTACGGTACCGTGGTGTTGGCCCGTGACTTTGTAGCCCTTCCATTGCAGGACGCTCTTGTTGACATCTACGACATACTGCTGGGCTGAAACAGTGGCTACCAGACCCACTGTGGCGATTGCCAGGAAGGCCGTGCGAAGAAGTACGCTTACACTTTTCATAGGTGATTCCTTTTTAAGGTGAAAAAATGAGTTTGGAGGTAAAACTGTTGTATCAACATACAACGCCGGTACAAACAGCAAAACCTCCCAAGGGTTGAATGGGCGGAACAAAATTTTGGCAAGGCTGCCGAGGCGTTGAGGCAATTAAGCTTCCTGTAACAGGATTCACCCCCGAAGTTTGTCGAGCAAGTCACTGATCTGGGCAGCTTCAGCCTCGGAGAGTGAACTGAATGTTTCGAGCAGGTTGCGCTCGACGACGATGGAAGCCTTGGCAACGGTTGAAAGACCTACATCAGTGATGTGGATGAGCACCTGGCGGCCATCCTCAGGAGAGGTCGTTTTTCTGACCATGTTTTTAGCGATCAATTTGTCCACCAAACGAGAGGCATTTGAAGAACGATCGATCATGCGCTCGGTGATTTCCTTGATGTTGAGGGGTTTTGGCCGGCTTCCGCGCAAGATGCGCAAGACGTTGAATTGCTGGTGGGTCAGTCCAAACGGCTTCAACCATTGCACCACTTTCAAATTCAACCATGCAGCCGTGTACAGGATGTTGATGTGTGCCTTGTGGTACACGTTGGAGAAAGCACTTTGCTTGATTTCGTCTTCAATTCGCATGGGAATGTGTGTTTATTGTCATGGGGAAATATTTCTCAATCTCCCGCAGGAGACTTTGAGTACGCTTTTCGGTGTATAAATGGCAGCGCTACACGGATTCAACACCTTTTTCGGGAAAGTCGCAGAGGCAGATGTCCAGCACATCGATGAAATTCATTCACCTTTGTGGCAAAGGTATTGCAGCTCGCCGGTTTTCAATTGGCAATTTGGATGGATACACTCGAGATATTGTTTTGGGTATCATTGGCCACGATCATTTACACACATGCGGGCTACGGCTTGCTGATGTACCTGCTGGCACAGACCAAACGAAGGCTCATCGGAAGCGCTGGGGATCGATCAGTGTATTCCGACGACGAATGGCCAGCGATTACCTTCATCATTGCCGCTTACAATGAAGAAGATTTCATCCAGCGTAAAATCGACAACTGCCTCGCCCTCGATTATCCAATAGAAAAAATACAGTTTTGGTTTGTCACCGACGGAAGTTCCGACCGCACAGAGCAGATCGTCAGGCAGGCTGCCACTGCGCAACCCGGGCTGATACGCTGTTTCCACAGCCCCGAGCGAAAAGGCAAAATAGCTGCGGTTGATCGCATCATGCCGCTGGTCAGCACACCTGTCACCATTTTTTCGGATGCAAACACCATTTTGAATCGAGAAGCCGTCAAGCGCATCGTGCGCCATTACGAAAATCCTGCTGTGGGCGTGGTGGCAGGCGAGAAGCGGGTAGCCATCGACAGCCGGCATGGTGCTGCCTCGAGCGAGGGCTTCTATTGGCGCTATGAATCGCTTCTCAAAAAATGGGAGTCGCAATTTCACTCGGCCATTGGCGCTGCTGGAGAGCTGTTCTCCATTCGCACGGCGTTGTACCGGCCAGTCGAACCGGACACCTTGATCGAGGACTTCGTCATGACGATGCGCATCGCCATGCGGGGCTATCGCATTGCCTATGAACCGCAGGCATACGCCCTCGAGCAACCCAGTGCCAGCGTGGCAGAAGAATTGAAGCGAAAAATTCGCATTGCAGCTGGCGATCACCAAGCCGTTCAGCGTTTGCGTGCCCTTCTCAATCCGTTCCGATATGGCTGGCTGGCTTTTCAATATTTTTCCCACCGGGTACTGCGGTGGGTCGTCGCTCCACTGATGTTGCCGGTTTTATTTTTCAGCAACATGTTCCTCGCCACAAGTGAAGGGGGCTTTTATGCGGTGTTTTTTTCGGCACAATGCCTCTTTTACTTGCTGGCATTGGCGGGATATTTTTTACAAAAAAAGAATATCCGAAACCCGGTTTTCTTTCTCCCCTATTATTTCTGCATGATGAATTACGCCATGTACGCCGGATTTTTTCGGCTCTTGAGGGGCCGCCAGCAAGTCACATGGGAAAAGGCCAAGCGCGCCATGTAATCATTTTTGAAAAAATGACGGCCAGCATCAATCCTGGCCAGCAGGTGCGAATTTGTCGCCTGGCACCCAATCGAGCTTGCCGTGCCAGTTGGCCAGGTGTACGGCTGCCGCAGCATAGGCCTTCCAGAATTTGAACAAATAATCGAAATCGAGTGTATCGGGGTTGTCTGCGGCCTGGTGGTAATATTTCATTATTTCCCGGTCCATTTCGATGAAGCCGGGTGAAAACGTCACGGCGGGGATGCCTTTGCGTGCGAAGGAGATATTGTCACTTCTTTCGAACAGATTCTGATTTTCTGCTGGATTTTTTGAAATATCGAGGCCCGTTTCCCTGGCCGCTATTGAAAATATGGTATCGGCTGTCGTTCGGCCCCAGCCTATCAGGGAAAAATGCGTAGTCAGGTTGTAGCCTGCGCCATCGTTGTTGAGGTTGTACACCGTTTTTTCCAAAGGAAAAAGTGGGTTTTCCGCGTAATAGTTGCTGCCCAACAAACCAATTTCTTCCCCTGTAAAAGCGATGAAAACCACCGTACGCGCAGGTGGATTTTGCTGGAATGCCCTGGCGGCGGCAAACAAGGCCACCACTCCGATGGCGTTGTCGCGGGCGCCATTGAAGATACTGTCGGCCGGGGTGTACATGCCTCCGCCCTGCTTGCCTACGCCTACGTGGTCGTAGTGGGCCGTCAAAAGGATGATTTCGTCGGCCAGCGTCGGATTGGTACCGGGGAGGTACCCAACCACGTTGGATGCCTCGGTGGGCTCGATTTGCATGCCCTCCGTTTCGAAGGAGAGTTGCATCGTTTTTCCGGGTTCCAGTTCAAGTGGCTTGCCGTCTTTTTCTTTGAGCCAGACGTGAAAGATGCCATTTTCGTAGTCTTGGGGAGTACCTATCTCGAGACGCTCTGAATTCATGAACCGCCTGACGAACTGCCAGGGCATGCGCAGCCTGTACAGTTCGATCAAGCCAATGGCACCGCGCTGCTGGGCAAAAGCCCGTTTGTCGCGGGTGGCTTGGAAAGCTTCGAAAGGAGCACCCTCATCGGGTTTGCCAGACAGGGCAATGACTACCTTGTTTTCGACGTCGAGGTCGGCGTAATCATCGATGCCGGCAAGGCTGTCCACCCACCCGTGTCCGACGAATACAGCTTCACCTGTCCATACCTGTCGGCCACCGCGCAACAGGGCCCAATCCTCGCCAAGGGAATACGCTTGCTGGTTCAGCTCGATGCGTCCACTGGCAGGTGGAGAAATTTTTACGAAAGGTATTTTTTGAAAATAATCATCCTGGCCTGGCGGTGGCAACAGTCCCATTTTTTCAAATTGTTCGGCAATATAGGCAGCGGCCTTTCTACCCCCTTCGGAAGCCGTCCGGCGGCCAGCCATTTCGTCAGAAGCGATGTAGCGTATATGCTGTTCGAGGATGGCTTTTTCCGAGTCGGGCAATAGCAATGGAGCCGTACTGTCTTGGGCAACGACCTGGAAAGAAAAGAGGAACAGAGAACAAAAAGCGACTATGAATTTCATTTTGGATAAATTGCAGCCGCCATGAAATACCAAATCATGATACATGCCACAGCGGGACGGGTTAAACTGATGCAGGCGCAAGTTTAACGAACCGACTTTGGATTCCGCTTTTCACCATCAACACTTTTGACCAAATGGGACAACTCACCGACCAAGTTCGGGCGCACATTGGAGAAGGCGAGCTCGAGGCCGCCATCGATCAGTTGGTTGGGTTCCTCAAGGAAATTGGTGGTGACCTTTACGACCAGGCTTTACATCAAAGGGGGCTGTACAAATCGTGGCAACGCGACCGCATGTTGGGAGTGGCCAATGACCCGGCTGAGAAAAATCGGATCATGTTGGCCGTGTTGAACATCGCCTCCCAAATCGACAAATTGGGACTGGAGGATCCACAGAGAAGGGCGCAGTACAAACAAAGGTCCTCGGAAGGCGAAGATGCCTCCTTAGACATGGACTGGCCATCGAACTCGGATGTGCCGGAACCCGAAATGCCTGATCCTACCCATCAGCCCCCCGCCGGCCAATACCAGGCCCAGTGTTTTTTTACGGGCGATATGATGCAATACTACATCACCAAGGATGACCAAATCCTTGCCGTCAACCCGCTGACCAACCAGCGCCTCATAGTAGGCGTAAAGATGCCTCCACAGAATTTCAATTTTGCCTGGACCTTCTACGTCAACGCTACGGGTATCTATTATTTGGTGGATCACGCCGGCATCATCTGGGGTCAGAATTTCGGCGTGCCGGCTCAGGTGGGGTACGTCAAATATTTCAACTGAACAGGCGTTGCTCGACGAGCTGGCAAAGCAGATGACCGATGAGTAAATGGCCTTCCTGGATGCGAGCCGTATCGGTAGAAGGCACCTGGATGAACCAATCGCAAAGGGGCTTCATATTGCCACCATTCGCGCCGCTCAGCCCGATGACTTTCAAACCGAGGTCTTTGGCTTTTTCACAGGCCCTGAGTACGTTGGGTGAGGTGCCGGAGGTGCTGAGCGCAACGAGCACATCGCCCCGTTTTCCCTGGGCTTCCACAGCGCGGGCAAACACCTCTTCGAACCCATAATCGTTTGCGACGGCGGTCAGGAAGGAGGTGTTTACATGCAATGCCTCAGCGAAGAGCGCTTTGCGCTGCTTGTAGAACCTGCCGGAAAGTTCGGCAGCCAGGTGCTGGGCGTCGGCAGCACTGCCTCCATTTCCACAAAACAAAACCTTGCCTCCTGCCTGAAGCACCGATGCAATGGCTTCGGATGTTTCTTCCAAAACTCCGACGAGCCGTTCGTCAGTACGGAGTACTTCTACCATCTGGAGGTGGGCATCCAATGCCTTGTAGATAGACGATTTCAGGTCCACTTGATCGGTTGCGTGAAAGAGAAAAAGGTCATTTTTCAAGCAAGCTGCGAAGGTGTTCGACAAGCCTGTCGCGCGGAACCTCCTGCTGAACCAGTCGATTCCACTCCTGTTTGTCGCTGACGGTGGCCGACAGCTCCTTGCCCAGCCACAGGTTTTTCACCGAGACGACTCCCTTGGCAGCCTCGTCGCCGCCATAGAGCACTACGGCGGGGCAATTCTTCTGATCGGCGTAGGCCATTTGTTTCTTGATTTTTCGAAAGCCCTTGTAGCACCCAAAATAGACTTCTGCCGGTATGCCAGCCTGGCGAATTTCCCGAGCCATTCGGAAGTACTCATCCCGTAGTTCATCGTCGAACCAGGCGATGAGCACCGGTCCAGTAGCACGTGCCAAGTCGGGCATGGCCATGCGCAACACCTCGGCCAGGCGGTCCACCCCGATGGAGGCCCCCGTGGCCGGCACTTTCATCCCGAGCAATCGTTCCACAAGTCCGTCGTATCGACCACCCCCACAAATGGAGCCCACTTTTCGCTCCCGTCCTCTTTCATCGGTGTATTTCATGAGGGACTCGGCTTCGAAAACCGGCCCGGTGTAGTATGCCATGCCCCGCATCAGGGTAGGGTCAAAGACGATGCGGCTGTCGTCATAGCCGAGTGTGTTCCAAATGTGGTTCATCTTTTGGAGTTCCTCGAGCCCTTCCACTGCCAAGGGGTGATCACCAGCCACACCACCCAGCTTCTCGAGCACTTGCTCACGGCCCGTAAGCCCACCGGCCACTTGCAGAAAAGCAGCTATGCGATCGATGAGGGAGGGGGGCAGGTGAAGGCCCGGCACTTCTGCTCCCGACTTGTCGGTGCGGCCGGGGCCCAATTCTGCCAACACGTCGTCCCAGCCGATTTTGTCCAATTTGTCAATGATGCGAAGGATATTTTGCTCGGTCTGTTCATCCTCCACGCCGGCGCCCAACAAGAAGCCTTTGAGCACCTTGCGGTTGTTGACCCTGACGACGTAGCTATCAGCAGGAAGGCCGATGGCTTCCAGGGCATCAGACAGGATCATACAGGCCTCGGCGTCGGTGGCCACATCGTCGCTGCCGACCGTGTCGAAGTCGAGTTGCCAGAATTCCCTGAAACGCCCGGGGAGCAGCTTCACTTCATAGCGAAACACTGGCCCATACTGATACCTTCGAAACAAGGGGCTTCGTCCTTCCTGTACCTGATTGCGCCGGAAATCCATCCAAAGTCGCTCGGTGTACAACCTGGCAAGGGGTGCGGTCAGGTCGTAGCGAAGTGCCAGCAAGTGGTTGTCCATGATGACGCGCCCTTCGGCGTCGCGCATTTCAGTGCCATCTTCGAGCAATACCGGTTCGGCTTCGGGGTTGCGAAAAGCATACACACCTTGCTCGGCGCTGTCGGTATCGGGCATGTACTTTCCAAGCACGTCGGCGTACTCGAGCACAGGCGTATCCCAGTGTTCGAAGCCATATTTGCGGTACACCTCCGAGGCCTTGGCGATGATGTGTGAGCGAAGGGCATTCAGGTCGGCATCGATGTCTCTGAAGCCTTTGATCTTTCTGGGTATGATTCCTCTTTGCATGAATTTGGGCTTTTACTGCCACGACCGGCTTGGCAGAAGGGCATAAATAAAAAAAGCATTATTCAAATACCTGAATAATGCCTGCGTCCCGTTGACCAGATTCGAACTGGTGACCTCCTGATCCACAGTCAGGCGCTCTAACCAACTGAGCTACAACGGGAATGAGTCGCCTGAATCAGCTTTTCTCGATGTGCTGGCTCAAAAGCCGGGCAAAGGTAGAAATACTTCACTTTGTTCCAAAGATTCTCCAGCCTTCAAGTTCGAAAGTATGTCAAATACCTCTGAGGTTGACCAAGGCATCCCCTGCATGAAACCAACAGGATGAAAGGCTTTTCCGCCCAACAAGTCCTAACACTTAAATCAGGGATGAGGATTCAGGTAGGAGGAATGAAACATTTATCACCTGACAAGCCAAACCCCTGCCGGCAGCTCTCGCTCGCCAAATCAGGACACCAATTCTGTGGCGAAAGCTTTTCAGAAGTAGCATCACCAGTTTCCCTCAGCTGTGACGCGTATTTTTTTTACGAGCCTCCCGTTTTTGGTGCTGATGACCAGGAAATATTGGGCCGGTGCATCGGGCGGAATGATCAGTTGTTCATTCACCTCGCCAGTGAAACTGACCAGTTCCGCTACGAAGAGTTTCCATCCTTTTCGATCAAACAGCTCGATGCGGAGGTCGGCGGTGGTGGTCAGTTCAAATCGCAGGTCGATGGTGCCTGGTTCGGTTCCCGTTTGCAGGCGGATGTTTTTGACAGGCACGGATCCAGCATCTTTTGACTTGAGTAGTCCCTTGCTCCACAGCCAGTCCAACTCCTCAGGCTCGGGATCCAGCACCTCGATGGAAAGTTTGTCAGCTTGCCGAGCATTAGATTTTCTCTTTTGCTCCTCGCGCATCTTTTCTTTGAAATACTTAGTGAAGTCGGAAAAGTCGTCAATGCGGATCTCTACAATTTCATCCCCTCCGCAATCACAGTCTTCGCAATTGCGGGTTTCGGCAAGGGACTTGATCGGCTTAGAAGCTTTCATGACTTTTCCATTGCGCAACCACTCTACTTCGATGGGATCCCCTGGTTTTCGGGCATTGATAGCCCGTGTCACATCGTCCCAATCGACCATCTTCCAACCATCGATGCCAATGATCACATCCCCATCCTGGATGCCTAAGTCTTGGGCAGTGGAACCTTCCACCACCTTGATGCGCACCCCTTCGGATGCAGGTTGCGACTCGTCTTGGAATATGCCGAGGAAGGGATCCTGACAATCGTCTTCCGGCTCCTGTATTTCAGCTCGAATGGGTTCGCTCAGGGTGAGCCTTACCTGGATGGGTTTCGACTTTCTGATGATGTGCAAGGTGACTTCATCGCCGGGTTTGTAACGCCGCATGATGTCGCTCAAGGATTGCTCCTCCCCTACCCTGAATTCATCGACGCCGTATATGTAGTCGAACAATTGGATGCCAGCCTTTTCGGCGGGTGAGCGCGGCACCACGGCCGTTACGTAAGCTCCATAGGGATTGTCGAATCCGAGCTTTCGGGCCTTTTCTTTCGACACCTTGCTGATGTGCACGCCAATGAAAGCCCTCGCAGCTTGCCCCTCATCGTCCCATTCCACATCGATGTCTTCTTCATCCAGCAGTGGGGGCAAAGGAGGCAAGGGAGGCAGTTCCAATCCATCTGGTACATCGGCCTCGATCTCGATCTCGGGTAGCCCGAAGCGCATATCAGGAACCATGGCACGAGCCCTGGCCGAGGCCGTGCGCCGCTCCCCTCCCCGGATGTATTCCACCTCGATTTCATCACCTTGAGAAAGGGTGGTGAGCGCCAGTCGGAGGTCTTCCCAGTCGAGTATGGGAAAGCCGTTCACTGCCACGATCACATCGCCGTCCTGCAAGCCCAGCTCCTCGGCCAGAGATCCGCGTCTGACCCGCACGGCCACACCATCGAGATCATCGGCGCGTTCCTGGAGGGCGGGGCTGACGCCGAGTACGACACGCATCGAGGGCCGCAAAATCCACGTCCACTCATCCTGGCCGGACAGCCGGACAGTGACATCGAGCAAACGACCTTGCCGGTAGAGGTGAATGGTTACCTCATCACCCTGGTGGTATTTGGCCAGCAAGTCTTCGAACCGTTGGGTGGAATCCACCATTACGCCGTCGATGCCCACCAAATAATCGAATGGCTGTATTCCGGCACGCTCGGCCGGGCTGTCTGCAATGACGCGTTCCACCCGGCTGCCGTAGGGATTGGGCAAGCCCAAACGAGCCACTTTGTCGGGTTTGAGATGCACCGTTTGTACACCTAAACGGGCCTGCAAAAGCCACACAGGGCTTGTTCCATTCTTCACCTTGAGTTCTATGCGGTTCTCGAGATCGCCCAGCCGGCTTTCGAGTTCATCCGCCCAAGCTTCCATGTTTTCGGCAAAAACATCCCAATTGGTTTGGGAGTAGAGGCATGCAGTGATAAACAACCCGAGGTACAGGATGACAAGTTTTTTCATTGGTTGAAATTTTTTTTGTTGACTCACAGACCGAATGGCGCTGTTGCAAGGTTGCGTCCGAAACAATGCTCCTCCATGGACAAACTCAACGCCAGTGGGGTTGCACGTAAAAAGGAGTTATTCGTGAGGCTTGCAAAAAGTTGCTCGCATTGGAATTGGCAAACCTTCCGGACAGACGCGGGAAATGGATTAGGGGGGATTATGGAGGGTTATGTAGCCTGTTCTTGGCTGCAAGATTGGAATGCGCCATCTATAGTCGCTATCCACTTTTCTTCCCCTTTGACCAATCCCTGGGGGGAGCCGGGACTTTTTGGTATAGGAAGACTCTTCAGCCTGCTGGCTGGAAGTGCGCCCATTCATTGTTGTTGCGTCAGTGGGAATGAGGCAATTCCGAAGTTTGCAAGCGGTTGGTTTGTCTATGCGGGGTGGCACTATGAAAATGATTTTCCTTTGGTGACAGCGACATCTTCCGAAATTTGGCGGCTGTTTTTACCAGAGCAACTTTTGACATACCTGCATCCATGATACCAATCGGACATTTTACTTCACTCCTTGTCTTGGCTATCGTTATTGTCACGATTCAGGGCTGTGGTTCCAAAAAAGTGGAACAACCAACCGAATACTATAATGATTTGAGCGTGGTACCCGAAACATCCCAGCTGGTCATACCATTCAAAATTCACCGGCCAGATTTCGAGCAAAGCATCAACCAGTACCTCGACTCCATACTCTACGCCGACTACGACATGGCGGACGATGGTCTGCAAATGGTGGCCAAAAAGGCAGGACCAATCCGGATCGATTTCTCGAACGACACGATTTTTTACACCGTACCCGTCAATATTTGGATTCGCCGAGACCTCGGCATCACCTCTGCCACGGGGGAAGGAAGCATCGAACTCGAGTTCAAGAGCGATTGGGCCATTTCATACGACTGGCAGCTGACCACCCACACCGAGTTGAAATCCTATCGTTGGCTGCGAAGGCCGGTGCTCAAAACCGTTCTGTTCGACATTCCCATCACCCCCATCGTCAATTATTTTCTCGACCGGTCTCGCACGGACATTGCAGCCGCCATCGACGAGGAGGTGAAAAACATGTTCGACCTGCGAAAGGAAATGGAATACGCCTGGCAACAACTCCACCAACCCTTTCTGCTCTCAGAAGAATACATGGCCTGGCTGCTGCTCAATCCCCTTTCCATTTCCATGCCCCCCATCGAACAAAGGGGAGACACCCTGCTCAGCGCCATCCAGGTCGAATGCCGACCGACCATCCAAGTGGGCTCCACCCCGTTTCCCCCTGCACCTCCTCCCCTGCCCTACCTCCAGCGCTCCATATTTGAAGAAAATCTCTTCAAAATGCAAATCGTCGCCACCATCCCATTCAGTGAAGCTCGCCGTATTTCCAAGGCAACCATGTTGGGAGAAACTTATACCTACGGCCGCAAGAAGGTAACCATAGAAGACATAGACATTTACGGCCGAGGAAACCAACTGGTGGTAAAAACCACCCTCAGTGGCTCTTACAAAGGCGACGTCTATTTCACCGGCAGACCGGCATTCAATGCGCGAAAAAATGCCGTGGAACTCGAATCGGTCGATTTCGATTTTTCTACCAAAAAAGCGCTGCTCAGAACGGCAAGCTGGCTTTTCAAGGGCCGGCTGCGCCAAAGTGTGGAAGAGTCGCTCAACTACTACCTCAATTACAACCTCGAGGATACCGCCAATTACATTCGGGAAAGCATAGAAAACTATCCCGTGGCGCCGGGCATCACCCTGCATGGCGACCTCGACGAGCTGAGCGTGTCGCACGTGTACATCTCGCCTGACGGCATCCACGTTCGCATCAGCTTGGTCGGCAAGGTTGCACTCGACGTCAGGGGCATCGGGTTGTGATTGTCGGCCCCGAGGCGGAGGGTTGCTCACTCGTCCAACTTGCCATGGAACCTGAGCAGGTGATTGGGCGCCTTCTCATTGTAGATTTCGAGCAGCAAGGTGCATCGGCGGCGGGCATCTGTGGGAAAGAGGATTTTGATCGGATTGTGCACATAGCCGTTGTCTTCGAAAAGCAGGATCTGTCGGTTGCGCGTGCGAAGCCGGAATTTTTGCAAGGTCGCGGCGTCTTCGGGCAAGGGCACATCACCATATCCTTCCTCCACCAAGAACCTGCGCACCATTTCGTAGGCTTGTTCGATGGTTTTGGCCGTAAATGCCGTTCGATACACAAGGCCGTCGCTGTGACCGCCAAGGTATTCCGTACCGGCAGGAGGAAACTCGTCGCGAAGTGCCATGGGGAATTTTTTGGACGGGCAAAGATAACGCCGCATGCCATGGATGTCGAAACCCCTGGCCCGGCCCGCACGGCCAGTTCGAGAAACAAAAAAAAGGAGGCACCCTTTTTGGGCGATACCAAAATTCTGCAACTTTAAGCCTGCCAACTCTCACATTTCAATTCAAACAAAACTGCACCAGCTTATGATGAATGAAAGACTCTCCGCCATCATGACCAGAGACGTGGTCACCGTCAGCCCAGAGGACACCCTCGACCGTGTCAAGGAATTGTTGTTCAAAAAACGCATTCACCACCTGCCGGTAGTAGAAGGCAAAAAGCTCGTGGGTATCGTCACGTCATGGGATCTTATCAAATCGCAAATCGAGTGGAAGGACTATGGGAAAACCAAGGTGAAAGACATCATGACCAAAAACGTAGCTACCCTTGGCCCCAATGAACTCATCGGCGCAGCTGCCATGATATTTTTGAAAAATCTTTTCCATGGCTTGCCCATCACGGATGACGAGGGCAATCTCTTGGGCATCGTCACCACCCACGACATACTGCTGTACGAATACAACAAAGAGTACCCGAACGACCCATTCATCAAGGATACCAACTGGTTGGTCAGCCCTTGATGATGTAAACCGACCCGACGAGCACCCAACTACGGGGCCGGGGGTTTCGTAATGATTGTGAACACGGTTCGCTCGTGGCATTCTAACCAATCCCGCTGGTATGAGACTTCTGTTCCTATTCCTGTTCTTGGGGGGTCTGTCATTGCAAGCACTTTCCCAGCTGTCTATCGAGACCAATCCAATTCTTTTCGTTGCTCCTTGGAGGCCAATGGCTGGAGCAAACGTAGGATTCCGGTCAGGTAATTGGAAAATTCGACTCGGTCATTATGTGGGGCTGAGGAACAAAGTCGAAAAAAGGCAAATCACCGATCTCGACTACAGCGTGACCTCTGCAGCATTATTCCGCTATTTCGATTTGTCTGCCGATGAGGCGTCGTTTTACTTCGGCGTGCTTGGCGCGCATCAGCCGGAAAAGATGAGAAAATCTTCAGGTTATTTCCTTCGGAATGGCCATTGGTACCGATACGAAGATGGCGTGGTAAATATCGACCGATACAAGGTCATGCTGGCGTATGGGATGGACATAGCATTGGCTGGAAATTTCAGAATGCATTGTGGTTGGGGGGTGGGATTAAATTTTAGACATGTGTGGCACGAGGCTCCCAACGCCACACTCGATGAAGATTTTTTCAATGAAACTTTGATCTTGCCCAAGGGTACTCGAGCCGGGAGAAGCATATTGCCAAGCCTGTATCTCGACTTTGGACTGATCTACATTATTGGACGAAAAAATTGAAGCGGCGGGCACGGATTCCGCTTTCCTATTCTTCATTCCTCCAGCCGTTTTACCACATCGATGGTCGCCGCGATGGTTCCCAGAGGTAATGCCACCAGAAAACCGAGAAAGGTGAAAAGCAGCAGCATGAAAACAATGCCATTCCCCAAGGCAACGGCCTTGTGATTGCTCACGAAGCGAACACTGTCCCTGTATCCAAAATGCCGCTCCAGCGCAAAATCCATGTTGCCGAAGCCCGCATAATATGCCTGCAAAAGAAAAATCAAAAAAGTGGTAAATGGCGTAAAAAGCGGGATGAGTCCCAGCAAGAGCAACACGATGGTAAAAAACACCTCTCTGCTCAAATTGCGCAATGCTATTCTCAACCCTCTGACCACGTCTCTGAGCAAACGCATGAGGGACCAGCCCGACTCCTTTCGCCCGGTGAGGATGAATTCGACTTTTTCCGACAATATGCTCATGATGGGGGCCGTCACGACGAGTACGATCTGGCGGAAAGTCAAAAAGCCGATGATGGCGATGAGCAGTCCACCGAAGACGTTTGCGATGGTCTGAACCACCGAAGCCCCCTTCTCCCATGGCCACCACATGGCCATCCACCCCCCCACGTCGTCGGCGGCGGCTATGGCTGCCAGCAGGATGGCTGCACCCAGCAAAATGCTCAGCACCCCGGGTATGAGCACATACCCCCACAGCCCGTGAGTGCGCACGAGCTGGAGTGCTTCAGCGTATGACTTCATGGCGGAAATCAGCTCGCTCATAGAAAAATGTTTTTGGTCAATGTGCTCGAGAGAAGTTTCTGCCTGCAGGGAGCCTCTTTGCAGGGCTTGACCAAAGGAAACCCCAAAATGGCAATGCGGCCCTCGGAATATACCGAAAGCCGCATTGTATCGACCATTGCACAAGGCATTCAACTTGGTTCAACTGGCTGTGGCCTTGCGCTTGCGACGAGTCTTGAACAACTCCACTACCTCTTTTTCTTTCAGGAAACCAAGGTCCACGAAGGTCGAAGAGACGAATTTCTTGATGTCCTGATAATCCTTGCCGCGTTTGTCAGTGAAATATTTGAGCAGCCGCTGGACGTAGTCCATGCAGACATGCTTGATGTTGAGGTTGAATTTTTCATTTCCAAAAATATTCATGTACACGGTGAATACTTTGGCAATTTCGAAGAAATCGGGGTAATCGGTTTCTTCCAGGTTGGTGATGAAATTTTTGAAATAGAGGAAAATGGTTTTTCTGACACACTCATTGATGAGGGAATGGCCCTCGTGTTGGCTGTAGAAATGGCGCACGGCATCCATGGCTTCCTGCGAGTTGTATCCCGTGCTGTGGATGGTGGCCATGAGTTCGTAAAAAGCGGTCAAATCATCCTGCTGCTCGTGATCGAGGATGCGATAAATTCTTGCATCGGCGTAGGCATCCACTTGCAGGCGGTTACCGTCGTGCAACTCCAACAAGAGCTCAAGCCATTTTTCAATGAAATTCGGATGCTTTTTGCGGGTCTCATTGAAATGTTGGTACAGAATGGCGAGCTGGTCATCTTCGAGGTCGAAGAACATGGCGAAGATGCCCATGATTTGCAAGTGCTCGTCGTGGCCTTTGAATTCCTCGTTGGCGACGAATTCCAGCAGGTAGGGCACGAGGGTCGAGTTGTCGAGATTGCGCTCGATGCGGTAGATGAGAAATTCCTTGAGGGTACCGAAGAGCACCTTGAGCTCATTGACCGTGCGGGGGAATTCGGCCGTCATGTAGTTGAAGGCACGGAACTGTCGTGCATAGATGGCGTAGCCCTGGCGACGACCTTCCACCGTGCGGTATTTGTCGAGCTTTTGGGCCTGCAAGAAGTGGCGAATACGCTTGTTTTCGATGGAGTTGATAAGGTTGGTGACCCAAATGTCGCTACTGAAGGCAAATCCCATCTGGATGCTTTGCCCGATTCGCTTTTTCAAAATTTCGAAGTTGGGTGAATTGCAAATGGCGAGCAGGACCTCCTTGAAATGGTCTTGGGGGCGCACATACTTGAAGTTTTCGTCCAATTCCCCTCGCAGTACACTGTAGCCGAGCAGGCGGGGCAAAAACAGGCCTTCGAAATCTTCCTGCATGATGCGCCTTTCAAGGGCGATGAGTTGGAGGGGGTTTTCGGCAGCCACCTTTTCGTAAATGGCCTCTATGCGGGGTTCGTAGTTGGCTTTGAGCTGTTCGAAATAGGCTTCGTCCTCTTCCTCGAGGTAGGCGGCCAGCTCCTCGGATTGTTGAATTTCTTCGGCCAATTGGTCGAGTTCTTCCAGGTACTTTTTATCCAGTTCCAACATGTCGAGTTCAATTTGAAAAGAACCTGGAAGAGCAACAAAGGCCCTTCCAGGTTCTTGTGTTTAAAGCAGTATTCGATGCGAGGGCGGCAAAGATAACGACGCAGGTACAAAAAGCAAATCAAGTATGGGGCCTGCAGAAACAATACAGCTGACGGAGGAGCTTCGGAAAATCCAGGCTCGACGGCTCGAGGGCCTGGTCACGACGAACGATAATGCCAGAGGGCAAGCAATATACCTGTGGCCACGGCCACATTGAGCGACTCGGCTCCGTGATCGTCGGCTCCTGCAATGCGGATGCGTTCATGCAAGTGCCGAAGGGATTGGTCCGTCAGTCCCTGGCTTTCGTTTCCCATGGCCAGGATCGCCGGCCTTGACAAATTGACCGTGGCCACGTCCTGCCCATCGAGCACGGCTCCGAAAATGGGTACCCGAGGCGCCAGGGCATGCAGCGAGTCCAAAGCCATGTGGAGTACACGCACGCGAAGGAAGGATCCCATGGCTGCCTGCAAGACCTTGCTGTTGAAGGGATCGACAGTGCCGGGCCCTGCCACCACTTGTCGCACGCCAAACCAGTCGGCCGTGCGAAGGATGGTGCCCAAGTTGCCAGGATCTTGCACACCGTCGAGATAGAGGGTGATGCCTGTGTGTAACCATTCCACTTGGAGCTCCACCTGCGGCCGTTTCAACACACACAATACCATGTTGGGAGTAGTCAACAGGCTGATTTGAGACAACACCTTTTGCGATGCGACGTACACTTTCCCAGAGAGGGAGTCGAGCAAATGTCGATTTGCCTCGATCCATTCTGGCACGGCTACGATGAGCTCCACCTCCGCCTGAGGATGTCGCAATACCTCATCGGCTATCTTGACCCCCTCCACGATGAAATTGTGATACTTTTGGCGCATCCGCTCGCTGCGCAAGGATCGCAGATAGCGCAATTTGTTCTGAGACAATTCCTGGAAAAGCGCCATGCACTTTTTTTTTGAAAAATTATTTGCGAAAAAAGGCGGTTGCCACAAGCGTACAGAGGCAAAACTCCAAAGGTCGAATGGTATTTTTTGAAAAAAAACATACTCCTGGATGCATTGGCCACTTCGGCCGAAATTGGCCGTTGGTGCTGGCTATTGGCATCCTTTTGCTGAGCAGTGCCTGCAATGTTACGCGCTTTCTCGACAGGAGCAAGGGAGAAATGTTTTTGGTAAAAAATGAAATAAAACTGGAAAAATCAGGCAGCAAAATCAAAAACAAATCGAATCTCGCCTACGAGCTGCTGCAATTGGCCAGGCAAAAACCCAACAAGAAATTTTTCGGCATACCCCGGCAATATTTCTATTACACGGCACAGGACACCGTCGATAAAAGCACCATCGGCATGAGCGGCGAGCGGGTCAAGCAGCGCCTATTGGCTGAAGAACCCGCCATACTCGACACCTCCCTGGTGGAGCAGTCGGTACAAATCATGAAAGCGCACCTTCAAAACAAGGGATATTTCTTTGCCGAAGTAGAAGCTCGCATCAAAACCAACAAAGAAAAAACCAAGGCCACGGTGATATATCACGTCAAACCCGATGGCCGATTCACCATCGACTCCATCCGTTTCATAAGCAAAGACACCGCCATCCAGCGCATCCTCGACCAGATCAGCCAGGAGAGCTTTCTCAAACCCGGTGCCCCCATCGACCGCTCGTTGTACCAGCAAGAAGTGCAGCGCATCACCCGCTATTTGCGCGACCATGGCTACTCCAATTTTTACCCACAATATATCTCCAACCTCCAGGCTACGGACAGTTCCAATACAGAACTCAAAGCCAGCATGATCCTGGAAGTCTTGCTTCCCCCCGGGCGCACTTACCACCAGCGATTCTACATTGGCAATGTCTTCGTGGACACGAACTACGACCCCTATGTGGGCAATGCCCACAAAAGCGATACGCTCATCGAAGACATTTTTTTCAAAATGGAGCCCGGCAAGGAATTCAACATCAAACCGAGAACCATCCTCAATTCGGTGTTCATTCGGCCCGGGCAACTGTACAGCCAACAAAACATCGACAACTCGGTACGCCAACTGACCAGCCTGGGGGTTTTCAGACCTCCCATCATTCGTACTTCTGAATCGCCTTCTGACAGCACGACGCTCGATTTTGAAATCCTGCTCACCCCCAACAAAAAATGGGAGATAGGAGCCGACTTCGACCTCAGCACTACCGAGCGAAAAAACGTCGGCAGCGCCAACCTCCTGGGCATTTCCGTCAGCCCAAGCATTCGCAACAGGAATTTTTTGAAAGGCGCTGAACTCTTCTCCTTCAATACCGACTTGGGTATCGAACTGGCGTTGCTGCGCGAGGGCAGCTCCCTGATCAACACCGTTGATTTTCGCATGCAGGCCGACTTGTACTTGCCGCGCTTGGCCAACTACCTCGGCATCTGGAAGGGGCTCCGCAAAACCGGCCTGCTTTCCGAACAGAAATACCAGCGCATGCGCCAGCAAGCCAACAGCCGCTTTTCGAGTAGTTACAACCTGTTGGTACTGCTCGACAACTACCGCCTCCAATTTGCCAACGTCTCCTTTGGCTACGACTATCCCGCCACTCAGAACCAACGGCTGTTGATCAACCACCTCGGCTTCGACCTCATCGTGCCGCAAATCACCCCGGGTTCACGTTTCGACTCCCTGCTCAACCAGCAACCCTTGCTCCGCAACAGTTTCTCACGGCAGTTCATCAGCGGAATCTTGTTCAGAGACCTTACCTTTTACAAGTCAACGGCCACCAGTACTTCTGCCAGCCATTGGTTTTTCCGCCACAACATCGATATCTCCGGCTTGGAAGCCATGGCTGCCAACGTTTTGTACCACCTCGTCGGAAGCCCTCAACAGGATTTGAACTTCTTCGGCATCGAGTTTTCCCATTACTTGAAATACGAATTCGACGTGCGACGCACCTGGTCATTCAGCCCCAACCGGGCGTTGGTGGCCCGCCTGAACCTCGGTGCCGTGGTGCCTTTCTACAATTCCAACACCACGCCCTACGTCAAGCAATTTTACGCCGGCGGCCCTTACAGCCTGCGCGGCTGGTACGCCCGTTCCGTAGGGCCGGGGCTCTACCACGACCCTTCTACTGACCTGCCCATCAATCGAAGCCTCTTCTACCAGACCGGTGACATCAAGCTGGAAGCCAACCTCGAATACCGCTTTTTGATGCTGCGCCCTTTCAACCTCTTCAAACTGTACGGAGCCGTGTTCTTCGATGCCGGCAACGTCTGGTTGCGCAAGGAAGACAGCAATCGCCCCGGTTCCCAGTTCTCTCTCAGCCGCAAATTCAGTGAGGGCCAAATCGTACAGGACAAATTCTTCAACGAGCTGGCCATCAACACGGGTTTCGGCACCCGCTGGGACTTCACCTATTTCATCCTACGGCTCGACATCGGCCTGCCCATTCGCAATCACTATCCCAACGCCCAGAATCGCTACTGGCGACGATTGTCGGACATCGATCCCTGGAAAGACAAAGTCTTCCAATTGGCCCTTGGCTATCCTTTCTGACTCATGCCTACCTCCTATCCCTCCGCTATTCTCTCAGCTTCCACTCAACCCAAACCTGAGTCACCCACCTGAATGCCAACACAAGTATAATCCCCATAATCCCCCAATTATAGATCCGGTGATTCACTTTGAATGTTGTGATTCAAGGGGTGACGGAAGTTTCTGGGTGCACTGCAAAAAGTGCTCTAATTCGTTTAGAGGGGTTTAGAGAGGCTGTGCCAGAACGTCTCTAAACCCTCTGCCTGCCTGCCCTGTCTGACGACAGGCAGGCTGTCCGGCAGACAGGTCGGCAGACAGGCCAGGCAGGAAATCCTCAAATCCTCCCTGCCTGGCGGCAGACAGGCCTGCCTGGCGGCAGACAGGCCTGCCTGGCGGCAGACAGGAAATCCTCACATCCTCCCTGCCTGGCGGCAGACAGGAAATCCTCAAATCCTCACATCCTCACATCCTCAAATCCTCACATCCTCACATCCTCCCTGCGTGATATTCATCCTCATTCACCGGCGCTATAAATCCCCGCTATCGCTGGCCCGGGTCGCTTTACGCATGGCACGCCGGTATCGACAGCGAATATTTTCATGGTGCACTTGGAGGATTGCTGAGCGGTGTCCACATTTGCTCGCCACTTGCTGGCACAATAGAAATCTCGGCTCACTAAATCCCGCTGGATGAAAAACGTGGTTCGCAAGTTTGGGACGGCGCCGGTTTTTTTCACGGCCATTTCCACCATCCTGGGGGCGATCATGTTTCTTCGGTTTGGATTCGCCACCGGACAAGTAGGCTTTGCCGGCACCCTGCTCATCATCCTCATCGGACATGCCGTAACCATCCCCACGGCCATGGCCATCGCCGAAATCGCCACCAACCAGCGTGTGGAAGGTGGCGGGGAGTACTTCATCATTTCGAGAAGCTTCGGCCTTGTCATCGGATCGTCGATCGGCATTGCCCTGTACCTATCGCAAGCCATCAGCGTGGCGTTTTACATCATGGCCTTCTCAGAAGCCTTCACCCCGCTGTTCAACTACTTGACGACTACTTTCAACCTTCCCGACTGGCTCGTCTGGCTATTGCAGCAAAAACAAACGGTAGGTATCCCGGCCTTGCTGGCTCTGACTTATATCATGCTCACCCGGGGTGCCGACCTGGGCGTAAAGGCCCTTTACATCGTTGTGGCCACCCTGGCTCTTTCACTCATCGCATTTTTTGCCGGCCAAACTGAATACAGCAAAACCCACCCTTTCGATCCTTTTGCTACCATAGCCGATGTACAGTCCAACCGAGCAGACGCCGGCACCTCCCATGCCCTCATCTCTCCCGAGGCAGCGCAGAACAACACCACCACCATCCAGCAGGACAACTACCAGAACCAGCCCCTCGATACGCAACGTAACAACGAAGGGCTGGTGGCAGTGGGATTCTTCACCGTCTTCTCCATCATCTTTCCCGCTTTTACAGGCATGACGGCAGGCGTAGGCCTATCAGGCGACTTGCGCGACCCCGGCAAGTCCATCCCGCTTGGCACCCTTGCCGCCACCATTACGGGTATGTTCATCTACATCTTCATCGCCTGGAAACTGGCCGCCTCTGCGCCTCCCGATGTGCTGGCCGACACCTCGAGGCTGGTGATGAGCGAAATTGCCTGGCAAGGGTGGCTCATCATACCGTTAGGGTTGGCCGCCGCCACCATCTCGTCAGCACTGGGATCCATCATGGTGGCACCGCGCACCCTGCAGGCCATCGCCAAGGACGAAATATTCCCCACCCCCCGCCTCAACCGCTGGCTCGCAGCCGGAAAAGGCCCCAACGACGAGCCTTACAATGCCAGCGTGGTTACCATCGTATTGGCTGGCGCCTTCATTTTAGCCGGCGCCCTCGACAGCGTCGCCCAAATCATCTCGATGTTCTTCATGGTCACCTACGGATCGCTGTGCCTCATTTCGTTCCTCAACCACTTTGCCGCCGATCCGTCCTATCGACCGCGCTTCCGCTCCCGCTGGTACATTTCCCTTTTTGGGGCCATCGCCTGTTTCGGGCTGATGTTTCTGATGAATTCCCTCTACGCCTTCGTCGCCATCGCCATGATGGTTGGGCTGTATTACACCATTGCTCGCTTGAACCCCGACAAGCGCTCGATAGCCGTCATTTTTCAGGGTGTCATTTTCCAGTTGAGCAGGCAAATCCAGGTGTTCCTGCAGAAAGCCGAAAAGGAACAGAGCAAGAGTTGGCGCCCCTCGGTAGTGGCCTTGTCTGAAAGCACTTTCGAACGCCTCTGCCTTTTCGACCTGCTGCGATGGATCGCCCACAAGTACGGTTTTGGCACCTACATCCACCTGCACAAGGGATTCCTGTCGGCTAAAGCCCACGAGGAAGCTGAACTCACTAAACAACGACTCATCAAAATGGCCGAAGTGAGCCACAGCAACATCTACGTGGACACCATGGTCAGCCCTTCCTACACTTCGAGCATCGCCTCTGTAATTCAACTTCCTGGCATAGCAGGTACTGAAAACAACCTGGTGATGTTCGACTTCGCCGCTTACAAGCCCAACAACCTCACCGACATCATCGAAAATTACAACCTCGTCAGAGCGGTCAATTTCGACGTGGGAATCCTGTCGTGCAACGAAAAAGGGTACGGGCTGAAGCGCCAAATTCACATCTGGCTTACCCACGCCGATTTCGAGAATGCCTCGCTCATGATCCTGTTGGCTTACATCATTCTGGGCCACAAAGACTGGCGCGAAGGCGAAATCAAAATCTTTGCGCTTTATCCGGTCAAACAGCTCGCCGAAGAGCAGAAACGCTTGCTCAGATTGATCAGGGCAGGGCAATTGCCCATTTCTGAACACAACATCCAAGTGCTCGCCCGCAAGGAAGAAGAAGACCAGCGCAACATCCTCAAACGCTACTCATCCGACGCCGACCTGGTCATTCTCGGCTTTCGGGCCGAAGCCGTCCGCAATCTGAAAGAGGAGCTGTTCCTAAACTACCCGCTCACCTGCAACATCCTCTTCGTCAATTCTGCCCAGGCCAAGGAAATCAAGTGAGGACCGGGCACCTGACAAATTGGTGTTCGGGACCCAAAAAGCACGTCCCGAAGGGGCGGCGAATGGTTTTTTGAGGATTATGGAGCGGGGGGTTGGTCGGTTGCCAGTTATCAGGTGCCAGATGTTTCATCCCTGAGCACACTGCAGAAAGCCACTCAATTGCGAAAAAATAAGGAACCTCACTCCTGACAGCCCTCGGAGTGCTGTCAGGAGTAAAATGCACAACCCCTCAAAACCAAGGCTTTGGTGCGGACCAAACTTCACTCAAACAACGGCACTTACGCCAACTCCAATCGAAAATGACTTTTTGCAGTGCTCTCATCCCTGATTTAAGGGGATTATGGGGTAAGGCAGATGCCCTGCAGGAACCGAGGGGGCGCCTGAAAGAATTCCATCCTCATAACCTTTTACCGTGGGCTGGGAAATGAGAGAAAAGTCAGCCGAGCAGCCCGGGGCAGCGCGAGCAGGTCAGGTTGTCAGAAAAGGCCGTGGAGTTCGCGCTGCACGAGGGAGACGACTTTGCCGAGGTCTTCCGGGTTGTTTTCGAAATCGATTTCATCGACGTTGATGATGAGCAGAGGGCCTTCGTCGTAGCTCTGGATCCACTGTTCGTATCGCTGGTTGAGCCGCTTGAGATATTCGAGGCTCATGTTGCCTTCGTATTCCCTGCCGCGGGCTTCGATGTGGGCTACGAGGGTGGGAATGCTGGCGCGCAAGTAGATGAGCAGGTCGGGGGGCTGAATTTGCGAGGACATGGTCTGGAAGAGGCTGAAATAATTTTCGAAATCCCGTTTGGTCATGAGCCCCATGTCGTGGAGGTTGGGGGCGAAGATGTAGGCGTCTTCGTAAATGGTGCGGTCCTGGATGACGGTTTGGTCGCCTTTGAGGATTTTCAGGATCTGCTGGTAGCGGCTGTTGAGGAAGTAGATCTGAAGGTTGAAGGACCAACGCTGCATGTCGTTGTAGAAATCGACGAGGTAGGGGTTGTCATCGGTGCTTTCGAAATGGGTTTGCCAGCCGAAGTGTTTGGCGAGTTTGGCACACAGGGTAGTTTTGCCTGCGCCGATGTTTCCAGCGATGGCGACGTACTTGACCTTCTTATTTTGATCCTCCGTCATGGTGGTTTGGATGGTTTGAGGACTCGATGCGGGTTTGCTCACAAGGGCTTTCAAAAGCCCGGCGCAAGGATACAAATTGCAAGGCGAACTGCAGGGGTCCAAGAGCAGCCCCTCCATGAAACAGGCACGGTCATCTAAAATTTCATCATGCACATAGACGCCCAGCTAATTTTGGCCCTCGAGAATCTGGCCCGCTTGGAGTTGGATGCCGATGAACGCCGACGCATGCTCCAAGACCTCAACGGCATTTTGAAAATGATCGAAAAGTTGGAGGAACTGGACACCAGCGACGTCGAGCCGTTGATTCACGTCAACGACCCCTGCAGCCCGCTGCGACCCGATGAAATAGGCGAGCAGTTCAGTAGCCAAGAAGCTACCCGCAACGCGCCCGACAGCGATGGGATTTTTTTCCGAGTACCGAAAGTCATCGACACAAACAAGCAGGAGTGAATTGGTTTCGACTTCCAGCCATCCTCCCAGCAACCCAAACGACACGCACATGCAACCCGTAATCAGTGTTCGCAAGCTCACCAAGATCTACCAGATGGGGGCCGCCATCGTAAAAGCCCTCCAAGGAATCGACCTGGACGTTTTCAAAAATGAATACATCGCCCTGATGGGGCCCAGCGGCTCGGGCAAATCCACCCTGATGAATCTCATCGGCTGCCTCGACACGCCCACCTCGGGAGAGTACTACCTCAACGGCGTAAACGTCAGCACCATGGATGACTCCGAACTGGCAGCCATCCGAAACAAGGAAATTGGCTTCGTTTTCCAGACCTTCAACCTGCTGCCACGTCTGACAGCCCTCGAAAACGTGGCCCTGCCGTTGGTATATGCTGGCAAAGGCAAAAAAGAGCGCCTCGAAAAGGCTGCTGCCGTCCTCGAAGCCGTGGGCCTCGCCGATCGCATGCACCACAAACCCAACGAACTCTCTGGGGGCCAGCGCCAGCGCGTCGCCGTCGCAAGGGCACTGGTAAACGATCCCAGCATCATCCTGGCCGACGAACCTACCGGCAACCTCGACTCGAAAACCTCCTACGAAATCATCGGCCTGTTCGAAGAAATCCACAATGCGGGCAATACCATCGTGCTCGTCACCCACGAGCCGGATATCGCTCAGCACGCCCACCGTATCGTGCGCCTGCGAGATGGACTCATCGAAAGTGACGAGCCGAACCCCAACCCCGTATCCGTCCTTTCACAAGTTTCTTGAGAAAAAAAAATCGTGCGATGGCTTTCAAGATCTACACCAAGACTGGCGACGAAGGCCAGACCACCCTGTTTGGCGGAAGCCGCCTGCCCAAATCACACGTGCGCATCGACGCCTATGGCACCGTCGATGAACTCAACTCGTGGATAGGCATGCTTTGCGATTCAGTGGAACAACCTGAGCTGATCGGCTTCCTGCGAGAAGTGCAAAACAGGCTTTTCGACCTCGGGGCTTATCTGGCCATGGACCCCGAAAAAAAAGAAGCATCGCTCCAAATCGCCGAATCGGACATCGAAGCCATTGAACGTGCCATCGACCAAATGGAGGAAACCTTGCCGCCGCTCAAGAACTTCATCCTCCCCGGCGGGCACCCTGTCGTTTCCACCTGCCACATCGTGCGCTGTGTGTGTCGCCGAGCCGAGCGTCGCACAGTGGCCCTGCACCTTTACCAGGCCGTCGATCCGCTCGCCATCAAGTATCTCAACAGGTTGTCGGACTATTTCTTCGTGCTGGCTCGCTGGCTCGGAAAAGCGCATGGCGTCGAAGAAGTTCTGTGGAAAGGGAGAAAATCCGGAACAGCTGCCGACGAAAGCCCCACCCAATAATTGCTACTTTTGCCTCCCGTAACAAGCATTGGCCGTCCTACACCCTGGATGGCGTGATTCATTCACCGAAGATTTTCCACCACCAATGACCAAGTACATCTTTGTTACGGGCGGGGTCAGTTCTTCCCTCGGCAAAGGCATCATCGCAGCCTCGCTGGCCAAACTCCTTCAAGCACGGGGCTTCTCCGTCACCATCCAGAAATTCGACCCGTACATCAACGTCGATCCAGGCACCCTCAACCCCTACGAGCACGGCGAGTGCTACGTCACCGACGACGGCGCCGAAACTGATCTCGACTTGGGGCACTACGAGCGCTTCCTCAACACACCTACCTCTCAGGCCAACAACGTCACCACCGGCCGTATCTACCAAACCGTCATCAACAAGGAACGGGCTGGCGACTACCTCGGCAAAACCGTACAGGTGGTGCCACACATTACCGATGAAATCAAGCGGCGGGTCATGTTGTTGGGCAATACCCACCAATATGAAATCGTCATCACCGAGTTGGGGGGCACCGTGGGCGACATCGAAAGCCTGCCCTACCTCGAAGCCCTCCGACAACTGCGTTGGGAATTGGGCCGCGACAATTGCGTAGTCATCCATTTGACCCTCATCCCATACCTCAAGGCCGCCAAGGAACTCAAAACGAAACCTACCCAGCACTCCGTCAAGGAGCTGCTCAACGCTGGCATCCAACCCGACGTGCTGGTATGCCGAACCGAATACCCACTGAGCATGGACATACGCCGCAAGCTGGCCCTGTTCTGCAATGTGGACGTAGGTTCGGTGGTGGAGGCCATCGATGCCGAAACCATCTACGACGTTCCCCTGCTGATGGCCAAAGAACACCTCGACTCCACCGTGATGGCCAAGCTCCGGCTCCCCGACCGACAGGAGCCCAACCTCACCGCCTGGAAGAAATTCCTCGGCAGCCTCAAAAACCCCGTCAGAGCCACTACCATTGGTCTGGTGGGCAAATACCACGAACTGCAAGACGCCTACAAATCGATCTATGAGGCTTTCGTGCATGCCGGCGCCGTCAACGAATGCCGCGTAAACGTGGTACCCATCCATTCGGAATCACTCATTGGCGACGAAACCGATATCAACAACCGGCTCGCCGATCTCGATGGCATCCTGGTAGCACCCGGCTTTGGAGAAAGGGGCATCGAGGGGAAAATCAACGCCATCAAATACGCCAGGGAAAACCAAATCCCTTTCTTCGGAATCTGCCTCGGAATGCAGTGCGCCGTGGTGGAGTTTGCCCGAAACGTGCTCGGATTGAAAGGGGCCGCCTCCACCGAAGTGGATCCCAAAACCCCGCACCCGGTCATCGACCTCATGCCCGATCAAAAGAAGATCACCAAAAAAGGAGGCACCATGCGACTGGGCGCCTACGACTGCGAAATCAAGAAAGGCAGCAAAGCCTACGCCGCCTACCGCACCACCCACATCCGGGAACGACACCGCCACCGCTACGAATTCAACAACGACTACTTGGAAACTTTCGAAAAAGCAGGCATGCTGGCCACCGGCATCAACCCCGACAAGCACCTCGTCGAAATCGTTGAACTCAAGGGGCATCCGTGGTTCGTGGGTGTACAGTTCCACCCCGAACTGAAAAGCACCGTCGAAAACCCGCATCCGTTGTTCGTCCACTTCGTCAAGGCATGCCTTCGTTCCTGAAAGCCCGGCACCTGTTCTACCTGCTCGTCGTTGCCACCACCTTCCTGGTGCGCCACCACCCTTTCTTCTGGGACACCATCCAGCTGGGCTCCAAACACGCCCACTTTTTTTTTGAAAACAACTTCTCTTCGCTCATCCTTCCTGCGGAAATTGATAGTGGGCATCCGCCCACATTCGGGCTGTACCTGGCAGTGGTTTGGAAACTTTTTGGAAAAACATTGCCTGTCAGCCACTTTGCCATGCTGCCTTTCCTGGTGCTCATCGTATGGGCCGCTGCCGAGATCGGGAAATACATCGTCAGGGCACATCGCAGCAGCTGGCTGTTGCTGCTGCTTTTCGCCGATCCTGTTTTCGCCAGCCAGTCCGTGCTCGTCAGCCCCGACATCGTACTCGTCAGCTTTTTCCTGTTGGCCGTCCTGGGGCATTTCCGACAAAGTGCCTCGCTGCTCATGCTGGGTTTTACAGGGCTCATGCTCATCAGCACCCGCGGAATGATGGTGGCCTTCGCACTCCTGCTTTTCGAAGCGTTGGTCATCTTCAGCGAACACCGACAGGAATTGAAAAGCAGGCTGACAACGGTCTTTGTCGCCTTCCTCCCTGGTGCCGTTCTGGCCCTTGCTTTCCTGCTTTTCCACTGGCAACAAACCGGGTGGTTGGGCTACCACCCCGATTCACCTTGGGCACCGAGCTTCGAAAGGGTCGATTTCAAAGGCTTTTTGAAAAACTTGTTGGTACTGGCATGGAGACTGGCTGACTTTGGACGGATCATCCTGCTGGCATTGTTGGGATGGCTGGCATGGAATCACCTGCGCACAGGGCAATCACTGGATCGCACTACGCGACACATCCTCCTGCTAACCCTATGCTTGGCTATCGTCCTGTTCCCACCCCTGCTCATTCACAAAGGATTGCTTGGGCACAGATACCTGCTGCCGATTGCCATTTGCCTGACGTTTTGCTTCCTGCGGTTCATACCCACCACTCGCACAGCATGGAACCTGTACGTCTTCATCGCCATGCTCGGTCTGTTGAGTGGCAATTTTTGGGCATATCCCCAACCCATTGCCACTGGCTGGGATGCTACCCTGGCCCACCTGCCCTGGTATAGCGTGCAACACAAGATGATGCGCTACATCGATGACCGGAAAATTCCACTCGAGAAAATTGGAACAGCCTTTCCCATGGTAGGACCCAGGAAGTTCATCGAATTGAATGGCCGACAGGATGGCTTTGTACCTTACGACCTCAGCCGGCAGTGCATGGTCTTATACGCCAACGTCATGAATGATTTTACCAAAGAGGAATTGGACGAGCTCTTCCAAAAATGGAAACCCGTCGTGAAGTTTTCCGAGGGTTGGGTTACGATGATTCTCTTTGAAAACCCTGCACCATGCGAAAATTGAAGTTGGGTGAGTTAGGGCGCCTGAGCCCGGAAGAATATGCCAGGACGGAAAAACTCCCGCTCGTCCTGGTGCTCGACAACATCCGCTCGGCGCTCAATATTGGTAGCATTTTCCGAACGGCTGACGCATTCGCCATCAGGGAGTTGGTGCTCTGTGGTATCACCGCACGCCCACCCCATCGCGAAATGCTCAAAACTGCCCTCGGAGCTACTGAGACCGTGGCCTGGCGCTATTTCGAAAATACCACCGAGGCCCTGGAGCAACTCCGATCGGAAGGTCACCTGATCGTTGCCGTCGAACAAACCACGGAGAGCATCCCTTTGCATCGCTTCAACCCCACCCCCGGCAGGCCTTGCGCATGCGTATTGGGAAACGAAGTGAAAGGTGTGTCCGAGCAAGCCATTCCCCTTTGCGATCTGGGCATCGAGATTCCACAGTTTGGCACCAAACACAGCCTCAATGTGGCCGTATGTGCTGGCATCGTGTGCTGGGAGTTTCTCCGCAAATACAAGGGCTGGACGTGAAAAAGCGAGCTTGCCTTCGTCACACCTCTCACGCTCGTCACGCCCATCACGCCCATCACGCTCGTCACGTTTGTCACGTTTGTCACGCCCGTCACGTGTCACCACAATGTCCAATTTTAATTAAATCCAAATTACACTCTGATCAGCCGCATTGGGCTTTCTATATTTGCGCAGCCCTGAGCAAAACACCCATCGATGGCAGGACCAAAGGTTGTCATAGCTGATTCTGAAAGTCTGGTGCGCATTGGCCTCGACTATCTCTTGCGCAGCAAGACCGATTGTGAGGTGGTGGGCATGGCAACCAATGAAGAACAACTCAGAGAGCTACTCGCGCACCACAAGCCCGACATACTCATCCTCGATTACAACCAGCCCAAACATTTCAGCCCCGATACAGTAGAGCTCGTTCGCAAAGTGTCGCCGCGAACGCGCCTGCTCATTATCAGCGGTGATGAAGACAAGCGGACCATCTACCGGGTGCTCGAGACAGGGGTGAACAGCTACCTGTCGAAACATTGTGACGAAAAGGAAATCCTCGACGCGGTGTATGCCACGGCAAAAGGAGAGAAGTTCTACTGCACCAACGTGCTCAACCACCTGCTCGAGAAGTCATTTCCCAAAGCCGAAAAGTGTGATCCTGTGCCGTTGACGCCTCGGGAAGTCGAAATCGTGCAATTGATTGCCGAAGGGCTCATCGCCAAAGAAATTGCCCACAGGCTTCACCTCAGCACCCATACGGTCTATACCCATCGGAAGAACATCATGAAAAAACTGAAGCTCGGCAGTACCTCGGAGCTCGTACGCTGGGCCATCCAGGAAGGCATCGTCTGAGTATCCTCTCTCAACCTACCAATTCAACCATTTGCTTTTCAATCGAATTCGATCCTTTCGAACCCAAGCAGGCCCTTGCTGAATTGGACTGTTACCGTGTCACCTTTGGTCGCATTCGGAAACTGCTGCCGGCGACTCCTGAAGCGCTCCAGGCTGCCGTCCAACATGAGGAAGATGAAATACCCGTCCGGCTCTATCTTTTCACCTTTTGGAATGCCGAATCGTTCCTGGGCAAAAGGCTTTTCCTCCATGAAAACGGCTTGTACCGTCCGCTTCGAGGTTCCGAAAGGCAGTCTGTCTATCCAGCTGATGAGTAGGGGGCCGAAGAGACCGGCGAGTACGGGCACAGCCACCCACCAACGGAGCTTGCTCACCAAGTCAATTTCGCTGGAAGCCAGCTTCATGGCTACCAATGATCCTAAAATTAGGCCGGAAAATATTCCAACCAATACCAGTCGGCCCACATGCATGGTGTTGGACAGTCGCCAAAATTCCAGGGCATAACCCACGATCAGGGCCAGCATGCCCAACACGGCAAGCCATGCCAGGGCCTTTGATTTTGCACTCAATCCTTGCATGTGCATTCAGGTTTACGTTCCAAAATGGACGTCTTCGGGTGCATCGTTCAGGCCAACTCGAATTGAAGCCGTGCCAGGCTGTTGTAAATTCCGTTTTCGAGGGCCGAAAGCTCTTCATGGGTACCCTGCTCTACGATGGCTCCCTTTTCGATGACGAAAATGCGATCCACTGAGCGGATGGTTGCCAGGCGGTGGGCAATGATGATGGAGGTGCGCCCTTCCATGAGTTTGTCGAGGGCGTCTTGCACCACTTTTTCCGATTCTGCATCGAGCGAAGAAGTTGCCTCATCGAGCAGGAGGATGGCCGGATCCTTGAGGATGGCTCTGGCGATGGCAATGCGCTGGCGCTGCCCGCCAGAGAGTTTGATGCCGCGTTCGCCTACGAGGGTGTCGAAACCCTCCGGGAAGGATTCGATGAATTCGAGTGCATTGGCCTGGGCTGCCGCCGCATAGATTTCCTCGTCGGTAGCGTCGGGTTTGCCGTAGGCGATGTTTTCGCGAATGGTGCCGCCAAAAAGCAGGACTTCCTGGGGCACTATGGCGATGTGCTTGCGGTAGGCCGTGGTGTCGTAGTCGAAAATGCTGTGACCATCTACCAGGATATCGCCCTGGTCGATGGGATAAAATCTCAAGAGCAACTGGACGATGGTTGACTTGCCTGCTCCACTGGGTCCCACTAGCGCCACCTTGCTGCCTGGCTGAACTTCGAAGCTGATACCTCTGAGCACCTCCACGTCAGGGCGCGTGGGATAGTGGAAATGCACATCTCTGAACTCGATGTGTCCTTCCAAGCGCCTGAAGGGGCTTTTGGTAGGCTTGGCCCCTTTCAGTTCGATTTCTCCCTTTTCGTTCAGGATGTCGCGCACGCGTTCGGTGGCACCGATGGCGCCGAGGATTTCCGTGTAAAAATTGCCCAGGCCAGCGATGGCGCCACCGATGATGGCCGTGTAAACCACGAAGGAAATCAACTGCCCGGCCGTGATGGTTCCTTCACTCACCATGATGGCGCCTTGCCATACGATGAAAAAAAGCGCTCCAAACAAAATCGAGACGATGAACACCGCAAAGAGTGCCCTGCCGCGGGCGTACTTCAGCGAAACCTCTACGGTCTTGTCGATAGACTTGCCGTAGCGCATCATCTCGAGCAATTCATTGGTGAATGCTTTTACCACGTGGATGTTCTGCATCGTCTCGTTGAGGATGATATTGCTGTTGGCCAGCTCTTTCTGGCGTTCGCGGGAAAGTTTGCGAATTTTTCGGCCGAAGATCATGGCACCAACCACGATCACAGGAAAAGTGGCCAGCATGATCAGCGCCAATTTCGGCGTGGTGACTGCCAGGAACACAACCCCCGAGATGAGAATGATGATCTGCCTGATGAACTCCGCAAGCGTAATGGATATGGCGTTGTAGAGCCTTTCCACATCTGCGGTGAGCCGGCTGACGAGCTCTCCTACCCTCGTTTTTTCAAAAAATACCACTGGCAGGGTGATGAGCCGCTCGTAAAGGGCCCGCCGCACGTCGGCAATGCCGCGCTCGCTCACAGAAGCGAAAAGCTGCACCCGATAGTAGGAAACGAACCCCTGCACGAACAAAATGGCCAACAGAATGAGCCCCACCTCACGCAAGGTTATGCCATAGCGCGACTTGCCCAGTGCGATGTCCACCATTTCTCCCGACAGGTAAGGGAAAACCATGAATACCATGCTGGAAAGAAACAGCAGTACCAAACCGAGAATGAGGCGGCCCCGATAGGGTGTCACGAACGAAAAAATCTGCAAGGCCTTGCGCAGGGTTTCTAGGCTGAAGCTGCCGCGGGTGTTGTTCGAAGGCGTATCGCTAATAGGCATGACGGGAGATTTGTGCTACAACGTTACCAAACGAGTCGAATAACGGGAAACGATACCAATGGTTGAGCTATGGTAAAAAACATGCCGACACGCTCACTTCCTCCTGGCCTTTGTGACTGTCGTAGTTTTGCCGATCCAGACAAATCCGACCCTATGAACTTTCCTCCGGCCTTTCTGAAACGCATGCAAAAGTTGCTTGGCCCCGAATTCGAAGATTTCGTGACTGCCCTGCGTCAGCCTCCCCCTGCCAGCATTCGCTTCAACCCTCGAAAACCTGGCGCCCAGCTTCCAACCAGTGAACGCGTACCCTGGCATCCACATGGGTGGTATCTGCACGAGCGCCCCTCCTTCACCCTCGATCCTGCCTACCACGGCGGAGGCTATTACATCCAGGAGGCTTCTTCCATGTTTTTGCATGAAATCCTTTGCCAGATACGTCCGTCGAGTGAGCGCTGGAGGGTCCTCGACCTGTGCGCTGCACCCGGAGGGAAAAGCACCCTGTTGTTGTCGGCCATGCAGGAAGGCGACCTGCTCGTCGCCAACGAAATGGCACCGGCTCGGGTGCCCGCCCTGAAGTACAACCTCACCCGATGGGGTTACAGTGGCGTCATGGCGAGCAATCATCCGCCCGCTGCATTTACGAACCTGAAAGGATTTTTCGATCTGATCGTAGTGGATGCCCCGTGTTCCGGCGAGGGCATGTTTCGCAAAGACCCTGGCGCCCTGGAGCATTGGAGTCCGACGGCGGCTGAGCAATGTGCCGAAAGACAGGACTCTATCATCGATCAGGTGCTGCCGGCCTTGCGGGCTGGCGGATGGCTCATTTATTCTACGTGCACTTTCAACCCTTCCGAAAACGAATACAACATTGCCCGCTGGCTTCAGCGATACGACTTAGAGGAAGTGCCCTTGCGACTCGACTCCTCTCACCCCCTGGTGCCTGCCGAGCATGGCTACTATTTCTACCCGCACCGCGTCAAAGGGGAAGGTTTTTTCATTTGCCTGATGCGCAAAAAATCCGGCGCTTCCTTCAAGGCCAAGAAATTGGGATTGCCCCGAGGCATCACCCGGCTTCCATCCAGGCAGGTAAATTTCTTGCGCCCTTGGCTTGGCAATGCCGATCGCTTCCTGTTTTACCAAAAAGCAAATGGCACCATCACGGCGCTGACACCGGATCTCGAAGCGGATTTTGCAACCTTGGGAAATGTACTCCAGAAGCGTTCCTTCGGCCTCAAAATCGGCAAACTCAAGGGCTCGCATTTGTTGCCCGACCACGCACTGGCCATGTGCTTGGAACTGAGCGAAGGTGTGCCCACCCTGCAGCTCGACCTCGAGGCAGCCCTTCAGTACTTGAAGCGAGCCGAACCACCCCTGCCCTCCTTGCCCAAACCGGGATGGTATCTCGTTAGACATGGGGCTTTCAACCTCGGCTGGGTGAAGGTCCTATCCCAGCGCATCAACAATTACCTGCCCATGGACAACCGCATCCGCATGGACCTGCCAGAATGAAAAAGCCGATGGCGTGTGGAGCCATCGGCTTCGAGGATGGGAGCGGAATGAGAAAGTTGTCGATTGACTATGGAATTACAGTGGCTTTCAAATGTGACACATGCGGAGCCGTTACCGACGCCTCAGGCGAGTTTGGCCATGTCTCTGACCAAAATCTTTCCCCTGTTGAAATAAATGAGGTCCGACTTGCGCAGCTCATTGAGCACCAGTGTGACGGTCTGGCGCGATGTACAGGTAATGTTGGCAATGTCCTGGTGAGTCAGGCTGTGTTTGAGCAGCATTTCATACCCGACCCGGCGCCCCGTTTTGGATACGGCTTCCTTGATGAACTCGATGATGCGTGTACGTGCATCCTTGAAGATGAGGGATTCGAGTTTGTTCTCGGCATTGAGCAGACGCTTGCCGAGTTGTTTCATGATCCTGTCGCAAAGGGTGAAATTGGAGCGCATCAAAGATTTCAGATCGGCCACCCGGATGGCGTAGATGTGTACTTCCTCGCGCAGGGCCTGGGCAAACTCGGGCCGACGGCTTTCACCGATGAGCCCCAACTCGCCAAACATGGCCGTCGGGTGTATGAGGGTTTTAATTACTTCCTTTCCTTCGGGTGAATGGGTGCCAATTTTGACCGTACCCTTGGCGAGAAAAAACACCACATCGGACAGTTCGTCGGGCAAATAGATGTAGCTGAACTTCGGCTTGACGCGGTATTCGGCCACTTGTTCGAGGCGGGCCTTCTCTTCGTCGCTCAGGCAAGAAAAGAGCGGAAATTCGGCGATGGATAGGGTGTCACGGGTAGCTGCTACTCTCATTTCTGGAGGAATTTGTGATTGATGAATGCACACCCAAGACACATTATTTGGTCTCCTCCCCTATTCCACAACCATTTTTTTTGAAAAAACACGACTGGCCAACCCTGGCTTCGGCAGACAAGGCACCTTACTCAGGTTGGTGAAAATTCAATTGCTCGACTTGAAAGAGTTGAACGAAGAGCTGTACCCGGCGAAAATTCCTTCTCCATTTTCCACATTGTCATACACGACCACACCTTCGGCAAAGGGGTTGTCGGTATTGAACTGACGGCTGATGGTGATGTGATACAGATAGTACGCCTCGCTTACAGATCTCAGCTCGATGATGAATTCGCCGGGTAGGAATTCGACGGGGTTGTAGGAGAACGATCCGTTGAACGGGAATGAAATTTTTTCCCCATTGAAGAACTGGTCCTTGATGAGAAAGCTCCGCCCGTCGAAATAGCGGGTAGCGGGGGCGTCAGGATCGGCGAGGTTCACATCGAGCGGTGTGTGCAGTGTCAACTCACTGATGACAGTATCGCCCTGGGCGTCGATTACATAGGGGTGGATGCGCTGGTGGAAAACGAGGTGGTAGTAATTGACTTCATCGGCCGGGTCGTGGAAGGTCACCGACACATCGAATTTCACTGTCTTACTTTCATTTACCACATTTTGCGAGGCCGTGGAAAAGTCAACCGATTCGATGGGGACTGTATGCGGAATAATGTTGGTGGCCGTGACGGGTTCGAACCCTGGCGCAGTCACTTTGATGGTATAGACGACACCAATTTGGGGCTGCATCTGTAGGGTCTTGTAGTGGGGTGGCATCTGCAACACAGGATCAAAGGGCACCGGTTGCAAGATCTCGAGCAGATCGTTGCCTTGAAACACCATCACCGTAGCATCCTCGACGAACTCTGTAGGATCTGTGGAAAAAACAGAGCGCGTTTTGGACACATACACCTCCAGGGTCTGTTGGTTGGAAAAATTGCTGTAGATAACCAGTCGAGCCTGGTCGTCGATGTCGAAATGAATCGGTTCTTCACAGGACGCAAAAAGAACCAACCCCAAGGTTGCAATAAAAAATTTTCGTGTGCAGGGCCACATAATGCAGGGAATTGTCGGACTGCGCCCAAAGATCAACTTTTTATTTCGAAAATTCGAATGTTGGCCTTCCATTATTGGAAAACTCCCCTCCAGCAACACCATTTCCGGTCCTAAACCAATCCCTGAGTCCACTGCATAAAGTCTTTTTCAATTGGAGTTGCCTGCAAGTATTGTTGGTTTAGAGACCTGCCTGTCCGGCCCGTCTGTCCAGCCCGTCTGTTCAGCCGGACAGGCCGGACAGGCGGCCAAACCTGTCTGTCGACAGACAGGCGGGTCGGCAGACAGGCCTTCCTGTCGGCAGACAGGGGTTTAGAGACGTTCTGGCACAACCCCTCTAAACCCCTCTAAACCACTGAGCGCACATTTTGCAGTGCGCTCATCTGCTGGCACTTTTGAAGTATTCCCTGTGCCACCAACACAGCCCACGTAAGCCAAATGCTGTCTGACGCTGGTCAAGATGCACCTCGGCACCCGCTGGCCAAGTACCTTTCTGCTGCGAGCGCCATTGGACAAAAAAGAAGTTTCTTCGCAACGCATTTTCCAATGTTTTTCCGGCCCCCTCGAGGGGCAGTCCTCCACCATCCAACCCACACCCGATATGCATCTGAGCGAAATCCTGACCCATCTGGCCGAAGACCGCCAGCTGTTCCATGGGGCCGTGACCCCACCCATTTTTCAGACCTCCAATTTTGCCTTCGACAGTGTAGAGGCTTTTCGCCAGGCCATCGGCGACGAGTGGAACCACCACATCTACACCCGTGGCAACAATCCCACTGTCGAAATTTTGAGGAAAAAATTAGCCGCACTCGAAGGAGCGGAAGACGCCCTGGTATTCCCCAGTGGAGCCGCAGCTACCGCCATGACGGTGCTCTCCCTGGTCAAGGCTGGCCAACACGTCCTGTGCGTCGAAAAACCCTACAGCTGGACGAAAACCCTGGTGGCCGAACTGCTTCCTCGATTTGGCATCGAATACGATTTCGTAGATGGTACCGACACCACTGCCATCGAGGCTGCCGTCCGGCCCAACACCGCGCTGCTATACCTGGAATCCCCTAACTCGATGACCTTTGAACTGCAAGACTTGGAAGCATGTGCGCAATTGGCCCGACGCAATGGCTTCCTGACGCTCATCGACAACTCAAACTGCACGCCCCTGTTCCAACAGCCCATCCGCATGGGTATCGACCTGGTGATGCATACGGGCACCAAGTATCTCAACGGCCACAGCGACGTGGTGTGCGGGGTGGTTTGCGCCAGACGCGAGCTCATCGAGCAGATTTTCCATCGGGGCTATATGACGATGGGCAACATCGTGTCGCCGCACGATGCCTGGCTCATCCTCCGGGGACTGCGCACCTTGGAGCTGAGACTGCGGCGCAGCTACGAAAGCGCATTGACAGTGGCCCGCTGGTTGGAGGCACATCCACGCGTGGAACGGGTGCTTTTCCCCATGCTGCCGTCTTTTCCCCAGTACGAGCTGGCCCGCCGCCAGATGAGCGGCTGCGCCGGACTGGTGAGCTTTTACCTGAAAAATGCCGACGTAAAACAGACGGTGCGATTTGCCAATTCACTCGAGCGATTCCTGCTGGCTGTTTCCTGGGGGGGCCACGAATCACTCGTCATGCCCATGGCTGCCTTCTATGACCTGCCAGGGCATGCCCAACCGCAATTGCCACCCAACTTGATCAGACTATACATCGGGCTCGAAGATCCCCAATGGCTCATCGAAGACATCGCTCGTGCCCTCGACGACACCGAGTGACTGGCCCGCAGCGGACTGTATGAAAGGCTCTCTCAGGCGGGCAAGTACATCACCGACTTGACCGCTCGGATGATCTTCTCGGGATTTGGCAAGTATTCTTCCACCAAGGTAGGAGCGTAAGGCAGGGAAGTGTCGGCCGAGTTGACCCGCACCACGGGTGCGTCGAGGTAGTCGAAGGCATAGCGCTGGACTTCGTAGGCCACCTCGGCAGATACTCCGAACAAGGGCCAGGATTCATCGACCACGACGAGGCGATTGGTTTTTTTCACCGACTCCACCACGGTGCGATGATCGAGGGGCCGAATGGTACGCAGGTCGATGACCTCGGCGCTGATGCCCATGCCCTCCAATTCCTCGGCTGCCTTCAGGGCAGTGAGCACCATCTTGTTGAAAGACACGATGGTGACATCGGTACCTGGCCGGCGCACGGCCGCCACGCCGATGGGCACCAAGTATTCTTCCTCGGGCACCTCGCCTTTGTGGCCGTACATGATTTCGGATTCCATGAAGCACACGGGGTCGTCGTCGCGGATGGCCGATTTGATGAGGCCTTTGGCGTCGGCCGGGTCCACACAAGAGACTACCTTGAGACCAGGGGTGTTGCCCAGCCAGCTTTCAAAAGTCTGGCTGTGCTGCTGGGCAAGCTGACCAGCCGATCCCGTCGGGCCACGGAAGACGATGGGGCATGTGAAATCGCCGGCGGATTGAGAGAGGGTTTTGGCGGCGTTGTTCACGATCTGGTCGAAGGCCAACACGGCAAAGTTCCAGGTCATGAATTCGATGATGGGCCGCAAGCCGTTCATGGCTGCTCCAACGCCAATACCGGCGAAGCCAAGTTCGGAGATGGGAGTATCGATGACGCGCTTGGGACCGAACTCGTCTAACATCCCCTTGCTCACCTTGTAGGCGCCGTTGTATTCGCCTACTTCTTCACCCATCAGAAAAACGTTTTCGTCGCGGCGCATTTCTTCAACCATGCCTTCGCGGATGGCCTCGCGCAATTGGAGAATTCTGCCCATGTGCTCGTTGTAATTGGTGTTTTGTGAAAAGGCTTTGGTCCGGGGGCGCAAAAATATCGATTCACCCCGAGCTGCCAACTCGAACGGCATCCATCAGCGAGGAGGCAGGAAAATCGTACCCTTCAGGTAAGTGACAGCCTGGCCGCTGATGTAGGTTCGATCGCCATCGAGCCGGCAGCGCAAGCGACCTCCCCGGGCCGACCACTGCTCGGCCGTGAGTTCCGATTTGCCAAGTCGAGTGGCCCAGTAGGGCGTGAGGGTGGTATGGGCCGAACCGGTCACGGGGTCTTCGTCGATGCCGTATGCCGGGTAGAAACAACGGGAAACGAAATCGACGCGGCTGCCTAGAGCCGAGCAAATGACACCCCGGCCCCCCAGCTTTTTGAGCTCGGCAAAATCGGGCTGCAGCGCTTTGAGCTGTTCTTCAGTTTCCAGGATGAGCAAGAAATCCTCTCTACCCCTGTATGTCTCAACGGGGGTTATGCCCAGGGCATCGCCGATGATTGGGGGCAGCTCGAGGGGCTCCAACTTGTCGGTGGGAAAATCGAGCTGGTACCACTGGCCTTGCCGACTCACACCGAGCGGGCCGCTCAGTGAATCGAAGGCGAGCTGGTCGGCTGGGTGTTGTAGGTGAGCCCAGAGCACATGTGCCGTGGCCAGGGTAGCATGGCCACACAGGGCTACCTCCGCCACGGGGGTGAACCAGCGGATGTGAAATCGATCGCCTTTGGAAATGAAAAATGCCGTTTCGGAGAGGTTGTTCTCGGCAGCAATGGCCTGCAACAACTCGTCGGGCAGCCAGTGCTGGAGCGGCACTACGGCCGCCGGGTTGCCGCCAAAAAGCACATCGGTGAAGGCATCTACCTGGTACAGTTCGAGCTTCATTTCGTCAAATTTTTGGAGGGCAAAGGGACGGCATTGCGCCAAAACAACCAAATGTGTGAGCATCCAAGGTACGGGCGCGTGGGAGGTAGCTGCCGATTCCCTGCCTATGACAGGCCTGCCATAGACAAACAGCTCGAAAAGCGGCGTCGCCAAGCCCTTTCAACATTTCTGATCCACTATCCACCCCCCGACACCGGGTAACGGAATTGTTTGTACGCACTCGATGATTTTTGTCTCGATGGTTTTTGCAGAGGACTGCGCGTGAGGAGGACTTGGAAGATGGAAATGCAAGGGAATGCTGGAGTCAAAGGCATTTTCGAACGAGCGGCAGGTGATTGGGCTCAGCACTTGGCATCTGGGCTTTACTTTTGCGCCACTTTTTTCACCAGCACAAAACCATGCTTTCAGTACAGAACCTCTACCTGCAGTACGGAGAACGGATCCTGTTCGACCGCATCAGTTTCGCCATCGGCGACAGGGAGCGCATCGGCCTGGTGGGGCGAAACGGCGCGGGCAAAAGTACCCTGCTCAAAATCATGGCCGGCTTGCTCAACCCCGACGAGGGCCAGATCGACAGGCCCGCCAACAGCACCATTGGGTTGTTGCACCAGGAAATGAACCTGCCCAAAGGGAAAACGGTACTGGAAGAAACCATGACGGCCTTTGCCGAGACGCGCGAGCTGGAAAAAAAGCTCGAAGACGTCCACCACGCCATCGCCACGCGCACCGATTATCAAAGCCCCGAATACACCAAGCTGTTGGAAGAACTGGCCGATCTCGAACACCGCTTCCAGCTCCTCGGTGGCCACAATACCCAGGCCCAGGCCGAAAAAGTGCTCAAAGGCCTGGGCTTCCGCGACGCCGACTTCCAACGGCTCACCGACGAATTCAGCGGTGGATGGCAAATGCGCATCGAACTGGCCAAGATGCTGCTCCGCCAACCCGATTACCTGTTACTCGACGAACCCACCAACCACCTCGACATCGAGAGTATCCTCTGGCTGGAGTCTTTCCTCGATACCTATGAGGGGAGCATCGTCGTCATTTCGCACGACAAGACATTCCTCGACAAAGTGACCCGCCGCACCCTCGAAATCGAACTCGGCAAACTCTACGACTACAAGGCCAGCTATTCCGGCTATGTGGAGCTGCGCCGCGAACGCCGGGAAAAACTCCAAGCTGCCTGGGAAAACCAGCAGCGCATCATCGCTGAAAAGGAGCGCACCATCAAGCGTTTCATGGCCAAGGCTACCAAGACGAGCATGGCCCAGAGCATGCAAAAGCAGCTCGACAAAATGGAGCGCATCGAGCTCGATCAGGAAGACACCGCCGTGATGAACATCCGCTTTCCCGAACCGCCCCGCAGCGGGCAGGTAGTCGTCGAAGCCAGGGGCCTCACCAAGCGCTACGGCGACTTGCTCGTGCTCGATGGCGTGGACCTCAAGCTCGATCGTGGCGACCGCGTTGCCTTCGTAGGCCAGAACGGACAGGGCAAAACCACCCTCGCCAAGATCATCGTCGGGCAGCTAAAACCCACCGCCGGGGAGCTGACCATCGGACACAACGTGCACATCGGCTACTATGCCCAAAACCAGGCTGAAACCCTCGACCCTCACCGAACCCTCCTGGAAACCTTGGAGGCCCACAGCCCTCCCGAAATGCGGACGCGCCTGCGAACCCTCCTCGGAGCATTCCTCTTCAGCGGCGAAGACCAGGAAAAAAAGGTCATGGTGCTCTCAGGAGGCGAAAGGGCTCGACTTGCCCTTGCGTGCATGTTGCTCAAGCCCGTCAACCTCCTCGTGCTCGACGAGCCAACCAACCACCTCGACATCCTTTCAAAGGAGGTGCTCAAAAATGCCCTGATGCAGTTTACCGGCACCCTCATCGTGGTTTCCCACGACCGGGACTTCCTCAGCGGACTGACCGACAAAACCATCGAATTTAGAGATCACCACCTGCACACCTACTTGGGCGACGTGAACTACTTCCTGGAAAAGCGCCGCCTCGACCACATGCGGGAAGTGGAAAAACGAACGCAGGCTACCAGAAAAGTGGCCGATGAAAAAACGGCAGATACCAGCTCCAATGGCTCACCCACCCTCAGCTACGAGGAACGCAAGCAACTGCAACGGCAGCTCCAAAATGCCAGAAAGCAGGTGGAAGCGCTCGAAAAACGCATCGCAGAGCTCGAACGCAAAATGGCAGAACCCGATTTCTACACCCGACCGGGCTTCGAAAAAACGCTCACCGAACATGCCGGCCTGAAAGCGGAACTCGAATCGGCCCTCGAAGCCTGGATGGAAGCCGAAGAACGACTCGCCTCGTAGCACGGGTATCAACCCTGAGCCAGCCTTGGAAAGGGTAAGAATACCGACGGAAAATGCCCGAGGCGAAATCAGCGCCGCCATTCACTCTCGAAAGCTGCACACCAAACTGACCACCACGGGTTTCACAGCCCTCAACGCTGGCTGATCGCTCTGGAGTTCCACTTCGCCAAGGAGGTATTCGGGCACATCTTCAACCGTGGGGGCGAACGTCAAGCCAAGGGTCTCAGGCAATTTGCCGCCCTCCCAGGAGTTCACCACCCCGCCATAATCCCATCCAAAGCCCCAAATCTTGAATGGTTTCCCGTTGATGGTTTCCACCTCCTCCAGGGTGGTGCCAATGGTAATGCCCTCGGGCGTGTGCCAAAGGGATTGTCGTCCAAAGCCTCCATTGATTCGGATGAAAGTTGGCCGCAAGGTATCCAGACTCGTATCCCAGTATATTTCCACCCTTTTGACAGGATCGTCGGGATAGAGCACCACGCCTGTATCATAAATTCCTTCACCGAGGTAGATGGTGTCCTGTCGGGCGTCGCTGCCATAAGCCTCCAGCGCATCGGAGACCGTACAGCGGGTAGCCTGCAGCCTGCCGACCTGCCGACCTGGTATGATCAGATATTCTTCCTGGGAAACTGTGATGGAATCCTGTTCCTGCTCGACTTCTTGCTCTTGTGCGGCTGGCCCATCATTTCGGCACGCCCCCAGACATACGGTCAGGCACACACAGATCAAGACCAGTGATAGTTGGTGTTTCATGTCGTTTCGTTTTGATATTGCCAGCCCGGTATGAGGCTTAATCGAAAGCAAAGATGATTTTTCTCGACAATCTTTCTGCATGCCGCGCAAGGTAATAACAACGTGCAGCCGCAGATGGCCAATCTCTTCGATTTCAGTTCGACACAGGTGTGCTTGCCAAGTTCAACCAATGGCCAGGCTTCGCCATCGATTCTCTTGACCCTGTACACGCCACAGGGCCTTCAGTGTCCCCTCCCTCTCGCCAACGTTCGCAAGCTCTACCTGGCAAAACCGCCTGAGATGGACATTGTATGCTTCGGACCGAGCCCCTTCAAACCGTGCCAATCACCACGATTACCGAGGCGGCATCCCAAATGTTGTCGGGAGTGGGCTTGGATCTAGCCACATTCACAACTGCCATTTTTTTTTTGGAAAAAAAATTCAAGTGGGGAGCGTGGACCCCACGATGAACGACCTGCCTCTCCACAGGCAGGCAGGCGGGAACGACACGCTTCAGGGAGGAACTGCGAGCTTACACCGGGAAGGGGCGATCGGCCATCAAACCACCTGCCGATACTTGCATTTCCGATCCAGGCCGACTTTTGGCAGGGCGCTCAACCCACGAGAGTCAAAACTTTTCTTTGAGTGCAATGCGGCCACGCTCGTCGCGGGTCAGCGTCCCGAAGGACGCCTGAGGATCGTGTTCGAAGATCAGGGTCCAATCGTTAGCGAGACCATTTTCCAGCAGCCAGGCCTTTTCCTCGAGGGTCACCAGCGGGCGGATGTCATAGGCCATGATGTAGGGCATGCCGATGTGGAACGAAGAAGGCATCAGGTCGGAACAATAGACGAAGCGGCGGCCTTCCATATCGATATGCAACGCCATGAGCGCTTCGGTATGTCCGTAGGCAAACTGAACCTGCACACCAGGAAGCCAGGGCAAAAGGTCGCGTTGCACGTCGAGGAATCGAAGCACGCCGGCGTCCTTCAGCGGAACGAAATTTTCCTTTAGAAATGAAGCTGCCTCGCGGGCATTGGGTTCCATAGCCCAGCGCCAATGCACCTCGTTCGACCAGTAAGTGGCATTGGGGAAAGTAGGCACCAACCTGCCAGCCTCGTCCTTTTTCACAGCCCCACCACAGTGATCGAAGTGCAGGTGGGTCAAAAAGACGTCGGTGATCTCCTCAACCGAAAGATGCTCGGCGGCGAGGGAGTCCAGGAGGTTCTCTTCGCCATGAGGTTCGAAAAAGGAGCGCCATTTTTCGTCTTGTTTGTCTCCAAGGCCGCAATCCACCAGGATTCGGCGCCCGTCGGTTTCGATGAGCAGGCAGCGCATGGCCCAGGTGCAGAGGTTGTTTTCGTCGGGTGGGTTGAAGCGTTGCCAGAGCCGTTTGGGCACGATGCCGAACATGGCCCCGCCATCGAGCTTGAAATAGCCAGCGTGAACGATGGAAATTTTCATAGGCTGAAAGTCAGATGCGTTATTGGGGGCCAAAGGTAATTGCCTGATGGCAGCATTCAGAAGCCCCGTTTCGAGCCGAGCAAAACACCCTTCTCAACCCAGGGGCTTGACCCAGAAGCGGAGGGACTTGGGGCTTTCGTCTTCCTCGCCGATTTCCTTCCAGGCAATTTGGCAATAAAGGTCCGTAGGTTCGAAACCCCGTTTTCGCCAGAATGCATCCAGCGGTTTGTAGTCGGCAGGCCTGCGGGGGTCGTCCTGCGAACGCACCACGGCGCAGAATGCCAGCCACTCGTAATCTCCCAATTGGCGGGCCCAGTTTTCTCTCTCCTCGAAAAATCGCTTGCCGAAGCCTTGGCCTCGGTAGCGCTTGTCGAGCACCGACTCGCTGAAATAGAACACGCCTTCGACGGGATAGGGGCTTTGTTCGAAAGGCTTTCGGATGTTGTCCGTTTCTTCGGCAAGGGGCATACCGGTAGAGGCGCCCACCACCCGATCCCCGTCGAAAGCCAGCACCAATACCGCATCCCTGCAGCCGAACAGGGTGTCGAGGTATCTCTTCTCGTAATCCAAATCACCATCGTACAAGTAGGGAAACTCCCTGAAAACTTCGATGCGCAGGCGGGCCACCTCTGGCAGCCACTGCCGGGCCTCGTTGGCTGGAAAGGCTTTTACTCGCATCATAAGGAAAAGGCAATTTTTCAATCGATTCAATTTTCGGAGAAAGGCGGGGGCAGGCAGTGCTCTTTGGCCAGCCGGCCGAGTTCCTCATCGAGGCTGAGGGGCTTGAAGCCCGTACTGGCCAGCAGTGAGTTGTCGAGCACCAGCCGGGCCGGTCGGTAGGCTGGCATGGGCACTTCGGACCGGGAGCAGATTTCAATCGAGGCGTGGTCGAGTTTAAAGGATTCCTTCACCCGGATGGCAAGGTCATAACGGCTCAGCCCCACGTCGCCGCCGAGGTGAAACAATCCGCTGGCATCCTGCTCGAGCAGGTGGAACAGAGCCATGCTCGCCGAGCATGCACCGAGAAAGGAGCGGAATTCATCGTAGAAAGCCCTGACGGGGATGAAGTGCATCCACGCATTGAGCCATTGTTGCAGGAAGGAGGGTCGGGCCGCATTCGACCAACCGTACATCACCGACACGCGCAGGATGACGGCCGCGGGGTGAGCCTCTCTGATGAGCCGTTCTGCCTCCCATTTTTCCCATCCATACTGGTTTTGGGGATTGGGCTCATCGGTTTCGAAGTAACGCTCTTTGGTGCCGTCGAAAACCTGTTCGCTCGAAGTGAAGAAAAACCGGATGTGGCGTTCGGCACACATCTCTGCGAGGTTGCCTGCAGCTTCTACGTTCAGGGCGCGAGTTTCCTCGGGGTGCTCCTCGCAGTAATTGGTATCTGAATGAGCCGCCAAGTGGAAAACGGCATCGGGATCGAGTGCTTTGAGCAGGTGCCAAACCTGGTCTTTTTGACAGAGGTCGAGCTGCACGTGTTCAGAGCCGGGCGGGATGCCATCGCTGTGGCGGTGCCAGGTACCGATCAGGCGCCAGCGCTCGGGCTGTGCCTGGAACACATTCCAGCCCAAGAACCCGGAAGCACCTGTGACGAGCAGTTTTTTCATCGACTGAGCGGTTTGATGCTAATCTGTTCCGTGGTGTGTCGTCGCTTGACGGGCGTTTTCGATGCGTTTTGGTAAAATGGCTACTGAACATCCGAGTCCACAGCAGGGCAATCTTAGCCGATTTTCTTCAATACAGGGCATTTCCTGTGCGCAGCGACCGTTGCCCTGGCGAAATGTACCACTGGCAAAACCAAACGCCCCATCGACGAACCCCAAGCACTGCCGTGCGTTCTAAGTGCCGACAGCAGTCAAAGGATACAAATTTTCATTTTCTAAATTTGCCCGCCTCCTTTCGATATGCCAGCCGGGCGCCAAACAGACCGGATCATCCGCATGAAAACCTCCATGAAAGTCAAACTACCTCCTCATAGTCTCATTGAATCAAGCGAAGAACTCCAACGATTCCATCGCGAAAACCAACACACCCCCTGGTTGTGCTTCGATACAGAGTTCATCGGTGAAAAGCGCTTTTTCACCACCCTCTGCCTCATCCAGGTTGCCACTCCCAAAGGAAACTATGTCATCGATCCCCTCAAGGTCGAAAAACTGGATCCTCTACTCGATTTGCTCACCGATGACAAGGTGCTCAAAATCGTGCATGCAGCTTCCAACGATTACCGCCTCCTCTACAACTTGCATGGCATCATTCCCAAACACACCTTCGACACCCAAATCGCCTCTGCCTTCATCGGGTACAAGTATCCGGTAGCTTTCAACAAACTGCTCGACAGCGAGCTGCACATCAACATTGGCAAGGGCTTCAGCGTGGCCGACTGGGAACGCCGCCCCGTTTCCAAAAAGCAACTTCGCTACGCCTTGTACGATGTGGTGTACCTGTACGACTTGTACCAAAAACTGAAAACCAAGCTCGAGTCGAAGGGGCGTTTCGAATGGGCCATGGAAGAATGCAAGATGCTCGAAAACCCGGAGTACTACGAAACCGACCCGTACAAGGAAACCCTTCAGAGCAACCTCATCAAGGGTTTGCGTTTCAACGAAAGGGTCATGTTGCTTCGGCTGCTGTTGTGGCGCACCGAGGAGGCCCGTCGGCGCAACCACTCCAAAGAAATGGTCTTGCCGGGCAAGTACATCGGTACCATCGTGCGCTCGGCGCGCGAAGGCCTCGATGCGTTCCGACAAAATCGCCGCCTGCCCGAACCTTTGGTCAACAAGTACGGCCAGCTCTTCATCGAGATGTACAACAGGCCGGCAACCGAAGAGGAAAAGGAAATCCTGTCACGCATTCCCCGCGACAGCAACGAAAACCCTCGCCAGGAAATCATCATGGAAATGCTCGACCTGCTCGTGCGGTACAAATGCCAGGAGGCCGGCATCTCCCACCACCTCGTTTTGCCCCGACAGATTTTCAAACGGCTTCGATTCGAAGAGGGCGCCTGGGATCCCTCCCTCGAAACGGGGTGGCGCAGGGAATTCCTGGGCGAGGAAATCATCACCTGGTTGCGGCACAGACACCACCTCCAGATTGCTTTCAAGGAAGGCAAATTCGAGCTCACTCTCAATTCTGGCCACGTCAACGGCGCTGAAAACTCCATGGGTTCGTGAAGGGAGAGTTGCTGCTGACCCCGGCATACCGCATCGGCCCAGTCCTCACCACTCAATTTCCACTCTTGACCGGTTCTGGATAGGGGATTCGCGGGTGGTAAATGCTTTTCAGGCGGTTTTTGAAGACCTTCCTGCAGATCTCGAGTTCGGCAAAGGTCAATTTGCAATGCTCGAACTGGCCGTCTTTGATTTTTGAGTCGAGGGTTTCGTCCACCACCCGCTCGATGTCTTCTTCGGTTGGCGTCTTGTAAGCACGCAAGGTAGCTTCGATACTATCGGCCAACATGAGGATGCCCTGTTCCTTGGTGCTGGGCTTCGGCCCTGGATAGGTAAAAATGGAAAGGTCCACCTCCTCGTTGGGATGCTCCTTGCAATAGTTGCGATAGAAATACTCCACGCGAGTGGTGCCGTGATGGGTGAGGATGAAATCGATGATGACCTGGGGCAAACCGTATTCTCTGGCGAGGTTGGCACCAGAGGTGACGTGTTTGATGATGATTCGGGCACTTTCACGCGGATCGAGTCTTTCGTGCGGGTTGTAGTGCTGCTGGTTTTCGACGAAATACTCGGGATGCAATGCCTTGCCGATGTCGTGGTAGAGGGCGCCCACCCTCACCAACAGGGAATCGGCACCGATTTCGGAGGCTGCCGCTTCGGCCAGATGCCCCACCTGTATTGAATGCTGAAAAGTACCTGGTGCCTTGATGGCAAGCATTTTCAGCAAAGGCTTGTTGACGTCGCTGTACTCTACCAACGAAATGGCAGAGACGAATCCAAAGGTGCGTTCCATCAGCGGTATCAATGGGAATGCCAGCAAAATCAGCACGCTGTTGCCCACGATCCAGCCTCCCATCTGCCAGTCCACCCCTCGCAGGCTGCCCTCCTCCACGAGTTCGGTAGCCAGGAATCCCACCATGTAGGTGATCGTGATGTAAAGCACCGACTTGAAGAACCGCCCCCAGTAGCGCGCATCCGCCACCGCCAGCACGGCCACCACCCCTGCCACGATTTGCAAAAAGGTGAATTGATAGCCCGCCGAGGTCAACAGACTGCATAGCAACACCACCACCACATGCACGAAAAACGCAAGCCGATAGGAAAAGAAATGCCTCATCACGATGGGTACGATGCAATAGGGCAGCAGGAATACGTGTACGGCATTGGAGCGCTCGACCAGAAAAGTCAGGTACGTGAAAATGAGGGGCCACATGAGCACACTGATCAGGTAACTCCACTGCTGCATGATCTCGCGGCGATAGGCCCGCACGTACATCAGAAAAGCAATGAAAACCAGCGCCGTCAGAATCAGGTAACCCACATACACCCAAAAAGCCCCCGAGGCCGGGCCAAACTCCGATTCGAATTTTTCCCTGAATGAAACCAGCACTTCGTAAATGCTCTCCGTAATGACGGCTCCTTTGGTCACGATCACGTCGCCCTTGCGCACCACACCCTTCGTGGTCACGAGTTCCGACAGGGCCTGGTCGAGCAGCTTCTGGCTCAACTCGGCGTCGAATGTGATATTGGGCCGAAAAATGCCTTCGAAAAGCGAGCGCCCCGGCAAGCTCAGACCTTTCTCTGCAAGGCTGTCGTAGCGAACCATGGCAGCGGCAAACGCCTCGTCGGGGGTATAGAGATTGTTGAGGATGCGAGGTTGAATGGTGTTGCCGTGAACTACATTGATGACGAAATCGGCTGGCTTGGCCTGGTGAGCCGGATCGACCTCCACCACCCCCACCTGGTAAATGGCTTCGATGAGCGAGGTACCCAGCTGCTGGCCTTTCACATAAGCAGAATCGGCCGTCAGCACCGTGTCGGTGTGCAGAGATTGGTACCAGATTTTGTATGCATGTTCAAATTCCTGGAGCTGTTGTTGGACCACCTCGGGATGCAACCGATAGTAAGGAATGAAACCGGCGATGAGTCGAGAACGGTCTTCGGCTATTTGCTGGGGTGACTTCTTGATGGGGAAATCATAGGGGGCGTAGAGCGTTTCGTAATGCCAGCGTTGGCCTTTTTGAAATTCGTAGTGAAACTTGACCCGTTGCGGAAAAATGATGCTGATGAGCAGCACCACTGCCCCGATGGCCAGGTGCTTTCCAAAGCGGTTCAGGTACACCAACAATTTGTCCGCACTCGATTCCATATCGGCATGTTTCACAAATGCGCTGAGTTGAGCGCGCAAGCTCCCAATTTTTTTCTATAAAACGCCACTGACAGCCAGAGCTTCGTAATGGTCGTTTTACCTTGCGCAAAAGAACGTCATGAACTCCACCCTGCACAGCCTGGAAGCCCTCGCTTATGAATTGGACAGGCATGCCGAACAGGCACTCGAACTGCAGCGCCCCGTTGGTTGGGTTGGTTCTTTGCTCAGCTGCGTGGCCACCCGCGTCATTTACCAGCCTCCTTCCGACCCACAAACCCTCGAAGAACTCACCCTCCTGCTGCAACAAATGGCAGAAAGGATCCTTCCCCGCCTGACGGCTCGATCCGATACCGACTGGCCTGCCTGTTGGAAGTTTCTTAACCAACCGGAAGTGGAAAATGCCGTCCCGCTGGCACAGTGCAGTGTAGCGTGGAACTGCCTGGTCAATTATGAACTGCCAGTCGTTTTGTCTGGGATCATGCGCACACGTACAACCGAAGGCAAGGCGCCGACAGCTGCCCCTGAGATGGCTTGCTGGTTGTTGTGTTCGGCTTATCAACAGCATTTCCGGGCGGAACGCCACCGCAAACCGGCCTACCTCTTACTACAGGCGTGCCGCCAGGTGACCCCCTGGCGTTTCTTCCGCTTCAGCTTTTACCGGGCTTGTCAGCATGGCATGGGGGCTGCCCAGCACCTCAGTCGAGCCAATGAAGCCGAATTGCCTCGCTTGCTGAGCGACCTGGATCACCTGGCTTGTGTGCTCGCCAAAAGAATCGTCCAGCCTGGCCTACCTGCCGGACTGATCATGAAGGCCATGGCCCCATTGATTCGTTGACATCCACTTAGAGGTCAAAGGCTTTCCGTTCCAGAACCACCTCTGCGGTTTGTCCGTCCGCCTGTGGCCCTGCGGGGTACCCACGACGCCACCAGCAACAGCCCCGCAGAACAAAATGAAAAAGGCAGCAGCCGAAGCCACTGCCCAAAAACAACTTCTATTGAGATAAAGGCTTTCCGAAAGAGGGTCCCGCCGCAAGCGGGAGGCGAAAATGATCAACGGGTCACGACCCGGCCATCTTCGATGATGCGCACGCTATTGTTGCGCAATTGATAAATCATGTTGTCACGGTAGTAATACACCCGAACCTCGTAATTGCGGCTCGTTTTCTCCTGGCTGTTGAAGTAGCGAATGCCGACGGGTTGACCTTCCCATGTGAAGACATACCCGATTTTTCCAACGGGGCTGTCCGGATAGGCCGGATTGGCTTCGTTGAAAGGCACCACCTTGCCTTGGTCGAGGTCAAACAGCTGCACTACGAACTTCTCGCCCACGAGCAGCTCGGGGTCTTTGTGTTGCAGGTCGAAATTGACCAGCACGTAGCGCCATTTGTTGCCCGCACCATGTCGAATGGCAGCACCATCGGCGGATTCCTTTACCTGTATTTCTCCAAACTGGACTTCTGTGAAACCTACGATGGAAGCCAACTTTTTGGCCGGGTTATGTTCGACGCGTCCATCCTCGATGGCCGTCTGGGCAGGTTCCGGCTGCGCCTCGAACCGTTCTGAGACCGTTTGCAGTTGCTGCTGTACCTGTTCGGCATCGGTTTCGGCGTGATCCATTGACTTGGAGAGCCTGTCGATTTCGGCCAGCAGGCGGATGCGCTCTTTGTCTGCTTCGACCATCTTGTCCAGCAGCTGCTGCCGTTCTTTCTCGATGGTTGCGATGCGATCCGCATGGGCTTTGTTGGAAGCCTTGAGCTTGGCAAGCTGTTCGGTGAGCTGCCGCACGTGGTCTTCCTGTTTTTGAAGTTGCTGGTTCAAGCCCTTGACTTTCGCTTTGAGCCGCTGCAGGTCGAGGCGCATTTCCTCGATGCGCACGTTGAGCACTGCTATGCTGTCGGTAAGCAACATCACTTGGCGTTCCAGTGCTTCGTTGCGCTGCATTTCTACTTCCAGCTGCCCTTTCGCCCGGGTGAGTTCACTGGTGGTCTTGGATACCAGGATGCGCAGGTCATCGATTACGTCAGACTGATAAACCACCACACAGGCCAACAAAAGGGCGCTGGTAAGGCTCACGAGTAGGGGCAATCGTTTGGTCAGTAGCATGGGGAGGTCTTTTTGTGTTCACGGGATACGGGTTGATCATCCGACCAGCATGTCGCTGGCCTGGTTCTTTCATCGCTTGTCTTTTGAATGGCTAATTCTTTCGGAGAGGTTATGATTCGATCGTTTCGATCTTCACATGGCAGTTTTTCAAATATCATTCCAAGTTTGGAATCACTGACTTTAGACAGGTAAAAGAGTTGCTTGCTGCGCCATTCCATGCCTGCGGATCCCATCCTGCCGATTTTGGCAGCGGCAAGGTTTGGGCCCTCGATGAAATGAATCCGACGGGATTCCCGATGTTTGCAGCCAAGAAACCCCGACTGGCTGCTCAGTTTCAAGAACCCTTGATAACAATCCACGTATTGACCCGGTGGTCAATAATGCCACCGTTGCTATGAATCACGTTTCGATTATCAAGGTCAACTGAGTATCATGACTAACTGGCTATTGTGGAGTGGAGGGAATTTGCTCAGGAAAATACCGCGCCTGCTTTACAGGTGCTTCAAGAGGAAAAAACCGGTTACAATGGAAATCATCACCACACAAGATGGCTCACCCACCATCCGGCTGCCAGAACTCGATGTAACCTATCACTCGCGGTACGGGGCCGTGCAGGAGAGCAGACACGTCTTCATCGAGCATGGCCTGTTCCTGAAATCCATTGGTCGGCGTGAGCTCGATATCCTCGAAATTGGCTTTGGCACTGGCCTGAACACCTTGCTGACAGCCCTCGAATCCAATCGGCTCGGCATCAAAGTCCACTATACCGCATTGGACAACAGGCCATTGGACAAGAAAATCTGGAGTTCGCTCGACTACGCGGCCACTGTGGGCAACCCCCTGACGGATTCCTTCTTTAAAAGCATCCACGAAGCGCCTTGGGACAAGCCAACCGCCATCAGTCCGGCATTCACGTTGGAGAAAAGGGAGCAGCGCGTCGAAGGCTGGTCGCCCATGAGGTCCTACGACCTTTGCTATTTCGATGCATTTGCTCCCAACAGCCAACCGGAATTGTGGACCGAGGAAATCATGTCCAAGATGTACCAAGCCCTCAAGCCAGGCGGCGTGCTGGTGACCTATTGCGCCAAGAGCGCTTTCAAGAGAGCCCTCAAGGCCGCCGGCTTCGAAGTGGAATCACTCCCTGGCCCACCGGGCAAGCGCGAAATGACCAGAGCCACCCGCCCTGCCCAAAAATGAGATCGATCGGTCAGCATGCACTACAAAAAAAGCCATGAAAAAAGACTTTCAGCCATTGGTGACGCAGATGAACGCTGAGCTCGAGGCGCTGCTCGAATCCCTTTCGTCCGTTCCTGAGGCGACCTTGCGCCAGCGACCCTCCCCACAGGAGTGGTCGGTGTTGGAAATTTTGCAGCACATCTACATCGCGGAGCGGGCATCCATCGCCTATGTTCGAAAGAAAATGCAATACCCCCACGGTTTGAAAAAGAATGGACTGGAAACCCGGTTGCGCTCCCTTCTCCTCCGCTTTTTCCTCGATGCTCCATTTAAATTCAAGGCTCCAGCCGTGGTGGCAGAAGAACGATTCGACCCCTCGCTGACTTTGGACACATTGAAAAAAGAATGGAAGCGCACCCGACAGGAACTCTCCACCCTGCTGGAGGAAATGCCGCCTGAGCTGGCTGAGAAGAACATTTTCAAACATGCCCTTGCCGGCCGCCTTGGCCTTACAGGTATGCTCGTCTTTTTCGAAGGGCATTTTCGTCGCCACAGACGCCAGATCGAAAGGACGCTCAACAAGCTGTCGGCAGCCTGAACGGTTTTTTCATACCAACAGACTTGCGAAGATGGCGGTGAAAAAGGCCGCCACGGTACCTCCGATCATGGCCTTGAAGCTCAATTCGGTGAGGTTCTGCCTTTGCCCCGGCGCAAGGGCGCTGATGCCACCTATCTGGATGCCGATGGAGGCGAAATTGGCAAAGCCGCAAAGCGCATAGGTGGCGATGATGACGGACTTTTCCTGCAACATTGGCTCCACGCCAGGTATTTGGGCATAGGCATAGAACTCGTTGATGGCGGTTTTCATGCCGAGCAGCTGGCCGATCAAGGTGCAGTCTTCCCAGGGCACTCCCAGCAGCCAGGCCACCGGGGCGAAGATGATGCCCAGGATGTACTCGATGGTGAATCCTGAAAACCGCCCCTGGGTATGCTCGGCAATAGCCTCGTTCCATCCAAACCAGCTGCCGAATCCCTCCTCGAGGCCATAATTGATCATGCTGATGAAAGCGGTAAACACCAGCAGCATCACACCTACATTGACGGCCAGGCGAAACCCATCGGTGGAGCCTCGCGTGATGGCATCGAGGACGTTGTTGCCAGACTTTTCTTTAGGAACGTCGAGGTGCTGGGCTTCCAGCGGTATCTCACCCCGCATGGGGTAGAGGATTTTGGCCGCTACGATGGCTGCCGGTGCCGACATGATGGAGGCGTTGAGCAGGTGGCGTGCGAAAAGCTGACGCTCTACCGGGTCATCACCGCCGAGAAATCCCACATAGGCTGCAAAAACGCTCCCGGCAATGGTGGCAAAACCGCCCGTCATCAAACACATGATCTCCGACCGACTCATGCCCTCGAGGTAAGGGCGTATCACCAGTGGCGCCTCCGTTTGTCCAATGAACACGTTGGCCGCTGCGGCCAGGCTCTCCGGGCCCGTGAGTTTCATGGTCTTGCTCATCACCCAGGCAATGGCCTTGGTGATCAACTGGAGGATGCCGAAATAATAGAGCATGGAAGACACCGCCGAAAAGAACACGATGGTGGGTAGGATTTTGAAAACGAAATTGTTCAAGGCATCATCGACGCGATCGGCACCAAAAGGGGTGAGCAGGAAGTCGGTGCCGGCATGTGTGAAGTCGAGCACCTTGACGAAAAAATGGGCGATGGCATCGAAGATGTGCGTGATGAAATCCACCTTGAGTACCAGAATGCCCATGACGAGTTGAAGCACCAATCCTGCCGCCACGAGCCGCCAGCTGATTGCCTTGCGATCATAACTGAGGAGCCACAAAAAGCCGATCATTACCGTCAAGCCCAGCGCAGCCCGCAATACCGCCAACAGGAATTCCATTTCACTTCGGGTTTTTCGTTCGAGTTAGCGGGCCAAATGTAGTGAAATGATTCATGGGCCAATGACATCTCCACATACTTGAGGTATAGCACCAGCGCGACCCGGCCAAACCGCTGTCACCAATTGGTGAATGCCCGGTTGAAAATTTGGTCCACAAGCTCTTTGGATATGTTTTCGAGCAGCTGGTCCTGTACATCGAGGAGGTTCTGGGCAGGGTCGAAGTAATCGTAGAAACTGAATTGCTGGCGCCAATTCGCCTTCTCGTTTTTGTGGTTGATGAACTCCACGCGCACGGTGACGGTGAGCTTGTTGAAGCCAATTTGCTCGTTGGCCTTGGGCGCTTCTGCGGTGACGCTGAAACCCGTAATGGCTCCGCTGAACTCGATATCCGGGTCGGTATCGCTGTAGGTGAGCCGAGTTTCACGGCGGATTCTGTCCTTGAGGCGCTCGGTGAAATCTCTTGGGAACGTCGGTGCCGACTGCTGCGTCTGGTCTTCGAAAAGACTTACGTAATAGGTGTTTACATCGGGCGGAATGCTGATCCCCTTGAAGGAATAGCATCCCAGGGCAAGGGAGAAACTCAGCAAACACAGATAGAGCAGCTGGCGAAATGACATCAGAGAAAGTTTTTTTTGAACAGCCACAAATAAAAGGAGTCCTACTACCAATCGCCATTGCCTTTTCCAAACTTTGGAACCATCGGTATTGCACATGGCTCCGTGGCTGGTACAATTCATCTGGCCTAAAGGAAAACTGAACATTGCCACTTCGAAAAAACCGTGTGGATATGCACATGCCTCCCAAGACACTGCCAAGAGACCTGTTGCGATTGCCTGGCTGGGTGGTTCAGTTGAACCTCGCCAGCCGGAGGAGCAAATGTCCATTTGAGCGCATTGCCTATGGTGATCATCGAAGGCAATACCTGCTCGTTTGCCCTCCCGAGCAAGGAGTGCCTCCCCGCAAACAAGTAGTAGTTTACATCCATGGGGGCGGCTGGCAGTTCGGACGGCCCGAAATGTTCAGGCTACATGCTTCGCTGCTCACGAAGCTGGGTTTTTGGGTCTATTTGCCGAGCCATCGCCGCATTCCGCGGTTCCACTTCCGGCACATCCGCGACGACCTGGTTGCATTCATGGCCACCATCCGCAAACACATGCAACCTGCTGGTCTGCACGACTACCCACTGATTTTGGGAGGATCGTCATCGGGCGGGCACCTGTCGGCACTGTTCACCTTCCACCCCACCCTTTACACAGAAGCAGGGTTTGAAAAAAATCCCGTCGGCGCACTTTTCCTCTTGGGCGCCCCCCTTCACCTGGGTCTCATGTGGGATTCACCCCCTCTGCGATGTTTGTTGGGCTCTCGGCACCATGAGGTGTTTCGTGAAGCCAACCCCATCGAGCACCTCGAACGGCCAGTGCATTTGCCCGTGCTGATCATGCACGGCGAAGCCGACGGCATCGTCGAGCCAGCGAACGCCTCGGCCTTTGCCGCCAAACTCCAGCAGCTGAACACCGGACCCACCCGACTGATCTGGTTGCCGGGCGGCGGACACATGGCTCCATCGAGCTGGTGCTATGAACACCATCCAGCCAATCGGTTTTTTCTCGAATGGCTCGAAGAGGTAAGCAAGACGCTGAGGCCCGAATTTCCTACAAGCGCTCATTGACCTTTGAAACGAGGTGGTCGCTTTTCCAGAAAAGCCTGTACGCCCTCGCGGTAGTCATGGGTTTGGCCTGCTTCGGTCTGGAGCCGATCCTCGAGCTGGAGCTGGGACTCGAGGTCGTTGGAGAGGGAAGCGTTGAGGGCTCGCTTGGTCAGCCCCAGCCCCCGGGTGGGCATGCCGGCCAGCTGCACGGCGATTTTGCGGCTTTCTTCGACAAAGGCATCGTCCGGGAAACAGCGATAGATCATCCCCATGGCGGCGGCTTCGGTGGCGGGCACTTTTTCGGCCAGCATCATCAGGGCGGTGGCACGCTGCATGCCCACCAAGCGAGGCAGAAAGAAGGTCCCACTGCTGTCGGGGATGAGACCTATCTTGCTGAAAGCTTGAAGGAAGGACGCCGATTCGGCAGCCACGGTGATGTCGCAGGCCAAAGCAATGTTGGCACCGGCCCCCGCTGCCACGCCATTGACGGCACAGACGATGGGTTTCTCGATGCTGCGCAAGAGTCTGATGATGGGGTTGTAGTGCTCGCTGAGGATGGTGTGGAGGTTGTCGGTTTGGATGGCCTCCTGCAAGTCCTGACCAGAACAGAAGGCCTTGCCCGCCCCCGTCAGGTAGATGGCACGCACATGAGGGTCGTCGGCACAACGTTTGAGCACGTCCTGCAGAGCGAGGGCCATTTCTCTGTTGAAGGCATTGTACACCTGGGGCCTGTTGAGGGTGATCCAGGCCACGTCGTCTGATTTTTCGAAAAGAATCGTCATAGCGGGGAGTTTGGTTAGAGACGTTCAGCGGGTCGGCGTTAGCCGGCGGGCCCGCAGGGCGAGGGCCAATTTATAGAAATCAAAAAAGAGCAACTGGGGGCGGCGCGAGCGCAGGTTTGCCAACAACATCGGACGGAGGATCCTTTCGAATGCTTCCACGATCGACCCGATACGCCAGCTTTCCATGCGCTCACAGGTGCGCAGCAGCCTGGTTTCCACTGGCAGGCCGAGGCTGCGAAGCATGAAGAGCGTCTCGACGGCCGTCTGGGTTTTTCGGAGGAAATCGTCGAAGGGTTCCAGCCCCAGGTGTATCACCGGGTTGTCGATGTGCACGGGGGTGATTTTTCGCCGCTCGAGCTCCAGGCCGAACAAGGTGTCTTCGTGGCCATAGCGCACGATGCGTTCGTCGAAGCCTATGGCAAGGAAAGCCCGCCTTTGGATGAGAAAATTGGCGCTCTTGAATGCATGCCAGGGCTTGCGGCGCCGTTCGGCCGCAGTTTGTTGCTCCCTTTTCCGGCCGTAATGCCATCGAAAAAAATGGGAGCGCTCGGCAGGTGGTGTCCGTCCATAGGCCACCCCACCACAAATCACCTGGCCCTGGCCCATGGTGCCGAGGTATTTTTCGATGAAGTCGTCGGCAGCAGGCATCACATCGCAATCGAGAAACAACAACCACTCGCCGGCAGCTTCACGCGCCAGCCGGTTGCGTACGGCAGCGCGACCCAGGTTTACCTCTGATCTGCCAATGTGGACGAATGGCATTTTGCCCAATTCAGCATAGACCTCACACCAGCCCTGCTGACTCGCATCGTCGAGGCATCGAATTTCGAATGGCACCCCTAACGGCAGGCACTGCCCGTGTAGGCTCTGTACCAGGGGCCTTACGTCCCAGTTGTAAACGGGTATCAAGATGGACAACTTCATGATTTGGGCTGGGTGGGCACTCGCCGGCCGGCTTCATGGACGGCGGCGGCCATTTCGAGCAGCAATTCCGGATCATTTTCGATAGCGGTTCCCACCACGACGAGGTCGGCACCGGCTCGGGCATTGGCGCCCGCTTTTTCGGGGGTGCGGATGCCCCCACCCACGATCAGCGGTATGTCGATGGCCCCGCTGACCGATTCGATGAGGTGTTCGCTGATGGGATTAGGAGCGCCACTGCCGGCATCCATGTAAATGAGGCGCAAGCCGAGCATTTCACCGGCCATGGCCGTGCAGACCGCAATGTCTTCTTTGTGGGCAGGTATGGGGCGTGTGTTGCTCATGTACAGCACGGCCGTGGGGGCCCCTCCATCGATGAGCATGTAGCCGGTGGGCAAAATTTCCAGCGGGCTCAGTTTGAGGTAAGGGGCAGCAATGACGTGGTTGCCGATGAGCAGGTCGGCATTACGGCCCGAAATGAGTGAAAGGAAAAGAATGGCATCGGCTTTCCAAGACAGTTGTAGTGAATTGCCGGGAAAGAGAATCATAGGGATGTGACAACGCTCCTTGATGGCTACGAGGCATTGGTCGAGCATGTTGTTGACGATGAGGCTGCCGCCGATGAGGAAGTAATCCACGCCAGCCTCGACGGCGTAATCCAGCACCCGGCTCATGTTGCCCAACCGCACTTTGTCCGGATCGATGAGGACGGCGAACTTCTTACGTCCCTGCTGGCGGGCTTCGAGTAACGATTCATAAATGTGTCCTTTCTTTTTTGCTGGTTTTGTATCCATGCTATAAGGTTGATCTGGATTCATTCCTTGCCTTTCGAGTTAGTCCCATGGTAAACACCATGCGGGAGAGTGTCTGGCAATGGATGCTGTGCGGTGGCGTGCTTTCCGTTGCATGCTGCCGCACACCCTGCGGCTGGTTCATTGTGCCGGATGTGTGCGCCTGAATTTGCGAAGGTGCAAATATTCCAAAAGCAGAAAAGCCCCCACGCCTCCATATTCCAGGAACAACACGACCGTGGACTCCTGCCAGGGAAAACGACTGTAATTAATGTATGTCAGAAATATCAACAGCGACCAAATAACCGGAAAGCGCCAGTGGGTGAAGACGCTCAACATCAGTGGCAATGAAAGATACCACGGGTGTAGGGTGGTCGTGAGGAACAAATAAATGCAGATGGCCCAAAAAAAACCTTCCATGAGCTTTAGATCCACTACCCATGGCGATGGCGGCAACCACCTCCAAGCAAGCCACAGAATCCCTAAGGCCGCCACCACACCGAGGGCTGGTCCCAGAAAACCGATGACGTTGTAGCCTTTCACCATCCAACCCACCCAGCGCAGCAAGTAGTAAATACTTCCATTGAACTCGAGCCGCTCGAAGTAAAGTCGGAGACTGCTGGTGAAATTGCCCAACATGTGCACATCGAGCAAGGGGACGAACATTGCCACGGTAATCCCCCCCACCAAGGCAGCATATACGGTGCCTGCCTTCCAACCGAGGCGCCGGAGCAACAGCGGCAGGAACATCGCAGGCAAGAGCTTGACTCCTATGCTGGCGGCCAACGATGCCGACGAGGCAATGAATTTGTTGGCCATCAGCAACCAAATGGCCAGCAAAAACAGAAACAACATCCCGGCTTCGGAATGGGCATTGCCGGTGAGCTCAACGATGATCAGCGGATTCAGGGCATACCACACCGCCCAGTGCCTGGGCAACGCCAAGGCATGGAGCACCTTGGGAAGCAGCCGCAACGTGCCAACTTCGAAGAGAAACTGCCATAGCTTGAGCACGATGGCCGCCCCGTAAATGCTGTCTGGAAAGGCCCATACAGCCGTGTAGAACTGCACCTGTGCCAAAGGTGGATAGGAACTGTAGGTGTCCTTTGCCCCAAATGCCTCGAACAGCGCCATGTCAATGCCGGGGGGCAGGGAACGCAGGGAAAGTATTTCCGAGGGCAACCAGGCATAAGGGCTGATACCTGCCAACAACAACCTCCCGTCCCAAATGAATCGGTAATAGTCGTTGCTCAAATTGGGCTCACCGAATAGCAACACACCCCGCAGCATTACAGCCAACCACATCAATCGACTCCAGGAAATCCGCTCGCCTGCCGCCTCCTTGCAAAACCACAAATACAAACCGAACAAGGGGAAATAGTACAACACGATTTGCCCAAACTCGGACTGCTCCACCGTGTAGCCCAACGCCGCTACCAGTCCCATCATGGCGATTGCAGCAATCAGCTGTCGGTGGCTTCGGAGCATTTTTGCAAGAGGTGATGGCATGCTGGTTCTTTGTAATTGTTCATGCACCAAAAGGGATGCACAAGGATAAGTAATTGGCGCTCCTCCTGGTAGTTGATTCCAGTGGATGTTTTGGGGTGGGAATCACAGGGGGTGTGAAGTCTGCGCTACAGCGAAATCGGGCAGCCTACAACTTGCGCCGGCAATAGACAATTGGCCCTCCAGCCGCTGGACGTCAGTTGTTTTTCCTTGCCAGACCCTCTCTTTACTGTGTTTCTGTGCGCTCGGTTTCCCCTTTCCTCAGACAAATAGCTGATTTTTAGCAACCGGATTCCCTGGAGTTGGATGGTTGGTTTATTTTCAGCCCGTTTTTGAGCCAAACTTCTTGCGAAACGAAACCACAACCATGACCCTTGGCATTCTCAAAGAAGGCCCCTCGGAAAACCGGGTGGCCATCTCACCAGACACCGTTCCTGCACTTCTCAAACTGGGTATCGAAAAGGTTCTCGTGGAAAAAGGCGCCGGCGAACGAGCAGGCATGCCGGATGCCGCTTACCAGGAGGCTGGTGCCGAAATCGTCAGTGCCGACGACGTGTTCGCCAAGTCGGACATCGTGGTGAAGATCCACCGCCTCAGTGAAGACCAGCTGGGACGGCTGCGAAAAGGGCAAATTCTCATCGGCCAGTTCAATCCACTGTGGGAACCATCCCTGGTGGAGCCCCTCCACAAAGCAGGGGTGACGGCGTTCAGCCTCGACTTGCTGCCGAGGACGACCCGTGCCCAGGCCATGGACGTCTTGTCGAGCATGGCCACCGTCGCTGGTTACAAGGCCGTACTCCTGGCAGCCAACCACCTGCCCCGTTTCTTTCCCATGTTCATGACGGCGGCAGGCACCATCAAGCCCGCCAAGGTGCTCATCATCGGAGCAGGTGTGGCTGGCTTGCAGGCCATCGCCACGGCCCGCCGCCTCGGTGCCGTCGTGGAAGCTTTCGACGTGCGAACCGCCGCAAAAGAGGAGGTGCTCAGCCTGGGAGCCAAATTCGTCGAGGTAGAAGGTGCCGTGGAAAGTGCCGCCGCCGGTGGGTACGCCGTAGAGCAAACCGAGGAATTCAAAAAACGCCAGGCCGAAGCGGTGCACGAACACTCCAAAAATGCAGACGTGATCATCTGCACCGCCCAGATCCCCGGCCGCAGGGCCCCCCTCATCGTACACCAACACACCGTCGAGGCCATGCAACCCGGTTCCGTCATCGTGGACCTGGCAGCCTCCACCGGTGGCAACTGCGCCGTCACCAAAGACGGCCAAACAATCGTACACAAGGGGGTCACCGTCATCGGCAATAGCAACCTGCCCGCTACCCTGCCCTACCACGCCAGCGCCATGTATAGCAAGAACATGTTCAATTTCCTCAAGCTGCTGGTTGACAAGGGCGAAATCAAATTGAACTTCGAAGACGACATCATCGCCGCTACTTGCATTTCGCACGAAGGCCAGGTGGTCAGCGAACGGCTACGCCAGGTGATGGCGGGATGATGCACGTGCTTTTCCAATCCGAAACCAACACAGGTCACAATGGCTGCAATTGCAAGTTTCTTTCTCGAAAACCAGGAAATGGTCTTCATGATCATCCTGGCCATATTCCTGGGCGTGGAGGTCATCTCCAATGTACCGGCCATCCTGCACACGCCGCTCATGTCGGGATCCAACGCCATCTCCGGCGTGGTCATCATGGGTGCCATCATCGTCATCGGCTATGCCGACCCCGCCGACACCCTTTCGCTGGCCTTGGGCTTTCTGGCCGTGGTACTCGGCACCCTCAACGTCGTGGGTGGCTTTGCCGTGACCGGCCGCATGCTGGCCATGTTCAAAAAGAAAAAGAAATGAATCGGCTCATCCGGATGGAGTGCCCTGCTTCACCCTGATGCCGAAGTCTTCAAATCGACCAACCAACTACCATGTTTGCAGAATTCTTGCTCGAACTGTTCTATATCGTCGGTTGCGTGACCTTCATCGTCGGTCTGAAAATGCTCAGCAGCCCCGACACGGCCCGCCGTGGCAACCTCATTGCCGCCACCGGCATGATCCTGGCCATGCTGGGCACCATCCTGTTTTATCGCAATGAAGCTGGCCAGCCCATCGGCAACATTCCCTGGATCATCGGAGGCCTGCTGGTGGGCGGCGTGCTGGGATACTATATGGCCGTCAAGGTCAAGATGACTGCCATGCCCCAGATGGTCTCCTTTTTCAACGGCACAGGTGGGGCATGCTCCGCCCTCATTGCTTCCATGGAGCTGTTTTCGAGCAACAACACCGAGCCGGGCTTCCTCCTGGTGGCCTACCTCGGCATCGGCGTGGGTACCATTACTTTCAGCGGATCGATGGTTGCCTTCGGAAAACTCTACGACAAGATCAAAGACTTGCGCTCCCGGCTGATGCCCTACGTAAACCTGCTGCTTTTCGCCGTGGTCATGGGGATCATCATCTACGCCACGGCAGCCCCCCAGGTCATGGGAGACCAAGCAGGCTGGTGGTTGTTGGGCATTGCCCTGGTCTATGGCGTCCTGTTCGTGATGCCCATTGGCGGAGCCGACATGCCGGTGGTCATTGCCCTGCTCAACTCCCTTTCCGGCATTGCCGGAGCTTTTGGCGGCCTGTTGTATGGCAACCGCATCATGCTCATCGGCGGCATCTTGGTAGGTGCATCGGGCTTGATCCTGACGGTACTGATGTGCCGCGCCATGAACCGCAGTCTGATGAATGTGCTGGTCGGCAATTTTGGCGGCACGGCCGCCGGTGCCGGGGCCGTTGGGGATACCACCATCCGCGAAGCCACCGTCAACGACGTGGCCATCATGTGCGCCTACGCCAACCGCGTGGCCATCGTACCAGGTTACGGGCTGGCCGTGGCACAGGCCCAGCACGTCTGCCATGAATTCGAAAAACTGCTTGAAGAAAAAGGTGTAGAGGTTTACTACGCCATCCACCCCGTGGCCGGACGCATGCCAGGCCACATGAACGTCCTGCTCGCCGAGGCCGACGTTCCCTATCTGAAACTGGTGGAAATGGATGATGCCAACCCGCTCATGCCCAACACCGACGTGGCCATCGTCGTTGGCGCCAACGACGTGGTGAATCCCGCCGCCGAAACCGACCCATCCAGCCCGATTTACGGCATGCCTGTCATTAGGGTGTGGGAGGCCAAATCGGTCATCGTCATGAAGCGGAGTATGCGCCCGGGTTACGCAGGCATCGAAAACCCGCTGTTCTACCACGAACGCACCAAAATGCTCTTCGGCGACGCCAAGGAAACGCTGGGCAAACTGGTGGCAGAGCTCAAAACCCTTTGAGTCTCCGCCCCTCGAGCACTTTTTTAGTTCCTGAAAAATTGCATGCGCTTGCTGCACGAAGTGCGGGCCCAGTATCCTATTCCAAAATTGAACTCCAAAAGCAACTGCGCCACCAGGGGGTGGGTCTTCGCTTCTTTGGTATAGGTGGCAGACTTGACGGGATTGGGAAAACCGGCTGCGCGGCCCGTGTCGCTGACGAAATCCGTCACACCATAGTGCACCCGGATGCCCAACCCCACTGAAAATGTTTCGCTCCCGCCGAGGTAGCCGCCAAAGCCAAAGACGCCGGCGAGGTAATTGTCCTCGTAATACTGGTCGGCATCGCTCACTTCGGTGCCGTTGTCGTTTTGCTCCACCGATCGGATGATACTGTACATGGGCCCGACCTCAACGTAAGTGCGGTTGCGGATGTAGCGGTAAAGCAGATAGGCTTCAATGCTCTTCCATTTCACTTCATTTTGCAAATCCCCTTGTACGAGCGGGAGGGTGTAGTCCCATTTCTGGGCCGACTGGTTGAAAAGCCCTTCGAGTGCGATACCGTGCCATGGTCCAAAGTTGAGTGCCACCTTCCCACCCAAGCCATACATGGGAGACAAGGCGTTGCGATAGGTGTTGTCGTCGAGGATGTTCTTGTTGAGCAGGAACGACAGGCCTCCCCCACCTTTCAGGGCAGTTTCGAGCCAGATTTCCTGGGCTTGCAAGTGGCTCACTCCAATGGTGATCATCAAGGCGAACAAATACTTCTTCATCTACTCGGGATTTTGTGAACGATATCGTCGGAACTTCCAACGGGGTGGGCAAGATATCCCACCTTCGACAATTTTTCCCAACAGTCCCTGCTACCGGCAAGCCAGCGAACAATTTCTTTTTTGTCGGGGTATCCCCTGGTCAAGCGATGCACAAAAAAGCCAGCAGGCAGCTCGTGCCACCTGCTGACTTTTTCAAAAACCGCTCGGGCCTCGAATGGCAAGGCAGCCGAAACCAACCTGTGGAAGGCATTCACTCAATCCACCACCGGAGGCCGACGTAACCGCGAATGCCCACCAACGGTGCCCATACCTGCATGGCGTCGAAATCAGGCCCGAACGGATCGTCCCAGGCGATGATCGCGTGCTGCTGGCGATAGTCGGTCAAGTTTTCCCCACCCGCATAGATTTCGAGGCTTTCGAATCTGCGGGTCACCTGGGCGTTCAGCAGCACGTATCCCGGCGCAGTACCTGTGAAATAAGCCTTCTGGTCGTCGGGGACGTGGTGACCTTCGGCGAAGCGCTGCGCCCCGGTGTATTGCAAGTTGGTGTTGAACATCCAACGTTTCGAGGCAGTCTCGTAATCCAGTGTGAGCAAAGCGCGATGCGTGGGGAACAAAGGCCTGGTGTGGTATCCATCGCGGAAGGTGGTTTTCACATCGTTGAACTTCCAGGCTACTTTCCCGTGTAAGCCATCGAGCACCTCGAAGGAAAGCAGCGCCAACAGGCTGTAGGAACGGCTCGGGCCGTCGAGGTTGTAGAAAAGGACTTTGCCGTGTTCACTTTCCATGTCCATGACCACCTGGCTGTTGAAATCAGTCAGGTAGGCATCGAGCACCCAGCCGAAGTGGCGTTTGCCGATTTTGAAGTTGCGTGTGAAGTTCAGGCCGTAGTTCCAGGCATCTTCTGTTTGCAAACCCCCTTCGACCACGATTTGGCGGCTCGTAGCCAATACGGCGAGGTTTTCAGCAAAAATTTGCGCGGTGCGCCATCCCCTGCCGACGTTCATCCGAAGGATGGTCTCCGAGTCGAAGTTGTATTTCAGGTTGAGCCTCGGAGTGACGAACCAGCCGTGCAGGTTGTGGTGGTCGATGCGGATGCCAGCGATGAGGCCCACCCTGTCCAGGAAACTGCCCTCTGTCTTTCCTTCATAGGCGTATTCGACAAAGGAACCCGGTACGATTTCCTTGCGCGAGTAGGGCGTCTCGTCCAGCTTTTCCTGATAGTGGTCGTACTGGAGGCTGGAGCCGAGGTGAAGGGTGTGGCGGGCGTCTGCCAGGGGAGCGGTGAGCAACAGATTGGCATAGAAAGCCGTCTGTTGGCCTGTGTATAGGCGATTGCCAAAGCGGTTCTCGGTGTCGTGCTTCGAGAAGGAATAGATGAACCCCAGCGATTGGCGTGGATTGTCGAAACCCAAGTATCCCATTTTCCCGAACACATCCAGGCGGTCGTTTCGCTGGCTCGTGGTGTAGCGTGTAGAGCCGTTGGTCACCGCATCGGGCATTTGCCCGCCCGTGCGTTCGTCAGTGACGAGCTGCACGTTGAACTGAGCCCGGGTCTGTTCACTCTGGTAAAATGTCCTAAACAGGGCATCAAGGGTGTGCTTGTTGGGCAGGTCCATGAAAGTATCGCCGTTGCGGTCGAATGTGCCTTGGTTAGTGCTCCCGTGAAGCAAAATGCCCGAACTCCACCCGGGGCTCCAGCGCCTGTTCAGATGGACGTTCACTTCACCCCGCTCGGTGGTAGAGCCGAAGAGGTTGACGAAGAGGGGTTTGTCGTCCATCGGCTTGACTGCTTCGACGTTGATTTGGCCGGCAATAGCCTGCGGGCCACTCTGAACGGAAGAAGTGCCTTTGGATATCTGTATGCCGCTTATCCAGGTGCCGGGGATGAACTCGAGGGCCAAAGGACTCGAAAGCCCTGCGAAAGCGGGCCGCTTCTCGAAAAGCAGCTGCGTATAGGGGCCCCGCAGGCCGAGCATCTGGATTTCTGTGGCGCTCGTCACGGCATCCTGCCGCATGACGTCCACCGAACCGGTAGTTTCGAAGCTCTCGGCCAGGCTGCAACAAGGTGCTTTTCGGAGTTCCTTGGAAGAGATGTGCTCGACGTTGGCGGGTGCAAGCGTAGAGGTGTAGTTATCGGTACGCTGGCCCTGTACTTCTACGGTTTGCAGATGCACGGTTCCTTCTACGCGGATATAAACGGTATCCTCATGCGGATACATCTCCACCGTGACGGGATCGATGCCTACGTACTGGATGATTAGCACGGCCGTATCCGGCCTTTTTTCGATCCAGAAATCGCCATGCTCGTCGGTGACGGTGCCGATTTGCGTGCCTTGCCAAAGAACGGTGGCGCCAATGAGGGGATCGCCTTTTTCATCGAATACGTTGCCATAAAGTGTCTGGGCTTGCAAGCCGCCAATGATGGCGAAAAGGAGAGCAAAGGTTTGTATGATGGTTCTCATCGCTGATGGATTGTTGGTTGTAAAATGGATCGATCTTCAGTCCACTGCTCGAGCGGGTCTGCCGATTCATGTAGGACTTGTTTAGCGATGAGAAAATCTAACAGCGGAATACGGCCAGCATGGCCTGCTTGTCTTTGCCGGGAATGGCGTGAAGGAGTGCAGAGGAGGCAAGAAGCTGGGCCGGTGGGCAATATGCTTGTGCGAGAAGATGGTGCGTATGCCCTGCAGAATAGGCGTTTTGCTGACCTGAGGAGGATTTCTCGAAGGAAGAACCGCTGGCGATCCCCACCCAGTCGGCTTTTACCCAGGTGACGATGCAAGTTGTGCAGGAATGAGAACCTTCCGCAGCCGCATGACAATCGAAGGAATCGCTGCAGCAGGAGTCAGTGGCGCAGGGATCTTCAGCGCAAAGTATCGAAGAAGTCAGGGCACCCTTGCAGTGACAGTAAATCTGGTGCACGCTCAAACCCGTGCTGCTGATGAACAACAGCGCCGCAAGCAACCACACCGTGCTATGTCGCCAGGTACTTTTCATACGGTGGAAAATGCCCTGCAAGATTACGACCAGTTTTGTTTCCCGTGAAAAACACCAGCGGCACAGCGCCACCTCTATGGCGCTTTTAACTTTCCGCATTGCTCAATGCGAGCTTGCGATACACGGAAACCGCCACGTGCAGCCCCACCCCGAACAATGCCCAGAAGATCATCCGGGCCCGGCGTACCAGGCCAAAGGTCAGACCCAGCGAAGCCGTGTAGCCCAACATGCTCAACGCCGTGGAAATGCCGGCCTCGTTGACGCCGATACCCTGCGGAATAACTACGAAAAGCGTCGCACTCACCGATATCAATCCCGCCACCGCCACCAGCTCGATGAGGTGTGGCTGGAAGCCAAGCAGGCAGAAGATGGCATAGATTTCAACCAGGTTGAGCACTCGGCCAGTGAATTTGAAAAACAGGGCCTTGAAAAACCGTGCAGGGGGTACGGGTTCATTGCGGAAATCTTCCACGATCTGCAAGCGCGACAGAAAAAACGAGGCGATGCGCGAGGGTACGTCGCTGAGGGCAAGTATGATGACTCCAATGGAAGCCACCCCAAAAAAGGAGGCAATGATGGTCAAAGGCACTCTGTAAATGGTTTCTACCTCCACGATGAGCAGCGTAATTCCCACCATGACGGAGGTGAACAGCATGCCAGTGATGGCATGGATGAAGCGATCGGTCACTACCGCCCGACTGGCATCCTGCCAACTGAGCCAGTTGGTCAAGTGCTTGATTCGAAAAGGATCCCCGCCCATGCCGGCCGCCGGTATGATGCTGGCATAAGCATCCCCCACGATCTGGTTGTATAGCAAATCGTGAAATGGCACCTGCCCCCGCACCAGTGTGCGTATGCACATGGTATTGGCGAGTATCCACAAAATGGCTATGGAGAAAATCAGGAACACCTGACTGCCAAGGGCCGACAAGGATTTGGCCACCACTCCTACATCCATCTTGATGATGAGCAAGGTGAGTATCACCACGCCCAACAGGTAAAACACGATGGGATCGATGCGGGCGAAAATGTGCGTCCCCTTTTCGGCTATGGTCACCGCGCGTATGGACCTCGACACCCAGAACGCATTGAAAGCAATGGCGATCAAGGCCACCCAGAACATGGCTTCGTGTAGGAAGGCTACACATAGTATGAAAGCCGCAAAAGCAGCTACGTCGCGCTTGTTCAGCTGCTGAATGGCAGCTATGAACCACAGCGGCATCTGTTTGCGCAAAGGCAATTTTCGTAGAGAGGTCAATTGACGCGTCGGGCGGGGTTGCTCCATGCCAAAGGCAAGCATCTGCACGACCATGTACACCCCCAAGGCTCCCATGAGCACCAAGGCAAACAGATACACCACGCTGCCCGATTGCATCCACAAGCCTATGCCCAACCCTAAAAAGAAAGCGATGTAGCGGAAATTGCCAGACACCTCTGCAAACCACTCACCGAAGTGGGAGGTGCGCAAGGTGAGTCGGGCTACTTCCCCGTCGCTGCCATCCAGGATGCTGGCCAATTGAAATACCAGCGCTCCTGCCACGATCGGCAGATACTCACCGGTACTTACCAGAAAGGCGCCGATCAGAGACAACAACAACACCACCGTGGTGATGGCATTGGGAGACACCCCCCAGTTGGCCAGCCACATGCTCAGCCGGGTGGAAAAAATTCGGTTGAAATGCCTGCTCACCCACCCGTCGCTGGGCTGAACGAGGGTCTTCATCAACCTCCGCTCTGCCTCTGCCTTCATGGCCGGGGTGTCCACATCTTGCCAGAACGGTTGCTTCAGGGCTACCGCCCGAACGCCGCCTTCCCGGATGAACTGCCCAATGATCTGACTCACGCTGGTGGCACCTCTCGATACTTGTTCGGCTACCTTCGATCCGTATCCCTGGGGAAAGTAAAACAACCCCATGTCCACCAGATCGTACGCCGGGATCTCCTTGCCGATGTCGCTGATGAGGCCATCGGCGGATTTCACTTTGGTGGCGTCGTCCATGTCGAAAACGTCTTCCAGTTGTGGATCGCACGCCAAGGCTGGCATGTCAGGCGCTTCGGCCACTCGCTCCAGAAACTGGGATATCGTTTCAGGGGAAAAAATGTGGTCAGACATGACCAGCAGGAAGGGATTCTGCACCTTGGCAGCCGCTGCCCCAAACGACACGCCGTTGCCTTTTTCGTAATCTTCGCAGACGATGTACTCGATGTCGAGCCCGCTCAGCCGGGGCAAAGCCTTCATCCTCGGCACGATCTGCTCGCGATATGCACCAACACTGACATGGAAATGTTCGATGCCGGCTGCGGCAAGCGTCAAAATGGAGCGCTCGAGCATGCGCAAGCCTCCAACCTTCATCAGTACCTTCGGCAGCAACTCACCGTCTTCTCGAAATCGCTGGCTTTTACCCGCCGCCAGAATCACGGCGTGCTTCACAGACGTTGACTTCGCCCTGCTCTTGCGGTAAAGTTTTCCAGAATGGTTCGACGTGTTCATCTATGTCTTTTGCAGTTGGACTTTCCTTTTGTCTCGCGCTCGGGTGTGAGCGTGTTGGCTTTTGGCAAAAATGTTTCCTCAGAAGAATGGTTCAATCAGGTTCTGAAAAATTCGACTCCCGTTCGAACCGACACAATTCATAAACAAAAAGCCATTCGCCAGAGGGGCAAATGGCCTCGATGGCGGAGGGGGAGGGATTCGAACCCCCGGTACCTTGCGGTACGCCGGTTTTCAAGACCGGTGCATTAAACCAGCTCTGCCACCCCTCCTCGATTTCGCTGTCGCTTCCCGACGAGCGGCGGCAAAGGTAAAGGCTTCCGCTGGAAATGCAGAATGTCTCCACCGCACAATAACCAATCCCCTCGATCGGAGAAAACCGCTCTGCAGAAAACCCGCACTGGAATTAGTGATACAGTTCGGCACTGAGCGTTCCCTGTCTCAACCTCGGATGAAAAATCCCTCCCCAGGTCCAAGGGTATTTCATCTGGCCAGCAGCACTCAGCAGGTCGGCTCATTTCCTTCCCCACCGGTTATGCTGCACCTTTGCGCATCGTTGGCACCTCGCTCGATGAGGTGGAAAAAAATAAACTCCTTCACATGTTGTCAAATAAGAATTGAATTTCCAGCATGGGCTTGAAACCTAAGAAAGAAACCACCCAACTCATCTTGGCCTTCACCTTGGCGGGCGTGGTCATCTTCGGCTATCTGTTGTTCCGCTTCATCTTGCAGAATTCCGAATCCCACCCCATCACCTTCGAACTTTTTGCCGCCCTCATCGGCTTTACCCTCACCGTGCTCACAACCAGTTTGCTGCTGCACCGGCAAACGGAAGCAGAATTGTCCAAAGAGGAAAACATCCAGTTTTTGAACTTGAAAATGAAAATCTACCTGGAACTGGTAGAACAATTGCAAGACGTCATCGCCAAGCGAAAGATCACCCCCGAAGACGTCATCGAGCTCCGTTTGCTCAACCAAAAGATCGCCTTCATCGCCAGCCCCGACGTCATTACCGCTTTCAACCGCTTCGTCAGGCTTTTCGCACAGAAAGCTTACCTGGGCAAAATATCCGACCAGGACATCGACCAACTCCTCGACGAAATGAGCCACCTCGCCATCGTCATTCGCCAAGACCTCTTCCGCCTCGATACCAAAGAACTCTCTGCCCACGACCTCGAAAAACTCGTCCTGTCGAGCAACGAACTGCTCGACATCCAACCCAAATGAGCACCTACCTGAGGCTGAAAACCAACTACCAGGCAATCGATGGCATTCCGTTTCGGGTTACCATGCCCAGAGGCTAAGCCCTATTCAGCTCCCGCCAATTTTTTGAAAACCGACAGTGCCCGCGTGAGCGTGCGTTCCTGCACCGCATCGTACCAGCCAAGGCGCACGAAGCTGACGGCTTCCTCAGGCTGCTGGGAATAGGGGTGCCAAGTGAACGTTTGCCCTTCTTTGGCCTCGATGAGCAAACAAAGTAAAGGCGGGTTCCCCACGCGCTCGATCCGTATGCGCTGAGGATCTATGCCATCGAATGGCAACAGATATCGGCCCCCACCAAAGATTTTCATCGTCTCTGGGTCGTGGTATTTTTCAGGAATCACCCAAGTGAGCCCATTGTCTTCTTCGAGGTCGAAGGAATAGGACTTGCCCACAGGCCGAGCGGCAAGGGTATCGGTCAATGTCAGGGGGAGTTGCATGCGGAGGATGTCGCGCAGGTTCCAGGCCAGTGCCTTGCGCTCCTCCCCTTCCGGAGGACGAACGGATTTCCGCTCCTGAGCCTGACACCCTACGACGAGCATCATCATCGCCATGTACAAAATATTCATTCGCATGTATGCACGGTTTTGAGCCGACAAAGAAAGCCCCTGCACCAAAAAGCCAGCAGCCAGCAGGATGCAATTTATCATTCGCCCCTCTCCCACCTTCGGCGCTCGCAACCCCATGATTGCCCATTTCGTGCTGTTATAGCTCCGGTGATTCAGGCTGAATACATTTCAGGGCAGCCAGACGCTCTTGGGTTTCTCTCCTCAAATCCTGAGTGCACTGCAAAAAGGCACTGTAGTGCGAAAAGTTAGATGTCTCACTCGCGCAACCCCTCAAAACCAAGGCTTTAGTTTAAACTCAACTCCTGTCTGCCCTGTCTGCCGACCTGTCTGCCGACAGGCAGGCAGGCAGGCAGGCGGACAGGCAGGTCACTCAAACAACGGAACTTACGCCAACTCCAATAGAAAAAGACTTTTTGCAGTGGACTCATATCCTCAAATCCTCACATCCTCAAATCCTCACATCCTCCCTGCCTGGCGGCAGACAGGAAATCCTCAAATCCTCCCTGCCTGGCGGCAGACAGGAAATCCTCAAATCCTCAGTTCCTCAGTTCCTCACATCCTCATATCCTCACATCCTCATATCCGACGAGCCCATCACGGCAGCCCGTGCGCAAGCACGTAGTTGGCCAGGTGGAGGGCATTTTCGGGGTTGGCCAAAACGGCGTGAAGCAGGATGCGCGAGCGGTCGTTGTTAGGGCCTTGGTAGATACACTGCCCGTCGAGGTTGAAATCCGACTCGAGGTATCCAGGCACAATGAAGTTGGCCAAAAACTGGGTGTTGGAAGGATCCAGAATCACCTTTTGGAAAATCGCGTTCACATCATTGGACGGCCCTTGGTAGATCACCCGGGTATCGCCGTTGAGGTCGCCGGGCCACATGGCCATTTTGCCTTTGTAATAGGCCTGTGCATTGTTTCCCATGGTGGCCGTAGCCGGGTCGGTAAAATCGATCCTGGTCACTTGCGGTGTCAGGAGGTATGGATGGGCGGTCATTACTCCGAGGTGGTTACGGTGCCTTACAGCCACGTAGTAGTTTCCTCCCGCCACGTGTTTGAAACGCACGTAGCTGATACCATCCAGGTCGCGCACGTCGCCATCACGTTGCAACAGGGCGGCTTTGGTGGCTGCAATGCTGTCGGGCGCATCGGCCGGCCGCAATTCCACCAAAACCCAATCGACCGGCGCATCCTGCCCAGTAAAGAAAACCAGTCCGGGATCGACCGTTTCCGGTGTTTCCACCACTGGCGGGGGTGTTTGCCCCGGGGCTATGTCGCCGATGTGATGCAGGAAATTCAGTTTTGAGAAAGGTTCCTTGACCGGGAGTTTGCCCTTGAAGCGGAGTTCGTCGTGCATGAGGCCGTTGGTATCCACCTCTATCAACGCCCCCAAAAGGAGTACGCGCAGATCGAGGGTAGCCCCCCTGCAGGCCTCGCTTACAAAAGGATCGCACGGATTGCGGGGATCGCTTTCACCGGGGTCGAGCACCCCGTCGAGGTCATCGTCTTCCTCCCCATCGTCGAGGGGATCGCCATCGGTATTGGGGTTGAGAGGATCCGTCTCGCCCGGCTCCCGTACCCCATTTTTGTTGGCATCCTCGATGCCGTCGAGCAGGTTGTCGCCGTCCGAATCGGGGTTGAAGACTCCCGTTTCGCCCGGGTCGGTGATGATATCGTGGTTTTTGGCCTCGATGCGATCGGGAAGCAGGTCGTTGTCCGAGTCGGTATCGAGGAAATTGGGCAGGCCGTCGCCATCGTCATCGATGTCGGGATTGCCGTTGTTCATGGCAAAAGTCCCGTCGGCAGCGGCCCCCAAGTAGGGCGTGCCATCGGCGTCGGAACCATCTTCAGGGCGGCCATCGTTGGTCGAGCCATCGCCTTCGGTGATGATGATATTGCTGCTGGCAGGCAGATCGTGGAAGCCATCGCCATTGGCATCGACCCAGTTGTCGATGCGGCCATCGGCATTGGGATCGAGGTAGCCCAGGCCCACTTCCCTGAGGTCAAAAATGCCGTCGCCGTCGCTGTCGAGGTCGAGGTAGTTGGGGCGCAGGTCGCTATCGGCATTGGCACCGATGTAGGGGGTGCCGTTGCCGTCGAGGTCTGAAGGCCTGCCATCGGCGGGGTTGCCGTCTGCTTCGGTTCGAATGAGTGGATAGAGCTGATAGTCGTCGTGGAATCCATTGCCATCGGCATCGGTCCATTCGCCGCCCAGATCGATGCGGCCATTCCCGTCGGTATCCACCCCTCCCGATTCGATGAGGTCTGAAATGCCGTCGTTGTCACTGTCGAGGTCGAGGAAATTGGGAATGCCATCGGCATCGAAATCGGGCACGTCATTGATACGCCCACCCGTGAATTTGGTGCCGTCGAACTTGATGAGCGGATTGGCAGGGTCCTCGGCACCTGGCAACCCATCGTCGTCCGAGTCGTACACGTCCGAAAAGCCATCGCCATCCGCATCGTGCATGGAGGTAGGCTGGCCCGGCACGGGGTAATCCACGATGCCATTGCCATCCGTGTCGATGCCACCCGCCTCGATCAGATCGGGGATGCCGTCGTTGTCGCTGTCGAGGTCGAGGAAGTTGGGAATGCCGTCTTGGTCGCTGTCATGCAGCAAGGAATAAGGATCGAAAGTGGCCGAAGCGGCTTCGGATGGATCGCCGTCGTTGCCATCATAGCCATAGGCGAATCCATCGCCATCGTGATCCCAGGCGCCGATTCCGACGATGTCTATGCGGCCATCCCCATCCTTATCGGTGAAGCCAGCCTCGATCAGGTCGGGAATGCCATCGTTGTCGCTGTCGAGGTCTTTGTCATTGGGTATTCCGTCGCCGTCGAAATCTGCGTCTGTTTCTACCAAGTCAGGTATGCCATCGTTGTCGTCGTCGTGGTCGAAGTAATCCACGACGCCATCGCCATCTGCGTCATCTGTGGGTGCCACGGTGATGAGCTGCTGGGCCGAAGCCACATTGCCACACAGGTCTGTCAGTGTCCACGTTCTGACGATGAAGCCTGCACAGTCGTGGAAGTTGCTCAAGTCATCGCTGTAGGTGGCCTGCAGGGCACTGGAGCAGTTGTCCGATTCATCGGTCACATCACCCATCAGCCCCAGGTCGTGGATATCGGCATTGCAGAGGATGACCTTGTCAGCCGGCGGGGTGAAATGTGGAGGCACGGTGTCGATGAGGGTGAAAGTGTGCACCAGTTCGGTTACGTTGCCACAGTTGTCCACCATGCGGTAAGTGCGGCGGTAAAGCGTGTCGCTGGCACAATCGAATCCAGGCACTTCGTCCTGGATGCTCAGCTCGATGGTTTGGTCGCAATTGTCGAGGGCCACGATCTGGAATCCCTGCTGGAGCGCGGGCGGTACGGCGTCGCAATCGAGCACCTGGTCGAATGGCAGGCTGCCCTCGATGACAAGCCAGGTGGCGTTCTCCTCGGCATGGTTGCCATCCTGGTAATCCCATTCCTGGAGTCTGATGGTAAACTGCTGGGGCTGCACGTCCGTCACGCGCAGGAGTACGGGTTCGCCGTCGTTCGTGCTGAGGCCAGTGGCCACCACCACGGGATTGTGATAGCGGTGCTGAAGTTGGATCGTCACGGCCTGGTGAGTCAGCGCAACCGATCCCACCTCGCCAATTACCTCGCCAGAGGCTGAAAGGACCTCTCCGGCCTGGGCGAATGCTGCATAAGCCACCACCTCTTCATCATGGGTGTTTTCCGGATCCAAGGACATCTCTTCCTGGAGCCATACATCCACATCGGTCTGGGTGAGGTTGTCGTAGCGCACCACCACTGGATCGACTTCGTTGTTGGTCACGGGGTTGGCCAAAAGCAGCGGAGGTGCAGCAAAAGGCACATTGAAGGAACGGTTGCTGACGATGCTGTTGAGCAGCCATGTGCCGGCATCGAAAGCAGCAGTCCCTGCCAAAGATCCCGGTTCGATGGCAATCCAAGCCACGGATTCCCGGCCGTGGATTCCGTCAGCAGCCTCCTCTTCGAGCAAGCGCATCTGGAATTGAGTGGTGGAAACGTTGCGCAGGCGCACCTGTATGGCAGATGTGTCCTCACTGCTCACCACCTGGGCAATGATTACGGGCGGCACGCTGAATTGCACGGGCAGCCTCACGGTTTTCCACCGCTGGGAGACATTTTCCATGACACCTGCTACCAAGCGCTTGCCGTTGGGCAAGGTGTATATGCGAAACAGATCGGGAGCGGTCTTGTCTTCCACGGTGATCCATTGTTGGGCCGTGGCGGCATTGCTGCAGTAATCCACACTGCTCCACACGCGGAAAATGTTGTAGGAATGCAGCGAACAGCTGTCCAGTCCTTGGGTGCTGATTTCCTCCATGCCCAGGGAAACGGTCTGACAGTTTTCATAAACCTCTACGCCTTCGGCGAGGGGTTTCTGATCGTCGCAGCTGATGGTGATATCGGGAGGGACGTTTTGCAGCTGGGGCAGCTCATCGTCCGTCAGGTCGATGACGACCTGTGCCGTGTCGCAGCAACCTGTGCCCTCGTTGCATACCATATATGTGAAGGCATCGGTACCGCAGAAAGTGCTGTTGGGCTCGTAAATGAATTCCCCATCGGGCTCGAAATCCAAGCTGCCGTTGACGGGAGGCACCAACAGGGTGAATACAGGAGACACCAGGTCGAAGTCGTTGTCGCCCACGTTGTCGGTGTAGGGGAACCCAGGACAGGCCGTGTTGTAATAGTCGTCCACCAGGTTGGGCTTCTGAATGAGGCGCACGTCCACGGTGTTGGAGAGCACCCACGGCGCACAGGGAGCTCGGCGCGCCTTGCGGCGGTACTGCGTTCGCTTCGAGATGACTGGTGGATCGTAGGCAGCCTCGCTGGCCCCCGGAATTTCCGTCCACGCCGTCCAGCTCAAGTCGGGTTGCTGCTCGCGCATCTCCCATTGGTATTGGGTGCTTCCCCCCACGCCACCCGTCGGGCTGGCCGAGGAAATGATGGGGTCTGGATCGAAAGTGCTACACAGCTGCTGGTCGCTGGCGATGCTGCCGCCATTGCTGAAGTTGGCTACGATGTAAATGGTAGAATCCATGTATCCCGTGCAACTGCCCTCGACGATGGTCAGTGCAATGGTGGCTGGACCTCCATTGGCAAAAACCACCTGATGCGGGCCGGCACCACTGGCGCTGTTGGGCGTTGCTCCATTGCCAAAGGTCCACGAAAACGATGGCGACCCACTGCCGCCGGGCACGGCCTCCACCGTCACCGGCTGTCCCGTGCACACCTCGGAGGCAGACACGAGCATGGAAGCGGCCGGTGGCGGATCGGACAGGGAGAAAGATCCGAGGTTTTCGGGGCAGATGCTCCCTACATAACGCACCTGCAAATCGTAAACCCCTGCACCCAAGCCAGTGAATACGCTGTCAGCTTGCCATACCTGCCCACCGTCGGCACTGTATTCCAAAGAAGCTCCTGGCGGAAAGCCTGCATGAATGACCAAGGAACCGTCAGAGGCACCACAGGAAGTGGGATTGGATCGATCCACGGCGATCAGGGTGAGTTCCGGCCGCAGGGTGAATTGCACTGAGTCGAAGCTGCTGCAGCCATTGTTCGTCACCATCAGTTTCACCCATTGGGTAGTGTTGAGCTGCTGATCGGGCACATCCCAGCTTACGGTATGGGGCCCTTTGCCCGCAGCCGACGCCGGGGTTGCGTAGGTGTCGAATGTCCACGCATAGGTGGCACCGGCTCCCCCATCCGCTGCTTCGAATGAATAGGGACTTTTTTCGCAGAGCACTCCTGAGGGATGCGTCTGGATGTCGGCCAGGGGAATGGGTCTGACGGTTTTGGTGACGACGTTGGAGTTGACCCAATTGGTACAAGGGCTGCGTCTGGCCTTGCGTCGGTATTTGGTCGTCTGGCCAATGAATGGCGGATCGTAGGTCAACCCGGTAGCTCCGGGAATTTCCGCCCAGGTATTGCCACCGTCGATGCTTTTCTCCCACTGGTATTGGGGCCAACCTTCCGTGCCACCCGCCGCCTCCCCGAGGTTCTGGATAGGGGCAGGATCATAGGGCCCACATACGGATTCGTCACCGCCGATACTGCCAGCACTGGTGAAATTGACCACCACCATTTTGGTGACGGTGTTCGACCACAACCAGGGTTGGCAAGGCGCCTTGCGGGCACCTCTGCGGAACAGGGTCGTCTGGTTGACGACGCCGGGATCATAGGTATCGCTGTTCGAATTGAGCAGGTTGGTCCATGTAGCTCCGCCGTCGGTGCTCTTTTGCCAAACGTACTCTTCGGTGCCCGTGCCCACACCGCCCGAGGGTTCGAGGGCAGAGGCAATGATACCGGGATCGTAGATGCCACAATGCTCCTCGTTGCCGGCAATGAGGCCAGCATCGGTGTAGTTGGTCACGACCTCCTTGACCACAGCCATGGTGAAAACGAAATCGCTGCAGCGCGAACGCCGTGCGCAACGGCGGTAGTGGGTGGTCTGGGTGATGAATGGGGGGTCGTAGTTCGGCCCAGTGGCTCCATCGATGATCGTCCACGTGATACCTCCATTGGTACTCTTTTCCCACCGGTATTCGATCGATCCGCCACCACCAGAAGGGGGCTGGGTTTCGACAATGGGAGCAGGATCGTAGCCATCGCAACCGATTTCGCTGCCGGCGATGGCACCGGCGAACGTGAGGTTTTTGCAAACCGACACCCGGTAGTCTTCTACTTCACCTTCCACGGCAACTCCCTTGAAGGCAAAAGAAGGAGCCATGGGTTCGGATGGAAGCAGGCGGAAGCGGAAGTAATAATCCTCGCCGCCATTGAACGTGGCTCCTGAAGGGATGTCGAAGGCGAGGTCATAGACCCCAGTACCTACTGCCTGGCTGGCGATCAGCTCGCCTGCATCGGTAAAATCACCATCGTTGTTGAAATCGGCAAAAGCGAGCAACCAGCCGCTGCCGTGCACGGTGACGGTAGCCGAGCCCCCCTTGCCTTGCGCCACTGTGCCTGCTTGCCACGTAGCTGGGTCGCTGAACACCACGCCGTCTTCGTCGTCGCCGTCGTTGTCATCGCCATCAGCTGCCGCTGAAGGCACACTGGCCGTTTCGGCATCGATGGCATTGCCCAAATACAACACCGGATTGGCAGGGATGCGGTGCACGGGGCCTGCTCCGCTGCCGCTCACGGCGCTTGGATACGGCAATGGCAGGTCGCCCAGGTCGAAGGGCTCGGAAAAGCTGAAGCCAAAATCCACATCGGCCACAGAGGAGTTAATGGCGAGTTTTTGTCGGGCAAACGTGGATGTTTCGGTTACCTCGAATGCCGGTGTGTCGCCCAGGGAAGTGGTCAGCGATGTCAGGGAGAGCGGGGGCTGCGCCTTGCCCACCGAGACGGTGAAGGTGTCGGCGGGAAGCGAACCAAAGCTGTAGAACCCGTTGGTGTCGGGACTGACCTGTCCAAAGAAATTGCCTTTGAGGTCGTACAGATAGACGGTGACTCCCTCGGGGAAACTTTCCCCGCCAGTATTGCATCGGCCGTCTTCGTCGAGGTCGTAGCAAACCTTTCCAGAGATGGTGTTGGTGTAGTTGGGCCTCAGGCCAAAATCGACGTCCATGCTACAATCGGCACCGGTGGCACACCATCCGTTGATCGGGCCGCTCAGCACACCTTGCTGGATGATCACGGTGTCGATGAAGTCGGGATTGCCATCGGGCTCCCAGGTGGGTACGTAATTGGGAGGAGCAAGCAGCTTCACCCGCCAGGTGCCGTCAGGGAGATTTCCGAAGGCATAATGCCCGTCTGCATCGGTCCAGGTGGTATCGAAAAAGGTACCAGCCTCATGGTATTGCCCGTCGATGGTGACCGCAGTGAGGTTGTTGAGTTCCACACCCACATTGGCCATGCCCGTCTCGGTTCCATCGAGCAAGCCATTCCCATTGCGGTCCTGCCAGACTTGATCGCCAATGGAGCCCATGGGACGATAGCCGAAATCCACCCCGGAAAACATGGCTCCCAGCCCGACGAAAATACCATCGGCCTGATGATCACACCCTGCCGCCAAAAGGGAATAGTTCGGATCGTTGGGATCGAGTGGTTGGTAACACGGGATGCCGTCGGTGGAGGGGTCGGCAGTGAGGGTCATACCGGCAGGGAGGCTAGAAGTGACAACGGCCACTTCGTAATTGCCAGGTCGTAGTCCGGTGAAGCGGAACAAGCCCAAAGGAAGGCCGGCGGTGCCGTCGGCAACTACGACCGTATCGATGGCCCTGGACAGCTCGCATGGCTGGGGACTCTGCTCACACAGACACACCACCACACCAGCGATGCCCTCCTCATTGAGGTCCATGGTGCCGTTGGCATTGTCGTCGCGGAACACGTAACTCTCGATAGCGCCCGCCACGGCAAATCCAAAAGCCACGGTGTTCAGTGGGCAGTTGCCACAAGCCAGGGCATCGACGCTATAGAGCTTGCCGTTGACGAGGGTGACCAGTTTTTCAACGGAATTGGAGGGGATGGCTCTTTCGCCAAAGGAATCGACCGGAAGATCCTCGTCATATTGGTTGACCCGCACGCGATAGGTGCCATCGGGCAAATTGCCAAAGGTGAACACACCCTCATTTACAGACACGGTCTGCTTGATGAGCACGAAAGTGGTGTCGAGGTTGAGGTTTGCGTAGAGCTGTACTTCAATACCACTCAACCCCGCTTCATTCAGGCTGGGGTATCCGTTGGCATTTTCATCGAAAAACACCAGTCCCCTGAAACTGCCTTGCCCGGTGATCTTGTAGCCGAAATCATAACCTGCATACAGGCTCGATCCATCGATACCTGCCAGTGTGGCCCGGCCATCGCACACCGAGCAAATGGCGAACTCGTCGGGATCTTCCGTCTGAGCAGGGAAAATGGGCAGCGAGTTTTCATTCACCACCACCACGAAATTGCCAGCCATGACACCCTGGAAGGTGAAAACCCCGCTGCTGTCGGTACTGATCCTTGCTACGAGGGGTTCACCCGCCTGAACGGCTCCATCGGCATTGGTATCCTTGAATAGCTGGACGGAGACACCGGGGATTCCCTCATCGGCGGCATTTCGGAAGGCGTTACCCAGCCAGTCGTAGTAGATGACCCCGCTGATGGTTGCGTTGCCTTTCGGTTGCAAGGCAAAGTTGTTTTGAATCATCTGCACCCCCGGCTGGATGACGAGGTGGATGGCGTTGTCGTTGGTGCCATCACTTTCTGAGGGAATGGTCCATGTCAGGCCCGGCGGGAGGGAAGACATATCGACGGATATGGTGCAGCTGGTGCCGGGGGTGACGCCCTGGAATTCGTAATAACCATTGGAATTAGTAGTAGCTACCGGGCAGTTGGTTCCGGGGCTGCAAGACCCATCCTGGCAAATGACCTGGACACCAGGCAGGGGCAGTTCACCGGTATCCCATATGCCATCGCCATCGAGGTCTTCCCAGATGTAACCGGATATGATTTCATCGACCTGGTAGCCGAAGTTGATTTCGTAATGGTCGTTGCCGATACCGACGATGGCGAGGTTCTTCATCTTGTCGGAAGGATCTTTCCATCGGTGGTCGCAGGTGCTGCAAAGCCCGTTGGTCTTGTCTGGGTCGGCGGTTTGAGTCAAGGCGGCAGGCAAGGTAGCCTCCACGATGCGGGCGTAGTAGTATCCGTCGGGCAGGCCCTTGAACTCGTAGGCACCATTGGCATCCGTGGTATCGATGGCCATCAGGCTCCACTGGCCGCCGTTCTGGCTATGGGTGCACGGTTTGTTGCTGTTGCCTGGGGAGGTGATGAGGTCTCCATTGCTCTTTTTACAACCATAGATCTCAACCACTACCCCCGGCAGGAAATAGTCCGTGTCAGGCTCGTAACCCAACTCTCCTTTCCAGCCATCGGCGTCTTTGTCGGCAAAGACGTAGCCCCTGACAGCCCCCTTGTTCAGAATTTCCACGCAGGCATCCGAGAAGGCCTGGTTGACGGGCAAGCCGTCGATGTTGTAGGCATTGTCGGCGATGGCCGTCGTTTGGGTTCCCTCGGCACAGATTTGCTCCTGCAGGGGAATGCACTGACAGTCGGAGAAATCATTGGCGATGGTGGAAACGGCGGCATTGGAAGGTAGGTTGGGGATGCTTCCACTGACGGCGCCTCGCCGGGTGGCCAGATCGAGCTCCCAGGTTCCGGCAATTTGTTGAATCTGGTGCGCATCATCGACCCACAGCGCATTGTTGCAACCCTTCAGCGTGCCAGAATTGGAGAAATGGCCATCGAGCGTTCGCAAATCGGAACCGCAAAGCAACAGGTTGCCGCTGGTCTGGTTCTCGATGCCAGAGGTAGCCGTGATTTCACAATTGTACAGCTCCATGTGGCGGGCATTGACGAAAGCACCTCCATCTTCAGGGTCGAGCATTCCTGTGATATGGTGGTTCAAGCCCCGGTCGCCCACTTCAGCACATACGTTGATGAGGATGTTCTCGCCATTGGCACCGGCGTCGAGACGAAAATCGCCGGTGGTGTTCAGGCACACGTTGTTCAGATACAACTGCCCCTTGTCGTTGGTAAAATGCCCGATTGTAATCTGGCCCGTAGGATTGAAGAAACCACCGGCCGCCTCGTCGCCGCATTCGACCGTGCAATCGTGGAAACAAAGCAGGGTGTTGCCATTCATGCTGATATTACCCCTGGTGCGCAGGATGGCATCTTTGAAAATGGCACAACCGCCTTCCTCGATGAGAAAGTCGCCATCGCGAACCACGAGCTCAGGACCATCCACGACGAGCAGGGAATTGTAATTCAAAACACGCAAGTTCCCGGAAGGCAGCGTCACCTTCCCCTTGCCCCGCACCCGCACGTATTTATTGATGTAATTGGGATCGACATCGGGGAGGATGTCCTGCCAGGTGACATCCCCATCGATGGTTACGTCGCGGAAGTAGCCGCTATTGGGAATGCTGCAAAGGTTGTAGGCATTGGGCACGGCGTTGCACTCCGGGGCCGTCTCGTTGCAGGTGGGGTTGGTGGCTCCGATGGCTTTGAACTGCAAGTCCACTGAACGGGTCTGCGCCGGATAAAGCGGGCCGAGATCGTTGAAGAACAACCGACCGGGTGCGGTGCTGTCGGGTCGTGGGGTGGCATCAACGAACTGCAGTTTTGAATTGTCGAACTGATATTCCAGCGGCAACACCTGGATGATGTTGTGTGAATTGCCCGGCTCACCCTTTTGCCCATCGGGGTCTGGGCAACAGAGGGTGGTGACCCTCACCCCCACGGCATCGATGTACACGTGGGCGCCATCGTTGCTACCTACTTTGATGCCTTCTATGGTAAGCTTCCATTCTGAATCGAAAATGCTCCAGTCCCACGTTTGGTAGTCCGTCACATCCACGACGATGAACCCCAGGTAAGGCACCCCCACGTAGTCGTTGAGGCTGGGCGAGGAGTTCTTGCCCCATGCGGGATCGGGAAAGCTGACGGTCTGGCCGTTTTCGAGCTGGAAGGATGCCTTGAGCAGGTCGTTGTTGACGGGTTTGTCGGTGCAGAGGCTGAAGAGTATTTCGACCTTTTCGATGGTGCCCTGCTGGGTTCCGAAATCGAAGCCTTTGAGCACGGCTTTCTTGTCCCAGTTGCCGGTGAAATATCCGAGCTGGTCGTCGGGTGGCCCGGTCATTTTGTGGGTATTGACGTTGTAGGTCGTCGCTGCGTCCACCACCGAAGCCCAGGCGGTAATGGTGCTCGAGTTATCGGCATCCTCAGCGTGGCTGCGGTTGACGAGGTCCACCCGATAGTTGACGGTTTCGTTTTCAAAGACTTCTGGGGAGCTGTTCAAGACATTTTTTACCTGGAGCAAAGGAGCAAAACCAAAATTGGCAGGTGGGTTGGAGCTGTTCGAGATGGCATAATAAAGCGGGGTGGTATTGGTCCAGCGCTCGGGCAGGTTGGGGTCGAAGGGGTCGATCTCCACCACGAAGTGCGCCTGGGGCAAGTCTTCAAAGGCGTAAATGCCTTGGGAATTGGTTGTAGTGGAATCGGCGAGCACGTCGGCAGCGCTGATGATGCCATTGGAATCCCGGTCGTAGTAGAGGCGAATGATTACCCCTGGCAGGCCTGCTTCGCTGCCGTTTTGCACTCCATCGGCAAACACACCCGTCTGCACCACGACGGCATCGAGTTCGAAATCGTCGCCACTGCCAGTCAACTCCATCATCTTGACGTATCGGGTATCCACGGCGGCACTCACCGTAGTGGTGACGAACTGGGACTTGCTGGTGGTGCTGGGCCGGAAGGGGTTTTCAACGAAGTTGCTGGTGGTCGTCGATTCGAAGAGTTTGATCTCGGCGCTTCCGTTGTCGGAGTAGGAAGGTTTTCTGCGCCAAACGATGTCGTAGGTCTGCCCCGCCGGAATGGTCAGGCCCAGGTCGAGGACGATGAAATCGGTGTTGTCGTAGATGGTGGCAAAGGAACCGTCGGGGGGGCCGATGGCATTGCCTGCGTTGCCCACTCCGTATTGGCCCACCACCTGCACGGCGTATTGCTCCGAGCCAGAGCCACCCTGGATGCCACCGCCGTCGTCTTTGAATACGGTGCCCGATATGGAGGATGCGCCTTGGATGATCGTGTTGGTTGTGGCAGTCAGGAAGGGCAAACTTCCCCTGACGGCAATGGCAGCCTCATTGGTGAGGAGGTCTGCTGGAAAATCGGGAGCAATGGTGACTGAATAGCCCACCGAAGCCGAAGTTCCGGCAGGCAGGGGGTTGGAGAACACCCACTGTATGCGGTTGACGCTGGAAGCAGGCGAGGGTTCGTTGGCATCCCAGCTCTGGCCTGCGTCGGTGCTGTACAGGATTCGGACACCCACACCAGGGGGGAGGTTCACGTTGGCCGCTGCACTACCTGCCTGGTAAAGGGTGTTTGCTGGCACATCGTCTTCTATGACGAGCGGGCTGCCGTATTGGGGCAGTCCCATGGGAGTGGCTCCGGTATTTTCGAATTCAAAGGAAAACGTGGCGTTTCCACCGCGAGGAGCCGAAGCAGGGGCCGTTCCCGTGAAGACGCCCTCTGGAGCTGCAGCGCTCAATGTGCCACCAGGCCGCCCATAGTCGCCATTGTATTTTTCATTCATCCCGGAAGCCACCTCCTGGTAGGGCGTGAGCTGGGCGTTGCAAGGCCCGTTCAGCACGGCAAACTCATAGAAAATCATTCCCACGCCTCCATTGACGGTTTCGGGATTGTTGGCAAAGTGGAGCTGGTCGGTGAATTCGATGATGATGGGGTCGCCATCGCTTCGCTTGAGGGCGATCAATCCCCACACTTTGACGAGCCTGAAACAATTGGCATCGAAAACGGAGGGGTTCCCCACGGGCTGGAGCAGGAAATTCCTGTCGGGTATGCCGTCACCATCGTTGTCGAAGCCCTGGCCGACGTTGCCCAAATCGAACCAAATGCCTTCCAGCACCACTGAAGCGCCCGGATGGGTGGTATTGGTGGTCTGCCGCCAGCCGAGCTGTTTGTCGGGGTATGCTGCCAGCAGTTCGTTGGGCACCTTGGCCGTGGTATTCGGCCAGATCTTGTTGGCATTGGCAGCTATGACCGCCCGCAGCTGCAGGGTCTTGCTGTCGTTGGCAGCCAGGGGAGTCCCGGCGTCGTTGGCGGTGGCCCACACATCATAGCGCAGGCGCAGGTCGTCGGAAGGGTCTGGTTTGGCCCCACAGACTCGGTTGTTGTTGGCATCGAGCAAGGGATAGCTCAGAAGCCAATACTGCACCACGCATTGCCCCGGCTCGAGGGTCCCGATGTAGCGGGTGGCATCAGCGCTTCCACCCTCGTGGTGAAAGGAAAACGTGCCAGTGTATGGCCCGGAAGTAACTGTTACACTGGGATATACCCCTGGAGTACCGGTGGCGAAATCCCCGATATGGGCATATACGTCGGTCAGTGGATTATTGCCGTCATTGCAGAACCTGACGCCAATGTAAACGGCTCTCGGACTGGCTCCCTCAGGTGAGTGGATGTTGTGATCGACAACCAGGTTGTAGTAGTCCAGCATATCGATGCGCAAGTCGCCATCGGGATTGGTCGCCTCCAATGTGGATACAAAGGCCATCAGTCCGAAGACAAGAGCGAGTACGCTTTGCTTCATGGTGTGTTTGTTGAGTGAGTGAGGCGTACTTCCAGGCTTACAGTGTGTGTTGGACGATGCTGCGAGTCGAACAGGTTAAATGGGGCAGCACAGAAGGGCTATTTCCTGCTTGGAACAAAAGGGGGCGTTTCAAAAATTGCTCATGCCCCTCTTCAGAGAGGAGCATGAGGCTTCGACTCACATATTGCTGTAATTGTGTCTGATGTCAGCCATGTCGCGGCTCCAGGCCGTGCTTTGAAGCATCCAGCAGCTGGCTTGGGGCCTGGGAATTTCAGAGGGAGATCACCCCTGCCATCCAAAGGCCGTGCCATGGAGTACAGATTCGTAAATGCATTACCTTGCGAAGCGGCCTCACAGGATCTGACCAGACCTCCTGGACTTGCATGGTGCGAAAAAAAACCACGCTCCGGCCCAGTGCCCCGTAAGTGACCGTTACTCCACGCTGCCACCTTGAAAATTCAGAATCCTGCTTGTGTGGAAAATGATTGGAAAGGCAAAAGAGGGTGCGATTAGCGCGTCACGAAAGTATAATTGCACCCGGAAGGAGGGCTTGATTATCTTTGCCGGCCTTATGCGTTTACAGAGTCTCGAAATCAAAGGATTCAAGTCGTTTGCGGATCATACCGTCATCAATTTCGATGCGGATGTCATCGGCATCGTGGGGCCCAATGGGTCCGGGAAAAGCAATGTTGTCGATGCCATTCGGTGGGTCCTTGGCGAGCAGAGCAGCAAGGAGCTCCGGCTCGACCAAATGTCCAGTGTCATCTTCAACGGAACCAAAAAACGAAAGCCAGGTACGGTGGCCCAGGTCACCCTTACTTTCAGCAACACCAAAAACCTGCTGCCCACCGAATACCAAACGGTAAGCGTCAGCCGCCTGCTATACCGCAGTGGGGAAAGCGAGTATCGGCTCAACGGAGTCACTTGCCGCCTCAAGGACATCACGAACCTGTTCATGGATACGGGCATCGGCAGCAACTCCTACGCCATCATCGCCCTGCACATGGTGGACGAAATCCTCAACGACAAGGACAACGCCCGCCGACGCATGTTCGAACAGGCTGCCGGTATCAGTAAATACAAAGCGCGCAAGAAAGAGACCCTTTCGAAGCTCAAAAGCACCTCCGATGATCTGGAGCGGGTGGAAGACCTGCTCTTCGAGATCAACAACAACCTCAAGACCCTCGAACAGCAAGCCCGTCGCACCAAGCGCTTTTACGAAATCAAAAACCAGTACAAGGAACTCTCCCTCAAACTGGCAGCGCTAAAAACCGCATCGCTCAAGGCTACCTATGCCGACCTCCAACGACAACTACAGGCCGAAGAAGACAATTGGCGACAGCTGGAGGTGGAACAAACCAAATTGGAGGCCCAGCTCGAATCCCTGCGCAAAGCCAATCTCGACCAGGAAAAGAGCCTCAGTGCCCGCCAGCGGGAAGTCAACGAACTGGCCGGCCGCATCCGCGACAAAGAAGCGGAACGCAAAGTAGTCGAACAAAAAATCGAGTTTGCCCGCCAGAACCGTCAAAAAGCAACCGAGCAAATCGCCCGGGCCGAAGAACGCCTCTCTCAACTGAAGCGTGAAATCGAAGACTATCAGCAACTGCTCAATGAGGAAAAACAAGAAGAAACTCGTTTGGAATCTGCCCTCGAAGCTGCTGAAACCCACCTGGCCAAAATCCGCCAGGAACACGGCCAGCTCAAAGCCGGTCTCGATGAAATCGTAAAAGCCCAACAGACGGCCGAGCGCGAGCTCTTCGAGCTGGAGAAAAACAAGGCCATTCGCCAAAACCAAATCTCCTCGCTTCAAAACGACCTACAGCGCCTGCGCGAGGAAATGAGCCACCGAAAAACCGAACGAGCCACCCTCGAGCAACAACTGGCTGCGCTCCAAAAGCAAAAAGACGAACAGCAAGCCGTGCTGGCTGCAGCCCAAGAGCGCGAAAACCGACGACTGGAGGACATTCAAAGGCTCGAAGCCGAAATCGAACGGCTGAACCAGAAAGTCCAGGCCATCCAGCGGGAAATCGACGCCCGCAAAAACGAGTACACCCTCACGCGGAGCATGGTCGAAAACCTGGAAGGATTTCCGGAAAGCATTCGCTTCCTGAGCAGCGCCAAAAACTGGACCCGCGATGCCCAGCTGCTTTCCGACATCATCTACGTGGAGGCCGATTACCGGGTCGCCATCGAAAACTACCTCGAGCCATTTTTGAATTATTACGTGGTGCAAAACGTGGAGCAGGCCTATCAGGCCATCCACCTGCTGCATTCAGCCCAGAAAGGCAAAGCCAATTTCTTCATCCTCGACGCCTTTGCCAATTACACCCCTCCCGCTGTTCTGCTGCCGGCAGAAACGAAACGCGCAGTCGATTTGATCCAGTGTGATCCGGCCTACCGCAACCTCATCCACTTTCTGCTTCACAATGTGGTGGTGTGCGACAACGACGATCTGGTGCGCCATATCCAGGATGACAACCTCGTCGTATTGGCCCGCTCAGGACGTTACATCCAGCGAAAACACGCCCTCAGCGGAGGAAGCATCGGGCTTTTCGAAGGCAAGAAAATTGGTCGGAAGAAAAACCTGGAAGTCCTCGAAAAAAGCATCAAAAGGAGCCAGCAGGAGCTCGACGAACATGCCTCCCGGCTCCATGAGCTCCGCACTCGCCTCACCCAACTCAAAGCCACCGATTCGCCAAAGGCCATTCGACAAGCCCAGGAGGCCTTGCACCAAACCATGCATACCTTGGCCAGCCTGCAGGCACGCCTCGACAATTTCGAAGCCCTCCACCAAGAAGCAACTGCCAGAGCAACCGAAATCCAATCGCGCATCGACAAGCTCCAAAAGGAAATTGCCGAAATCGACCAGCAACTCGAATCCAAATCCAAGGCCGTAGAACAGGCTCGACAGCGAATTACTTCCACCGATGGATCCTTCAGGGAAGTGGCTGAAGCCCTCAGCCAAGCCAGTGCCGATTACAACGAAAAGCACATCGCCTTCATCCGTCAGCAGAACAAGGTGAGCAGCCTCCAACGTGAACTCGGATTCCGCGAAAAGAGCCTCGAAGAGCTGCAAGGAACGCTTCAGAATGCCCGTCGCCTCCTCGACGAGTCTGCCGCCGAAGAGGAAAGTCTCCAAGAGCAACTCCAATCCTTGCAAGAAGCACTGGTCAAAGACTATGAATTGCGCAGGGAAAAGGAAAGTGCATTGAGCGAAGCCGAACAGGCCTTTTTCAAAGCCAAAGGCGGGGTTCACGAACTCGAGGATAAACTGCGTCAAATTGGCAAAAAAGCCAACGACGTTCAACTCCTCATCAACCGCCTCAAAGACAAACTCACCGAAACCCGATTCCAGCTCAGCAGCCTCGCCGAGCGCTTGCGCATCGAGTTCAACCTGAGTATCAACGACGCTGAGAACCTCTCCATCTCCGAAGAAGAAAAAGCAACCATCGACGAAACCGAACTGCAACTGAAGGTCGAGCGCCTCAAAAACCGCATCGACAACTACGGTGAAATCAACCCCATGGCCGTGGAAGCCTACGACGAAATGAAGGCCCGCTACGACACCATCTCCGCACAACGGGAAGACATCCTCCAGGCCAAAGAAGACTTGCTCGAAACCATCCAGGAAATTGAGGACACGGCCACCAAGCAGTTCCTCGATGCCTTCGGAAAAATTCGGCTCTATTTCATCGATGTCTTTAGAAATCTGTTCACACACGAAGACGCCGCCGACCTCATCCTCACGGATCCCGACAACCCCCTCGAAAGTGCCATCGAAATAGTTGCCAAGCCCAAAGGCAAACGGCCCCAAACCATCAGCCAGCTTTCGGGTGGTGAAAAAACCCTCACTGCCACCGCCCTCCTCTTTTCACTCTACCTGCTCAAACCCGCACCATTCTGCATCTTCGACGAAGTGGACGCCCCCCTCGATGATGCCAACATCGAAAAGTTCAACCGCATCATCAAAGAGTTCTCAAAAGGCAGCCAATTCATCATCGTGACCCACAACAAGCAAACCATGGCCGCCGTGGACACCATCTACGGCGTCTTCATGCAAGAACAGGGTGTCTCCGCTGTAACCCAGGTGGATTTCCGTGACCTGGCACATTCCCCCCATTTGGAGGAAATCGTGGGATGATTGTTGTTTATTAAAAAAGGAAGATTTTATATCGAAGAAAAAGTGACTGATCCGGAGGTGTCAGTCTAAATGAGGCTCCCCCCCATCATCCCCCCTATTTTTTTCTCCCCCCCCCTTACCCTCCCACGATTGGTCCACTTCATTCAACCAAATAAACTTTTGAGTGCCATGCGAACCACATGCGTAATTATCCTCTTCACCTTGTCGAATTCACTCTCCATTGCATTATCCAATACCATTACTGCGACATCGAGTGGCGATTGGGGCACTGCAGGTACCTGGGACTGCAACTGCATACCCAAAGCAGGGGACGTGATCAACATCCCCTCTCCTTACACCGTTACGATTAGCAACGACATCGATTTCCGCAACCAGGCTGCCAACACCATCAACATCAATGGTGGCGTCCTTCAATTCCAGGGCAACCGCACTCTTTACCTGGCAACTGGTTCCGTGATCAATTGGACGAGCGGGGATATCGACCCCCAAAGCAATGGAAACAATGTATTCATTTCCATCGGCAACAATTGCAACTCTGCTCCCTGCCAATACACCGGAAGTGAATTGAATAACATGAGTCCACCCATCCAACTCACCGAAGCTGGTGAATCTCCCTTACCCATCGAACTGATCTCCTTCCAGGCGCAACGTGCCAAGGACAAGGTATTATTGGTGTGGCGCACCGTCTCCGAGCTCGATAATGCCGGCTTCGAAGTACATCGCAGCAGCGACGGCCGCCTCTGGAATCGAATCGGATGGGTGGAAGGAAGAGGCACTTCCCTCCAACCTACCAACTACCAGTACCTCGACGCCATGGCCCCCTCGACTGGCGTGTACTACCGACTGCGACAAGTGGACTTCAACGGTAAAGCCGAGGTTCTGCCAGTGGTTTTCGTGCCCGGAACCACCGATGAAACCGTTCCCGCCATCTTCCCCAATCCAACTCGATCGGGCAGCGCCCACTTGCTGCTCCCCGACGAATGGACTGACAGCAATATCCACATTTACGATGCAGGTGGCGTGCTGGTATGGCAGCAATGCGCCGAGCACACAAGTTTCCTGCTCCCCACCCTTCCTCATGGGGTTTACCTGGTCCGACTCATGTCTCCTGTGCGGACGCATACCTTGCGCCTGGTCGTGGCAGCGGACTGACGCAATGAGGGCATGGCCGTCGTCGCCGAGCTCTGGTCGGAGTCGTATGATTTCGATGAAAAACGCAGAGGGGAAAATCGACTCCCGCTGAAGACCTGGCCTGCCACGCTGCGATGTGGCTACCGAACTCAACGTGTCCAGTCAGGAAGCATTCGAGGGGTCACCGCGGAGCGATCAGTCGCCGCTGGCGACCTCTCGATCATTTACCTCAGGGGTTCTTTCTCTTCACCACCACGTTGGCACCTTTCCGCTTCGATTCATGTCGAGAGCGGTACTCCTCCAGCAAAGCTTCGCGGGCCTGCTCGTCCAGGCGCGGCTTGTCGTCGTAGTAGCCGGCTGCCTTGCGCTGGCGAAAGGCTTCGTACAGGCTGACAGCACAGGCCACCGAGATGTTGAGGCTTTGTACCATGCCTACTTGCGGGATGATGAAATTGCCATCGGTATAACGAAGGATTTCCTGCGATACACCCTCGTGTTCATTGCCGAACACCAGGGCGGTGGGAACTGTCAGGTCGAGTTCGTAAAGCGAACGGCTGTCGGAGGCAAGATGGGTGGCCAATACCTGAGCACACAAGGAGCGCACGTGCCTGAAGCAAGCCTCGGGATCGGTGTAGTAGTGCACATCTACCCAGTGTCGGGCTCCCGAGCTGGTGCGTTTCCCTATCACGAGCTTATCGGAGACCAACCTCGGATCGGTGTACAACACGAAAATTTGCTGCACGCCCACTGCATCACAAGTGCGCAACACCGCTCCGATATTGTGAGGATCGTGTACGTTTTCGAGCACCACCGTCAGATCGGGCTGGCGGCAATAGACTACCTGTCGGAATTTGCGCTCGCGTTCAGGTGTCATGGCATGCTGGCTGGCTGGAAGCGATAATCCTGAAAGCGAAGGATGTGTACGAAGCGGTTTTCGAGCTGATCGAAATAGTTCAAGTCCTCGAGGTGCTTTTCAGGCTCGTAAACCACCCGTTCGAATTCGAACCGGCCTCGAAGCACGTCGAAAGGCACGGCATCGATGCGGGCCGATAGGTCGCGGCCGTATTGACCAACCATTTCTCCAAAATAGCGCATGATGTCGTAGCCGAGGAATGCTTCGTCGGTGGGGATGGTGCCATAGTTGTCGAAATACCTGCGCTGGAACTGGCGCACCCGCTCATCACCCTTGTTCACGTACGTGGCGCTGCTGACGTGGACCTGCAGGCGCTCGAAGAACTCGAAGTCCACCTGTTCATATTCCATCCATTGTGGCATGCCATAGACGATGACCTCCTCTCCGGTGGTTTTGAATTCCATCAGGTGACGCAACAGGCTATAAACGAAAGCCTCGCTCGACCAGGAGGGCACCAACACCACGTTGGGTCGGCCCTTCCTCAAGTAGGGTTTGAGGTCGATTTGGTTGAATTTCGACGGATCGTTTGGGATTTTCACCTCGCGAATGCGCTGCGTATCGGCAGGAGAAGTGGCAAATTTTCGGTTGGCTTGCTGGAAATACTCGAAGCTGCCTGCATTCACCTCGTTCTCCAGGCTGACGAGCAACATGTCAGCAGGTTTGTAGCGCTGGCGAGCATGCCGCATGATGGCCTCGCAATGTCGCTTGAGGGATGGATTGACCTGAATGTACCAGGGGTTGGCCTCGGTCATGCCGTAATTGGCCGTATGGGGCACGACGAGCGGCATCTTTTCTTTTTTGACGAAATCGGCCATGAGGGAGACGTTGCTGCGCTTGTATGGGCCGATGACGAGGTCTGCTTTGAGCAAATCAGGTCGGCGCATGAGTTCTCGGACCCTGGCCTCTGAACCCTCGGTATCGAACACCGTCAGGTGGATGCGAAAGCCGCGGGAGGCCAGCTCGTCGTATGCCATTTTGGCGCCGGCGTAAAACTGGATGGCCCACAGCGAATTGGGGTCTGGTGTGGTGCCGGTCAAGTTGTTTGCAAAAAAGGGAAGCATGAGCACCACTTCTCGCGGCATCGTGGATGGTGTGGACGGGGTGGTGGTACCCGAAGGCAAGGGGGTGCTCGTCACGATGGGCTTGTAGGTCTCCTCTGGCAGCACTTTCCAATGCACGGTATCCACCTTGCCCGTGACGACATGTACCACACGCCAGGTTCCCGTGACGGGATCAAAGACTCGTTTCCCCTGGATTTCATCGAGTTCGTCGTCAGGCGGGGCAACGGGGCCTGACTGGCTTTGGCGGGCCGGTTTGAACCACTCACAGGAGCTGAGGCCCAAACCCAGCAAAGCAATGACGATGAGAATCCACTTCGAAGCCGTCTGGTTCATGATTCAGCATTTTCTTGCGGGCCATTCACGCATGACCCTTCATTTCATGGTTGATCGATGGTTTGGGTGCCTGTGTGGAGTAGGGTCATTCCCATTCGATGGTCGCGGGTGGCTTGTTACTGATGTCGTAAACCACCCTGTTGATTCCTTTGACATTGTTGACGATTTCACTGGACACCTCGGCCAGGAACTCGTGCGGCAAGTGGCTCCATTCGGCTGTCATGCCATCCACACTGTTGACTGCCCGCAGAACCACCGTGCGCTCGTAGGTGCGCTCATCACCCATCACACCCACGGATTGAACGGGCAACAAGATAGCACCGGCCTGCCAGACCTTGTCGTACAGGTCGTACTTTTTGAGCTTGCTGATGAAAATGTGATCGGCCTCCTGCAATAGCGCCACCTTTTCGGGCGTGATGTCGCCCAGTATCCTGACGCCAAGGCCGGGGCCGGGAAACGGATGGCGGCCAAGGATTTCCATGGGGATGCCCAGTTCCTTGCCGACCTCTCTGACTTCGTCTTTGAACAACATGCGCAGGGGCTCCACGATCTTCAGCTCGAGCACATCAGGGAGCCCTCCCACGTTGTGATGCGACTTGATGGTGACCGAAGGCCCGTGCACCGACACCGACTCGATGACGTCGGGATAAATGGTGCCTTGGCCCAACCAGGCAATGCCTGACAACTTCCGCGCCTCCTGTTCGAAAACCCGGATGAATTCGCGACCGATGATTTTGCGCTTTTGCTCCGGACTACTCACACCTGCAAGGGCATCGTAGAAGCGACGACGAGCATCGATGCCCACCACGTTCAGGCCCATGCTTCGATAGGATGCAAGCACCTCCTGGAACTCGTTTTTGCGCAGCAAGCCATTGTCGATGAAAAAGCAGATGAGTTGGTCACCAATGGCTCGATGGAGCAGCTCGGCAGCCACCGTGCTGTCAACACCGCCCGACAATCCCATCAACACACCTTCGGACCCGATCTTTTGGCGCAGTTCCTCGATGGTGCTTTGAATGAAGTGGGCAGGCGTCCACGCTCCCGAGCACCCGCAGATGTCGTACACGAAGTTGCGGAGGATGTTTCGCCCGTCGATGGTATGGGTCACTTCCGGGTGGAACTGGATGCCATAGACCGGTGCTGAGAAAGCCCCCGGCTTCGATCTGAACACGGCCACGGGAATGCTTTCCGTGCTGGCAATCACCTCGAAAGGTGCCGGCAGTTCCATGATCGAGTCGCCGTGCGACATCCAAACCTGGGAACCCTCGGGCACGCCATGCAGGAAAGGATCCTCGAAGCGAATGTGGGCAAGATTGGCCTTGCCATACTCGCGCTTGTCGCTGCGCTGCACCACGCCACCGTAATGGTCTGCGATCAACTGGGCACCGTAGCAAATTCCGAGCAACGGCCTTTTACCAACGAGCTGCTCGAGGTCCAGTCGCAGGGCGTTGGGCTCTTTTACGGAAAAGGGGGAGCCGGAAAGAATGATGCCCCTCACAGACTCATCGAGTGGGGGCACTTTGTCATAGGGTACGATTTCGCAGTACGTGTGCAATTCTCTGACCCGGCGAGCAATGAGCTGGGTGTATTGGGATCCGAAATCGAGAATCAGGATTTTTTCAGTCATGTCGGCAAAGATAGCCTGCTGTGTTTGGTTAGCTGCCCCGTCGCACGACGGGGCAGGTAGTGCTTCGCATGTCAGTCAGTGAGCAATGAGGCTGTCTTGTCAGCCTTCATCTTCCATGGTATCGCAGTGGTAGTGCCTGGGCTGACGCCAGTTGGCTCGCTGCGTGTTTTGGCCGTTTTTCTTGGCCTCGATCATTTTTTGGATGAGGCGGTTGCGTTCGGCTGCCACCTGCTCCCGCAGCTTTTGGTCTTCCTTTCTGTCGAAAAACTTGATGCCGTCCACAAAGGTCATTTCAGCCCGGGCGTAGATGGACAAGGGGTGGTCGCTCCACAGGACGATGTCGGCGTCCTTGCCCACTTTGATACTACCAGTGCGGTCGTCGATGTGCAGCAATTTGGCCGGGTTGATGGTGACGAATTTCAGGGCTTCTTCCTCACTGACACCACCGAAGCGGACCGCCTTTGCAGCTTCCTGGTTGAGGCGGCGGGCCATTTCTGCGTCGTCGGAGTTGAAAGCGACGGTGACTCCCTGTTCGTGCATGATGGCGCCGTTGTGAGGAATGGCTTCATACACTTCGAATTTATAGGCCCACCAGTCCGAAAAACTACTTCCACCCACGCCATGCGCAGCCATTTTGTCGGCCACCTTGTAGCCCTCCAGGATATGGGTAAAGGTGTTGACGCGGAATCCAAACCGCTCGGCCACCTTCATGAGCATGTTGATCTCGCTCTGCACGTAGCTGTGGCAGGTGATGAAGCGCTTGCCTTCGAGGATTTCCAGCAAGGCCTCGAGTTCGAGGTCTTTCCGATAGGGTTTGCCCGAGCGTTTCAGCTCCCCGTATTTGCGTGCTTCGGTGAAGTAATCGACGTACACCTGCTCAACGCCCATGCGGGAGTCGGGGAAGCGGGTGTTGTTGTCGGAGCGCGAGCGCTTGACGTTTTCGCCCAAAGCAAACTTGATGAAAGGCTTGGCGTGTTCGTATTTGAGTTCTTCGGGAGCAAAGCCCCAGCGCATTTTGATGATGGCACTTTGGCCGCCGATGGGATTGGCGGATCCGTGCAGGATCTGGGCACAAGTCACACCGCCCGAAAGCTGCCGGTAGATGTCGATGTCGTCGGCGTCGAGCACATCGCCGATGCGTACCTCGGCACTGCTTGCCTGCGCCCCTTCGTTGACGCCACGCACCACGGCGATGTGGCTGTGTTCGTCGATGATGCCGGGCGTGACGTGCATGCCCGTGGCATCGATCTGGATGGCGTCATCGCGGTCGATGTTTTTTCCGACCTGGGCAATCTTTCCGTCTTTGATGAGCACGTCGGTGTTTTCGAGAACGCCCAAGTCGTCACAGGTCCACACGGTGGCGTTTTTGAGCACATAGGTTTGGGGCCGGGGCCTTTCCGTCCAGCCAAAGGCGGTGAACGGATAGGTCACCTGGCCGAGCTGGTCTGATTGACTGGAGGAACCACCTCTGTTGCCACGGCGGCCGCGGCGCTCATTTCCTTGTTCATCTTCGGGCAGATTTCCCGAACGCGTGGCATTCCATTGGACCCAGTTGCCTGCGCCGTCTTGGCCGCTGCCCATCCAACCCTCGGAAGTGGCCGTACCGGAAAGCCGCATGAGCTGGGAAAGGGAATCTGCTTTGAAAGTAAGGGTGATGCGGCCGTAGTCGAGTTTGTGCTTCACCTCGATTTCGGTGGTGTCGGAAGTTTTGATGGCCATTTTGTAGCCTTCACCTTCGGGGGAAACGTAGAGTTTCCAGGCCTGATCGCCCACCGTGAGGGTATAGACTCCTTCGAGGTCGGGTTCGTCGAGCGAGCGAAACACGAAGGGTTTTCCTTTGATCCAGTTGTGGTAAATGCGGGTCTTTTCCCCGAAAACGTCTCCGTTGGTGATGAAGAAATTGGCGAGCTTGCCCTTTTCGAGGGAACCGAGTTCATCGGTGGCGCCGCAGAGTTCTGCTGGTGTCCAGGTAAGGGCTTTGAGGGCTTGTTCCTTGCTCAGGCCGTTTTCGGTGGCCTTGCGCACTTGTGCGAGAAAATCCGATTTGCGGCGCAAGCCGTCAGTGGTGATTGCGAAGGTGATACCTGCATTGGCGATACGGCCCGGATTGGTCGGGGCCAGTTCCCAATGTTTCATTTGGGCCAACGACACAGAGAGGGCGTCGTAGGGGTCCTCTACGTCGTAGGCGTCGGGGAAGTTCACGGGTATGACGAGAGGGGAGCCAGTGGCTTTCACCTCCTGCAACCGCTGGTATTCGTCGCCAGCCCCCACGATGGTGTAGGTGATGCCAAACTCTTTTCCCAAAAGGGCGGCACGCAACAGGTCCTGTTTGTTTTCCACTTCGAAAAACTGGCGCAGGCCGAGTACTTTGTTCCAGGCCTCGAGCGACAAATTCACTTCTTCTTGCCTGCCTACTTGCTGGTACCACTGCCCGTCGTAGTAGGTTTGGCGGAGCAATGCGATGGCTCCCATGAGCGAGGTAGGATAACTGACCGAGGCCGATCCTTTGCGAAACGAAAGGTGATGCCCCACCCGCTCCTTGACGATGACCTCGTGTTCTCGCTCATCAGAGAGGGTCACCAGCGCACTGGTGCCGCGCGAGATGCCGTCGCGCTTGTGGGTGAGCACCGCACCGAAACCGACCTTGCGAAATTCATCGGCAGTTTTGTCATCGGTTTTGAATACGGCTGCAGCCTCGAATTCGGGATGGAGAGCGTCGTTCCAGGCGTAGGCACCCCTGTTTTCGGCCACGTGCACCGACTGCCGGCTGAAGAAACTCCTCGGGTTGTCATCGGCCTGGTCGCCACCCCGGCGTTCCTTGGGGATGCCGTAATCACTGACCAGCTCTATGAAAGACGGGTAAATCGTCTTTCCCTTGCAATCGACCACCACGGCACCCGCGGGTATGGCAATGCCAACGCCGACGTCCACGACGCGGCCCTGGCGGATGACCATGGTGGCGTTTTCCAATTTCTCGTTCCATTTCTTGTAGATGGTGGCGTTCGTAAAGGCGTACAATCCTTCTCTGTGATCTGCCACGCCGTTGCGAGGAAAGGTTTCCTGTGACTGCCCCTCATGAAAAGCAGCCATGAAAATGCCCACGAGGAGCACCAGTCGGATGAGTGATTTCATAGTCCCAATGGTTTTGTTCGAAGACGGGCAAATATACTTTTCGGCGCCAGCTTTCAAGGAGTAGGGGCAGCGCGAATGCGACGCCTGAAGAAATACAAAGGCGACAGGGCCCGCACCGGGCCACCGTCCAAGGGAAACACGACCGTACTGTGTATCAGTGAGAGCTACCGTTCAGCCTTTGGAGGCTTTCCTGGAGCAGGCGAATCTTTTCCTCTCCGTCGGCGAGCTTCTGGCGCTCTTTGTTGACCACGGATTCTGGCGCATTCTGGACGAAGCGTTCATTGGCCAGTTTGCGACGCACACTTTCTACGAAGCCCTGGTAGTACTCCAATTCTTTTTGCAGGCGTTGGCGCTCTTCTTCGAGGTCGATTTGCCCCGCCGCTTCCAGAAACAACTTCACCTTGCCGGTGAGGAAAGAAATGGTTTGGGCCGGTTCGCTTTCGGTGATCTCCACCTTGGACAGATTGGCCATTTTTACCAGGAATTCTCTCAAGCCTGGTGTGCCAAGCAACTTCTGGGCCTCCTGTCCATCCTCGACGTAGAGTGCCAGCGGCACTTTCATGGCGATACCTCGGGCTTGTCGGGCCTCACGCACCCGCGTGACGATGTCTTTGGCGCGTTCCACGGGGACGATGCGGCTTTCGTCCCAGGAGCCGGCCTGAGGCCACGGACTGACGATGCAATCTTCCCCGGGCTTGCGCTGGCGCAATTGGCTCCACACCTCCTCGGTGACGAAGGGCATGAAGGGGTGCAATACCGACATGAAATTTTCGAAAAGGGAAATGGTGAAGGCGATGGTATCTGCATCGACTGGCAGGCGCTGACCGGATTGGTCGAAGCCTGGCTTGATCGCTTCGAGGTACACGCTGCAGAAGTCGTCCCAGAACAGTTGGTACCAGGCCAGCAGGCTGTCCGAAAGCCTGTACTGAGCAAATTGCTCTTCCGATTCCTGCAGGGTCTTGTGGAACTTGTTTTCCATCCACGCCATGAGGAGGCGGTTGACCTCGGAGGCTTTTCCATCGGCCACAGGCCAGCTCTTCACCAGCTGCATGGCGTTCCAGATCTTGTTGCAGAAATTGCGGCCCTGTTCGCACATCTTGCTTTCGTTCCGCACTTTCCCCGTCTTGGGGTCGAGGGGTGCGTCAAAGATGATGTCGTTGCCAGCAGAAGTCGAAAGGAGCAGTCCGAACCGGACGCCATCGGCTCCGTAGCGGTCGAGCAGTTCCAGGGCGTCAGGCGAGTTGCCAAGGGATTTGGACATTTTTCGACGCAGGTTGTCGCGCACCATGCCGGTGAAATAGACGTGGTAGAAAGGTTGCGGGCCTTTCATGCGGTCGCCGAGCAGCTCCGGCGCATACTCATAACCAGCCATGATCATGCGGGCTACCCAGAAAAACATGATATCCCAGCCTGTGACGAGGGTGTTCGTCGGGTAGTAGTAGGCCAGTTCGTCCTGGCGTTCGAAGCCATCGAACACGGTGATGGGCCACAGCCAGGAACTAAACCAGGTATCCACCACGTCCTCGTCCTGTTCGAGGTCGTCGAGGGTGAGTTCGGGTCGCCCTGTTTTTTGGCGAGCCAGTTCGAGGGCCTCTTCAGCCGTTTCGGCCACGAAAGGCACCTCTTCGCCATTTTGCATCCATCGCCCTTCAGGTGTTTTGAGGTACCATGCCGGGATTCGCTGCCCCCACCAGAGCTGCCGGCTGATGCACCAGTCGCGCACGTTTTCGGGGCGCAGCCACTGGTAGTACATGTTCCACATGCTTTCGGGGAAAAACTTGATGTCGCCGTTGCGCACGGCGTCGAGGGCCACGCGGGCGAAGTCTTTCATTTCCAGGAACCATTGCATGGTCAAGCGCGGTTCCACCACGGCATCGGTGCGCTCGGAATGTCCGATGCTGGTCACGTAATCCTCCAACTTGACCAGTACACCGGCTTCCTGGAGCAGCTTCTTGATCTTCTTGCGGGCTACGAAACGGTCCTCGCCTACGAGGATCTGCGCGTTTTCGTTGAGTCGGCCGTCTTCGGTGAGGATGTCGACGATGGGCAGGTTGTGGCGCAAGCCGATTTCGTAGTCGTTGGGGTCGTGGGCGGGGGTGATTTTCAGGGCGCCGGTGCCGAAGTCCTTGTCCACGTACTCATCGGCAATGATGGGGATGGGCTTGTTGATGAGGGGAATGAGCACCATGCGACCGATCAAGTGCTTGTAGCGTTCGTCGTCGGGATGGACGGCTACGGCCGTATCGGCCATGATGGTCTCGGGTCGCTGGGTAGCGATGACGATTCCTCGAGCGGGGTCGTCGGCCAGCGGATATCGTATGTGGAAGAGCTGGGAGGGTTCGTCGCGATAGATGACCTCCTCGTTCGACAGGGCGGTTTTGGCTTCGGGGTCCCAGTTGGTCATGCGCAGGCTGCGGTAGAGCTTGCCCTTGCGATACAGATCGACGAAGACGTGAATGACGGCCCGGCTGAGGCTCGGCTCCATGGTGAACCGGGTGCGATCCCAGTCACAGCTGGCGCCCAGTTTGCGAAGCTGGGTCAGAATGATGCCTCCGTATTTTTCCTTCCACTCGAAGGCGTATTTCAAAAACTCCTCGCGAGTGATGTCGTGTTTGCTGATGCCTTTTTTGCGCAGCATTTGCACCACCTTGGCCTCAGTGGCGATGGAGGCATGGTCGGTACCTGGCACCCAGCAGGCGTTGTAGCCCTGTTTGCGCGCCCGGCGTATGAGCACATCCTGTATGGTATTGTTGAGCAGGTGCCCCATGTGCAGCACGCCCGTTACATTGGGTGGCGGGATGACGATGGTGTATGGCTCGCGTTCATCAGGCACACTGCGGAAATACTTTTTCTCTTCCCAGTGGCGATACCATTTTTGTTCGGTTTTCGAAGGATCGTAGTGGTTAACTGACATGTTTGGGTTGGTTTTTTGAATCATGATGAACTGAGGAACTGAGGAACTGAGGATTTGAGGATTTCCTGTCTGCCGCCAGGCAGGGAGGATTTGAGGAACTCCTGCCTGCCTGTCGTCAGACAGGTCTGCCGACCCGCCTGTCTGTCGACAGACAGGTCTGGCCGACGGACAGGCAGGCAGGGAGGATTTGAGGAATCGAGGATGTGAGGAACTGAGTCCACTGCAAAAAGTCTTTTTCAATTGGAGTTGGAGTAAGTTCTGTTGTTTGATGAAGTTTGGTCCGCACTAAAGCCTTGGTTTTGAAGGGTTGCGCATTTTACTCCTGACAGCACTCCGAGTGCTGTCAGGAGTGAGATTTCTAACTTTTCGCACTACAGTGCCTTTTTGCAGTGCGCTCAGTTCCTCACATCCTCGATTCCTCAATAAATCAAATGCCTCAACTCCCCTTTTCCAAGCTCACTTGCAAACACGACATACATGTTCTCGAACTCGCTGTCAGGTGTTTTCAGCTTTTTGCGGTTAGTCAGGTACTGCAGCACCTGAGAGACGACCTGGGGGGTGGCTACCAGCAACACGCGCTTGCCCCGGTAGCTGCTCACGAGGGTACCTGCCATTTCGCGCACGTCCCAGGTGTTGAGGTAGTTGAGTTCGGACTGAGTGGCCCGAGCGACGAAGTTGGCCGTCTGGAGCGAAGGGTTGTCCTTGCTGCAAAACACCTGCAGGAAGTTGGCTTGCTGCAGCTGGGTGGCCAGCCATCCAGCACGTGCCATGCCGGCTTCGCTCAGGTTCGAATTCGTTTCGCGGGTTTCGGTGTGTCGTACTAATACGATGACGGCCGTGTTGGGGTCATTTGGCAGGTCGATGGTGGTCCCGTTGTCGAGCACGATGCGGCTGGTGTCGAAGCTGACGATTTTGCCTTCGGCTTCGGCAGCCGGCAGCATCACCGGGGTATTTTCCTCGATGATGGTCTGCTTGGCAGCTTCGCGCACGGCATCGTCGTCGTTGCATGCGTTCATCGCAAGCACAGAGGCCATGGCGAGGCAGATCGCTCCAAGGCAACGCATTGGTCGGCAGATACGGACATTCATGAGACCATGGTTTTGTATTCGTCGAACTCCACGAGCACCTGATTGCGAAGCAGGTCATCGAGGGTTTCGCGTTTGCGGATGAGGTAATCCTTGCCTTCGTAAATGAGCACTTCGGCAGGTCTTGGCCGGGAGTTGTAATTGCTGGCCATGGCGAAGCCATAGGCGCCGGCATTGTAGAAACACAACACATCGCCTTCGTGAATTTCAGCGATTTTGCGGTTGCTGCCGAAAGTGTCCGTTTCGCAAACGTAGCCTACGACGGTGTAGATGCGGGGTTTCCCACCGGGGTTGCTGATGTTTTCGATGTGGTGGTAGGCGCCGTAGAACATGGGTCTGATGAGGTGGTTGAGGCCTGTGTCCACGCCGGCAAAAAGCGTCGATGGCGTCGGTTTGACTACCGTGACGCGGGCCAGGAAATAGCCTGCCTGGCTCACTAAAAACTTGCCCGGTTCGAAAACCAGCTCCAGGTCTTTGCCATATTCCTTGCAAAATGCTTTGAAGCGCTCCGACAGCCGGGCCCCCAAGTCTTCGACGTCGGTTTCGAAATCATCGGGGCGGTATGCCACCTTGAAACCACTTCCGAAGTCGATGTAGTCGAGGTGGTCGAAATGGGAGGCCGTGTTGAGCAAAATCTCGGCGCCCTGCAGGAAAACCTCGGCGTCGAGGATGTCGGAGCCGGTGTGCATGTGGAGGCCGTCCACTGGAATGTCGAGGGCTTCGACGATTTTGAGCAGGTGCGGCAGCTGGTGGATGGAAATGCCAAACTTGCTGTCGATGTGGCCGGTGGAAATTTTCGCATTGCCGCCAGCCATGAGGTGCGGGTTGATGCGTATGCCGACGGGCACCCCCGGATGAGCATGGCCGAATTGCTCGAGGATGGAAATGTTGTCGATGTTGATGCGCACGCCGAGGTCGAGGGCTTGCTCGATTTCAGCCAGGGGCACACAGTTGGGGGTGAAGGTGATGCGATGCGGCGGAAAGCCTGCCCGCAGTCCCAGCTGGACTTCCTCGATCGAAACGGCATCGAGCCCTGCGCCTTGCCCCTGGAGCAGTTTCATGATGCTCAGGTTCGAATTGGCCTTGCAAGCGTAGTTGATGCTGAGCCGAGGCACACTGAAGGCCCTGACCATGCGCTTGTATTGCTCGATGATGGTGGCTGCGTCGTACACATACAGCGGCGTGCCGTACTTTTCGACCAGTTGCAGGGGGTCGAGGCCCTCGCCGATGATGTAGCGGTTGTTTTGCAATTTCATTTCTGTTCTATCCAGTTGTGAGGCTCCCCAGGCAAACCGAAATGCGTTGAACCACAATCTGTGCTTCCGGGCTCGACCTCCTTTTTCACATGAAAACCTTGGCTTTTTCGAAATGCCCGCAAAGATAAACCAATGCACAGAAGGGGTAGGCCGTAATCCCTTTGGCACTTAAAAAGTAGTTTTGGCCCCGTGGCACGACTCGTGACGCCACCAAGCAGCATTTGCAGTCCGTGCTCTGCAACCAGGCGCCGAACACGCGTGGCTCCAACATTTCAAACCCACTCCCTTTGCCGTCCCTCTACTGCCGATTTCGAATCCCCTCGTTGCTCTGGAGCAGAAGGTTAATGGGTCTGAAGAAAAAAGAGGGGTTCGAATGGCCTTCGTGAGGAAAACGACCTCGAAAACCGCAAGAAAAATGCACGTCAAATCCTGCCGGGCACTGACATTTCATCATCAAACTTTTTGCATGCGCACACTGACTACGATTTCGATCCTTGCCGCCTTGTGGTTGCCTGCCTGCCACACCCCCAACGGCGAGGCCCAACACGCCTACACCAATGAACTCATCCACGAGAGCAGCCCCTACCTGTTGCAGCACGCCCACAATCCTGTCAACTGGTACCCCTGGGGAGAAAAAGCACTCCAGAAGGCACAGCAGGAAAACAAAATGATCATCGTCAGCATCGGCTATGCAAGCTGCCACTGGTGCCACGTCATGGAAAAGGAATCCTTTTCCGACTCCACCGTCGCCGCCATCATGAACGAACATTTCGTAGCCATCAAAGTGGACCGCGAGGAACGCCCCGACGTGGACGACATCTACATGACGGCCTGCCAACTGGCTTCCCAAGATGGATGCGGATGGCCCCTGAACGCCTTTGCCCTGCCCAATGGGCGGCCCGTATGGGCTGGCACTTATTTTCCGAAAAAAAACTGGCTGGAAATCCTCGAGTATTTCAAAAACGAATGGCAGTCCAACCCCCAGCGGGTCAGTCAGTATGCCAACGAACTGACCGCCGGTATCAACCGCCTCGATCAGATCCCCGGCACCACTTCCGAAGTAAAATTCGACCGCAAAGCCATCGACGACGTCGCCTCCAGCCTGCTCGAACGCATCGATTACCAGTGGGGCGGTCGACTGGGTGCCCCCAAATTCCCCATGCCATCCAACTACGAGTTCTTGCTGGCCTACCACCACCTTACCGGGCAGCCGCGTGCGCTACAAGCGGTGGAGATCACCCTGGATCGCATGGCCGACGGCGGCATCTACGACCACCTCGGCGGGGGGTTCGCCCGCTATGCCACCGATGCGCAATGGATGGTGCCCCACTTCGAAAAAATGCTCTACGACAACGGCCAGCTGCTCAGCCTATATGCCCATGGCTGGCAAGTGTTGAAAAAACCTCGTTACCAGGAAGTGGTCCAACAGACGGTCGGATTCATCGAGCGGGAAATGACACATCCCGAAGGTGGATTTTACACCTCTCTCGACGCCCAGAGCGAAGGGGTGGAAGGCAAGTTTTACGTCTGGACCAAGGCAGAAATAGAACAGGTGTTGAAAGATCCGGCACTGGTGGAACTATTCTGCGACTACTACCAGGTAACAGACAAGGGCAATTGGGAAGCGGGCAAAAACATCCTCCACGTGCGTACGCTGCTTGGCGATGTGGCCTCCAAACACGGACTCGACGAGACCAGCGCCCGTGAAAAACTGCTCCACGCCAGGCAACTGCTCATGAAGGCCCGAAGCGAACGGGTGCGCCCCCGCACCGACGACAAGGTGCTGTGCTCCTGGAATGCCATCATGTTGCAAGGCCTCGTGGACGCCTGGAAAGCTTTCGGCGAACAGCATTACTTGGACATGGCCCTCGCCAACGGGCGTTTCATCGAAAAGTACTTCATCCAGTCGGATCATCGCCTCAACCGCAATTTCAAGGATGGCAAATCAACCATCAATGCCTTCCTGGACGATTACGCACTGACCGCCCAGGCTTTCATCTCGCTTTACGAAGCCACTTTCGACGAGCGCTGGCTCTACCACGCCCGCGACCTGACTACCTACGCCCTCGCACATTTCAGCGACCCCCAAAGTGATTTTCTCTTTTACACCTCCGACCTCGACCCGCCTCTGGTCACTCGACGCAAAGAAATCAACGACAACGTCATTCCGGCTTCCAACTCTGTGATGGCCCACAACCTGCTGCTGCTGGGCGATTATTTCTACAACGACGAATGGGTTGCGCGAGCCCGACGCATGATGGCCTCCATGACGCCGCAAATCCTTCAATCCCAGGCGCCCGACTACTATTCCAACTGGTCGAGGCTTTACTTGCATTGCCTGCGGCAACCATGGGAGGTGGCCATCGTCGGCCCTAACGCCCATGAATTTCGAAATGCCCTCGTCAAGAACTATCTACCCCACGCGCTGTTTCTTGGAGGCCAGGACGAAGGCAGCCTCGAACTGCTCGAGGACAAGTTGCAGCCCGGCCAGACTTACATTTACGTCTGCCGAAACAAGGTGTGTAAATTGCCAGTGACCGACGTTGCCAAAGCCCTCGAGTTGATGAAATGAGACGGGCGTCTTGTAGGTGATTTTTCCAATAAAATGATACCGCTACCATGCTCGGCTGGAAATTCTCAGAATACGACCCAGATGCCGCCGGTTCGATTTTCGACCAGCTGCTCAAACTCTTCCAGGAACTGCTGTTGTACACCTCAGGCGACGTCCAGGAGGCGCTTTCCTGGCTGACTGAGTTGGACAGGCAGTACAATTTGACCACGGCCGACTACGGCATAGCAGATTTCATCCAGGAGCTCATCGACAAAGGCTACATCACTGAAGGAGAATACAAAGGGCGCCCCGGTTACATACCCACTTCCAAAATGGAAATCGCCCTGCGCCGAAACGCCCTCGACGAGATTTTCAACCAGCTCAAGAAAACCCGGCTCGGTAACCACAGCACCCGCTACGAAGGCAAGGGCGACGAACACACCTCCGAGCTCAGACCCTATGAGTTCGGCGACGAGCTCGACCGGATCGCCGTATCGGAATCGCTCCGAAATGCCCATATCAACCACGGCATCGACGATTTCCAGCTCACACCCGAAGACCTCGAAGTGCGTGAAACCCTCTACCAAAGTCAGACGAGCACCGTGCTGATGATCGATATTTCGCACAGCATGATCCTCTATGGCGAAGATCGCATCACCCCGGCCAAAAAGGTGGCCATGGCCTTGGCCGAGCTCATCACTACCCGCTACCCCAAAGACACCCTCGACATCATCGTCTTCGGCAATGACGCCTGGCAGGTACAAATCCGGGATTTGCCTTACCTGGAAGTGGGACCCTACCACACCAACACCGTTGCCGGGCTGGAACTCGCCATCGAACTGCTGCGCAAACGGCGTAACCCCAACAAGCAAATTTTCATGATCACCGATGGCAAACCCACTTGTATCAAAAAAGGCAAGCGTTACTACAAAAACGCCTTTGGCTTGGACCGCCAAATCCTCAACCGAACCCTCACACTGGCCGTCAAGTGCCGCAAACTCGGCATCCCCATCACCACCTTCATGATCGCCACCGATCCCTGGCTGGTGCAGTTCGTCGATCAATTTACCAAAGCCAACAACGGCAAGGCCTTCTACAGCCGCCTCGACAGCCTGGGAGAATTCCTCTTCCTCGACTACAAAAACAACAAACGCCGCCGACGCTGAGTCCTCCCCATCCGCAGATGCTACCTTTGCCGCCGTTCACTGCTCAACACTTTCATCAACCGACACCATGACACGGATAGAGAACATCGAAACACTGCTCGCCCAATCCAGCCTCGATGCCGACCTGCGCCGCATTGCCGAAAAAGTGCTCGAAGGCAAACGCATCTCACTCGAGGAAGGGGTCACGCTCTTCGAAAAAGGCGAGCTCGGCCTGCTGGGCACCCTCGCAAATTTCATCCGCGAGCAAAAACACGGGAACAACACCTACTTCAACCGCAACTTCCACATCGAGCCCACCAACGTCTGCGTGTACGATTGCAAGTTCTGCTCCTACAGCCGCCTCATCAAGCAACGCAGCGAGGGCTGGGAGTACACCATGGAGCAAATGCTCGACATAGTCAAAAAATACGATGGGCAACCCGTCACCGAGGTGCACATCGTGGGGGGTGTCCTGCCCCAATACGACCTCGATTTTTACACCACCCTTTTCAGAAAAATAAAGGAACACCGACCTGAACTGCACATCAAAGCACTCACACCGGTGGAGTATCACTACATTTTCAAAAAGGCCAAAATCAGCTATGCAGAAGGCATGAAGCTGATGAAAGAGGCCGGCCTCGACAGCATGCCGGGCGGAGGGGCCGAGATTTTCCACCCCGAAATCCGCCAGCAAATCGCTCCTGACAAATGCAACGCCGAGCAATGGCTCGCCATCCACGAAGCCTGGCACCAACTCGGCGGCCGCTCCAATGCTACCATCCTGTATGGCCACATCGAAAACTACTTCCACCGGGTACACCACCTCGACCTGTTGCGTCAACTTCAAGATCGAACCGGTGGATTTCAAACTTTCATCCCCCTGAAATTCCGCAACAAAGACAACCAGATGAGCCACATCCCCGAGGTGAGCATCATCGAAGATTTGAAAATGTATGCCTTCAGCCGCATCTACCTCGACAACTTCGACCACGTCAAGGCTTACTGGCCCATGTTAGGCAGGCACAACGCCCAGCTCACCCTCGCCTACGGCGTGGACGACCTCGACGGCACCATCGACGACACCACCAGGATTTACTCCATGGCCGGGAGCGAAGAGCAACACCCTGCCATGAGCACCCGCGACCTGGTGCGCCTCATCAAGGCCGTCGGGCGCCGCCCCATCGAGCGAGACACCCTCTACAACGTCATCATGGACTACAGCGAGGTCGTTTTCGAAGAAGACGACGAGTACAAAGGGTACGTGCCTTTGCCCGTTTTGAACTGAAACCATCCCGTACATGCTCAAGATTTCAGCCGTCAGCTACCTCAACACCAAACCTTTCCTGTACGGCATTTTCAAAGCCGGCCTCGAATCGGAAATAGACCTCCAGCTCGACATCCCCAGCGAGTGCGCCCGAAAATTGGTGGCCGGCGAGGTGGACATGGCCCTGCTCCCCGTGGCTGCCCTGGCCGACTTGCCTCGAGCCCATCTGGTCAGCCGCTTTTGCATCGGCGCCAATGGCCCGGTGAAAACGGTTTGTATCTTCGCCGACCAGCCCCTCGAATCGCTCGAACGCCTCTACCTCGACTTCCATTCGCGCACCTCTGTGGAGCTCGTCAAAATCCTCCTCGAAAAATATTGGGAACACACACCCGAGCTCCTTCCCGCTTCCCAAGGCTTCATCGACGAAATTGGCGGCAGCACCGGTGCCCTCGTCATCGGCGACAGGGCCATCCCCCTGCACCTGCGTCACAGCTACGTGTACGACCTCGGCGAGGCTTGGCTCGATTTCACCGGTAAACCTTTCGTATTTGCCGCCTGGGTCAGCCGCCAACCCCTCGACCCGGATTTCGAGCAGCGATTCGACCAGGCCCTGGCTACTGGTATCGCCGCCATACCTCAACTGGTGTACATCCTGCCTACACCCGAGCATGGTTTTGACCTGGCCCGGTATTTCACCGAAAACATCAGCTACGACTTCGATGCCGACAAACGGGCTGGCCTGAAACGCTTCCTCGAGCTGATGAAGGGCCACCCCGTGCCCAGTTCCCCCGTCCAGCGCTGATTTCCCTTTTTTGATCGTCACAATGCCGACCTCGTGCAGCAAGTCAGAGGCGGGTATCTTCCGCCGCGTGGCGCGGTTTTGGCACAGCTCTGATCGAAGGCTCCGGATGTACCCTCAAGAGCCTTCTCCTGGTTTTCCTTTCCCCCTCTCTATCCGCACACTCACCCACTCGTTGAGCTATGAACAACCGCCACACGATACTCCTGGTTTTGATTTGCACGCTTGGCTATCTCTCCTCAAAGGCTTGCCACCTGTCGAGCCTCAACCTCGACACCGTCATTCAGAGCGGAAGCAACTACGACATCTACGTGGAATTGTGTGTAGGTGGGGGCGTTGGTGGAGGCGACGGCAATACCAAGATGTTCCAATTCGCATTTTACAGCCAGACCACGCTGAATATCCTTTCTCACACGCCCTCCGTGGAGTCAAGCATTGGTTCTACCTACTACGGATACATCATGCCACCCGATAACTACCCGGCGGGAGCAGCCAACATCATTTATTCAGAAAACAACTTTCCCAACCCTCCCAACAACTATTTCGAATGTGTAAACAGCACCTCTCCATGTGGTAGCACTCCTCATCAGACATGCCGGCAGTTGGTCTTTACCTTGGATGCCATGCCAGATTCCATGCGGGTGCTGTCGATCGAGGGAGAAAGCAACCCGTACGGTGGTTGCTTTCCCGATGCGGACATGGCCATCTACTTCGCCGGTTCTCCCCCACCCCTTCCGGTGGAACTGAGCAAGTTCGATGTCTTGCCGTTGGGAAATGGCATGGTCGAGGCCCGCTGGCAAACGGCTTCCGAAACCAATGCCGACCACTTCGAACTGCTGCGCAGCCTCGACGGCGTCCACTTCCAGCTCGTCGGCACCGTGCCCGCCTGTGGCAATTGTACACACACCAACCACTATGCACTTGCCGACCTGCCCCCAGCCCGCGGCAGGTATTACTATCGCCTGATGACGGTGGACTTGGACGGTTCGGTGGACTACAGCCCCGTTCGGACGGTAGAAACTGGCCAGACGGAGGGCTGGCGCCTTGTACCCAACCCGGTGCAAAGTGCCAGTCAAAGCCTGACCTTGCGAGGAGGCCCGCAGACAGACACCCCCAGTTCGTTCGAGGCGCTGCTTTTCGACATGCAGGGTCACCAATTGCAGGTCATCCACTTCGAGGCTGGCCCTGGCAGGGCCTGGAGCTGCCTCCTGGACGACTCTTTGCCTCCGGGCATGTACTTGCTCAAGTTGCCGGATTTTCCAGAATCACACCTGATGGTAGTGGTGCAGCGATGAATTGGCTCAGTCGGCCTCCTCGTTTTGTACCAGCATGCGCTGGCGCTCCAGTTGCTTGGGCATTTGGGGCCGGATGAGCACGCGCAAGGATTGGTCGTAGGTGAAATAGCTCCATGCCCAGTTGATGAACACGATGAGTTTGTTCTTGACGCCGAGGATTTCCATCAGGTGTACGAACAGCCACAGTACCCAGGCGAAAAAGCCGTGGAAATGGAAGCCCGGCAAGTCGGCCACGGCCCGGTTGCGGCCGATGGTAGCCAGCGCCCCTTTGTTTCGATAGCGGAATGGTTTCAACGGTTTGCCCTGTTGCAGTCGGAGGAGGTTCTTGGCCAGGTGCTTGGCCTGCTGAATGGCCACCGTAGCTACTTGTGGATGGCCTTCTGGATAGTCCTTCGTCTTCATCAGCGCCTGGTCGCCGATGACGAAGATGTTTTCAAACCCCTGCAAGCGGTTGTACTCGTCGACCAACAGGCGGTTGGCCTTGCCGTACACATGGTCGGGCAGGCCCGGCACCGGATTGCACTTGACCCCAGCGGCCCAGATGAGGGTTTCGGTATCGAGTGTGGTGCCATCGGCCAATAGCACCCGCTGCCCATCGTAATCCTTGACGAAGGCCTTCAGCCTAACTTCTACGCCCAACTCCGTCAGATACTCCAGGGCCTTTTGAGAGGACTTTTCTGAATAACCATTCAGCAGGCGGTCAGAAGCCTCCAACAGATAGATGTGCATGCGGCTGAAATCCAGCTCAGGGTAATCCTTGGGCAGGATGAACTTTTTCATTTCGGCCAAGGCTCCAGCCAATTCCACACCCGTGGGGCCACCACCCACGATGACCACGTTGAGCAGGCGAGCCACCCGCTCGGGATCCTTTTCATTCATGGCAGCTTCAAAATTGGCCAGGATGGTATTGCGTAGGGCAATGGCCTCCGAGACGCTCTTCATGGACAAGGCATGGCGACGCAAGTTCTCATTGCCAAAATAATTGGTGCGGGCACCCATGGCAAGCACGAGGTAGTCGTAGCGCAGTTTGCCGATGTCGGTGTAGATCGTGTTCGATTCGGGGTCCACCCTTTCGAGGTTGGCCATGCGGAAGTGCATGTTGGGCAAACCATGGAAAGTCTTGCGCAAGGGAAAGGAAATGGCGCTGGGTTCCAGGCCAGCAGTAGCCACCTGATACAGCAAGGGCTGAAACTGGTGGTAATTGTATTTGTCGATGAGTACGATCTGGAAATTGCTGTCGGCGAGTTCCTTGGCCAGCTTCAAGCCGGCGAAGCCACCACCGACGATGACGAGGCGAGGCTGATCGGTATCGGGTATGTGGGCAATGGTATCCATGTACGGGTGTTTTTCAGGGTTGTTTGGAGTTTGAACATGCAAATGTAGTGCTGGTTCGCAATGGCCCTTCCCGGTGTCGCCAGTATGAAAATTGGCGTTGGCCGGATTGTCTGAGAGTCTATTATCTCAGCAGACTCACGCAAGGCAAGTTCTTTTCCTCCCTGCGCTTCGTCCACACTTATCTTTGGAATTTCAAAGCCGAAATTTTTTTTCCTACCACCCCAGATGAGCCCATCGGCCCATGTTTTTCAATCACTGCGTGTCCTCAAATCCTCCCTGTCTGCCGACAGACAGGCCTGCCTGCCTGTCCGTCGGCCAGACGGGGCGGCAGACAGGAGTTCCTCAAATCCTCCCTGCCTGTCGGCAGACAGGAGTTCCTCAAATCCTCAAATCCTCCCTGCCTGTCGGCAGACAGGAGTTCCTCAAATCCTCAAATCCTCAGTTCCCCATCAAAACCACCTCTCCTTCGAGCAAGAGCACTTTGCCGTCGAGCCTTTCGATTTCGGCCAGCCAGGCGTACACCCCCGGGCCCATCAGACGGCCATTTTTCCTGCCGTCCCAACCCGTACCAGCCACACCGATGGGGAAGTCGTAGCGCTCGAACACCATGCCGCCCCAGCGGTCGAAAATACGCATTTGCCTGATGCGCACCACCAGGCCGGGTCGGGCATAGAGCAAGAACTCGTCGTTGATGCCATCGCCATTGGGTGAAAAGGCATTTGGTGCGTAGATCCCCCCGCGGGGATCGACGATGAGCAGGGTATGGGCACTTGCCATGCATCCCATCGTATCCACCACGCTCAGCTCATAGCTCGCGGTACCCAATGGGCGTACGAGGGTTTCGAGGCAATCAGGACAGCTCAGCCCCTCCGCGGGCGACCAAGACACGTGGTCGATGGCACCGGCGTCGAAGGAGAGTTGGGGTTGTAGCAACAGCTCTTCACCCAGCAAAAGTTGGAAAGTGTCCTGAAGTGATACCACGAGGGTGGGTGGCGGGGCGACGTGCATGGTGTCTTCGAGCCGGCAGCCTTGGGCATCGCGCACCACCACGTGGTAGTCGCCCGGTGGCAAGTCGGCAAAGCGGGGTTCTTGTTGCCACGAGGCGCCACCACTGACAGAAAAGAGGTAGGGAGGTGTCCCCCCTTCAACACTGAGCACCTCGATCGTTCCCGTACCCGTTCGGCAGGATGCATCCTTGACGATGGCTGAAAAATCCTCCAGAATCTGGGAGACCGCCCGGGTGGAATCGATCGCCGTGCAGCCATTTTTCACCGAGGTGACGGTGAGCAAATAGGTGCCGGGGGCATCCACGGCTGGCATGGGTGTGTTGGCGCCGAAAACGAGGTGGCCGTCGGTAGTCGTCCATTGGTAGAGCACATTGGGGGTTTGGCTGATACCGGACAGCGCAGTGATGGTTTCGGTACACGTCAAGAACACCACGGGGCCAGCGTCCACGTCGGGGCGAAGGGTGTCTATGGCGATCGGCCGGGCAGCCACTGTCGTACAGCCATTGCCCAAGTCGGTGACGGTCAGCTCGTAGGTGCCGGCGCTGCCCACCTCGACCGTCGGGTCGGCAGCACCGCCGAGGATGAGGCCGTCGGAGGTGGTCCAATACCAGTTGAACGGGCCGGGGCCGGTAGCAGTGGCCGACAGGGTGGCCGTGGAGGCGGCACAGGTGATCGGCCCCGAGGCGGCGATTTCAACCAGCGGGGCGGCAGTATCCTGCTGCACGAGCTGGGAGGCCACCGCCGTACAGCCATTGCCCAAGTCGGTGACGGTCAGCTCGTAGGTGCCGGCGCTGCCCACCTCGACCGTCGGGTCGGCAGCACCGCCGAGGATGAGGCCGTCGGAGGTGGTCCAATACCAGTTGAACGGGCCGGGGCCGGTAGCAGTGGCCGACAGGGTGGCCGTGGAGGCGGCGCAGGTGATCGGCCCCGAGGCGGCGATTTCAACCTGGGGCGGCATGGTATCGGCTGACATGGTCAGGCTGGTTGAGTCACGGCAACCGTTGGCCAGGTCTGTTGCGACGAGCCAATAGGTACCTCCAGCGGCGATGGTGGCAGTTGGTTCGTTGGCGCCTGCGGTGATGAGGCCGTCGGTAGTGCTCCACTGCCAGCTGAAGGGCCCAGTGCCCTGTGCGGTTCCAAACAGCTGGACCGAGGGCGTGCTGCAGCTGAGACTGTGGGACCAGGTGATGGATACCTGGGGAGCTGCGGTATCCTTTTCCACCAAGGCCGTAGCCTGCGCCGTGCAACCGTTTTGCAAATTGGTCACCACCACCTCATAGCTGCCGGGTGCACTCACACGGGCGAGGTTCGTGGTGGTGTCAACGATTTGGCCATTTGGTGTGCTCCAGGCGAAGTCGTAGCTGCCACCGGAAAGGGTCTGTACGGACAGGAGCACGGTATCGCGTTCGCAATTCAGGGGCTGGACGGGCAAGATGGTAATCGCCGGTTGCATGGTATCGATGCCCACGGTATGGCTTTCAGCCACATGGCAACCATTGCCGAGGTCGGTGACGAAAACAGTGTAAGTACCTGGCCGGTCAATGGTGATCTGTGGGCCGTCGTCGTTGCCCAGGATGTGTCCATCCGACGTACTCCACACAATTTGGAAAGGGCCGACACCGCTGATGACAGCAGCGATTTGCTGCACCGTATCGGCACAGCTGAGCGACGCCCCAGAGAGCTCGATCTGAGGCACGTTGACGTCGGCAGGCACGGTCAGCGTATCGGACGAACTGCAGCCATTGGCGGCGAGGGTAACCGTGACGAAGTAATCCCCCGGTGCACCCACCCACGGCATCGCAGTCGAATCGCCCGAAAGCAGTTGGCCTGAGCTGGTGCTCCAGACAAACTCGGCAGAGGGGCTCGCATGCACCGAAAGCTGGACGGAGTCGGAACTGCACAGGAAGGTCGGCGGCGGGTCGAAAGTGATGAGAGGCAGCAGGCTGTCAACGGTGATGAGAAACGTATCGCGAACAGTGCATCCTGAATGCGCACTCCATGCCTCGAGCACGTACGTGCCGCCGGCATCGAATCCGATCGTTTCGGGTGTGGAGCCATCCCACTGGTGCCCCGCGATGACTTCGAAACCGATCCGCTGGAAGGCAGAGTCAATTTCCCCGAAATCCACTTCGAATGCCGGGAAATAGACTGGCTCGGCGCACGTCAACTGGCCGTCGAGTACGTATCCGATGCGTGGATGGACGGTGTCGTACATCACCTCTACCGAATCCATGGCGAGACAATAGCCAAGTGAATCAAATACCGTGAGGAAATAAATGCCGCCCTGGTTCACCACGGGTGTGAGGGTATTGGAGCCTTCGAGGAAATTGCCGCCGTTGGTACTCCACTCGAAGAACAAGCCCGGCCCCGAAGGTGAGACAGATGCAGCCAAGACGGTGCTATCCCGGACGCAGGTGATGGCCGGTGCCTGCGCGAAGTCGATTTCCAATACGCCGAGCAAGTTCACCACCTGGACGGTATCTCGGGCGATGCAGCCGTTGCCCAGTTGCTCTACCGAAAAAACGTATTGTCCTCCTGCATCCACGGTGGCAGCACCACTACTGGTGTCGAGAGAGACCACGTGGCCGCCAGCGATGGCTTCCCAGAGGAAGGTGTGCTGAGAGGCAGCCTGGAAGGCAGGTGTCAGGGTGATGACGGGTTCCAGGCAATCGAGGGTGTCGGAAGACGGGAGGTGCAGCAGGGGAGCAAGGGTATCGATTTCCACGCTTGCGCTGTCCCAGCCGGTACAACCGCTGAGCGTGTCGAGCAGCTGCAACACATAGGTGCCGGGGCTGGTCACTACGGCCATTTCACTGCTGTCGTTCAAGGAAAAATGGCCATCGTTCGTGCTCCACAGGAAGAGCGCACCTGGAGGAATGGGGTCGGCCAGTGCGTGCAACACGACAGAATCTCGCCGGCAATCGAGGTTGTCAGGGGCTTGGATTTGCACGCCCAGCGTGCCCAGGTCGGCACTCACCTCGACCGTGTCGGTGGCCGTGCAACCGTTCAGGGTATCCGTCACGGCAAGCACGTAGGTGCCCGCGCTGTCCACCAGGGGCGTCAGGCTATCGGCACCCGCCACGATGTGGCCGTTGGAGGTGGTCCATAGGTAGGCAAAAGGCCCGCCGTGGGAGGAGCCGCTTCCGTCGAGGACGGTGCTGTTTTGATTGCATTGAAGCGATGTGTCTGGGCCGGCGTCGGCGAGCGGAGTGGTGGTATTGGCCACCACCTGAGCGAATGCCACCGCCGTGCAGTGGCTGCTGGTGTTGGTCACGGTGAGCTGGTAAACGCCGGCGCTGTCCACCACGCAATTGTTCAGCGTGTGGCTGCCCGAGGCGATGTGGCCGTCGTCGGTGTGCCATTGGTAGCTGATGTCAGGGCCAGTGCTGCTGCCGCTGCCGTCGAGGGTGACGGTGGTTTGGATGCAGGTGAGGGTATCATCCACGGCTGCCACAGCCACGGGTGTGTCGAAATTTTCACCCACCACTACACTGGCAGTATCGGTGCACCCGCTCGGTTGGTGGCTGACCGTCAAGGTGTAGGTACCTCCCTGGTTGACCACGGGGTTGAGGGTATTACCCCCGCTGACGACGCCCGAGGTGGGCGCCCACGAGTAGCTGATGCCCGCGCCGGTAGATGAGCCTGCGCCGCTGAGGGTAAGCGTGGGCTGGGCACAATCGAGCACGGCAGGGGGAGGGGCCGTGGCATTGGCGAAGACGATATTGGGATCGGGCAGCACCACCACGGTGGCCATGTCCTGGCAGACTACGTTGCCATCATCGAAAGTGACGGTCAGCGTGTAAGTGCCCTCGGCATTTACAGTGGCGATGGGGGTATTGGCTCCTGAGACGATATTGCCACCTGCGGCCGTCCATTGGTAGCTGATGTTCGGGCCTGAGGTAGAAGCGCTTCCATCGAGTTGAATGCCTGCGGGCAGGGCATTGCAATAGAGAAAAGCCGTAGGAGGTGCCACGGCATCCACCTCGGCTACGTCCACGCTGACCTGGTCAGACCGGGTACAGGCGGGGCCAAAGTAAATGTCGTCGAGGGCGTAGTCGTCTCCGAAGAGGCCGTTGCCGCTGTTCTGCGAGACGATGCACAGGTTGGCCGTGGTCGCCGTGCCGGAGTACCAGCTGGCCGTGAACTCTTCCCACACACACCCTGCCCCGGCTGAATGAAAGACATTGCCGACGGGTGTGCCGTTGACGTAGAACTGCAGCTGTGCCGGATCGATGGGCGTGGAAGCCACCCACGCACTCATGAAATACCAGGTGCCGGGAGCGACGGCGATGGTCTGGCACCATACGTTGGCCCCCGGGGATCCGGCGCCATTTACCAATAACATGTTGCCCGTGCCATTGCCGAAGGTGTGGTCGTCGCAGGGAGGGAAGTTGGCCCAGACGATGGAGGGCGAGGTGGTGATGATGTAGGTGCCGGGAGTGATGGGTGGGTTGGCCCAGGAATAATCGCTCGTGAAGCCGGTGTTGCCCTGCTCGAAAGCGGGGTTGCTCACCAGGTTGGGAGCCGTGGGGTCGAAAGCACTGGCGGTGAGCGTGTAGGTCATCGGGCCGGTGACGGTGGCGGCGGGAGTCAGGGAGGTGGGATCGCTCAAACCCGTTGGAGGTGTCCACAGTAAGCCGATGTAATTGCCGCTCACACTACCCAGCAAGGTCGTTTGCTCACCGGGGTTGCACACGAAGCGGTCGGGGCCCGCATCGACGGTGATGGGGCACTGCGCCCACAGCGAGGCAGCCAGTTGATGGGTGACGAGCAGGAGTAAGGAGCAAAGCCTGGATAAATGCTGGGACATTCTCGGTGTTTTTCCACGCCAAAGTAAAAAAGGATTTGGGGGCATGAAGCCCCAAAAAATCGGGTCGAGGCTCAGCCCTGCACGAACAGGTCGAAAATAGCGTACTGGCTGCGCAGGGGCGGCGCCTCGGGATTTTCTTCCCGCACATAGCGATTGCTCATGGATGCGTCGAGGATGCGGGCTTTGAGGGTATCGCGCCACTGGGTTTCGAAGACCCCTTTGATCTTTTCGCGGAGTTTTTTTTCGTAAACGGGGAAGGCAACTTCCACGCGGCGGTCCAGGTTGCGCTGCATCCAGTCGGCACTTGCCAAAAAAACTTCCTCTTCTCCGTCATTGTGGAACCAATAAATGCGGGCGTGCTCGAGGAACCTGTCCACGATGCTAATGCCCCGAATGCGGTCGGAGAATCCCTCGACGCCGGGGAGCAAGCAGCAGATGCCTCTTATGATGAGGCGCACGGGCACACCTGCTCTGCTGGCCTCGATGAGCTTGTCGATCATGACGGGGTGTTCGAGGCTGTTGAGCTTGAGGTTGATGCCAGCTGGGTGGCCACTGCGTGCGTGGTGTATTTCCCTGTCGATCCGCTCGATGAGCTGATCCTTGAGGGTAAACGGCGCCACCAGCAGGTGCTTCGTTGGAGGAAGCAGCAGGCGACCTTCGAGCAAATCGAAAACGCGGGCCACTTCGTCGGCCAGGCGGGGGTCGGCCGTGAGCAGGGCGAAATCGGTGTAGAGGGTGGCCGTTTTCTCGTTGAAATTGCCTGTGCCCAGCCAGGCGTAGTGTTTGATTTGCCCACCCTCTCTCCGGCCGATGAGCAGGAGCTTGGCGTGTACCTTGATTCCGGGAAAACTGTAGCGCACGGTTGCCCCTGCCCGTTCGAGGCGTTCGCCCCAGTTGAGGTTGCTCTCCTCGTCGAAGCGGGCTTTTGCCTCGATGAAAACCACCACCTGCTTGCCCCGTTCGAGGGCGTGAATGAGCGCATTGCCCACGGCCGATTCCGGTGCCACCCGGTATAAGGTGATTTTGATATACTCGACCTGGGGGTCCACGGCTGCCTCTTCCAACAGCCGCAACAAGTAGTCGAACCGCTGGTAGGGGAAGTAAAACAGCCGATCTGCCTGCGCAATGGATGCCAACACCGAGGAGCTCACATCCAGGTCGGGTACTGGTAGCGGGGGCAATGGCTCATAGAGCAACCCGTCGGCATCGGGCGGCAAGGGGAAGGAAAAAAAGTCGTGAAAATTGTGGTAGCGGGCGCCGGGTATCACGTCGTTTTTCGACAGGTCGAGGCAGGTGCGCAAAATGAGCAACACCTCGGCCGGCATATCGGCGTCGTAGAGCAGCCGCGTGGGCAGCCCCACGTGCCGGTCTTTGAGACCTTGCCGTATCTTTTCCAACAAATCCCCGCTGTACTCGTCTTCGATGTACAACTCGGCGTCGCGTGACAATTTCACTGCCCAACTTCCCAGGATGGTCTGGCCGGGAAACAACTGCGGCAGGCCAAGTCGGAGTACTTCGTCGGTGAAGGTGACCCACAGGTGACCCGGCTGCGTGGGCAACACCAGAAAACGCCCGCAATGCTCCACGGGCAATTTCACCAAACCCAGCCGGTGTTCACCTTCGAAGACAATGACCAAGTAGATGCTCCGGTTTTCCAGGAAGGGCTGCACGGGGCTAGCCGGATCGATCCATTCCAGCTGTAGATGGGGGCGGATTTTTTCTTCGAAAAAAGCCAGGCAATGACTGATTTGTGTGTCAGACATCTGGTCGGGCATCACCAGATGGATGTTTCGCTTCTCGAGCTCGGCCAGTATTTGCTGAAATATTTGTCCAAAATAGACTTGCTGATCTTGTACGATTTGCCTGATCTGACGCAGCAGTTTGCGCGGCTTGAGCTCCATTTCACGGCGCAAGGGTTTGGCCAGCTTTCGGAAGCTGAGCAGCGAGGCCACCCGCACGCGATAGAATTCGTCGAGATTGGAGCTGTAAATGGCCAGGAATTTCAGACGCTCGTACAAGGGCACCGTCGGATCGGCCGCCTCCTGCAGCACCCGGTGGTTGAACGACAACCACGAGATGTCGCGCTTGACGATTGGTTTTTCTGCTTCAGTCATTTGCCTGGGTTAAAAGATTACTCGACGACGATCCGACGGCTTATCAGCCAGGGCCCGGCTTCCAGTACCAACACATCCATGCCACGAGGCCAGCTGCCGGCGTCAACGGTGAGGGAAACATGCTTTTGCCGGCTGCTCGAGCGGAACACCACGTCGTGCAGCCGGCCAGTCGCATCGAAGAGCTTGAGTACGACCGGCTGAGGCTCCGGCAACTCGAATTCGATCCGTGCCAGCCCACTGACCGGATTGGGATCTATGGAAAAAGGCACCACCTCTTCCGAAGGAGAAGATTCGACGGCAGTGATGATGCCCGTGCCCTGGGTGATGTACCAGGTCTTGTTGGGGGATACGAACTCGAAGACTTCTTCATCGCCTCCGGGCCAGCGCACGGTCACCTTGGGGATGATGGGAGCTTGGCCAAGCCCGAAGTGCAGTATCAGCGAGTTTTGCCCGGCATAGCCGCTGCCAGCCGTTACCTCATCGGTGAGCTTCATGCCATTCACATCGAGGGTGACGCGGGCGCCGATGGCGGCGCGATTGGCCACTACGCCCCTCAGTTTGAAACGCACCCAATTGTTGTCCTGGTCGCCGTCGTTGCGGAAAAGCTGGTTGCCCACCGTGCCGCCACTGTTGGCCACCATGATGTCCACTTTGCCGTCGCCATTGTAGTCGAAAGTAGCACTTCCATAAGCTCCTTCCATACTCATGAGCACCGTTCCTTCGGCCACGTCGAGGAAGGTACCCGTACCAGTGTTTCGGTACAGGCGGTTGGGCACGGGAGTGAAGTAGCTGTCGTTTGCCACGTAGATGTCTTGCCAGCCGTCGTTGTCGAAGTCGAGCCAGTTGCAGCCCCAGCCCATCCCAGGATCGTTGACGCCGGCAAAGGAAGCCACGTTGGAGAAAGTGCCGTTGCCGTTGTTGCGAAGCAAGGCATTGTCGTATAGGTTGGTGATGTAGAGGTCGAGCCAGCCGTCGTTGTCGATGTCGCCAAAATCGACACCCATGCCCATGGCGGCGAGGTTGGCTCCCGAGGCTGCCGAGACGTCGGTAAAGGTGCTGTTGCCGTTGTTGCGGTAGAGGATGAAAGGCTGGTTGGCGTCGTGCGTCAGGTAGAGGTCGGCGTCGCCGTCGTTGTCGTAGTCAAAAAACACGGCTCCGAGGTTGAGCAAGCTGTCGCGCACGCCAGCGGCGGCAGTCACATCGGTAAAGGTGTTGTTTCCATTGTTGAGAAAAAGGATGTTTTCCATGCCGAGGCGGGCCACGTAGAGGTCCACGTCCCCATCGAGGTTGATGTCCGACCAGAGGGCGGCGCGCACTTGCTTGCCTGTTGCCACACCGGCGCTGGCGGTGATGTCCTCGAAAGTGCCATCGCCCCGATTGCGATACAGGCGGCTGTCGTGGTCGCGGCATCCGACGTAAAGGTCGAGCCAGCCATCGTTGTCGATGTCGGCCCAAGATGCGACAGTGGCAGTGGCAATGAATGCCACGCCGGCCTGGGCAGCCACGTTCACGAACACGCCTCCACCGAGGTTGCGGTAAAGGGCGCAAGGTGCATTGAAGCGGGTGCAGAAAATGTCCTCGCGGCCGTCGTTGTCAAAATCGCCGATGGCCACGCCGTGGTTGAGGCCGAGCTGTTGCACCCCGGCCAAAAATGTCACGTCGGTGAAAAGCGCCTGCGCGCCCAGCACCGCCGGCAGCAGACTGGAGAGCACTTGTAGGAAAAAGACTTTTTTCATGATCGCAGGTAGTTTGTAGCGGCCAAAGTTAATCGCGTTGGGGAGCAAGTGGTTTTCTCAGCCCGACGCACCCCTGTCCTGGCAGTCCGGTTTGTCCCCTTGGGCAAACGGTGATATAGCGAGCTGGACACACAGATTGAATCCCTGTCTCCATTCCCAGGTTCCATCGATCCCGCCCCCCGCACTCCTCGAAAAAAAAGCCGATTGCGTGTACCTTCACCCATTCCTGCAATGGCGGGGCAAACCGACGAATCACTCAAAACTTACCAACTATGACACGAGCCATTGTTTCCATGGGGCTTGGCCTGCTCCTCCTCGCTACTTCCATGCACGCCCAGCTCAAGGCATTGGTAGGTGGCACCCTCATCGACGGATACGGCGGCAAGCCCATCCAAAACAGCGTGGTCATCATCGATGGGGAGCGCATCGCAGCCGTAGGCAACCAGGACGACACCCCCATACCGGAAGGGGCGGAAATCATCTCCACCGAAGGCATGAGCGTCTTGCCAGGATTGTGGGACATGCACGTCCATCTGATGATCAACGGTCACAGCGACTATGGGTACTGGGACAAAAAATACCCGCCCCTCTTCCGCCACGTCATCATGCCTGCCTCGGCCAGGCAGTTGCTCCACGCAGGCGTGACGAGCGCTCGCGACTTGGGCGCACCCCTCGACGACATCCTCTACGTGCGCGACGCCATCAACAGGGGCGATATCGAAGGTCCTACCCTTTACGTGTCGGGGCCTTTCATCCAGCACGAACCCTACCCCGGCACAGAACTTTTCCGCTGGGGTGTCAAGGGGCCTGAGGATGCCCGCGCCAAAGTGCGGCGCCTGGCCCAGGCGGGTGTGGACTGCATCAAGCTCATCGACCAAGACCAGATGACCATGGAAGAGGTGTTGGCTGTGGTGGACGAAGCCCACAAACACGGGCTCCCCGTCGTGGCCCATGCCCACCGCCCCGAGGAAATCCGCCGCGGATTGATCGCCGGCGTCGATTGCTTCGAGCACACCGGCCAAGCCACCGCTCCCGAGTATGCCCCCGACATCATGGCCATGATCCATGAACGCACCGCCTCGGGCAAAAAACTCTTCTGGACGCCTACCATCGAGGGCCTTTGGAATTACGAGTACGTGCGCGACAATCCGGAAGCCCTCGACAACGACTCCTGGCACCTCGGCCTACCCGACAGCATCATCCAAGACATCCGCAACTCCATCCGCCATCCCAATCGCCTGTCCTATTTCCAAATAACCCCTTACCGCAAGCCCACCCTCAGGCGCAAGTTCGAACAACTGGCCAACAGCGGCGCCATCCTTCTCATCGGTACCGACAGCGGCATCCCGATGAAATTCCACAGCCAGAGCACCTGGCACGAGCTCGACGTCTGGGTCAATGAATTGGGCTACGACCCCATGCTCGCCATCCGCGCCGCCACCTATTGGCCTGCCGTGGCCATGGGCGTCGAAAAAGACTACGGCACCATCGAGCCCGGCAAGTACGCCGACATCATCGCCGTCAAAGGCGACGTGCTGCGCTACATCGACTTGTTGCAGCGGGTCGACATCGTCATCAAACACGGTCGTCGGGTCAAGTGAGCGCCTCCACGAAAAAGGGGAACCGGCAATCGGCTCCCCTTTCTTGCTCTGACGGGCCTTGTCTCAGGCCAGGGTGACGCGCTGGTCCAAATAGACGCTCTGGACGGCATGGATGATTTCGACCCCCTCTGCCATGGGACGCTGGAAGGCCTTGCGCCCCAGGATGAGCCCCATCCCGCCGGCTCGCTTGTTGATGATGGCCGTGCGCACGGCGTCGGCCAGGTCGGACTTGCCGCTAGACTCTCCGCCTGAGTTGATCAGGCCTACTTTGCCGGCGTAGTTGTGGATGACCTGATATCGGCACAGGTCGATGGGGTGGTCGGTCGTGAGGGCATCGTACATGGCCGGCGACCATTTGGAGAAGCCAATTTTTTCGAAACCCCGATTGTTGACGGGCAGCTTTTGTTTGATGATGTCGGCCTGGATGGTGGCGCCCAGGTGGTTGGCCTGTCCTGTCAGGTCGGCGGCGGCGTGGTAGTCCACTCCATCCTTTTTGAAGGCGCTGTTGCGGGTGTAGCACCACAGGATGGTGGCCATGCCAAGTTGGTGGGCGTATTCAAAGGCCTCGGCAATTTCGACGATTTGGCGGTTGCTTTCCTCGCTGCCGAAGTAAATGGTGGCCCCGATGGCGGCTGCACCGAGGTTCCAGGCTTCCTCGACGGTGCCGAAGAGGATTTGGTCGTACTTGGTGGGATAGGTCAGCAGTTCGTTGTGATTGATTTTGACTACGAAGGGAATCTTGTGGGCGTATTTGCGAGCATTGAGGGCGAGCACGCCGAAGGTGGTGGCCACGGCATTGCAGCCGGCTTCCATGGCCAAGCGGATGATGTTTTCAGGGTCGAAGTAGTCGGGGTTTTTGTAGAAAGAGGCAGCAGCCGTATGCTCGATGCCCTGGTCCACGGGCAGGATGGACAAAAAGCCTGTGCCGGCGAGGTTGCCATGGTTGAAGAGGGCGGCGAGGTTTCGCAGCACCTGCGGGGAGCGGTTGCTGGGGCCAAACACTTTGTCGAGGTGGTCGGGGCCAGGCGGGGTGAGTCGCTCACGAGGAATTTTTTCGCAGGTGTAGTTGAGCAGGTCGTCGGCCTGATCGCCGAGCAGGGCGTGGTAATCCAGTTTTTTCATACGCTTGAAATTTTTGAATGGACTTTACTTGGATAGGTGCCTGAAGGCGCACCAAAGATAATGCGCCCATAGAAAGCCGAACGGTGATTTGCTTCAACACCCGTTGGGACCCCGGCCAGGTGGCACCATCTTTGTCCGAAAATCCGGTGTTATCCCCCTCCTCCGAGCTTTTTTCCCCATTGCTGACGCCTGGCAAAATTCCCGCACGTATATACCGGATGCGGGTGCAACCCGCTTTCGAACCGGTGCCAATGCCCCGGGGTGGGAAACTCCACCTCCCCATGATCCAAAACCCTATCCCCATGACATACTCCAAAACAATGCACTATGTTGACAGCAGTGATCTACCTGTTGCTGGCCTTCAACCTGGCTTCCGTTCTGAGTGAGCGCAGTCGCTCGGCGCTGCGCGACGGGCGATTCTGGATGCTCGTCGCTTGCATGTTGCTGATGCTCGTGCTGACGATCAGAGCCAGGGAGCTGGGATGAGTGGCCAAGCTCAGACTATCTTCAGACTCATGTCGAGGCTCTGGTAGGAATGCGTGAGAGCCCCGACGCTGATGTAGTCCACGCCCGTAAGGGCTACGGCTCTGACGTTGTGGATGGTGATGCCTCCGGAAGCTTCGGTTTCGAAGCGATGGTCCACGATTTCGACGCCTTCTCGCAAGAGGGGCAATTCGAAATTGTCGAACATGATGCGGGTAACCTGCCCCACTTCGAGCACCTCGTGCAGCTCGACGAGGTTGCGCACTTCGACCGTGATGCCGAAGTCCAATCCTTTTTGTTGCTTGTATTGGAGTACCTTCTCGATGGCTTGGCGCACGCCGCCGCAAGCTTCGATGTGGTTGTCCTTGATCATGAACCAGTCGGAGAGGCTTTGGCGGTAGTTGTAGCAACCGCCCAGCCGCACGGCCCATTTTTCGAGGAACCGCAACAGGGGGGTGGTTTTGCGGGTGTCGAGGATTTTGACGGGGAGGTCTTCCACTTCGAAGAGAAAATGGTTTGCCAGGGTGGCAATGCCGCTGAGGCGCTGCATGAGGTTGAGGCTGAGGCGCTCGCCGAGCAGCAGGGCACGGGTGTTGCCCTCGACGGTAAAAGCTACGTTTCCATAGCTTACGGCCTGGCCATCTTCTTTGCGTTTTTCGAAATGGCAAGAGTGATCCAGTTTTTTGAAAATGTATTCGGCCAAGGCTACACCGGCCAGTACGCCGGCATCCTTGACGATGAGGTGGGCTTTGCTCTTGGATTCGGCAGGAATGCAGGCTTCGGAGGTGATGTCACCCTGTGGGGCATCTTCCTCCAGGGCGCGCACTACGAAATCATCGAAGCGTTTGAAAAAGTTTTCGTCGAGGGTCGTCATGGTGTATCGTTTTTTGTCGCTCATTCGGAATCGTGGATCGTCGAGGCGGCGCGCAGGGGTTGCAGCATGGGCTTCTTCTCGTGCAAGGATCATTGGTTTTCCACCTTTCCGCCGTTGCGCTTGGTGGAGAAGTTTAGGATTTTGCCCATGTGGTAGCAAGTGCGGCAACGAGGTTCGTAGCGGTCTTTTTCCCCCAGCACCACGGTGTCGTCCTCGTCGGTGAGCCGGTAGGAGTGGGTGGCCAGGCTTCCGCAATGAGGGCAGATGGCGTGCACCTTGGTGATGTATTCGGCCACGGCCAGCAAGTAAGGCATGGGGCCAAAGGGCCTGCCCTTGAAGTCCATGTCGAGGCCGGCCACGATGATGCGCTTGCCGCGCAGGGCGAGCGTCTGGCACACATCGGGGAGCTCCATGTCGAAAAACTGGGCTTCATCTATGCCAATGACGCTGACCTGATCGGTCAGGTCGATGAGTTCTGAAGAATGGGCGATGGGGATGGATTCGATGGCGTTGGCGTCGTGGGAAACGACGCGGGAGTCATCGTATCGCTTGTCGATGATGGGTTTGAAAATCTCCACCTTTTGATTGGCAATCTTGGCCCGGCGAAGCCGACGCATGAGTTCTTCGGTTTTGCCCGAGAACATGCTTCCGCAAATGACCTCGATCCAACCGCTGCGCTGGCCTCTGTGATTGGGTTCGAGAAACATGGATGCTGTGGATTCTGTTTGTGGTGATGAACTCCCTTCTTTGGGGCAACCGAGGGGTGGCGGCTGCTACGCTGCCGGTGATGGCCGCAAAGGTACGATGCAAAAAACCACGGAAGCCAACCCGGGGCGTTGGTCTGCGACAACAGACACATTTTGGCCTCAGTAGGCGAATCATTTACATTTACCGCCCGAAAAACCCCGGCGCCAAGATAGCTATCACCCATCCGCAGGGCAAATCGACTTTGCTGTTTCGGCCGCCGGCCAACCGGCAAACACTCAAGCATCCGTGATCATGGACTTCCGAAAATCAAAAATCCTGCTCGAAAAGATCGTCACCCTCCACAACAACATGGCCGCCGACCCCGACAACGTCAACGCCATCGAGGTGGACTTGCTCAAAAGTTACCTGCGCCAGTTTTACGAGCTGCTGCACCTCGGCAATCCAGCCGCCGACTCCCACCCTGCCGAAGAGGTCGTCGAAATCATCAAAGCCCGACCAGAAGCCCAACCCATCACTCCACCTCCCCTCCCCCGTGACACGGCCAAACAAAGCACCCCAGCTACCGCGGACATCAAAGCTTCCCCTACCCCGCCGCCTCCCCCTGCTGAAAAACCAGCATCCAAACCACAGATCAAAGTCCCCATCGTAACCGAAGACGAGGAGGAAGAGGGCCCCGTCCCGACCGACCTCGAGGCTTTGTTCACTTTCGAATCGGCCAGGGAACTGTCGGAGAAACTGAGCCAGATGCCCATCTCCGACATTCGCAAAGCCATGGGCCTCAACGACCGCATCCTCACCGTCAATGAGTTGTTCGACGGTGACCAGGCTGCTTTCGACGCCACCGTGGCCACCCTCAACCAGCTCAAGTCGTTCGACGAGGCCCGCCGCTATCTCATCGACAACGTGGCTCTGAAATACGACTGGCTCAGCAAGGAAAAGGTGAAGAAAGCCCGCCACTTCATCAAACTCATCAAACGGCGCTACAACTGATGCGGCATCTCGAGTCGCTCCCCACCACAATGGCGGCCTGCCTCTTGGCAGGTTGGGTGTGGCTGATAGGGGCCAATGCCTCTTTTGCGCAGTCGGGTCGGTTTGGCGCTCATGTGGGCATTCCCATCGTCAACGAACACCTTGCGGAAGGCTGGACCTACCTGCCCTGGCAGTTGCTGTTCACCTGCGAATTGCACCATTTCCACCCAGGCGATCGCCGTGGTTTGGTCGTACTGGCCGAACCCCAATTGATCTGGGCCCATTTTTCTCCAAAGCGCAAAACCTCCTGGGAAGCCGGTGTCAATCTGGTGGCCGAGTACCGCATACCCGCCGGGCAACGCCACGCCGTCCACCTCGCCGTCGGTGCCGGGCCACACTACCTCGCCAGCGATTTCCAGCAACAAGCCAGCGGCTTCATCTTTTCCGACAACTTCACCGCCGGATGGCATTTCCAGTCTGCCCCCCATCGTCCAGCCTTCGACCTCAAGCTGCGCTTCCGACACATCAGCAATGCCGGCCTGCAGGAACCAAACCTGGGCATCGACACCTGGTTCCTCATTTTGGGCATCAGCGGATGGTCGCTTTAACAAACACGGGGATTTACTCCTCGATGGGCGTAGCGACAAGCTTGACGGCCGTGCCGAAGGCCTCTCATCGATCCTCAGATACAATAGCCCCCAAGTCGGCGACTACGAACACCTTTCCCATCAAGCCCACCGAAACCAAAGAGTCACCGTCTTTGGTAATGGAGAAAAAGAGGAAATCGCCGTAGCGAACCGAACGGGGATAAACCTCGGCAAACATTCTCCCGAGAATACCAGGGTTATGATACTGGTAATACTCCTTGATGGCATTGCGGTGTTCCTGCGCAGTGGGATTCAATGTAAGGAGGCCGATGACGAAAAGGATGAGAACCAGGCGGGGAAAAATTTTCTTGAGATCCATTTTGAATGATTTTGTTTAGTGATCTAATTGGCAGTTATACGCTCATATTTTTTTTGACACATACAATATTGGTTTCCTGAAGCGGTCGATGCCCTGATGGGAAACAGTGGCATGCATTGATGCTCATCGGCTCCGGAATCAAAAGGCATCCTGCTCCTGTAAACCTCAACTGCAGGATTTGCTACGCAATGGGGCCTGCAGGATTTTGTCTCGTCAGGACAATGCAACTTTTGAATTCGAACAAAAAATCGATTTTGACGGCGAAGTGATAATTTGAAAATATTGAAGGTCCACCTTTTTTAGCCAAATATGGCTTTCTTCAAAAATTACATTGTCAAATATCTTCTTTTCAAAAAAACTCTACAGCCAAATATCTTTCGTGAAATCCCGATGCTTCTTCGATAAGTCGTATTTTTTAATCGAGCATGTATCATGCGCAAAGGAACGGCCCAAAGTTATGTATTTGATTCATGAGTTCCCTGCAAAAAGTCATCGAGATGAATAATTCTCCACCGGAATTTTCATGCCCCTCACGTTTGTCACGTTCGTCACGTTTGTCACGTTCGTCACGTTCGTCACGTTCGTCACGTTTGTCACGTTCGTCACGTTCGTCACGTTCGTCACGTTCGTCACGTTCGTCACGTTTGTAGCGTCCTTCACGAGTCACGTGTCACGCCTTTTTGGGCGCCCCTCCCTGGAGGCTGTTTTCCAGCTGTGCCTCCTGCTCTACGGCCCATCATTCCTCCAAATAGACGATCACCTCCACTTTGCGATTTTGCCAGGCGGGTCTGCCGGTTTCCTCCGAGCGGGTTGCGCCGCGGCCTTCGACCTGGACCTTTTTGACAGCGATGCCCTTTTGTTCGAGGTAGCGGGCCACGTTGCGTGCGCGAGCCTCGGACAGCCGCATGTTGTAAGTGTCATCGCCAATGTCGTCGGCATACCCCACTACCTCCACCGTCAAAACGGAGTGGTTTTTTACGGCGGTTTCGATGAAGGCGTCGAGTCGCTGTTTCAAAAGCTCGTTCAGCGCCGCCTGGTCGAAGCCGAAGAGGAAGGACTCGACGAGCTTCTGTGGTTGGCGATCGCTTTGGGATTGTAACTGTTCAGCGAAGAGCACGAGGTTGAACTCGGGTTCGAGGGCCACGCTCACCTCCAATGGTAAATCGATGGCAGGGGCGGGACCTTCGAGATAGAACCTACCTGGCAGGTAACCGGGAGCCTCCACCCTTGCGCTTACCTCCTGCCCCGCTTCCACACAGAGGTAAAAAGTGCCATCACTTTCCACCTGCGCAGAGGGTTGATTTTCGAAGTGAAGTCGCACCGGCACATGGGTGATGGGCTGGCGGGTGAGGCTGTCCACTACGATGCCTTGAACGAAGGTAGTAGGCCGGCTGTACAGAGCATCCGAAAGGACGAACCGATAGATGTCCATGCCTCCATGGCCACCGGGGCGGTTGGAAGCGAAGAATCCAGTGCGGCCATCGTTGCTCAAGAACAAGCCCAGTTCGCGGGCGGGAGAATTGATTGGTGGGCCCAGATTGACGGGCGGCCCCCAACTGCCGTCGGGCTGGCGGCGGCAGAAGAACAGGTCCTGTTCGCCAAATCCCGCATGCCCCGTGGAAGAGAAGAAGAGCGTTTGCCCGTCGTAGGTGATGAAGGGTGCTTCCTCGTCGCCGGGGGTATTGATGGCAGGGCCCAGGTTGACGGGATCTTCCCAGGAGCCGTCGGCGCTGCGGCGAGCATACCAGATGTCGGCGCCACCATGCCCGCCGGGGCGCAGGCTGGCGAAGTAGAGTTCACGGCCATCGCACGAGAGGCTTGCCTGGGATTCCCACGACTCTGAATTCAACGGCCCGGGAGCCGAGGTGGCACCCAAGACTTCGAGGCCATCCAGACGGGCCTCCCACAGGTCGCAGCTGCCCCGCACCCCTTCGCGCTGGCAAGCCGTGAACAACAGCTGCCGGCCATTGCGCGAGAGGGTGGCCATGCCTTCATTGCCCGGCGTATTCAACGCGTCGAGGGGGCGGCGTGCTTTCCATCCCTTCCCGTCCCGTACGGTGTAAAAGACGTTTTCATCGCTGAACGCATCGCTGCGAGAAGTGAAGAGCAAGACCTGAGAGGTGGGATCCAGGTACGGGAAATATTCATCGGCCGAAGAGTTTATATCGGGGCCGAGGTTCTCCACCTGACCCAGAGCCGCAAACAAGGTCCGATCGATGGCCATGCGGCAAGCGTGCAAACAAGCGGACAAGCGGGCCACGCATTGCTGTTCCTGGCGCTTTTCTTCCACGCCGTTGTAGGTAAACTGCTGGTCAGGCACCTGGCGGAGGGAATCGAACATCACGTAGTACCTCGCTGCCTCCTCGTACTGCCCCACGGCAAACAAAGCCTCAGCGGTTTCGAAATAGAGCACTCGCGAATGGAAGGGATTGGCTTCGATGGCGTGCCGATAGGCCTCAGCGGCTTCGGCATGTCTGGCCAGCAGCCGATAGCAGGTGCCAGCACTTCGCCACGCCGGCGCAAATGCCGGATATTTTTTCAGCACCTTTTTGAAATGTCGGAGGGCCTGGCGAGGCTCATTGCGAAGCAGGGCTTGTTCACCAGCGTGATGGATGTTGGCAAAGTGCGGATCGAGTTGTTTGAGCAAAGGCTGTGCATGTAAACCCCATCCCCCGACGAGCAGGAGGCAACAGGTGAGCCAGCACATGTGGATGCCGCGTGAGTGGAAGTTCATCTGTTCAAGTATTGCCAAACCACCAGAGGGGGGAATGATGCAACGGGACTTGGCTTACCAATAGCCAAATTCGCACCAACTTGGGCGGCGCGGGTGGCGTGTTGCACGGCGTCTTTTTACCCGAAGTCCAAACCAGCTGGTGCGCAAGCAGGGATTCGTATCTTCGCCCCCGTTTTCCCCAACCGCCGCCGCCTGCGGTTTCCCTCCGGCGGCCAAGCTCATTTCTGCATGGACTACACCAAGAAATTCCTCGTCACCTCTGCCCTCCCTTACGCCAACGGTGCTTTGCACCTCGGCCACCTCGCTGGGGCATACTTGCCTGCCGACATCTATGTGCGCTACCTGCGCGCCATGGGTTGCGATGTTGTCTTCATCTGTGGTTCCGACGAACACGGCGCTGCCATCACCCTCCAGGCTAAAAAGGAAGGCATTTCCCCGCGGGACATCATCGACAAATACCACTTCCTCAACAAGCAAACCTTCGAGCGCCTGGGCATTTCATTCGATTATTACCACCGAACCAGCGCACCACTCCACCACCAAACAGCCCAGCAATTTTTTCTCAACCTCTACGAAAAGGGAGGTGAGTTGGAGGAGCGAACCACCGAACAATACTTCGACGAAGAATACCAACAGTTCCTCGCCGACCGCTACATCACCGGAAAATGCCCACGCTGCGGCCACCCCGAAGCCTATGGCGACCAGTGCGAAAAATGTGGTGCCTCACTCTCCCCTGCCGACCTCATCGATCCCGTATCCACCCTCAGCGGCAAACCCCCTGTGCTCAAAAGCACAACCCACTGGTACTTCCGCCTCGACAAACACGCCGACTGGCTGCGCACCTGGATAAAAGAAGGCATACTCGACGGCAAACCCCATCACGACCCTTCCACCTGGCGCAACCACGTCATCGGCCAATGCCTCTCCTGGCTCGACGACAAGGAGGGCCTTCAACCCCGGGCCATCACCCGCGACCTTGACTGGGGCGTGCCCGTACCCTTGCCCCAAGCCAAGGGAAAAGTGCTCTATGTCTGGTTCGACGCACCCATCGGCTATATCTCATCCACCAGGCAGTGGGCCCTGGAAAACGGCAAAGACTGGGAAAGCTACTGGAAAGGCGAGGACGTCAACCTCATCCATTTCATCGGCAAGGACAACATCGTTTTCCACTGTATCATCTTTCCCGCCATGCTCAAAGCGCATGGCCAATACGCCCTTCCCGTCAACGTGCCCGCCAACCAGTTCCTCAATTTCGAAGGTCGAAAATTCAGCAAAAGCAAGGGCTGGGGCATCGAACAGCACGAATACCTCGAAGCGTTCGCCGACTTTCCCAATCGCGAAGACGCCTTGCGCTGGGCACTCACTCGCACCATGCCCGAAAACAAGGACAGCGATTTCAAATGGGACGAGTTCGTGGACTATCACGACAAGGACCTCGCCGACAACTTAGGCAACTTCCTCAACCGCGTCTTGTCGCTGACGAACAACTATTTCGCAGGAATGGTGCCTGCGGCGCCTGCCAACTGGCCGCAGACCCTCGCACCGGTCAAAGACCTGGCACGACAGTGGGGCGCACAGATCGAGGCCTTCAATTTCCGCAACGCCGCAAGCCTGCTCATGGAGATTTCTTCCTGGGGCAATCAATACCTGCAAGATTGCGCCCCATGGGCCGCCCGCAAACAAGACCCCCACGCACCCATCATCGCCGAGTGCCTCTTCAACTGCCTGCAAGTGGCCACCCTGCTCAGCGCACTCTGCGAGCCTTTCCTGCCTTTTTCTTCGAAAAAAATGAGGGCATTGCTCGGCCTGGCTCCGCTCGATCGCGGCGAGCTGCGACAGATCCTGTCGAATCTCGACGAAGCCAAACCCTTGCTTGCCGAAGGCCACCAAATTGAAAAACCCACCATCCTCTTTGCCAAAATCAACGACCGGAAAGACCCCTCGAGAATGGCCATCATCGAACGGCAAAAGGCCAAGCTCGAGGCTATCCTCGCCGCAGAACGGGCCAGCCAACGACCTCCCCTCAAACCAGAAATCCAGTACGACGACTTTGCCAAACTCGACATTCGAACTGGCACCATCCGCTCGGCCAAACCCATAAAGGGTGCCGACAAACTCCTCGAGCTGACCGTGGACCTCGGTTTCGAGCAACGCACCGTGGTCAGTGGCATCGCACAGCATTTCAAACCCGAGGAATTGCCCGGCAAAAAGGTGATCCTCCTGGCCAACCTGGCTCCCCGAAAATTGCGGGGCGTACTCAGTCAAGGCATGATTCTCATGGCAGAGGATGGCAACGGCCGGCTCGCCTTCGTCAGCCCTCCTCCCGACATGGAAGATGGCTGGCAGATTTCCTGACCAATACAGCCAACGAACCAACAACTTGCGGACGATGAACAACCTACGCAAACATCGGCTTTGGGCTACCGTGTGTAGCCTCATCGCCCTGCTCACGGGTGCGATCATGTTTGTGTCGTGGCAAAAGGAAAAACTCTGGGGCCATTTGCCGCTGATCCTGTTCACCGCGGGATGGGCAGCCATCGTGCTGTGGCGCTGGCCAGCTCTCACTACGCACCCCCGCGGGCGCCGGTGGCTGGGGTTGAGCACGCTGAGCGGCGTGTTGTTGGCTCTTGGCTTTCCACCCCTCCCTTTGACCATGTTGCTTTTCGTGGCATGGGTGCCTCTACTGATGGCGGAAGACGAAATCAGCAAGGCCAAGACGGAAAAGAGCGAGCACACGCCCCCCAAGCTGATCCCGTATGTCTATCACACCTTCGTCGTGTGGAACGTCCTGACCACGTGGTGGGTAGCCAACACGGCTTTCTTTGCAGGCATCGTCGCCATTTGGCTGAATGCCGCCTTCATGACCGTGCCCTTTTGGCTGTTCAGCCAGACCAAGCGGATCATTCCCCGGGTGGCCTATGGCGCTTTCATGGCTTATTGGGTGGCCTTCGAAATGCTGCACCTGCACTGGGAAATCACCTGGCCCTGGCTGAATTTGGGCAATGCCTTTGCACGGTTTCCGGCCTGGATCCAATGGTATGAGTTCACCGGCACATTCGGCGGCACCCTCTGGGTGCTGGTGGCCAACGTGAGCTTGTTCTTCCTTTTGCGAAAAATGGCTTTGCGGTCGGGTGGCATGGCCATGCCGTGGCCTGCATTGGGGCGCTGGTCGTTGATCGTGATCGTACCCATCGCCATTTCACTGGTGATGTACTACAATTATGAGGAACAGGGCCGCGAGGTGGAAGTGCTGGTGGTGCAACCCAACTACGAGCCGCACTACCAGAAATTCGACGTGCCGCAAGGCGAACAACTCGAGACCTTGCTGCAACTGACAGAGGGTGCCATCAGACCCGAAACCAAATACATCGTGTATCCCGAGACCGTTTTCGATGGCATCAATCTGTACGCCATTCGCAGCGCGCACGTCATCCGGCCGCTCGAGCGGCTCATGGCCCGCCACCCCGATGCCGTGCTCGTCATGGGCATAGGTGGCTACAAAGTCTTGCGCAGTGGAGATCCCGTCACGCGAGCCACCCGCCGCCAGGGGGAGGGGAGTAAACTAGTTTTGTGGGAGGCCTACAACGCTGCCATTCAATTGGCCGATGGGCAAGACAGCATACCGGTTTACCTCAAATCGAAATTGGTGCCTGGGGCCGAGATCCTGCCCTACCCCCGCATTTTCTTCTTCCTGAAACCCCTGGCCGACAAACTCGGAGGCTCGGTAGAAGGCCTCGGCACCCAACCCGAACGCTCTGTCTTTGCCAGCAAATGGGGCAAAGTAGCACCCGTCATCTGCTACGAAAGTGTCTTTGGCGACTACCACGCCGACTACATCCGAGCCGGTGCAGAAGCCACCTTCATCATGACCAACGACGGCTGGTGGGACAACACTGCCGGACACAAACAACACTTGATGTACGCCTCGCTGCGGGCCATCGAAACCCGGCGGGCCATTGCACGTTCTGCCAACACAGGCATTTCATGTTTCATCGATCAGCGGGGCAACATCCTGCAGCCAACCCGCTATGGCGAAAAAGCCGCCATTCGCGGCACCATACGCTTCAGTGATGCCATTACCTTCTACGTGCGCTGGGGCGACCTCATCGGGCGCATCGGCGTTTTTACTTCATTCATCCTCTTGCTAAACACCGCCGTCAAAGGCTACCTCCAGTACCGAAAGGCCGGTGACATGCAAGTGAAAATCCTTTCGAAATAACCGTCCGAGAGACATGTACACGCATGCTCTCGGCACATTCAACCACCTTGTACAATGGAAAGAAATATCAGCAAAGTCGAACTCCGCTTCCTCAAAATCGAAGATTACGAAGAATTCAAGACCGTCCAGCAACGGGCCTACCACCCCCTTTCCGACGCCTACTGGAAAAAGCACCACATCGAAAAACTCTTGCGAATTTTTCCAGAAGGCCAGGTGGTGGTCACCGTCGATGGAAAGATCGTTGGTGCTGCGCTCAGCATCATCGTCGAATACGACCTCTTTGGCGACGATCACACCTACCTCGACATCACCGGGCATTACACCTTCGACACCCACGATCCCGAAGGAGACATCCTCTATGGCATCGACGTATTCATAGATCCCGACTACAGGGGCTTGCGCCTGGGGCGCCGGCTGTACGAATACAGGCAAGAGCTGTGCGAACAGCTAAACCTCAAGGGCATCGTCTTTGGTGGACGCCTGCCCAACTACCACAAGTACGCCGACAAACTCACCCCAAGGGAATACATCCAAAAAGTCAAGCACAAGGAAATCCACGACCCGGTTCTCAATTTCCAGCTCTCCAACGATTTCCACGTTCGCAAAGTCATGAAAGGCTACCTGCCCGGCGACGAACAGAGTGGCGAATATGCCTGCATTCTCCGCTGGGACAATATCTACTATACCAAGCCCCGCAAGCGGCCAGACATTTCCAAAGGCGTGGTACGGCTGGGCTTGGTGCAATGGCAAATGCGTCTCTACAAAGGCATCGACGGCCTGATGGAGCAAGCAGAGTATTTTGTTGACGCCGTCTCAGGATACCGCTGTGACTTCGCACTTTTTCCGGAGTTTTTCAACGCCCCTTTGATGGCCGACTACAACCACATGTCGGAACCCGATGCCATTCGCGAGCTGGCCAAGTTTACCGATGAAATCCGCAAGCGCTTCGTCCAACTCGCCATCTCATACAACATCAACATCATCACGGGCAGCATGCCCCTCGTGGAAGACGGCAAGCTCTACAACGTGGGCTTCCTCTGCAAGCGCAACGGCGAATGTGAGCGCTACGTCAAGCTGCACGTCACCCCGGATGAAGAGAAAGTCTGGGGCATGAGTGGTGGTAACGAGCTACGAGTCTTCAACACCGACTGCGGCAAAATCGGCATCCTCATTTGCTACGACTCCGAATTTCCCGAGCTCAGCCGCATCCTGGCCGACCAGGGCATGAAAATCCTCTTCGTCCCTTTCCTGACCGATACGCAAAACGGATACTCCCGCGTGCGCAATTGTGCCCAGGCCCGAGCCATCGAAAACGAATGCTACGTGGCCATAGCGGGATGCGTGGGCAACCTGCCCAAAGTTCACAACATGGACATCCAGTTTGCCCAGTCAGTGGTGTTCACACCGTGCGACTTCCCCTTCCCAACCAATGGTGTCAAGGCCGAAGCCACGCCAAACACGGAAATGATCCTCATCGCTGATGTAGATCTCGACCTGCTCAAGGAATTGCACTACTTCGGCAGTGTGCGCAACCTGCGCCAGCGCCGCCGCGACCTCTACGAGCTCAAATTGCTCGATCAGACCAAAGAGGCCGTCACTCAATCTTCCTGAACGAGCGCCTTGGACAGCTCCCTTGACGCGTAAACGTGCGGGGTGCGCTACATGCCAACTGAGAGGGCCCTTCCATCGACCCTCCCAGTTTCTCTCAATAAGGGCCTGCAAAAGTTACGGGGTCGCTCCAGGCGACCCCGTAACAGCGGTCTTAAGCAGGTCGAACCCCTCCGATCACGTACCAATACCCCCTCACTTGCTCACCACGAAGGGCAACGACCGGCTCCTGCCCTGCTTGCTGACCACGAAGAAGTACACGCCGGGTTCCCAGTCTTGTACGTCCAGCCTCCAAGTTTTTTCTCCCTCAGAAAAGTGAACGCCTTCGAACTGATGGCACGTCCTGCCTGCTTCATTTACGACGGAAAAGCGACACTGGTCGAGCGCGGTGCCGTGGATGCGGACCTGCAACTGAGTGACAGCTGGGTTGGGCCACAACTCCACAGCCGGCAAGGGCAAGCCTACGGCGGAGGTACTCAGAGGCAATTCGAGCAAATCGCGTTGGAAAGCACCCGAACCATGGGTTGCAGCGATGAGCTTGCGTGTGACGGGAGAAATCTGCAGATCGAACACCATGACCGCATCGGTGAAGCCTTCGCTGTAGTTCATCCAGGTGTGCCCGTAATCAGTGGAAGCAAACACGCCGATGTCGTTGCCCACATAGATGTTGTTGGGAAACAGTGGATCGACGATGACGGCATTGGTGGGCACGTCCGGAAGGTCTTGTCCGATGTCTTCCCAGGTTTGGCCGTAATCGTTGGTGCGCCACAGGTGACCAACCCCATAGCCCGACCAGGTGACGTAAGCCACGGCGTCATCCGTAGGATCGACGGCGAGGTCCATGGGAAAGCGATCGGGCAACGTGCCAGTAATGTCATTCCAGCTGTCGCCGCCGTCGTGAGTGACGAAGACGTGTGAACGACGGCCCCCAAAGGGTGCGGTGGCTACGTACACCCGGAGGGGGTTCTGGTGGGAGGCAGCCATGCTGAGGGCGGGATTGCCGTCGAGGGGAGCACCGCTGTTGGTAACTGTCCAGTTACTGCCTCCGTCGGTGCTTCGCGCCACGATGGCCGAACCAGCATACATGTAGGCGCCGAAAGCCGGACTGACCACGTAAGGGGCGATGAATGCCACGGGAGAGGAGGCAGGAATGGTCAGGGATGAAAAGTTGGCTCCCCCGTCGGTGGTGCGCCTCACGCTGAGGTATTGCGAGGAATAGAAGAAAATATCGTCGTTGGTGGGGTGGATGGCCGTCCAGCTTCCATCGCCACCACCAAAGCGCGTCCAGGTGAGGTCGCCATTCCAACGTATGGTGTTGTTGTCCTGCAGGCCTCCCATGCAGAACACCGGATCGGTGGGTGAGGTACTAAAGCCATTGTAAAACTGGGCGGTCTGCAGGCCGCCGTTGCGACTGGCAAACGTGAATCCGCCGTCAAACGACTGGTGGATGCCCCCATCGCTGCAGATGTAGAGCACATCGGGATAGATGGGATGGAAAATCACATCGTGTGCATCGGAGTGAACATAATTGGGCAAGCCGTCAGGGCCTTCCGGCGGTGGATTGGAATAGCCAGTGCCGCCGACCGAGGTCTGAGACAGCGTCAGCCCGCCATTTTCAGATCGCCACACTTCGATGCCCACCACCACGATCTCGTTGGGATCGTCAGGACTCACAGCCACATCATGGCTGAACCAGCCTTGCCACTTGGAGTAATCGACCGTGGAGCGAATTTCCCAGCTGGCGCCAAAATCCAAAGAGCGGCACAGCCAGCTCGCCCCTTCACTGGTGAGGAAACCATCTCCAAAGCTGGCGTACAGGATGTCGGGATCAGAAGGCGCCATGGCCAATTGGGCTTTGCCGCGGTAACTGGCAGGCAAGCCTTGGGAGATGACCTTGTGCCAGAACACCCCTCCGTTCGTCGTGCGGTACAAGCCATGGCCGGGCGACTCGAAGTTTCCACAAACGACCACCACCTTGTTTGCATCATCGGGGTGCACCACCAAGTCGGTAGCCATGGGTACGTCGAGCACCAAGGTCCACGACTCGCCGGCGTTCATGCTCTTGTAAACCCCATCCGTGGTGGCTGCATAAACGATGTGGGGGGCCGAGGGGGCAACGACGATGTCCCAAACGCCTTTCTCCTGGCTCATGGTGAAATCGAGGCTTTTGTGCCAGGTCTGCCCTCCGTCGGTTGAGCGGAGGATTCCGATACCGACGCTTCCTCGCGTATTGCGATAGGCGGCACCCGTGCCTACAGCCGCGAGGTTGTACACTTCACCCGTACCTATGAAGATCAGGTTCGAATCGGCAGGGGGGAAAGCGATGCAGCTCACGCCCAAGACGGGGAACCCTGTTTCTACTCGGTGCCACGCGAGGGCTCCCTCTCCACCGGTGTAGCTGCGCCAAAGACCTCCACTGGCAGAACCGGCATAGAGTGTAGCGGGTCGCAGGGGGTTGAATGTCAAAGACAGCATACGCCCGCCCCGGTTGTGGGGGCCCATGCTCTCCCATGGTGCAGTGCGATAGCCAGCCTCGGAGGCCAGCGGCATCCGCTTCGCCCTCAACCATGCCGCATATTGGGCCTGTGCAGGAATGTCCCCCGAGGGGTAGGTCTGAATGGTACCCAGAAATTGGAGTGCTTCCAGGGCGCCACTTGTCTGTGGGCGTGCCTGGTGGGCATCTTTCTGGCGGATCAACCACATGCCCCCTGTCACGGTGGCAATGACTACGAGTGTGAGTAGCAGTTTTTTCATTGAATGGAAGTGTTGTCGGTTGTCCTCCTGCTATGTCGAAAGAGGACGAACGTGAAAGAATCGATTCAGGCAGGATCGGGGTTCCTCTTACCCTGCAAAGACAAATCGAGTTGTGCAAATGGGCCGAGAGCAGCCTCCGCTATTTTGCCAGTCGAGGTGAAAATAGTGTCGAGGATGAAATGATCGGGCTTTTACATTGTCGGTTTCATGGCAAACAATGGTTTTCTATACCTTTCCGCCCGCGGCAAGGACGTTGCCGAACCACGCCGCCCTTTTAAAACACCTCACATCGATCAACAAAACGCTTGAACCATGTTAACCCTCGTCATTGCCGTTTTCATCGCAGGATACCTGGCAATCGTTTTCGAACACCCTCTCAAACTCGACAAGACGGTACCGGCCCTGCTGGCCGGATCCATTTGTTGGGCCCTCATTTCCCTTGGTCACCTCGAAGTAGTCAATCACCACCACGAACTCGACAGCATCGACAATGTACTGCTGCACCACCTTGGCAAAATTGCGGAGATCCTCTTCTTCCTCATCGGCGCCATGGTCATCGTGGAGCTGATCGACCTGCACCGAGGATTCGCAGTAATCACCAACTACATCAAAACCACCAACAAGGTCAAACTGCTCTGGCTGGTGGTTGTCCTGTCGTTTTTCCTTTCTGCAGTACTCGACAACCTCACCTGCACGATCGTCATGGTGTCGCTGCTTCGAAAGCTCGTGCCCGACCGAAACGAACGCCTCTGGTTTGCTTCTTTCGTCGTCATTGCAGCCAATGCGGGCGGGGCCTGGAGTCCCATAGGAGACGTCACCACCACCATGCTCTGGATCGGCAAGAAAGTCACTACCGAGGGGCTCATTACCGACTTGTTCCTTCCGTCGGTGGTGTGCACGGTCCTGCCGGTCTTCATCGCCACCCGTCTTCCCATTTTCCAGGGCAGTTTGGAGCTGGGCCCCGGTGACAAAGGCCTTTCCAGAAAAACCGAGCAATTACTCAGCAGCCGCACCATGCTGTTTTTGGGGGTAGGCATGCTCATATTCGTGCCTGTCTTCAAGGCGGTCACCCACCTGCCCCCTTACGTGGGTATGATGTTTTCCATGAGTGTAGTCTGGCTGGTGTCGGAATACATTCACCCCGAAGAGGACTTCACGCGCGAACGCCGGGCCCAGTACTCTGCGCGCCATGCACTTTCCCGCATCGAACTGTCGAGTATCCTTTTTTTCCTGGGCATTCTGGCGGCGGTGGCTGCTCTGGAAAGCGTAGTGGCAGCCTATCACCAAGATGGCAAGGCCGTTGGTCTGCTGATGCTGTTGGCAGAAGAGCTGAGCCGAGCCGTCCCGAACCTCGACATCGTGGTTATCGTGATCGGGTTCCTGTCTGCTATCATCGACAACGTGCCGATGGTGGCCGCCATCATGGGCATGTATCCCATGGAGCAGTTTCCCGTGGACAGCAAGCTTTGGCAATTCGTGGCGTATTCGGCTGGTACGGGCGGGAGCATGCTCATCATTGGTTCGGCAGCCGGGGTGGCAGCCATGGGGATGGAGCGCATCGATTTCATTTGGTACATGCGAAAAATTTCATGGCTGGCCATCATCGGTTTCCTCGCTGGCGCCCTGGTGTTCATCTTCTGGTATCCCCTGCTGCATTGAGCCAATAGCCAACTTTCAGCAGGATCGATGGTTTTCAGAGTGTCTCCATTTGCGGCCCAATCCAAAGCGCCACGGAGCACTTGGGTTGCCCGCTTTCACAGGCTTTTGGCTCCGCGATGCTACGGCCATGTGGTGCTCCCCAGTGGAGCGAGTTTACAAAGGCATTTTAAGCCCATTGAATAGAAATCATGAAGTCTTTACATGTACGTCGCTTCGCCCACACCGCACCACCAGAGTCACCAAGCTGGCTTCGAACATTCTTTCACCAACGACTTTGCACCATGAAATGGATCGGAACTTCATTGCTCCTGGTGTCAATCGCCATCGCTTGCAACTCCCGCGAACAGCTCATTTGCGGTAAATGGCAGGCGTACCAGACTCTGGAAAACCACATGCCCCTTCAGATCGACCACAGTGAAATCACTTTCGTCTTCGACGACCACGGGTTGTACCAGTACACCGGAAGCAATGGGTACCGCGAAATGGGCACCTTCTCCATCCGTGACAATACACTCTATACACTCGATACACTCAACAAAGCCTCTTCTGAAAAGGCGCTCGAAATCGTCAAGCTGACGCCTGATTCTCTGTTTCTGGGTATGACCGTAGAAGGCAATCCGCGCATACTCAAGCTGTACAAGGTGAAACAATAGGGCAGCTTCGCAGAGCTACTTCGCTAAAAGCAGAGGCCCGACCACTCGTGAAGTGATCGGGCCTTCGACTTTTGGAGCATGAGCCCCGGAAGTATCATTCTTCTTCCTGGGCAGCTTCGGCAGCCGGTGCTTCGGCTTCCTCGGCAGCCGGTTCGGCTTTCTTGGCCACCTCCACTTTGGGCACTTCCTTTTTCACCTCCTCGGCCTTGAGGTCGAGCCCAGCAATGCGTGCTTGCTCGGCGGCATTCTTGGCACGCCATTCTGCGGCACGCTTGGCGATTCTGGCCTCTTTGGCCTCGATCCAGGCATTGTACTTCTGCATGGCCTCTTCCTCAGTGAGGGCTCCCTTGTTGACACCACGCATGAGGTGACGCAGGTAGTAAACACCCTTGAAACGGAGGATGGCACGCACCGTATCGGTGGGCTGGGCACCTTTGAGCAACCAGTCGTAAGCTTTCTGGCGATCGATTTCGATGGTTGCCGGGACGGTCAGCGGATTGTAGGAACCGATGCGTTCGATGAACTTGCCATCACGGGGTGCCCGTGCATCGGCCACCACGATGTGGTAGTAGGGCTTCTTCTTCTTGCCCTTGCGTTGCAGACGAATTTTTACTGCCATGTTTCAATTGTTTCGGCTTCAGGAATCAATCCTCGGCCGGGTTCAACTTCCCCACTTACCCTGATGAACAGGCGGTGGGCTTAAGCGGGCGCAAAGCTAATCCTTTTTGATGCACGCGTGCTTGAAGCTCTGAATTTTTGAAACCCCATGGGCCCTGCAAGCCCTTTTGACGATCTTAGCTCCTGCACACACTGGAAGGAATCGAAAAGACGAAGTCGTTGGGCGCCCACCTCGCCCCTGGCGCGGGTAGCCTGCGAGCTTGTACCGACAAATTGCCATCCGACCCAAAAAAAGCCACAAAGACATGCTTGCTCGAACCAAAGCTGGTTTTTGTACTTACCCATACCCCTGCAAAATCGATTGTCAATGCGAAAACTGATTACGCTGCTGGCCCTATTGGCCTCCTCCCTCCTGCATGCCCAGGATACGCTGAACGGCATCGTGAACACCTACGCCCGGGTACTGCAAATAGACCCCTGCCAGGCCATGCTGATCGTCGCCGATGCCACGGGCAATTTCGAACCGGGGCAAGTGGTGCTCCTCCACCAGGCAAAGGGAGCGACCATCATGGAAAACAACGCGGGGGATTTTGGCGTCATCCTCAGCCTGGGCAGCGCAGGTCATTTCGAACAAAACGAAATCAAAGCCGTGTCAGCCGACACGGTCTGGCTGCGATTCACCCTCTCCCACCCCTACGACACCGCCCAGGCCGTGCAGCTGGTCGGCATGCCCATGGTCAGTGGTCCTGTTCTTCTGGGAAACATCGAGGCCTTGCCCTGGAATGGCGCATACGGCGGCATATTGGCCTTGCGCGTAATCGGCCAGGCCTCCTTGTTGCAATCCATTTCAGTCGATGGGCTTGGCTTCGGCGACGGCCTTCGCGACGAGGTGGTCAGCAACTGCAATTTTTTGACCATGGCCAACGCATACTATTATCCAGCGGGCAACTGGCGCGGCGCTCCGAAAGGTGAGGGTGTGGCTGCCTTCATTGCCGGCAAAGAGCACGGCCGAGGCCCCCAGGCCAACGGCGGTGGGGGTGGCAACGACCACAACAGCGGCGGTGGAGGTGGAGCCAACGCCGGCACTGGTGGCCTGGGCGGAAAACATTCGCCTCCCGGCACCTTTGGCTGCCGAGGCAACTACCCCGGCATTGGTGGAAGGTCCCTGCTCACCGATTCCCTTCGCATGTTCTTTGGCGGCGAAGGTGGCAACGGACACATCGACGACCACAATGCCGGCAGCCCTGGAGGCCGAGGCGGTGGCATCGTGGTGCTGCAAATCGACACCCTGATCGCATCGGGCCAAACCATCAGTGCCAACGGCCTCACTCCACCACTGGCCCAAGGCGACGGCGCCGGTGGTGGGGGCGCCGGCGGCACGATCTACCTCCAGGCCGAGCACGTCGCTGGCCTCTTGCACCTCGAGGCCCGTGGCGGCAATGGTGGAGATGTGGTCAACCCAGCCGATCGCTGTTTCGGACCAGGTGGTGGCGGCGGTGGCGGTCGTATCACATTGGCTGATAACCCTTTCGTCACGGTGGACGTAAGCGGCGGCATCCCGGGCAAAAACATCAACCCCTCCTCGCAGTGCAGCACCTCGGAAAACGGCGCAACGGCTGGCTCGGCTGGTCTGATCGACACCTTGTTCGCCCTGACTCAATCCACAGAAGAGGTCAGGGCCTTCGAGGTCATCGACCAACCCGCCTCCCAAACCTTTTGCCAGGGAGACACTGCCACAGTCCATTTCCAGGTCGCCGGCAACTTTCTGAGTTTTCAGTGGCAACGCCTCCAAGACGGTGTTTGGATCGACGTCGCAGGGGCCCAGCAACCCCTATGGAGGTTTCCCATCGCAGCCAACGACACCGTCCGCTGCGTGGTTAGCTGCCCTTGTATGGAGGAGGTGGTTTCAGAATCGGCCGTGCTGTCGGTGAACCCACTTCCATCAGCCAGTTTCAATGTCTGGGAGCAGGGGAACGGCACTTTCTTTTTCCAAAACACCTCCCTGCATGCCCTGGCCCTACTGTGGGATTTCGGCGACGGCCAAACCGCTTCCCAGCTCGACCCCACACACACCTACGAATTCCCCGGCGATTACCTCGTGCGACTCATTGCCACCAACGGGTGCGGCAGCGATACGGCCTCTTTCACGATCTCCTACCACCCCGCACCGGTGGCAGCCTTTTCTGCTACCCCTTCCATGGGTTGTGCACCCCTGACGGTAACATTTCAAAACCTTACCACGGGAGATTCCCTCTGGTTTGAATGGATCTTCGAAGGGGGGCAGCCAGCCACCAGCTTCGAGACCAACCCAGAGGTGCTCTACGAGCAGCCAGACACCTTCGGAGTCACGCTCATCGCTCATTCGCCCCATGGGAGCGACACCCTTTACCTCGCCGAAGCGGTGGTGGTGCATCCACTCCCCACAGCTTCCTTCAGCTTCGAGATCGACAGCCTGACAGTGCGTTTTACAGACCTCTCTGAAGACGCCATCACCTGGCTGTGGGAATTTGGTGACGGTCAGATTGCTACCACCCCGAACCCCGTTCATACGTACGCCCAGCCCGGCAGCTACGACGTCACGCTCACCGTCACCAATGGCCCCTGTGGCAATGCCATTTCCACCACGATCTTGGTCATGCCGAGCGCCACTTCGACCGCCCGATTCCCTGCTGTGCGCCTCTACCCCGTTCCTGCCCGACATCGGCTTTTCATAGAAGCCATGGAACCTGGCTCGTTGCCTCTCCAGGCTACGTTGTACGACGTGCACGGCAGGGCTGTGCGCTCCTTTGCCATTCATGCTTCAACCGTGGAGGTGGATGTAGAAAATGTACCCGCTGGTTTGTACCTGTTGCGACTCTGTGGCAGGGATGGTTGCATGGATGCCAGGTTGATCGTGGAGTAAAGCATCTGCAGTTGGCAGGAGATGGTGGGCATGAAGGAGTGGCCTCTGCATGCCGGAGCTTGCGAACGGCGGCAGGAGGTGAGAGGGTGCCCAACTGAATTTCAGCTTGCCGGCACATTGCAGTGGGGTCAGAAAAAACCCCCTCCAGAAGATTGCTGCTGAAGGGGGCTCAAATCGACTCTCTTTGCATGTTTTGTCCTATCGATCGGGGTTGGTTTGGCTGATGATACGCACTTCCATTGTGCGGAATTCGACGCCTTTTTCCTGGTGTTCGAGCGGGATGACGTCCACCCGGCGGTTGGCCTGGTGTTCTGTCTCGGTACAATACACGCCATCGGTACAGCGGTTGATGGGTTTGCGCTCACCGAGGGATTCGGTTTCGATGCGATTGGCTGCCACTCCCTTCTGAACGAGATACCGCTTGGCGCTTTCAGCCCGGTTGAGGCCCAAGCGGTCGTTGTAAGGTGTAGGGCCTCGGGCATCGCAGTTGCCGGTCAAGTGGACCCTGAGGGTGGGGTATTTCTGGAGAATTTGGGCAATGGTATCGAGCGTGGCTGCGGCGTCAGGCTTTCGGATATTGTATTTGTCGAAGTCGAAAAAGATGGGCCTGAAGTACACGATGAGAGGCTTGTTGAGATACACCGTCACGGAAGCTTCACCCTTCTTTTTGCAGGCTTCCTCGTCAAGGGTTACGGGCGTTACCTCACTGGTTTGATAGCCGTCCTTGGAGGCGATGACCTCATACTGATGGTCGCAGTTGATTTCGGTGGTGAACTGGCCATTTCCGTCCGTGATGAGTTCCGTGGTTTCTCCGGTGGTTTTGTTGCGCAGCTTGACATTGGCAAGGGGGATGCGGTCTTTGGTATTCAATTCGGCTACGATGCCGGTGAGCTTGGCCATATATACTTTGCGCCGGAGCTTGACGACGTATTGAGGTTGGCTGGTGAGGTTGGCAGTGGTGGGGTTGCGCTCCACCGATTCGTAGCCTTCTTTTTCGACCAGCAGGCGGTGGGTGGCACCCGGCAACACGGAAAACTTCGCGAGGCCCTGGGCATCGGTGAGGTTGTTCTGTGGCTCCACGTTGGCCTTGTAGAGGTTGTCGAGTGTCGTTTCGAAACCAGTTGTTTCCAGCATGACGGTGGCTTGGCCAATGGGTTGGCCGGTGAGTGAATCCACCACCAGGACGATGGCTTCGACAGGCTGGGGAACTCGCTTGAAGTAATAGATGTCGTCGAGGCCCTTGCCGTTGGGGCCGCCGGCGCTGGCCCAGTAACCTTCGGTGCCGTTGTTCAGCGGCACGAAGGAAACGTCGTCGGCCGGGGTGTTGAAAGGTTGGCCGAGGTTGCCAGCGAGGGACCAGGCACCATTGGCATCCTGGGTGGCGGCAAACAGGTCGAGCCCTCCCATACCTCCATGGCCGTTGGATGCGAAATACAGGATGCCATTTTCATCGAGGTAGGGGAATATCTCAGTGCTGTCGGTGTTGACGGAGGGGCCGAGGTTGAAGGGTTCCGACCACTGGCCGTTTTCATAGCGGCTGGCCCAGAGGTCCATGCTGCCGCCGGTTGAGCCCGGTCGGTTGGATGAAAAGATGAGCAGGGTTCCATCGGGAGAAAGGGTCGGATGGCAGGTGCTCCATTCGTCGCCGTTGAAGGGTAGTGGTTCGATATTGACCCACTGGCTGTCCACCAGGTCGGCGCTATAAAGCTTGAGGTCGATGACGTCGTATTGGTTGCGACCCTTCATGTCATTGCGGGTAAAGATCATCTTGTTGCCGAGGGTGTTGAAGGTCGCAGCACCGTCGTTGTACTTGCCATTGATTTTTCCTCTCAATGCCACACGCTCACCAAAAGTGCCATCCGGATTGCGCCTTGCATAGAACAGGTCGGTGTATTCTCCGGGGTTGTCAGAGGGGCATTTGAGAAAGCGGTTCGACTTGGAGGAGGTGAAGATGATGCCGTCGCCCCAAGGCACGGGGTTGAATTCCAGGTGATCGGTATTGAGCTTTTCGATGTTGGTCAGCTCTACGCCCTGCCCGAAGGCCGGGTGGATGGCCAGCATCGACAGGATCATTATCAGGGGTAAAAAGTTTCTCATTTCGCTCAGTTTTAGGTTGCCGGTGTTAGCAGGCAGGCTTAGAAATAGCGCAGGTTCTTGATTACACAATCCTCGCATGGGAAGGTATAGCCCACCATGATTTCATAACTGCCCGTGGTAGCAGACTTGAGCTCGGAGGTGGTGAAGTCCATGGCCAGGCCGATGTGCAGGCCATTGCTGAAATAGTACATGAGCAGGCCGTCCATGGAGTCCTGGTATCGCCAGTTGAGCCCCAGCATGAGGGCATCGAAGAACAACACGTTGAGGTTGGCGTCGAAATCGAAAGGCACGTTGGCATTCAAGCGGACTTGTGCGTTGGGATAGAACTCTACATTCCTGCTGACGGGAAGGATCAATCCCCCTTGGAGATAGTAGGTATTGACCTTTTGAGAGAAGGCATCCTTGTCGTCGTAGAAGGAATTGCGAAGTAGCCTGGGCACACTGAATCCAAGATAATAGTTGGGGTGGGTGTAATAGGCTCCTGCTCCAAAGTTGAAAGTGGTGACACTTTGGATGTCGGCCAACAATGGATCGATTATCTCGACTGCAGAGTTGGCTTGCGTCCAGTCGGTTTGGGCATTTTCGATCCTACCACTTAGACCCAATGCCAATTTGGCTCTACCAATCGGTATTCGATAGGCGTAATTCAAACCCACGGAAATGACTTTGTCGATGCCGATTTTGTCGTAGATCATGTTGATCCCAGCGCCATTGCGCAGATTGGCAAAGGGCATGTGGGCGTAGAGATTGAGTGTACGGGGGGCACCTTCGATACCTGACCACCACTGGTTGCGGTAAATGGCACCGGCGTCCAGGACTTCCTTGCTGCCAGCATAGGCTGGGTTGAAATTGAGGCGGTTGAACATGTAGTGTGTGAACAACTGCTCACTCTGGCCCCAGACCTGTACTGCGAAAGCGGTGAGCAACAGACTATAGAAAATTTTTCTCATCATCATTGGCTTTTGCATTTCATGTGTGAGCCGCAAGGCGGCGGTTCGGGTTCAGGTGTCAACGGGCAATGCGAATGAATCCGACGATCTGGTCGGGCTTGTTTCGATCAGGCTTGAAGATGTAGTAGTAGGTTCCAGCGGGCAACTCCTTGCGGTCGTTGCCCCAGGTACCGTCCCAATCGTTGTTGTAAGGTTCGGCCACGAAGATTTCATCACCCCAGCGGTTGAACACCTTGAAGCTGTTGTTGGGGAATTGGGGCAGGCATAGGATCTGGACTACGTCATTGATGCCATCTCCATTGGGGGTGATGATGTTGGGCACGATGCACTCTTCCTGGATGATTTCGATCGTCACGGTAGCTTGATCGCACAGCTCGGGGCAGTCCACCTGGCAGATTTCGTACTGGAACTGTGTGCTACCCACGAAGTTTTGATCAGGCGTGAAGATCATGTTGCCATCGGCATCGATAGTAACCATACCGCCTTGCGGTTGGGTGAGCACCTCGATGGTCACGGCATTGCCAGCAGAGGGTGAATCGTTTCCGAGCACATTGCCTGTCACATCCTGATTCAGTTGACCTTGGAAGGAATCATCTGCGGCGTCGGGAACACCCACGACCTCCACCATGATTTCGTCGGAAAGGGAAGAACAACCATCGGCAACGGCGAGCACGCTGTAATTTCCGCCCACAGGGTCGGGAATGTCGAGGAAGGGCTCGGTGGTGGTAGCGATGAGCTGGCCATTCAAATACCACTCATACACTACGTTTTGTCCCACCTGCTCATTGGTGGTGAGCTGGAGGGGATCACCCATGCAAAGGAGCGTAGAGGAAGCCGAGATGCTGGCCATGTCGATTGCCTTGAGGGCAATGGCGACGAATGCCGAATCGGTGCGGCATCCCTCCGCACTTTCGAGGGTGAGGATGTAGGTGCCTTGGGTATTCGGGGTGATGTTCACCTGGAAAATCAAAGTGGTGGCTGTATTGATAGTGCCCGTGGTGTCGATGGCGGGTCCGGTAACGGTGAACGTCACGGGTTCCCCACCGTTTGGATCGACGATGAAGCCAAAGGAAACGAGGTCATTTTCGCAATAGAAACCATCGCCGATGGTACCAGTCACGAGCGGCATCGGGTTGACGTCCACCTCGACGGAAGCCTCTTCAGAGGCACAGCCCAGGTCGGTGAACACCACCAGCACGTATTTGCCACTGTCAAAGACCGACAGGCCAGGCAACACGGCATCGAATGGACCTTCGCTTGGGGCCGTTCCATCGAACTGGAAGTTGGGGCCTATCCATGTGTAGAATACCGTGCCCAAGCCGGGGGTACCCGTGCCCGAAAGGAACAGGGTGTCACCCTCGCAATAAGTGCCTGCACCAGTGACCTCGAGTATGGTTGGCGAAACCAGGATTCCCACGGTGGTGCATTCGGTGGTGGAACATCCGGCCTCAGAGGTGACGGTAAGGCAATAGGTGCCACCTTGGGAGGGATCGATAAACAGGGTATCACCAGAGGCAGCCGTGCCAGTGGCTATGGTGGAGTCGTTCAAGGTCCATTCGTAGTCGAGGGTGCTGTTGTCGGCAATGAAAACCACTGCCGAGAGCGATTTGGGTTCGTTGTCACAATAGACTCCTCCCCCAAAAATGCCATCGATGACAGGCATTGGATTCACGGTCACATCGATGCATACCTCGTCGGCAGCGCAAACGATGCCCGCCTGCATGAGTTCCACTGTGAGGCAATACTGGCCAGTCTGTGGGCTGAAGTCAACCGCATCGAACGGACCCGAGGCAGGCGCCATACCCTCGAAATAGAAGGTATCGGGCCCGGTCCAGATATACTTGACCGAATCAGCTATGGCCGTGTTGGAACTCCCCGTCAGGTAGAGGGTATCGCCTTCGCACAGCGATATGCTGTCCACCACTTCCAGCACGGGAACCGGGATGATGTTGAAACTCGTGCAGAACAGACCCGATGAACAGCCATCGAGGGTGAACACTTCACAACAGAATGTACCGGCGGAAGTGATACTAACTGTCACCGTGTCGGTAGCCGGGATGGTATCCACCACCACCGTGCCATCGGGGTATGTGCACACATAGATCAGGGAATCGAGGTTGAAATTGTTGTTCGAAATGACGACGGTGCCAGAAGCTCCCATGCAGAAACTGGTTCCACTGGTGATTACTTCGATATCGGGCTCTTCTTTGAGGGTCACTTCGAAGCTTATCGTATCGGGGCAGGCCTGGTTGCTCAAAATGAGGGTATAAGTACCTGAGCCAAAATTTCCAACGGGAGAGAGCAGCTCGGTAAAGGGCTCCGTACCAGAGGCGCTGCCGCTGATGATGGTTCCATTGGCAGTGACCCACGTGTAATCGAAATCGATATCCGGGACACCGTTGCGGCCAAAGAGGAGCAAATCCTCACTGGGACACAGGATGGTGTCCTGGTTGTGTTCTACGATCATGGGCAGCTGTACCGAACCTACTTGCGTGGAAAGCGAATCGGCACATTCACCCGTCGGCGTCGAAACCGTCACGGTGTATATGCCAGAGGGCGGGTTGGCCCCAAGGTTGAGCACGGAGGGTTCGCCAGCGGGCAAGGAATCGATTTGCAACACGGTGGCCCCATTGTAAGTCCACACGTAAATCAGCGAATCACCTGCACTCTGGGCCACGGCTGTCAATTCCACCGGCGTGTTTTCACAATAATTACCCCCTCCGCTGAGGGTCAGGTCAACTACGCCAGGAACCACATCCACCAGCACGGTGGCTGGCGTGGCCACGCAGCCGTCGAGCGAAGCAGCCGTGAGGATGTAAGTGCCCGCATGCAAGACGGTGATTTGCGGGATCACAACGGTCATCATCCCATTGCTCGGGATGGTGTCGGTGAAGAAAAAGCCGTTGGGCCCCGTCCAGGTGTAAACGATTTCGCCCTGTATGTTCAATTGGTTCGTGGCCGTCAAGATGACCTCTTCCCCTTCGCAATAGGTGCTGTCGGGTGTGACGTCCACGAGGATGAGCCCCAATTCAATTTCGACATCCACGCAGGCCGTTTGAGCGCCGGCACATCCACTGCTGAGGGACTGCAGTTCCAAGCAGTATGTGCCAGCATGGGAAAGTTGCACGTTGTCGATCTCGAGGGTGAAGGTGCTGGTACCAACGGCGCTGAACACGAAGCCGTTGGGCCCCGTCCAGGTGTACATCACCGAATCGGTGGCCGAGCCACAGTTTTCGGCCTGGAGAAGCAGGGTCTGTCCCACACAGTAGCTCAGGCTACCCTGTATGTTGCAAGGCAGGGGCGCAGGCAGCACGGTTACTTCCACCGAGGCAGGATCCGACTGGCAGCCGCCAGCGGTTTCCAATACGAGTGTATAGGTGCCGGCCTGACTCACAGAGATGTCGGACAAAAGCAGGGGGAAAGGACCTGCTTCGGCAGCCGTGTCAGTGAACACGAAACCATTGGGGCCCGTCCAGGTGTAGGTAATGGGACCGGTACCAGAGGCGCTGTTTTCGGCTGAGAGCAGCAAGTCGGTACCTTCACAGACGGTGGTATCGGGTGTGATGTTGCTGATGACGGGGGTCTCATTGACGCTGAGCTCGAAGGTCAGCTGTGGTGAAACACAAATGCTGCTCACACAAATGAGCGTATAGGTGCCAGCCTGGGTTGACGTGACCGAAGTGAGCGACACCGAAACGGTGTCGGTGCCGGCTGCCGTCTGCTGCATGAAGAAACCATTGGGGCCCGTCCAGGTGCAAATTATGGTGCCCACCTCCGCATTGGTGTTAATGGCGGAGAGGGTGACGTCAGCCCCGGTGCACACATCGCCGCCACCGCTCACAGCTTGCAGCGCCGGCGTTGGCAAAACATCGATCCCAATGGTATCGGGCTCGCTCGAACAACCTAAAGCGGTAGAGAATTCCAACACATAGTCACCGGCCTGACTCACTGTCAGTGGCCCGAGAGAGATGCGCAGCGTATCTGTGGCACCAATGCCTCCATCGGTCACTACATTGCCATCCGGGCCGGTGAGAACGTACAGTAAGGTGGAAATGCCAGTGGCCGTGTTGATGGCTACGATGGTGGTTGAATCACCTTCGCAAAAACTGCCAGCACCTGCCAACACCTCGACGATTGGCGTCGGGTTGACCGTGAGGGAAACCTCCGCCGTGTCGGCGCAGCCCGCCGGGGTTGCAAGTATGACGGTGTAGTTTCCACTCTGGGCCACGGTGGCATTGGGGAGCGTAACTACGCTCGTATCGGTGGGCCCAAGTATTTGCACCAGGGAAAAGCCGTTGGGGCCACTCCAGGTATAGGTCAGCGAATCGGTGAAGCCAACCGAATCGTTTGTAGCCATGAAAACGACGGTTTCACCGGCACAGGCCTCCACCATGGGTGTGAGCACATTCACCGCTGGTGTTTCGAAAAGACATACACAGTTCTCTACCACTTCCACGGTGAGGGTAGTGTCGAAAGATGTTTCGATGAAAGACCATTGGTCGAGGTATTTGTTGTTGCCAAAGTTTGCCGAGTAAGTATAGGGTGCTTGGGTAGGGAGCGGGTTGCCGGGTGTGCCACCCCCGCTGGCGGGGCCTCCGATGAATGTGTGGTCGTAATACCAGAGGCTGTCGTTCTGCCCCGCAGGCGCATTGATCCATTTGAATGTCAGCCCTCCGAGGTTGTTCTCCACGTCGGTCAAGGCTATGTGTATTTCACCATAGCGGAAGAGCACTGAGGTTGGCAACGTGTAGAAGCCTGGAGGCAGGCTGTTGCCCAGGCCGTCCTTTCCGTCCCAGAACAGGGTGTCCGTGGGTGCTTCGAGTTCGCCCTGGAGGAGTACGTCGACTGCGTCGTCGTAAGAGCCATTGCCATCCACATCGAGCCTGACGATGGCCCGCCCGCTGATGTTGACATCGAAGATCAGGTAAGCGCCCTGTCCAAATTCCAAGAGGTTGGTGCTGCAGCCGATGCCGTCTATTTCCACTTCATTTACGTCGCCGATGAGCAAGGTGGGATTGAGCCAGGTAGTATAGGTTTCACTGCGGAACACATCGGTGACCGTAGCGGTGGCCGGCATGGTCGTGTCCGGGGGGTTGAAAAAAATCTTGTTGTTTACCAGGTTGCCTATATCCTTGGCCTGAGGTTCATACAAGTAAATCGAATCGATCCAAGTGGACGGATCGGCAGCCGAACGGATGAAAGTATTCTCGGCTCTCGACTGGTAGATGGGTTCCTTGGTCAGGCCATCAACCAAGCCGCGGGAGTTGCTCGAGATTGGGAAACGGAAAGGGTCGGCATCGTTGATGTAAATCCGGTACAAGTATCCCTCACGTGTGAGCACGTAAAACCGAGGAGAAGTGGTGAAACCGTTGCTGTTGATCAGGGTAATGTACTCATTGGTGTACACCCGTCCGGTCAGCAACGTGCCGCCGGCATTGCCCGGAGCACCCTGGCTGACGGTGATATCCCAGGCCAACACCACCCTGGGAGCTGTAGGTTGGCTGATGGCACGAGTCCAGGCCGCATTGTTGAGAATGTTGTTGAAAGAGGCGCTGGAATAAGTGGGGAAATCAAAAACCACCGTCCACACACCTTCTTCGCCGGGGAGCACTTCGATGACGCCTGGGACGTAGCCTGCGTCGTTTTGATTTACACCCGTGGGGCCATTGATCTCCTGCACGCTGTTGTAAATGATGGCCATGTTGGTCGTGGCTCCTGTGTTGTCGAAGATGGTATGCAATTGCCCATCGGGGCGGTACACGGCTATGTATCCGCCCGAAATGCCCACGTGGCTGGCACCGACGTTGATGAACTCACCCGCGCCAGCGTACACCTTGAACTGTTGGGTGTCGCGCGTGTCCAAAAACATCCGATAACCGGCGTAATTGACGAAATCTTTGGAGCCTTCGGCACGCACTTGTTTTGCAGGGAACATTGAAATCAAAAGGAAAGTCGCCACGAAAAAAGACCACACGAAATGGACGTGGTGGTGTCTGGCCGTGCGATTCTTGCACGAAAGAGGGGTAAAAAGGTTCATAGCAAGGGTGTTTACTCGACGATTTCAAAGAGGAATGGCTTCGAAAAACCTTTGTCAATCAAACCATCCATGACCGTCTTTTCAAACCAAATTATTCGCTACGTAGGGGGCATCCCCACAGAAAGTGATGAAATTTTCGCTCGATTGGCGTGGTTCTACGTTTTTGAAAACAGAATGTTTCCCACGTGTAGAGCCATCTTCGCTCCCATGAGATTACAGGACATGTTCAATGTTCCAGTCAATTATTCAGGGGTGTTGGTTGCCTTAGTGTTTGATGCCATTGGTACCGCTACATGTCAACATGATATTATCCAGATCGGTGTAGCGCGCTCGATGGCTTCCCTGGGAGAAAGCCGGTACGTCGGCTGAATTCCAAATTGCTCGATGTACCTTTCTTGCGGCCAAATGTAGTACAACATATCCAGAATGAAGAATATACCTGTGCAAATTGGCTGACAAAAAATCAATAGATATCCCCTCTGAAAGGGAAATGCATTACCTCTGCTTCAATCGGTATGCACTTTCACCAACTCCTTCAAAGTCAGGGCAAGGAAGAGATTTTCTTCCTCTTCCGGCATATTGGCCACCATTTCCATTGCTCGCTGATAGACCTTTTTTGGTGCCTGCGACACGTTTACCAACGCACCCGCCGGCTTGTCTTTTACCACTACTGGCAGCGACTGCTCACCCTTACCGGGAAGGATTTGCCCGAGCAGCTCTTTTTTACGGAAATCGTACAATTTTCCATCGCCGCTGATCCAGCCGGCAAATTGATTGTTCACCACCACTTCCGTCTCATCCCCTTTTGTGCGATACACTATTTCGTGATTTGACGTGCGCACATATAGCAATGAGTTCTCCTGTTTGTCCTTGTAACGCCGGTAATACCAAGCGATGACAGGTTCGTGGTAAATGGTGGTGAAGACGCCCTTGGCATCATAGACGAGTCCTTCTTTGCGCTCCTTGTTGATAACATTGAGAGAAAGCTGTTCCAGCTCCTCTTTCGTCCAGGGGATTAATTGCGCAGCCAAGGGTTCCATTTCAGCCCGGATTTTGGCCAGGTCGGCCTGGATGCGCTTCTTGCCGGGTCTGTAATTGCGCAAGTAGTTCAACCCTATTACCAATGTGAAAATGCCTGCGAGTAAGATTGCCAGCAATACGAATGGTTCCATGAAAGGTAGTTTTAGCATTCAGCCTGCTGCAAAATTTTGCTTTCCTGCGGCATTCGGCTCGATGGTTGGGTCGAGAGCAGATGAAAAAAAAACTGCCTCCCTATGCGATACCATTCACCGACGTACAGGTAAACGGGATGTTCCGAGCGGCTGGCACAAAGTAATGCATATCTCTACCTTTCACTGCTGGAAATGCTATGGGTAATGCTGCTTCACCGACGGACGCCACCGAATCGTGGTTGCCAAGTGGCATGCCGCCCCAGTGTATGCGGCAATGAGCAATGGAATTGAGTCGGGCTTGGCAGCCTGCTTGCAACGGCATCTGCCAAGCTGAGGAGGGAGTGGTGAAAAGGGCTTGCCTCGTCCACCTGGAGCGACTTTTTGTTGGGGATTTCAGTGCAGAGAGCTCGCTTAGCCGAGGTATGCCCTGAGGTTGTTTCGATTGATTGACTTGCGCAGGCGCCGGATGGCGCGCTCCTTGATTTGCCGCACCCGTTCTCTGGTCAGTCCAAACATCTCCCCAATTTCCTCGAGGTTCAGCGGTTGTCGGCCGTTGAGGCCATAATAGGCGCTGAGTACCTCTTGTTCGCGTGGAGAAAGGAATCGCATGCCGGCCTTGACTTCTTCACGCAGCGATTGTTCCATCAGGGCCTCATCGGGGCTCATGCCATCTTCATCGGCCAGCAAATCCAGCATGGTGGCATCGCTGTCTTCTCCACCGATGGGAGCATCGAGTGAATTGTGTCGAGCATGGCTGCGCAGAAGGCTGCGCACGTCGCGGACTGGGATGTCCAGCATTTCAGCCAATTCTTCGTCGGTGGGCTCCCGCTCGAATTGTTGCACGAAGGAAGTGTAGGCGTTGTTGATTTTGGTGTAAGAGGTGGATTTGTTGAGCGGAGTGCGGACGATGCGTGAATGCTCGAGGATGGCCTGAAGGATGCTCTGCCGGATCCACCAGACGGCATAGGAAATGAATTTGAATCCTTTCGTTTCGTCGAAGCGGCGAGCGGCCTTGAGCAGGCCTACATTGCCTTCGTTGATGAGGTCGGCCAGGGAGAGCCCTTGGTTTTGATACTGCTTGGCAACCGATACGACGAAGCGCAAGTTGGCATTGCAGAGCCTTTCGAGTGCTTCTTGGTCGCCTTCTCTGATCCTGCGGCCCAATTCCGCTTCTTCCTCCAAGGTCAGCATCTCGATTTTCCCAATATCCTGCAGATACTGCTCGAGAGCCCTGCTGTCCCGCGATGTAAAGCGCTGTGTAATCTTTAGTTGGTTCATGCGAAGACCATTTTTAAATACGGGTGGCGGGTGTCAGGCAATCCTCACCTATGAAAGCAGAATGGGCTACATGAAGGAATGAAATTCTGACGCCGGTTGTTTTGGCAAGCCAAAGTAATCAAAAAAGTTGCCACACCGTGAGGATGATTTTTTTGGAAAAAAAGATGACCAGGGCAAGGGCTCAGGTGTATGGGAATGAAATTCTAACGACAGAACAATGGCGGGGTTTCAATGCATACGGTCTCCCCGCAGGGCAAGTTTTTTCATGATCTCGGCTTCGTAATCGAGGTATTCCTGCCAGCGCTTTTTGACGGTCTCTTCATCGAAATACAGGCGGGCCAGGTCGAGGAAAAGTCTGTAGTGGCCTGCTTCGGAAACCATGAAGCGGTGGTAGAACTCCTTGAGCTCGTCGTCGGCAATGTGTTGACTGAGCAAGCGGAAGCGTTCGCAGGAACGCGCTTCGATGAGGGCACAGATGAGCAGCTTTTCCAACAGGCGCTCTTCACGGCCGATGCCTTTCTTTTCGAACTTGAGCAATTCGTTGACGTACTCGTCCTTGCGCTGGCGACCCAACTTGAGCCCCCTTTTCTCCAACTCCAGAAGCACCTGCCGGAAATGCCCCCATTCCTCGGTCACTACGGGCGCCACGCGGCGCACCAGTTCTTCCTTGTCGGGATATTGCTGGATGAGGGAAATGCAGGAAGAAGCCGCCTTTTGTTCGCAATAGGCGTGATCCGTCAAGATTTCTTCGAGTTCCATTTCCGCCAGACGCACCCAACGGGGATCAGTAGGCAATTTGAGTCCAAGCATGATTGAAATGAATTTGAAAGGCTGGCAAATGTAGGCATTTGCACTTTCGAGCGTGGTAGTTCCGACTTCACTGCCCATGCAGGACCAGCTCCGATTTTTCTATGGGCATGCAGGAAATGTGCATCCATCGAATTTGCGGCGCCGAAATCTTTCATCTTTGCGGCCATGCGATACTTCTGGCAAGAGGGCTCCAGCTCAACCATTTACTTTCCATGATGACCCAGGCGATGCTTTTGTTTCAGATTGGTTTCCTGGAAATCCGTTTCTGGGACCTGCTCGATATACTCATCGTGGGCTATCTGATGTATCGCATTTACCTATTGCTGCGCGGCAGCATAGCCTTCAACATTTTCATCGGCATCCTGACCCTGTACCTGATCTACGGCCTGGTGCAGGTGCTCCACATGGAAATGCTATCGGGTATTTTGGGGCAGTTCGTCAGCGTGGGTTTCATCATCGTCATCATTATCTTCCAGCCTGAAGTGAGGCGCTTTTTGCTCATCCTGGGCAACACTACCCTGCGCGGCCGCTTTGGCTTCATCAAGCGATGGATCGACCGCAACGAACCAACCTCGGAGGAGCGCCAGGCACATGTGCTCGAAATCAAATCGGCGCTGCTTCGCATGAGCAAGGACAAGACGGGAGCGCTCATCGTTTTTGCCAAGACGCTCGACCTGACCAGCATTTCGAATACCTACATTCCCATCGAAGCCAAAATTTCTCAGGGACTTTTGTTGAGCATATTCAACAAGGAGAGCCCCCTTCACGACGGGGCCGTGGTGATAGGCCGTGGCAAAATCTTGGCCGCCGGTTGCATCCTACCCGTGTCGGAAAGTCAAGCCCTGCCAAAGTCGGCGGGATTGCGCCACCGCGCCGCCTTGGGCATTGCCGAACGCACCATTGCCGCCGCTTTCGTCGTGTCTGAGGAAACCGGCGCCATCAGCTTCGCACACAATGGCAAGATCGAGTTCGCACTCAGTGAAAGCCGACTCACCCAACTCATCGACGAGCACTACAGCCTTTGAAAAAAGGTCTTGCCAAACACTGTGCACCAGCGAAACCCCTCGAAGCCACAGTCGAAAATGCCCGCTACATTTGCCTAAAACCATCACCAATGCACCGCATTGCTCATTTGTATATCCTCATGTTCATTGGCTTTTTCTTTTCGACGGAATCAGCAGGGCAACGCCCCATTCTGGATCCTTTCGACTGGCAGGGGCATCGCGGCTGCCGCGGCCTGCTGCCCGAAAATACCATACCTGCCTTCCTCAAAGCGCTCGAGTTTCCCGTGCAAACCCTGGAGCTGGATCTGGCCGTGTCGCGTGAGCATCGCCTCATCATCAGCCACGAACCCTGGTTTTCGTCTGAAATCTGCTCGCATCCCGATGGCAAGCCCGTCAAGAAGGCCGAAGCACAACAGTTGCGCATTTTCGAAATGACGGTGCAGCAAATCCGTGCTTTCGATTGTGGCAGCCGTGGCAACGCCCGATTCCCACAACAACAACCCCAACCAACATACAAACCAACCCTCGAGGAAATGGTCAACGCCGTCAAGCAGTGGTGCTTCGAGCATGGCCGCCCCATGCCCCAGTTCAATATCGAGATAAAGAGCAGACCAGATTGGGACGGGGTATTCTGCCCGCCACCGGAAGCGTTCGCCCAACTGGTGCTCGATGAATTGACGACTTTGGGCATCCGGGATCTGGCCATCGTGCAGTCCTTCGATGTCAGGCCGCTGCAGGCGCTCCACCGGCTCGACCCCGACATACGCATTGCCCTGCTGGTCGAAAACCTCGAATCCCCCGAAAACAACATTGCTCGCCTGGGCTTCAAGCCTGATGTGTATAGTCCATATTACTTACTGCTGCGCAAAAAACACATCAGACGGCTGCACCGGGAAGGCATTGCCGTCATTCCTTGGACGGTCAATTCAGTGCGAATGATGAAACGACTGCGCAGAAAAGGGGTTGATGGCATCATCACCGATTATCCCAACTTGATCGCTGAGGTGGAAAAAAACTGATAAACTCATGTACACCAAACTAACTGGATTGCTCCTGGCCATCTCGATGTGGACGGGATGTTTTTCATCGAAATCGATGGTCGATGAAAACCCTGCTGCGCCTGGTTTCAACTCGGCCGGCTCGGATGCCAAAGCCATCGCCATTGCCGATGAGGTAATGAACGCCATGGGTGGCAGGCAGGCATGGGACCAAACCTGCTTCCTCACATGGAACTTTTTTGGCTTCCGCAAACACTACTGGAACAAGTGCACGGGTGATGTGCGCATCGAATCGCTGCGTGACAGTACCATCGTGCTGATGAACATCCACACGAAAAAAGGCCGCGTCAAAAGGGCTGGCGAGGAAGTCACCGACCCGAACAAGCTGGAGGCCTTGCTCCAAAAAGCACTGGAGTGGTGGATCAATGATTCTTACTGGCTGTTGATGCCGTTCAAGCTAAAAGACTCGGGCGTGACGCTGCGCTATCTCGGAGAAGGTCCAACCCAAACGGGCCAACCCGCCGACATCCTCGAGCTCACCTTTGAAGGAGTCGGCGTAACACCTCAAAACAAGTATCACGTCTGGGTGGACAAACAAACACGCCTTGTCACGCAATGGGCATTCTACCGCGATCGCAACAACCAAGAGCCGGATTTCATCACGCCGTGGGAAGGGTACCAACGCTACGGCAAAATTCTGCTCAGCAGTGGAAGAGGCCAGCGCAGCATCACCGAAATTGACGTCCCGACGCAATTGCCTCCAGAATTATTCTCGCAATTTTGAATTGCCAAGCTGATCGAGGAAATTTCATCGCCTCATCCAAACTTCATTTGCCATGAAAAGGAAAATCAAAGCAGCTGCCGTCCAGGAAGCCCCGGTTTACCTCGACAAGGAAGCCACCGTGGAAAAAGCAGTGGAACTGATTCGCCAGGCGGCCAAATCTGGTATCGAGCTGGCAGTGTTTCCGGAAGTGTTCCTGAGTGGTTATCCCGACTGGATCTGGCTCATACCGAACAGCCGGGCCGCAGAACTCAATCCCCTGTACGCACAATTGCTGGAAAACGCCATCGACATACCGGGCCCCGAAACGAATGCACTTTGCGATGTGGCCCGCGAAACAGGCATGCACTTGGTCATGGGTGTACACGAGCGAAATACAGAGCGCTCAGGGAGCAGCATTTTCAATACGATCATTTTCATCGACGACAAGGGCAAGCTGTTGGGCAAACACCGCAAGTTGATGCCCACGGGTGGAGAAAGACTCGTGTGGGCCCAAGGTGAAGGCCACACCTTGGCCGTCTATCCGACATCGATCGGCAAGTTGGGAGGATTGATATGCTGGGAGAACTTCATGCCCCTGGCACGCATGTCACTCTATCTGCAAGGGGTTCAGATTTTGGCCGCTCCCACTTGGGACAAGAGTCGGCAATGGCTCACGGCCATGCAGCACATTGCTCGGGAGGGGGGCATGTTCGTCATCAGCTGCTGCGCGGCCATGACCATGGACGATTTGCCCGACAACCTGGGTTTCAAGGCACTCTATCCACCCGGGAGGCAGTGGATCAACACAGGCCAAAGTTGCGTGGTAGGGCCAAAAGGGAACATCTTGGCTGGCCCAGCCGACGCTGACAAGACATTCGTTACCGCTGAACTTGATTTGGGTGAAATCTTCGAGGCCAAACGCATGTTCGACGTGGCCGGTCACTATCACCGACCCGATGTGTTCCATTTCTCCTTAGCCACCTTGTCTGATTGACGATCAAGCCTAAACACCATGCTCCAATACCCGATCTCGTTGCTGCTCAGCATTTGTTTGCTTTGTCTGTTGCAAACGCCCCTCTCTGCCCAATCGGCTCGGGCATTCGAAAAAGCAGGTGACAAGGCCTTTGGAGGTAAAGATTATTACACCGCTTTCACATACTTCGCCAAGGCTGCCTCTATGGTGCCCGATGATGTAAGTCTTCTGTTCAAAAAAGCCGAGGCTGCCCGCCTGTTCAATGCCGTGGACACAGCCTTGACTGCCTATGGCCATGTGGTGGAAACGGACACGTCTGGAGCATTTACCATCGCCCATTTCCACATTGGCCAATTGTGGAAGGTAAAAGGAGACTACGAAGCGGCTCGCAAGGCATTCGAACAATACCTCGCCACTGAACAAGGCGACCTCTACCACCGCCAATGGGCCGAAGAAGAGCTCGAAACGTGCCGATGGGCAGCTACTGCCGTTCCACCCGATTCACTGCTGATCCGGATCGAAAACCCTGGACGCAGCATCAACACCCCTTGGTCGGAATTTGGCCCCTGGATCAATGGAGACACCCTTTACTATTCCAGCTTCCGCTACGACTTCGACGAGGACAATCACAAGCCCAAACGCAAACTCTCCAAGGTGCTGTGGTCCATCAAAGGGAGCAGGGGCAGGCCGGTCCCTCGCAACTTCAACCTGCCCGACAAACACACCGCGCATACTTCCATCAGTGTCGATGGCTCCCGGCTCTATTTCACCATTTGTGAGTACGTCGGCGATGCCGATATCCGATGCCAGATTTTCTACCGCCAGCGCGACCGCCGCGGACGCTGGGAAATTGCTGCACACCCGCTCGAATCCGAAATCAATATGCCGGGATACACCGCCACCCATCCTGCCGCTGGCTTCGATAGCGTGCTGAACAAGGAGGTGCTCTTCTTTGCCTCTGACCGGCCTGGCGGAAAAGGCGGCCTCGACATTTGGATGGCCGTACTCGACTCTGGGCGGTTCGCAAAGCCCATCAACTTAGAGCCCATCAATACCCCTGAAAATGAATTGACGCCGTTCTTCCACACTCCTACTCAGACGCTGTGGTTCAGCTCCGACAGACATCCAGGCCTGGGAGGCTACGACGTTTTCCACACCACAAAATCGCAGTCCTGGGGGCCGGTGGTCAACGCAGGCCTACCCATCAATTCTTCCTGGCACGACTTGTATTTCGTCAGTTCAAGCGACCAAAGCAAGGCTTGGCTTGCTTCCAACCGCCCGGGCGCTCAATATCTTCACAGGGCCTACCAGGCTTGTTGCTATGACCTCTGGGCCCTCTCGTTCGAGGCTAAACCCGACTCTCCGACAATCGCCCCAACACCTCCTCCCCTGCCGCTCCCTCCCGAAGAACCCACGAAACTGGTCGACTTTCTCCCCCTGAAGCTCTATTTCGACAACGATGAACCCGACAGGCGCACCACTCGCGAAACCACCCGCAAGACCTACGCCGAGACCTACGAGAAATATTACAACCGAAAAAAGACCTACATCGAGCGCTACACCCAGGGACTGGACGAAGACGATGCCCTCTTTGCCGCCGATGAAATGGAGCATTTCTTCGAAAATGAAGTCAGAAAAGGCATGGAGTACCTCGACCGCTTTTGCGAGATTCTATTCGATCGCTTGCAAAATGGCGACACCGTGGAGATCGTACTGAAGGGATTTACCAGCCCGCGGGCAGAATCGGACTACAACGACCGCCTGGCCCGCCGCCGCATCGCCAGCGTGCGCAACCAGTTTTTGTCGTGGGCTGATGGCGCCCTGAAACCATATTTGGAACAGGGGCAGCTCATCTTCTCAGAAGCCCCCTTTGGTGAAACCATGGCCGCACCCGTCAGCGACGACCTCAGCGACGAACGCAACTCGATCTACAGCGTGGAAGCTGCCCGCGAGCGCCGCGTCGAGGTGGTGGAAGTTCACGAGCGAAGGAACGAGCGTTAGACTACGGGGGGGATTATGGAGCCTGTCTGCCACAGGCAGGGATTATGGAGGTTGCCTGGCCGGTGGCGAGGGGGTCCCAAAAAATTCCACTTGTGAGCAGCGCTCGATCCCTGTAGGCTCTGTGTCAGCTGCAAAATATTACGCCCATGCGAAAAAATAAGAGACCTCACCTAGGCGGACTCAACTCGACTCAGCAAACGGAACTATCGCCATTTTTGAAAATCACTTTTTGTAGCGCGCTGAGAGTCTCTTTTGGGAACATGCCCCCTTCCCTTACCACAAAAGTGCCGGCGCAAACGCACGTTCACGCCGGCACCCGCACCAACCCATTCCGGGATGGGCATTTTTCAAAATCCAAATTGCCTTGCAGCAGGCGCAATGGCCAGAAGGGTCAAAACATTTCCGTTCCGGCGAAGTGGAATGCACACTCGATGGCAGCATTTTCATCGGAATCGGAGCCGTGGATGGCATTCTCACCGACACTCCTGGCGTAAAGTGCTCGAATGGTGCCAGGCTTGGCCTCGGCCGGGTTGGTGGCGCCGATGAGCTCACGGAAATCCGCCACGGCGTTTTCTTTTTCGAGGATGGCAGCCACGATCGGACCAGAAGACATGAACTCGACGAGTTCACCATAGAATGGGCGCTCCTTGTGCACCGCATAAAACTGACCGGCTTTTTCACGAGTCATTTGGGTCATCTTGAGCGCTACGATGCGAAATCCAGCGGCGGTGATTTTTTCGAGAATGGCGCCGATGTGGCCTGCCCGAACGGCGTCGGGTTTGATCATGGTAAAGGTTCTGTTTCCAGCCATTGTTGTATAGTCTTTTGTGGTTGCCCGCAGCCCGCCTTTCATTGGCCGACCCCGTGGCGAACCGGTTTTTCAAAATGAGGCGCAAAGGTAACAGAGTTGGCCATGTACCAAAGAATCCTGCCCCCCTGCCCCACCCCGGGCATGATTGATACAGTAGCGTTTTTTAAATTCATTCGATTTTTGGGAACTTCGCCGGCCAATTTTCAACCCAAAATGGAAAACCTTACCGAGCTGCGAACCCTCTTGTCGAGGCCACGCGACGTGCTCATCACGTCGCACCGCAATCCCGATGGTGATGCCATCGGTTCCTCGTTGGGATTGCGTCACTTCCTCGAACAAGAAGGCCATTCGGTCAAGGTCATGGTCCCCAGCGAGTTTCCGCATTTCCTAAACTGGCTTCCCGGTGCCGAAGACATCATCATCTTCGACAACGACCCCGAAGAAGCCTCGCGCATCATTCAACACAGTGGTCTGATCTTTTACCTCGACTTCAACAGCCTGGAGCGCATTGACAAGATGGGGGAAGTCACCGGCCCAATGAACGTTCCCAAAGTCCTCATCGACCACCACCTCTATCCGGAACCCATCGCCGACTACGACCTCCACAGCACCTTGGCCAGCAGCACCAGCGAGTTGATCTACGACTTCATCGTATTGCTCGGTAAAGAGTCCCTGCTCGACAGGAAGGTCGCCGAATGCCTCTACACGGGCATCCTGACCGACACCGGCTCGTTCAAATACAGCACCTCTCCAAAGCTGTTCCGCACAGTAGGCGAATTGCTGGAAAAAGGTGTGGACGACGTGCGCATCCAGAACCGGGTGTTCAACAGCCTCGAAGAAAAACACCTGCGCCTGTTGGGACACGTGCTCCACAACCGCCTGGAGGTGTTGCCGGAATACCGCACGGCCATCATCACCTTGACCAAGGCAGACTACGAGCAATTCAACATCAGCCGGGGTGATACCGAAGGCTTGGTCAATTATTTGCTCATGCTCAAAGATGTGGTATTGGCTGCTTTCATCCATGAACAGCCCACCATCACAAAGATTTCCTTGCGCTCTAAAGGTGATTTCTCCGTACAGGAAATTGCCCGCAAACATTTCAAAGGAGGTGGGCACAAAAACGCCTCGGGAGGATTTTCCTTCAAGGGGCTTCGTTCCACACTCAAGAAATTCAAATCCATCCTTCCCGAATACAAGGAAGCGCTCCAGCAAACCATCATTTGAAAGATAGGCGAGCTGGACCATGTCCAATTCAATTCGTTTCGACTCATGAAAAACCACCTGTTCGTGTTGATCCTTGCGGCCACGGTCTTCGCCGCATGTCAGAAAACGCCCACCACACCCAGCGGCTACAAGTACACCCTCCACACGCACAGCGAAGGCCGCAAAGGCCAGCCTGGCGAATATGCCTATGTGCACGTGTATATCTACTACGACGACAGCCTTGTGAACACCTCTCGCAACCAGGGGCGGCCGGTGCCCATGACGATACCCACACCGGAAAAGCTGGCCGAAGCAGCCAAAGGCCCACTATACCCCAACCCCATTGCTGATGTGGTGGGTATGCTGGCCGTCGGCGACAGTGTCTCCGTGTACATTCCAGTAACCCAGGAAATGAAACAGAAAAACAAGGAGCTCGAAAACGTGGGTACCATACGATACGACATCGTGCTGGTGGACGTAAAAAACCAGCAAGAATACCAGCAGGCGCTCGAGGCCGAACAAAAAGCCATCCAAGCACGCATCGAAGCTACCAAAGCACGCGAGGCTGAAGTGGCTGAATTGATGCAGGACATACTCGAGCGCTATAAATCGGGGGCGCTCGAAGACAGCCTGCAGGTGAGTGGGTCGGGGCTCAGATGGTTATTGCTTCAGAATGGGAACGGCCCCCGGGCAGAAGCCGGCAACAGAGTCGATGTGCAGTACTATGGCATCCTGCCAGATGGAAAAATGTTTGACAACTCCTTCAAAAGAGGACGCCCCCACAGTTTCACACTTGGGCGAGGGGAAGTCATCCAGGGCTGGGACGAAGGCATCGGCCTGCTCAACGAGGGCAGCAAAGCAGTCCTGTTCATCCCACCTGCCCTTGGTTATGGAGACCGCGGCACGGGAATCATTCCGCCTAATTCCGAGCTCATATTTTATGTGGAGCTCGAAAAGGTCTGGAAATGAACCGAGCCCCGAGTCGGGCGTTTAGCAAGCGCATTTTTGAACCCGCCGCAGCATGCGGCCCTGGCGAACAGCCCCGTAGTAGCGACACGGCAGCCCTCGCCGGGATTGTCTAACCATTAAAAACAGTGCTATGACCAACGAACAACTCCTGTCGCTGAAGGAGCGGTTGGCTTTGTTAAGGAGGTATCTTTGACATCGATAACCGCTTGCTGACGATAGAAGAAAAGGAACAGCTCACTGCCGACCCAGAATTTTGGAGCGACCCCAAACGAGCCGCTTCCATTCAGAAAGAAATCAAACTCAACAAGGATTGGGTCGAAAAATTTCAGGACGTAGCCTCAGCCATCGAGGACTTGGAGGTGCTCTATGAATTTTTAAAAGCCGGAGAAGGCAGCGAAGAGGAAGTCGAGCAACACTATCAGCGTGCCCTTCAAAAACTCGAAGACCTCGAGTTTCGCTCTACCCTCAACAAGGAGGAAGACGAATTGGGCGCCGTGCTCGAAATCAACGCTGGAGCAGGTGGCACCGAGGCCTGCGACTGGGCCCAGATGCTGTTGCGCATGTACACCATGTGGGCCGAAAAGAACGGCTATAAAACCTCCACCCTCTGGATGACCCCCGGCGAAACAGCTGGTATCAAATCTGTCGGGTTGGAAATCGAAGGCGATTATGCCTATGGCTTGCTGAAGGGAGAATCGGGTGTCCATCGCCTGGTGCGCATCAGCCCCTTCAATGCCCAGGGCAAGCGCCAGACCTCCTTCGCAGCGGTGTTCGTCCACCCCATGGTGGACGACCGCATCGAGGTTGAAATCAACCCTGCCGACCTGGAATGGGATACCTTCCGGTCGAGTGGTGCCGGCGGGCAGCACGTCAACAAGACCGAAAGTGCCGTGCGGGTGCGACACATCCCCTCCGGCGTGGTTGTGGAGTGCCAGCAAGAGCGTTCCCAGATTCAAAACAGGGAAAAAGCACTACAAATGCTGCGCTCGCGCCTCTACGAACTGGAACTGGAAAAACGCCGTGCCGAACGGGAAAAACTGGAGGCCAACAAGATGAAGAATGAATGGGGCAGCCAGATCCGCAGCTATGTGCTCGACGACCGCCGAGTCAAAGACCATCGAACGGGATACCAGACTCCCCAAACCGATGCCGTGCTCGACGGCGAAATAGACGATTTCATCAAAGCCTATCTCATGAGCCAGTCGGTCGAGGCCAAAGCGGGTGATTCGTGACGCGTGACGGATGACGGGTGTGGCGTGACTCGTGAGGCGAGACTCGTAATGGGGTAAGGGGTGTTGTGGCCTGAGTGGCTCACATCCTTTATCCACCACAAATCAATGTGGCGAGGGACGAGCTGTTGGTTTTTGCCTCGCCAGTTCAAACCGATTTGTGCGGGAAACTTCCAACCGAATCCATGATTACAATTTGGATCAAGCCGCAGGCTGTGCCTTGCGACGCATGAGAGGCACGTCTTTGGTCACCATCTGGAGGGTGTTTTTGCTGCGCTCCTCGACGAGGATGATCTTACCTTCTCTGAGCATCTCCACGATCTGGGGCGTGTAATGCCGTACGGTGATGAGCTCGAGGCCTTCGCAGTCGATAACCACCTTGAAATTGTCTTTGATGCTTTCGGCAAATCGGAAGATGCGATCATCGATGTGGTTGACGCAGATGGCAAAGCTGATCGCCGTGTTTTGCATGAGGTTGACCTGCAAACGGTGTTCGGCAATTTTGTTGAACAGGTAACTCATGTGGTGTTCCGCAACGAAAGAGAAATCCCTCGTGGAAATGTTTAGTAAGGCCTGATTTTTCTCCACGGCGACCATGGGCGGATAATTGTCGTCCACGTCGGGGCCGATGAATGTACCTTCCTGCTCGGGGTCCAGAAAAGACTTGACATAGAGAGGAATGCTCTTGTTTTGGAGCGGTTTGATCGTCTTGGGGTGAATGACCTTGGCTCCGTAGTAGGTCATTTCGATGGCCTCGCGATAGCTGAGTCGGTCGAGTTTGGTGACGTTTTCGAAAATGCGCGGATCCCCTGTCAGGACGCCAGGCACATCCTTCCAGATGGTCATATCCTCTGCATCGAGGCAGTAGGAGAAAATGGCAGCCGTATAGTCGGATCCCTCTCTACCAAGGGTAGTGGTGTAGTTTTCCTTGGTGCTGCCGATGAATCCTTGCGTAAGGATGAATCCTGAACCCTGCTCCAGAAGCGGCTTTACCTTTCGCTCCACGTTGTCCAAGGTTTCATCCCATTGAACCCACCCTTCTCGAAAAATGTCATCGGTGACGATGATGTCTCTGGCATCGAGCCATGTAGTGGGGAGTCCAACCTTATTGAGATAAGCCGCTACGATGCGGGTAGAGACGAGTTCGCCGGTGGGCACCAACTGGTCGTACATGAAGTCGTAATTGGGATGGGGCTCGTCATCGAGGACCCACTCGGCGGCGACGAACAGGTCGTTGACTTCGTCGTAAACGGGCTCGTTGGGGTCGAAAAGGGAATGCATGAGTGCGTAATGGTAGTGCTTTACTTCTTCGAGGAGCTCGTGTGCCTTGCCATCACGAGCTGCATGCGATGCTACTACCCGCTCCAGCGCATCGGTTGTTTTACCCATGGCCGACACTACGACGACCAATTTTTCATCCTTGAATTTCTGGAGAATGGAAGCCACGTTGCGCACACCTTCGGCGCTCTTGACCGAAGCACCACCAAACTTGAAGACCCTAACTTTTTTCCTCATTTCATCATCGTGCTGAGCAGTGAACGAAAAGGGCAAACGCCCCTGTGAAGGACGCCTTGGCAAAAGGCGGGCAAAGATAACGGAACCATCCAGTGGAAAAAGCACCGCCCGTCCGGCGTTTGTCTCGCTTCCTATTTGGGTTATTCTTTCTGGGAAGAACGCCTCCTCGACAAAATAGTAGAGCGCAGACCACCGGGGCAGTCTGCGCTCTATGATAGATCAGGTCCTCTTAGGACGTTTCTCAATTCAGGCTGAAGTCGATGTTGTGGCGGGCAAGCTTGGCTTGCAGCTTGCGCAAGCCCTTGTACTTGATCTGACGCACACGCTCCTTGCCGACGCCGAGGTAATCACTGATTTCGCTCAGGCCGAATGTACGTTCGGTGCCGATGCCGTAGTACATCGAAATCACGGTGGACTCTTTCGGGCTGAGTCCTTTGAGCAACATTTGGATTTCCTTTTGCAAGGACTCCGTTTCGACGACCTTGGAATCAGGTGTGGGGGTGTCCTTGTCTTCAAGGAAGTTGCTCAGTGTGGCATCTTCACCTTCTTGCAAAGGTTCATCGAGAGAGCTACACTTGTTGTTGGTCTGCAAGCATTTCTCGACTGCTTCCACAGTCATGCCGAGCTCTTCGGCGATTTCCTCGTTGGTGGGTTCGCGCTCGAGCACCTGGAGCAGCATGTCGCGGGTGCGCAGCACCTTGATCAAATCGGATTGGTGGTTGAAGGGCACGCGAATTTTGCGGCTCTTTTCACCAATGGCTTGGAGGATGCTTTGGCGAATCCACCAGACGGCGTAGGAGATGAATTTGAAGCCACGGGTTTCGTCGAAGCGTCGAGCAGCCTTGAGCAGGCCAAGGTTGCCTTCGTTGATCAAGTCGCCCAGTGTTAAACCGCAGTGTTGATATTGCTTGGCTACCGAAATGACGAAGCGGAGGTTGCTGTTGATGATGGTCTGGAAAGCTTCCTCATCCCCTTCGCGGTAGCGACGGAACAACTCGACCTCTTGTTCTGGGGTCAACACTTCGTAGCGGGACACTTCGGTCATGTATTTTTCGAGCGACTTGGCGTCCCGGCGAGTAATGGAATTGGTAATGACTAATGCGCGCATATTGAAATTGGTGGTTTATGAAGCCCCGTCTGGTTGAAGAGTTCCTCAACCGGACGGCCGGCTCAGATGCTTTTGATGACAGCGTTTAGGTTGTGCTCACGGACGATGTTCTCAGCGTAACGCTTGAAGCCCCTTGGGGTCAGCAGATAGAATTTCCCGCCTTTGCGGGCAGCCATCACGCTGAGCAGTTTCCATTTGGTGATCTGGCGTTGCATGTCTTCCGCTTTCACGGCGATCTCTATGTAATTCTTGCCGCCAGTGCTCAGGGCAGTGATGGCAGGACGCATCGAATCGTCGTCGTCACCCGAGCGGGAAAATTCTGCTGGCGATTCAAACTCGTCGTGAATGGAGCGGATGTTGGTGAAACCTCGGCTTTTCACCCATTGGATGGCCTGGTCCAAGTACTTTTCTTGCATGACGAACAGTTTAAAAAATTCAAAGTTTACGAACGCTCAAAGCCGTGCATGGTTTTGTTTTGACAAAATCTTTCATCCCTATGGAGTAAAAGGGGACAGGGTCGATTTGTTCACAAGTTGGAAGGGAATCTGCACAGAAAGGCTTGCTTTGAGTTCGGTTAAAAGCATCGGCAAAAGTAACGCACCGATAGCAGAATAGTTTGACAGACGGAAACTTTTTTCAAAAAAAATGTTGCAAACAATCTGTTTCTCCTCACAACACCCTCCCATTGAAACAGCGCTGCCCTGCCCATGTGACATGGTAAAATGAACCGTGGGGTTCTGCCTCCTTGCGGGTACGGGCCTGTTGAACACGCCCCTCCGAAATCATGTCACATTTTTCATCCCCATTTCGTGACATCTGGCCGCAAGGCATGGTATTTGTCTTCATCTTCGTGGCTCAAAGTATTGCTCCCTTCCCATTGCAACTTTCCCTCTCAACAAAGTGCTACAAACTAATTCGGCACCCCTGACATCCGTGCTCCACTCGCATGGGCGCGGTTGGAAGCTGCCGATGGCAGATTTATTGCTAAAGCATATTGTTCACACACCTCCCTGCCCGCCCCCCGCAGACAAATCATTACTGGACAATGAGAATCGCAAACACAGCTACCCAAAGCTTGCTGACCATTTTTGGCATTGGCGCTGTCATCGGGGGTTACCTGCTGGCATCGTTCCTTCCCGTGGGTTTTTACCGGGAAGTACCTTCCAAGCACCATGAGGAGTTTCGAGCTTCGGCCAGGGCGGAGCATTTGGCTGCAGTCATAGAAGCCCAAAACATGCCCATTCCAGCCGGCTCTTTTATCATCGATATGGGCGTGCAGCCACAAACGGTTGAAAACGCCATCCGACCCTATGGATTGGTATGGACCCTGCTGAACGAACACCATGTGGAGGTACTCTGGGCGATCAATCCCAACAAAACCAAGGACGGTGTCGATTTCAACTACAATGGCAAGGCCTTTAAGGGCGGCCCCTTCATCGTCAGTGCAACCCAACGCACACCTCAGATCGACCAGGTGATCGAACAGTGGAAAAACTTGGGCGTCCAAGTGGTTACCACTACCTCTGATTTCGAAGCGCCCGTCGAAAAAATCCTCAAGCACTCCATTCATTGGACATTGGACGCTCAGAACGGGAAAATAGCCGAGAATTACTTGAAGAAAGCACTGATTCCTCAGAGTGCTTATGATTGGATTGCGCCCTCTTTACTCGATTGTTGTCACGATGTTTTCGTGATGCCTCATGCTGACTCCCAATGGTCCACGCATGGCAATCTGCTCACCTGGAATGCATCCCTGTCTAATGGTGGTTGTGGAGGATGGATATGGGCAGGTTGTAGAGCTTCCAGCGAATTGGAAAATATATCGAACCCGATCAACAGCTCGGAGCGTCTGAATTTCCTGATGCAAACGCCAAGCAACGGTGCCCTCCCGGCACTGAGCAGCTCTGAACACTCCGACGCTTCCCCACCCTACCAGTATGACTTCCCCACCCACCCCATCATGCAATTCCTCGGCGGGGTGGAAGGGGCACACGAAAACGGAAATGAACAGGTTTACTTGCCTCGCACGGGCTGGCGCCCTACGACCATGGTCGGAGTATGGGATCCAACCCATTCCAATGTGCCCTCCAAATCTCCCGGAAAGGCCGCCATCATTGCTTTTGGACCTGCCTTCGGCGATTCCAACAGGGGGATGGTCATGTATGAAGCAGGGCACCAACTCGACAAAAAAAGCGATGAGGCCAACATCGCAGCCATGCGGGCATTTTTCAATTTCAGCCTCTTGGCGGCATCGGGATCAGATAAAAGCATTCAAGTCACGGCGTCCAGTGCAGCACAGCAGGTGAAAGGTGGAACGCCAGTCAATGTCTCGGTAACTGCCGCTGGTGGTGATGGAAACTTCACCTACGAGTGGTCGAGTTCATGCGGTGGACAGTTCTCCAACCCCACAGCACCTTCCACCACCTTCACTCCCCCCTCCGTGTCGAAAGTCACCCCTTGTCTCATTACGGTCAGTGTCTCAGATGGGTGTTATACCCGCAGTGCTTTTGACAATGTGGAACTCACCCTGCTCGCCGATGAGGTCTGCGGCAACGGCCTCGACGACGACGGCGATGGATTGGTGGACTGCGCGGACAGCGATTGCCAGGGCGAGCGCTATGCTTCGGCCATCGTATTGGACAAGGACGTATCCGACGAAGATGAGGCACTGGGGGCTCCCGATGACGATGGTGCTAAACTCTACGACCAGGGCGATGCCCTGGCAGTGGACATGCAGCTTTATATCCCGGCAGGAAAAACCTTTTATGTGCGCTGGAAAAACAACGAAAACGGCAGTAAGGCTCCCGAAATCCTCATCGAGACTTCAGAAGACGGAAACACGTACAGCAAAGTTGCCGGGACGCCTTTTGAAGTGGTCAACAATGAATACTACAACGAAGCTTTCACCACACCCGCGCCGACGCGATACATCCGCTTCACCTCGCAGAACAAGTACAACCTGAGACTGGATGCAGTGATTTACGACCCGGTTTGTGAGGTGGAGATCTGTGGCAACGGCATCGACGACGACGGCGATGGATTTACAGATTGCGATGACAGCGACTGCCAAAATCCTGTATATGCCTCGAAGGTACTCACCGATGAGGGTGTTGCCTACGCATCCGAGGCCCTGGGCAGCCCTGACGACAATGCTGCCCGTCTATACGACGAAGGAGATTTGCTCGTACTCGACATGGGTATCAGCATACCAGCCAACGGCAAGTATGCCATCCGTTGGCGCAGAGATCCTGGCACCTCTGCCGATCCACTGATCAAAGTAGAGCTGTCAAACAATGGAAACAACTTCACGCAGGCTGCGGGTAGCCCATTCTCCTTCACCAGCACGACGTATTTCATTACGGAGCTCACTGCTGCGGTGCCTTTCAGGTTTATCAGGTTTACCACATTGAATGCCTACAATGTGGATTTGGATGCCGTGTGGTACCTGCCGAGTTGCTCCACTGAGGATTGTACCAACGGCATCGACGATGATGGCGACGGCTTGATCGATTGCGCCGATCCGGGTTGCGGCAACGTTTGTCAGCCCGACACCTGCAGCAACCGCATCACCCAAGGGCTCGTTGCGCTTTACAATTTCAAGCAAAGCAGTGGTTCAACCATTTACGACGTAGCCCCGAGCGGAGTACCCTTGCACCTTACCATCCAGCACCCCGCCAATGTGCAATGGAAGGAGGGTTGTGGCATGCAAATCACCAGTGCCACGCTGGCCCAAAGTGAAGGTGCTGCAACCAAGCTCATTTCCTCCCTCAAATCTGCCAATGCCATGACCGTTGAGGCCTGGGTCCGACCCTCCAACCTCAGCCAATCGGGGCCGGCCAGAATCGTCACCATTTCTAAAAATCCATGGGAAAGAAACTTCACCCTGGGGCAAACCGGCGGCTCTTATGTGGTTCGCAATCGGACTACCGCAGGAGGCGACAACAACGGCATGCCCGAAGTAAAAGTCGACGGCGCCACTTCTGCTTATCCTCAACATGTGGTGTACAGCTGGAACGGGGCAACTGGTGAAGAAAAGATCTATCTCGATGGCGTACTCGCCTACTCCGGCACCCGCAGCGGCAACCTGAGCAATTGGGACGACTCCTTCCAGGTTGCCTTTGGAAATGAACTCACACAAGACAGATCCTGGCTGGGGGACCTGTACTCGGTGGCCTTTTACAACAAAGTGCTAAGCCCCTCGGAAATCCAACAAAATTTCAACCAGGGGCCATGTTGCAGCGGCAGCCTCTTTGAGCCGACGATTGCCTGCGGCGAAAATCGCAGTATCGAGATGCTGTTCGAAGGGCTTCAAAACGCAGTGCCCAAAACCCTCGCCATTTCCGATGAAGGCACCATCGATTCCATCATCGTGGAAATCGTGTACAAGTCCAACAATCCAGGTGCGTCCATCCTCATTTTCGATCAGAACAACAATCCTTACACCGCCGCTCGGGTTCCCGTAGGTTCGAATGCATGGGTGTACCGCACCACCTTACCTGCCACCTCTGCCATCAAATACCTCGATGAAAATGCCGAGGCCTATGCCCAGAGTATCACGGCTTATCTCTTCAGGCACGGCGTGGTGGGCAAAAGTGCCGTGACACAGTTCACCACCATCGGAGGTTACAACACCACCGAAACCCTGCACTTTCCATTGCCTCAAGGAATTGCGCCCCGAAACGTCACGGTTCGCTTGCCCGTCTCAGAGCTCACTTACGACGATCGCATCCTCAATTTCACGGCTACGGCCGGGGATGTGGGTACCAGTTTCACCAAAAAATGGGGGCCCAACGGTTTGGGATTCCCTAAAGGGTGCTGCATCGACGTGGTGGAAATCACCCTGCCGGACGTGGCACCCGAAACACAACTCCTCACCATTGAAATCAACTCGCCTGCTGGTAACGGACAGTCCTTCGTCATCGGAGGTACCGTTTGGGTGGAGATAAACTGCTTCACCACCACGCTGAACTGCAACAATGTGCCCAATCAACTGCCCCTTTGGCTGATCGATGAGGACAAAAATGGCTCCGATCACTTGCGCCTTTGGGCATTCTACGATTACACCAATCCTGTGGAAACAGCCGTAGATTTTGGGCGACTCAAATTCATCCATCCGCAAACGGGTGCCGTCACCGACATTGCCCAGGCAGGAGACATCGAAGCCATGGCGGTCAATAAATACACCGGCCAAGCCTACATCTTCTCCAGCAGCCGCATTTCAGGTGCTCCGAGCAAAACCCAATCGTTGTGGACCTATGACCTGCACCAGGCCGAGGCCAACAAGGGTAACATCATCCTGACCCTGCTCGGCCACGTCACCCAGCCCAGCGGCCATGCCATGGAAAACCTCGCTTTCGACCCTCAGACCAACCGCCTCTATACCGCCGACCCAAAAGATGGAGATCAAAACAGCAGCAAAACCACCGACGACCTCTACTACCTCGACCTTACCCACCTCGACCCCGACCCCATGAAGCCCACCCCGCTAGTGTACGTCGGACCCATCAAAGGCTTGGGTGAAAGCAACAACTATGTGGACGGAATGGAGATGACCAATGACGGCCGACTTTTCGTAGCCGACGGTACCGACCAGGAACTTTACGAAATAGATCCACTCACGGGTGCCATCATCGCCATTGCCGATGGCAATATACCCGGGGGCGTGGCCAGTAACACGGACGTCGAATCGCTTACCTGGGACTTCCTCCACAACCGCATGATCGCCATCGACAACCGCAACCACAAATTCATCGAGGTGACGCTCGGCTCCGATGGCAACAACATCGCCCTCGCCACTTTCACTGGTGCACCAGGCATGCCTTCCGACCCAGACTTCGAAGCATCGGCCATGTTCAATGCCTGCGAAGCCGTCAAAGTGGGTATCGGCAACATCGTCTTTTACGACGTCAATAAAAACAACAAGTACGATGCAGGCGAAGGGAAGGACTACGTCAAAGTGCAACTCTATGCAGCTGGCCAAACTCCAGGTGTTTCCATCCCGGTCGCTGAAACCTACACCGCTTTTGGCGGCAGGTATTTGTTCGAAAACCTCGAAGAAGGCAGCTACATCGTCCACATTCCGGCCAGCAATTTCCAGCCTGGCGGCCCACTGGAAAACATGTTCAGTATTTCGGGCAATGGTGGTGACAACCAACTCGATGACGACGCAGACGAAAATGGCATCGACGTAGCCGACCCGGCTATCTCAGGCATTTCGAGTGTCACTATCACCCTGAAGGCAGGGCTCGAACCAACCAATGCCACTTCCGAGACGGGTGCGTTCAACACCCTCGACGATGCCAATGACGATCGCTACGACTTGACGGTGGACTTTGGCTTCCAAGCCGGTGAGCTCTGCGGCAACGGAATCGACGACGATGGGGATGGCCTCACGGATTGCCAGGATCCCGAGTGCAGTGACCACCTCGTTTGCAATTGCATGGGACTTGTCAATGCAGGCTTCGAATACCAATTACAAGGTTGGAGTGTGGTCAAAAACGTCGATGTGACGACCGATGCATCTGTGGGTACCTTGGCGGGCCGGCTCATCGACCACCAGGCCCAGATTTACCAACGGATTCCCTTGGCTACATCGGGCGCCTTCGAAGTAAGTGCCTGGGCCAAGGTCAGCCAGCAAGCCCCGGAATACGCAGAATTGTACATGCACTTCCTGGATGGCAACCTCAACATGCTCGGCAGTCAAGTCATCCAACCCATCGCTTCATCGGTCAAGGAATACCACTTTTTCTCATTCGTGGGAGTAGCGCCTGCGGGAGCCGCCTGGCTCGAGGTGGGTGCCTACAAAGAAGGGTATTCGGGTGCATTGTTCGTCGATGATTTCTGCGTCAGCCAGGCACCCTGGCCCCCCAATCAACCTACCGACCTTTCCTGCGGATGTTCGGAGAACTACCTTCCGAACGGTGGCTTCGAGTACTTGTATCAACCCAATTTCAGCACCACCTTCCAGGGCAAACCAGCCATGCCTTTGAACACTGGCAATTCAACCATCAAACCTTGGACGCCAGGGCTGACCTCGAAATACATGTTCCTCATCGATGACAGTGCAAACACCATCAACAATCCTGAAGGCAATTACTTCGTCTGGCTGCCCAATGCCAACGATTGTTGGGTATCAAACGTCGATTTTTCAACCAACATGAAGCTGGAGGATGGGCAACGCTATCGGATTTGCCTCTTCGCCGCCTCTTGGGCCGAACCCCTCGGTACCAATGGCCTGCCAACTGGTGGCACTATTTCGCAAAAGGCGGGGATTCTCAATATCGAATTCACCTATGCCAGCGGCTTCAAGACGGCATTTGCCTGGAGTGTCCCTCCAAGTGAGAACTTCCAGCAGCTAAATTGGAAAAAGCTCGAGTACGAATTCACTTACAACGGCCTCGACCCCATCGCCAACCTCGTCTTCACAAGTGCCCGCCAAAACGTAGGGATAGCCATCGATGCCGTGCAACTCACCCGTGTAGATTGTCCCCAACCCATCGACTGCCCTGCGGGCGGGCTCCGTTATCAAAAATGGGCTGGAATTCCAGGTTGGGATTTACAGGACCTGCTCACAAATCCAGATTTCCCCAACAACTACGATGAAACTGGCTTCATCCAGGATTTCCAATGGCCAGCCAACACGGACGACGCTTATGGCACCCGCGTGTGGGGTTATCTCATCCCTCCTACCGATGGAAACTATGTTTTCAACCTCACCTCGGATGACGACGCTGCGCTTTACCTGAGCTCCGACGAACAAGCCTCCAACAAGCAGCTCATTGCCCAGGTGGATGGATGGACCGGGGTGACCGAACACAGCAAGTTCCCCACTCAGACCTCACAAGCCGTCAACCTCTTGGCAGGACAGAAATACTACATCGAACTGTTGCACAAGGAAGGAGGCGGCGGAGACCATTTCCAGGTGTATTGGAAAAAGCCCGGCGACGCCAATTGGAGCATCATACCTGCCGAGGCGCTCCAACCCATTTGCTATGCCGAAAACTGCAGCAACGGAATCGACGACGACAACGATGGCCTGATCGATTGCCAGGACCCGGATTGCGCCGACGGCATGCAAGTCGAACTGCTCGTCCAGCCCGCCAGTTGTGGAGAGTCCTTTGGCTCGGCAACGGTCGAGATGTCTGGAGGCGATCAACCGTTCTCTTTCAGATGGAGTGACCTGCCAGAGACTGCGATGTACACTTTCGAAAACACCCTCAACGACATCGCTGGATCCAATCACCCGAATGGGTCAGTCGGGTATCCCATTTTCACCTCAGAAGCCGTCCAAGGAAAAAGCGCCCTATACCTCGATGGCAACACCTACATTCGATACAGCCAGGACGGCGGTTTCATGGAGGTTCCTTTCCAACAGCTCACAGTGGCCTTCTGGCTCAAGCCAGACAATTTTTCGGGCAAACAGGTCATTTACGAAGAAGGCGGGGGCACCAATGGCCTTGTCGTCATGCTCGACAACGGTTCGCTGACGGCAGCGGTAAAGAATAGTGGCATTGCATTTTTTGCCGGCAACCACTCCTTCCCTGCGGATGGCAATTGGCACCACGTCGCCGTGGTGTTTGACAAAGGGCTGTTTACACTCTACCTAGACGGCCTGCCTGGGTCCACCACGATCACTACGTTCAACACCGTGGGCGCACACGGCAACGACGGTGGTATCGGAGGTGCCGTGAATGGCTCTTCAATCACGGGTAGTGGCTATTTCTTCAAAGGCACGATCGATGATTTCAGGTATTTCTACAGCCTGGCACTTTCAAGTTCGGATATCGAAGACTTGGCAAATGGCTTTGCAGAACGCAGTGCGCTGGCTCCTGGCCCCTATTCCGTGACGGTATCTTCGGCTGCCAATTGCAGCCACGTCGAGCAATTCTATATCAGTAGCTCTGGCAACTTCACTGACGGAGGCACCATCGGCTCCGATGAGATACGATGTGGCATCACGTTCAATCCGGCCCCCATCATCGAGCTCACGGCTCCTGCTGGCAGCCCCGACGCACAGCCCATTTACCGCTGGCAGCGAAGCACCGATGGCGGCCAAACCTGGATCGACATTCCCGGTGCAAATGGCAAAGAATACGATCCAGCCGGTATCGCCGTACAGACCTGGTATCGCCGCGCGGTGCAAGCCAGTGGTTGTGACGAGTGGAAGTATTCCAACATCGTCGTCAAAGGCTTCAAGCAGGATTTGCTCGATGCGGGGCTTATCGGTGGAGACCAGCAAAACTGCGGGGCTTATGACCCAGGCATGATCTCCAGCCTGGCCCCTGCATCAGGCCTGCCGGGAGCAGTGCCCGTTTACGTCTGGCAAAAAAGCACCGATGGTGTGACCTGGAGCAACATCGCTGGTGCCACCCTGCCAACCTATGACCCGGGCTGGATCACCACCACCACTTGGTATCGCCGGGCCGCCGTGGAGCAAGGTTGTACCGACACCCTTTTCACCGAGCCCGTGGTGAAGTATGTGGTGGAAAACATCACAGATCCCGGAGCCATCGCTGGCGACGAAGAAGCCTGTGGACCTTTCGACCCCGCTGCCATTACCAGCGTGGTGGATGCCGAAGGTGGTGCTTGGGGTCAGCTCCAATACCAGTGGCAATACAGTACCGACAACTACTACTGGTACGACATCCCTGGCGCCGTTTTCGAGACCTACAACCCAGGGACCATTCTCAAAACCACCTATTACCGCAGGGGTGCCCGCAGATCGCCCTGCACGACTTACACCTATTCCAATGTGGTTGTCAAAATGGTGGTCAACAACATCACCGACGGAGGCCTCATCGCGGGTGATGAGAGCAACTGTGGTGCTTTCGATCCAGGTATGATCATCAACGATTTCGATGCCGAAGGAGGCACCGGAGGATACCTGGTCTATCAGTGGCAACAAAGCACGGACGGACTGCTCTGGCAAACCATTCCAGGAGCGACCAATCCTTGGTACGACCCACCTGCCATTTCACAGACCACCCGCTACCGTCGCCAGGCTCGTCGTACTCCCTGCGGCAGTTGGATAAATTCCAACACGGTCACCAAAACAGTGTATCCCGACCTCGATGCACAAATCAGTGCTGCACCCACCGGTCAAAACGGCTATTTGTGCGACAAAGTCAGCTACACCTTCGAAGCCGCCGACCAAGGTGCCGGCACGCAATACGATTGGAATTTTGGCAACTACGCCTCGCCAAAGTCTGCCACCGGTAAAGGGCCTCATACGGTAACCTGGGATGTTCCAAATAACGCCCCCTCTTACACTGCTACCGTCAGCCTAAGCGTCAGCCGAGACGGCTGCGAAGCCAGTACCTCCCAGGTGTTCGAGATCCGGCCCGAAATCACGGATGTATCCATTACGCCAACCAATCCATCCAGTTGTGGCGGCAATGACGGTCAGATCAGCGTCAGTGCGACTTATCCTGCCGGAACGACGGTTGAAGCCAGCATCGACAACGGCAATACTTGGCAACCCCTGAACCTGCCCTTTACGGGTCTGGAAGCAGGCCTGTACGAAGTCCGCGTGCGATATGCAGGTGGAGCATGCATGCAGTGGGTGGGCACCGTGGCGCTCGATGAGCCCAACCCACCGAGCGCTACCGTCAACCTGTCGGCAGGGTCCATTTGTACCGGTGGCCAGGTGCAAATCGAGGCCATTCCTTCGGGTTCCTCATCGCCTTCGATGAGTTGGATCTTCGGTGAAGGTGCCAGCCCAGCCGTGGCAACTGGCCCTGGGCCACACACAATTACCTATTCGACGAACGGTAAGAAAAACATCCAACTGCTACTCAGCCTGAACGGCTGCAACAAGTTCATCGACACTACATTGAGCGTTTACCAACCCCTACTCGATGGTGGCACCATCGGCTCCGACGAGGATATGTGCGGAAGCAAGAACCCCAAAGAAATCATCTCGCTCACACCGCCCGCTGGAGGCTCCGGTGGTACCACCGTTTACCAGTGGCAGATGCGCACTCAAAATGCAGGTGGCGCCTGGTCTGCCTGGTCAGATATTCCCGGTGCCACAGCGCCCAGCTACGACCCACAACCCATCTCTGCACCTACTCAGTTCCGTCGGAAAGCCCGCTTGCTCGAGTGCGGTGATTGGGTGTACTCCAATGAAGTCACCAAGCGTGAAATCAAATTACCGACGGTTGTCAACGACAACTACACCGCTGCCTGCCCCGGTTTCGTCTTCTACGACGACGTATCCGAAAACGACGAACTCAAAGGTGAGGCCACTTATTCCTTGCTGAAGCAAGCCACCAACGGCATCGTGGAAATGGAACCCAGTGGCGAGTTTTTCTACACCCCCAACTCTACTTTCTGCGGCTATGACTACTTCAGCTATCGGGTGTGTGTGGATGGAACGAACTGCTGTGTAGAGGGGCAGGTCAGCATAGATTTGACCGACAAAGAAAAACCTTTGCTCCAGGGCATCCCGGCCGACCTCACCATTCACTGCGACGAGGAAATGCCCCTTGCTCCTACAGTGACTGCCTGGGAGAATTGCCAGAGCGTTTCGATATCACTGGAAGAAACGGCTACGCTTGGCATCGATAGCTGCTCGGTTTACAGCTACCAACTCACCAGGTCCTGGGTGGCCATTGATTACTGTGGCAATAGCATTTCCGACAATCAGGTAATCACCATTCAGGATGTCACCGCCCCAAACATTTACCGCCTCTATACGCTGCCCAACGGCAAGCGGCTGGTGGCAGGCGTGATGCACAACGTTACCCACAGGTGGAAGACCATCGGATTCCCCGTACAATTCAGCACGCCACCCATCGTGCTCACCCAGGTGGTGAGCAACAACCAGGCAGCAGCAGTGGTGACCCGCCTGCGAAACATTTCGACCACTCAATTCCAACTCAGGCTGCAGGAGGAAGAAAATGCCGACAATGTACACGCCGAGGAGAGCGTGGCATGGATCGCCATCGAACCGGGTGCTTTCAGCAGCGACTACAGTCTCGAGGCTGGTCGCAAATTGGTGTCGAGCAACCCCACGACCATCGCCTTCTCACAGGCCTTGTCAAATCCGGGTTTGCTCGCCAGCATTCAGACGTTCAACGAAAACAACCCGGCCTTTCCGAAACTGCACAGCCTTACGAACACCGCGGCCACGGTCAGCTGCCAGGAGGAAACCTCGCTCGATCCGGAAACGAACCACGGATTGGAATACATGGGCTACCTGGCCATCGCCGGCGATGGAAAGATCAAAACCCAGAGTGGTGAAGTCTTCGGCGAATTCGGCACCGTCCTCGCAGGTCACCTGCCTGTCAGTGTCTCCCTCAAGCATACCTACAAAAACCCCGTGGTCATCATAGGGGGATTCAAAGGCACCGCAGGACCTGCTACCGTCCGCGTCGAGCAGCTCCATAGCCAGGGCTTCAGCGTGCGCATTCAGCCCTGGGATTACCTGCCCAATCTGTACACGCCTGAACTGTTGACCTATGTCGTAGTGGAAGGAAGCGTACCGTTTGACCAGACGGTGGAATGCAGCCAGATACCCAAAGCGCTCAACTACGGTACAGAAATCTTCGCAGTGGACAACTGCGACCTCACCGTTCCACTGACCATCATCGAAAGTCCTTTCCAATTCAACTGCCAGGGCGACGTGTTTGCGCGCACCTACTACGCCCAGGACGAATGTGGCAACATAACCCAGTACGTCCAGCGCTTCACACTCCAGGACACCACTCCGCCCACTTTTACAGTGCCCTCTGATACCCTGCTGCCTTGTAACGTGGACATCCACAACTTGGTCATCACCGGCGACGTAACCGACGAAGCAGACAACTGTGCCACCAACCTCGAAGCCACTTACTCTGACAATTACAACTTCCTCGACGGTTGCAATGGCTACATCCTGCGCACCTGGCGCCTCATGGATCGCTGTGGCAACGTAGTCACCAAAGTCCAGAAGATTACACTCTTCTACAACAACGACAACGACGGCGACGGCATCCCGGATCCTTTCGACCTCGATGACGACAACGACGGGATTCCTGATGTGGATGAAGGTAACGACGACCGCGATGGTGACGGCATTCCCAACTCCCTCGACCTCGACAGCGACAACGACGGCGTGCCCGATATCATTGAAACCGGCTTCACCGACGACAACGGCGATGGAATCGTCGATTCTTATGGCCTGCCCGACTGGGACACCGACGGCGATGGCCTGGCTAACGAATACGACGCCAACGACCTCGACACCAGTCTGGTCGCTTCTGACAACTACGACCCCACCGCTTTCCAACACGACCGCGACGGCGACGGAATACCCAATTTCCTAGATTCCGACAGCGACAACGACGGCATCCCAGACATCATAGAAAACGGTGGCCTCGATACCGATGGCGACGGCGTCATCGATTACCCCGTACCAGGCAATCCCGGCTCGATGCCCGATGCGGATGGCGACGGTTTTTGCGACTGGTACGATACTGATACCGACGGAGTTTATGGCCTCGACGACCTCAATAGGGCATTGCTCTATACTTCTAACGGCAAACTGAAAAGCGGCACCCCCGGCTTCAACCCCGACTTCGACTACGACGGCATCCCAGATTTCCTCGACCTCGACAGCGACAACGACGGCATCCCTGACCTCATCGAAGCCTTGGGTGTCGATTCCGACGGCGACGGACGCATCGACCCATCGGAATTCAAAGACCTCAATGGCACTGGCTTCCACGACCTCTACGAGGCCAATCCGCTCGTGACCACCGACCCGCAACAACCCGAAAACATCAACGGCCGCCCGTACGACTTCGACGACAACAACTCCTTGACCAGCGATGATCGTGACGGCGACGGCTCGCCCAACCGCCGAGACCTCGACAGCGACGACGACGGCATCAAGGACATCCTCGAAGTGGGCAACTTCGACTTCGACACCAACCTCGATGGCGTCATCGACAGCTTCGTCGATGCAAACCTCGATGGCTTGTCCGATCCGCTGGTGGGCACCTTCTTCACCGAACCCGATGGCCTCGTCGCCAACGGCCGTCCAGAAGATGGCCTCGACCTCAACACCAGCATCTATGGTTCCATCTATGCCGACGGAACTTTTGGCGACCTCAACAACGAACCCGACGTGGACGACGACGCCGACAACATCCCCAACTTCCTCGATGTGGACAGCGACAACGACCTGCTGCCCGACAGCATCGAGGACAAAAACCGCAACGGCCGCCAAGATGAGGGCGAAACGGGTTACCTCGATGAAGACTCCGACGACGACTACATCCTCGACGGCATCGAAGACGCTGACAAAGACGGCATCTACGACGTAGGGCCGGAAACGGACCCCCTCAACCCCGACACCGACGGCGATACCCTCATCGACGGTGTGGAAGATGCCAACCAAAACGGAGAGGTGGACGAACCCCTCGAAAGCGATCCCCGAGATCCTTGCGACCCCTTTTTGAATGCCAACTGTATCGGCGTGGCCATCCAGCTCAGGGTGAAACTCACGGGAGCCATGCTGCAGAATGGCAATTCGCCATTGATGCGCGACGACCTGCGCAAGAAACTCCTCGTGCCGCTCACCGAGCCCTACTCCGGTATGCCAGCCTTCCAAAACCTCGAACCTGGCACCCTCCCACCTTTGGCAACCGACTTGCTCGAGGACAAAGCCGACAAATCAATAGTGGATTGGGTCTTCATCGAGTTGCGCCCGAGTGCGGCCCCAAAAACAGTGGCCGGCACCAGAACGGCCCTCGTCCAACGCAACGGCGACGTGATCGAGCGCAATGGTTTGCCCATCATCCTCTTTGATTCCATCCCCAGTGGACACTACTACGTGGTGGTGCGGCACCGAAACCACCTCGGCGTCACCACCGCCAACCCCGTCTTGCTTTCTCCGATTCCGCGATTCCTCGACTATACCCACCCCGACACCGTATTCTATGGCACACATCCGGTGGCCATCCAGAATGGCAATGAAAGGGCACTTTGGGTTGGCGACCTCAACGGCGACCACAAAGTGATCTATCAAGGCCCCATGAATGACATCTTCAGCATGTTCTTCTTCGTCATGACACAGGAGGACAACACGCAGAACCTGGCCAACTTCATCGCACAAGGCTACACCCCCTACGACGTCAACCTCGACGGCAAAGCAATTTACCAAGGCCCCAACAACGACCGCAGCATGGTGCTGTTCTACACCATCTTGAAACACCCCGAGAACACATCCTTGCTTGCCAACTTCATCGTCCTCGAAAAACTGCCCTGATCCACTCTCCCATTGCGTTGAAAAATCCGACTCAAAAGGAGCCAACAGCCAGTTGGCTCCTTTTTTTCAACCCATCCGGCTCGATCACAAGGGTATCGAGCCAATTGAAAAAATCAACGATTCGAGATTTGCTTGGACACCCCTCTCCTACTGTCCGTCAGAGCCGGACAAGCCCGTCAGAGCCGGACAAGCCCGTCAGAGCCGGACAAGCCCGTCAGAGCCGGACAAGCCCGTCAGAGCCGGACAGGCCCGTCAGAGCCGGACAGGCCGCGGCCTGCCTCCAGCAGGCAAGGTCGAATCCTCTGCTGTCCCATTCAACCTTATTCTCCGGCACCTAAAGCAGAGACCTCAGGCTCTCGCATGTTTGAGCGAGTAATAAAAGATGGCGGCATAGCCCAAGGCCATGCAGAGATGCATGGCAAGAAAGCCGTAATTGCCAGATGCAAAGCCCTCCCAAGCTGCCCAGGCAAAAAACAAGGCCAACAGTCCTTCGGCAAGCGTAGTCCAGCTCAGCCGCCCATCCAGGTACTTGCGGTTCCAGATATTGTCCTTGATGGATGTGATGTTGAATTTGGGGGTGCGCACGAAAGCAGTGTGCTTTCCCAACCATCCTTGCACCACGGCAATCGTATTGTGCAACGACAGGCCCATGCTGAGCGCCAAAAACAGCGGAAACAGCAGCACGAACTTGAGCAACCTGCACCAGTAACTGCCCTTGGACACATTCATCTCCACATTGGCTGTGTAGTGCACCGCCACCAGGGCGAGCATGCCCACGAAGCAATACTCGAGCATTGCAGTGCTCAGCGCCAAATGACCCCAATAGAGCAACAAAGGCACACTGAAAACGCCCATCAGAAACACACAGACGAAAACGGTACTGGCCGCAAGCTGCATGGTCGCATGTAATTTCCGGGAAAGGCTCAGCTCGGAGCGCCACACGGTGGGGAGCATCTTTCGCGCCGTTTCGGCCCCCCCTTTCATCCAACGGTATTGTTGGCTCTTCAAGCCGTGTATTTCTGCAGGCAGCTCTGCAGGCGAACCCACCTCTTCGAGGAAGACGATCTGCCAGCCTTTCAATTGCGCCCGTATGCTCAGGTCCAAGTCCTCGGTCAAGGTGTCGGCTTCCCAACCACCCGCATCCTCGATTGCTTGCCGCCTCCACACCCCAGCCGTACCATTGAACTGAAGCAACAGACGACCGGCGTGGCGACCCTTTTGTTCCACGCTGAAATGCACGTTGAGCTGAAGGGCTTGCAGGCGGGTGATGAGGGAGTAATCCTCGTTGAGGTGTTCCCAGCGGGTTTGCACCACCCCCACCCGGGGGTCGTCGAAATGTGCCAGGGTGGCTTTCAGAAAATCGGGCCGCGGCACGAAATCGGCATCGAAAATGGCAATGAAATCTCCTCGCGCATGTGCCATGCCTTCGCGCAAGGCCCCCGCTTTGAAACCCGATCGATGCGCTCGGTGAAACACTTCGATTTGGTAGCCCTTTGCCTTGTAATGGTCCACCTTACGCCTGACGATGTCAACCGTTTCGTCGGTGCTGTCATCGAGCACGTGCACTTCGAAACGATCCTGCGGATAATCCAGCTTCATCACAGCATCGATGAGTCTTTCGACCACGTACATCTCGTTGTAAATCGGCAGCTGTATGGTAACCAAAGGCAGTTGTGCAAGGATGGCGGATTGGGTGGCTTTCGGAGAGCCCTTTCCATTGGTGCGGTGGTATCGCCTGTAGTGAAAGAGCAGATGCAACTGCATCAGGCAGTACACGGTGATGGCGAGCAATGCAAGGGTGTAGATGATGAATGCGATGTCGAGCAGCCAATTCATTGTATTGATGCGATTTGGAGCGGCAAAGGTAATTGGGTCTCTCAGGGCACTATATTGTCAAGTGGACAATTCGGACAACATACCCTCAGCGCACCCATCTCGAAAAATCCCGCTCAACCCGTCCCACCTCACGCCTCACGCCTCACGCGTCACGCGTCACGAGTCACGCGTCACGAGTCACGCGTCACGCGTCACGAACCAACCACGGCGGGAGCCATTGAAGCCGCTTTATTGACGAGCGGGATTCTTCAAGATGGCTTCGATATTTTGCTCATCGCGCAGGGTGTCGAAAAAGGAGTTGAGGAAATCTTGCAGTTGCAGGATGGCCTTCTTGTCCATCAAGGTATAACTCGCCGTGAAGTGCTGGATTTCGCTTTCCAGTTGGAGAAATTCTTCGATGACGGGTCGGGCCATGTCCATACTTGCAGGATACCCGATAAAAACCCGATCACTTAAATCTCGCTGCCTGAGGCTTGCATCGGCATGAGCATACGGTGCAGAGACGATATAACTGAAATCGAAGTCATAAGGGATGGCAACCACGAGGGAGTCGATTCCTTGGAGCATTTCGAGGTTGCGGTTGAGTTCGAAGCTGAAGTCGGTATTGCCGATCATGTATTGGAAAAGGGAGGTGCGCAAACACTGGGAGGTATCCATTTGATGGGGTTGGATACCCATTTCGTCAAAAGGTTTGGCATCGAGGCGATCGGCGAGGTCTTCCACATCCTCCACGAGAATGGCGTAGTGGCGGATTTTGGCCATGCGCCTGGAGCCACCCATGTAGCGCACCCTGACGAGACGTACGTTCAAGTGATTGGGATCCAGTTTTTGAAACAGGCGGTAGCACAGGTATTCCCTTGCTATCAGGTCACGGCTTCGATCGCTGTCGTCGAGGCAATGGGTGACCATTTTCAGTTCGTTCAGAGGCCTTAGCCCGGCCTCTTTGAGGTCATTCTTTTTGAACTTGAGTTTCAAGGGAGGGAAATGGCATCGTTGACGACGAAACCGCCCCCGGCACCGGATTTTAAGTGGTAGTTCCAGGATCGAATCAGAGCCAAGGTCAATTTGAATAGTAGCGGCCTGGAAATCATTGGTCAGCCGATTTTTTCGCAGTGCTTTCAGGTCGGTGTGAATGGTGATTTCCCCAATGCCATCGCTGGGAAACAGGTCGAGAATGCTCTGATGAATGAGCTCATCGGGTATTGAATCCTGGGCAAGGCAGGTTGCTGCTGGGCAAATCCATAACAGGATCGGGACTAAGAAAGGAATTGTTTTCATGGTTTGGGGGGAGTCTGGTGATGATTGACCGGCAAGGTAGTCTAAATACTCCCCTGATGCAAACCAGCTCAGGTCTTCCACAACCTCAACAGCAATACCTCGGCAGCCAGGAACAACAAGGCAAGCACCACGAACCACCTCCACAAAACGATGCCTGTGCTCCGCTCTGCAATGACTTCGGTGAGGTCTGCCAAGGCATTGTTGGTCAGCACGTGCACATTCGGTGGGAGGTTGCGCTCCATTTCTTCGGGGGACAGATAACTGAGCTCGCTCTCTCGCCGGTCGTAATTGAAGGCCAGCGTGGCCAGCACTGTATCTGGCTGCAAGTACAAATCGTAGAACCCTGCCTCGCGCACCTGATCCTTGACGGTGAGGTAAACCCGCGCACCCACGATGCGCTGCTGGGGGATGAACTCCGCTTCTGCTCCCTTCATTTTGTAAACCGTTTCCCCCTGTCGGCCTACGTGATCGGCCTCTATGACCTCGTCGCGGCCTATGGTGTAGGCAATGGGGCGGCTGCGCGAAGCCGATATGGCCATCTTGTAAAGCATGGGCACGAAAATTTCTCCGCTCTGGGACAGGTTGCTGTAGCGCTGATCGAGTGGAGCTGAACAGAAGTAAAAGATGCCCTGCCCTATCTTGTACTTACCGATGAAGGTGCTGCCGTCGCGATAGGTAAGCAGCTTTTCTTCCCCTGTGCGGGGGCTGTTTTCCATTCGGTAATTCCCACTGGTGGTTGGAAGGCGCAAATTGGCGGACTTGTTTTCGAAGACATTGGCAAACACGAACTCATCGGTATTGACGTCTGCCACCGTGCGCCGGGTGGTATCAAAAGCAACCAAGGTGTTGGCGGGCAAGGAACCTAAAAATGCATTCCAAGAGCCCAACTCGGCATCGGCTGGAGGAAAGGCCAACAGGTTGCCGCCATTTTCGAGGTATTGTTTCAACTCAAAAGACAACCCTGAGCTGATGCTGCGCAAACCATTGCACACGATGAGCTGATAACGTGGAAAAGTAGAATAGTCGAGGTTGCGAGCCGTGGCATTCGTCACCCTGAAAACGCCGGCACTGGCAAAGGCCGCTTCCAGGTGCCGATCGGGTTGTTGTTCGTTGATGACGAGCACGGGCAACACATCCGTGGCATAGAAGCTGAATAGGTATCTGTCGTCGAATTGAATGGGATAATCGGTGATCGAAAGTTCAGCCTTGTGCCAACCCGTCTGGTTGATATTGATGAAGACCGTGTCCAGTACTTCCCCGCCAGCCGGGATACTCAGTGTGCCGACTGGTTTGTTTTCTCCCCCATAGAGCAATGTAAGGCGGACATTTTCGGCATCGTCAACCCCGCGGTTCTTGGTCTTGACGATGAGCGCATTGGGTTGGTTGAGCGTGCGCACGGGTGCTTCGAACCAAGCAGAGTCGATGCTGACATTGTTCTCCTGGATCGATTGCAGGGGAATCAGCTGGACGTCGAGGGTGGTATCGCCAAGGGCCTCGAAATCAGCGATGTTTTTCTGAAAATCCGAAATGATGAAGGCCGACTTGTTGGGGGCTGTAGAGGTGCCGAGCACCTGTTTTTGACGTTGCACCACCTGGCTGATGCTGCGCACCACCGGCGAAATTTTTATTTCATCGACGAGCACGAGCGCCTCCTCCTTGGAAACGAGGCGCTGGTGCCTGCCCTCGAAATCACCCGTGAGTACCTGGAAGCGATCTTCTTCCCGGTAGGCACCGATGATCTCACGGGCGCGCTGTTTGGCCTTTTCGAGCAGCGGCACATCCTGGCTCAAGGCCTGCATGCTGAAAGAGTTGTCCACGTAGATGCTCAGTGCATAGTCCCCTTGTTTGACGGCTTCGCCTCTCGGAATGAACGGTTGGGCAAAGGCAAACACGAGGGACAATACCGCCAAGCATCGCATCAGCAAAACCAACAAATTGCGCAAGCGCTGACGGGCACTGGTTTCCTCCTTGACTTCCTTGAGGAAGCGCACGTTGGTGAAGTAAACCTTCTTGAAGCGCCGGAAATAGAAAAGGTGGATGATGATGGGAATGGCAATGGCCAGTGCAGCTATCAAGAAAGTCGGATACAAAAATTGCATGGTCGGATGATTATCGGGGTCGGGTAAATTGTTCCCGTCCACGGAATGAATTGGCGGGCACTACCCATGTACGAAATACGATTCCGTTTGTTTTTCTGGAACGTCGCCTTGCGCTCCGGCTTCAGGGTCGGCAAAAATAACGATCTGATCCACTCTCGACAGGTCTCAACCCTTTCTGCATTCCGCAAACTCTTGCGCGGACTATTCACAGTGCATGCGAGAATGAAAAACTCCCATTCAGGTACACACCCAAATGGGAGGAGAACACTATCGGAACACACGTATGATGGAATAGAGAAAGGCCTTGGAAGGAGGTTCAGCAAGCCACTTTTCTGTTCTCCCAGAGCTGGATGGGTTTTTCGACTCTGACATTTTTGACCTGCTCTACCAGCTCGGGATTGACTTCGGGGACGAGCCCTGGCAAGGAGTTGCGGTCATCGAATATCTCGACCTTGAGCTCGCGAGCAAAGAACTTGGCCAGTTCACCTGCATTCCGTGCCAGCTCCTCGCGCTTGCCCATGGCCATGAACAGATCGATCACCGCTGCCCGGATCATTTCGTATTTGTCGAGGTGCATCAACAGTTCCCGCTGCGATTTGCCCGCCACTTTCTTGCCGGCGCGTTCGAGTGCAGCCCTCAGATCTGCCGTAGAATAACCCAGCACCGCCGAACGGAAATTCCACCAATTGACTTTCTTGCCCCCGTTGCGCCGCTGGTACACCTGGTGGTGGCGTTGCTCACATGCCATTTGGCAAGACACCAGACCCATCACCCGTGCCAATTCTACCAAGGCCTTGATCTGCTCCACACTGAACAGATCGGCATGGGCTTCTTTATGATCCGCTTCGGCAAGCCATCTTGCCACGACCATTTTCCGCTTGCTGCGGCTATGCAGTGCAATACACTTGGCGAGCTCCAAGCTCAAGTAGTAGTCCTCTACGAGGGTCTCGCCTTTTTTCTTCAAGGCGAAATCACGAAGGGACTCCGGCTTGCGTATGCCGTCGCGGAATTCGTAACAGTCCTGAATCCATTTGCGCACAGTCCGCCCGTAATCTTGCTTTGGCAACTCCAGCGCCACGTATAATTCGGAGGCGAGTACCACCCTCGTTCCTTTCTTGCTGACCAGGATTTGCATTTCCATGATTGACACAATTTGTTTGAATGATGTGACAAAGATGTTTTTTTTGTTTCATGTAGCCAACTTTTGAAACATTTTTTTTGAAAAAAAAATCACTCCTGGGTGCTGCTTGCAACAGGAGAAACATTTTGTTTCCAACAAAGGGCTCGAGCCAGGCAGCTGGCGCTTCCATGCCACGGTATCATGTGCTCAACGGCGAGCAACAGTAAGAGGGGGTCAGATTTCGAAAAGGCGCCGGTACAACTCTTCTACCTTGCCAAGGGTATGCACCTCGATGTTGAATTTGGTCAGGTCTAAGCCTTTGGTGTTGTACCTGGAAATGTAGATGTGTCTGAAGCCGAGGCGGTCGGCTTCCTGTATGCGCTGCTCGATGCGATTGACGGCTCTGATTTCACCACTAAGGCCAATTTCCCCGGCGAAACAAGTGTCAGAGGGGATGGCGACATCGTGAAGGGAAGACAACAGTGCAGCCACGACGGCCAGGTCGAGAGCCGGGTCATCGACGCGGATGCCACCGGCGAGGTTGAGGAAGACGTCGTTTTGGGCGAAGGGAAAACCACCCCGTTTTTCCAACACGGCCAACAACATGCTGAGTCGTCGCAGGTCGAAACCAGTGGCTGAACGCTGGGGTGTACCATAGACGGCGGTGCTGACGAGGGCTTGGGTTTCGATGAGCATGGGGCGTAGGCCCTCGATGGTAGCGGCGACGGCGCTTCCACTGAGCGGTTCGTCCGACTGGGACAAAAGGAGTTCACTGGGGTTGGACACCTGTCTGAGCCCGCTGGCGTGCATTTCGTAAATACCAAGCTCATCGGTGGAGCCGAAGCGGTTCTTGAGGGTGCGCAGGATGCGGTAGGTGTAGTTGCGGTCGCCTTCGAACTGGAGTACGGCATCGACGATGTGTTCGAGGAGTTTAGGACCTGCAATGGCTCCGTCCTTGGTAATATGGCCAATGAGGATGACGGGGATGTGGGTTTGTTTGGCAAAGCGTTGCAACTCACCGGCGCATTCCCTCACTTGTGAAATGCTGCCCGGCGTACTGTCGATGTGGGGCGAAGAAAGCGTCTGGATGGAATCTACTATGAGCAACTGGGGGCGCAACTCAGCAGCGTGCGACAGGATTTTGGAGGTATTGGTTTCGGTCAACAGGTAGCACGCCTCATTTCGTATGCCAAGGCGCTCGGCCCGCATCTTGATTTGCTCTTCGCTCTCCTCTCCGCTCACATACAATATAGGTATGGGCAACTGCAAGGCGATCTGCAACAACAAGGTGGATTTGCCTATGCCGGGCTGCCCACCGATCAGTACCAAGGACCCGGCGACGATTCCACCACCAAGCACCCGATTGAATTCTGCATCCGGCGTGACGAGTCGGCGCGTAGTACCAACCTCCACGGCTTGCAAGGGCACCGGTCGCGATTCCCGCCCAGCCCCTTCCCTACCCTGCCACACCTGGCTGCGCGATTCACGTTCGGTCGGTTTTACCACTACCTCCTCCACGATGGTATTCCATTCCCCACAACTTTGGCAACGCCCTGACCATTTGGGGTACGTAGCCCCGCAGGAGGTACAGGCAAAGATTTTCTTGACTTTCGACAAGGGTCAGATTTTTGTCAGATCTTGCAACGGCAGGCAGGCAAAAGTGCTGAATTTTCTGGTGTCACAAGTTGTAGCAAAAAAAATTGACCCTGCCCTTAGGGTAAGCTTTACTATTATTGATCAAAAGGATTACTTTTGGCCCGGTTTTTTGAAAAGCCTGTGGCTACATCAAAAGGGGTTTCCCCAGTGACGCTCTAGCGTAGCCCACGTCTCACATCCACCCGCCTGAAGTGGCGGTGTTCGAATTAGAAAGTGAATCCACCATCAGACCGAGCACCTCGGTCCGGACGAAGAGCAATATGTAGATTGTTTTCATTTGGTTTTTTGGGGTTATACAGGGGGCAACTTCGAGTTGCTTCCCTGTTTTTTTTTATAGGCTATTGCATGGCTCGATCCAACGAGTACTTTCGCACTCGAAAATGGACCCCGCCCGAGGGGTAGCTCCTTTCACTCAGGGTTATCTGCAAGGACACCTTTACAGAGATCCCCAAAAGTCCTCCATCGACCATGATCCATCCTCACACTCGCTTGGTTTTCATCGACGAAGAAATCGGCTATGGCGTTTTCGCCACGCAATTCATTCCGAAGGGCACCATCACCTACGTCAAAGACACCCTGGAACTGGAGATTTCACCACGCCAGTTCAGCTCTTATCCGCCCGTTCTGCAACAGGCCATCGACAAATACTCCTACATCGATGAGCGCGGCATGCGCATCGTCAGCTGGGACTTGGGCAAATACGTCAATCACTGCTGCCACTGCAACACCATGAGTACGGGCTATGGATTCGAAATAGCCATCCGCGACATCCATCCCGGTGAAGAAATTACCGATGAATATGGCCTTTTCAACATCGAGACACCCATGGAGGTACACTGCAAGTGGCCTGATTGCCGCCGTCGCATTTGTAAGGAAGACTTGGAGCGCTTGTATCCTGTCTGGGATGAACAGGTCCGTCAAGCCCTCGCCCATTGCCTTGAAGTTGAGCAACCTTTGCAGCCACTCATCGATCCCTCTACGTGGAGGAAGGTGGAGCAATTTCTCGTTGATCCCAGCCAATACCTTTCAGTGTCCCACTTGCGCTACGACCCTTCGAAATTCAACGGGGAAAACGTGGCGATAGAATGATACACTCCCATTGACTACCTCACCTCGCCAAGGGAGGGCCAGTGATTTTCCACCTCGAATTAGTTCTCGCTATTCTCCTTTTTTCAATTCCGGAAGTAACTTGGGGTGTCAACGCCTTGCCTGACACGAGCAGGCAAGCACAAAAACGCAAGCCCATGGCCGAAGTCACTACCCATTCTCGCTTTGCCCAAACTGTCATGCCGGGTACTTTCGAAGCCCATCGACATTGGTATCCCCGTGCACTCAATGCCACCATTCACCCCATGGTGAATTTCTTTCTCAACCTCGAACAGGAGCGCATCATCAAGCGGTATTGCCATCTCCATCCCGGGGTGAGACAAAACGACCTGGCGGAACTGCTCCATTACCAGCCATGGTTTTTCCACTGGGCAGGGGCCGACCTGATCAACGTCACCAACATCGAGGGCAAACGGCACATGGTGGTCATCGAAAACAACTCCTGCCCAAGCGGGCAAAAGTCCATGCCACTCACCGACGACCACCAGGAACGAGGGGCTTATCGGTGGCTGATCGAAAAAACTTTCAAACCATTTGCGGAGCGCAAACGGCTCACCGTTCAAGGTGCATTGGCAGTGGTGTTCGACAAAAACCCGATGGAAAACACCGGTTATGCTGCCGTCATGGCTGACCTTTTCAACGAACCTGTTTATTGCGTAGAATTTCATCATGACGACCCCGACCCACCTGTCCGTTTCGAGGAGGGAATCATGTTCGTGCGGGACCAAAACCAACAGTGGAATCCCATCCGGGCAGCTTTTCGCTATGTCACTCAAAAACCCTGGAACCGCATCCCCATCCAGACTCGCACCCGCATCATGAACCCCATCGTAGCTTGCATCGCCGGAGGCCGCAACAAAATGCTCGCAGCCAAAGCATACGACAAATTCAACAAAGAACTGAAGGAAAAAGGACTGCATATCCACACCCCGTACACCATCCGCGACGTGCGCAAGGAGGAAATACCCGGCATCGTCAAAACATTGGGTGGCCAAGCCGTGGTCAAAGTACCCTACAGCAACGCTGGACAAGGGGTCTTTACCATCGTGTCGAAAAAGGAACTCGACGATTTCATGAAGCGCTCGTTCGACTATGACCGCTTCATCGTGCAAAGTTTGATTGGCAACTACCACTGGAGCAGCACCACCTCGCGGGGCAGACTCTTTCACGTGGGAACCATCCCCTCTCCTACTGGCGAGACTTTCGTTTGTGACGTGCGCATGATGGTCTCGAGCACCGACCAGGGCATCCGCCCATTGTGCGTCTATGCCCGGCGGGCTGAAAAACCGCTTGCCGATCACATCAGCGACAGCGCCAACTCCTGGGCCATGCTCGGCACCAACTTGTCGTTTCGCAAGGCGGATGGAAGCTGGGACACCGACACCAACAGGCTGCTGCTCATGGACCGACGCGATTTCAATCGACTTGGGTTGGGACTCGACGATCTCATTGAAGCTTACATTCAAACCCTGCTGAGCATGATCGCCATTGACCAAATGGCCAAAGAACTCATCGGGCGCGATGGACGATTCAAATGGAATACCTTCAAAAAACTCAACGACGACTTAGGACTGCTCGAAGAGATTAAAAGGGGGAACGGCTATTGAGGATTACCTGCCTGCCTCCGTGGTATGGGGCTGACGGACAGGTAGGAGGCGAGAATAGCGCCCAACTGATTTTCTGTGCTGCCTTTTTACAGGGGACTCAGTGATCAAAGGCGCGACCGCATGGCAGTTTGGCAACCCTCCACGGAGGAAACGTGTGGATTCTTTTCAATCACAAACACTCGATCGCATTGAGACAATACAGCCTTCTCGTACTGACAGACCACGCAGGCCACAGCGAACACAACTCCATCTACTCGCTGCTGCTTGAAATGCGTAAAAACAAGCGCTGCAAACAGATCGACGTAGCCAGCCGCAGCCTCAAGGCCAACGATTTGTTTTTCGAAAAAATGGCGGTGCGCAGTTTGTTCGCCGCCCCGGTCACCCAAAACTTTTCGTTCGATGCGGGGGGCAAACACTTCACCCAACATCTGCGGCAGGTAAGACCCTATGCTTACGATGCCATCTTGTTGAGACTACCCCACCCCGTGTCGGATACATTCTGGTCGTTCCTCGAAACGGCATTTCCCAAAATGCTCTTCATCAATCAGCCGTCGGGCATGCGCAAAATCGGCAACAAGGCTTTCATGCTCCAATTTCCGCAACTCTGCCCTCCCATGAAGTTGTGCCAGTCGTTGGAGGAAATCGACGCTGCGAGGCAACAATACCCTATCGTACTCAAGCCCCTGTTCAGCTACGGAGGTAAGGGCATCCTTCAAATCCGGGGAGAGGAGGTGCTGCGTTCGGAAGGAGGTAAAATGAGTTTCCAAGAATTTGCACAAGCCTATGAGGCAGACCCCATTCCTTATCTGGCAGTCAAATTCCTCGAAAACGTCGATCGAGGCGACAAGCGGCTGGTAGTCTGCTGCGGGGAAGTACTCGGGGCCGCACTGCGCCTGCCAGCGGCCGGCAGCTGGGTGTGTAACATCGCCCAGGGGGGCAGCTCGACACCTGCTACTCCCGACGACGACGAGCTTGCCATCATCGCCACCATCGACCCAGTGCTGAAAAAAAATGGCGTAGTATTTTACGGCATCGATACATTGGTAGACGACGATGGCCGTCGCAAACTGTCCGAAATCAACGCACTGAGCATCGGCGGGCTGTACGCCATGCAAAACGAACATGGTATCCCCGCAGCCAAAAGGGCTGCTGATTTGCTATGGAATTACATTCACGAAATGCACCACGGCGAAGGATGATGGGAAGACGCATCCCACCATCTACCGGTCAAGATGAACTACCCCATCTTTCCGAAGGTCATTTTTAAAACTTCTCGGCTTATGTCCACACAGGGTCTGCTCACTCATTCGATTCCCGTCATCGAAAGGCTGGATTTGGAAAAACTCCCCCGCGGAGAAAAACTGCGTTTTTTGATGCACATCGTCACGGATGGCATGTCGATGCCGGTGTATGTGCCACTGCTCATCGCCACGGGCCAGCGGCCAGGTCCCGTCCTGGGACTCACAGCTGCCATCCATGGCAACGAGCTCAACGGCATTCCCGTCATCCAGCGCCTTTTCAAAGAATTAGACGTCGAACAACTCCGCGGCACGGTCATCGGTGTTCCCGTGGCCAATGTGCCTTCCTACTTGCGCCGAACCCGCCGCTTCATCGACGGGGTGGATATCAACCACATCATGCCAGGAGAGGAGCACGGCAACGTCAGCAGCATCTACGCCTTCCGGCTGGTGGACCGCATCGTACGGCATTTCGAATACTTGGTGGACCTCCACACTGCCAGCTTTGGCAGGGTCAACTCCTACTACATACGCGCCGACATGAAAAACCCGGTCACCTGTGAGATGGCGCTGTTGCAACACCCCCAGATCATCCTGCACAATCCTCCCTCCGATGGCACACTACGGGGTGCCGCCAATGCCCTGGGCATCCATGCCATCACCCTCGAAGTGGGCAACCCGCATACTTTCCAAAAGGGCATGATCCGCGACGGCCTCACCGGCCTGTACAACTTGCTCCATTACCTCGAGATGGTAAGCTCAGAAATCGAAGAACCTGAAACCGAGCCCATTATTTGCAAATCTTCGCAGTGGCTTTATACCGATGAAGGCGGATTGCTAACCGTATTGCCTCCAGTAGCCGCACGGGTGAAAAAAGGCGAAATAATCGCTCGTATCCACAACGTATTCGGCGACGTGGTCAGGGAATACTTCGCACCAAGCGATGGGGTGATCATCGGCAAGGAAGTCAACCCCGTCAACCAAACCGGCGGCCGCATGCTACACCTGGGTATCCCTGGAAAACCTTGAACCCAGCTCCCCCGCTATTCAATCATTTTAAACACCAAGGGGCTCAGCTCACTGTATAAGGTGAGCATAATGAAAATTAATCGGGCAACCCCCATAATCCCCCTTCCAATCAGAACACGAGCGACTTCATGTAAGCCGCATCGGCCTTCGCACTGTCGAAGGGAGTGGAGTCATCGTAGCGCTCTTGCTCCACGATGTAGTATTCCATGCCCTGTTGTTTGGCCACGGCCAGGATCGACGCAAAGTCGATCGAACCCTGGCCGAGGATGCAGGAGGCGTCCTTCTCTTCGGGGGGTGCGTCTTTTTTGCGGTCTTTGACGTGGGACAGCTTGAAACGGTTCGGGTAACGCTTCAACCACTCCACGGGGTCGGCCCCGGCCGTCACCACCCAGTAAATGTCCATTTCGAAGTCCACCAGTGCTGGGTCGGTATTTTGCATCAGCACATCCTGGGGCAGCTGTCCCTCCAATTCTTTGAAGGAGTAGTCGTGGTTGTGGTATGCGAATCGGAGGCCATTGGTTTTGCAAACCTCGCCACACTTGTTGAAAGTCTCAGCGATGCGCTTGAAGTCATCGATACTTTTCTGGGGCCCCACCCATGGCGCGATGAGGTACCTCATGCCCACTTCAGCGGCCTGGGCGGCTTTTTCCTCGAAATTCTGAGTGAAATTGCAGTGGCTGGCTATGAGCTCGAGGCCCAGCTCGTCGCACAGGGACTTCATTCCCTTATGGCCCATGTCCCACCACAGCCCTTTCCGACCCTCGTAGTTTTCCACCTGTTTGTAGCCAAAGCTGGCCACCTGACGAAGCACCTTGGCAGGGTCTTTATCCATTTCGCTGCGCAACGTGTAGAGTTGGATACCAAATGCGGTGAGCGTTCCGGCAGTAGCAGTTTGCGCGGCTGTGGAATCAGCTTCTACGCCATGTCGGTCGTTGCCGCCAGCCGATTGTTTACAACCCCACCACGGCAAAACGAGTGTTCCAGCTGCGACCAATCCGGTGGTCCGGATAAACTTTCGTCTTTTGTTTCTCATGGTTCCAATTTTTTCCGGTGATTGTATCGAGGTCCATTGGCAGGGCTTTCGGGCCGAAAGAAAATGAAAAATCCCATCTTGGATGCAATGCAACCCAAATTTGAAGGTAGTTACGGGCGTAGCTGGCGTGACCTCTCAGTTCACTGTCTGAAGACAAACAGGCGAGGCTCAAATGCTCGGCTTCTCCGTTCGAAGACCTTCCATCAGAGACAAGAGAAAATCAGCTGCCTTTTCGACTTGTGGGCTGCATGTATGCATCTTGGCCAGGGCAGAATCATATTGAACCATGACGAATCCCTCGATGAGGGGGTGAAAAAAACATACAATGCCAGCCTCCCTATTTTTACTAAATATTACACTTGCCCGCACCCACAAGGGAAGCGGGTTCTCTTCAGGAGATACATTCACAATCGTAGCATCAGTCTCTGTAAATCCATGAGATAAAACAACGGAAGATGGCGATTCAAAAAACCACATAAAGCAGTTTTGATTCCCTACAGGCGCAATTTTGGTCTGATTTTCAATTTTTTCATTGAGCTCGTTCAATTTTGAGCACATAGTCTCGAAGGGCCAGGGGGCAGCGTTGTAAATGGAGAAGGGAATCCATTTTTTCTGCAAAATATCGTAGCATTCAAGTGCCGGCAAACGCAGCTTGTATTGGAATATTGGCAAGTCTTTGAACAACGAACCGGGATAGTAATATTTCAGCCCTCGCTCCAAACCGTATTTGAGTTCCAACAGCATGGTGTAAAAGCCAAGGCTGTATTTGTGATATTTTAGATCAAAAGCAGCCTCCAGTGAAGTCATTCCTCTTTTGCCTTGAAAAAAAACCGAAAATGCCACCAGTTTTTGGCCATGCCAAACCTTGAGCAATTTTCCCGGGAATCTGTCGGGATCTAATTCATGAAAAAGATGGTATTCCAGGCCTAGGGGATTTAGCCATCCATGGCGACTCATCGTGAAGTCTTTCCAGAGCCGGTCCACTTCCGCATCTGATCTGAATGGTTCGACTATTTCATGGGAAAAGATTTGCCCATTCCTTCGCAGCAACTTGCGCTTGCTTCGTGAAAACATGCCGTGATCCAGGGGCGAGCGCAATTCTACGGACGGGTACAGCTCTCCAGGGCGGAATATTTCGTAGGAGCTGATCTTTATCCCCCCACCGGTAGGAAAATACCCCGCTTCCAGTGCGGCATCCAGCGTTTCAGCGTCCAATTCAGACACTGGAACATCTTTGTACAAGGATGGAGGGAATTTTTTCATTAAATAAACTACCGCTCTTTTCTTTTATACCCATTTCGAAGTAGTTTGGGAAAATCACAGCCTGAAAACTCAGCAGGTGTTGGGAGTTTGGTCGGCTTCGCCGCCCAAGCCACTTCGTTTTGAGTATATACCCAAAGCGCGTGGTTCGAAAAAATCCAAGCTTTTCATTTCAAAAATAAGGGGAGAGCTTGTTCGGTGTACGCCACCCTAACCACTGCGCTTCGAATACGTAAAATTTTTTGAAAATATACACCGGCGTGCAATGTAATGATTTCCAACCATTGTGCAAGGGGTGGGCGAGGCAGGGCATAGCCCTCTACACACCGCATGGTTTCTTTCGACCTGGCTCTATCATTTTCTGCTAATGAGGTCAGTTTTATTTCTCTCAGACATGAGCAGGGAATTTTCCGCTCTCCGTTTACGGCATTTTTTCCGTGATGACGAAGTTGGCCAGGAGGTTTACGTTGTCGGGGCTGGCAAGGATGGTATTGAAGAGCAATTTGCTGCGGTCATTTCCAGGTCCCTGGTAAATGATCAATCCGTCCATGTTGTAGTCTTTCGACTCATAGGCCTGTCCAATGAAGTTGGCCAGGGTGTTGGAGTTGGCTGGATGGTTGATGATGTAGAAAAAGACAGTGAGCACATCGTTTCCGGGACCTTGATAGATGACTTTTCGATCGGCGTTGAGGTCGCCCGACCACAAGGCTCGATTGCCCGCAAAATGGATGGCAGCGTTGGTGCCGAACGTCTCGAAGTTTTCATCGTCGAAATTGGCGGTACTGACATCGGGTGTGAGGTGCAAGGGATGATTGGATGCCATGCCGAGGTGATTGCGGTGTCGGATGGCCACGAAGTAGTCACCACTCGGCACATTGGGGAAGAAGACCGGCGACAGGCCGTCCACGTCCACTACGTCTCCATCGCGTTGAACAAGCGCCGAGCGGGTTGCCACCACTTCATGTGCGTCGTCGATGTCGCGCAATTCGATGAACACCCAGTCCACGATGGCATCGGGGCCGGTTGTCATGAAGACGGCCGGTGCCACCACCTCTCCTCCTCCACCTGCCTTGTGTTTGAAACCCGGCATGGCTGAGAAAGGCTCTGTCGTCGGCAGCAGTCCTTTTTTGCGCAGGTCGTCGCGCATCAGGGAACTGCCACCATTGTCGAGCAAGCAGGCGTGCAGCTTGACACGAACTTTCAGCCTGACGCCTATGCAGGTGGTCCCAGCCAGGGGATCGCACGGATCGCGCGGGTTGGACTCCCCCTCGGAGCTGTCCACCACGCCATTGTGATTGGCGTCTTCCACACCATCGGGGATGCCGTCCTTGTCCGTATCGGAGTCGGTGGGATCAGTTTCGAGGCCGAGTTCGAAAGAGCCGTTTTGGTTGGCATCTTCCACGCCATCTGCGATGCCGTCGCCATCGGTATCGGTGTTGAGCCAGCCCGTTTCCCCTGCGTCGGTCACGGCGTTGCCGTTGACGTCTTCGAGGTGATCGGCAATGCCGTCGCCATCGCTGTCGGTATCGAGGAAATTGGGGATGCCGTCGCCGTCGTCGTCAACGTCTGGCTGACCATTGCTCATGCCGAATGTGCCGTCTTCGGATTGGCTGTCGTATGGTGAGGTGTTGGCGTCGGCCCCGTCTTCGGGCCTACCGTCGATGACAAGGCCATCACCTTCGCTGAAGAAGTAGGAGCGGAGATTGTCGTCGAAGCCATCCTGGTCCACATCGGTGAAGACATCGACCATCCCGTCGCCATTGAGATCGAGGTTGGCGAGGCCGATTTCAGCCAGGTCGGGAATGCCGTCGCCGTCGCTGTCGAGGTCGAGGTAATTGGGAATGCCGTCCAGGTCGGCATCCACGGAGGAATAAGGCGATCCGTCGCCGTCGTTGTCTTCGGGTCTGCCGTCTTCGGTCAATCCATCGGGTTCGGTGATGAAAAGGGGCAAGTTTTCGTAGAAATCAGGCATGCCGTTGCCAGTGGTGTCGCTGGCGAAAGCAGGATCGACGAGGCCATCCCCATCGGCATCTACTCCACCGGCCTCGAGGAGGTCGGAAATGGCGTCGTTGTCGCTGTCGAGATCCCAGAAGTTGGGAATGCCATCGGCATCGACATCGGGAGCCGAGGTGTGTTTGCCATCGGTGAAAACCATGCTGTTGACCTTGACGAGGACAGCTTGCGGATCATCGATTCCAAATGCGGAGTCGTCATCGGGGTCGTAGAAGTCGTAGAACCCGTCCCCGTCGGCATCCGGAAGGGAAGTAGGCACGCCCGGAATGGGATAATCGATGCGGCCATCGCCATCGGTGTCCACGCCGCCGGCTTCGATGATATCGGGTATGCCATCGTTGTCGCTGTCGAGGTCGAGGTAATTGGGAATGCCATCGCCATCCCGATCGGCTAAGGGGGAAAGTGGATCGAACGTGGAGGAAGCCACTGGGTCGGGGTTGGTTTCATCGCCGTCGAGGTCATTGGCGATGCCATCACCATCGAGGTCCCAGTCGGTTTGACCGAACAGGTCAGCGATACCATCTCCGTTCTTGTCGTTGAAGCCGGCCTCGATGATATCGGGGATGCCGTCGTTGTCGCTGTCGAGGTCACGGCTATCGGGGATGCCGTCGCCGTCGCTGTCCCCATCACCTTCCACGAGGTCGGGGATACCGTCGTTGTCATCATCGGCGTCGAAGAGGTCGGGCAGGCCATCCCCATCGGCATCGTTATCGTTGTAAATGGTGATTTTCTGGTACTTCACGGTGGTGTTGCCACAATGGTCGGTCAGCGACCAAATGCGCAACACATATCCATCGCAACCATCGAGGTAGGCCAAGTTATCGGTCCAGGTAGCATCCAGACCGGTGGCGCAGTTGTCGGCTTCATCGGTGACGTCGCCGGTGATGGCGAGGTTGTTTCGATCCACGGCACAGGTGATGGTGATGTCAGCTGGCACGGTGAAGGTGGGTGGCGTGGTATCGCGCAAGAAAAAGCGCTGGACCAGCACAGTGGCATTGCCGCATTCATCTACGAGTGAATAGGTTCGGGTATAGGTCGTATCCTGGCTGCAATCGAAACTGTACGGGCTGTCCGTGATGGTTACGGGCACCGAGGCGTCACAGTTGTCCATGCCTACGATGTCCACACCTGGCACCAAGGGTTCTGGGATGGCACTGCATTCTACAGGATGGTCCAACGGCAAGCTGCCCTCGACGACCAGCCAGGTCAGGGTTTCACCGTTGTGGATGCCGTCCAGGTAATCCCATTCATTGATGCGGATTTCGAACGACTGCTCACCCACGTTGCGAATGCGCACGGTGGCTGGATCGGAATCGCCATTGGGCACACCGCCAACAATCACCACCGGGTTGTGGTACTTGAACTGCAGCGGCACCGTGACCCATTGATGATCAGCCACGACGGAGCCCGTTTCGCCAATCGGCTCGCCCGTTTGGAGCTTCAGGATTTGGCCGGGGGAAATGGCCATCCATGCCGCCGTTTCGTAACCGTGGTTGGTTTCCGGATCGAGGGACTTTTCCTCCTGGCACCACAAGCTTACGGAATTGGCCGACAGGCCCGTGTAGCGCATGGCTACGGGGTTGTTTTCATTGAACGTCTGCAAACAAGCGAGGAATCCGGCCGGCGTGTGCGCCAGGTTGAAGTTGATCGAAACAGGCGAGCTGCTGACGAGCTTTTTGCCAGCTTCGAATTTCCAGCTGCCGTCGAAAGCGCCTTCCTCGATAGCCATCCAAGCCACACTTTCCGAGAGATGCTTGCCATCGGCACCCTCCTGTTCCTGCAACCTGAGTTGGAATTGTTCGGTGGAAATGTTGCGCATCCGGGGCACCACGGTGGCCGCCTCATTTGCGGTCACCACCTGCGCAAAGACGAGTGGTTTGGCGGAAAAGGCAATGGGGAAACGAATGGTTTTCCAGCGGTGGGTGACGTTTTCCATCACGCCCGCCACCATGCGCTTGCCGTTGGGAAGTGTGTAGATCCTGTACAAGTCTGGCGCCGTGGCATCCAGAATGGTTACCGTCTGCTGGTTGGACACGCCATTGCCACAATAATCCTTGGCCGTCCACACCCGCGTCAGCAGATAGCTGTAAATGGAGCAGCTGTCCTGACCCTGGTTGGAAATTTCGCTCATGGCCAAGGTCACCTGCTGACAGTTTTCCCAGGCGTCCACGATGGGGGGCATGGGGATTTCCTCATCGCAAAACACCAGCTCATCAGGGGGGATGTTGAGCAGGAGGGGCTGCTCGGTGTCGGCCAGGTCGATTACCACAGTGGCCGTGACGCAACAGGTGTTGCCGTTGTTGCAAACCTGATAGGTAAACTGGTCAGTGCCACAAAAGGCAGAATTGGGCGTGTAGATGAACTCCCCGTCGGCGTCCATGTCGAGTGTACCATTGAGGGTGGGGACGACTACCGAATACACCGCCCCGACGAGGTTACTGTCGTTGGCTGATACATTGTCGTATAAGAACAAACCGGGGCAGGCGGAGGTGTACAGGTCATCATGGGCTACGGGGGCCAGGGAAATCTGTTTGGTCACCACGTTGGAATACACCCAGGCCGAGCACGGAGACCGGCGCACTTTTCTGCGAAATTGGGTGGTTACGGAAATGGGGCCTGGGGCCAGCGAATCTGCCGCGGCCCCGGCGATCTCCTGCCAACTCGTCCAGGTGCTGTCCGGCTGGAGGGTTCGTTTCTCCCAGCGGAATTCCGTGGCGCCACCAAAGCCACCAAATGGTGGAGAGAGGGGGCTGATGGTGGACCCATTGCTGGAACTGCACAGACTCTCGTCGCCACTGATGCTTCCACCGGAGCTGTAGTTGGCCACGATGGTGAGCGCCGTGTCGGCGTAGCCGGTGCAGAAGCTGTCCTGCACACTCAGGTGGATGGTGCGCAGCCCTCCGCTGGAAAAGCTCACCACGTGAGGCCCAGGCCCATTGGCGGTAGTTGGAGTGGCCGAACTGCCAAAGTCCCACAGGAAATCATAAGGCGGGTTGCCGCCAGTGGCAAGGCCTTCCACGGTGATGCCTTCTCCTGCACAAGCCGTGGCCGTGGATACCTGGATCGCCGGATCGATGGACGCCGGCTGGATCAGGGTGACGCTTCCCCAGTCCTGCTCACATTCGAGTCCCACATACCTGAAACGGATATTGTAAACACCCCCGGCCAGCCCCGTGAAGCTGAATGGCGGAGCTGACCAGGAGGTGCCACCGTCAATGCTGCCTTCAATTGAAGTAGAGGGGGGATAACTCACGGTTATGTCGATGGTGCCATCGGCAGCATTGCAAGTGGTCGGATCGGTAGTCGTCAAGCCAGTCACGACGATTTGAGGGCGCACCTGCCATTGCATCGTGTCGGTAGCCATGCAGCCGTCGAGTGATGCAGTCAACACGACATTGACAGTGGTGGCACCCACGGAATTGGGCACGTTGAAGCTCACGCTGTGGGGCCCAGCTCCGACAGCCGAGGCCGGCGATGCAAACTGGCCGAAATCCCAGGAGTAAGTGGTGCCGGGGGCCGAGGGAGCTGCCTCGAAAGGATAGTCGATGAACTCACACAGGTAGCCGTGATCCGCCGTGGGATAAGAGGTGATTTGGGCCGTAGGCAAAGGTTTGACAGTCTTGACGATGGTGTTGCTGTTGATCCAGGCCGAACAGGGGGAGCGCTGGGCCTGGCGTCGGTAGTGCGTCGTCTGGGTGACGACGGGCGGGTCGTATTCAGGCCCCGTTGCTCCACTGATGGTGCTCCAGGTAGTCCCCCCATCGGTACTTTTTTGCCAGCGGTAAACCACGATGCCGTCAACCCCGCCCGACGGCAGAGCCAGGCTGGTGATGGGTGAGGCGTCAAAGGAGCCGCAATGGATTTCGTCGCCACTTATGTAGCCTCCATTGGTGAAATTGTTGACCACCTCTTTCTTTACCGGGGAAGTGTACACGTATTCCGAACATGGAGAACGCCGTGCCCCTCTGCGAAACAGGGTGGTCTGGATGATGGGAGGCGGGTTGAAGGTCTCGGCCGTAGCACCAGCTACATCGGACCAGGTAGCTCCTCCATCGGTACTTTTTTGCCACTGGTATTGCAACGAGCCGCCTTGACCTCCCGAGGGCAGCACCGTGCTGCCGATCAGCTCGGGGTCGAAAGAGCCGCATTTGGACTCGGCACCCGAAATGGCCCCAGGGTTGGTAAAATTGTCCACCACGGTTTTCACCACCACATTGCTGTAAAGCCATTGAGAACATGCCGAGCGACGCACCCCGCGACGATACCAGGTGGTTTGGGAAATGAGTGAAGGATCATAGGTGGCTGCTGTGGCACCAGCAATGTCAGCCCAGGAAGTGCCACCATCGGTACTCGATTGCCACTTGTATTCAGCAGATCCGGCGGTTCCACCCGAGGGGGGAGCAAGCTCCACAATGGGAGCAGGATCATACGTGCTACAGTTGGTTTCATCACCCGAGATGGTGCCTGCGGAGTCGAAGTTGCGCACGAATTCCTTCTTCACTGCATTGGAATACTTCCATTCCAGACATGGCACGAGTCGGGCCCCCCGGCGGTACCAGGTGGGTTGATCGATGTGGGGCGGGTCGTAGTTGGCAGCGTCGCTGTCGGGAATATCGATCCAGGTGTTGCCACCATCGGTGCTTTTTTGCCAAATGAATTCGACCGTTCCACTGCCACCCCCCGAGGGCGGGGATACTTCGACGATGAGGCCGGGATCGTAGTTTTCGAGACAGTGGGATTCATCGCCACTGATGGTGCCGCCATCGTCGAAATTGCTCGAAGAGCCCACGTTCATCACCCCAGTGACGGTGCACCCCGAAGCCGAGCTGATCGTCACGGAGTAGGTGCCGGCGAGCAGGTTGTGTCTGTCGCCGGTTCTGGATGCCAGGTCGGCAATTTGCTGGGGGCTGAGGGCTTGCTCGGCGTAGTAGCGCACGTCGTCCATCAGGCCTCGATAGTAGGTATTGCCGCTGTTGAGCACCGAGCCACTGATGCTGTTTCCGAGACCACCGTTGTTTCCGTGGTTGCTGACCTTGTTCAGGCCGGTTTGGATGGTGGGGCCGGGGACTCCGTCGAGGTACACGGTGAAATCGCCTTCATCGAAAACGACGGCGATGTGGTGCCATTGGCCGTCATTGGGGAACACATGGCTGGCATCGGAGTAGAGCTGCGAGCTGCTTTTGACACCGGCGTGTACGACGTTGTTGGCGAGGCGAATGGCCAGGCCCTTTCCGCCGGTGGAACCACCCTCGTCGAACAGGGTCTGAATGCCCGTCAGGGTGCTGGGCTTGACCCAAAGGGCCACCGTCAGCTTCTTGAATTCCTTTTCCATGAAACCATTGTCCACGCTATAACGGACGTAGGTGCTGCCATTGAAGTACATGGAATAGCGTCCCTGGACGGCGTCCCTGGAGTAGATGGGATAGCCGTTGATTCCATTGTGGTGGTTGACGTTGCCGGAAACGTCGTCGGTAGATTGTTCGAAAGTCCACCAAGCCGTTTCGGGCATGTCGCTCCAGCGAAAATCAAGTGGCAAGTCGCCAGCCTGTGGTTCCACGTCGATGGCTCCACCACCGCTGCCGCAGTTCTCGTCGGTAACGGTGTAATTGCCCACGAGCACAGGGCCGCAGTCGGGATCTTCGCAGTCGGTCAGGCCGTCGAAGTCGTCATCCCGGTTGTTGTAGCAAATTTCGGGGTAGGCGATGGGGGCCAGTGCGGAGCCCGGGATGATGGTCCAAGTTTCGCTCGATGGAGTTTTCCAATAGACGTTGAAATGGTCAGCGCCATTTTTTTCCTTATGGAGCAACTCGATGTAGTATTTCTTTCCGGCTTCCAGCTGGACGGGGCTGGAGGTCTGAGACGGGAATTTGTCGTGTTGACCGATACCGGTAGCCGATTCGACGGATGCGATGAGCGACTTGTGCAGGTAGGAAGAGTCCGTGCTCAGGTAGAGGCGGGCCGATTCGTCGGCCGTGACGTTGAAGGTATAGGTACCGGATTGCGGAGGGATGAGCCAACCATATACCCGTGTGCCGAATTTGTTGTCATAATTGACGGGGCCGGCGAAAGAAGTGAGGTACCCTGATTCATTCCAACGGTTGGGATAGTTGGGGTTCATGAGCAGATCGGCCACGTCCTTGCCATCGATATTGCCCCAACGCTCCCAGGTCAGCCCGCCGGTACCCACGTCGATCGTAGCGGGGCAGTCCACTTTGCTCAGGGAGACGGCATCGATGGCCACCCCTATCCCATCGCGCACGTTGGTGAAGATGAATGCCGAGATCGGATCCTGGATGTTGTAGGTAAAAGTGTATTCGCATTTGATCCAGCTGAGGTTGTCCCAGCTGTCACTGGCAGGCACGGAGAATGCGAAAACGGGTTTGAAACCACTGACGAAGTCAAATTCGAGGTTGATGACGCCCGGATGCTGGGGCTCGGTTCCACCGTCGGGCAGGCCCTGGTTGTTCAAGGAGGCGGTCCATGCGGCGGCGTAAAAGCAGAACCGATAGGTCTGACCGTCCTCGAGGTCCAGGTTGTTGGAAAAATCGACATCAGCCACAAAGCAATCCCCACTGTTGGGGATCCAGACGAAGAAATCGCCTTCGGGGTTGTTGACCTGGTCGGCCTGGTCATTGACCAAAAACATGTATTTCGAAGAAATGGCTGCCCTCCAGGGTGCGATGGAGTAATCGTCGTTGTGGGGCATGGGGTGCACCGGTGAGCCTTCGAGCGTATAGGGAAAATCGTCCACGTACGATTCTTCGAAACCGCCATTGGGGATGAGGTTCTGGGTACAGCCACATCCGAGGTCGAAGTCGGTTCCTCCGAGCGGCTCGATCTGTTTGAAACAGAACTCATCGGCAAACAGGTAGGTGCTCGATGAACCCGACTTGTATCCACCCACCTCGGCAATGACGGCCCCGGCCGGGGCTTTGCCCTTGAGGGAAAACTCCCTGTAGGTCACGTCGTATTCCAGGATGGGCTGGATGATGCTGGACAACACCTGGTTGTTGACGTCGCGCCAGACGATGAACAGGTCGGTATAAGTCGGCACACCTCCTACCTTGGCCCAGGCGGTGAGCTCGTAGGTCTGCCCTTCCAACACAGCGAGGCGCTGGTAAAAAGCGGCTCCATTGCTCACCACCTTGACGGCTGCATTGCCGGCAAACGCATCGGAGGTGGTCGTCACGGTTCCGCCCGCCACGATCCAGTTGTTCATCCCATTTTCGAACCCTTCGTTGTGGATGAGGATACACTCGCCCATCGGCGGGCTCTCCTCGCTCAAACAGAATTCGTCCACTTTCATACTGGTGCCGCCAAACTTCAATGCATACACCAGCACGGACGTGGCGCCGGAAGGGGCTATGGCGCTTACCTGATATTGCTCATACACGCCGGAATTGCCCACCTGCACGGTGTTCTCACTGATCATGGAGCCGCCGCTGTCGTAAAAGCGCATGGCGATGATAGACGACCAGGTATTGCTCGTGCGCTTTGCATAGGCCTTGACGGTGTAAACGTAACCAGGCGTGACACCTCCTTTGAACTGTGAGATGTAGGAATAGAACCCTTTGAGCTCGGCGGCCCAATTGCCTTGCCAGGCATCGTTGGTAGCCGACACGCTGCCGTATTTGTACCATTGGCTCAGGTTGGCATCGAAGCCGGGGTTTTCGAGCAAAATGCACGGTGGCGGCAAAAGGACTGCCGGCGGCGGTGCGCCGAGGCGAGAAAACACATGATGCTTGATCTTCTGATATATCTGCACGCCCGCATCTTCCCTCAGTGACAGGGGGCTCTCAGCCCATGCCTGCAGGGTGGTCAGCACCAGGATGAAAATCAGTGGACATGCTTTTTTGATAGCGTCTGTCATAGCTCTTGCTTCGGGGGATGTCGGTTTCGCAAATGTGAATGGCGCATGCCTTCCTGCCTCGGTGTGGTTGGAAGCATGCCTTTTCACACTCCGCCGGCCGCAGAAGCATCTGGCCATGCCAACACACTGTCTTCGGTCGAGGAGTGAGACCTGTCAATGGTCCAGCCAGACCCTGCCAGGCAGCCGAGGAAAAAAGGACAGCTTGGACAGGCCTGCACCAGTTTTGGGTCTAAGAAGTGTCTTCGAAGGGAAATTGGCTCCGAACAAGAAGCCTACGAGAATCGAGGGATACCCCTCCTTTGCCAAAACCATACCACCGAGCAATGTGCTTAGGACAAAACAAAGACGGGCTTTCCGTCAGTGTCGAATACGGAAAGCCCGTTTGGGAATGTGCAGGGAATGAGTGGCTCAACCCCTGCAATTGTTTTGTTCGTGAGGGTGTCAGCGACAGCGGTTCTGCCCGGCCGACCACCCCAGATCGACCGGTAAGCGCGTCACAGCTTCTGGAACAACTTGAAGCCAATCATCCGGCCGCTCTGATCTTTCAACGTCAGCAAATGAGTACCAGTGGGCAGTTGCGAAACGTCGATGACACCTCGTTGACCATCCCAGGATCGAGAGGTAAACAGGCGGCCATTCATGTCGAAAATTTCTATCGTACCTGGCCGTGGATCGTCCGTAGAAACGTAAAGCTGCCCGGCTGCCGGGTTCGGCCAGACTTCAATGGCTACCTGTCTGGCGTATTCAGCAGTCGAGAGGGTGAAATCCTTTAGCCAAGAAGCCGATCGGAAGTCAAATTCTGGTTCGAGCTGGAGTTGCACGACGGGGAAGCCTAATCCACTCGCATTCGTCCAGAAATTGAAGTTGTAAACGCTGTCAGGTTCGCTCGCTGCATCTGCCACTTGCCAGGTGCCCAAATAATAGATGTAGGAAGTATCCCAGCTCAATTCCAGTTCCGAAGAGCGAATCACTTCATAGGTACCCGTGGGCGTAGTCAACTCACCAAACGCATCGATACTGACGATCCGTTCGGTGGTGGACTCCAGGCGGACGCTGTCGAATGGCAAACCAAGGTCGCCTCCTGCAAACTGCAGTTTCGTCCGCACCGTCTCATCGTAGCTTTGGCCAAAGGTAGCCGGAAACCGCAACACACTCTGGGCAGGTTGAAAGCGCAGTACCAGCTCGATGGTTTTCGAAGTATCGAAAGGCGAGGGCAGGATGCCGTACAAGCCCAGCAACTTCATCGCTTGCTCGTCGATAGACAAGTAGGCAAACGCAAGGGAGTCCGAAACCATGCAAATGTTCGACTGAGGGAATTCCGAACCTTTCGGTGTAGTCGCCGGGTCAACGAATTCAAGCTGTACATCCACATCCGCCTTCAGCTTGGAGAAATCCCAGGCCATCATCCCCAGTCCTCCTTCGTGGATGCTCGGATCGGGTAGGGTATCCATGGACTGGATGGCTTTCACACCGAACAGATCGATGTCGCTGTACTGGATCGTAATTTGACTTTGCAGTGCCAATGCAAGGCAGAGCAGAGTCAGCGTCGTCGAAATTCGCACCATAGCACTTGATTTCTTTAGTTACACAACCCAAGGTCGGACTGTGAGTCTTCCACAATACCCGAAGCATCCACACCAGGAATAGAACATGAAACCACGCTCCAGGTCGAGCAGGCAAGCTTCGAGAACTGGCCGGGACGACTCACTCATCCTCCATTTTTCAACACTACAAACTTAACCGCTTTTTGCGCACCTCGTTCACTGCGCAAGATGGCGTGGTACAAGCCTGCTGACAACTCGGCCTCCACTGGTATTCGGTATCGACCTGGCTGGTGGAGTGATGATTTGAACACGTATCCAATCGGTCGTCCGATGGCGTCGAAAAGCAGCAGGTCGTACCGACCAGGTGCGACGATTTCGTAATCCACGAAGAAATGGGCAGTCACGGGGTTGGGTCTGACGGCCAGCCAGTCGATGTCGTGCGTTGGATTGTGTACGGGCTCATGCGTATCTGTGAGGAAGCTGCTGTCGAGGTAAATGAACTCATCGCCTGGCTGGTAGATGGCGTATTCCAAAAAGAGGTACAACATTTCATCGGTGGTTTCCTCACCGTAAGTCACCGGTTGGGGAGGGTTGTGCGGATTGTGGGGGTTGGCCGTGGTATTGTCGTAGGTGAATTGAGTCTCGATCACACTGCCATCAGGCACTTTGAGCAGGTTGGGAAAGGCATAGGCCCCCTGCCATTCGAAGTGCCACTCAGGGATGTGGATGAGGGGCTGTATGTGGCCATCGGGGAGTTTAACCCAAGCCTTCATGGACTTGCCCAACAAGTGCATGTGGGGGAAGACCCGCAACAGGGAGAAGTCCAGGCCATAGTTCAACTCGAGGCGGGTGTTGAAGGTCTTGACCTGGTTGGCAGGAATGACGAAAGGTTTGTTGAGGTTTGTAAAAAAAGGATCGGCCACGGTGGCAAACTTCACCTCGCGCATGGGTTGCCCCAGGGGAGCAAAGAACAAGTTTATGCGCGTACTGTCCACCTGGCCTACCGAACCGGCCGGGTAGTGGAGCTGCACCACGATGTCGGTTCCCGCATTCAATTTGATACCCATGCCCGGCGGATAAACCAGGGCGTTGCCACCTGGGGCCCAGGCTCCGAAAATTTCTGCATCCTGGCAGGCGCCTCCGAAGCACACGTAACCGGGCTCGGGTGTCTGTTCATCCCGAGCGGCGCAATTGCCAGTATCATCCTTGAATGCCACCACGTGGTGTACGATGGATCGGTTGCCGGGCACCACCTCCCAAGCCACGACGTAGCGGTCCACATCGACCGGGCTTTTGAAGACGAAACAGCGGTAGTCGTCGTGATCCGTTGCCTGGGAGACGTAGGTTGGAATCTGGAGCACGAGGTCGGGGGTGCCAACCAGCTCACCGCCATCGGGGAAGGTGGGAGGTGAAGGGGCGTTGGCCAGGTTGCCGGGCGGGGCACCCTGTGCCGCCCAGTCGATGATGGCTTGCCGTTCGGCCGGGCTGAGCACCCGTTGGAAAGCATGAGGCTGATAGCTTGGATTGGGTGGCCAGGGAGGCATGATGTCCTGTTCCACGGCCCAAGCCATGTAGCTGGCTTGGGGTGCCGCTTCCTGGTAACTCATCAAAGAGAACGGGGCAATGCCTCCGTCGCGATGGCAGCTCGCGCAGTGTTTGTACACGACGGGGGCCACGTGATCCGACCACGTAACTGTCTGGGCACCCAAACCGAAGCCCAGCAGCATTGAAATGGCAATGGTTAGATTGATTCGCATGGCTTTTTTAATTGAAGACTGTTTGACTTGCCCAGTAAGTGCAGCCAGGCTCTCTCGCCCGATTCCTCCCTGCCTGGCGGCCTGTCCGGCGGCCAGACCTGTCTGTCGACAGACAGGCGGGTCGGCAGACAGGGATTCCTCGATTCTTCGACTCCTCGATTCCTCGATTCCTCGATTCTTCGACTCCTCGATTCCTCGATTCCTCGACTCCTCGATTCTTCGACTCCTCGATTCCTCGATTCCTCGATTCTTCGACTCCTCGATTCCTCGATTCCTCGACTCCTCGATTCCTCGATTCCTCGATTCTTCGACTCCTCGATTCCTCGATTCCTCGATTCCTCGATTCCTCGATTCTTCGACTCCTCGATTCCTCGATTCTTCGACTCCTCACCAATCCTTGATTTCCCAATAGTTCTGGCTTTCGATTTCATCGAGGATGGCCAGGTAGTTTGCATAACGAAGTTCGGAGACTTTACCCTCCTCGATGGCTTTCTTGACGGCGCACCCGGGTTCGCTGCGGTGAAGGCACTGCCCTCCGAAGCGGCATTGGGCAGAGAGCTGGAAAAACTCGCGGAAGTTGTGTGCCACGTCGAGCGGCTGGAGGTTGTTGAAAGAAAGGGTTTTGATGCCAGGAGTATCGATGATGGCGCCGCCGAAGTCCAGGTCGAACATTTCGGCGAAGGTGGTGGTGTGCTGTCCCTTGCCGGTGTAGTCCGAAAGTTCACCCGTGCGCAGGTTCAAATGGGGCTGAATGGCATTGATGAGGGTCGATTTGCCCACACCCGACTGCCCGCTGATGAGGCTGACCTTGTCTTTGAGCATGGCCTTGAATTCGTCGAGGTTGTAGCCTGTGAGGGCGGAGGTGAGCAATACTTTGTATCCAATCTGGGTATAGATCTCTTCGAGGTACACGTACACGTCGATGTGCTGTTCCTCATAGACATCGGCCTTGTTGAAGACGATGCAGGCGGGGATGTCGTAGGGCTCGGTCATGAGCAGGTAGCGGTCGATGAATCCCGGCTTGAGGTTGGGTTGGATGATGGTGACGATGAGCACCGCCTGATCGACGTTGCTGGCCAGCAGGTGCACCTCGTGCTTCTTGCGGGGCGACTGGCGGGCCACGTAGTTGCGTCGGGGTAGGATCTCCCGGATGAGACCAGTACCATCTTCCTCGATGCTGACGAGCACCTCGTCACCTACAGCCACCGGGTTGGTGAGGGGCACGCCATCGAGGCGGAATTTGCCCTTGATGCGGCAGTTGAGCTCGCGGCCGTCTTCGAGCCGCACGGTGTACCAACTGCCTGTGGATTTTCTGACAATGCCTTTTTCCAAAATGGACGCTTTGATTTTGATGAAAATGAAAGGACAAAAGAAACCATTCTCGGCCAGTGTGTGATTGGGCCGACGATGTTGGTGAGGCAGGGAAAGGCTCAGCAGGAGAATTCGTCGCCCATGGAATTGCGGTGGAACTCCGTCAGGTGGATGGGCACATTGCGCTGGCGCAGGTATTCCAGGACGTACTCCTTGCATTCTTCGTAGAAGCCGACGTGCTCCGGGGCGTTGATGCCGGGATCGGTGAATTTGCCCTCGAGCAGCAGGTTGGCTACTGCATTACAGGTGTAGCCGGTGGTGCGGGCCATGCTGATGGTGTCGGTTTTGGGGTCGTAGTAATCGAGCAGATCGAATTGCCAACGGGTGAAAGCAGAATCGATTTCGATGCGCATGATGGTGAAGTCGGCCTCGCCGGGTTTTAGCTTCCACTGGGGGAAGAGCACCTGCGAGGTGTAGTCAACGGGGCGGATGGGCACGCCGTTGACCAAGAGCGGCTCGCTGGAGAAAAAACCACTGTCTTTGAGCACGCGCAGGTATTCGACTGTGCCGGGATAGCGCAGGGTCTTTTCCACCATGTCTGGTATGGTGCTCATGGTGCGCAGCAGCGTGCGCAAGCCGTCGGTGTTGAAGGCTTCGAGGGTGCCTACGCGGTCGAACTCGACGAGTTCGAGGTCGCTCAAGGCAGGTTTGACGACCAATTCACCGTTTTGGCGGAAGCGCGCCGGCCGGAGGTATTCCTCTATGACGTCGGCGGGGGAAAATACCGCCCGGTATTGCCAGGGCCAATGCCTGACGACCGGCAGGCCGCCCACCAGGCATCGAAATCGGTACAAGACGTGGCGGGCAGCATAAAAACCGAGCAAGATGTTGCCCAAGCCGGGCGCCACGCCACAATCCACCACCGCAGTGACGCCTCGCTCGCGTGCCAGTTCGTCGAGCTCGAAGGGGTCTTCCGGGAAAAAGCTGATGTCCACGACGTTTTTGCCCGCTTCCAACACGGTGCGCAGGGTGTCGAAGCCCATGAAGCCGGGCAAGGCTCCAATTACCAGGTCGTAATCGGCCACCAGTTCCCGGATGATGTCGGGCTTGCTCAAATCCGCTCGAACGGTTTTCACCTTGCCTTTGCGAATGAGCCGACTCAAGGCTTCCTCGCTGCGGTCGGCCGAGGTGACGTCGTGTCGTTGGGCCAGGTCAAGTGCGATGGCACTTCCCACCAGTCCAGCCCCTAAAACGATGATTTTCTTCATGGAAAATGAGGTCTGACTGAATTGGAACAAGCCTGGCTCGGGTTGCAAGTCACGAGCCAGGCGAGCCAAAAATAGATTTTCGGCTGGCAATGCACCGGTTGACGAATGTCATTCTGCGCGGCAGGTGCAGCTTCTATCTTGCCCGCCTGCCATTCACACGGCAGCCCTGACCACACGAAAAAAAAGCCATGCACAAGACCATCATCGAACCCTTCCGAATCAAAGTCGTAGAGCCCATCCGCATGAGCACCCCGGCAGAGCGCCAGGAGTTTCTCCGTCGAGCCGGATACAATCCGTTCCTGTTGCCCAGCGAGGAAGTCATCATCGACCTACTGACCGACAGTGGCACCTCTGCCATGAGCGCCAACCAGTGGTCGGCCATGATGCGCGGCGACGAAAGCTATGCCGGTGCGTCGAGCTGGTACCGCATGGAAAAAGCCGTGAAAGACCTGACGGGATACCCCTACGTGTTGCCCACCCACCAGGGCCGAGCCGCCGAACACTTGCTCTATGGGCGCATTGGCGGTCCCGGCAAGGTGTTCATCAGCAACACCCACTTCGACACCACCCGTGCCAACATCGAATACACCGGTGCCACAGCCATCGACATTCCCATCGAGGAGAGCAAACATCCCGACTGGGAACTGCCGTTCAAAGGAAACATGGACACGGCCCAACTGCGACGCCTCGTGGAGGAGTATGGTGCCGAGCGCATCGCTGCAGTCATCCTGACCGTGACCAACAACAGCGGTGGGGGGCAACCCGTCAGCATGGCCAATGCGCGAGAAGTGTCGGAAATCTGCAAATCCAACGGCATCCTCTTCATCCTCGACGCCTGCCGCATAGCTGAAAACTCCTGGTTCATCAAACACTGGGAAAAGGGCTACGAAAACAAGACCTACCGAGAAATCGCCCGCGAGATGTTTGCGCTTGCCGACGGCTGCGTGATGAGCGCCAAGAAGGACGCCCTGGTGAACATGGGTGGTTTTCTGGCCCTCAAAGACCTCGACCTGGCCCTCCAATGCCGCACGGTACTCATCATCACCGAGGGATTCGCCACCTATGGCGGGTTGGCGGGCCGCGACATGGAGGCCATCGCCACCGGCCTCGAGGAGGTTTTCGACCCCGATTACCTCAACTATCGCATCCACAGCACCGCTTATTTGGGTAAAAAACTCATCGAAAGGGGAATCCCCGTCATCCGACCCGTGGGCGGCCACGCCGTGTACATCGATGCCCGTCGGTTCTACCCCCACATCCCCGTCGAACAGTACCCCGGCCAGGCCCTCGCCTGCGAGCTCTACCTCGCCGGTGGGGTGCGCTGCTGCGAAATCGGATCGGTGATGTTCGGCAAATACGACGAACAGGGCCGTCTCATCCCCGCTCCCATGGAACTGGTGCGGCTGGCCATCCCCCGCCGGGTCTATACCCAAAGCCACATCGATTACGTGGTCGAAACCTTCGAAATGCTGCTGGCCAACCGGGATCGCGTCAAAGGCTTCCGCATCACCTACGAACCTCCTTTCCTGCGGCATTTCACCGCCCGCTTCGAGCGGATCTCCTGAATAGGCCCGCCCATTTCACGCCTGTCAGGTCATTTTATCATGCACTTAACGCGCACCCACTGGCGGCCTTGCAGGCCGCTTTTTTTATTTGGAAAAAATTTTTTGTCAAATGAAAAAACTCGTTTACCTGCTTCTCCTCGGCATTTTCGGCCTTTCGCACAGCGCATGGGCCCAGTTGCAAAAACACCAGGTGCTTTTCCAGGAAATTTTCCAAAACCCTGGATTCAACACATTCTCAGAGTGCACCTTCCGATTGAGCACCGAGGTGGGAGCTTCCACCTCCACCGACGCCCTGCGACTAATTGTGCTGTTCAAAAGGCTGGTACCACCACAAGCCACGGCCTACCCTTCCGTCGATGAGGTACCAGAAGTGGACTGGTATAAAGACAAAATTTATCTCGTCAATGAAATGCGTGTGGAGCTGAGTCGAAAAGAACTGATCGAGTGGCTCGACTGTACAGAGGAATTGCTCCGTGAAAGACTGGCCAACCCCTGTAAATGGAATAAATCCGACTTCATCGAGCTGAGTTGCAACACAGGAGCGCTCTACGTGCTCTCGACCTGCAAAGGGTACACGCGCATGGAGACGTTCCGGATCGGCACGGGAGCACATTTCTCAATCGAACTCGAACAGAAAGATCTCCAAAAACTCATCCTCGACGTCCGCAATGCGGCGGGTTCGTAACTGACAACACCACCTGGCACGCGGTCCGAAATTTCCAGGATTGGCAACCCAGGCACTCCCCTTCCGCCAGTGTTTGAAAAGCTGGAATCCTTGCCGTCGATGAAAAAGCCCCTGCGTGAAGGACACACAGGGGCTTTCGACTTTGGTGGTGCGGGACGGAATCGAACCGCCGACACATGGATTTTCAGTCCATTGCTCTACCGACTGAGCTACCGCACCTCATTGCTTTCATGGAGGGCTTTTTCGAAGCGGGGGCAAAGATAGACGGAAAATCATTTTTTCCCAATGCGGACAAATTTTTTGGAAAAATCCCCGGGCTCCCTGCAAAAAGTCAGGAAAATTTTCCGGGGCGCCCCCTCGCAGCCGGCCGGGGACTTGCCTGCCAGCCTTCTCGGAATCGTTCGCAGGCTTCTGCATGTCCGTCGGGCAGAGGGGCCTGCCTGCCGATGGGCAGAAATGCTGCGCTTTGGAGCAGGCTGCTCATTTGCACCGGAACGTGCCAATTGGCCACCCGACCGCCTTCCAATACTTGTACTACCGATCCAGCCCGATTTTTTGCATCGCGCACAGCCCTCACACAGCCAATCGAGGCGGGGGAACCCTGAAATAGATCCATGCAGCCACCAGCAGCGTGGCCAGTGCCGTGAAAATCATCAAGGCCGAAGCGCCAAAGCCCGCCCAGATCAGCCCTGCCACAGAGCTGGCAATCAACACCGCCACAGAGCGCAAAGCCTCATAAGTGCCAATGGCGGTGGCCACTTCCTCCTTGGCAACCAGGTTGCTGATCCAGGCTTTTGAAACGCCTTCCGTAGCGGCCGCAAAGCAGCCGTACAAAGCCAGCAGCAGGGCAAATGCCCACCATCCGGTCACCAGGGGCATCGCGCCGTAAACCACCGAAAAGCATAGCAAGCCCATGAGGAAAACCCTGTGCATGCCCAGTCGATCGGCAAGCCATCCCGCCGGCAAGGCCACCGCCGCATAAACCAGGTTGTACAAAATGTAGGCGCCGATGAGCAGGCTGTCGCTCAGCCCTTTTTCTTTCATGAAAAGCAAAAGGAAGAAATCGGAGCTGTTGATGAGGGCAAAGGCAAGCAGCCCGATCAGCAGGCGCCGATATGAGGCCTCACTGCGGTACGGATATTTCAGGAATGCCACGAATCCTGGCCAAGGGCGCTGCTGTGCGGTTTCAGTGGTTTTTTCCTTCAACAAGAGCGTCAAGCCAACGGCCAGCAAGCCGGGCAGCAAGGCAATGAAAAACAGGGGGCGGTATTGCTCGGGCGCATGCCACAACCACAGCACGGCAAGCGCCGGCCCGATGGCAGCACCCAAGGTGTCCATGCCTCTGTGAAAACCGAAGATTCTTCCCTTTACGCCCGCAGTACCTTCTGCGGAAAGCAAGGCATCGCGGGCGGCCGTGCGCACCCCTTTGCCAAGGCGGTCGAGGGTGCGGGCAAAGAGCACCCACAGGGGCTGCGCCCAAATGGCCATCAGTGGCTTTGCCACGGCACTCAATCCATAGCCCCAGCGGACAAACGGGAGCCGACGACCCGTGCGATCCGACAGCTGCCCGAACCAACCCTTGCTCAAACCTGCTACGCCTTGAGCCACTCCTTCCAGTAAGCCAATGCCAACCACCCCAAAGCCGATCTGCTCCAAATACAGGGGCAGCACGGGGTAAAGCATCTCCGAGGCCATGTCGGTGAACAGGCTGATAAAACCCAAAATGACGACGGTGCGGGTGAATATGCGAGGCTCTTTTCTGCCGGCACTCATGGGGTTTTGGTGGGGGTGGGCTGGCCGTCCACGCCGAGTTTCTTGGAACGTTCTTTCCAGAGGTTGCGAGCGTATTGCTGCAGATCGGCGATGGAATCCGTTTCGTCCATGATTTCGAGGCCGAGCAGGGTCTCGATGATGTCTTCGAGGGTTACCAGCCCAATCGGGCCGCCAAACTCATCGACGACGATGGCCAGGTGATCGCGCTTGGTGTGAAGTTTTTCGAAAACCTTCCGCAGGGTCATGTTGAAGGGCACCAAAGGGACGGGCCGCTTTAGCGTGGACAGTTTTTCGTTGCCTTCCCCGGCGAGGAGTTTGTCGAGCAAGTCGTTTTTGAGCATCAAGCCCGTAATGTGCTCAGGAGTGTCTTTGTAAAGTGGTATGCGAGAATACTGAAGGGGGCGGTTGTTTTCATAGAACTCCTTCAGCGTTTCGTCTTCATCGGCGACGAGCATGACCGTGCGAGGCGTCATCACGTCTTCGGCAGTAAGGTCATCGAACTTCAACAGGTTGCGAATGAGTCGGATGTCGGCCTGTTCGAGCACGCCACTTTCAGAAACGACCTCCGTCATGGCGGCGAAATCCTGTTTGCTGAACACACTCTTGCGCTTGTCCTTCTTGAGCAGTTTGGTGAGCAGGTTGCTGAGCCAAACGAATGGGCCGAGCAAGAAAATGAGTACGCGCAAGGCACGGGCCGTAAAAGGTGCCAGTTGCCGCCAGTTGTTGGCGCCGATGGTTTTGGGGATGATTTCCGACAAAAACAGGATGGCCAGTGTCATCAAAGCGGCGATGAACGATTCGTAGGTAAGGCTTATACCAAAGATTTGCAGGCTGGCACTGCCGAAGAGCTTTCCTGCCTGCACACCTACGCCGATGGCGCCCACCGTATGGGCGATGGTGTTCAAGGTAAGGATGGCCGAAAGCGGCTTGTCGATGTCTTTTTTCAAGTTGGCTATGAGCTTGCCAACGGCAGGCCGCTCGGTCTCCATCCGCTTGATGTAGGAAGGCGTGATGCTCAACAATACCGCCTCCCAAACCGAGCACAGAAATGAAAAGAGAATGGAAAGAAGAAAAAACGCTATCAGTAGTGTCATACGCTACTCGCAAAACCCGCTGGGGGCTTCACTTGCTATTTGGTGAGCTGCAAAAGTACACGCAACTGTCGAGAATGCGGATTGATGCGAAGATGCGGGGAAGATGTGAGGCCCTCCGCTCAAGTCAACTCCTCATGCTCGTTACGTCCGTCACGCCTGTCACGTTCGTCACGCTTGTCACGCCCGTCACGCTTGTCACGTCCGTCACGCCCGTCACGCTCGTCACGCCCGTCAAAACAACCCATCGAGCAGATCCTCATCTACGAGATTGGGGAGGGTCACCTGGAGTTCAGGCGTGCGTGCCAGGGCCCTTTCGATGGCGAAACGTGCGTTTTCGTTGCGGGCCCAGGCCCGGCGGGCGATGCCATTGTTCACATCCCAGAAGAGCATGGCCTCGAGGCGCCTTTGGGCTGCGGGGCTGCCATCGAGCACGAGGCCAAAGCCACCGTTGATGGCCTCGCCCCACCCTACCCCACCGCCATTGTGCAAGCTTACCCAGGTGGCGCCGCGGAAGGCATCGCCGATGACGTTGTGCACCGACATGTCGGCGGTGAATTTCGATCCGTCGTAGATGTTGGCCGTTTCGCGGTGGGGTGAGTCGGTGCCGCTTACGTCGTGGTGGTCGCGCCCGAGCACCACGGGGCCGGCCAGTTCACCCCGGGCGATGGCGTCGTTGAAGGCCGTGGCAATGCGGATGCGGCCTTCTGCGTCGGCGTAAAGGATGCGCGAGAGGGAACCCACGATGGGCAGGTTTTTCCGAGCAGATTTGATCCAGAGGATGTTGTCGTTGAGTTGGCCGCGAATGCGATCGGGCGCCTCTTTGTAAATGTCTTCCAGCACGCGAGCAGCAATGGCATCCGTTTTTTCGAGGTCATCGACCTTGCCCGAGCAGCACACCCAGCGGAAAGGGCCGAAGCCGTAGTCGAAGCACAGAGGGCCCATGATGTCTTCGACGTAACTGCGATAGCGGTAGATACCTCGCGTGGGGTCGGCCCAGATGTCGGCGCCGGCATGACCGGCTTCGAGCAGGAAGGCGTTGCCGTAGTCCCAGAAGTACATACCTCGTTCGGCCATGGCGTTGATGGCCGCTACATGCCGCACAAGGGATTGACGCACGGCCTCTTTGAAGGCCTTGCGGTCGCGGGCGAGCAATTCCTGGGCTTCGGCGTAGGTATATCCCACCGGGCAGTAGCCGAGGTCGTCCACGTTGTGGAGGCTGGTTTGGTCGCTGCCCAATTCCACCTCTACTCCTTCTGCGACGAGTTTTTCCCAAAGGTCCACGACGTTGCCGGCGTAGATGAGGGCGATGGGCGTGTGGGATCTGCGGCACTCTTCCATGCGTTTGAGCAGGGCATCGAGGTCGGTGTACACGTTGCTGGCTTCGATGTAGCCGTCGGTGATGCGCTGCTCGATGGCTTTGGGATCCACCTCTGCGATGACTCCCACGGCACCGGTGATTACGGCAGCCTTGGCCTGCGCGCCCGACATGCCGCCCAGCCCGCTGGTGACGAAGACATGGCCGCGCAGATCGTCCTTGCCAAGTTTCATTTTCCGACCTGCGTTGAGCAGCGTGATGGTCGTCCCATGCACGATGCCTTGCGGCCCGATGTACATGAAGGAGCCGGCCGTCATCTGGCCGTATTGGGTGACGCCGAGGGCGTTGAATTTGTTCCAGTCGTCTTTTTTCGAATAATTGGGAACCATCATGCCGTTGGTCACCACGACGCGAGGCGCTTCGGGGTGGGATGGGAAAAGGCCGAGCGGATGGCCAGAATAAAGCACGAGGGTTTGCTCATCGGTCATGGTAGCGAGGTACTTCATGGTGAGCAGGTACTGGGCCCAGTTTTGGAAAACGGAGCCGTTGCCACCGTAGGTGATGAGCTCATGGGGGTGTTTGGCCACGGTGGGGTCGAGGTTGTTTTGAATCATGAGCATGATGGCAGCCGCCTGCCTGGAGCGGTGGGGGTACTCGTCGATAGGGCGGGCATGCATGGGATAGTCGGGTCTGAAGCGGTACATGTAAATGCGGCCGTATTCTTCGAGTTCGCGGGCAAATTCGGGTGCGAGCACTCCGTGGAATTTTTTGGGAAAATAACGCAGGGCATTGGCCACGGCCAGTCGCTTTTCTTCTTCACTCAGCACGCCCTCGATGATGCGTCGAGGCGCGTGCGAGACATTGGGGTCGCGTGGCTTGGCGGGCGGCAGTTCGTCGGGAATGCCCTGGAGGATGGCTCGTTGGAAAGAGGTCAATGGCTGCTTGGTCATGGCTGTGGATTTTTTTCGAGGCGTGAAGTTCCGACGAAAAGTACAACCGGGTAAGGCATTACCTGGGGGCTTCTGCGGATACGCCGCTTTATTTGGGCTCGGGCAGTGGCAACACCTTGCCTTTTCTTTCCATTTTTTGGCTAAAGCATGCACATATGCGCTTCAGAGCGGGAGCAAATTCGTACAGCTCCCCACGCATCGGGCAGGCAGCGGGCGGTGTAGGTTTGCAGCCTGCCCCCGCCAATGGGGGCCCGATGGGCGCTTGTCTCATTTGGCGACCTGATGGCTTTCTGGCGTGCGCTCGGGAGAGAAAAGGCCGCGCGGTGCATGCGCACGAACAGTATTTTAGAGGTGTTGTCCGAAGTCGAATTGGCTCAGACCACACCCTGCTCGAGCATGGCGTCGGCCACCTTGACGAAGCCGGCGATATTGGCTCCTTTGACGTAATTGACGAACCCGTTTTCCTTGCCGTATTCGACACAGGTGTCGTGGATGCGTTTCATGATTTTCTGCAAGCGCTCGTCCACTTCTTCCCGGGTCCATGACAAACGAAGGGCATTTTGGGACATTTCCAGGCCTGAGGTGGCTACACCGCCTGCGTTTGAGGCCTTGCCAGGGGCATAAAGGACGCGGGCTTCGAGCAGCACCCGGATGGCTTCGAGGGTACACGGCATGTTGGCGCCTTCGGCCACCACCTTGCAGCCATTGGCGACCAAAAGCCGGGCATCGTTTTCGTCGAGTTCGTTCTGGGTGGCGCAAGGCAGGGCCACGTCGCAAGGGATACTCCACGGCTTCTCGTTCTCCATGTAGAATACTCCGTAGTGCTCGGCGTATTCCTTGATGCGTCCGCGGCGGTTGTTTTTGAGGTCTTTGATGAATTCGAGTTTGTCGCGGTCGATGCCATCCTTGTCGTACACGGTGCCATTGGAATCGCTCATGGTGTGGACGGTGCCGCCCATGTCGATGATGCGCTCGGCGGCGAACTGGGCCACGTTGCCGGACCCCGAGATGTTGCAGCGCTTTCCCTCGAGGGTCTCTCCGATGGACTTGAGCATTTCTTCCACGAAATAGACCAACCCATAACCAGTGGCCTCGGTGCGGATGAGGCTGCCACCATACTTCAAGCCCTTGCCAGTGAGCACTCCACTGTGGGTGTGCGACAGCTTTTTGTACATGCCGTACAGATAGCCGATTTCCCGGCTACCCACGCCAATGTCGCCAGCGGGCACATCGGTGTCGGGGCCGATGTGGCGGTAGAGTTCCATCATGAAGGCCTGGCAAAAGCGCATGACTTCGTTGTCGCTCTTTCCCTTGGGATCGAAGTTGGCGCCCCCTTTTCCACCCCCCATGGGCAGGGAGGTGAGGCTGTTTTTGAAAATCTGCTCGAAGCCGAGGAATTTCAGGATGCTCAGATTGACGGTGGGGTGGAAGCGCAGGCCACCCTTGTAGGGGCCGATGGCGTTGTTGAACTGTACGCGGTAACCACGGTTGACGTGGGTTTGGCCTTTGTCATCGACCCAAGCCACGCGGAACATCACCACCCGATCCGGTTCGATGATCCTCTCGAGGATTTTTTGATCTTGGTAATAAGGGTGCTCGTTGACGAAAGGCAGCACATACTCTGCCCATTCGGTCACTGCCTGCAAAAACTCGGGCTCGTGGGGGTTGCGCTCGGAGACGAGCCGCAGAAAGTCGGGCAAGGTAAGGCGGTTTGATTTGGTCAGGATTTCCATGACATGTTAGATTTTGTGAAACAAACAAGTAGGATAGCCCAAGCTGTAATGTTCAGCCTGTATATGAGCGACGGAGGGTCCAATCCTTCATGTGAGAAGCGAGGCGTGGCGAAGTGAAGACCTGTCCAATTTTGTCTCACCCGGTTTTGATTTTGGTACTAAATCGAGGGTGATGTTCGCAATTTTCTGGCAGTCAATCAAATCTGAAGGTGATAAATTGGGCATGGTGTCGGCTGCTCACTTCCTGCGAAGCACGTATCCTTTGCCGACGCTGTGACGTGCGCTGCCGAACAACCAGCGATCGAGGGCGATGAAGGCATCGGTGAGCGGAACGAGGAAGGGTTCCTTGGTGGTGGGCCGCAGGGCTCCGCTGCGCTTGTCGGCTGTTGAAACATTGCGTGCATTGGCCTTGAAGAGGCGTTGCACGATACCCGTCCAGTACATTTCGGCCAGGGCTACGAGGTGACCACTGAGGTTGACGGATTCGAGTACCTCGAAGCCATAGTGATCGGCCCATTGCTCGAAGCGGGCCGGGTCAATGAGGTACTCGTGGCCGAAGGCATAGGCTCCCTGGGCAATGAGGCGCTTGCGGGCGAGGTAGTTCACGGGGTCGTAGGTGATGGGGAAATACAGTTGGGGGAAGGTGATCAGGGCCAGCCCACCAGGCTTGAGCACGCGGGCCATTTCGCCCGTCATGCGCTCGGGATCGCCGACGTGTTCCATCACGTCCACGCTGATGAGCATGTCGAAAAAGGCATCGTCGAACTGCAGGTCGAGGGCGTTTTCGACGCGGTAGTCGAGGTTGGGCACTGAGGCATTGAGCTGGCGGGCGTAAGCGATATCGTCTTGGTTGATGTCGCAGGCGATGAGCTGCTGGCAGTGTGCAGCGATCATGGGGTCGTAGTCGCCCTCGCCAGTGCCGAGGTTGAGCACGCGGGCCGGTTTGCGAGTGGCACAAAACCGCTCGAGATTGCGCTTGACGAACAGGTAGCGGTTGCGGTAGGTCGGGAAGAGCAGTTTGTAATTCAAGGCTGTGCAGAGGGTTGGTTGGGAGCTGTTTACGGGATTGGCAGCAGCGGGTTTCCGGGGGTTGGGTTTCACTGGCCGATGGCCTGCCGGAATCGGCGCGCCTGTTCGGCGTTGCCAAGCTGGTCGTAAATGGAGGCCGCAAGTTCGTAAGCTGGTCGGAATTGGGGCGAGGCCTCGATGCACTTCTGGAGGTCCTGCAGGGCTCCTTGCAGATCGTTTCGCCGCTGTTTGATGATGGCTAGGTAGTACCAAGCGGTGGCAAAATCGCTCTCGATTTTGACGCACTGGTAGAAATCGTTTTCGGCAGCGTTGAGGTCGCCGAGGTTGAGGGCGGCCATGCCCCGGTAGAGCAAGCCACTGGTATTGGCCGGGGCTACGCGCAGCATCTGGTCGGCGGCGTGTCGGGCCTCGGCAAACTTGCCGGCATTGAGCCAGGCCATGGAAAGTTTCATCCACGCCAGTTCGTTGTCGGGGTGTTCGCGGGTTTCCCGCTCGAAAGCTTCGGCGGCGGCGTCCCAGTTTTGTTGTTTGAAAAAGCGCTCGCCTTCGAACACGGCACCGCCGCCTTCTTCCACCGCTGTCAGGGGTACGCCATTGGCATCCACGGTGATGACGGTGCGGCTGTTGGGCCAGGTGCCGGCTCGCAGATGTGCCCCTTTGATGTAGCGGGAGGGAAAAATGCCGTAATCCCATTCCGACTCGTAGCGGTTGCTGAAGCGCTGGTAAGAAGCGCGCACCTTGCCCTGGTATCGCTTCTTGGTATAAACCTGCAGCAAGTAGGAATACGAAGAGGCCACGTCGAGGGTGTCGGTCATGTCAGGTCGCAGGATGCCAGCATCTTCCATTTTTTCCACGGCTTGTTTCATACTCAGGCCCCAGTAGTCGGTCTCGAAACGGCCAAAAGCACCGCTGATGCCTCCGCTGAGGGGGTTGAAATAAACGTAGGGATAAGCGGTGTTGCGGGCGATGAAAAGGGCCGGCTCGGCCGCCATCAGTGCCACCACGGCGTAAAGGGCATAGCGCCCCGTCTTGTTGTTCACCAGCAATTGCTCGACTTGCATCCACCACAGCACCGACAGGATGACCAGGGGCGCGTAGATGAACAACAGGTGCCGCCACCCGTCGTGCAGGATACTCCCTTTGTAAATCACGTACACCACCGGGAAAATGGCCGCAAAAAACAGCATGAACACCGGCAACACGGCGTATTGCTTGAAGAGCCTGCGGGCCATGAACACCGCCCCGACGAAACCCGCCAGGGCAAACAGGGGCACCGTGCGGAATATCCATTGCGGCACGTAATCCCAGCCCGTCTGGTCGCTCATCACATTTTCGCCTTTGAAGAGCACCCTGATCTTCACGCCCAGCTTGCTGAACTCGCCGAGTGCCTCGAAGGGCCTGCTGAGTGGCGCCTGCAGGGCCCACGGCCAAAACAGCACCGCCAACAAATACCCGGCGATGGCGATTCCCAGTGTCCAACCGGCATAGCGCCATACTTTTTTTCCATCGGAAAAGACCGCTCCAATTCCATTGCGCACCCAGAAGTCGAGCGCGGCGTACATGCCCAAATAGGCGATGAGTAACATGCCGCCAGCCCGCGTGCCGATGGCCAGGCCGATGCCCAGCACCACCCCCAAAGCCGCCTGCCAGCGAGGCCGCTTCATGTTTTCGAAAAACACCACCATGTAGTAAATGGCGAGGATATAGCCAGCCGCAAAGGGGATGTCCTTGGGATTCATGAGGGAATGGCCAAGGAAGCGCGGCGACAGGAAAAGGAAGATCAGAGTGAGGATGGCAGCCCGCCAGCCGGCCAGCCGGCCAGCCAGCAAGCTGGCAAAGAGCATGGCCAAAAAGCCGAAAATGGCATTGTAAAAATGGCGGACGTGGTGATAGCCGGCGTCTTCCCAGGTCAGCCCCATGGCCCGGTTGGTAAGGCCGCTGAGCAGGTCGAACACGCCGCCGTAGTAGTGCATGTTTCCCTTGGGGATATACAAGGCGGCCGTATCTGCGCCTAAGGTGAGGTAGTAGTTGACCAGCTTCTCGGAATAATCGTGCTGGTATTCGTCGTCGGCGTTGATGCCGCTGTTGAACGCCATGGCGAGCGTGAGCACGAGCACGACCACGGCGAGGGCGGCGAAGATTTTTTTCAACAAGTCATCGGCCGTTGTGCTGTGATCGGGGCGATCGAGCCAAGAGGGGAAGCCGGGGGTGGAGGGCCTTGTGGCAGCAGAGGGTTTCTTTTTCGTTTTTGCTTTGCGCTTGCTCATTCCGGAAGTTTGATTACTCGATTCCGGGGCGCAAAATAGAAAAAACATCTGCGGCGGCAGGCTCGGCACTTCAGGTTCCTGCGGTGGCTTTCGGCAGTGCCTCAGTCGTGGCTGCCATTCGTTGCGGCAGTGTCCTTTCCGCAACCGTCACCACTTGCCGGCTGAATTCCTCGAAATCGAACCGGCTGGCCGTGCGGAGTGCGTTGGCCGACAGCTTGCGGTAAAGCGCACTATCGGTGGCCATTTGGCGGAGGCGGCCCTCCAGTTCCTCGGGCTGGCGAGCGTCGATGAGGAATCCATTGAATCCATTGTGCACGATTTCAGTTGGCCCGCCCACGGGAGGTGCGATCACCGGCAGGCCGTAGGCCATGCCTTCCAGCAGGGTCATGCCGAAGGTTTCCACCCAGCGGTCGGGATGCGACAGGTTCACTACTACGTCGGCCTCCTGGTAAAATTCGTGGACAGATGGCGCAGATGGGAAAATCACCAGATTCTCAGGTAGCTGCTGCATATCGAAATAGGACGAAATGGCGTCCCAGTCAGCGTTGAGCACGAGTACGAAGGTGAACTCCGGCATGCGCCCAGCCAGCGCTACGTAGGTGTCCACCCCCTTGTAAGCCTTCAGGGAACAAAGCATGAGGACGGTGAAGCGATTGTGTTGCCTGCTGCCTTTTTCCACGAATGCCCTTGCCCGCCGGGTGAACGCTGCTGGCAAGCAATTGTGCACCACGTGGGCGGGCACCCCGTCCAACGGTTCGGCCTTTTGCAAAAAATGAGACACATACACACATCGGCTGGCGCACAGACGAGCCACGGCTTTCAGCCACCACTTGAGTACCGCCGGGTTGACGGTGGTCTCGTGCAGGTGATACACAACGGGCAAGCCCCACAGGCGCGCACCCAGCGCCGCACCAAAGGGCAGCAGGGTGTTGACGTACACCACCGTGTCGGTGCCGCGGTAGCTGGCCATGGCCAAAAACATGGCGAGCTGGCTACGCAACAGCCAGAACAGCCTTGGCAGCTTGCTCTCTACGAACCGATATCGGATGAAGCGATAGCGCACGCCAGGCAGGTTGCTCAGGAAACCGCGCATGCCGCTCGACGTGAGTATCTCTACCTGCCAGCCCGCCCGCTGCAAGGCCGCAGCTACGTTGGAAAGCACCAACGGGCTACCGCTGAAGTCGTTGAGCAGGTGAACGCAAACGATTCTTTTCATGGTTATGATTGGTTGGTAATGGGTCGCAGAGAATAAACCCGCGCAGGTTCATCGTCATTCAGCACGTTGGGGAGCCGCCATGGCAACTCCCGCTCCTGCCGCGGCCTTGCCTCGCTCGAGCACCTGCGCATACAATGCTGCGATGGTGCGGGCTTTGTGGTCGTATGTGTACAACTGCTCGAAGCGCCTTCGAGCCGCCGCCCCCATCGTTTGCTGCAATGCTGGGTGTTCGAACAAGAGGTGCAACCCCCTAACAAAAGCTTCCAAGCAGGCATCGTACTCCCCATACGACACACGGATGGCGCAGCTGTCATCGGTAAATTCACCTGGCCCAAAGTTTTTGAAACACAACACCGGCAAGCCGTACGACAAGGCCTCCACCACCACCATGCCGGCCCCCTCGTGTGAGGGAAACAGAAAGGCCGAAGCCGTCGCGTAGTAGTAAGCCAACTGACTGCGCTCGATCCAGGGGATGAACTCCACCGCATCGGCCGGCAGCCCTTCTTCGGCTGCCCATTTCCTTAAATTGCCCTCGCAGGGGCCCCGTCCGATGAGCACCAGTCGCAGGTTCTTTTGTTCCTCGGACCGCCGCTCGCGATAGAAGCGGGCAAAAGCCCTCACCGTTACATCGAAGCCCTTCAAAGGCACGAACCTGCCCACGCTGAGCACGGTGAAACCAGGTTTGCGCACCTCCACCATTGCCGGCTTTTCCGAGGCGGTGGGAGGCAGCAGCACGTGTTTGTGCTCGGGTATGGGCAGCACGGCTCGCACACTGGAGTTCATGCACAGGATTTTCCTGGCGCTCGAGCGGGTGATCTTCAGGAAAGGATCAAAGCGCCAAAAGGCCCATTTGGTCCACCACAGCAGCCGGTCGCGCAACCAGGCCTTCCGGCCATAGGGGCGCAAGAATTCCGTGGGGATCTTGTGGTGGTGCCCGATAGGGCCCCAGATCAGCGGTTTGCGAAGCAACCAAAGGAAGGACGGCGTCCAGTCGTTGTGGAAATTGAGGTGGTGGGCCACATCGAAGCGCAGGCGTCGGCGGAGGATGAAAAACACCACGCCCAGGTGCCACAGATAGTGGTAGAGCATGGCGCCGCGCGCTCCTTTTTTCCAAAAGCGCATCCAGGTTGGCAGGTCGAAATACAGCCATTGCAGCTTGCGTCCCGGGGGCAAGGCATGCTCGGCCATGAATCGCTGGATGGCCGCTGCATTGTTGCAGCGCGTGATTGCAATCACGTCCACCTGGTGTGCCAGGTGCCAAATGATGTTCCAGCCCGACCCATCTTCAGAACCCTTGTACGGATTGACGGCGTAGGCGGTGATCAGAGCCGTAGTGTGTTCGTTCATTGGTGTGTTGGTTGGTATTGGTGCTTCGGTGATCAAGAGGTTGTTGCGTGAGTGGGGGGTGCCCGATGCGTTGAACTGGCCTGACGGGCTCCAATCTTCGCATCCTCGCATCGGTGCATAGGCCGAGGCCGCCTGAGGAGCTTTCACTCGAAATTGGCGTACCCATAATCGTATTCAACCGGGCGTTGTTTCTTCACCGGTCGCAACACTTTGGCGGGCACACCACCAATCACGCTGCCAGCAGGCATGCTCTTGGTCACCACGGCGCCGGCAGCGATGACGCAGTTGTCACCGATGGTAACCCCGTCGAGGATCGTCACCTTCGAGCCGATCCAGCAGTTTTTTCCAATGCGGATGCCTTTGCGCGTGACCCCCTGCAAGCGGATGAGCTTTTTGGGATTGTCGAAATTGTGATTCTCGGGGTGGCAGCTGAAGTACTGGCCGATGATGCAATCGTCGCCGATTTCGAGCCCACCTGCGCCGCCGAGGTAGGCGAATTCGCCAATGCCTACGTTGTTGCCGATGCGGATGTAGGCACCCAGGTTGTCGAGGGTGGTCGAAATGATCAGGCGGCTATAAGCCCCGATGCGCACATGCCTGCCGAGCTGGATGGAGCCACGCCCCAGGGCATCGATGTGCACGCCGTCTTCGAGGCGGATCCATGGCGACAGCTCGATGTTGCCCAGGTTGCGCAGCCGGACACCACGCCCCAGAAACAGCCAGCGGGGGAAGTAGCCCCTCAGCAGGAGTTTCCAGCTTCGAAACCAGGCCATGGTATTGCCAAAGAGGATGGTGCGTATGAAGGAATCACGCACGTGCTCGTCGAAGCGAAAAGCTGGGTTCTTCCTACGCAGCAGCCGGGTGAGTAATGACTTGATCATCGCAAGTGGTGTTTGTTTGCTGTTTGGTCGTGGCTGAATTGGTTACCACGTCCACATAGTGTTCGAAAATCGTTTTCAGGGTCTGGTCGATGTGCAGGTTTTCGATGCTGACGTACCGGCCTTTGTCGCGGCGGCCCAGCTCGTCGAACAAGCTGCGATAGCGACGGCTGAGCGCCTCTATGGCCTGTGGCGGCAACTCCTTTTTGCGGTGGTAGATGATGGCAGCATCGGCGTAGAGAAAGAAATTGAGTTCCGGCTCGAAAACGAGTCGATAAAGCCAGCGCGGCAAAAAGCCCAGGGGGCCCAGGTTCAAATTCGACCGGCGCTCGTCGGCGATGAAGTCGAAGTAGTAGCGGTCGTAGAGCACCACGTAGCCGCGGGCCGTGTATCGCAGCCAGACGTACCACTGGCCGATGAAGTAGTCCATGAAATAGTAGAGGAAGCGCAATAGCGAGGCAAACACGCTGCCGTTGTCGCCCTGGCGGGGCAAGCGGGAGGCTGCTCTTTGCTCGGCTTTGGCCTTGCCGTAGCGCCAGGCGCTCAGGATGGGGAGCAAGCCCGGGCGGTGGCGGAGCACTACCACCTTGCGACGGTATTTGTGTGCCAGCAACTCCTTTACACTGTGCAGAATGGTTGATTTGCCAGCCCCATCCACACCGCTGAAGGTGATCGTCAGGCCCCGTTCGCAAAAAAGCTCCCTGCCCGAGTCGCGCAGCCAGTGCAAAAACCGCCGGGCACGCAGGACCAGCCGATTGGCAGGCAACCTGGCAACAGAGGCTTCGAAGGCTTGCCTTCGATGCGGCTTGAACACGGTCATGCTCTGGATGGAGCAAAAATCAGTGCCGTATTTGTCGTTGATGAAAGTGAAGAGCTCGAATTGGCGCCTGTCGTTGTAGGTGCTGAAATGGCGCACGTACTTCCATGGCAAACCGCTCCCGTTGAGATAATTGAACAACAGCACGTGTTCGAGCAATACCCTTGGGGCACACCGCACGACGCCCCCCTCCTCCACGCTCGTGGCAAAAACATACTCGGCATCGAGGTAGGTCAGATGCTTGCGCACGAGCGCCGTGAGCAGGTCCAATTGGAGAAAGCCACCGTCGAGAAAATACAAGGCGACGTGCGTGACGTGCGAGCGGCGGGATACGTGGCAATCCTTTACGAGTGGATGCTCAGAAGCCCAGTCGATCAGCCATGGCACCAGGGTGGGTCTAACCAACAGGTCGATGTCGCTGCATGCGGGCACATCGCAAGGATGTTCGTGCACGGCCTTGAGCCAGACCCATTGGCCATGCGCATTGCCGAGCTTGTGAATCATTTGGGCGATGAATGCCCGACGGTGTGAGGCGTTGTCCATAGTTCGTGCATTTTGTCGCCTGCCTCACTTCCAGAATGATGCCTACTGCCAAAACAGCTGATTTTCAAGCCTCGGCACATCATCAGTTGCAGCATGTTTTTCCAATTTTTGAAGGCTTGTGTTCAAAATGGGAAAGCGGAATGCTTTTTGGAAAATTCCGTGTGTCCCACTAATCGTTCGCATCCCCCCTCTTCATCTCCCCCACGTTTTCTTCTCGGTTGACTTATTGAAACCTGGCCTTGTAGCACAAGCTGAAGCACGAGGTACGAGCTGTGCTTTGCTCACCCCCTGCAAACAGGCACACCTGTCCTGCTCCAGGCAAGTGTGCACCGCCTGACCGCTCAGCTCACCTCTGGTACGGAAAAGTAATTGGCAACACTCACTTCAAAGTCGAGACTATGAAGTCAAAACCTACCCTGATTTTCGCCCTGGAAGACGACCCGGTGTTTCAAAGGCTCGTGCGCTACGTGCTCGAACTCAATCCCGACCATCAAGTGGAGGTGTTTTCCACCGCCGAGGCCTGCATCGCACAGCTGCATCGCCATCCCGACATCCTCACCCTCGACTATAGCCTACCCGACATGGGCGGTGATCAGGTACTTGCCACCGTCAAAAAAATTTCCCCCAATACAGCCATACTCGTCTTGTCAGGCCAACAGGATGTATCCATTGCCATCGAATTGATGAAGGGGGGTGCCGACGACTACCTGATCAAGGATCAGAACATACGCGACAGGCTATTGCACAGCATCGAGAATTTGAAGGAAAAAGCGAGCATGCGGCAGCAGATCGAAGCGTTGCAAATGGATCTGGCCGACAAGTTTCACTTCGACAACATCATAGGCGACAGCGCTCCGATGCAGGAGGTTTACAAGCTGATTCGCAAGGCTTGCCAGTCGGACATCACCGTGAGCATTACGGGTGAGACGGGCACGGGTAAGGAGGTAGTGGCCAAGACCATCCACTACAATTCCCATCGCAGGAAAGGCCCTTTCGTCGCCCTGAACATGGGTGCCATCCCTTCCGAATTGCTCGAAAGCGAGTTGTTTGGCTACGAGAAAGGGGCATTCACGGGAGCTCAAACCCGTAAAAAAGGACAGTTCGAGTTGGCCAACGGCGGCACCCTGTTTCTGGACGAAATCACCGAGCTCGACATCCACATGCAAGCCAAAATCCTGCGGGCCCTTCAGGAGCGGGAGTTCCTGCGGGTTGGAGGCGACAAGCCCGTGCCTTTCGACGTGCGCATCATCACGGCCTCCCACAAGGACATGGCCGCTGAGGTGGCCGAGGGTCGCTTCCGCGAAGACCTCTATTTCCGCTTGCTCGGCTTGCGCATCGAACTGCCGCCTCTGCGCTATCGGGGCAACGACATCATCCTGCTTGCCACTCATTTCCTCGATTCATTTTGCCAAGCTAACCGCCTCGGCAAACGTCTCTTGTCCAAACAGGCGCGAAAGAAACTGCTGGAATACGATTACCCCGGCAACGTCCGCGAACTGAAGGCCATCGTGGAGCTCGCTGCCGTAATGTCGGATGGAAACATCATCGAAGCCGAGGATTTGCAATTCCACGCCGCCACGCCTCGCTCCCAACGATTCCTGGCCGAGGAACTCACACTCGAACAATACAAGCGCCTCATCATCGGGCATTTTTTGAAGAAATACGACAACGACGTGTTGCTGGTAGCCAAAAAGCTCGACATAGGTAAATCCACCATCTACCGCATGCTCAAAGAAGAAGACCTGCGCACCACTTCGCCCATTCACTAACGAGAAAATGTTCGCTTCATGAAAGCCCAAAACACAGCAACGGCCAATACCTCAACCGTCGAAAGGGGGCTCATCGAAGCGCTCCTGCTGGACGATCCCTGGAAAGGTGCCACTCACTTTTTCAACGCCGCTTCGCACGACCTTGGCGCCAACTACATCTCGCTTTGGCGCGAATTCGAAACACCAGATGCCATCTACTACCAACCCATTTTCCCGGCCATTGGCGAACCCCTTGCAAGCGGATCGGCCAAGTTGCCTAGGGCCATGCAGAGCGCCGAATCGCTCTTGCCTGGAAAAGTCCGCTTGGAGATTTTGAAGCAAGGCACTTGCGAGGCAAGTTTGAGAATTGGAAGGCAATCGATCCTATTTTTCGATGGCATTCCCGACCCGGCCTTTTTCAAAAAATGGATACGAATAACACAACCCGCCATCGAGGCTTTTTTGAAGTATTTTTTCTCGAAAGTCATTTTCGACGAAACGGAAATCATACAAAAGCCATATTTCTCTATTTTCTCAAAATATAGTGAGCTTCTGACCCGCATCGGACATGGAGCCTTGATCAAGGACATGGGAGGGCATATCGTTTTCTCCAACGATGCAGCAAAAAAATTGCTCGGATATCCCAATGAGCCTATTTGCCTGCGCTCACTGTGTGTGCCCGAGTCCATGCCCCGTTATCTCGAAATGATCGATCGCCTCAGAAAAGGCGAAACGGTCATAGACATGGCCTTGGACTTCATCATGCCCGATGGAAAAACGAAGAGCCTCTCTTTCAATGCCTCTCCCGTCGGAATGGGCAGTCGCCTCGAAGGATACTTCATCATCTTTCGTGATATTTCGAAAAGAAAAAAAATCGAGTCGCAATTCGAGCTCACCAAGATTTTTCTGAAAAAGATACTCGAAAACCTGCCCGTCGGTATCATCGCCCTCGATGCTGCCGGCAAATTGCTATACGTCAATGAATATACGCTGAATCTGTTTAAGCTCGAATACGACCCCGAAACGGGAAAATTCGACCATACCAAATTCGATTATTTCCAATATTTTACCGATCCCCAAAAAGCCAAGGAAGACGTCGAGATATTATTGAGAGAACAGAAAACGGTGTTCAACCAAATTCTGCACCTGAAAAACGGGAAAATCGTCAGCCGAGATTTCATCCCTTTTTTCGGCGACGACGGTAAATTCCTTGGAAGGATGTGGGTATTCCGGGACATTACCTGGGCAGTGTCTCGATTCGGCCTGGGGGGTGACCTGGACAATTTGTTGACAACAGAAGAGCAGCAAATCATCCCTGCAGCCGAGTGGAACATGAAAGGAAAGCTGGTCAGAGCCAACGCCGTTTTCGAGGAGCTCATCGGAACCCCAGCGACCAGAGGAAAACTCCACCTGGGTAGCATTTTTGGACAGAAAAAAGCCCAGCAGCTCATCGACTCTGATGGAAGCAAACTTTGGGAACTCCCCTTGCAGACCGACGTGAACAACCGGCGCTGGTGCCTCGTACAGGCTTCACCAATCTACTCCCATGACGGAAAAAAGACAGGCATTCTCACCCTGTTGATCGACATCACCGAGCGCAAACACAAAGAACAGCTGCTCGACCTTGCCAGAAAGGAAGCAGAACAAAAACGCCAACTCGACAGGCTGTTTTTGGCCACCATGAGCCACGAGGTGCGAACACCACTCAACAACATCATCCAGCTCGCCGATCTGCTCGCCACCGCACATGACCCCGACACACACCACGAATACATCAAAATGCTCAGAGGAGCATCCACTTACCTAATCCAGTTGATCAACAACATATTGGACCTGGCCAAGCTGGAGGCCGGCCAACTCGAACTGGAGCTCGTCGAATTCGACCTCAAAAAAATATGCTCGCAGCTGGTCGATACCTTCCGCCTGCAATTGCACAACAAGCCCGTCGAGCTCATCCTGCGCTTTGACGAGTCGATCGATCAAACTGTGATAGGCGATCCGTCGCGACTGTACCAGGTGCTGTCCAACCTACTCAGCAATGCCTGCAAATTCACCCCTGTGGGTGCCATCATACTCGAGGTAAAAGCTTTGCACGCCGCAAGCGAACCCCAGCTCATCGAGTTTTCCGTACACGACAGTGGCATTGGCATCGAGCCAGAGCATCAAAAAACCATCTTCGACCGATTCAGACAGGCCCACACCCACCCTGCCGAGAACCAGGGAGGCACTGGCCTGGGATTGGCCATCGTAAAAGAACTCGTCGAGCTGATGGGAGGGCAGATCGAGCTAAAGAGTAAACCCCGAGTGGGAAGCACGTTTTCCTTCGCCCTGCCCCTGAAGCTGTCGGGGCACCCCGCAGGGCAGGATTCAGGATCTGAAATCCAAAGCTGTCCCGAAAAAAACTGGCCACACTTGCACATGCTCCTCGTGGACGACAACCCCATCAACCTCAAGCTGCTCGATCAATTGTTGAAGCCTACAAAATGCCGAACCACCCTTGCCACCAATGGCCTCATGGCTTTTTCATTGGCCCAACGGCAACGCTTCGACATCATCCTGATGGATTTACGCATGCCTGGCATCGACGGGTGCGAAACCACCCGGCGCATACGTACCAGCCCGCTGAGCAAGAACAGGGATACACCCATCATTGCCGTTTCTGCCAGCATTTTGCCAGAGGAGCGCCAGCGAGCCCTTCAATCGGGAATGAACGACTTTTTACACAAGCCTTTCACCTGCAGGGAGCTGCTCCCTCTGATCGACAAGTACAAGCCCCAAAATCCTCTGCCCCCTGTCCCTCCAGGCTCCCGAGGCCCCTCTTCGACCTCGTTCGAAACGGCAGGTCTCGATTCGTGCACTGCCAACCTCAGCATCCTGAAGCAAATCAGCCAAGGAGATCCCTCTTTCGTCAAAACCATTGTCGAGGATTTTTGCCTCGAAGGGGCGTCCGCCCTCGAAAAACTCTCCGATGCCCTTTCGAGCAAGGATTGGAAAACGATCCAAAGCCTGACTCACCGCCTCAAACCAAACTTGGAGATCATGGGCCTGCCCGACCTGGCACGCCGAGCCGAAGAGCTCGAAACCATACTCCAAAAGGGCATGGATAAATTTCCCGAAGCGGAACTGGTGCGCAGTTGCCAATCCTTCTGCGACCGACTCAGGCAGGCACTCGAAATTCTTCGAGAGAACTCCCTGAAAGAGGTGCCGTGACGCTGCGCGACGAGGTGTTCACCACCTTCGCCAGCAAGTAGATACCGCCAATCGACACGCCACAAACCACCAACCACCAGCCGAAGCCTAAGAACGCACCCGCCAACACGATCGACACATGCCCGCAAGCCAGCAGGCTGCTGGCTACTGGATGCGAAAATCCATTGTCCACGAAGTAATGATGGATGTGGGTGCGATCGCCGTAAAAGGGCGATTGCCCGCGCAGCATCCTGCAGATGAAAACGCGCCCCATGTCAACCACTGGCAGCATGATGGTGGAAACGCCAAATTGAATCGCCGTCAAGGACGCTTGGTGTATTGCAACGGGATGCTCCAGCACCTGTATGATCATGAAGGCCATGAAGTACCCCATTACGACGGATCCGTTGTCACCCATGAAGATGCGCGCACGCCGGCGGAAATTGTAGTACAAGAAACCCGACAAAGCGCCGCTGTACGCCAGGGCCACCAGGGCCGGCGCCATCCGCTCCATGCTGATGAAGAAACACGCAAAAGCAAGCCCACCAATCAAGCCCAGGCTACCAGCAAGTCCGTTGATGCCGTCGATGAGGTTGAAGGCATTGACCAGGACCATGAACAGCAGGACAGTCGCAGCTAAGTTGAGCATCCATTCATTTTCGAGTATTACAACCTGAAAACCCATGTCGAACGCCAGCACACCGGTCAGAGCCTGAAAGACCAGACGCGTCGTGACGCCTACTTCTGTCAAATCATCCAACAAAGCCAGGGCAAACAGGGGAAATGCGAGCGCCACCCCTTTGAGGAGTGTTGGGGCGGATGGCCACAGGAAACATCCCAGGGTGACCATCCAGGCCGTGAAAATGGCCACGCCTCCGAGGTTGCTCACCTGTTCGGTGTGCACCTTGCGGTGAGAGGGTTTGTCGAGCAAACCGCGGGAATGGGCCCAGTGGATGATCACCGGGATGGAGGCCATGGAAATGAAAAAGGCAAAGAGAAAAGTACCTGTGAGTTGAAGTGTGTCCATAGCACGTGTGTTTGAAAGGCGATCATGGTTATGTGTTGTGCTGGTAAGCCAGAGGGTTGGACATCAGGCGGCATTTGCCAAGTGGGCGGGTTGTTCGGTGTCCAGCACGGGCACGGCCAGACCTTCGGCCATTACCTCGGCATAGCGGGCTGCTATGTGTGCCCAGCGATACCTGCGCATGGCTACTGCGAACAGTTCCTCGCCAATTGCCGTCAGAGCGTTGTCCGTGACCGTTTGCAACACGGTGGCCAGATCGTCGGCGTCTTTGAAATACAAGGCTTTGCCCTCGGTGGTAACCCGGTTGTACACCACGTCGAAAGCGACGATGGGGCGAGCCAGACACATGGCTTCCACCAATGACGGATTGGTACCGCCGGCGCTGTGTCCGTGCACGTACAGCCAGCAATTGGATCGCAGGGTGTTCAATTCGACCGGATCGAAGATGGGGTCGAGCAAGTAGAGGTGCTCGTATTGGCCATAGGCTTGGCGAAGCTTGCGCCCATAGTCGCTGTGGTTCCAGTTGCCTACCAGCACGAGGGGCAACTCCCGCTGCCTGGAAAAAGCCTCCAAAACGACGTGGATGTTGTTCTCGGGTTCGATGCGGCACACTTTGAAGGCATATCGACCACCGAGGAAGGGATAGCGTTTGCGAGCTTCTTCAGTGACAGGCACCGCCTTGGCCTGATCGCCGCCATACTCTATCAGCGCACTGCTGCGAGCATAGTGTTGCCCGACGTAGTCCTGGATGGCCGCATTGTCGGTGATGATCTCATCGGCAAACCACACCGCAAATCGCTCCGACAGAATGAGCATCTTCTTGGCCCAGCCATTCCACTTAGCGCGGCGCCATTCCAATCCATCCACGTTGACGACTACCCGCACCCAGGGAAAGAGTTTTATGAATGGCAACAACAGACAACCAGACACGCCCAGCACCAGCATGACGTCGGCAAAAAACAGGGCGTGCAACATCGAAAGCATGTCGTAGAAGATGCTCTGCCAGCCATTTGCCCGCAACGGCAGATACACCACCCGGGCTCCTTCCCATTCAGCCACGCGCGCTTCCTTCGGGTAATGGGGCTTGCTGGCATATACCGTGATCTGGAAATCCTTGTTGAGATGGAGGACGAGTTGATGGGCCAGTGTTTCGAATCCTCCGTAACGAGCCGGCACGCCGACCGTGCCGATGATGGCGAGTTTAGGTGCTTCATTCATAGTTTTTGATTTTGTGCACCTGCTCTTCGCCATCCAAATGCCAATGCTACAAAGGCCTTGTTCTCAGGGCTTTTCACCTTCGCCCATCCGCCGGATTTTCCCAGGATGGGAATGATCGGTCACAATTCTGGAGAAATCGGTGCATGCATTACCTTGGGCCCGCAAAACCCGGACGCCATGCACATTGAACTACACGCCGCCGACTATGCCATCATCTGCTTGTACTTCCTTTTCGTCGTGGCCGTGGGCTGGGTGGTGAAATACAAGATCAAGTCGAGCAACGACTTCCTCATGAGCGGCCGCTCCATTCCGCTGTGGATCACCTCGCTGGCATTCATCAGTGCCAACCTGGGCGCCCAGGAGGTCATCGGCATGGCAGCCTCTGGCGCCAAGTACGGCATCATGACCAGCCACTTCTATTGGGTGGGCGCCATTCCGGCCATGGTTTTTTTGGGCTTGTTCATGATGCCCTTCTACTATGGCAGCAAAGCCCGCTCGGTGCCGGAATACCTGCGGCTTCGCTTCGACGAGAAAACGCGCAGCCTCAACGCCATCGGCTTCGCAGCCATGACGGTGTTCTCCTCCGGCATTTCCATGTACGTGCTGGCCCGATTGCTCGAGCTCGTGCTGGGGTGGGACTTCGACATGTCGGTGCTCCTCTCGGCGGGCATCGTGATGGTGTACATCTACCTTGGCGGGCTCACCAGTGCCGTGTACAACGAAGTCTTGCAATTTTTCCTCATCGTCCTCGGCATCGCCCCGGTGGTGATCGTAGGGCTGCACGAGGTGGGTGGTTGGGAAGGCATCGTCAGCCGCCTCAGCCCCGAAATGACCTCTTCCTGGAAATACATGTCGCACCCCGAGCAAAACCCCATGGGCGTGGACACGTGGAGCTTGCTCATGGGGCTGGGTTTGGCCATGTCATTTGGCTACTGGTGCACGGATTTCCTCGTGGTACAGCGAGCCATGATTGCTCGCAGCTTGGCCGCCTCTCAAAAGACGCCCATCATCGCCGCCGTGCCGAAAATGCTCATGCCCTTCATCGTGATCTTTCCCGGTCTCATTGCAGTGACCTTGCCCATGGTCACCAACGGATACCAACTGCCCACCGGCAATGACGGCGGGCCCGACTACAACATGGCCTTGCCCTCTCTGCTGGCCCACTATTACCCGGAAGGCTTGCTGGGTGTTGGCCTGACGGCCTTGTTGGCTTCGTTCATGTCGGGCATGGCTGGCAACGTCACCGCCTTCAACACAGTTTGGACCTTCGACATCTACCAGCCGTATTTCGTCAAAAATGCCTCCGATAGGCACTACCTCATCGTGGGCAAGGTGACCACCATCGCGGGAGTGCTTTTCAGCATTGGCGTAGCCTATTTGGCTGCCAGTTTCAACAACATAAACGACTTCCTGCAGGTAGTCTTCAGTTTCGTCAATGCGCCCTTGTTTGCCACCTTTCTGATGGGCATGTTCTGGAAAAGGGCCACCGGGCATGGTGCCTTTGCAGGGCTGCTGGCAGGTACACTCGCTGCGGCTGCCGTCCATGGCCTCACGGTGGCAGAAGGCAAAGGAGGCTGGATTGCCGTGATGCACGAGTTCGGCTCCGGCTTGAGCCACGCGTTCAACATGGCTTGGATCGCTTTCACTGTCAACCTGGTGGTCACCATGCTGGTGAGCCTGTTGACGAAACCTCGTCCTGAACGGGAACTCGAGGGTCTGGTCTATAGCCTGACTCCAAAGGTGTGGTCTCACGAAGGCCCCTGGTATGGCCGACCGGTTACGCTGGCCATAGCCGTCATGGTAGCTTGCCTGCTGCTGAACTTCGTCTTCCTGTAAGAACCAGTTCCAACCTGTGCCCCCTGTAAAGCCTCACGATCACACTCGAAAAAAGCTTGCAATGGAAAAATACGGCGACCTGCGCTTCATCATCGGCACCTTCTTCTGTCTGGTAGGCATCATCCTGCTGGTCATGGCCATTTTCGGCCAACCTGCCAAGACCTGGGGAACAACCCTCAATACCTGGTCGGGGGTGGGCATGCTGCTTTTTAGCGTGTTCATGCTATGGTTGCACCGGCGGGGTTGAGCCTTTTTACCCACATTTCTTCGAACTGCGGTGTATTCGACGACTGGCCACGATGCCGATCCGAAATCCATCCGCACTTTTTCTGCCGACGAGCCGTCAGTGACTGCTGAGCGACTTTGATTCCCATATCCTCCACGGCTTTCCACAATTGGGAAACGACCAGCACTACCTGGCGTCCATTCCCTTGAAAAACAGGCATTCTCCATCGTGGCGTGGTGCTTGATGTCAATTGGCAAACACCACTTCGAGTATGAGAATGCACCTGACGGTATTGTGCCTTTTACTGGCCGTGGCTTCTGCACGCGGGCAATGGGTACAAACTGTGGCCGGTGTGCTGGAAACTCCCGGCTTCAACGACGGGCAAGCCCTGAGCGCCCGCTTTTTCAATCCCCACGGCATTGCCGTTGACGCCAACGGCGTGGTCTATATCGCCGACCGCTACAACCACACCATTCGCAAGTACGACCCCGCCACCCAGACCGTCTCCACCTTGGCTGGCAAGGCCGGCGAAAAAGGCAGCGCCGATGGCCCTGGGCCCCAAGCCCGATTCAACGAACCCTGGGGGCTGTGTGCCGCACCCGACGGCACCGTTTACGTGGCCGACACCAAAAACAACAAGATCCGCAAGATTACACCCGACGGGACGGTAAGCACCATCGCCGGCAGTGGCAACTACGGCACCTCCAACGGCCCCGGCCCCGCCGCCACTTTTGGCAACCCCACGGGCATTGAGCTCGACGCCTCGGGAAACCTCTACGTAGCCGACCACCTCACCCATATCATCCGCAAGATCACGCCCAACGGCGTGGTGAGCACCCTGGCCGGCACACCCTACATTCCGGGCGATGCCGACGGCAGCGGCACCGCCGCTCAGTTTTGGCGCCCTTATGGCCTGACCCTCGACAACCAGGGCAACATCATCGTCGCCGACGAATGGAACCATAAAATCCGCAAGGTGACGCCCCAGGGTGTGGTCACCACCATCGCCGGCACCGGTGAAAAGGGCCTTACAAACGGCAATGGAAATTCGGCCACCTTCAACTATCCCTGGGATGCTACCGTGGATCCCCAGGGCAACATTTACATCGCCGATGGATACAATTACGTCATTCGCAAAATCACTCCGTCGGGAGTGGTGAGCACCCTGGCCGGCATCCCCCAAACCAGCGGTGGCGTGGACGGTCCCGCTCAGCAGGCCTCCTTCAGCGGAGCCACATCCCTGGCCTGGGACAAGACGCAAGGAACCATCTACATCGCCGACGCCTACAACCACCTCATCCGCAGGCTGTACTTCGACGACGCCCCGCCAATCACCCTCAGCCTCGTAAACCTTAGCGGTACCTCGAACCTGTGCCAAGGCGATTTGCTGCAGGTGGAAGCATTGCCCTCGGATTTGAGCGCCTATGCTTTTTACCTCGATGGGGTACTCGTCCAACACACCAGCAGCGCCAGCTTTTCCACCAGCAACCTCTCCCCCGGCCCCCACGACCTCTACGTCCAAACCGTCATCGGATCAGACACCATCGAATCGCCTTCCCTGCAATTCTCGGTCACCTTGCCACCAGAGGTGAGCATTTCGGTGGTAGGGGAGCTCAACTTCTACGAAGGCGACTCGGTCACGTTGGTCGCCTCGGGTACGGGTGAATGGCTGTGGAGCAATGGCGCCACCACCCAGACTATCACCGTGTACTCCTCAGGCACTTACTACGTGCAGCTCACTCAAAACGGCTGTACCTCGGTGTCTGAAGCGGTCGTCGTGGAGGTCATACCACTGCCCGATGAGGTGACCATCACGGCCGACGGTGCACCCGTGTTGTGTCCCGGCGGCTCGGTGTTGCTCAGGAGTTCGGCCCCGACTGGCAATCAATGGCTGCTCGACGGATGGGACATACCGGGCGCCACAAGCCAAGTATTCGAGGCAAAGGAACCCGGCCTGTACCAAGTCCGCCGGCAAGACAATGGAACCACGGTTTTTTCGAACACCATCGAGCTGACCACCGCCCCCGAAGTCCAAATCTCCCTCCAGGCCAATCCCAACCAAGCCGAACCAGGTACGAGCGTGACTTTCAGCGCAAAAGCCAATGCCGAACTGACCAGTTACGAATGGAATTTCGGCGACCCCGCATCGGGTGTGCTCAACGGCTCTAACCTGCCCTCCCCCACCCACGTCTATGAGAAGGAAGGCAGCTACACCATCTCTTTGCGCGCCACCGATGGGTTCCAGTGTACACACCTCGTGGAGGTGCCTGCCCTGGTCGTCATTTCCCAAAAAAACCAAACCAGCGATGGTACATGGTTTTTACCCACAGCCTTCAGCCCCAACGGAGACGGCGCCAACGACCTGTTCCGCCTGCGCGGCAGCATCGACGGCGAGTTTCAGCTGAGCGTGTACAACCAGTGGGGGGAGGTGCTCTTCTCGACCTCCAACGCCGACTTCGGATGGGATGGCACCCGCAATGGCCTGCCGGTACATGCCGGCACGTATGTGTGGACGATGTCCATCAAAAACGCACAGGGCACGCGTGTTTACTCGGGCCACGTCACCCTGCTGCGCTGAATTTTCCGACTCTGAACTTTGAAAAATGAAACATGAGCACACGCACCCTGACAATCCTGCTGCTTTTACTGAGCCGGCTCCTCACCGCCCAGGACCTGCACCTGTCGAACTACCAGCCAGCGGGCATGCTCACCAACGCAGCCCTCACCGGCGCCATGGACGCTGATTATCAAATCAGCTTTCAATACCGAAACCAATGGATGGCCATCCCCGACCAAGCCTACTCCACCCTCGGCCTGGGGGCCGAGGTGAAATGGAAGCAACTTGGCTTGGGTGTACTTTTCAGCAAAAACCACGCAGGCCCTGCCAGCCTTTCTGCCACGCAAGTGCTCTTCAGCGCCGCCTACCACAGACCCCTCGGACAACACAGCACCCTGTCGCTCGGAGCCGCTGGCGGCATGCTGCAAAAGCGCATCCTCCCGCAAGTCTTCACTTGGGATGCCCAGTACGTGGAAGGCGCTGGTTTCGACAGCTCCTTGCCTTCTCAGGAACCCTTCCTCCAACCCAGCCGTACATTCGCCGATTTTTCCATCGGCCTGGCACTGCAAACGGCCTTGGGTGCCGCTGGCAAAACCAAACTCTCCCTCGGCGCCAACCTGGCCCACCTGAACCAACCCAACGAAAGCTTCTATGGCGAAGCAGCCAACCTGCCCATGCAAACCACCTTGCACGGCAACTTGCATTTCCAAGCCGACGAGCATTTTTTCATCGAGCCCCACTTTTTGTACCTGCACCAAGGACAACATAGCGAAAGGCTCCTGGGAGCCAATTTCCTCATGGTCATCCAGGATGACTTCAGTGTGCGTCTCGGGCTGGCCTCGCGCTTGGGCGACGCGCTCATCGGACAAGCCGAGCTGCAGATGGCAGACAAGAGCTTTTGGTTCAGCTACGATGCTACCGTCAGCGGCTTGCGCAACGCCAATGCAGGTAAAGGCGCCTGGGAAACCGGCATTTACCTGCGCTTTGGGAAAAACCAAAAAGAGCAAACCGCACAGCTGCACACCAACACTACCGCTCCGTGCTCGGCTTGCCCGGCTCCAAGAACCATAGACTCCGACGGCGACACCGTGCCCGACAGCCTCGACCAATGCCCGCTCGAACCGGGGCTGCCCTGTTTCTTTGGTTGCAACGACCGCGATCGCGACGGCACCCTCGACCATCTCGACGCATGCCCCAACCTCTTCGGCCCTCCTGAAAACAACGGTTGCCCAGTCCAAGGCATCGACAGCGACCGCGACGGCATCCCCGACGACTTGGATTATTGTCCCTTCTTGAAGGGCCTCGCCGCCTTCCACGGCTGCCCCGATTCCGACGGCGATGGCGTTTCCGACATCGACGACGAATGCCCCTACGTCAAGGGGAACCCCCGAGCCAAGGGCTGCCCCAGAAAAGCCGATGACAAAAACGACAGCGACTTGCCGGGTGAAGTAGTCTATTTCGAATTCGACAAAACCGACCTCCTGCCTCAATATCGCATCCTGCTCGAACAACTCGCCCGCCGGCTGGCAGGCACCGACGGCTACCGTCTCATCGTCGCCGGTCATACCGACCAGGAAGGTAGCAACGAGTACAATTACCAGCTCGGCTTGAAAAGGGCCCAGGTGGTCAGGGACTTCCTGCTGCTCAAAGGCGTCGCTGCATCGAACATCGAAATCATCTCCTACGGCGAACTCATGCCGGCTGCTCCCAATGACACCGAAGCCGGACGTGCCCGCAACCGCCGGGTAGAAGTGGTCGTGCTGAACTCTGCAGACGCATCCGGCCGTTGATTCTCGAATCGGCCCAATGTGCCCTCTTGCCCGATGCAGCTCCTTGCGCTCACTTGGCTGCGAGTGGGTCCTTCGTAAGAGTTACTTCCGTCGTGATTGTTCGTTTTGGGACTCGACCTGCTACTGGGCTTTGATTGTTCGTTATGGGACTCGACCTACCTGTCCGGCGGACAGACGGGAAGGTCGAGCTACTTGCACAGCCTGAAGGCTGTGCTACGGGGAGCGGGCAGCGTACGTCGGACATCCAGTGGGAAGCGCCTGTCACGCCCGTCACGTCCGTCACGTTCGTCACGCCCATCACGTTCGTCACGCCCATCACGTTCGTCACGTCCGTCACGCTCGTCACGTCCGTCAGGTCCGTATTGTCGGGTCAGAAAACAGGAGCTATCTGAAAGTTAGCTCCTGTAAGGGCTTCATCAGCCGCTCGCTTCATGTATTCAGGCGCTCGCTTGCAGTGCAAGTTCAGGCGCTCACTTGCAGTGAGCTCCTGAATTGGCCGCCATCGCCCATCACGCTCGTCACGTCCGTCACGCCCGTCACGCCCGTCACGCCTGCCACGCTTGTCACGCTCGTCACGTCCGTCACGTTCGTCACGCTTGTCACGCTCGTCACGCCCGTCACGCCCGTCACGCCCGTCACGCCTGTCACGTTCGTCACGCTTGTCACGTTCGTCACGCTCGTCACGCCCGTCACGCCCCTTCCTTACCAGGATAAAATGCTCGCAGGGAGAATTCCCCGAGCAAAAAAATAAAACAGGACAAAATTGTCTTGTTTAAAAAAGAGTCCTTCTATATTTGCCGGCGAGCCAGCAAACCCAATCGAAGCCTGGAGTATATGCTTTCCAAAGCCTGTGAATACGCCATCCGAGCCACCTTGCTCATCGCCTCCTACGGTCTGAAGGGAGAACGGGTAAGCATCAAGGACATCGCCGAGGCAACCGATTCTCCCATGGCATTTACCGCCAAAGTCCTGCAGCAGCTCTCCAAAGGGGGTATCGTGCACTCAGTACAGGGCAAGCAAGGTGGATTCGAAATGAGCCGTGAGCAAATGGAACGCACCAAGTTGAGCCACATCGTCAAGCTCATCGACGGGGACCACATTTTCACGGGTTGTGGCCTGGGCCTGCCGCAATGCGACGCCCGCAAGCCTTGCCCGCTGCACAATCGCTTTGCCGAAATTCGAAACGACCTCTACCGCATGCTCGAGAACTCGACGGTGCTCGATATGGCCATGGGTCTGCAAAACGGAGTAACCTTCTTGAAGCGAAGTTGAAGTTGCCACAACGGCCGCTTAGCCTTGGAGCCCAGGTGTCGCAGTTTTTTTCAAAAAACCAAAAACACACCTGGAAGGGAGAGGCGCCCGCTCATGGGCCCATTGGAGGTAGGACGAATGCATGAACACTTTTTTTTAACCAAAAACAGGACTTAGATGTCCTTTTAAAATGCCAAACAAACCAGACATCCAGACACTCGACCACATCCGTTCGTTGGTCGACAGTTTCTATACCAAGGTGCGTGCTGACGAGCTGCTCGGCCCCATCTTCGAAGGCATCATCCAGGACCGATGGCCTGCACATTTGGAAAAGATGTACCGCTTTTGGCAGACGGTGCTCCTTTCCGAACACACCTACATGGGGAGTCCCTTTGCTCCGCATGCCACCATGCCGGTCGAAAAGGAGCACTTCGAAAGGTGGGTCGGCTTGTTCAGGCAAACCGTAGATGAGCAATTCGAGGGACCCAAAGCCGAAGAAGCCAAGTGGCGTGCCGAACGCATGGCCGACATGTTCCAGATGAAAATCGCCTACTTCCGAAGCAGCAATACCAAGCCATTGCTGTGAGGGAGAACCTCTGGCATATACCCTGCCAGCCGGGGTACGTGCCCGAATAGCCAAACCCTTGACGCCAAACCATCAAAACCATCAGAAATGAACATCCAACCCAATCAGACAGTGGGCGAAATCGTCGCCAAGGACTACCGCACTGCTTCCGTTTTCAAAGCTTACGGCATCGACTTTTGCTGCAAAGGCGGACGCACACTGGCAGAAGCCTGTACACAAAAGCAGCTCGACACCGAGCGCTTGATAGCCGAACTGGAACAGGTAAGCACTGCAGCAGGCTCCGGCGTACCAGATTTCGACAGCTGGCCCATGGACCTGCTCGTCGATTACATCGAAAAAAAGCACCATCGCTACGTCGAAGCACGGCTTCCCGAAATTCTTCAGTACCTCGACAAGCTTTGCAAGGTGCACGGTGAACGCCATCCAGAGCTGTTCGAAATCAAAGAAGAATTTTCAAAAGCAGCTGGGGAGTTGGCTGCGCACATGAAAAAGGAGGAGCTTGTTCTGTTCCCCTACATCCGCAAGATGGTCGCCGAAGCCCACCCGGCACCACCCATGTTTGGCACCGTGCAAAATCCCATCGCCATGATGGTACACGAGCACGCCGTGGAGGGTGAACGCTTCGAGCGCATTGCCCAACTGACCAACCACTACACTCCGCCAGCCGATGGCTGCACGACTTACCGCGTCGCTTTTTCCATGCTCAAGGAGTTCGAAGAAGACCTCCACATGCACATCCATCTGGAAAACAACATTCTTTTCCCGAAAGCCATCGAACGCGAAGCCCAGTTATAGCGCCGGCGAATGAGGATGTGAGGATGTGAGGATTTGAGGATTTGAGGATGTGAGGATTTCCTGTCTGCCGACAGGCAGGGAGGATGTGAGGATTTGAGGATTTCCTGTCTGCCGACCCGTCTGGCCGACGGACAGGCAGGCAGGGAGGATGTGAGGATTCGAGGATTTCCTGTCTGCCGACCCGTCTGGCCGACGGACAGGCAGGCAGGGAGGATGTGAGGATTTGAGGATTTCCTGCCTGTCTGTCGACAGACAGGTCTGCCGACCCGTCTGGCCGACGGACAGGCAGACAGGGAGGATTCGAGGATGTGAGGATGTGAGGATGTGAGGATGTGAGGATTCGAGGATTCGAGCGCACTGCAAAAAGGCACTGTAGTGCGAATAGTTAGAAATCTCACTCCTGACAGCACTTCGAGTGCTGTCAGGAGTAAAACGCGCAACCTCTCTAAACCCCTGTCTGCCGGACAGGCAGGTCTCTAAACCCCTCTAAACCCCTGTCTGCCCTGTCTGACGCCAGGCAGGCGGACAGGCAGGTCAGTAAACTTCTCTAAACCCTTCTTAACCACTGAGCGCACTTTTTGTACTGGACTCTACCATGAAATCGCAAAAACCACTCACTCGACATCCCGCTCTGCAACCGCTGAGCCGGGAACACCACTTCGGCCTCTTGCTCTGTTGGAAAATCCGAACAGGACTGGCAAAAGGGGTCGTGCCGGAACGCATCAAAGCATATACAGACTGGTTTTTCGAGCACTACCTCACGCCTCATTTCGAGGCAGAGGAAAAACACGTTTTTCCCATTCTCGGAAATCTCGATGAGCATCCACTGTTGCGGCGAGCCTTGCGCGAGCACCATAGGCTCAGGAGCCTTTTCAGAAAAAATGAGGATTTACCGCGCCTGCTCAAACTCATCGAAGAAGAACTGACTGCCCACATCCGGTTCGAGGAGCGCCAGTTGTTTCCTGCCATCGAGGCTGTGGCTACACCCGAGCAACTGCAACTCCTCGAGGAGTTCCTTTCGGACACGGATTTCGTCGAAGACTGGGATGACAAGTTCTGGGAGAAATGACTCCTCGGCAGCAATGGATCTTCATGGTCTTGTCCCTCCCATCGATTCGCTTGGCAGGTTTGCGTGACGGGCGTGGCAGGCACCTCTTACACACATGGGAGGAACGGGTCGTAGAGCGGAGCGTGGAACGCCTTATTTCACCACTGCCCCTTCCATGATGATGTCGTAGCGGTAGCCTGCACCGAAGTCCTTGTCGAGGGCGATGACCCCTTCAAAGGAGACTATGTGTCCGAGGGGAATGTTTTCCAGGGTAGTGACGGTAAGGTCGGTACCTTCCACGGTGCCATCCTGGATGTGCACCCAATTGCGGCCCATGATCATGGGGTTGACCTTGACGACCTTGCCCGTGACCACGACTTTTTGGCCGTTGTATTTCTGTTTGTTGGAGAACAGCTCTTTCAGGGTCAGGGAGCCGGGGGGGCGATTGATTTGAGCGGGGTCCACTTTGAGCAACGCTTCGGGAGAAACGTTTGCAGCCTGGGCAGTGGCAGCAGCGGCTGGCAAGCCTGCGGGGCGAAAATCACTTACGAGATAAAGGGTTTCGAAGACGCGGTTGTGCTCCGGGCTGAAGAAGTTTTTCTTCATCAAGCCCCGCTGGAACACGTAGCGGCTTCCAATTTCTACGGGTTGCTTCATCGTAGCGATCCAATATTCCTGCCCGTCTTCTTCCACGCGGATGTAGGTGTAGCGCTGGGTTTCCAGGGTTTCCTTTGCCACTACTTCGTGCAGCACGTTTTCAGCAGCTTGGGACAGTGCCTGGAGGGCCGACTGTGCTTCGGAATTGGAGGACTTGGTGGATGAGGTGGAAACGGCTTCGATTTCTTCGGGGCCGGAATTGCAGGCAAACAGACTGCATAGCAGAGCGATCAGGCAATATGACTGGAAGTTCAAACGCATGTCGATGGAATTTTGAATGAATTGAATTGGAAGGGAGCGTTCAGAATCGCTGGATGAGCTTGGTGTTGAAGCGGTTGATGACACGGTTCTGCTGGTCGAACGCCCCTTCGTAATACAGGTACAAAGATAGCTTTTTGAGTACCCTGACGTTGAGGCTTGCTCCGGCAATGTGTTGCTGGAAGCTGAAACCTGTGGTGGTGTAGTGGTAATTGACGAAGTCGTAATGAGCTTCAGCAGAGAATTTTCCCTTGAGCAGGCTCCGGCTCAGGCGGACGCCGTAGCGTTGGCTGTTCAGGTAGTTGGTTTCGAGCAAGTTTCCTCTGAGGGACAATTGCACACCTGCCAGGGGAAGTCGGTTGAAATTGACGTAGGCGTTCACGTTGCGCGAGAGATTGGCATTGCTCTTTTGAAAGCGCCAGCTGCCGTTGACACCTATGCTGACCAGCCTGACAGGTCGCCAAGAAACACCCAGGCGCAATCCCTGCCGGGTTTCGTCTTCGATGAGCTTGTCAATGAAATTTTTATACGACTCGTAGTAGATGATGTTGTTGCGGTTGTCATAGGAAGCAGTGAGGCTGAGTTGACGGGAGAAGCGATAACGCGCAGAAAAGTAAAAATTGGTCAGCTGAAGGCTGTTGGAAACTTCTCCATTTACCTTCTGATAGGCATCCACCTCGAAAGAGCCGAACAGGTTCAGGTTTTCCAAAGGAGAACTGCTGTGCTGGAAGTAAATGAATCGACGGTCCACGGCCGAGCCATTGTGTTGCTCGACGAGCGCCAAGGTACTGTACCCCCTGTTGTCTTGCAGCTGGTGGCTGATGAATGCGCCGGCCTGAATCAGGGAAGGATTGAAGCCATAGTCGCTGTAATCAGGTCTGAAGCCCAGGATCGCCCCGCCGACGAACTGGCCGAAGTTGTGCTCGTACTGCAGGCCGTCGATGGCGCCCATGCTCGAAATCTTGTAGTTGATGCTGCGGCCGGCGATGAGGGTGGCATTGTCGAAATCGTATTTGCCAGCCAGCGAATAAATTTTGAGCGCATTGAATATGTTGGCCTCCACCTCTGCCCAGCGGTCGAGGGTGTGGCGGAAGGTCACGTAGGCATCCATTGAAAAGCGGCTTCCGTTGAGGTGAGTGCCTCTGAAATTGACCCCGTAGCGCATGCGGTGGTTGTCGCCGTAATCAGATGTGGTGCTGTACGAGGCGGCGGATATGTTGCCCCGGATGCGCTGCTTGAATTGGGATTCGGTTTGCTCGGATTCCTCATCGAAACTGGGGTTCACCGTTTCGGCCTTGGGCACCGTTTCGACTGGGGGTTCGGGCTCCTGTGGTTGGGGTAATTCGGGGCTTGGGGGCGCAGGTGGTAGCAGTGCCACAATGGTAGTTTTCACGGCCAGGTTGGAATCGCCAATCAATTCGCACACAGTGGAGGTGGAAGACTTGGCTTTCAGAACCAGGGCGGGCCTCAGGCGGCCATCTTGCCGGACATACAAGGTGTCACCTACTTCGAGCTGTTCTGTGGAAGGAAATTTCACATAGACATTCCTCGAAGACAGAAAAGTGATCTCTCCTTCCATGGTACGGCTTTGCTCCTGGGCAGCGAGTTGCCAGGAAATACAAATCAGCAACAAAGCCAAACACTTTTTCATAACAGGTCTGGGGTTAAAAGTTTAGTCTTCGCCGGTTGGGTGACAGTTGTAACAGGCCTGGCTATTGTACTGGTAGCCAGGTACGTCATCGTGTTCTTCCTGCAGTTCAACCGGATCGTCGTGTTCGTGGCAATCGATACAGCTGAAGGTATTGTAATTGCCGCCGATGTGGCAGTCGGTACAGAGGTTCCATTCCCCCTCATGCGTTCCGGAGTAGATGGGGAAATACATGTTGTCGTGGTCGAAGGTGGAGGGCACCCAGGCAGTTTCGTTGTGGCAGAGTTGGCAATCCGTCGGGAAGCCTGCGGCGACGTGGTTGGGGTTGGTGGCGTTGTTGTACTCACTGGCGTGGCAGCCGTAACAGGTGTTGGGGGTGTTGTTGTAGTTGCCGTTGTGACACAAGACGCAGTCGTTGGCTATGGCGGCATGGGCGCCGTTGAGTGGCCAGAACTGGTTGTGGATGGGGAAAGTGGCAGGCATCCAGTCTGGGTCGGTGGTGTGGCACATGGCGCAATCGGTGGGGAGGTTTAGCGCTACGTGGTTGGGATTGGTAGCGCTGTTGTAAGCGGGCATGTGGCAGTCCTCGCACTGGTTGGGCGTATTGTTGTAGTTGCCCTGGTGGCAGAGGTTGCAATCGTTGGCAATGGGTATGTGTGCCCCGGTCATGGGCCAGAATGCGTGGGTGAATGTAGAGGGCACCCAAGCGGTTTCGGTGTGACACTCTTCACAATCTGTGGGCAGTTGATTGGCTGCGTGGTTGGGGTTGGTAGCCATGTTGTAGTCATCTGCATGACACCCATAGCAAGTGTTGGGCGTGTTGTTGTAGTTGCCGTTATGGCACAGCACACAATCGTTCTGGATGGCGGCGTGGGCGCCATTGAGCGGCCAGAATTGGTTGTGGATGGGGAAAGTAGCAGGTGCCCAACCGGGTTCGGTGGTGTGACACATGTCGCAATCGATGGGTAGATTGAGTGCCACGTGGTTGGGGTTCGAAGTTTGGTTGTAGTCGTCAATGTGGCAGCCGTCGCAGGTGTTGGGGGTGTTGTTGTAGTTGCCCTGGTGGCAGGCTGCGCAGTCGTCGGCGATGGCGAGATGCGCTCCGTCTATTACCCAATAGTTGTTGTGGATGGGGAAGGCTGCCGGCGCCCAGCCCGGCTCGGTGGTATGACACTGGGCGCAATCGGTGGGAATGCCCAAGACCACGTGGTTGGGGTTGGTGCTCTGGTTGTAGTCGTCCATGTGGCAGCCGTCGCAGGTGTTGGGCGTGTTGTTGTAATTACCATTGTGGCAGGCCGCGCAATCGTCGGCAATGTCGGCGTGTGCGCCGTCCAGTACCCAGTAATTGTTGTGGATGGGGAAGGCTGCCGGCGCCCAGCCCGGCTCGGTGGTATGACACTGGGCGCAATCGGTGGGGATGCCCAAGGCCACGTGGTTGGGGTTGGTGCTCTGGTTGTAGTCGTCCATGTGGCAGCCGTCGCAGGTGTTGGGCGTGTTGTTGTAGTTGCCGGCGTGGCAGGCGAAACAATCGTCGGCGATGTCGGCGTGCGCCCCCTCTAATACCCAGTAATTATTGTGGATGGGGAAGGCTGCCGGTGCCCAGCCCGGTTCGGTAGTGTGGCAGTCGTCGCAGGTGGTCGGCAAGGCCAGGTTGACGTGGTTGGGGTTGGTAGTCTGGTTGTAATCATCTATGTGGCAGCCGTCGCAGGTGTTGGGCGTGTTGTTGTAGTTGCCATTGTGGCAGGCTGCGCAGTCGTCGGCGATGTCAGCGTGTGCGCCGTCCAGCACCCAGTAATTGTTGTGGATGGGGAAGGCTGCCGGCGCCCAGCCCGGCTCGGTGCTGTGGCAATCGTCGCAGGTGGTCGGCAAGGCCAGGTTGACGTGGTTGGGGTTGGTAGTCTGGTTGTAATCATCTATGTGGCAGCCGTCGCACGTGTTGGGGGTATTCTGGTAATTACCACCATGGCAAGCGTTGCAGTCGGTTGCAATGGTCTGGTGGGCACCGGTGAGTGGCCAGAACTGGCTGTGGTCAAAAGTCGAAGGCGTCCAGGCATTTTGGGTGTGGCACTGCTCGCAGTCTGTGGGGAAGTTGGCAGCCACGTGGTCGGGGTTGGTCGTGGCGTTGTAATCGTCGTCGTGGCAGCCATAGCAGGTGTTGGGGGTATTTTGGTAATTGCCACCATGGCATGCGTTGCAGTCGTTGGCAATGGCGACGTGAGCGCCCTGGAATGGCCAGAACTGGCTGTGGTCGAAAGTCGAAGGCGTCCAGGCAGAGGTGGTATGGCAATCCTGGCAGTCAGTCGGGTACTGGTTGGTTACGTGGTCGGGGTTGGTCGTGGCGTTGTAATCGTCGTCGTGGCAGCCATAGCAGGTGTTGGGGGTGTTGTTGTAATTGCCTCCATGACAAGCGGCACAATCATCGGCGATGGCAGCATGAGCTCCATCGAGCACCCAGAAGTCGTCGTGGATGGGGAAAGCGGCCGGTTCCCAGCCCGGTTCGATGGTGTGGCAGTCGTCGCAGGTGGTCGGCAAGGCCAGGTTGACGTGGTTGGGGTTGGAGCTTTCGTCGTAGTCGGACTGGTGGCAACCCACGCAGGTGTTGGGGGTGGTCTGATAGTTGCCGGCGTGGCAGCTCACACAATCGTCGGCGATGGTGGCGTGGGCGCCCGTGAGTGGCCAAAATTGGTCGTGGTCGAATGAGGAGGGCGACCAGGCATTTTCGTCGTGGCAGATCGTACAGTCAGTGGGGTACTGATTGACTACGTGGTTGGGGTCAGTAGTCTGGTTGTAATCGTCCTGGTGGCAGCCCACGCAAGTGTTGGGGGTGTTGTTGTAATTGCCTCCATGACAGGCGGCACAATCATCCGATATGGAGGCATGCGCGCCGAGCAGGGGCCAGAAGTCGTCGTGGATGGGGAAGGCGGCCGGTGCCCAGCCAGGTTCAGTGGTGTGGCAGTCGTCGCAGCTGGTCGGCAAGGCCAGGTTGACGTGGCTGGGGTTGGAGCTTTCGTCGTAGTCGGACTGGTGGCAACCTACGCAGGTGTTGGGGGTATTGTTGTAATTGCCTCCATGACAGGCGGCGCACTCGTTTGCTATTTGCACGTGAGCCCCCGTCAGTTCCCAGAATTGGTCGTGGATGGCAAAGGTGGCTGGTGCCCAGCCAGGTTCTGTGGTGTGGCAGTCGTCGCAGCTGGTGGGGAGTCCAAGGGCTACGTGGTCGGGATTGGTCGTATTGTTGAACTGGGTTTCATGGCAGGCCACGCAGTCGGAGGGCGTACCTGAAAATCCATTTGCGTGGCAATCGAGACATTCCAGGGCGGTGTGGGCCCCCGTCAAGGGGAAGCCCGTGTTGTCGTGGTTGAAATTATCGTCGGCGCTGCCAGTGGGGTGGCAGGCCAGGCATGCAGAGCTGACGTACACGTAACCGGTCACACCCTGGTGTTCGTCGTCGGTTTCGGGGTTGAGGTGGCAGACGGTACAGCTGAACTCGGCGAAGTTGTTCGGATTGGTGTGGCAGTCCACACATTCGCTCCACTCACCTTCATGCTTTCCGGAATAGATGGGGAAGTACTGGGCGTCGTGGTCGAAAGTCGAGGGCACCCATGCATCCTCGTTGTGGCAAATGGCGCAATCGGTGTTGAACTGTGCCTGGGCGTGGTTGGGGTTGGTGGTGCTGTTGTAATCGGCTTCGTGGCAGCCGAAGCAGTCAGTTGGGGTGTCGTTGTAGTTGCCATTGTGGCATGCAGCACAATCGTCGGCGATGGCGGCGTGGGCACCCTGGAGTACGTAGAAGTCGTCGTGGATGGGGAAAGCCGCTGGTGCCCAACCCGGTTCGGTCGTATGGCATTGGGCACAATCAGTGGGCAGGGCCAGATTGACGTGGTTGGGGTTGGTGGTTTGATCGTAAGCCGATTGGTGACAACCCACGCACTCGGAAGGCGTATCGTCGTAGCTGCCGTTGTGGCAAGCCACGCAGTCGTCGGCGATGGCGGCATGGGCCCCCGTCAGGGCGAAGTAATCGTCGTGGTGGAAGGTCGACGGGCTCCAAGCGTTGACGTCGTGGCAGAAGGCACAGTCCTTGGGGAACTGGGCGCTTGCATGGTCGGGATTGGTAGCGGCGTTGTAGTCTGACGCGTGGCAGCCCACACACTCGGACGGGGTGTCCGTGTAATTGCCGTTGTGGCAGGCGGCACAGTCGTTGGCCACGGCGCCATGAGCCCCCTCCAAAGGCCAGAAGTCGTCGTGGATGGGGAAAGCGGCCGGTGCCCAGCCCGGTTCAGTCGTATGGCATTGGGCACAATCAGTGGGCAGGGCCAACGCATTGTGGTCGGGATTGGACGTGGCGTTGAAGTTGTCGAGGTGGCAGGCGGCACATTCAGTAGGAGTACCGGCATATCCACCGGCGTGGCAGTCGAGACAATTGAGCGTCAGGTGGGCCCCCGTCAGCGGGAAATCCGTCATGTTGTGGTCGAAGACGTTGTCCGCATCGCCGGTGGGGTGGCAGGCCAGGCAGGCCGAGTTTTCATAGACATAGCCACCCACGGAGACGTGGGCATCGTCCGTTTCGGGGTTGATGTGGCAATTGGTACATGAAAACTGGGCGTAGTTGCCAGGGTTGGTGTGACAATCGAAACATTCGGACCATTGCCCGGCGTGGGCGCCGCTGTAAATGGGGAAAAACTGGCCATCGTGGTCGAAAGTAGAAGGCACCCAGACGTCTTCTGTGTGGCAAGTGGCGCAATCGGTCGAGAACATCAATGTCTCGTGGTCGGGGTCGGTAGTGGCAGCGTAGTCGGCCTGGTGGCAGCCGTAGCAGGTATTGGGGGTGTTGTTGTAGTCGCCGTTGTGGCAGGTGGCACACTCGTTGGCGATGGCGGCGTGGGCGCCGTTGAGGGCATAGAAGTCGTTGTGGATGTCGAAGCTGGCAGGTGCCCAGCCGGGTTCGGTGGTGTGGCAAGAGGCGCAATCGGTAGGCAAGGCCAGGTTCGTGTGAGACGGATTGGCGCTCTGCTGGTAATCGGTCAGGTGGCAGGCCTCACAGGCAGTGGGGGTGCCGGCATACCCAGCAGAGTGACAGGCCGTACATTCGAGCGCCACGTGTGCACCCGTGAGCGGGAAGGCAGTCAGGTTGTGGTCGAAGATGTTTTCTGCATCACCGGTAGGGTGGCAGGCCAGGCAAGCCGAGTTTTCGAAGACGTAACCAGGCACACCCTGGTGTTCCTGACTGGTCTGCGGGTCGGTGTGACAGACGATGCAGCTGAATTCGGCATAGTTGGAGGGGTTGATGTGGCAGTCGGTACACTGGCTCCACTCCCCTTCGTGTTTGCCGCTGTAAATGGGGAAGAATTGACCGTCGTGGTCGAAGTTGGCAGGCACCCATCCACTCTCGCTGTGGCAGGCAGCACAGTCGGTGTCGAAGTTGGCCGCCGGGTGGTTGGGGTTGGTGGTTGCCTCGTAGTCGGCCTGGTGGCAGCCGTAGCAGGTATTGGGGGTGTTGTTGTAATCGCCGTTGTGGCAGGTGGCACACTCGTTGGCGATGGCGGCGTGGGCGCCGTTGAGGGCATAGAAGTCGTTGTGGATGTCAAAGGTGGCGGGCTTCCAGCCAGGTTCGGTGGTGTGGCAGGTGGCACAATCTTTCGACAGGCCCAAATTGACGTGGCTGGGGTTGTTGGTTTGGTTGAAATCTTCGGTGTGACATGCCTCACAAGCCGTTGGTGTACCCGCATAACCCGAGGCGTGGCACTCGGTGCAAGCAGTAGTCAGGTGGGCACCCGTCAAGGGAAAAGCCGTCAGGGAGTGGTCGAAGATGTTCTCCACGTCCCCTGTGGGGTGGCAGGCCAGGCAGGCCGAATTTTCATAGACATACCCGTTTACGGACTGGTGGGCATCGCTGGTGGTGGGATCGGTGTGGCAAATGGTACAGCTGAACACGCTGAAGTCGCTGCCATCGGTATGACAGGATGCGCAGGCATCCCACGTGCCGGCATGGGCTCCAGAGTAAATGGGGAAGAAACCATCGTGGGCGGTGTATTGCGCAGGTGACCAGCCAGGGTCTATGGTATGGCAGGAGGCACAATCGTGGCTGAAGCCCGCCGCCTCGTGGTCGGGGTTGAGGGTGTTTTCGAAATGTGTCTGGTGGCAGGCGAAGCAGTCGGTAGGGGTATTTGAAAAGCTCCCACCGGTGTGGCAGGCGGCGCAATCATTTATGGCGTGGCCTTTCTCCAGCGGGAAGAAGCTGTGGTCCACGGCGTCGGTGGTCCAACCGGGTGTTTCGGTATCGTGGCACTCGAGGCAATTTGTCGAAAAGCCGGCATCGCGATGGTTGGGGTTGGTGGTATTGTCGAAATCATCGAGGTGGCAGGCAGCACAGTCGTTGCCGATGCGGTCGAAACGCAAGCGCGACTCGGAGGTGTGGCACTCGGCACAACTCACGGCTGCATGCACGCCGATGAGGGCAAAACCCTCCTGCTCGTGCAGCCAGGCGATGTCGTCCACGAGCCAATTGTCGGTGGTGTGGCAACGGGCGCAATCACTGCCGACGGTGTTTTGGTGGACGTCAGTATGGCAACTGATGCACGTGCTTTGAGCCTCCGAAAATACCAGGCTTTCATGGCAATCGCGACAGTCCACGAATGCGTGCTGGCCCGTGAGCGAAAATCCAGTCTTGCCGTGGTGGAAAAGGCTTGTGTCCACGTCGGCCTCCGTCAACCTGCCCTCCTCGAGCAGGCGGAAGAGTTGCGCCGTTTCAGTCCAATGGCTGGCTGGGATTTCCCAACCCTGTGGTGAATGGCAGGCAGCGCAGTCCATGCGCAGACGCTCCCCATGCGGGTTCTGTGCCCAAAGCACGAGCCCCGTACAGACGGCGATGCATGTGATGGCGATGCGCTGCAACATTTGACGCCCAATTGTTTGGTGGTTTTTTGGGAGGGGTTGCAGGTTGAGCTCAATTCCTCCTCGCCATTCGGCAGACAGGAATTTCTGAGTCAGCTGCTAAAAGAATCTCTAATGCTAAAAATTAGGAACCTCACTCCCGACATCACTTTGCGTGCTGTCGGGAGTAAAGCAAGGCTTTGGGGAGGACTCCACTCAGCCAACGGAATTTGAGCCAATTTAAACAGAAAATGACTCCTTACCGTGTGTGTATTGCTGCATGCCTGCCCTGAGGCAATCCTGTCTGTATGCCGGACAAGGTGGACAGACAGGCTGGCAGGCAGGAGTTCCTCGAATCCCTACTCCCGGCATCCTGCTCACTCATCCCCGTTGGGATGACATTGGTAACAGGCTTGGCTGTTGAATTGGTAGCCGGGCACGTCGTCGTGTTTTTTGGCGAGTTTGTTGGGGTCGTTATGTTCGTGGCAATCGATACAGCTGAAGGCTTTGAAATTGCCGGGGGTGGTGTGGCACTCGGTACAATCTGCCCACTTGCCTTTGTGTTTGCCTGAAAAAATGGGGAAATAAAGCTGGTCATGCTGGGTGAAATCATTGGCAGGCCAGCCAGGTTCTATGGTGTGGCAAACGGTACAGTCAGTGGGAAATCCACCTGCCACGTGGTTAGGCGAGGTCGTATTGCGGAAGTCGTCTTCGTGGCAGGCAAAGCAATCGGTGGGTGTACCCTGAAACACCCCGCCGGCATGACAGGCATTGCAATCTTGTATGGCGTGGCCTCCGGTGAGGGGGAAAAACTGGTGGTTGTTGAAGCCGGAAGTCCAAAACCACGAGGGGCTGGCAGGGTCGTGGCATTGCGTGCAGTCGGTGCTATAGCCGGCAGCGCGGTGATCGGGAGCCTTGGTTTGTTCGAAGTCGGTGAGGTGGCAGTTGATGCAGTCGTTGCCGATGCGGTCGAAGCGAAGATTGGTTTCAGAGGTATGACAAGCGTTGCAGCTGACGACGGCGTGTTGCCCCAGCAGCGGGAAACCCTCCTGTTCGTGAAGCCAGGAGACATCGTCCACGAGCCAGTTGTCGGTGGTGTGGCAGCGCATGCAGTCGGCACCCACTGTGTTTTGGTGCACATCGGTGTGGCAACTGATGCAGGCCGACTGGGCTTCATCAAAGACCAGGCTTGCATGGCAATCCCGGCAGTCGAGAAAGGCGTGTTGGCCGGTGAGGGCAAAACCTGTGTCGCTGTGTCGGAATGCAGGAGCAGCACTTTTGCGCTCGGGCACGATCAGATCGCCTGCCCGCCAGGCAGAAGCCGGGATGGTCCAGGCATCGGGAGAATGACATGCGGCACAGTCTATTTTCATGAGCTCACCGTGGGGGTTTTGGGCTAAAAGCACCGATTTAAAAAATACCAAGGCGAAACACAAGAGGTTGATTTTCCGAGGTTGGGTCATGTTTGCTGACACTTCAATGACATTGGCTAATACGCAAGAGTCGAGGCTGGTGGTTGCCATTTGAAAAAAAAATGTTGAACTCCTTTCAATTTCCTCCGTGGCAGTCGATACACTGGAAGGAGGGGATTTTGTACTCCACCCGCAGGGCACCATCGATGTATTTTTCTTTGTGGCAGGCCTCGCAGGCGACTTCGGCGTGTTTTCCTTCCAGCGGGAATTTGGTTCGGCTGTGGTCGAAATCAGGCAGGCGCCAGGCTTCGAAATCGTGGCATCGCTGGCAATCGGTGACACCTCGCTGTTCAAATTGCCTTCCATGCACGTTCTCGTGGCAAGCCACGCAGTCGGTGTCGAGGTCTTTGAATCGGCCGTAGGGAGTGGTTTCATCTCGCGTATGACAAGCGCTGCAAGCAGCACGGGCATGGGCCCCTTCCAGGGCAAAATCAGTTTGTCCGTGATCGAAGCGTATGGCACTGACCCAGCTTTCTGGTGAGTGGCACTGCTGGCAATCTTGCTGGGGATACCAACGCGGGTCGAGCTGGCCAGCGTGGACGTCGTCGTGGCAATCGATGCATCGGGTGCCCAATCCGTTGAACCGCCATTCATTTCCGCCCGGCGGGTCAGGCAGGTGGCAGGCGATACAAGGCGTGGCCATGTGTGCCCCCTCGAGGGGGAATTCTGAACGGTTGTGGTCGTCGATATCGAAGGTGGAGGGAGCAAATCCCGCCACGTCGTGGCAATCGGCACAATCCCTCACGAGTTTGCCGACGGTAAAAGCGCCTTTGTGGTAGTCTTCGTGACAGTCTGTACAGCGGGCGAACGGCAGCGGGTCGGTATATCGGCCGCTGGTGTGGCACTTGGCGCAATCCACAGTGGCGTGCTTGCCTTCGAGGGGAAAGTCCGTCATGTCGTGGTCGAAGCGGTCGGGGTCGCCGGCGAATTTCCAGCTGTTTTCATTGTGGCACTGGGTGCAGTCGGAGCCGAAACGCCCCTGGTGCACGTCTTCGTGGCATTGGGCACAAGCCGAGGGGGCGATGCCCAACCTGTCCTGAAACACGGTGGCGGCGGTGGCATCGGGTGTGTGGCAGCTGAAGCAATCGACCCTTTGGTGGCGACCCTTGAGCGGGAATCCGGTGGTGTTGTGGTTGAAATTCCGGAGGCTGGTGAGCACATCCCAGCCGGCATCGGAGTGGCACTGTTTGCAGTTGTTGCCCAGGTTTCCACGGTGAGCGTCCTGGTGGCAGGCGTTGCAATTGTTGAAAGGAAGGTCGGCGAAGCGCTGGAATTCTTTGCCATTGCGAGTTTCAACCTGGTGACAGGATCCGCAATCGACCTGCTTGTGTTTGCCAGTCAGGGGGAAACGGGTTTTGTCGTGGCTGAACTTGGGGGCGGGCCTGAATGCTTCTGTGTCGTGGCATTTGGCACAATCATTCGACAAGGTACCCTGGTGGTAGTCATCGTGGCAATCGAGACAGGCGGTGCCGAGGCCCAGCCAGGTGTTGCGTCGTTTGCGAAGGTCGGCATCGTCGATGAAATCTGGCTTGTGACACTCACGACAATCGATGCGCTTGTGGGCACCCGTCAGTTCGAAGCCAGTGAGGTTGTGGTTGAAGTTTTTTTCATCGAACCGCACCATCTGAAAGCGGCGTCCATGGTGGTCGCTGTGGCAGTCGAAGCATTCCTGTCGCCGCACCTCGAGCGAGGCATGGTAGCCTCGGTTCTGGTTGACCAAAGCTTTGATTTCTTTGTGGCAATCGAGGCATTTCTGGCTGGAGACCGATTCACCCAGGTTGTGGCACTTGGTGCAATTCGACAGCCCTTCGAGGTGGGCATGTGGTTGGGCCAAGTCGCCGGGCGAAAGCTGAGCCCACCCCACCCTGCTGCAAAAGAGCAGTACCACCAGCAAGCAGGATTCGCAAAAGGTGGTAAAAGCCGTCTTTCGAGCGGACGAACTCCGATTGCAGTTCTCATTGTTTAAAAGACCCATCGAGCACATTGTGGATTCTTTGAACATGCTTCAACTGGCGTGTTTTCGAACGGTATAGCCAAACCGCTTGGTAATCTCTATGCCGACCTTTTGCAAAAATTGAGTGGGAAGCTCGCCCCCTATGAAGACATACACCAGGTCGTTGGGCATCACCTCGGTTCGGTCTTCACCGATTTTCAGGTGTACTTTGTCCGACTCGATTTTGAGGACGTTGCTGTTGAAGATGACCCTGACCCTTCCACTTTCCATGGCCTCTTTGATGCGTTCGCGGTTTTTGACCTTCAGGCGGCTGAACGCATCGCGGCGATAGGACAAGCTCACCCTGTTTTGGTCGCACAGGAGCAAAGCCGACTCGATGGCCGAGTCGCCTCCCCCGACGACGAGGATGTCCTTGCCGACGATACGCTCGGGGTCGAGCAGGCGGTAATACACCTTTGGCAACTCTTCGCCAGGCACCCCGAGCTTGCGGGGGGTGCCCCGCCGACCGATAGCCAAAAGCACCGTTTGCGTTTCGAAAGTTTCTCCCGTACTGGTCACTACTTTGAATGTGCGCCCCAGGTGTTCGATGGATTCCACCTTGCATTGTTCCTTGATGGTGATTCCATTTTTTGAAAGGGCATCGTTCCAAAGGGCGAGCAACTCGTCTTTGGTCGTGTCGTAGAGTTTTACCTTGCCGTACAGTGGCAGATACATCGGTTGGGTCATCACGATTTTTGCCCGTGGAAAACTGTACACCGTGCCGCCGAGGGTGTCTTGCTCGAGTGTGAGGAAATCGAGCCCGTGTTGCTTGGCGGTGAGCGATGCCGAAATGCCTGCCGGCCCTGCGCCTACGATGACGAGATCGAGTACACCAGGGATTTTTTCCAGGCCTGATTTGGCGATGTTTTCCACGGCCATCTGGCCTTGTTCAACGCAGTTGCGGATGAGCCCCATACCGCCGAGCTCACCGGCAATGTAGATGCCCTCTACATTGGTCTCGTAGTTTTCGTTGACATGGGGCAGCTCCACACCTCGCTTCTCAGTTCCGATGACAAGGGAAATGGCCTCCACCGGGCAGGCATGGAAACAGGCTCCGTGGCCGACGCAATTGCTGGCATTGATGAGAGCTCCACCGCCGTTGATGATGCCGAGGATGTCTTTCTCCGGGCAGGCTTCTACGCAGGCTCCAGACTTGATACAGGTATTCAGATCGATTCGCGGGTGCAGGGAAACGGGCTCGTGAAGCCCCTCCTCCTTGGCCTGCTCGATTTTGGCGGCCACTATTCGAGAAGTTTTCTTCTCCTTGCGCAAATACAACCAAACGACAAGCCCACAGAACAGAAATGCCGCCCCGTAGATGATGATTTGTTCAATGGCTTGTTCTGTCAACATGGCATGGGTTGTCTTGGTTAAAAATTGCGTGGCGGTCAAAAAGCACTTCCTCGCTAACTCATCCAGACAAGGCAATTTTCTGAATGAATCCTTTTCAACAGACCTCTCAAACGCTGTATCACGTCAAAAAATCCAATGGGCGCCCATGAGCACCGTCACGATGACGTGAATGATGACGATGACGAGCATGATGAGCGCAAAGGGCAGGTGCACCACGTGCCAAAGCTTGAAAAGTCGGTGCATCTGTTGCAAATAGCGGATGCGGCGCTCGAGCGTGAATTCCTGTTTGAACAGTCTCATCACTCTTTTCGATACATCAGATGGTACATTTATTTCCCGGAGCACTTGACGAATGGTGCCGAGCCGTTTTTTTTCCTCGATATAGTCAGAGAACCATCTGCCCAAGCTCACCTGCCCTCCACTTGAATCGGCAGCCACTGCCACCAATTCAAGCCGATGCCAATGTGCCTCTTCGAAATTGTAAGCGCGTTGCAACATTTTTTTGATGTCCTGGCGCATGTGGCGAAGCTCGTTCAGTCCCAATTCCCTGCCCTCGATATTTCTTGGAATTTGGATGTAAATGAAACGGCCGATTACTCCACTGGCCACCACGGCCATCATGCTCCAAAACGCCACCGAGACGATGCCACCAAATTTGAAGGCGGTATGAAAAAGCACCATGGCGGGCCCCAGTGAGCACAAGAAAATGTGAAACTCCAGCCAGTATTTGAGGCGCCCCAGGCGTTGCAACGGTCGCCAGCGCTTGCGCAGGATGTAGGAAAACACGCCAATGAAAATCAGCAGCGTGCCGACGATGCCCAGGCCATGCCCCCAGAGTCCGCTGGGCTTCAAGGCATCGTGTTGAGGATGGTAAAAGCGCTCTTCGAGGGGCGTGGCATAATATTCATGACCGTACACCCCTAAAAACAGTATAGTGAAAACCACTATGAGGATGTAGGTGGTGCGATATATACGATGAATGGCAGTCGTCATTTAAAGGAGCAATTTTCAAATAAATGTCAGACATGTACGCCACAAATGTAAAATGCACGTCTCATGCCTCGAACAAGGCGCTTCATTGCAAATAAAAAAGCCGGCCACACAGGGTCGGCTATTGCGTTGTTTTTTTACGAACCTTGTTGAGCTTGGCGTTGCGTCAATTGCCGTTTTCTTCATTTCCCTCCTCACCCGGAAGAAATACGGGCTCGCGGTAGGCATGGTTGAGCAGGTCGTAGGTGGTGACGATGCCGACGAGTTTGCCGGCGCTGTCCACTACCGGGATGGCGTGGAAGAGATTTTCCCGGAAAAATCCTGCTGCTACCATGACCGTATCATCGGGATGGAGTTTGGCAACCTGCCTGGTCATGACCTCTTTGACCAAAAGCGAGCGCAAAATGGCTTTGTTATACGACTCCATCTTCTCGTTGCGGAACAGGGTAAATCCGTGGATGATTTTGTAATAATCGGTCTTGCTGACGATGCCCACGACTTTGCCATCCTCGTCGAGTACGGGCAGGTGATGGATGTTGTGGGTGCGGAAAAGCTCATCCACTTTTTCCATCGTATCGTCAGGGCGCACGAAAAGTACGTCGCGCGTCATTACTTCAGCAATTTTGGTGGTGGGATCGACGACCATGGCTATCGTTGTTTTTGAATTATCGTTGAATATGGGGTTGAAGGCACTATGCGCAACTGGTAACAGATGCCTTGCAAGTCCCAACGAACAGGCAAGCCCCTTCGTTCACACCTGTTCAATCCTCCTCGTATGACACTTCCTCCGATTCTTCCACCGGGGTGTTGAAGGCATAGGCGATCAGATCGTGGGTAGTCACGAGGCCCACCAGCACGCCCGCTTCGATGATGGGGAGTGCGTGGAATTTGTTCGCAAGGAAAATATCCGCTGCCAGTCCGATGGAATCGTTCGGCTCCAGGCTCAGCGGATGCGGAGTCATCAAATCGGCGGCACAAATATGCCAATCAGGATCTACGACCTCATCCCTTCTTTTTGCAAGGAAATATTGTAGCCGCGCAAAATCAGACTTGGATATGATGCCCAGCAATTCTTTGCGTTCATTCGTGACGGGCAGGTGGTGAAATCCATTTTCTTCAAATATGCGCGCTATTTCTGCAAGCGGCGTGTCGGGTTTGCAAGTGATGAGGCGCGTGCTCATGATGGTTTCTACTGCGGCATTCGGGTTCATGGCTCGAGGGTTTGTGAGAAGTTGCGGTTCAAAAATATTTCCTCCCTTCCAGGGAGCCGGGTGACGAAACTCATCCCCGGCTTTGATTCGCGTCAGACCTTCGTCGCTAATCTTTTTGCCAGCCGAGGCGTTAAGGCTGGGTTCTCTAATTTTGCCCGCCATTCGGGCACCTCGTACGTCGAGGCATGCATCCCAAACTTAAAATCTTTGCCCCACATGAGTGAAAAACCACACAAGTGTATCATCATCGGCAGCGGGCCGGCGGGATACACGGCGGCCATCTATGCCGCCCGCGCCAACATGGCCCCCATCCTCTACACCGGCCCCGAACCCGGAGGCCAGCTCACCACCACCACCGAAGTGGAAAACTTTCCCGGTTATCCCGATGGCGTCACCGGCCCTGAAATGATGGAAGACTTGCGGCGCCAGGCCGAGCGCTTCGGAACCGAAGTCCGCTACGAAATCATCACCAAAGTGGACTTCAACTCGGGTAAAAACTATCACACCCTCTGGACCGACAGCGGTGCGGAATTACATGCCTACACCGTCATCATTGCCACGGGTGCCAGCGCCAAATACCTCGGTCTCGAATCCGAAAAGCGGCTGATGAACAAGGGTGTGAGCGCTTGTGCAGTGTGCGACGGCTTCTTCTTCCGCGGCCAGGAAGTGGCAGTGGTCGGCGGTGGCGACACAGCCGCAGAAGAAGCCACCTACCTGGCAAAGCTGTGCCCCAAAGTGCACTTGCTCGTGCGCCGCGATGAGATGCGAGCCTCGGCCATCATGCAAAAGCGCGTCTTCGAAACGCCCAACATCATCGTGCACTGGAACACCGAAGCCGAGGAAATCCTCGGTGAGGATTCCGTGGAAGGGGTGCGGGTGGTCAACAACAAGACTGGCGAAAAAACGGTGCTTCCCATCAAGGGCTTTTTCGTCGCTATCGGTCACAAGCCCAATACCGACATCTTCAAAGAATTCCTCGACATGGACGATGCCGGATACATCATCACCCAACCAGGCAGTACACGCACCAACGTGCCTGGCGTCTTTGCCAGCGGCGATGCACAGGACAAGGTCTATCGCCAGGCCGTGACGGCTGCAGGTACGGGCTGTATGGCCGCATTGGACGCCGAGCGCTATCTCGTTTCCATTGGCATCGGTTGATGCCAAGCCCCTCAGGGGCGTTTTTCCTGATTTGGTGATCGAGGTTTAACCGAGGGCCGAAGATTGGAGCCTCTATTTCAGGCTAACTCAACGCGTCACGCATCGCCGGTCGCGATTGCGAAGTGTTGGAGCCATGCTAACCTGGAAGGACTGCCGCCTATCGCTTGGGGCATTTCTTACAGCGGTCGCCTTTTTTATACTTCTTGCAACACTTCTTTTTCTTTTTGCACTGCACCACGGGCAAGATCCACGGCATGGTACCCGTAGGGCTTACAACCGGAAATTCGTGCTCGTCGAGTTTCTTCTTTCGAATGCGCATGACTTTTGTTTTGTGGCCGCAAAGGTATTATCGAGAATCAATCCACATAGTGCGAATTGTCAGTCGGCTGCAAGAATGTCCGGCAGCGATTATCTGCGCAACCAAAGCTTGCTGGCAATCAGGGCGTGTGCCTGCGCCCGATACAGTTATCTTTGCCCGACGATGCGGGCGTTTACCGACAAGCGCTAATCCTTTGTCAAACACCGCCTGAAATCTGCCCTCGAACCATCAAAACCACAGACCATGGTACAGGAATCCACTCGCAAAGCCCAGGAATACATCGCTCTTGAAGACCAGTACGGCGCCCACAATTACCATCCCCTGCCCGTCGTCCTCTCCCGGGGAAAAGGCGTACACGTTTGGGACGTCGAGGGCAAGAAATACTATGATTTCCTTTCCGCCTATTCTGCCGTCAACCAAGGGCATTGTCATCCTCGCATCATCGAAGCGCTGCGCCAGCAAGCCGAAAAGCTCACGCTGACCTCTCGCGCTTTTTACAACGACCAGCTTGGCCCCTATGAAAAATTCATCACCGAATTTTTCAACTACGACAAGGTATTGCCCATGAATACCGGTGTCGAGGCTGTCGAAACGGCTCTCAAACTCTGCAAAAAATGGGCGTATAACGTCAAGGGCATCCCGCGTTACAAAGCCAAAATCATCTTCGCCTCCGGCAACTTCCACGGCCGCACCATGGGCGCCATTTCGGCATCCGTGGACCCCGATGCAACTGCCGACTATGGCCCCTTCCTTCCCGGTTACGTCGTCGTCCCTTACAACGACCTCCCTGCCTTGAAAGAGGCATTACAAGACCCTGACGTAGCTGGCTTCATCGTCGAGCCCATCCAGGGTGAGGCAGGCGTGTATGTGCCCGACCCCAACTACATTCCCGAAGCTGCTCGACTCTGTCGCGAGGCCAACGTCCTCTTCATTGCCGACGAAGTCCAGACTGGCATTGCCCGCACAGGCAAGATGCTCTGCTGCGACCACTTCGATGTGCGGCCGGATATCCTCATCCTGGGCAAGGCCCTTAGTGGAGGTGTGTTGCCCGTATCGGCCGTGCTCGCCGACGACCCCATCATGCTCACCATGAAACCAGGCCAACACGGCTCCACCTTTGGAGGCAATCCCCTGGCCTGTGCCGTGGCCATGGAGGCCCTCCAGGTGGTCAAAGACGAAAACCTCGCCGACAATGCAGCGCGTCTGGGAATCTTGTTCCGTCAACGCATGCAGGCCCTCGTGGAAAAATCGGACCTCGTCAGCCTCGTCAGGGGAATGGGGCTGCTCAACGCCATCGTCATCAACGACGACGAGGACAGCGACACCGCTTGGCGCATCTGCCTCGCCCTGGCCGAAAATGGCCTGTTGGCCAAACCCACCCACGGCAATATCATCCGGTTCGCTCCGCCTCTCGTCATCAGCGAAGCACAACTCCAGGAATGTTGTGACATCATCGAACGCACCATCATGGCGCTGTAATGGCATCCAGACTCGGAATGCCTGAAAGGGATTCGCAGCAAACAGCTATATCTTTTCGAAGCCGATGGTCTTTCCTTTTCCAACAATCATCTGACTCGCATTACAAAGGTCAATTTTCAATTCATTTTTGTTCGAAAGAAAAAGCGGCCAATCTCCCGGCTCGTTTTTTTAGTAAATATACAGGTGCCTGAAATAAGTCGTGCAAGTATTTGGCGAAATCCAGACACAATTGCCGGATATCGCCAGGTTGCGTTTACTCGCATTTCATATTTTTTAAAAAAAGCTTGGCATGAGACAAAAAAACAGGAGATGCAAATCGCATCTCCTGTCTGCTTTCAATTGGTCATTCGAACCAAAGGCCCGATTTACCAATTGTTGCGGCGGTTGTTATAGCCACCGTTATTGCGTTCGCGACGGGGCTCAGCTTTCTTGACGACGATGGTGCGACCGTCGAGCTCGCTGTCGTGCAGTTCGCTGATGGCTTCGAGGGCTTCATCCTCGTTATCCATTTCCACAAAGCCAAATCCTTTCGAACGGCCTGTGAATTTGTCGTTGATTACGTTGGCGGAAGACACTTCTCCATAAGCTTCGAAAGCTCTTCTGAGGTCATCGCTCTGGGTGTCGTAGTTGAGTCTTGCAACAAAAATGTTCATTACACAAAAAATAAAAAATTAAGAAAAATACCAAGCCAGAGAGGCAGTTGGCAACAGTGAAAAACTGTGGCAACAAATGACATTTAACGAGAACAACAAAAAAATAACTGGGAAATCAAATCGGAATCCGAAAAAGGAAGGAAGAGAAAAACCCGAAGGCTAAAAATTGTTGTTGGCGCAACACGCTGGCTTAGGTCAAATTGATTGCAATCCTGTTGATTGCTCGGCAAAGGTAAGTCCTATTATCTCCCCCACCGCAGGATTGTCGATTTTTTTTGAAAAATAATTTCAGCAATTCCCTCTCGCAGGGTAGGCACATGTGGACTAAAAGACGCTGCCCCTGGGGTTTGAGGTGTTCTCCAGCTGATGCACCAGCCACCCGTTTTTTTTTGACAATCGGAAGGCAAGGACATGCCTGCCCACAGGAAGTGCCAGTTTAGGGGTTGTAGCAGCTGGCCTCTCCTCGGCAGGAGTCCAAGGGGAATCCAGCGGGGATCACAGGCTTGGTTCAACCCTCGACAGCCTCTTTTTCTTGCATCTTCCGATAATCGGCGAGGAATTTTTCGAGGCCGATGTCGGTCAGGGGATGGTTGAGCATGCCCAGAATGGCGCCCAAGGGGCAGGTTACCACGTCGGCACCGGCGAGCGCCGCTTCTACGATGTGTTTACTCGAGCGGATGGACGCCGCCAGGATCTGGGTTTCGAATCCCTGGGTGGCGTAAATGGCAGCGATCTCTTCGATCAGGTCCATGCCCTGCCAGTTGATGTCGTCGATGCGGCCTATGAAGGGGGACACGTAGGTGGCCCCGGCCTTGGCAGCGAGGATGGCTTGCGCACCTGAAAAGACCAAGGTGCAATTGGTGCGGATGCCGATTTTTCGAAAATGGGAAATGGCTTTGATGCCATCCTTGATCATGGGCACCTTGACGACGATATTGGGAGCAATGGAGGCCAGGCGTTTGCCCTCCTCGACGATGCCTTCGAAATCGGTGGCGATGACTTCGGCGCTGACGTCGCCAGGAACCATTTCGGCAATGGTGCGGTAGTGGCGCTCGATATTGGCAGCTCCCGAAATGCCCTCTTTGGCCATCAGGCTGGGATTGGTAGTGACGCCGTCGAGGATGCCAAGCGCTGCAGCCTCCTCGATTTGTTTGAGATTGGCCGTATCGATGAAGAATTTCATACTGTGAAGGATTTTGGAAAAATGAACCTGCCGCAAAGGTAACAAGCCGTTCAGGCAGCGAAGTGCAGCTAAGTGCCGAGCCCTGTGGAAAACTCCCCCACCCTGCCCTACTTTTGCTGCCTTTCAACCAAAACCACCACCCGACATGCACGCTCGATTCCTTTGCTGCGCCATGTGGCTGGCCGGCATTCTTTGGTGCTGGGCTCCCGTTCAGCTCTTTTCACAAAAGTTCAGCGCCGCCTTTTACAATGTGGAAAATCTCTTCGACACGATCGATGCTCCCCTGGTGCTCGACGAGGATTTCACCCCCGCCGGTAAATTGCGCTGGACCACTGAACGGTACCTCACCAAGTTGGATCGCATTGCCGAAGTGGTAGAGGCCATGGAATTTCCCATGTTGCTCGGTGTGGCCGAAGTGGAAAACCGCCAGGTGCTCGAGGACCTCCTCGATCAACACCGGCTCCGACGCTGTTCCTACCGCATCGTGCACGCCGACAGCCCCGACGAAAGAGGCATCGACGTGGCGCTCCTTTTTGACAGTAAACAGTTCAAATGCTTGGGTTGGGACACCCTGCGGATTCATTTCCCCGACTCGCTCAGAAAGAACCCCGATCTGAAGTACAGTACCCGCGACGTGCTCTTCGTCCACTTGCGTACCCGTCACAAGCCTCGACAGGTCATTTGGGTTGGCGTGGTGCACGCTCCGTCGCGCAGTGGAGGTGTAGAGGCCACCGAACCCCTGAGGCTTTTCGTGGCCGCGCAGATCCGCAATTATATCAGCCGACTGCAATCCACAGATCCCCACGCCGCCATCTTGCTCATGGGTGATTTCAACGACGATCCCGATTCGCCGAGCTTGCGCACCGCTCTTCAAGCAGCATGCCCTGGAGAAAATGCCGAGCCCGCTCTTTTCTACAACCTTACCTGCCCTGCCTTCCACGCCGGGCTGGGCACCTACAATTACCGCGGCACCTGGAACATGCTCGACCAGTTCATTGCGTCGGCCTCATTGATCCATCGTTGGAAAAATTGGACGGCCCAACCATTCCGACTCGAACGCATGATGTTCGCACACGACCGATTTGGCCCCATGCCCAACCGCACCTACGGCGGACCAAACTACTATGGTGGGTACAGCGACCACCTGCCCATCTTGCTCCAGGCCGAGTGGGTGAAACAAAAACCCAAATGAATCGAAAGGGAGGATTCCACACGCAGGTGGCATTTTTCCAGCATGGAAAGCTCGAAGGGTGGTGGGTTGAAGGGGCACGGGAGGCGGGTCTGCTCAATCCTCCCGAGGCTGCTTGTTTTTACTCTTCTGTCTTTTTTTCAAAAAACCCAGCAATTCTGACAAGCTGTCGAATTCCTTGCGGAAGCTCAACCCTCCACCGTACTTGATGCGCTGGCCACCACCGATGTCGGGCTCACTGCTTTGATAGGCCCTTACTTTCAGGCGGCGATCTTTGGTCAAGGCATACTCGATGACGAATTCATGCGCTACCAGGCCGTTGTTGTTCAGATAGAGGTCGTTGTTGGGGCCCACCTCGAAGTTGCCACTTGCCCTGATGGAAAAACGGTCGGAGAGGTACACTTTCACCCGCCCTTGCACCTCGTTGCCCACGATGATGTTGCCGCTGCTTGCCCCGCTGGTCGTTCCGTAACGGCTATAGGACAGGTCGAGGTCGATGCTCTGGATGATCCCTCTGCCAGTGAAGAGTTCGGAGATGAATTCGGTGAAATAGATCGAGAGCTGGTTGGCGAGCATTTCGCTCAGGGTGTTGATAGTGACCTCACCGGCGTTGATGGTGAAGTCGTTGGGCAGGAACTGACCCAGCACCAACAGGCCGAAGACCTGGCGATTGAGCTCGTTGGGGTTCTGCTGGATGAGGCGGAGTTTGTTTTCGGCCAGGCTGCGCAATTCTGAATCGAGGGAGGGGAAATCGAAATCGAAACTGATTTCGGGAGAGAAGAGGTTGCCTTTCAATTTCATTCGCAAGCGCACGGGAGTAGCGGTGCGGGCTCTGTTCTGCAAATCGGTAGATGCCACCGTGAGGTATTCTTCCACGAAGCTGTACACCGAGGTGTTGATGCCCTCGTAAACGGCGTCGATATCGATGCTGGCATTGTAGGGGTCGCCGCTCCAGGTGATCACCCCTCCTGGAGTGACGGTGAAGGCTTTGTTGAAACCGAGGTTCATCAGGGTGAAGAGGTATTCACCGCTGGCCACTGTGTAGGTGCCATACATTTTGAATTCCCCGTCTCGCTTCATGATCACTTGCAAGGTGCCATTGCCAGTGCCTTTGATGACGTCGCCGTAAGCCCTGTCGAAAATGAGTTCGATGAAGGCATCTTCGGTCAGCTGCAGGTCGAAAGTCATGTTTAGTCCGCGCAACACCTCCTGGAGCGGGGGAGCTCCTTCGTTTTCATCCTGGTGCATTCTTTCGAAGCTGATGAAACCCACTTCGGTGGTGGCAACGGAGCCTTCGAGCGGGATGACGATGTGGGTTCCCGGCATGGAGCGGCCGTTTGCGTAGAGCTCGGGTTGCTTGAGCGAGCCCTCGATGGTCACATACCCTGTGCCATAGGCCGTACCGTAGAAGACGGGATTGTCGCGCTCGGTGGTAGCCATGGCGAGGAAGGGCCGGTTGGGGTCGGTGGTCAGCCGCACATTGACGCCGAGGTTTTTGAGGTGGTCGTGGGTCAAGCCTCCCTGAACGAGCACCCGGTTGCCGTCCTTGTCGTAGGCATACTGGCCGGTGCCGTCGATGGTGTATTCGGTCAGTTTCACCGTAGCCGAGGGCACGAAATAGGTGGTCTGAAGGGGAATGAGCTTGAAAGCGGCCTCGCTCACCTGGGCAGTGCCTTGCATGACCAATCTGTCGGGGGGACCGTGGAAATGCACTTCCTCGGCATCCACCTCTCCGCGCACGTCGGTGATGGCTTCGATGAAGTACTCCAGGATTTCCAAGGGGTAGTGCTCGAGCGTAACCGAGAAATCGAGGTAGTTTTTTTGCTTGCTGATCCAGGGGCGAGGCAGGCGGGGTTCGAAATTGGGTGGGTTGTAGTAACCATCGGCCACCACCCGCTTATAGCCGTCGCTGATGGAAAGGCTTGCCGAGACGGACTGTTTGGGATCGGGGGCACTGGCGTCGAGGCGCAGCACCCCGTATTCATCGCCGTTGACGCGCAGGCTGTCGATGCGCAAAAGCAGGCTGAGGCCTTCGAGTTGGAAAATGTTGCGGGCTCTCAGCTGCAGGTCGGCCAGCCCTTCGAGGCGGTGCCGGGGCAAGTTGCGTATGGGTTCCAATGACTGGAGGGGGTAGTTGTTGAGCTGCAGCTGCAGCCCTTCGTTGCGCACATTTTGCAAAATGATCTGCCTGTCGCCATTGCTGAGGATAAAGTTGCGGGTCTCTACGCTTTGCGCACCTATGCGCAGGTAGTTGTTGGGATTGATGTCCCAGGGTTCGTTGAGGATGGCCAGGCGACCGGGCAAGAACTGCACGAACCAGGTGTCGTCTTCATCGAGGGTCAGGCGGGCGTCGATGGAGACGTTGTCAAGGATTTTGTAAAAGTTGGAAGCCACGAGGGTCAAGTCGAGGGTGTCGCCATAGAGGTTGCCGCTGATGGTAACGGGGTCGATCTTGTTGTCTTCATCGAAGCGGGTTTCGATGACACCCAGGTTGATGAGTCCTTCATCACCTCGAAGGGCGGCTTTGAGATACACGCTCCGGAAAGATACCGTAGCGTAACGCCACTCGGGAATGTCAACTTCGAGCAGCAAGTCTTGGGTAGGTCCATCGAAATGACCAACGATGCTGGTTTCATCGAAGCCCTCGATATTTTCTTCAAAGAGGGCAAAGAGGTTCTGGAGTTCTTTGAGCCGGATTTCATACGTAAACGACGAGGAATCGAGTGCCACGGAGGGTTGGGCTTTGAGGCCGAACTTGGATGAAAACCTTGGGAAATGCCTCACCAGAAACCCCTGAAGCAATTGAGGAAGCGCTTCGATGTCGTAACGTCCTCTCAAATCCGCTTCTCCAATGGAAGAGGCGATTTGGAAGACCTTCTCTCCATTGTCGAGCTGGGCCGAGCGAAAGAACCCTTCGTCCACGTAAATAGAATCCTTGCGGTTTTTGACGACGAGGAAATTTTTGAGCCAGGCTTCGCCCGTGACATCGGCCAGGCGCAAGCCCTGGAGGTTGAGGTCGAGGTTGCCGGAGAAGAACCAGGGTTCATCGACGAGGTTGAGACGCTGGGGCTCGAGCCGATCCAGCTGGGCGTTGAAGTTGAACACAGGAACCTCACCAGCGAAGTTTACCTTGCCCTGGAAGAGCAATTCCACGTTGGGATCTTGAATCTGCAGGAAACCGTCGAAGATGTTCTTTTCCAGGTGTCCATTGAGGGCCACGTCGCGGTACTTGTAACCTTTGAATTCGAAGCTGTCGATGGTGCCTTCGAGGCTGGTATTGACGGCGTCGAGGGTCAGGCCACTGCCCTGCTTGACGTGCACGTTGAAGCCCACCTTACCAAAGTTGGGGTTTTGGGTCAGTGCAGCCAGATCGAAGTCCTTGAGGAAAAGGTCCCCCGAATAGGTGGCGTTGCGGCGGTCATCAGACACTTTGAGGTTCATGAACATTTCGGCCCTGCCAATGCTGGTTTGCAGGCGGCCGTCGGCCACGAAGTCGTTGAAGAATCCGTCGAAACGCCCGCGGAAGTTGAGCGCTCCCAACCTGTCGAAGCCCTGAGGCGCCGGCATGCGCGGCAGCAGTTTACGCAACGCCCGCGTGGAAGTGTGGAGTTGCTGGAGGTCGAGGTGGAGGAATTGTTCGTCAGGCACGGCCAGGTTGCGGGTGCTGAAGCTTCCTTCCAGGTGTATGTCATCGGCGAGGTCCAAAACCAGCTTGCGGCCATCGAGGCGATTGACAGGCCCCCGCACCAGGCCCTCGATGCGCACCAGTTCGTTCCGGTTTTCGGCAAAAAAGGAATTGCGTTGCAAGGCCGGAACGAATTCGATCAGGTCGGCCAGCTTCACTTCCGTGTCTTTGAATTTGATTTGCATGTCCACCCCGTCGGTGAAGGCCTGCCAGTCGGAATAGGTGTCGTATTTGAAAATGAGTGTATCGCCGAGGTAGGAATCGGGGGTTTTGATTTGCAGGCCGTACAGTTCCAGGCCGCTGCAGGTGACGGCCGCTTGTTGTGCCGACAGTTGCTCGAGTGTAAAGCCGGTGCTCGACTGGCATGCGATGCGATCCACCTGGCCAAAAAAGTCGAGGTGTTCGGAATTGAAGTTACGGACCTTGATTTCGATGTTGCTCAGGTCGAGGTGCCGAAAGTCGAGCAAGCTGTCGGGGACGAGGCGTACGGGTTCCCGTTGATAGTTGTGGAGCGAGAATGTGCCCTCGCGCAGGGTAAATCGACCGATGGCCGTTCGGAAGAGAGCGGTATCGGCCGGCGCATGGCTCACCAGCTGAGCCCCGTCATTCGTTTCGGCATCTGGCTCCACGGGGGCATCGGCAGCAGTGACGATGGAAAGATGGGGTCTCCAAATGTCGAGGCTCGACAGAACCAAGCGCTTGCCTTCGGGGTCGAACACGCGGAAATGGGCCTCCAGCCGCCCCACTCGAGCATCCAGCATTTTCCCCAATTCTTCATCGGGTTTGGAAAATGCCACGTCGTCGAGGTAGAGGTTGCGCAGGTTGAGCCGGATGGGTTTTCGATCAAAAGGCTTGTCCGTGGACTTTGGCAGGAAATAGTCGAGTAAAAACTGGAAGTTGAACTCCTCGGAGCCTTTGGGGCGGTGAAGGCGCAAGCTGGCTTGCTTCAGATGCAGGGAGTTGATGTCGAAACGCCGGGAGAACAAGTCGAGCAGACCGCCGTGGTTGACGTCCAGCTGATTGGCATACAGGAGGGTATCGCCGAGTCGGTCTTCGATGTAAAGACCCTGCAAAGAGATGTTGCTGAAAAGGCCCAGCCAGACCCTGTCCACCGAAACAGTGGTTTGCAGGTCGTGGGAAAGCTTGTCGGCCATTTGGTGTGCGGCCCAGGTCTGTACCCAGGGAATCTGGAAGATGATGACCGGTAGCAGGGTGATGGTCAGCAGCACCAACAGGATGCGACGCAGCCAGTGTGGCAGGCGCAGTCCCGTTCTGGCATCCTCCAGTTCGGGAATGTGGAGAGCTTCCTCGACCTTATCGAGGAAGCCCTCCTGATTTTTTCCTTCGGGCGGCTGACCACTGTTCATTTTCTACACATTGGGATTCGGCGACGAACCCCAAAATACAGCGGTTTTGTTGAGTTGGGTGTTTCAGTTAACAGAAGATTTTATCCGAAGGAGCAGAAAAAGTTTCACTCGGAGGCCACTTTTTGGCGTTCGGGGCGCAGACTACGCACGACGCGGCCAGCTTGCCACATTTCACTTTCGCGCAGTTGGCGCAATTCTTCTTCGAGTTTATCGCGGTAGTCGGGCTGGCTGTTGCAGTCGATGGCCCGCTGCGCTTCTTCACCCGAAGCCACCTTTTGGTACAACTCTTCGAAAACAGGCGTGACTGCATCGCGGAAGCGGTCTTTCCAATCGAGCGCCCCGCGCTGGGCCGTGGTGCTGCAATTGGCGTACATCCAGTCCATGCCATTTTCGGCTACCAATGGCATCAGGCTCTGCGTCAACTCTTCCACCGTTTCGTTGAAGGCCTCGCTGGGAGAGTGACCCATTTTGCGCAGCACATTGTACTGTGCTTCGAAGATGCCCTGGATGGCTCCCATGAGCGTGCCGCGCTCACCAGTCAGATCGCTGTACACCTCTTTTTGAAAGGTGGTCTCGAAGAGGTATCCCGAGCCGATGCCCACTCCGAGGGCCACCACCCGCTCGAAAGCCCTACCGGTGGCATCCTGGTAGATGGCATAGCTGCTGTTGAGGCCGCGCCCTTCGAGGAACATACGCCGCAAGCTGGTGCCGCTGCCCTTGGGAGCCACGAGGATCACGTCCACATCTGCAGGTGGCACGATGCCCGTGCGGTCGGCGTAGGTGATGGCGAATCCGTGTGAAAAATACAGGGCCTTGCCAGCGGTGAGGTGTTTTTTGATGACGGGCCATTGGGCAATCTGGGCCGCATCTGAAAGCAGATACTGGATGATGGTGCCCAGGGCGGCTGCCTCCTCGATGGGGAACAGCGTTTCGCCGGGAACCCAGCCATCTCTGACGGCCTTGTCCCAACTCGCCGAGCCTTGCCGCTGCCCGACGATGACGTTGAAACCGTTGTCGCGCAGGTTCAAGGCTTGGCCCGGCCCCTGCACGCCGTATCCGATGACGGCTATCACTTCGTCCCGCAGCACTTCGCGGGCTTTTTCGAGCGGAAATTCTTCCCGGGTGACGACATTCTCGACGACACCCCCAAAATTCATTTTTGCCATGGTCTATGGTTGTTGGTTGATGAGTTGATTGAAATAAGAGATTTGAGTCCCCTGCAAATAGTCATCAAGATGAAAATTATTTGGGCGCCCCCCTCGCCTCCTGCCGGCTTCGCAAGCTCCGCCGGCAGAGAGGCTCGGGGCCGGGTGCTCTCGGGCTCCGCTATCGCTCC